>Ga0302270_10000011_pt1 | contig 223744 bp, 184 predicted proteins | sample III_Bog_E2_3_FD_198773 | JGI IMG/M metagenome (GOLD analysis project Ga0302270, IMG submission 198773) | Peat permafrost microbial communities from Stordalen Mire near Abisko, Sweden - III_Bog_E2_3 | ecosystem: Environmental > Terrestrial > Soil > Wetlands > Peat | place: Sweden: Abisko... | reverse complement strand
ATGGGCGGATCAACTGAGTCATTCCGTTCCCAGGAATTTCAGGTGGAGCAGTTGAGCTTCGGCGGCGACATTCGTATCAACAATGTTCGCGGCAGATTCCTCACCATGTTTGGCGAGTTTGCCACCACTACGCCGCGCAATGACTCCAGCTACAGTCGTGGCCAATGGGATCTTTCGGATGCGTATAAGTATGTCTCTGAAGCATGGGGCGGGTACCACTGGGACAAGTTGCACGGCGTCAATCTGGATGCCGGCATCTTCGTCTCCTACATCGGCCTGTTCAGCTACTATAACGCTGACAACTGGACGTATCAGCCGTCCTATGTTTCCTCCAACACTCCATGGTTCTTCACCGGCCTCCGTGGGCAGGTCTTTGTGACGAGCAAGCTGAAGATCGAGCCCTGGTTCATCAACGGCTGGCAGACCTATGGCAGATATAACGGCAAGCCGGGACTGGGCGGACAAATTCTCTGGCGCCCCAAGCCGTGGCTTGACCTGGTATTCAACAACTACGGCATGGGAGAAGATGCCGCAGGCGTCCCATACCGCCATCGCTATCACACGGATGACAGCATCCAGGTTAAGTACTATGACAATAAGAATCACTTCTTCGACAAGGCGGCATTTACCTTTACCGCCGACGCCGGTTGCGAAGTGGGAGATGGAACCACTCCTGCTGCTGCAGGCACGAACGTTGCCTGCCATGGCGACAAACCGGCGCCCGCATCGGCTGGCGGCGGGACCGCGTACAAGCAGTACTTCATTGGATACATGTTCTACAACCGCGTGTGGTGGGATAAGGACAAGTACGCCTTAACCATAGGTGGCGGTCAAATGAGCAATCCTGGCCGCTACCTGACGCTGTTGCCGCCTATCAACGGCGCGACAGCCACCAGCGGCTCGCCCTACTTCACTGAGAATCCCGGCAATCCGTATACGGCATGGGACACCACTGGAACCTTCGACTACATGCCGAACCAGTACATCACCTTCCGTTCTGAGATCGGGTATCGCCACTCGAGTGTGCCTTACTGGACCGGGCGTGGCGGAATCACACCTCCGAACGGTAATAACGGCAATCCTCAATACCTGGTCTGCTCCAGCGGTGCAACCGCCGGCACGGGGCTGGACGGAAGCAGCGATGGTTTGGCAACTGCTGAGGTTAACTGCGGTGGCACGGCTGGAAACAAGAGTTCGCTCTGGTTCCCAGACCTTCGCCGGGGCCAGACCGCGATCACCGAAGCCATCATGGTGAGGTTCTAGTCCGCAACCAAACAGGCAGGAGCAGTGCGGTGGGATCATCCAGCGCGCTGCTCCTGATAACTTCTCTCTCGCTTCGCTCAGGTTAGCGTTGTGCCGTGAGCGCCTCCAATTCGCTATCACAGGAGAAATCGCAATGTTCGCCGCAGCTATACGCGCTTCCAGACTCGCTTGCGTTCTTCTCGGTGGAGTAGTTCTGATTTCCATCGGTGGTTGTAAGAAATCTTCGCGTGAAGCAGCTGAGGCGCCGCCCGTCCCCACCGTGGTCCAGGACTTCGACGCAGTTCAGTTTGCAGTGGATCATCCGGAACAGTTTCCGCTAGTTGCTGCAATCGAGCACAAGGCTCCTGCAACCATGGCGGTTACGGGCACCGTGAATCCTGACATTGATCGCACGGTTCCTGTCATTTCGCTGGCGTCGGGTCGTATCGTCGGTATCTTTGCCCGGCTCGGCGATCAGGTGAAGAAGGGGCAGTTGCTGTTGCGCCTGCGCAGCGATGATATCTCCGGCGCGTATGCAAACTATCAGATGGCAGTCTCCGACGAGGTGCTGGCCAAGGCCCAACTGGAGCGTATGCGGCTTCTGTATGCCAAGGGCGCCTATGCCCTGAACGATCTGCAGATAGCTCAGGATACCGAGGAGAAGGCGAAGGTCACGCAGGATACCGCGGCGGAGCACCTTCGTTTGATGGGAAGCGACGTCAATCATCCAAGCGGCATGGTCGATATCACAGCTCCCATATCTGGCATCATCACTGACCAGCAAGTGACCAATGCCGCCGGCATACAAAGTTTGGGCACCAGCCCATTCACCATCTCTGATCTCTCCACTGTATGGATTGTGTGCGACGTATACGAAAACGAACTCAGTAGTGTTCACGTCGGCGATCCGGCCAGCATCACGCTCAATGCTTATCCCGATCAGGTGCTCAAGGGCAGGGTCAGCAATATACTGCCGATCCTTGATCCCAATATCCGCACGGGCAAGGTGCGCATCGAGGTTGCAAATCCTGGCATGATGCGCGTGGGCATGTTTGTGACGGCTACTTTTAGCGCGCAAACGGAAGAGACGTATACAGCTGTGCCTTCCTCCGCAATTCTTCACCTGCATGATCGCGACTGGGTATATGTGCCTGCGCCTGACAAGAAGTTTCGCCGGGTACTGGTTGTTGGCGGCGATCCTTTGCCCGGCAACATGCAGGAAATTAAGTCCGGTCTGCCGGTTGGCCAGCTCGTCGTGAGCAATCCGCTTGCCCTGCAGAACGATATAGACAACCAGTAGCGCTCATAGCGGAATATAGAGGATCGCATGATACGGAAACTTGTCGATTTTGCGCTGAATAATCGCATTGTCATTCTTGCGATTGCGCTGCTCTTAGTGGCGTGGGGTGGAATATCATTTCACAACCTGCCGGTTGAGGCTTATCCCGATATTGCTGACAACTATGTAACCGTGATTACGCAGTGGCCGACGCAGGCGGCGGAGGAGGTTGAGAAGCAGGTAACGATTCCAGTAGAAACCCAGATGAACGGGATTCCTCATCTGACTCACCTGCGCTCCGAGTCGCTCTTTGGACTTTCGTTCGTGATGATGATCTTCGATGACAGCTCCAATAATGATTGGAACCGTCAGAAGGTGCTGGAGCGGCTCACGATGGTGACTCTGCCACCCGGCCTGCAGCCACAGATCGGCACGGACTGGAGCACCGTCGGACAGATTTACTGGTACACCCTGCGAAATACCAACCCGAAGTATGACTTGATGGATCTGAAATCCATCCAGGACTGGACGCTTGAAAAAGCGTTCAAGTCCGTGCCAAACATTGTGGATGTATCCACCTTTGGCGGTACGACGCGAGAGTATCAAGTTCGCGTCGATCCTGACAAACTAGTCTCCTATGGCCTAAGCATTGGCCAGGTGGAGCAGCAGCTCACCAATAACAATATGAATGCGGGCGGCAGTTTTGTTGAGGAAGGCCAGCAGCAACTCAATGTGCGAGCTGTAGGTCTTTTCACCTCCGTACAGGACATCGAAAACACTGTTCTTACCACCAGGAGTGGAACAGCGTTGCGCGTAAAAGACATTGCAGAGGTGCAGCAGGGGCCAAGAATTCTGCTAGGTGCAATGGCGCGGGCAATTCATCGCGAAGATGGTGTAGTTGTTGACAATCCCGCAGTGATTCAAGGGGCTGTATTGCTGCGCAAGGGCGCCGATGCAGGGCCGGCGCTCGATGCTATTCATCAAAAAGTAGACGAACTTAACAATAAGATCTTGCCGCCGGGCGTGAAGATTGTGCCCATGCTGGATCGTGCTGACCTGTTGCACTACACGCTGCATACGGTGCTGGACAACATGGGCGAAGGAATGATCCTGGTGACGATCATTCTGTTTCTCTTCCTCGGTAATGTTCGGGGTGCCTTCGTTGTTGCGCTCACCATTCCGTTTGCGCTGCTCTTCGCCTCTATCTGGCTTGATCTTAGTAGGATTCCCGCCAATTTGTTGTCGCTGGGAGCTCTGGACTTCGGCATGGTTGTCGATGGTGCGGTCGTGATGGTGGAAAACATCATCCGGCACTTGAGCGAGCGCGATGATAATCAATCCGGAAGTACGACCATCAAGTCTCCGGTAGATAAGATTCGCGATGCCTCGCATGAAGTGCAGCGCCCGGTATTCTTTGCAATTGCCATCATTATCACTGCGTATATGCCCATCTTCACTCTTCAACTGGTAGAGGGAAGATTGTTCAAGCCGATGGCCTGGACGGTGGCTTTTGCTCTGCTCGGCGCCATGACATTTTCCATCTTTATCGCTCCGGTGTTATGCGCCATGCTCTTTCGCAAAAACGTGAAGGAATGGCATAACCCGGTTATGGTCTTCCTCACGCAGCATTATCGTAACGGCGTCCGCTGGGCGATTGAGCACCGGTATATCACGATGGGAACGGGGGTCGCTGCACTTGCTATCAGCTTATTCCTGGCCCTCAGCGGAGTCATAGGAGCAGAATTTCTACCCCATCTTGATGAAGGTGCAATATGGGCTCGCGGGTCGCTGGCAAACAGCACCAGCCTGACTGAAGGCAAGCGTTTCTCGGACCAGGCTCGTCTCATCTTCGCGTCATTTCCAGAGGTGGACGATGTGGTATCGCAGGCTGGCCGCCCTGACGACGGTACCGATACTGGAGGGTTTGGTAACACAGAGTATTTTGTTGATCTGATTCCGAAAGCAAAGTGGCGTCCGGTATTCCATCAGAATAAAGATGAGTTGATCGCCGCGATGAACCGCGAAGTATCGAAATTGCCTGGAGCATTCTGGAACTTCTCGCAACCCATTGAAGACAATGTGGACGAAACAGTGAGCGGCGTAAAAGGCGGCCTCGCTGTCAAACTCTTCGGGGATGACTTGAAGACGCTGGAGGAAAAGGGCGAAGAAATTACCTCCGTGATGTCGAGAGTGCCCGGAGTTAAGGATCTCGGTCTCTTCCGCGATATGGGGCAGCCCAACATCAACTTCGTCGTGGATCGTCAGGCCGCTGCGCGCTTTGGCATCAATGTGGCAGACATTCAGGATGCAATTCAGACCGCCGTCGGCGGCAATGCTGTAACCCAGTTGCTCCAGGGCGAAGCCAGCTACGATGTGGTGGTGCGGTACAAGGAACAGTATCGCAATACGGAAGAGGCTATCGCCAGAATCAGGCTGCTTTCGCCGTCAGGCGAGCGTGTCTCGCTCGCTCAGTTGACGAAGGTAGAAGTTCGAGAAGGGGCATACGATATCTTCCGTGAAAACAACCAACGCTACGTTGGTGTGCGCTTTGAAGTGCGTGACCGCGACCTGGGTACGACCGTCCGCGACGCAATGGCTCAGGTCGGCAAGCGGGTCAAGCTTCCTCGCGGCTATCACCTGGACTGGGCGGGTGAATATGAAAGTGAAAAGCGTGCAGAAGCCAGGCTCTTTATTGTCGTTCCCATTACTGTCTTTTTGATTTTCATCTTGCTCTACATCATGTTCCGATCCTTCAAATGGGCATCTCTCATCATGGTCAACGTCGCACTGGCACGTGTAGGCGGTCTGCTTGCTCTATTGATTACCGGCACGTACTTTAGCGTGTCATCAGGGGTTGGCTTCCTGGCCCTCTTTGGCGTATCGGTACAGACGGGCGTCATCATGTTGGAATACATCAATCAACTGCGTGCCCGCGGAAAATCCATTAAAGACTCTGCAATCGAAGGGGCAGTCCTCAGGCTCCGTCCCATCATGATGACCATGCTGGTTGCCACACTCGGCCTGTTGCCTGCTGCAATGTCACACGCAATCGGGTCTGATTCGCAACGTCCATTCGCTATCGTGATAGTCGGCGGCCTTATATCTGACCTGTTGATGAGCATCTTCCTTCTGCCAACGCTCTATGTGTGGATTGCACGAGAGGGCGACAAGCTCCCAGTCGCGGAGGTGGTCCATGAGTAACCGAATCGCATTTTCTGCGCGCTGCATAATTTGCTTGTCCTTTGCATTACTCTGCACCTTGCCGCTCAGTGCTCAACAGGCGCTCACCTGGGAGCAGATAAAGGCGAAGTTTGCAAGCGCCAACCCCGCGCTGAAAGCTGATCAGAACAGCGTGGATGAATTGAAGGCTGCTGAAATTACAGCAAATCTTCGTCCTAATCCACAGCTCACCATTGCTGCTGATGGAACGCAGATTGCCCCCCACGAGGGTTACTGGCGCCCTACATCGGGCACGCAGGTGCAACCCAATATCAGCTACCTGCATGAGCGCGATCACAAGCGCGAGTTGCGACTGCAAAGCGCAAAGGAAGCTACCCGCATCGGCGCCTCTCAGCATGAGGATCTGGAGCGCAATCTGATCTTCAGCCTGCGCTCCGCCTTCGTCCAGACGCTGCAGGCCAAGGCCGTGCTTGATCTCGCGCGCGCTGATGTTGGGTACTACGATCACATCATCGCAATCAGTCAGGAACGTTATAAATCCGGTGACATCGCGCAGATTGATCTGGACCGCATTGAACTGCTGCGCGTGCAGTACGAAGCGGAGATTGAAACCGCGATCGTCAATCTCCGCACGCAGAAAATCGCTCTGCTGCAGCTTTTAGACGACCGCACGCCCGTGGATCAGTTTGATGTGAGCGGCCCTTTTGATTTTTTCGAGGACTTGAAGCCTCTGGATGACTTCCGCTGCATTGCATTGGATACACGCCCTGACCTGAGCGCGGCTTTGCAGGGAATTGAGCAGGCAAAGACGAACCACAGGCTGGCCATCGCAGACGGTTCCACTGATCCTACTTTCGGTGCGTGGTATACCTACAATCCGTCGTTTTACAATCCCTATGCGCATCAGACGTTAGGCCTCAGTGTCAGCATTCCGCTGCGCATCTTTGACCGCAATCAGGGTGAAAAGCAGCGCACGTTGATTGATGTTGACCGCAACCAGCAGTTGACGGAGCAAGCCCGTGGTCAGGTCTTCAGTGATGTGGACTCAGCCTACGAACAGGTCCGCAGCAACATCGCGCTGCTGATTCCTTACCGCGATAAGTACAAAGATCAGGCGACGCGAGTGCGTGACACGGTCACGTTCTCTTACCAGCATGGTGGAGCGTCGCTTATGGATTTTCTCAATGCGCAAAGTGATTATCGGGTCGTACAACTCGCCTATCTGCAGCTCATAGGCTCTTATCTGACCGCGGCAGGGCAGCTCAATCTGGCGGTTGGCCGCGAAGTAATTCCGTAGCAGCTTGAGTAAGGGGAAGGCGACTTATGAATAAAGAAGAAGTCTGTAATCGCATTGAACAGACCGGGATCATGCCGAGCGTCCGCGTCGGCTCGGCGGAAGCTGCGCTTTTTGCTGCCGAAACCGTGTATGAAGCCGGAATCCATGTCGTTGAAATCACCATGACAACTCCACGTGCGGTTGAAGTCATTGCACAATTAGCGCAGAACTATCCTGACTTAATCATCGGTGCGGGAACTGTGTTGGACGCTGAGACGGCACAGCGTTGCGTGGATGCCGGTGCCAGTTTTCTGACTAGCCCTGGCCTCGTCCCCAAAGTCCTGGAGTTCGCACTGAAGAGCGACGTTGTCGCCATGCCCGGCGCGCTTACTCCAAGCGAAGTAATTGCCGCATGGCAGTCCGGCGCAGACTTCGTGAAGATATTTCCTTGTTCCATGATGGGTGGCGACCAGTACATCCGCGCACTGAAAATTCCATTGCCGCAAATTCGATTGATCGCCTCAGGCGGCGTCAATCAATTGACCGCAACGAACTTCATCTACGCTGGGGCGTCATCGCTTGGCATTGGATCGGAATTGATGCCCCGGCAGGCGCTCAAAAGCCGGCAGGAGCAGTGGATACACGAACTGGCCCGCCGGTTCATGTCCGCCGTGCAAAATGCCCGTCTCAACATGGCAAGCAAGGATACCGATTAAGGAGACAACAGATGAATAGTCTTGTGCGGCTATGCCTGCGCGCTGTTGTTGCGGGATGTGTGATGTGGGTAGCAGTTCACGCTGCGAAGCTGCATGCGCAGCAAACTCCTGCCGAGCCTCCGGCTGGCACAAGCACTGATCTGTTCGTAATGTTCGGGTCTGACGTGGATCGCCCTGGCCTTCTGCCGCGCGCAAATTACAACATTGGCATCGGTCATACCTTTGCCTTTCTGAAGAAAGATCCCCTCGGCGATGAACTTACGTTTGCCTACACCTATGAGAACAGCGGCAGCCACGGCTTCCTGCATACCAGTAACGGAGAACATACTGAATCTGCCGGTGTGATGAAGAATTTTGCACTGCCCAAAATCAAGATGACCACCGGCTATACCTGGCTGCAGACGGGCATCACCACATACACCGGCAATGCTCATCTGCAGAACGAACTGGATAGCGGTGTATCACTCGGCGTCATTGTGCATTGCAATTTAAAAAACTCCATTTGGATACAGGAAAGCTACAGCAAGGTTGTCACCGTGCCTTGGTATACCACTGCCAGCATCGGCTACACCTATAGCTGGTAGCTCAAAGAGAGGAATCGGCCCAGTTTGTCGAGGACCCCTGCTTCGTAACCCATCAACCGGCGCGCCAGTCCGGCACTGCGATTGCCGGCCCAGCGGGAAAAGCACCTGCCACCTTCATCCTGCGCGTGTATACCTTGCCCCCTGAATAGACATAGAGAGTTTTGAAGTCCTCTCCGCCAAAGCTCAGGCTCTCTGCGGGCTGGTTGCCGGGCAGTGGCAGAATTCCCGTCACGCGGCCGTTATGGTCGCATATCTGCACCCCCATTGTTGTAGCCACATACGCGCGGCCTTCGCGGTCCATGGCTACGCTGCGCGCACCGCTGCCATCGTCCCATGTGGGCGAATACAGGCTAAAGAACGGCTCTCCACTGTCCAGCGTCCCGTCGCTCAGCACGCGATAGCTGTAGCTTAGGTGGGATGTACTCCGGGTCACCATCGCCCACGCACCATCAGGAGAAAATGCGAGTCCGGAGGCAGAAGGAATACCTTCCGCTGCCTTAACTTTGTTCCCGTTAGGATGGACCAGCCATACGTCTGACCCCGTGTCTGGCGCAGCAGCGGAGGTGATGAAATAGGCGTCCCCATTGTTCCGTACTGCCAGGCCCACGGTGCCGTTCCACGTTGCAACCTGCGCAGGCTTCGATCCGGCAAGCTGTTTAGTGATTCCACCTTCCTTGCCGCCCTTTGCGATATACGTGGCGTCGTCAGGGCCGAAAGCAAAAGCCTGCACATCGTTTGCGCCGGTGCACACGGTGTTCATGGGCGCCGTAGCAGAAATCTCGGTGATGCCTTCCTGTGTAGCGCTTGGGAAGTAGATCCTGCCATGCGAATTCGCTGCGAGCTTCAGCGCTCCCGTACATCCATTGATCGCCACATTCCACCCTTCGCCTTCCACTAACACTTGCTTGAGCGCAGGATTCCCGGGTGGCTGCGCGGTGATTGGCGCGGGCCAATCCCTCCACAGCCAGCGCATCACTTCAGGGAACAGGCTGGCCGCCTGGCTGCCATTGTGCCCGCCCTGTCCCCAAACATGCTGCACATCATAGCCGGCATATTCCAGCGCTCGTTCCATGGTCTCGTTTGACATCCACCAATCGCCCATCACGCCGCCGCAGCAGGCGTCGTTAACGCCATCCTGCATGAAGATGCGGATAGGTTTAGGCTCCGTCTTGCGCACCAGCACGTAATACTGCTCGCCTCCGCGCATGCCCACAAATGTGCCAATCGAAGTAAAGACGCGCCGAAATGAATCCGGCCTCTGCCACGCGACGGTAAATGCGCCGATACCCCCTGTGCTTCCGCCGCTGATACCACGGTCATTCGGATCGCTGGATATGTGAATGACGCGGCCGTCTTTCAGGGTTTGGTGCTCGACGGCAGGAATGACCTCGTCGATAAGGAATGCGGCCAGGTGGCCGGACAGGTTATCGAACTCAAAGCTGCGGTCGTAGCGCACCGCCTTCGATCCGTCAGCAGCCGCAATGCTCCCCGGCTGTACGCCAATGGCGATGGTGACCGGCATGGCATGTTGCGCAATCAGGTTGTCCAGTGCCCAATGCACCTGCGCTCCCAGGCCATCCAGCGCAACCATCACGCATGCAGGCTTATCGCCCTTATATTCCGCGGGTACGTAGACCTTGATGGTGCGGGTGGTGCCCGGAAAAATCTTTGAGTTCGCTAACTGGAACTGAAATTCCATTCCGGCCGGAACGCCCTCGTGTGGCTTTGAATCCTCGGTGAGCGGATAGTTGTTTGAGAATGGCAGGTCCGGGATCTGAACCCTTTGTCCAACAGGCTCAGGGGTTGCAGGTGTCTGCTGTGCCCACGCCATAGCCGATGCCAGCACCCACATCAGGCTGCAGGCCGCGATACGGCCAACGCTGTGCGCCTGCGATCGAAAAGCCAGCTTCACTGGTACTCCTTCATGGTTCACCGGGTTTCGTTTTCGGTAATTCGGGAACAGCATCCATAATACCCAGACGGGAAACTCACTTTGAGTTATCCCCCAGCGAAGCGCAGTTGAAGATTCCCCCAAATCACCCCCTTCACCCCAACGCTCCCCAATCGCATCCACGATGCGTCCACGTTCCTCCCCGATTGCTCCCCAATCTGTCCACGAAAAACTGCGCACTTCTCCCGCGCCGCCCCCAAATTTCCGCGCAATTTGGCGTAGTTTCTCCTCCAATTCTCTACAATTAAATGCAGGGCGTAACGTCCTCACAGTGATGAGGCATCCATAACTACAACAAAACAAGATATTTAGGTGTAAATACCTTGTTTCCAAATATTTGGCGCAAGCCGACTAGGTTAAGTCATTGCAAACAAGATATTTAGCTTAGGGCAATGGGGAGGGGGTATACAACCCCGGTCAACGCAGCGGGAATCATACTCAATCAGCCATCTATGGCCAGGGAGAATCCCAATGAAGATTCACAGGTTGTCCGCGATTGTTCTTGCAGGAACCATGCTTTGTGGCACCGCATCCGCCTTCGCGCAGAACGATTCCGGCACCAAACAGGACATGAAGAATGCCGGCTCTGAGACGAAATATGCTGCGAAGGACACCGGCAGGGGCGTGAAGCAGGGAACCAAAAAGGTGTATCACAAGACCAAAAGGGGGACGCATAAGGTAGCGCACAAAGTCTCTGACAAGACCAGCAGCAACCCGCAGTAGCCTTGTCGCTCTAGGAAAGCTTCGCTACTTCCGCGAATGCCTGCTGGAATAGCTGCATCTCTTCTTCGGTGCCTACCGTAATGCGCACATGGGTTGGCCACGCTGGCCAGGTGCGCCCAATGTAGACGTTCCGCTTCGCCATTGCTTTTACAAACTCTGCGCCCGGTCGCCTCACATCCACCATGAAGCAATTCGCCTGTGATGGCACCACGCCGAAGTTCTGCGTCCGTACCCACGCAATGGACGCATCGCGGATGCTTGCATTCAGCTTCTTGCGCGTGGGTACCAGGTCTTTATCCTGCAGACACTCCCGTGCCGCCACCATACCCGGCAGCGGCAGCGGATTCATCCCGTAGAGTTGCAATTTTGCCAGCAGATCGGGCCGTCCCACGGCAAATCCCAGCCGCAAACCCGCCATGCCGTAGATCTTTGAGAAGGTGCGCAGCACAATTACATCGCGATCAGCCACCGCGCAGTCCAGCATCGTCTTCGCATCGCTGAAGTGGATGTACGCCTCGTCCACGATCACCACTGCATGCCGCGGCTTGTGTTCCAGCAGCCAGTAGAGGTCGTCGCGCGTGGTCACGCTGCCCGTCGGATTGTTTGGATTGCAGATGTAGAAGCACCCTGCATTCGGGTCGATTGCCGCCATGCGCCGCACGTCATGCGCATAGTCGCTCCGCAGCGGAACATAGTGTACCGGCACGTTCGCCGCTGCTGCTGCCATGCCCGGAGCCTCAGAGCTCGGGGCAGCGCAGACCAGACCATGCGCGGCAGAGGTAAACGCCAGCACTGAAAAGTGCAGCGGCTCGCTTGACCCCGCATACAGTGCCAGGTAGCCGTCCTTCAGCCCCTCCTGGGCCGTGATCAGCTTCGCCAGATCCACGGCGGCATTGAAGTCGTACCGCCCGCAGCGTGCACCCAGTTCATCGATGGCACGCAGCGCTGCTTCGCTTGGTCCCAATGGATTCTCATTTGCATTAAGCAGTACTTTGCCGGTGGAATTCGCCCCAAACTGTTTGGTCTGTTGCGAAGCCCATGCCAGCTTCGCTTCCGTCATGATCGGGATTGCGGCAGCCGCAGCGGCCGCGCCGCGCAGAAAGTTGCGTCGCGTCAGGCCATTGGGCGGTAGCTTGAGCCAGTCATTCGCCATCCGTCGTCCTCTGGTTTACACGTCAAAACAAGGTGGCGAATACGTTATTCGCCTGTTTCCTTGGATGCTGAAATTATCACGGGGCATGGCTCAAGTAAAAGAGAAAGTGAGAGCAGCACCAGTGAAATCCAGTAGAGGTCAGCGCCCAGCAGGTGCAATATCTGCATCCATACCGGTGCCAGCAGCAGCACATCGGCAACGCCCAGCAGAAACTGGATCGCCAGCAATCCCGCTACCACCAGCGCCGCCGCCTTAAGCCGCTTCCGCAGTGCCGCCGCCAGAATCCATGCCACAAAGATTGTTGCCACACACGCTGCTGCCGGATGCACCCAGCGCAGCCGCAGCAGTAGCGGTGCGCTCGCGGCAAAGTCCTGGGCAAAGGATTGCGCCAGCGTCGTAGCAGGGAAGAGTGTGTCACCCAGCGCCGCCAGCGATCCGCTCACGCCCACCACAATCGTCGCCAGCAGCCCCCCGGCCACCCACCAGCGCGTCGCTTTGTTGGCCACCACGCGCGGCCTTGGTTCGCCGCGATCCAGCAGCGCAGCGGTCACCGCCAGTGCTGCCATCAGCAGCAGGGTATTGCTCAGATGGATGGAGAGTGCCACCACGCGGCCCAGCGAGCGGTTGGTGGTCACATAGCCCAGCTTTACCAGCACAGCGCCCAGCAGCGCCTCATTCACCAGCAGCACCGTAGTTACAACCGCGGCAATGCGCGCCCGGTTGCCCTTTCCCGTCGCCACAAATACCCCAACCAGTACCGCCAGTACCAGCACCGTAGCGCCGCCCGTCATGCACCGGTGAGTAAACTCAATCACCGTGGCAATGCGCGGCGAAGTAGGAATCACCTGCCCGTTGCACAGTGGCCAATGGTTGCCGCAGCCCGCGCCAGAACCCGTAGCCCGCACCAGCGCACCCCACAGGATGACCAGCACGTTCCATCCCAGCGCCGCCCATGCCAGCCAGCGCAGCATCTTCGTCGGTCGTTGCAGCTCAGCGTTCATGGGGTTGCATCGTCTCTGTGCAGCCTAGCCCTTGGCCAGTTGTGTTGCCCGCTGCGTGGCGCGTTTCACGGCCTTGATCAGCGTTACCCGCAGGCCGCCTTCTTCCAGCTCCAGAATTCCGTCCACGGTACAGCCTGCCGGAGTCGTCACCGCATCCTTCAGCATGGCGGGGTGGTACCCAGTCTCCAGCACCATCCGCGCTGAGCCAAACGTTGTCTGCGCCGCCAGCAGCGTAGCCACATCGCGCGGCAGGCCCACATTCACGCCCGCCTCCGCCAGCGCTTCAATGATGATGTAGAGGAACGCCGGGCCGGAGCCGGAGAGGCCCGTCACCGCGTCCATGTTCTTCTCTTCCACCACCACGGCGCGGCCCACCGTCTCAAAGATGCGGTGTGCGACCTTCATCTGCTCGTCGCTCACGTTCTTGCCGCGGCAATAGGCGGTCATCCCGGCAGAAAGCATCGCTGGCGTATTCGGCATGGCGCGGATCACCGCCACCGGCGTGCCTGCCGCCTCTTCAATCGCGCCCGTGGTCACTGAGGCTGCGATAGAAAGAATCAGCTTCTTCGCCGTGATGGCCGGCTTGATCTTCTCAATCAGCGGGCCTACCTGGAGCGGCTTCACGCCCAGAATGATAACGTCGGCAGACATCGCGGCGGCCAGGTTGTCCGTGGTCACCTGCACGCCGTACTGTGCTGAGAGCGCAACTGCGCGCTCCGGATGCTGCACGGTTGCCACCACGCTCTCAGCGGCCACCAGGTTGGTCTTCAGAAAGGCCTGCAGCAGAATGCCGCCCATCTTGCCGGCGCCGAGAATCGCGACGTGCAGGTGGGGCAGTGTGGCTGCGGGACGGGGAGCTTCGTAGGTCTTGGTTGCGTCTTTGCTTGCTTTCATGGCTTCTTTCCGGTTGCGACTTTATATCCAGAGTATCAAAGCGCACCTGAGTTGTGCCGTATCCTGTGTCGGGGAGATTAGGGAATAGCTTCGATAGACGGTTATTTATGGCGGTGCCTTTAAAGTGCATAAGGAGTTAGATCCTCTTGATCCATTACTATTAGGACGATCAATGGAGCGACACAAGATGGCTGAGTTCGCAGCGCTGTACTATCCCTTTTCGAGATGTATGAATGCTGCGTCTTTAAAACAGCTGCTTCTAGTTTTTGACCAAATCTCATTCGTTGATCCAGTTGACGACGACCAATGGAGAACGAAGCTCTTCAAGGATTTAGAAACTCATGACAAGCAGTTTTCTCAATACCAGGATATTCATCCGGCATTGCCTGAATTGTTGGATCACGGCTGTGTGCGGCGAATCGACCCTGCGAAGTTTAGCCATAAGAATCGGATGCTCGCAGTAGAATCGGCACTTAGCGACCTGAGAGATAGCAGATGGCTGAATCTGGCATCAAATCCACGTAAATATCGCATGCCAAGTATTGATATCAATGGCTGCTGTTCATGGCAGATATTCCGACCCAAGCTGCCACAGCGTTTTTTAGACGTGCTAGCGACTGACCCTGCATTTCGGAGTCACCTCTTAGAAGAAGGAGACGACTGGAGTTCTTGGAGCTTATCGTATGCCGCTGGGTCGGCAATTGGGATTGGGCTTCATTTGGAGATTGCCGAGGAATTAGGAATAGCGCCAGTAACTGACAGTGAACTTCATCATAAACTTCTCCTGTTGAAGATAGGGAGATCGTTAGAATCGACTGACCAAACAATGCCCATTCCAGATGATGCCATCCGTCATTTGATGGTGAATATTGCTTCGACAATGCTAGCTGAGGTGCTGCCAGAGGACCGACTTCGAGAGATTACTTTTGAAGAAATCATATTGTTTCGGCACAATACGAATGTTCTTCGTAAACAATTCATTTCAGATATAGAGGCACGGTTGGGCCAATTGAGAACAATCCCAACTCCGCAAGAATGGATTGTGGCGGGAAGGCAAGTTCTGTCTAGTCTTCAGACTGAGTTGAGGAACTACCAAGCCGAATTCACTTCTCATCGAGACAAAATATGGCCTCGGATGGCATCGACGTTGAATAGTGTATTTGTCTCGGGAAGCCTTGGTGCTGTCGCAATGTCATATATTGGCGGTCCAGGGAAAGCACTTCTCGGCTCAATAGGAGGAGCGTCAATTGCGGTGCTACAGACATCTCTAGATTGGCGAGCCGAAAGCAGAAAGCTTCTCAATTCTTCAGCTCCGTCGATCTCTTATCTTTCTAGGGTAGCGAATAACGTGAAATAAACCCTGACAATCAAGCGCTCGACGGAGCTATGTAGATGAACGAGCGATCAACGTCCCCTTGGGCGGCTTAATGAACTCCCGAATAATTGGCTACTGGAATTAGTCCCAGCTACTATTTTTGTGTCGCGATCCACGCATCCACGCGCTGCTCCAGCACATCCATCGGCAGCGCGCCGGAGTCGATGATCACGTCGTGGAAGGCGCGGATATTAAACTTCGGTCCCAGCGCCTTCTGTGCCTTGGCGCGCAGTTCCAGCAGTTTTAGCTGGCCCATCTTGTAGCCCAGTGCCTGCGCGGGCAGCACGATGTAGCGATCCACTTCCGCGTTGATATCAAAATCGCTCAGCGTGGAGTGATCGTGGAAGTAATCCACCATCTGCTGCCGCGTCCAGTGCTGGCTGTGTACGCCGGTATCCACCACCAGGCGGATGGAACGCCAGTTATCCGCGCTCAGCCGCCCATAGTCGTTGTACGGGTCCTTGTAGAAGCCGATATCCTTGCCCAGCCGTTCAGAGTAGAGGCCCCAGCCTTCGGTGTAGGCGGTGTAGAACTCGTATTTGCGGAAAGTCGGCAGCCCGGTCAGTTCCTGCGCAATCGCGATCTGCAGGTGGTGCCCGGGAATGCCTTCGTGATATGAGATCACTTCCATGTCTGACAGCATGCGGTTCGCATAGTCATACGTGTTCACGTTCACCCGGCCGGGGCGCTTGCCGTCCGGCGTGCCTTGCTCGTAGTACGCGGGCGCCTGCTGCTTCTCCATGTATGCCGGAATCGCTACCACTTCCAGGCCAGCCTTCGGCAGCGTGCCAAAGAGCTCCGGCAGCTTGGGCTGCATCCGCGCCAGGTAGCCGCGATAGGTGTCCAGCACCTGCTCCCGGCTGGCGGGGTGCAGCTTCGGGTTCGCTTTCATCGCTACGTTCATCGCCTTCAGGTCGCTGAACCCGAGAGACTTCGCAATGGCGAGCATGGCCGCTTCGTTCTGCTTCACCTGGTCAATGCCGATCTGGTGAATCTCAGCCGGCGTCTTGTCCATGGTGGTGCTCTGCTTCACCTTCCACGTGTAGTAGGCATCTCCGTCCGGCAGCGCCCACACCCCAGGATCCTTGCGGCCCTGCTGAATGTATTGCGCGCTCAGAAACTTCGCCAGCCGCTGGTAGCTCGGCAGAACCTGGGTGCGAATCGTGTCCAGCAGGTCAGCCGTAATCTGCTTCTGCTGCTCCGGCGTCACGTTCTTGGGGAAGCTCTTCAGCGGCAGCGCAAAGGGGGTATCTTCCGGCTTCTGCGCGGCCAGTGTCTGTACCTGCGTCAGCACCTTCTCCAGCAGATACTCCGGCGGCATGCGCTTCTCGTCCATGCCCAGCATCATGTTGGTCAGGTTCTGTGAGAAGAGGCGAGGCACCTGGTGCAGGCGGGCAATGTAATGTGTGTAATCGTCCGCGTTGTCGAAGCTCAGTTGCGGTACCAGCCGCGGCAGGTCCATGTGGAAGCCACCGAACTGTGTGATCGGCATCTCCCATTCCTTGAACCGCGCACCCTCCTGTGTATCGATCAGGTCGCGCAGCATCAGGCTGACGGAGAGCTTCTCCTGGTCGCTCAGCCCGGTCGTATCAATCTGCGAAAGCTCCTCGATGTAGGTGCGGTCGCGCGCCAGGTCGGCATTCACGGCTTCAACGGATGCGTCGCTCAGTTGGTCGTCATAGCGCTTGTCGCCCAGCGTCGATGCAAACTCCGGATTGCGCTTGAGGTTGTCCTCCCACATGCTGGCAAACAGGGCAGAGAGCTGCTTGCTGCGCTCCGCGGCCGGTGCGGCTTTGGCGGCAGGCGCTGCGGCCTGGGCAAGTACTTGTGGTGTGATGAGGGTTGCGGCGAGAAGGGCAGGAAGCAGGGTACGGTAGATTCGCATAGGCGGTGACGCCAGTTTATACCGCTGGGGTGCTAATGCTCCACCCTCCACCTCTTCAGCTGTGTTCGAGCATGCGGTACAGCGTGGAGCGGCTGATACCCAGCAAATCCGCAGCGCGTAGTTTATTGCCCCCGCAAGATTCCATCACCGTGCGTACGTGGCGATGCACCATCTCATCCAGTCTTGTCGGCACGTCGCTCTGATGCGCCGTCTGCACCCTTGGCGGAAGGGAACTGAGTGGCGGTAGGTCCTCCAGCTGGATTGTGTCGCCGGTGCAGTGCATCACCGCCTTGCACAAAACCTGTTGCAATTCGCGGACATTTCCCGGCCACGGGTACGCCGCCAGCGCCGCCAGCGCCGCGGGCCCCACCGCGGTAATTTCCTTCCCGCGAATTACCGCAAATTGCCGCGCGAAGTACCGTGAAAGTACCACAATATCCACCCCGCGATCCCGTAGCGGATGCACTTTTAGCTCCACCAGGGCAAGCCTGTAGTACAGGTCTTTGCGGAACTCCCCGGCAGCGCACATCCCCTTCAAATCGCGGCTGGATGAGGCCACAATCAGCGCATCCGTAGGCCGCGCCGCGGCCGATCCTGGCCGGTATTGATGCAAAACATGCAGTAAACGCGCCTGTATTGTGAGCGGCACCTCCCCCACCTCATCCAGAAACAGCGTGCCGCCCCGCGCCGCTTCAAATCGGGTAAGCGGCTCCGCCGCAGCCGCAGCATCGCACACCACAAACGGCCCACCGGAGCGCTGGCTGAGTACATGCAGCCCCCGCGCCACCATCTCCTTCCCCGTCCCCCCCTCCCCCGTCACCAGCGCCGTGCGGAAGTACGGGCCGATACGTTCCATCTGCGCCAGCAATCGCTGCAACGGCGCGCTCATACCCACCATGCCATGGCGCATCGCGGGCTCTGCTGCGGCTTCAATGCGGAGAGGAGCCGACGGAATGAAGGTTTGGGCGTACATGGCGTACACCTTCCATCGGCAAAATTGCTGCATTGTTTGAGCTTGCTGCTCTGGAAAACACGAATGGCGCTGACCCATACAGGGTTCGGCGCCATTCTGTCTTGATTCGGTTGTAAGACTTACGCAGTGGTAGGCGCGCAGTAGGTATCAAAGGCGCGCGCCAGTTCCGCTGCAATCGCCGGTGCAGTCGAGGATTCGATCGCCGAACGCTGCATCAGGTACACGAGCTTGCCGTCGCGCAGAATAGCGATGGCGGGTGACGTGGGTGGATGACCCTCGAAGTAGCCGCGTGCCTTCTCGGTCGCCTCGCGGTCCTGACCGGCAAATACGGTGATGGAGTGTTCAGGCTTCACTGCGTTCTGCAGTGCTACACGAACGCCAGGGCGCATCTTGCCTGCAGCACAACCGCAGATTGAGTTCACAACAAGCAGTGTGGTGCCCGGCTTTGCAAGGGCAGCATCAACCTCTGCTGCCGTGCGTGCTTCGCTCAAGCCGGCGCGAGTTAATTCCTCGCGCATTGGGATCACCATAATCTCTGGGTACATACGTTCCTCCTGGGGAAGCGGTGGAAGACCGCGTCTGTCTTTATTGTAATGGTTCACAGACCGAATAGCCCTACGGACGGGTCAATTCCCGCTATCAACAAGATGTATCCTCAAGCGGTGGAGATTCAACAAAATATATCCCTCGCGCCGTATACGACTTTTGGCATCGGCGGCCCTGCGCGCCACTTCTGCGCTGTGACCAACGAGAAAGACCTGCTCGCGGCCCTGCGTTTCGCCGAAAAGCAAGAGCTGCCGCACTTTGTGCTGGGCGGTGGCAGCAACCTACTGGTCTCTGACGAATGGTACGAAGGCGTGGTACTCCATATGCAGATTATGGGCGTCACAGCCTATCCGCACTCCAGCGCTGTACTCTACGACGTTGGTGCAGGTGAGGATTGGGATACATTCGTGCGCCGTACCGTGGAAGATAATTGCGCAGGCATCGAGTGTCTCGCCGGAATCCCCGGAACTGTGGGCGGTACGCCGGTGCAGAACGTGGGTGCCTACGGGCAGGAAGTTGCGGAGACTATCGCCTCCGTTCGCGCATACGACACGGAGGCCGAAGACTTTGTAGAACTGCAGGCAAAGGATTGTGGCTTTCACTATCGCCAAAGCCTCTTCAATACCACTGCCGTCGGCCGCTACATCGTGACCCGGGTGCGCTTCGCATTACATCCCGGTACGCTGCCTCAACTCAAGTATGCGGACCTGCAGAAACGTTTTCCGGTTGGCGGTCCTACTCCATCACTCATTGAGGTCTATGATGCCGTCCGCTCCATCCGTCAGGCGAAGGGCATGCTGCTGGTTGAGGATGAGCCGGACTGCCGCAGTGCGGGATCGTTCTTTAAGAATCCAGTGGTGCCAGGGAGTATGGTGGCACGAATTGCCACAGCGCTAGGCATCGCGGCAGATGCTGTGCCTCGCTACCCGGCAGGCGAAGGCCGTGTAAAGATTCCTGCGGCCTGGCTGCTGGAGCAGGCTGGTTTTCATAAGGGATTTACGATGGGCCGTGTCGGCATCTCGTCTCGCCATACGCTTGCTCTCATCAATCGTGGAGGTGCGATGGCGATGGAAATTTATGCGCTGCGCGATGAGATTGTTAGCACTATCAGCGAACGCTTCGGCATCCAGTTGCGGCAGGAGCCGGTCGAGCTGCGCGGCTAGTTCAGGATTTGCAGCATTTGTTCGCGCTGCTCGGCCAGCACGGCGCGGGCAGTGCCTTGCTCGGTAACGCGACCACGATGCAGCACGGTTACTTCCGCATTCAGTGCAAACACTTCGCTCACATCATGCGTCACGGAAAGCACTGGTGTCGGCTTTTCGACGAGATAGCTGCGCAGACTCTCTAACAAGGTGGTCCGTAACGCCATCTCAAGTCCGACGAAGGGCTCATCCAGCAGCAGCAGCTTTGGCGCAGGGGCAAGTGCGCGCGCCAGCAGGGCGCGCTGTACTTCGCCGCCTGAGAGTTCCTGTGGATGTCGCTCGCCAAGATGCGTCGCCTGTAGCATCTCAAGTACCTCCGCGCAACGCCTATGCCCATTCGCCATGGCGCGTATGCTGAAGCGCACATTTTCCAGCACGGTCAGGTGAGGGAAGAGCACGCTGCGCTGGCCCACGTAGCCGATGCCTCGACGATGTGGCGGCACGTGAATATGCGATGCGGTGTCTGTCCATCGCGTACTACAGAACACGATGCGTCCTGCCTGCGGTTGCAGCAAACCAGCGATGGCACGCAGTACCGTACTCTTACCCGCACCCGAGGGACCAAACAATACCGACCAGGGATGAGTCAGCGTAAACTGCAGATCGATATCGGCATCAGGGCGTGCGCTGTGGCCGGGGCCGCTGAAGCTATGGCGCAAGCGAACTGAAAGCTGTGTGTCAGACAAGGCCGCCCCCGTTCTGCACAGTGCTATTGCGTAAGCCTCGCCGCAGATAGATAGCAAGCAGAGCAGCAAATGCGCACGCCATCAGCAGGAGGGCTGTGTGATTTGCCTGCGCATAATCAAACTCCTGCACGTGGTCATATAGTGCAATGGAGATGGTGCGGGTCACGCCGGGAATATTACCGCCTATCATTAACACCACGCCGAACTCCCCCACCGTATGCATGAAGGCCAGCACCGCACTCGTCACCAAGGCTGGCCGCGCCAGAGGAAGCGCTACGGTGAAAAACGTTCGTGTGGGCGATGCTCCCAGAAGCGCGGCGTCTTCCAGTGCGGCAGTATCCAGTGTGCGAAAGCCGGCTGTGAGTGGCTGCACCGCAAAAGGGAAGCTGTACACTACGGAGCCGATGACGAGGCCTGTAAATGTGAACGAAAGCGGATGCCCGAAGAGAGTTGTGAGTCCACGGCCAATCGCGGTGTTTGGTCCCAGCATTACCAGCAGGTAGAAGCCAAGCACTGTGGGTGGCAGCAGGAGTGGCAGCGCGCTCAATGCCTCTGCTATGGGGCGCAGAGGACTAGATGTCTTTGCCATCCACCAGGAAAGCGGTAGTGCGATCGCCAGCAGAATGCATGTGGTGGTTGCGGCCAGCCGCAGCGTGAGCAGAAGCGCTTGTACGTCCATTGGCTACTGGTCCTTCGATCGGAGGCCGTATTGCGCAAACTGCGCCTGGATTGGGCCACTCAGAACATACTCCAGGAAGCGACGGCCCTCTGCATGGTGTTCTGATTTACGCATTACGACTGCGCACTGTCTGATCTCAGGATATTGGCTGGACGGGATTACTATGTAAGTTCCGCGCTGGGTCATGTGATCGGTCTTCGCCAGTGTAAGGGAGATGAAGGCTAGCTGGGTATTGCCTGTATCAGCATATTCCCCCGCCTGAGCTACATTTTCTGCCTGGACAAAGTGTGACGCTACTTTCTCGTACACGTGCAGGCTTTTCATAGCGCTTACCGCCGCCAGCCCATAGGGAGCGGCTAACGGATTGGCGATTGCCACGCTCTTGAGTGCGGGATTGGTCAAGGCATCCAGTGTAAGTGGCTGAAACGGGCCATCCTTGCGCTCCCACAACACCAGGGTTCCCTTGGCATACAGTGTGGGTGACGGGGTATCCGCCAGGTTGGCTGCCAATACGCGCTCGGCAAAGCTGTAATCGGCGGAGAAAAACACGTCCGTTGGCGCACCGTTAATGATTTGAGCCGCCATGCTGGAGGACGAACCGTAGGATACGGCTACATGAATGCCGGTTTCCTTCTCAAAACCAGCGGCAATCAGTGGCATTACCGGCTGTAGATCAGCTGCCGCAGCCACGTGAATTGTGACGGAAGTGGCTGCAGAAGGTTGTTGCGCGCGCGCCATTTGGGGAACAGTGAGGAGCGTGGCGAGAGAAAACATTGCAAGAACGTTACGGATTTGGGAATGGCGGGTGTCCATAAGGGAAACTATACGATAGGTTAATAGAGAGCCAATATGAACGTCAGAACCCATCATCTCCGCTGCATTGGCTGCGGAACCGTTATCCCCGGTGAAGAAGTCCGCAGTGACTTCCGCTGCCCCTTGTGCAATGAACTCTATGAGGTTCAGTACGCATGGAGCGAAGGCGCCGTCACTCCTCCGGGAACTGCTGCCGCAAACTTGCCGAATCCGAACGCACTGCGCTGGCTGTGGCAGGAGCGAAAGAACTCCACTGCGCCAGCCGACCAAAGCGGCGTCTGGCGTTTCCGCGATCTATTTCCCATCCTGAATGACATGACCCGTCCTGTGACGCTGCGCGAAGGCAACACGCCTTTGTATGATCTGCCGCGCTGTGCAAAGGTTGCCGGTGTGGATCGCCTGTTGGCCAAGCACCAGGGGATGAATCCTACGGGCTCGTTCAAGGACACGGGGATGACTGCCGCACTCTCCGTTGCCAACGAGCGTGGATTTGAATGGGTAGCGTGTGCCTCGACCGGAAATACCTCTGCCGCGATGGCTGCGTATGCTGCACGCGCCGGCCTGCGGTCTGCAGTTTTTATCCCGGATGGCAAAATCGCGTGGGGCAAGCTGGCGCAATCCATGGACTACGGTGCGCTGACCATCCAGCTTAAGACAGATTTTGACGGCTGCGTCGATCTTCTTACGCAACTGGTACGCCGATTCCCAATCTACTTGCTGAATTCGGTCAACCCGTATCGCCTGGAAGGGCAGAAGACACCGGCATTCGAGATTCTGGAGCAACTGGACTGGCAGGTTCCGGATCATGTGGTCGTTCCCGGTGGCAATCTGGCTAATAGCTCTGCACTGGGCAAGGGTTTTCTGGAACTGAAGCATCTCGGCTTCATCTCTACCGTGCCCAAGATCAGCATCATCCAGGCAGAAGGCGCAAACCCACTCTATCGCTGGTTTGTTGACTCCAACCGCATCATGAAGCCGGTTACGGCAGACACTCGCGCTACAGCAATCCGCATCGGCAACCCTGCCAGCTGGCGTAAGGCGGCCAGCATCATTGAACGAATGGGCGGCTGGTGCGAGCAGGTCTCAGAACAGGAGATTGCGCTGGCCAAGGCAGAGATTGGAGCGGAAGGTGTGGGCTGCGAGCCGGCATCGGCTGTGACCTTCGCTGGGCTGAAGAAGCTCGTCCGGCTGGGCACGGTGAAGCGCAACGAACTGACCGTCCTGCTGCTGACCGGGCACACGCTAAAGGATTCGCAATACACCATTGAGTATCACCGTGGCGAACTACTGCGGGACGATGAGATTGCGCAACAGACACCGCAGGAGACCGCACAGCATAAGGCGCTGCAAAAGGCCCCGCTGGTGATGGACGCGAACGTGGACGCCGTAGTGCGTCTGATGGAAGAACGCATGAAGATAGGAATGCCTGTATGAACACTTCTGCACCGCTGAGCGTACCGGGTCCGGCACGTCTCGTTTTACCTGCAACCTCAGCCAACCTGGGTCCCGGATTTGATGCCGCAGCACTCGCCATGACGCTCTACCTGACGGTGGATGCAGCGCCGTCAGAGACCATGAGTATCACCGCCACCGGACGTGATGCGGGACTGTGTGGCCAGCGCGACGGCAACCTCATTATCGAGACCTACGAGAGCGTGCTGACCGCCAACGGCAAACCTATTACGCCCCTCAGAATTGAAGTCGAGAACGAGATTCCATTGGGGATGGGCTGTGGATCCAGTGCAGCAGCCATTCTCTCCGGTGTCGCACTGGCCGCTCACTTTGGTGGGCTTGGGTGGAGCAGTGATGACGTGCTCCGCGAAGCATGCCTGCGTGAGGGGCATCCTGATAACGCAGCTGCATGTTGGATGGGTGGGTTGGCAGTATCTGCCATGGAGGACGTTGATGGCAAGACTGAGGTGCATGCCATCTCGCTGAAGCCCAAGGTGGATTGGCGTTTGCTGGTGGTTTTACCTAAGAATCCACTGGCTACAAAGGAGGCACGCGGTTTGCTGCCGGAGAAATATTCACGCGCAGATGCGGTCTTCAACGTGCAAAGGATCGGACTTCTAACTGCAGCGTTTGCAGATGGTTCTGGCGATTTGTTAAAGGTTGCCATGCAAGATAGAATCCACCAGCCATACCGTTCTGATGCCTGTCCTTTGCTGCCTAAGTTATTGCCATTGGCGGGTTTAGCTGGGGTGCTGGGGGTGGCGCTGAGTGGGGCGGGGCCGTCGGTGCTGCTGGTGCTTTCGCGGGAGGCAAAACTGGACGAAGTCGAGGCGCTGATTGCCGCGCAAACTGCTGATTTTGAAGGAATTGAGACGCTTGTGTGCGGGATGGAACGCAGGCCGGCGAGCTGTGAACTGGACACACTTTAGGGTGAAATTTGCGTAAAAAAGCGCGCCGAACGGCGCGCTTTTACGGACAAAGTGTGGACGATTTACGGTGATTCCACGGTCGCCCACGGGACGTTAGGCGAGCACCTTGGTGATGCTCTTGTCGATGGTCTCCTTGGGGACGAAACCGACGATCTGCTCGGCTACTTTGCCGCCTTTGAAGAGCAGGAGGGCGGGGATGCCGCGGATGCCATACTTGCTGGGTGTATTGCTGTTGCGATCTACGTCCATCTTGGCAACCTTCAGCTTGCCGTCATACTGCTTGGCGATCTCATCCACCACCGGCGCCAGGGCGCGGCAGGGGCCGCACCAGGCAGCCCAGAAATCTACCAGCACGGGTGTATCAGACTGCAGCACCTTCTGCTCAAAGTCCGCGTCTGTTACCTCGAAAACAAACTCACTCGCCATTGATTCTCCTCCATCCGATTGAAGCCAACGGGGTTAATTCTATCAGCCGTTCTAGTAGATGCGCGGGAGAGGAAAATGGATTCGCAGGGCGGGGGTGAACACTTGCAGGTACGTGGGGATTTGGCGCGGCGGAGAGGAAAGGCTCGCTGCGCCTGCGGCTCCGCTGAGGCCTGTGCTCACCCCAGCGAGCAAGTGCGCTCGCCGGGGACCCCGATTCGGCAGCAAGGTGCGCGCTTTCAGCGCGGACTGTTTTCAGCAGGGCTGAAGCCCTGCTTCCCCCGGCTGAAGCCGGGGGCTTAAGCACGGCACAAAGACGAGAAGCAGATTCCTCCGTTGCACTGCGGAATGACAAACAAAGGGAAAAAAGCAACGGCGGTCGCCGCTATGCGACGATATCCCAGGTCTGAAGAAGCGAGACCTGGGGCACCCGCATCTGTGCGGCGGAAGCTCTTTGGCGGTATGGGTGACGCGGTAAGCGTCTGGATTCTTCGGCTACGCTCAGAATGACTCGGCGAAAATTTATGGTGGATGGGCAGGAGCGGTCGCGCTCCGCGCGATAACCCACCCTTTGCGATGAAGCTACAAAGGATGGGCCACCCAGATTCTCTTCCCACCCTTTCAGGATGAAGATCCGAAAGGATGGGGCATCCGGCAAAGACAGAAGCATATTCTTCGCGAAGCTCAGAATGACAAATTTGTAGGAGTCAGGCGTACTTGCGGAGGATGCCGAGGACTTTGCCCTGGATGGTGACGCTGGCGGCGGGGGCGAAGATGGGAGCCATCTCGGCGTTGGAGGGCTGCAGACGGATCATGTTGCCTTCGCGGTAGAAACGCTTCAGGGTGGCGTCAGTGCCGTCGACCAGGGCGACGATGATCTCGCCTTCGCGGGCGGTCTTGGTGCGCTCCACGAGGACGTAATCGCCGGAGACGATGTGTTCATCGCGCATGGACTCGCCACGGACCTCGAGGGCGAAGACTTCGCGGTTGCCGATGATGTCGCCGAGGGAGATGGACTCCGCCGTTTCGATGGCTTCTACGGGCTGGCCGGCGGCGATGCGGCCCATGAGGGGCAGCCGGTCAGAGAAGGAGCGCTTGCTGGAGCGGGCGGGCAGCACATCGATGGAGCGGCTGCGGTTGTGGGCGCGCTGCAGCAGTCCCTTGGTCTGCAGGTTGGTGATGTGCTTGTGCACGGTGGCAAGGGAACTGAGGTCGAGGCCACGGGCAATCTCCTCGTACGACGGGGAGTAGCCGTTTTGCTGGACAAACTGAGTGAGGAAGTCGAGAACCTCTTTTTGACGCCGCGTGATAGCCATGCCAATCAATGTAGCGAAAGAAAGGCGAAGTGGCAAGGGGAATTTTTAAAGTTCTGTGGCAAATTGGATTCGGGGAGCGAGTCAGCAGGTCAGCGAGGTGCGGATTATCAATGTGGGGAATATGCATGCTGTCCCCGAATTACCCGCAAGCACCACACATTGTTTCGGCGGCAAGGCGCAGACGGATGGGAATATTATAGACGCGTAACGGTTGACGGAGAAGCGAAAGCCAAGTTTGCACCCATGAAACCATATAATCGCGTTGGAGAGCAGCTTTCGGTCATGCGTATCTCAAAGAATGGCCAGACCGTGACGCTGAGCGACGGTTCACGATGGCGCGTCAGTGTCGGAGACGTGACCAAAACGCTTTGCTGGTATGCTACACAGCGCGTTGTTGTCGAGAACTGCGATGATGTCGTTTATCAATACGAATTACGCAATCTCGACACCGTGGCCGATGTCGCGAAAGCATCACTTGCTTGATTTATGGAGTTGCGAGATAGCGATGGCTTTTACCTGCGCGCATTTTGGTAATCATGATCGTTATTTGTCATTTTAGGGAAGCCGATTGCGGCTCGCATCCAGGTTCGTCTATTGAGCAGAACAGACCCCTCCGTCATTGCGGCTTCGCTTGATGCGCCTCGAACCACTTCCGCACCCGTTCCTGTTCGCGGGCAAGATTGGCTGGCGTCAGGTGTGAGAGGGCTAAGTCCCGATTCGTCGTAGCGGCTTCCGCCATCGAAGCGTCCAGTTTGCTAGCAGCCGCCACATCGGACCAGAAATAGGCTTCTGCGTAGTCCTGTGGCACACCCTGACCCATCCCATACCAAGCCCCGAGCATTCCTTGCGCCTCGGCTACGCCCTGCTCAGCCGCCTTGCGAAACCAGAGCGCAGCTTCCGCGCAATCTTGGGGCACACCCAAGCCCTTGTCGTACGAAAGCCCGAGGTGGTACTGCGCCAAGGCTAAGCCCTGCTCAGCGGCCTTGCGCCACCACACTGCCGCTTGCGTGTCGTCCTGGGGCACGCCTTGGCCGTCGTGGTACAAACCCCCGAGGAAAAATTGCGCGTAAGCGTGACCCTGCTCAGCGGCCTTTCGCCACCAAAAGGCCGCTTGTGCGTAGTCTTGGGGCACGCCCTGGCCATGGTCGTACAAATCCCCAAGGTTGTACTGCGCTTTGGCGTTACCTTGCTCAGCCGCCTTGCGATGCCAAAAGGCCGCTTGAGTGTAGTCCTGAAGGACACCTTGGCCTTCGGCGTACATCACAGCGAGGCTAAGCTGTGCTCCAAGGATGCCCTGCTCAGCCGCTTTGCGACACCACTCTGCTGCTTGCATGTCATCTTGAGGCACGCCTCGGCCGGAATGGTACAAACAACTAAGCAGGTACTGTGCTTCGGCGTGACCCTGCTCGGCGGCGGGCTTGAAGCAGGCCGCAGCCTCGGCAGCACGGAGTTGTAGCCAGTGTTCCTTTCCTTCTTTGAACGACGCTTCCGCTTGTGCGTAGTCTTGGGGCCCACCCTGGTGAGTGTCGTCATTCACGCCGGATTCGGGTGGTTGTACCTTGCTATACCCCAACTGCGCCATGAACATTTCTTCTATCTTGCCAATCTTAGTTCCACCGATAAAGACTCCGACATATGGCGCGAGGAATATAGGCCAGAGCAAGGCAACTACAGCCGAGATGTAATTTTGTTGAATTATTAAATAAATTACTGCCGCTGGGATGGTGATCCATTTCAGGATGACGAAGAAAACTCCGAATTTTGCCAAAGCTACATTGACATATCTGTATCGGACGGAAGACCACAGTATAGTCAAAATAATAAATACGCCGATGACCTCCCACCATTCAAAAAACATTAAGAGCACAGGGACAATCGACTGACTCAAAAAAGCTGGCCATATTCCCCACTCAATCGCTCGCAACATAGACCATTGCGAGTTCTCTTGGTCGCTATATCCTTGGTTCCACGCCATAGAAATGTCCTCCGGACGGCGAAATCGGAGCCGTCCTTGTCGTTAGTGGCGAATGGCTTTTCGCCTTCTCTTCCGCAAGCCTCTTTACTTTAAATTCTCTTGCGGAAGAGCCAATATCCTGACCATCCAATTAAGAAAATGCCCAGAAACAGATCAATCGGTTGCCAATCCTCCCGGTGCATATGTATCGGCAAGAATGGGTTCAAAAGAAGCGCAACCGTGGCAAACATCCATGTCCAAGCTCGCTGGCCTTCCTTGTACACTCTCCACGCCCAATAAACTGCGCCAACCGTGATGACAAGCCGGAGCACCATGTAAAAGCCGTAAGGCTGCGTACCGACCGCTGCAATGAGCAGCAACACTGCGCCAAGCATCGTCAGAACTACTTCCACGATTCGTTCACGGTTCATGATCGTTCCTCGTCGAACATTCTACTGGACGGGTGGTTCACACCTTCCGACCCAAAACCGTAATCCGGGGGACAGCATACATTACCCCTTGTCTCTCTCGTTCTCTCTACCGCATCGCTCCAAAACCTAAAACCCGAAGTTACCGCGAAGACAATCGCGAGAAACCCGGTACGGAGCGGGGAAAAACCTGCTTCATCCCCATATTCCTCGCGGAAAACCCTGAATTGAAAATTATTCCAGGATTATCCGTCATCTACCGTGGATGTACCGCGCTTCCACCGGGGGAAATGCAACGCAAATTCGCATGCAATGCCCAGGGTATGGGTTGCGAAGCGGGTTCGGTGGCTGGACGGAATACTGAGATCCTTCGCTTCGCTCGAGGATGACAAACAAAAGACAGAAGCGAAAAGCAGATCCCTCCGCTGCGCTGCGGGATGACAAACAAGAGAGTGCTGCGGGTTGGCAAACAAAGGCGAAAAGCAGATCCCTCCGCTGCGCTGCGGGATGACAAACGAACCCGGCTTTCCACTCTGGTTACGGCTCTTGTGCGAGCGGCGGGTAGAGATGCGGCGCTCTGTGCTGCTTGCCCATGAAGACACGTGGTTGAGGAGGGGGTGAGAGTGGTGGTGGCGTGGAGAGTGTACATGCAGGTTCCTCCGCTGCGCATCGCAACGTGCCGCGATGCTTCGGTCGGAATGACGGCGGTGGGAAGTGGAATGGTGGTGAAGGGAAGATGGGCGGGAGCGTTCGCGCGTGGCGCGAATAACCCATCCTTTGCGATGAAGCTGCAAAGGATGGGCCACCCGGATTCGCGGCTGGTAGAAAAGCGGATCCCTTCGCTTCGCTCGAGGATGAGAAACAAAAAAACAGAAGCAGGTCCTTCGGCTGCGTTCGAGGATGACAAACAAAAAACAGATGCAGATTCTTCGCTGCGCTGCGGGATGACAATGTGGAAGGAATGTGGCGCGGGGATGAATGTGCAAAGGTAAGAATTTGCGCGTCTAGTCGACTTCGCTCAGGGCAGGCACGCTGAATACCCCACACATCGCGATGAAGCTGCGAGGTGTGGGGTATTCAGCGTTAATGCCTAGTGGATTACTCGTGGTCTAGTGGTGGCGGGTATCGCCGTGGGTGTGGCCGGCGCCGTCACGCAGCTCGTTGCCGCGGAACTGCTCATTATGATTGCCAGGGGCTTCACCGCGGGCTGGGAGCTGGCCGTGATAGCCGTGGTTGGGGTCAAGGCGGTTGTTCACGTGGCCGTAGAAGTACTGACGCCCGTGATGCCAGGGGCCGGCACCGATGAAGACGCCGCTATCAAACCACTCTGGGCCGTAGTAACCATAGGGCGAACAGTTGTAGGGAGCGTAATCGTAGTAACCGTAGGGGCAGCCCGGTTCCGGGCCGAGGTTAATGCCTACGCTGATCTGGGCGTGGGCCTGGGGCGCAGCGGCGGCAAGGCAGAGCGTGGCGACAGCAGTGAGTAGAGCGAGCTTGAGTGTTCGAGTCATCGGTATACCTCAGTTGCTTTGAGGCGGATTTGCCGCCCAGCGTTGTGCGGGCAGGGAAAGATTCGCGTGGCTGGGGCGGCTCCCAATCTGGGAAACGCTGGTTACTCTTCCTGTTTTGAACTAGAGACCCTGATTTCTTTGGTAATCATCTTGCCCCTGCAGCCGATTACGCAGGATGCTGACTTTTAGACGCGGCGATGCAGCCGGGGTCTGGGGGCCAAGCAATGCGGATTGTGGAACGGAGCCGGCTGGAGAGCGGGCAGATAGAAACTATTGCGGCGGCGCTGCATGAGATGTGCCAGCCGCTGACAGCGTTGCAGTGCAGGCTGGAACTGGGCGGGATTCGGGACAATGCACATGCCATGCGCGAAGACATTGACGGCGCGATGGACGATTGCGCGCGAATGATGGCCGCGGTGGGACGCATGCGGGCGGTGGTGGCAGCGGCCAGGGAGCATGGGCCGCAGAGCGTGGTCAAGCGGCCCAATGGACGCGCATGCAGCGCGGGGAGAGCCTGTCGGCAGGCGGGCTAGGGGGGGAGGAGCGAGAGATGGCAGCAGGCAGAGAGCATACGCAGGCCGTGGGAGCGGACGCGGCGAAGGCGGCGGTGCTGGCGCAGATTGGCGGGCGTACGGATGGGGCAGCGCAGAGGAGTGTGGCTGCGCCGGGGCGGGAGCAGCTGCTGATCGAGCATCTGCCGACGGTGCGGTACGTAGCGCGCAGCATTCACGAACGGCTGCCGCAGCATGTGGAGATTGATGACCTGATCTCGGCGGGAATCGTGGGGTTGATCGATGCATTCTCTAAGTTCGACAAGCTGAAGCAGGTGCAGTTTCGCAGCTATGCGCAGTTCCGGATTCGGGGGGCGATCCTGGATTCGCTGCGGGCGCTGGACTGGAGTCCGCGGGAGCTGAGGCGGCGGGGACGGACACTGGAAGAGGCGATTCGCGCGCTGACGGTGCGGCTGGGACGAGCTCCGCAGGAGCCGGAGATTGCGGCAGAGATGCGGATGACGCTGGCCGAGCTGCAACGGCTGTTGGGCGACCTGAAGGGGCTGGAGATCGGGACGCTTAACCTGGAGCACAGCGAAGGCTCCGGCGAAGAGGAACTGGCATATATTCCCGGTGCGCCGGAGGATGGGCCGCTGTTTCGCTGCCTGCGGGGAGAGATGAAGCAGAGGCTGGCGGACGCGATTGGCGAGCTGCCGGAGAAGGAGCGGATGGTGCTGACGCTCTACTGCTATGAAGAGTTGACGATGAAGGAGATTGGGCAGGCGATGGGCGTGGGCGAGTCGCGGGTGTCGCAGATACACTCTGCCGCGGTGGTGCGGCTGCGGACGGCGCTGGCTGACCTGGGCGGCTGCAGTATGAATTAGCCGGCGGCTAAGGTTTGAGCGGAATGCGCCGATAACGATAGGAGGAAGCGAGTCCTAAATCGTATGAACGTGCTGGCCGGAAGATATGCAGAGCGGGGCGGTGGGCGCCTGATGACACAGGGCGGGGAGCCGGGAATGAGCGCGAAAGTGGCCGATCTGCAGCAGAGGATCGCGCTGGGAAAGTACTGCATTCCGGCCGAGTTGGTGGCGGAGAAGCTGATGGCGGGGATGCTGGAGAGGGAAGCTGGGTTGATTACCGGCAGGCTGCGGGCAGCAAAATAGAAGGCAAACGTGCTTTGCCTCGTTATACTCAACACGACGAGGGAAAGCCTGCATGCTAGGAGCTTTACGGTTCATATGGAATGCGACACGGGGAGCGCGGCTGCGGCCGTGGCAGAGCCCGTACATCAAGTGGCGCATGGAAACCTACTCTGGCCTGAAGGCGGAGACGATCGGGCTGCGCGAGATATGGCAGATTGCGTGGCGTGACCGGCGGCAGTTTCTGCGCTTTCTGGCATGGACCGGCACGATGCGCGGTTATGCTTCATCCAGCACGCGCCAGCAGGAGATGGGATGAAGCGACTGACGCGGCGGGAGCTGTTGGCAATGGGCAGAGATGTGAGTGCTGGACTGGCAGCGGGTGCGCTGCTGCCGCTAACGGGGTGCCATCATCGCATGGAACAACAATCTTCAACCAGAGTGATTGTGCCGGGGCTGACGCCGCTGGGCGAGGGATCGCTGAAGGCGCATGCGCTGGATGCAAATCTGCTGAGCGGATCAGCCGTGGATGTTCATGCGCTGCGGATGGACGGGCGCTATCGCGGACTGGTGGCGGAACAGTGCAGCATCATCGTGGCCGAGAATGCGATGAAGTGGGCGGCACTGCGGCCTGCTCCGGACGTATTTGAGTTTGCCGACGCGGATTATCTTGTGGATTTCGCCGAGAAGAATGACATCAAGCTGCGCGGGCACAACCTGGTGTGGCACCTGGCGCTGCCGTCGTGGTTCAAGGACACGGTGTTCAAGGGGAACGCACAGAAGATGTTGACGGAGCATATTGCGACCGTGGCGGGCCGGTATGCAGGGCGCATCCACTCGTGGGACGTAGTGAACGAAGCGATTGATGTGAATGACCAGCGCCCCGACGGGCTGCGCAAAACGGTATGGCTGGAGCTAATTGGCGAGGATTATATCGAGGTCGCGTTCCGCGCGGCGCGGCAGGCTGACCCGAGTGCTCTGCTGACGTACAACGAATACGGTATTGAAAGAGACAACTACGCATCCGACCAGAAGCGCGCGCAGGTATTGCTGCTGCTGCGCAGGATGAAGGCGCGTAATGTGCCGATCGATGCGGTGGGCATCCAGTCGCATTTGCCAGCCGAGGCACTGAATACCAGCGGAAACTATCTGGGCGTGGCACACTTCATTGCGGAAGTGCGCGCGATGGGTCTGCAGGTGTTCATCACCGAGATGGACGTATCGGATTCAGCCATTCAAGGCGACCAGCGCGAACGGAATCGCGCAGTGGCGGCGACGTACAGCGACTATTTGCATGTGGTGCTGGCGGACCCGGCGGTGAAGGCGGTGCTGACGTGGGGGTTGAGCGGGTCACATAGCTGGTTGAATCATGAGCAGCCACGAGTCGACCATAGTGCTCTGCAGCCGCTGCCATTTGATGGAGAGTACAAGACACTGCCGGCATTTTTTGCAATGCGCGAGGCGTTTGATGGACGGCTGGCATCGCTGAAGAATCCACCGGCGGCAGCGGTTGATCCGTGGGCGCCGTTTACGCCGCGACCCAAGACTGCAGCGAAGCCGGATGACAAGACGCCAGCGGTGAAGAAGCCGGTTCCGGCACCGGCGAGCACGCTGCCGGCAATGCCGACTACGCAGAAAAACTAGAACGTATCAGAACCGACAACGTCGCGGAAGAATTCCACGAGATCGCTTTCGCTGGCGGGAATGTCAAAGCCTGAGAGCATGTCAGCGATGCGCTGGTTGGAGAATCCGCGCTCGCGGAGAAGAAGAATCTCATCACTGAGCATGCCGATGACGTCGTCTATGGAATACTCTGCGTCTGGCGCGCCGGCTGCGTCGCGAAGTTCGCGCTTTGCGCGGACTACCTGATCGAGATTGCAGGTCTTTCCGTCCATACAAAGTAGGAGTGGGCAAGCGCACGGAGAGTTGTACCGGAATTCGATGAGGCGGGAAGACGCCGCTATACACTGGAACGACGAGGAGCCCCGCCCATGAAGGTTCTGAACCATACGCAGAGCGCACCGCAGGGATCCGCGGGATGGGCTGCCTGATGCTGAAGTTGGTGGGCAGGGCGCTGACGGTGGTGCTGGTGTGTGCGCTGCTGGGTGCGAGCTATCAGAAATTTGAGAACTATCGCGTGCCGCGTCGCTTTCCGCTGCAGGGGCGCATGGTGGATGTGGGCGGCTACAGGCTGCGCATTGATTGCCTGGGCACGGCACAGCCTACAGTGGTGATTGACGGCGGCATTGGCACGGCGACGATGGGCTGGACGGTGGTGCAGCGCGAGATAGCGAAATTTGCTCGCGTGTGCGTGTATGACCGTGCAGGATACTTTGCCAGCAGCAATGGACCGCAGCCGCGCACCAGCAGACAGATGGCAGGAGAACTGCACACGCTGCTGAGGAATGCGGGCGAGCGTGGGCCGTTCGTGCTGGTGGGACATTCGTTTGGGGCGTACACGGTGCGGGTGTATCACGCGCTGTATCCGGCGGATGTGGCGGGCATGGTGATGGTGGACGGCTCGCAGGAGGATGGGACGGCGACGCTGAAGCGGCTGCTGCCCGCGCACAGGGTACATACGCTGGAGAGCGAAGAGCAGCTGCTGTTGGCGATGGAGCCAGTGGCGGCGCGTGTGGGACTGCTACGGCTATTTACTGAGCCGAGCGGGACGGCGAGCGACTGGAAGCTGTTTCCGCCGGGGATGAAAGAGATGGCGGCGCAGTGGATGTGGCGGACGGATTTCGACGATGTGGAAGTGCAGGAGTTTGCGCGCTTTGATGAGAGCGGCGAAGAGGCGCGGAATAGCGGTACGCTGGGTGACCTGCCACTGGTGGTGGTGACGGCGGCGAAGCCGTGGCTGGGGCCTCCGGTGACGCCGGAGGATGTGCCGGGGACGATTGCGTTTCAGGCGATCTGGGTGGGGGAACTGCAGATGAGGCTGGTGCGGCTCTCAACGCACGGCAGACAGGTGATTGCGGAGAACAGTAACCACGGGATCCAGTTTCTGGAGCCGGGGCTGGTGGTGGATGCGGTGCGGGAGGTGGCTGGATCTACGCGGCATTGATATGGGCAGGAGCGCAGCGGAGATATTTGTGATGCTACGTTATCCCCGATTGCATGATCCTGATCTTATGCAATATTGAAGGCGGCACTATTATTTGCGTATTTGCGCGCGTCGCGCGGCCCTCGCTGCCTGCCCCAGCGAACAAAATGCCGTTCGCCGGGGACCCAGTTCGCGAGGCTATCCCACCTTAGCGACGATAAGACTGTCGCGAAGATGGGGCACCCACTTCTGTGGTGTGTTTACTGCGCGTTCAAGGTGACATTGCCGTCGATGGTCTTGATGACGATGTGGTTCTTGCCGCCGCCGACGGTTCCTTTGGCATAGATGTATTTGCGGGGATTGCCGTGGGCTAAGTCCCAACTGGAAGTTTGCTGCTGCTGCAGGCCGAGGTTGCTGGTGACGCTGTAATGCTGGCTGCTGCCCATGGTGTAGGCAAGCTCAACATCAACCTGGGTTGAGGAGTTCCTGGGGATGGTGAGGGCAATACTGCCGCCGAGGGACTTCAAATTGATGGAACCGTCAGCGAGGGTTTGTACGGTGATGTTGCCGCCCGCAGTATCCGCATGAAGGTCAGAGGCCTGAGTGGCGGAGATGTCGATATTGCCGCCCATGCTGCTGGCCTTGAGCGAGGAGACGTTGGCCGAGTGCACGATGACGTTGCCGCCCATGGTGGTGATGTCGAGCGACTTCTCCGCCTTGTCAACGATGATGGAGCCGCCCATGGTGCGAAGAGAGGCACCGCCGGGGGCGTCGAGGACATGGATGTCGCCGCCCATCTTATTGACATTGAGGGTGCCATCGCTGCTGCCGGTGAAGCTCTGCCCGGAGTCAGAGTAGGACTCGAGGGACGTGGAATGAGAGCTATGGCAGCCGGTGACGAGAAGCGCCGCGAGCGCTATGGAGCAGGCGAACGCTGACGTTCTGGGCGAGGGGATGGGCAGCAAAAAAGAGTGACGCATACGATATGCTCCTTTGCGAAAGATGAGTTTACAGCGATAGCCAGCAGGATGCCAGAGGATTCAGGTGAGGTATTCCCTGATCCAGGGATCGTCACTGGCGACGAGTTGCTGCGTGGTGCCGTCAAAGATGATGCGGCCTTCATTGAGCACGAGGAAGCGGGTCTTGGCGTCAATGCCTTTGTTGGGGATGCGGCGCATCTGCCTGGTTGTGGTGTCGTACTCATTGGTGGCCATCATAAAGGCGTCTTGCAGGCGATGGGTGACGACGAGTGAGGTGTTGTGCCAGGCGTCGCGCTGCTTGATAAGGAGTTCGATGATGGTGGTGGAGGTGATGGGATCAAGGCCGCCGGTGGGCGAATCGTAGAGAATGAGTTCGGGCTTGGTGACGATGGCGCGGGCGATGGCGACGCGACGGCGCATGCCGCCGGAGAGCTCTGAGGGAAATTTGGAGACGGCGTCCTCCAGTTCAACGAAGCGCAACGACTCCAGCACGCGCTCCTTCATCTCAGCCGCGGGTACGAGATCCTGCTGCATGCGGTAGGCGACGTTGTCTTCGACGGACATGGAGTCAAAGAGGGCTGACTCCTGAAAGACCATGCCAACGCGGGCGCGCAGCTTGAAGAGATCAACCTCGCGCATGGTGGTGATCTCTTCGCCGAAGATGCGGATGCTGCCAGAGTCCGGGCAGATGAGGCCGTCTACGAGCTTGATGAGAACGCTCTTGCCGCAGCCCGCCGGGCCGAGGATGATGCGGGTCTCACCGGGCTCAACGGTGAAGGAGATATCCTGCAAAACCTGCTTATCTTCAAAGGAGATGGAGACGTTATCAAACACGACGATGGGGCCGGAGTATTCCGGTTTGGACGGCTGTTCGAGATGGGGGGCGGTGGTCGCCATACAGATTGTGGTACCTCAGGGGCTAAAGCCCGCTCTAGTAACTCAATTGATTGTGTGGGCTAAAGCCCACACCTACCTCAGAAGCAACAGCACTTAAGACAACAGCCACTGCAACTACCGTCCGAAGATGCCGATCATGGTGCGGCTGATGAGGAAGTCCACGACGATGATGATGACCGAGGAGAAGACGACGGCCTGGGTGGTGGATCTGCCGACGCCCTGGGTGCCGCCGCGGGTCTTCATGCCGAAGAAGCAGCCGATGCTGGCGATGATGAAGCCGAAGAAGATGGGCTTGACCAAGCCTTGCAACACATCAGGATAAAGCAGGGTCTGATAGGCGATGTGGAAGTACTGCGAGCCGTCAAGGCCAAGCATGAAGATGCTGACCATGGCGCCGCCGAGTGTGCCGACGGCATCGGAGATGATGGTGAGGAAGAAGAGCATGACCACGGTGGAGACGATGCGGGGTGTGACCAGCTTGCGGATGGGGTCAGTGCCGAGCGCGCGCATGGCGTCAATCTGCTCAGTGACCTGCATGGAGCCGAGTTCGCTGGCCATGCCGGAGGCGTTGCGGCCGGAGACCATGAGGCTGGTGAGTACGGGACCGAGTTCTTTCACCATGGAGAGGGAGACGAGCTGGCCAGTGACATTCTTCGCGCCGAAGGCGGCGAGCGCCGTGGCGGATTGCAGGGCGAGAACGCAGCCGGTGAAGAAGCCGGTGAGCAGAACGATAGGCAGAGAGCCGACGCCGATGGAGTCTGCCTGGGTGTAGATATCAGCCCAATAGCGCGGCGCAGTGAAGAGATTGGCCACAGCGCGGACGCAGAGCAGGGAATACTCCTGCACGGCTAAGACACTGGACTTGGCAAATTCTTCTGGCGAGCGAAATTTCATGGTATGGGAATCGATCTGGTGACTGAATAGCTGTAGCTCACTTTATCAGATGCAAGGTTCGGCGGAAGTGATGGGTGATTTTGCGGGGAGAGTGGTGGTTAGCCGGGAGATGCGGCGGTGAAGAGAGATTTGCGCGCGTCGCGCGGCCGTCGCGGTGCGACGCTATCCCACCCTAACGACGATGAAGCTGTCGTGAGGATGGGGCACCCAGAGTTGTGGGATTCAGAGCCGCGCTATTCCTTGTGGCGCTTGCGAATCTCAATGTTGAGACGCTTGATTTTCTGGTTGAGGGTGGAGAGCGGCAATTTGAAGAACTCCGCCGTGTCCGTCTGGTTCCAGTTGCAGCGCTCCAGGCGATCGGTGATGATGCGGCGCTCGAGCTCTTCCATGATGTCAAAGAGCGAGGTGTCGGGCTTATGCTCAATGAGGCCGGCGGAGTAGGGGTTGCCGCTGATGGAGGCGGGCAGCAGGTCAGGACCGATCTCCGGCGTGGTGGAGAGAACTACGCCGCGCTCGATGACGTTCTCCAACTCACGAACGTTGCCGGGCCACTCATGGTCCATCAGCATGCGCAGGGTCTCAGGCGCGAGCTTGCGGGGGGCCATGCCGTTCTCGTCTGCATAGAACTTGAGGAAGTGGGCAGCGAGTAGTGGGATGTCTTCGCGGCGATTGCGCAGCGGCGGCAGATCAAGCTGAATCACGTTGAGGCGGTAGTAGAGGTCTTCGCGGAAACGGCCTTCGCGAACGGCCTGCTGCAGATCGACGTTGGTGGCGGCGATGATGCGGACATCTACCTGAATTTCGTGCACGCCGCCGAGGTGCATAAAGCGGCGGTCCTGCAGGACGCGAAGGACCTTGGCCTGGGTATCCATGCCCATGGTGCCGATTTCATCGAGAAACAGGGTGCCGCCGTTGGCGACTTCGAATAGGCCCTTTTTGGCGGCAATGGCGGAGGTAAATGCACCTTTGACATGGCCGAAGAGGGTGGATTCGAGAAGATCAGTGGGCATGGCGCCGGTGTTGACGGGGATGAACGGCTTGTCGCGACGGGGCGAGCTGGCGTGCAGCGCCTTAGCGATAAGCTCTTTGCCGGTGCCGCTCTCGCCCTGGATAAGGACGGTGGAACGGCTGGGCGCAACCTGCGAAACGAGATCGAAGAGGCGGAGCATGGGCTCGCTCTTGCCAACGATGTTTTCAAAGTTGTAGCGCTGCTTGAGGGTGCGCTTGAGGTGAACAACCTCTTCCTCAGCGCGGCTGCGGGCGATGGCGGAGCGGATGTCCGCGAGCAGTTTTTCATTTTCCCACGGCTTCTGAACGAAATTTTTTGCGCCGGCATTGATAGCGTCAACGACATTGCCCACGGTGCCAAAGGCGGTAATCATGATGACGGGAAGGTCTGGCGTGCGGGCGAGGATGCGCGGCAGAAGATCAATGCCGCTTTCGCCGGGGAGCGCGAGATCGAGCAGCAGAAGGTCGTAGTGATTCTGCGCGAGCTTTTCCAGCCCCTCGGCGCCATCGGGCGCGGTTTCAATAACGAAGCCTTCGAGGGTGAGCAGAGTCTCCAGCGACTCGCGGATGGCGGCTTCGTCGTCAATGATGAGGATGAGGTACGGTTGCGCCGGGGAGAGCGTCGCATTGAGTTCGGAATTCAGTGTTGCTTCAGACATTGATAGGACTCCTGTTGCCATTTACCGGCGCGGCGGCGGGGACGTCGCGCGTTACAGGGAATTCAAGATGGAAACTGGTTCCTTCGCCAACGTTACTCTCAACGGAGATTTTGCCGGCGTGCTCCTGGATGATGCCGTAGGTGACCGCAAGGCCGAGTCCGGTGCCTTTGCTCTGTCCGTTGCGGGGCGTGCTCTTGGTGGTGAAGAAGGGATCGTAGATGCGCAGCATGTTTTCCGGTGAGATGCCGTCGCCGGAATCTGCGATTTCAAGGACGACGGTTTCGCCGCGCAGGTTGGTGGTGACGCGCAGGGTTCCACCGCCGGGTTTGCCGCCGATGATGGCATCTTTTGCGTTGAGGAAGAGATTGAGCAGCACCTGCTGCAGCTTACCCTGATTGCCGTTGATGGTGGGCAGGGTTTCAGCGAGCTCAGCGTGTACCTCAATCTGCGCGGTCTTGAACTGATGCTCCAGCAGGGTGAGCGTGTCGTGGATGATGCGGTTCATGTCCACGCGGGTGAATTCAGTTCCGCTGGTGCGAGAGAAGTTGAGCAGGCCGTTGACGATCTCTGACGCGCGGAAGGTTTGCTGGGTAATTTTTTCCAGCAGGGGCGCGAGGGTCTCGTCGTTGCGAGCTTTTTTATTCAGCATCTGCGCGTAGGAAGAGATGACAGCGAGCGGTGTGTTGACCTCGTGCGCCACACCGGCGGCGAGCAGGCCGATGGAGGAGAGCTTCTCAGCCTGGGCGAGTTGGCCTTCAAGCTCCATGCGGCCAGTGATGTCTTCCATGAGCAGGATGCGTCCGACGATGGTGAAGTCGCGGGTGACGAGGGGGGCAATGGCGACGTTGGTGATGCGGGTTTCGCCGGAGCGCGCGATGAGGCGGAACTTGTAGAGGTTGTGGACGCCGGGCTCGTTCTTGACACGATGGAATTCGGCGAGGAACTCCGGCGGGAAAACAGAGGCGAGCGGCTGGCGCAATGCCTCTTCGCGCGGCAGGGCGTACATGACTTCCATCTGCGCGTTCCAGCTCTCGATGCAGTCATCGAGATCAACGGCGAAGATGCCGATGTTGATGGACTCGACGATATTTTCGTTGAACTCCTTGAGGCGCTCAAACTCAGCGATCTTGCGCTCCAGGGTGGAGTAGAGGCGGGCGTTCTGAATGGCGATGCCGATGTAAGAAGCGAGCGATTCCAGAAGCTCCACATCTTCGCTGGAGAGGAAGTCGCCGCCGATGGTGCGACCGAGGCCGATGACGGCGATGGTGCGCTGGGTTTCGCGATCCTGGACACGGCAGGGCAGGTAATAGTTGAGATCGAGCAGGCGGGCGGCGTTGCGCTGCGCGTCCGGCAGATGCAGGACCTGCGCTGGATTTTCAAGGAAGATGTGCGAGCCAGCGCCGCGGCCATCGAAGCGCAGGAAGTTCATATCGAGCCGGCTGAGTTCGCTGACGACATTTTCCGGAAGACCGTGCGCGCCTTCGAGGGTGAAACCGGTGCGGAGGTCATCACTGTCATGCGCGACGAAGACGGCGATGCGACCGACGAGCAGCGTCTGGGTGAGGCGTTCGACGATGGAGTTGACCAGAGCGTGGAGGTCGCGTTGCGAGGTGACGCCGCGGCCAAACTGGATGAGGGTCTCGCGATAGTCGTAACGCTTCTGCTCAAAAAGGCGGTCGACCCGCGCCTGGATGGCCCGCTTGATGGGGTCAAAGAGCAGGGCGGTGATGATGATGGCGGCGAGGAGGCCCCATTTGCCAGTCCAGGGGAGGCGCGAGTGGACGGCCTCTGCCAGGCCGGCGACGAGACCAAAGTACAGGCCGACGACGGCAGCGGTGGTGAGCGTGTAGGTAACGCCGCGCTTGAAGATGAGGTCCACATCCATCAGGCGGTAGCGCACGATGGCGTAGCTGAAGGTGAGCGGCAGGAAGACGAGCGCAGCCACGGCCAGCTTGGTCAGTATGTCAGGCACGTCAACATCTGCCAGGAAGGGAATGACGTAGAAGAGGGTGAAGGGCGTGATGGCGATGAGCGTGCCGCGGGTGAGCCACTTCAACTGCTGGCGGCGCAGAGGCGATTGGGTGCGCTGATAGCTGGAGAAGAAGACGATGCCGGCAAGTACGTAGTAGAGCGCGAGGTAGCCGACGCCAATCTGGTCAAGGCGGTGCTGCAACATCTCCGTGGCCGACCAGCGGTAGAGGGCCAGCGCCTGCAGGCCGGCAAAGCAGATGCCGGGGAGATAGATGATGCCGATGAGCAGACGCATGCGCAGGCTGGTGCGCTCTTCAGTGCGCTCATCAGTAAACGTGGCGGCGAAGTGGAGCAGGAGCGCGGGCTGGAGCGCCTGGGCGGCGATATTACTCCAGTAGATGATCCAATCGAGCTCAGTAAATTCGCCGGTGTACTTGAACGAACAGAGCACGAAAGAGAAGAGGCAGAAGAGATAGAAGTGAGTGGACTTCGGAGCGGTCCAGCGGCGGAAGAGGACATAGAGGCCGATGGAGAGGTAGACCAGCGCAATGAGGCGGAAGCCCTGGTTGATGCTGCGGTCACGGGGCTCCAGAATGACCTGCGTGTCCAGATTGACGTTATTGTGCAGGGCGCGGTCAGCACGCAGAAGAGAATAAGTGGCGCGCGCATAGATGCCGACGTGGTAGATCTCGCGCATGAGGGGTGCAAGGCGCGGGGTCGGGCGATCATTGATGGCGACCAGGATGTCTCCGGGCTTGATACCGGCGCGGGCGGCGGGGGAGTTCGAGGGAACGCGCTGGGCGACGAGGCCGGGCTGGGCGGCCGTGGCGGGGGATTCTACCCACCAGGCGCCGTCGGTCGGCTGGTCAAAGTTGTTCTCGGCCGCAAAGTTCATACCCGCGAGCAGACACGCGCCCACGGTAAGCAGGGCGAGCAGAACGGCGGTGATGCGGATTTGGTAGGGCTTCGGCATTGTATGAACTGCTACCAGTGTAAGCGCGAGGCGGTATTTTGAGCACTATTTGGGAGAGAGGGAGGGCGGTGTTCCGGGGCTAAAGCCCATCCTTCTGCGGAGAATCCTTCCGTGGGGCTGAAGCCCCACTCCCCCCGGCTAAAGCCGGGGGCTTAATCCGAAAGGCGAACCCAGATCATTTGAGACAAAAACTGAGTTAATCCGAAAGGGAGATCAGGATACTGCCAGCTCGGGGAAGGTGGAGGGGAGCCAGGCTTCCAGGGCATGGCGCATGGTGTCCAATTTGGACGCGGGAGAGTTAGGGGTGCCGAAGAAGAAATGGTCGGAGCCGGCAATCCAGACGATCTTTTTGGGGTCTGGGGCGGCGGCGACCATGGGTTCGAGGATGGCGCGGGGAGAGAACTCATCCGTGTCGCCGCTGATGAAGAGCTTGGGCTGGTGGCAGCCGGAGAGGAAGCTGTAGCTGTAATCGCGCCCGGCAGCACTGACGGGGAGGCCGAGGCCGACGAGGGCCTGGACCCGGGGATCGCAGCAGGCGGCTTTGAGGCCGACATAGGCACCGAAGGAGAATCCGGCGCAGAGGATGGGCTTGTGGAAGGTGGCGTCAAGCCAGTCCAGGGCGACGCGGGTATCGTCCAGTTCGCCGCGGGCGTCGTCGTATTCGCCCTCGCTCAGGCCGGTTCCGCGGAAGTTGAAGCGCAGGACGGGGAGACCGTAGCGGGAGAAGGCCTTCATGGCGTGGTAGACAGCCTTCGTGTGCATGGTGCCACCGCTGGGAGGGTGGGGGTGGCAGACGAGGGCGGTGAAGGGAGCATCGTCGCTGCCGGTGTTGAGTAGTGCCTCCAGGCGGCCTGCAGGGCCATGGAGATCGACGGTCTGGAGGTGAGAAGAAGCCATGGATAAATTGTAGTGGGTTTCACGGAAGAGAATTTCAGTGCGCTATCCTTGAAAGAATCATGCTAATCGATCCTGTGCAGTTGACCCGCGAACTCGTGAATATCGATTCCACCACATACAACGAGGGGGCAGTTGGCGCCTTTCTGTATGAATTGCTGGAGAAGCAGAACTATGCAGTCGAAAAGATGGCGGTAGCGCAGCCGGATTCGCCTGCGGCAGGCAAGGGCGAGCGCTTCAATGTGTATGCCGCGCTGCCGGGGGTGACGCCGGACGTAGTGCTTTCAACGCATATGGATACGGTACCGCCGTACTTTGGTTTCACCGAGGATGACGAGTTTATGTACGGGCGCGGGACGTGCGATGCCAAGGGCATTATCGCGGCGCAGATTGCGGCGGCGGAGCAGCTTCGCGAGGCCGGGGTAAAGGTGGGCCTGCTATTTGTGGTGGGCGAGGAACGCGATTCTGCCGGGGCGATCGTGGCGAACCTGCATCCCAAGGGCAACAAGTTTTTGATCAATGGCGAGCCGACGGACAACCGGCTGGCGCTGGCTTCAAAAGGGGCGCTGAGGGTGGAGATCCGGGCCAAGGGAAAGCTGGCACATTCGGCGTATCCGGAGCTGGGCGAATCGGCTATCGACAAGCTGGTGGAGGCGCTGCACGACGTGCTGGCGCTGGACCTGCCGGTGGAGCCGGAGATTGGCGACACGACACTGAATATTGGTGTGGTGGAGGGCGGACGCGCGCCGAATGTAGTGCCGGACAGGGCCGAGGCGCTGGTGCTGGTACGGACCGTGGGGCCTTCGCAGGGGGTAAAGGACGCCATTGTGAAAACAGTGGGCGACCGTGCCGATGTAACGTTCAGCCTGGACCAGCCATTTATCCGCATGCGGAAGATTCCGGGGCTGGAGACGATGATTGCGAAGTTTTCGACGGATATTCCTTCGCTGACGAACTGGGGCGAGCCACTGCTGCTGGGGCCGGGGTCAATCCACGTGGCGCATACCCATGCGGAGAAGCTGGCGAAGAAGGAACTACTGGAAGCGGTGAAGCTGTATGTGGACGTGGCGACGAAGCTGGTGCAGTAGACTCGCTGCGGAGGGATTTCATGCGAAAGCATTGTCTGCTGGTATTTGTACTGTTCGCGGGTTGCGGTCTGGGGTTTGGGCAGAGTGGAGTCGGACTGCGGATAGGATTTGCGGATGCGGACAGCGTGACGATAGCGAACGCGCCGTTTCAGGCCGATGTAACGGTGACCAGTTCTCAGACGCTAGGGGATGGCAATGTATTAAGCAGGGAGTCGCGAGGTAAGGCGATGCGCGACAGCGCAGGGCGCTTCCGCTACCAGACATCCGAGACCATGAATGCGGGTAAGCCCATGACGGGAGCTGCGGAATCAGCCACCGTGGTGGATCCAGTTGCAGACCGTACCATTCGCTTGTCGGAGACAGCAAAAACGGCGACAACGCAGTTCCTGGGCCATGGTACCCATATAAGCCTCACTTATACGAACACAACGGATGGGCGCGAACATCTTTCTAAGGAGGTCGCGGATTACGTGACGACAAAAGACCTGGGGCAAAAGAAGATCAGCGGGTTGACGTGCATGGGAACGCTGGTGACGACCGTGGTGCCTGTGGGCAAGATGGGCAATGCAAAGCCGATCACAATCACCGATGAGACATGGCGCTCTCCGAACTTGCAGATGGTGGTGGAAGAGACATTACAGGATCCGCTGATCGGCACGCGGCGGGTGGAGTTTATGAACATTACACGTACGGAGCCTGAAGCCAGCGTGTTCCAGATTCCAGAAGGGTACGTGGAGAAGCAGTTCCACATGCCCACCGTGCCCACGCGGCAGCCCCAATAATGCAAACAGACAGGTGACGACGAAGCTGGTGAGTTAACGCCTGAGTAAATGGGGCGTAAATAGATTCATGGGTGTAAGGTAGACTCTCTCGATATATGGCCGAACACTCTAATGCGCTTGCCCATTCTTCCTCCGCGTATCTGCGCTCGGCGATGCACCAGCCGGTGCAGTGGTACCAGTGGTCTCCGGAGGCGTTTCGCCGCGCATTTCTTGAGAGCAAACCTATCCTGCTGGACATTGGCGCGGTGTGGTGCCATTGGTGCCACGTGATGGATCGCGAGTCATACGAAGACCCGGCGACGGCGCGGCTGATCAACGAAAACTTTATTGCGGTGAAGGTAGACCGCGACGAGCGCCCCGATGTGGATACTCGCTACCAGGCAGCCGTGGCTGCGATTGCGGGACAGGGCGGCTGGCCGCTGACCGCATTTCTGACGCCGGACGGCAAGCCATACTTTGGGGGTACATATTTTCCGCCGGAAGACCGCTACGGGCGGCCCAGTTTTCAACGGGTGCTGCAGACCATGGCGGAGGCCTACAAGAACCGGCGGGGCGAGGTGGATGAATCCGCCGACAGCGTGATGCAGGCGATCGAGTACAACGAGAGCTTCAGCGGGCGCGGCGGAAGCATTGGGCCGGAACTGGTGGAGAAGATCGTGGAAGCCTGCGTGAAGCAGTTCGATCCGCGCAATGGCGGGTTCGGCTCACAGCCGAAGTTTCCGCATCCAGCGGCGATTGATCTGCTGATGGATTTTGCGCAGCGCGCCGGCAAGGAAGTGGACGCGGAGAAGGCCAAGGAAGCGGCGCTGATTACGCTGGAGAAGATGGCGAACGGCGGCATATACGACCACCTGGGCGGCGGGTTTCATCGCTACTCAGTGGATGAACGCTGGGTAGTGCCGCACTTCGAAAAGATGGCGTACGACAACTCCGAATTGCTGAAGAATTATGTGCACGCCTACCAGACGTTTGTGGTGCCGGAGTGCGCGGCGGTGGCGAAGGACATTATCCGGTGGATGGATGAGTGGCTGACTGACCGCGAGAATGGCGGCTTCTACGCCTCGCAGGACGCGGACTATTCGCTGGATGACGACGGCGACTACTTTACGTGGACGCGGGATGAGGCGGCTGAGGTACTGAATCGCGAAGAACTGGGGGTGGCCGGGCCGTACTTTGACATTGGCGAAGTGGGCGATATGCACCACAATCCGGCGAAGAACGTGCTGCACATCAAGTATGGGCCGGAAGACATTGCCAAGCGTTCGGGGTTGACGCCGCAGCAGGTGTTAGAGACGGTAGGATGGGCCAAGTGCAAGCTGTATGAGGCGCGGTTGAAGCGACCTACGCCCTACGTGGATAAGACCGTGTACGTGGGCTGGAACGGCATGTGCATCTCGGCTTACATGGCCGCGGGGCGGGTGCTGGATATGCCGAAGGTGCGGCAGTTTGCACAGAAATCACTGGACCGCGTGCTGGAGCAGGGATGGAATAAATCGCTGGGGCTGGCTCACGTGATTGCGTACGGCGAGAACGTGCAGACGGCGGTGCGAGTGAGCGGCATGCTGGACGACTATGTGTTTGTGGCGCATGCGTGCCTGGAGGTGTGGGAGGGTACCGGCGAGATCCGCTACTACAACGCGGCGGCGGAGATTACCGAGAGCATGGTGGCGCGATTCCACGATGCAACGGGCGGCGGATTCTTTGACACGCAAGCGCCTATCGAAGGCGAGAAGGTGCTGGGCGCGCTAACGGCCAGGCGTAAACCGCTGCAGGACACGCCAACGCCAGCGGGGAATCCGGCGGCCGCGGCGCTGCTGCTGCGCATGGAAGCGCTGAGCGGACGCGCCGATTACACGGTGAAGGCCGAGGACACGATTGAGAGCTTCGGTGGCGTGGTGGAACATTTTGGGCTGTATGCGGGCAGCTTTGGGCTGGCGATACAGCGTATGGTGCAGTCTCCGGTGCAGGTGTGCGTGATTGGCGAAGACGCCGAGGCGCGCTCGCTGGAGGCGGTAGCCATGGCGCGCTTTGCGGTGAACAAGAGCGTGGTCCGGCTGCGGCGCGACCAACTAGGCGAGTTGCCGCCAGTGCTGGCGGAGACATTGCCGTATCTGCCGGAAATCGTGACGGGACGGAGCTGCGCCATCGTGTGCAGCGGCAATACGTGTTTGCCCCCCGTGACCGCGATTGAAGATTTGATGGCGGCGCTGAACGAGGCGCTGTAGAAAACTTAACAGTGATGACGGTGATCTTTATGATCACGGCGATAAAGATAAAAAATGGATAAGACAAAGACCTTCGGATTCGAGGGTCTTTGTCCTTTAAATCATTGTGTTCAGTTTTGGGGCACCCATGGGGGTGGCTGCACAGGCTTTTGAGATTCTTCGCTGCGCTCAGAATGACAAATCAAAATACATCGACAATACAAAGTACAACGACAGAAGCAGATTCCTCCGCTGCGCTGCGGAATGACAAATATTACGGGGAAGTAAGGATGACAAACATGCCGCGTAAGTTTAAGAGCCAACCAAGGGCTGGGTGGCGGCGGGGGCTGTGGGGCTGGATTGCAGGACGAGCGTGGGCTGGGTGTTGCCCAGGGCAATGCCTTTCTGATTGAAGCTGAGAAGGATGCGGCGGCGGAGTTCGCGGAGGACACCGTCTTTCTGATTGGCGCGGACACGCAGGTTGACGGGATAGATGACTTCGCGGCCAGCGATTTTATCAACGCCGGGAATGTCGGGGTCTGCGAGAATGACGTCCTTGAAGGCAGCGTCCACGCGCACGGCACCGGCGAGTTCTTTGAGTGCGGCGACGACTTCGTCGGGGTTGGCACTGGAATCCACACTGACATTGAGCATGGCGATGGAGTACTGGCGGGAGTAGTTCTGCACGGAAGCGATCTGGCTGTTGGGGATGATGTTGAGCGTGCCATCGCCGTCGCGCAGAGTAGTGCAGCGCAGGGTCATGTCTTCGACGGTGCCGGTGAGTCCTGCGATTTTGACCCAGTCGCCCACGTTGAACTGGTCTTCGATGAGGATGAAGATGCCGGTGAGCATGTCTTTAAATATGGATTGGGCGCCGAAGCTGATACCGAGGCCAATGACGCCGGCGGAGGCCAGCAGCGGCTTGAGGTCGATATTGAAGATAGGCAGAACCTGCAGCAGAAAGAAGAAGACAACGAAAAAGTAGCCAGTGGCGCGCAGGATGGAGGCCATGGTGCGGAGTTGGGAGGCGCGCCTGGAGTTGCCCACCTGACGGTCAGCGACCGCGCGCATGCGGCGCACAAAGAAGCTGATGACCTGGGTCATGACGAAGGCGATGAGGAATATGACAATCAGCCGGGGCAGGTCGTGATGGATGAAGTCAATGAAGTCCGCGTGCCAGTCTCGTTCGAGGATGTCAAAGACGCGTTCATCGTGCGCCGGGGAGGCGTTGAGGTCTGAGACGCCGGGGGTAACAAGTGCGAGCAAGTTCATCATGCGTGTTATCTCACCACAAACTGAAAGAATTGCGAAGGCATTGCCGGGTCGCTGGATGGTTTGATGCGGGTAAAGAGAGTTGGGGCAGGATGGAAATGGGCGAAAATGCACGGTATAAGACAGACTATTCAAATCTGGCGTGCGAGGATTTACAATCTAAACCGAAGCAGTAAAGCCCTATGGCCAAGCGGACCGCCAGCCCGGAGAGTGACCTCAGCAGCACGCTGACACGTACCCCGCATCTGCTGGCGGCGGACGAGACCGCATTCGGTGTAGCGAGGAGCGCCCGCGAGGCTGCACCAGCCGAGGGCCCGCTGACTCCGCTGGAACTTGTGGCGATGTACCGGTTGATGTTTCTCTCCCGGCGCATGGATGACCGCGAGATCGTACTGAAGCGGCAGCAGAAGATCTACTTCCAGATTTCCGGTGCTGGGCACGAAGCCATCCAGGTGGCTGCGGGCCTGGCAATGAAACCAGGCTATGACTGGTTTCTGCCGTACTATCGAGATCGTGCATTGTGCCTTACGCTGGGGAATACGCCGGAAGAGCAGCTCTTGCAGGGGGTAGGCGCGGCGGCAGATATTGCCAGCGGCGGACGGCAGATGCCTTCGCACTGGTCACGGGCTGATTTGCATATTGTGAATACATCGTCTGCCACGGCGACGCAGTGCCTGCACGGTGTGGGTTGCGCGGAGGCGGGACGATTCTTCCGCAATCATCCGGAGGCGGCTGCAAAAACATTCAAGGCAGACGGCGCGGATTATCGCGCTTACCATCCGGTGAGCTACCAGCCGGATGAGGTGACGTATGTCAGCATCGGCGAAGGTTCGACGAGCCAGGGCGAGTTTTGGGAGACGCTGAACAGCGTATCGAATGCGAAGCTGCCGGTGGTGATCGTGGTGCAGGACAATGGCTACGCGATCTCAACGCCGGTGGAAGTGAATACCCCGGGCGGGAATATTTCACGGGTGGTGTCAGGCTTCCCGAACTTCCACTTTGTGGAAGTGGACGGCACGGACATTGAGCAGAGCTTTGCGGCGATGCGCGAGGCGGTGGCGTATTGCCGCGCGGGCAGGGGGCCGGCGCTGGTGCATGCGCATGTAATCCGGCCGTATTCGCACTCGCTCTCTGACGACGAGAAGCTATACCGCTGCGCCGACGAACGTAACGCTGATGCGCTGCGCGACCCGATTTCCCGGCTGCAGATGCGGCTACTGCGGGAGAACATCCTGGATGCCGAGGGCATCAACGCGCTGGAGAAGCAGGTGGACGATGAGCTGTCGCGGGCGACGGAGGTCGCGCTGGCAGCTGAGTTGCCGACGGTGGAGAGTATCCCGCTGCATATGTACTCAGAGGTTGTGGACCCGACGAGCGCGAAGTTTGATACGCATGTGCATTCGGTGATCGACGATACGGACCACACCATGGCGGACCTGATCAACCGGACGCTGCATGAAGAGATGGAGCGTGACGAGCGAGTAGTGGTCTTTGGCGAGGACGTGGCCGATGTAAGCCGAGCAGAGAAGATGAAGAGCTCGAAGCTGAAGGGCAAGGGCGGCGTCTTCAAGCTGACGGCAGGACTGCAGAAGGCTTTCGGACCTGACCGCTGCTTCAATTCGCAACTAGCTGAGGCGAGCATTGTGGGGCGCGCGTTTGGCATGAGCGTGCGCGGCATGAAGCCGGTGGTGGAGATACAGTTCTTCGACTACATCTGGCCCGCGGTACACCAGATGCGTAATGAAATATCGGTAATGAGGTGGCGGTCGAACGGGACGTACTCGTGCCCGCTGGTGATTCGCTGCCCAATCGGCGGCTACCTGACGGGCGGGTCAATCTACCACTCGCAGTCTGGGGAGAGCATTTTTACGCATACGCCGGGGATTCGCGTGGTGATGCCTTCGAACGCGCAGGACGCGGCGGGACTGCTGCGGACGGCTATTCGCTGCGACGACCCGGTGCTGTTCCTGGAGCATAAGCGGCTGTACCGCGAGGCGTTTGGGCGGGCACCGTATCCGGGGGCGGATTACGCGATACCGTTTGGCAGCGCGAAGATCGTTCGCGAGGGAAAGGACCTGACTTTCGTGACCTACGGAGCGACGGTGCCGCGCGCACTGCAGGCAGCACACAAGCTGCATCGCGACAAGGGAATTGACGTCGAGGTGATCGACCTGCGCACGCTGAGTCCGTATGACTGGGAGACGATCGCGGAGTCTGTCCGCAAGACGAATCGCTGCATTGTGGCGCATGAGGACATGAAGAGCTGGGGCTACGGCGCAGAGATCGCGGCGCGAATCTCAGATGAGCTGTTCCATGACCTGGACGCGCCGGTGCGCCGGGTGGCGGCGATGGACTCCTTCGTGGCCTATCAGCCGGTGCTGGAAGATGCGATTCTGCCCCAGCCGGAAGACTTCTACCGTGCCATGGAAGAGCTGGCTAGGTTCTAGGTGCTACGCCGGCAAAGCCATAATTAACCCCAAATAAATTACATCTCCTCGCAACTTGCGCCAGCGCGTGCGGGTTTTAGCTGACATTACCGCATGCCGTGCTGTAGGGTTGCGCTGGCTGGCGTTGGAAAGCTTGTTCCCCGGAGGCTTCTATGTCCAAGATTGTGCGCCAAGGTTCGCGCGCGCTGACTGCATCTGCACTTTGTATTTTGATGGCGGGACAGCCGATGCTGTACGCAGCGCCGAAACCGCCTGCGCGGGTGGTCGCGCCTGACCCGGCGGGTACGCTACAGGGCGAGGACCGCATTCTGCATGCACTGAACCGGTTCACCTATGGCCCGCGGCCCGGCGATGTGGAGGCGGTAAAAAAGATGGGGCTGGATCGCTGGTTTGCGCAACAGCTGAACCCGGCGAGCATTGACAACAGCGATCTGCAGGCGCGGCTGGCGCAGTATCCGGCGATGCAGATGAACGAGCAGCAACTCATGATGCGCTTTCCCTCGAGGCAGATGATCCGGGCTATCAGCAACGGGCTGCAGCCTATGCCGACAGACCCGGTAGAGCACGCAATCTACACGGACCAGATCTACTTCTACAACCTGTACAAGGACAAGCTGGGCGCGGGAACTCCTGTGGCTGCAGCACCTGACGCAAGCATGCAGAAGAATGGCGCTGCAGCGAACGATATGGCGGGCAATGATATGGCGGCGGATCCCGCGATGATGCCTGCGACTGCCGCTGCGAAGCCTGGACAGGGGAAGAAGGCGGGTAAGAAGGATGCGACGAAGGACGCAATTACGCGCGACGGCGATGCGATGTCCAAAGAGGATGTGCAGGCGGCGTTGGCGATGGCTCCGCAGCAAAGGTATGAGCACATTCTGGCGATGACACCGCAGCAACTGCTGGCTTTCCGCAACGTGTCGAACCGCTTGCGTGGGCAGATTGCAGAGGGTATGACGCCGGAGCAGCGCGAGGTGCTGGGTGCGCTGGGGAATTCGCGGCAGGTGGTAGCAGGGGAACTGATGGCCAGTACGCTGGCGCGCGAGGCGTACAGCTCAAGGCAATTGCAGGAAGTGATGACGGATTTCTGGCTGAATCACTTCAATATCTACATCAAGAAAAATGAGATAACGCCGTACCAGTTAGTGGGCTACGAGCGCGATACGATTGCGCCGCATGCGCTGGGGCACTTTGAAGACCTGCTGGTGGCAACGGCGAAATCCTCTGCCATGTTGAGCTACCTGGACAATATGCAGAGCACCGGGCCGGATTCACCGGCGGCGAAGCGCAACGATAGCGGCGCTGCGCGGTACATGCAGCGCGCGGCCGAGCGGGCAGGCACCCCAGATGCGAAGGTGCAACTGGAACAGGCACAGCAGCAGCGCAAAAGCAGCGGGCTGAATGAAAACTATGCGCGCGAGCTGATGGAACTGCATACGCTGGGCGTGAATGGCGGATACACACAGCACGATGTGACTGAGGTGGCGAAGGTATTCACAGGGTGGACGATTGACCGGCCGTACCGCGGCGGGCAGTTCACTTTTGACGAGCGCCGGCATGAGCCGGGAACGAAGACGGTGCTGGGCAAGACTATTGCCGAGAATGGTGAGAATGAGGGTATGGAAGTGCTGCATATGCTGGCTACAAGCCCGCAGACGGCACACTTCATCTCGCGAGAGCTGGCAGTACGGTTTGTGGCCGACGAGCCACCACAGGCGCTGGTAGATCGCATGGCGGGCACCTTCCTAACGTCGAATGGGGATATCAAGGCGGTGTTGACCACGATGTACAAGTCGCCGGAGTTCTGGTCAAAGGACGCTTATCGCGCCAAGGTCAAGACGCCGCTGGAGTATGTACTTTCTGCGGTGCGGACGAGCGATGTACAGATGAAGACGCCGATCGCGCTGGGGCTGGCGCTGGACCGGCTGGGGATGCCTCTGTTTGGCTGTCAGCCGCCGACGGGATACTACTGGCGGGCGTCTGACTGGGTGAGTACGAGCGCGCTGGTATCACGCATGAACTTCGCCCTGGCATTGAGCGTAAATGCTTTGCCCGGCATCACGGCGGACTGGAGCAGCGTGCTGAGCGAGGGCGGGATCGCGAGCGCAATGCCTACGACGGCGGGGGTGTTCACCTTGGAGGAGAAGGAGCAGCGGCTGGAGGCGGTGCTGATGAATCGTCCGGTGAGCGAGAAGACGAGGCAGACGGTGCTGGCACAGGCAGAAACGATCTCAGTGGAGGATGCTGCATCTAAATTCCCAATTGACGTGGACGATATTGCGAACCTGAGCGGTGGGCAGGGTGGTGGAGGCGGGGGAGCGACGAATGCAGCCAACCGCGACCGCAGGCTGATGGGGCGCATTGGGCAGAATGCCGGGCCAACTGACCGGCAGGCCAGCCTGATAGCAGGGCTGTTGCTGGGGTCGCCGGAGTTCCAGAGGCGATAGGGAATGCAGGCAGATGCCTAACTGCAGAAAATCAAAGCAACTAACCACAGGAATGTGAGTCAATACCGATACGGGCTGTGCGACTGGCCAGGAAAAGCAGGAGAAAACTATGAACTTCCCCGGAATTACGAGACGCGGATTCATGAAGGGCGGAGCGCTGGCGCTGGTGGGTACGTCCGCCATTCCCAGCTTCCTGGAGCGGTCAGTAATGGCCGAAGCGACTACGGCGGCTGCCAACCGCAAGAAGCTGGTGGTGCTGTTCCAGCGCGGCGCGGCGGACGGGCTGAATATCGTGGTGCCGTACCAGGAGAAGAGTTATTACCAGATGCGCTCGTCTATCGCGATCCAGCAGAACCAGGTGCTGGACCTGAATGGATTCTTTGGACTGCATCCGGCGATGGCCAGCATGAAGCCACTGTATGACCGGGGACACCTGGCCATCATTCATGCAGCGGGCTCGCCCTCGACTTCACGCTCGCACTTTGACGCGCAGGATTACATGGAATCGGGTACGCCCGATGTAAAGATTACGCCGGACGGCTGGCTGAACCGGGCGCTGCAGGCAGAGGATTTGGCGGCTGCGCGCAAGGAGACGGCGTTCCGCGCAGTGGCGCTGGGCACACAGGTGCCGCGTTCGTTGCAGGGCAAGATTCCTGCGATCGCAGTGGCGAATGTGGCGGATTTCTCAGTGGGCGGGCGCGGAACCACGACATCGCCGATCAGCAACGCGTTTCAGGCGATGTATGACGAGAGCACCGATTCACTGCTGCATGGCACGGGCGATGAGACATTCGAAGCCGTGAAGATGCTGAAGGCTGCGGATCCGGCAAAGTACCAGCCGCAGAATGGAGCGCAGTACCCGAATACCGCATTCGGCAACAGCCTGAAACAGATTGCACAGCTGCTGAAGGCGAACCTTGGAGTGGAAGCTGCTTTCTCTGACATTGGCGGTTGGGATACCCATCAAAATCAAGGCAATGTGACCGGGCAGCTGGCCAACCGGCTCAAGGAGTTTTCCGATACGATTGCTGCATTCTGGACGGATATGGGGGCGGATTCCGAGAACATTACCATGGTTACGATGTCAGAGTTTGGCCGGACGGCGCGGCAGAATGGAACAGGCGGAACTGACCATGGGCACGCGAATGTGATGTTTGTGCTGGGCGGAAGTGTGAAGGGCGGCAAGGTCTACGGCAAATGGCCGGGACTGGGGCCGGACCAACTGAACGAAGGCCGGGATCTTAAGGTGACTACCGACTTTCGTAATGTGCTGGGTGAGGCAGCTTACCGTACACTGGGGGCAAAGAATCTAGAGGTTGTCTTTCCAGGTGCGCAGGTGCAACCGCATGATTTCCTGAACTTTATTTAGGGGAAACCGTGTACTCTGCCGATAGAACCACGCAGGAGAAAACTTTTCGACAGTAGTTTGCAACTTTTCAGGTGTTACTGCTGTCTTATACAGTGTTCCAACAAGTTGCCGGTACTAGTTGTTCCTCGGGTACCGGTGTCAAATAGCCGCAACACGAAACCCTCCCATGGATTACCGCAACACTAAAGGCCCCCAGCGAACCGGGGGCCTCTCTTCTTTTAGGGGTAAATTCTACTTGGGGAGTAGAGCCGGGTCGGGAAGATATTCGTCGAGGAAGCGACTGAGTGACTGCTTGCGCGCTGCGGTGGCCTGGGCATCGTCAAGGCCGTCAAGATGCACGATGAACTTGGGAGCGGCGGTCGCGGCGATGTGCGCGGTGGTGACATCGTCTGCCGGGTCGTTGAGGAAGATGAGCTTGGGGACGGTGAGCGTGGAGAACGAATTATCGAGGTCGAAGCGCTCGTGGAAGAGCAGACGTGCGGGAAGCAGCTTTACACGGGGATCGTGGAGCACGTGGTTTGTGACTTCGAAGTCAGGATCTTCAAACATGATGGCGGGGATGCGAGGATGCTCAGAGCTAAGCTGGATGGCGAGCGCGGCGCCTACGCCTTCACCGTAGAGGATGACATGGGTGGCGGGCATCTTATGCGCCTGTGCGAGGTAGAGCCAGGCGGCTTCGGTGTCTTCGCGCATACGGCGCTCAGTGGGGTGCGGACCTGCGCTGCGGCCGAACCCTCGATAGTCAAAGCAAAAGACGTTGAGGCCAAAATCGTGGAGTTGCTGCAGGTCGGGCTGGGCTTCAGCAAGAGAACCATCACCGCGGTGGAGATAGAGCACGGTGACTTTGGCGTAACGCGTCTTTGGTGTGGTGGCGGGAATCCACCAGCCATGTAGCTGCGGCTGTCCGGTTTCGGTGTAGTCGAATTCGATGTCATGGTAGGGGAAGGCCGATGATGGTGCGGGGACAGCCGCCTGCGCGGTGGGATGCAGCACGAATTGCCACTGCCCCTGATAGAAGAGGAAACAGAGCGTAATGTAGGCGCAGATCATAGCCGCACCGATCAGCACTGCGAGTGTCCTGAGCAACCAGCGCGGATCAACATCCTGAGCGTCGGTCACAATGGCCGTGCGGTGCGACCGAGAGGCAAGGGGAGGAGTGGGATTGCGGGGCATTGGTGACTCCATCATAAACGTAGCGCGCCAGGATTAGGGACGAGGAAAAGCGGGAACGGGTTACATGGCATCCTAGAGAGTGAAGGCGGGAACGAATGGAAAAGAGCAAGGAGCGCTGGGTGAGACTGGGAGATGTGGCCGATGCCCCGGCGGATGGCCAGTTGCAGCGGGTAGAAGTGAAGGACCGGCAAATATGTGTGGCGAATGTGGATGGAACATTGCGGGCGATGGATAACCTGTGTCCGCACAGGATGGGACCGCTGGACGAGGGCTGGATTGAGAATGGCGAGGTGGTGTGCCCCTGGCATGCGTGGAGCTTCAACCCGGTTACCGGAATCTGCAGCAATGCGACTGGCGCGGTGAGCGTGTATCCGGTGAAGGTGGAGGGAAGTAGCTACTTTGTAGCAACGGAGAACGTGCCGGAGTAAATATCGCAAGAAAATGTGCGCGCGTACCCAGCTGGATTCACACACATAATGTAAGGGATTCACACAACTATTCTTTGCTAAAGTGGGTCTTATTGAAGGAAGGCAGCTTCGCATAATGAAGCTGCCTGGGGAGAGACTTTATGAAGATTAAACGCGCTTTGCTGGCGATGTTCGCGCTGGTAGTGATGCTTGGAGTATTTGCGCCGTCGGCAAATGCTGAGTATCGCCACCATCACCGTCATCACCACCATCATCAATACCAGCGGTAGATAGAATTGCCGCAGCAAAAAGCCCACGCCATGGCGTGGGCTTTTTGCATCAAGGCTGTGATGCGTTATGCGCCGTAGTTGGCGATCTTTGCAAACGATGAGGGATCAAGCGATGCACCACCGACGAGTGCGCCGTCGATGTTGGCGCAGGCCATCAGCGTGGGGCAGTTGTCAGGCTTCACGCTGCCGCCGTAGAGGATGCGTGTGGCAGCTCCGACGTCAAGGCCAAGAGCGGTGGCAATTTCTGTACGGATGATCTTATGTGCTTCTTCCGCGATTTCCGGAGTCGCGGTCTTGCCAGTGCCGATGGCCCAGACGGGCTCGTAGGCGACGACTAGCTTGGCAGCTTCTGCCGGAGCAACATTCTGGAGTGCGATGGTGACTTGGCGGCGGAGTATGTCAGCCGTCTTGCCTGCTTCGCGCTCGGCGAGGAGTTCACCGACGCAGACGATGGGAGTGAGGCCCTGCGCGATGGCAGCCTTGAGCTTCAGATTGACGGTCTCATCCGTCTCGTTGAAGTACTGGCGGCGCTCAGAGTGGCCGATGATGACGTATTTCACGCCGAGAGCCTTCAGCATGAGGGGCGAAGTCTCACCCGTGAAGGCGCCTTCAGTATGCCAGTCCATGGTCTGCGCAGAAGCGGAGACGTTGGAACCCTTGAGCTCGGCATGGAGCTGTGTGAGCCAGATGGTGGGCGGCGCGAGCACGATCTCGTCGCGGGTATTGGCGGCGACGAGGGGCAGGAACGCGGAGGTGAACGCGGTGACCTCTGCGGAGGTCTTGTACATCTTCCAATTTGCAGCGATTAATTTTTTACGCATGTAAGTATTCTAGCCAGCTTTTCACATATTGAAATGTGATGTAAGACACATTATTTGCGAATGACGGTATTTGGATTGTTCCTGGGGCTTCAGCCCCAGGAACAATCCATTAGGACAAAGTGGCTTTAGCCACGGGTTGTTTGCAGGAAGTGGTCCGGCATTGGATCTAGGGCAAACCTCGCGGAAGAAAACGGGAAGGAACGCGCGTCCTGGACGAGTCGATCTCGTACTGGATTCTGCTCGATGTACGTCAAGTGACGTTGGTAGTCCTCGGTGTCTACGATTCGATGGTTTGTGTAGCTCTTATCCCAGACATCAAATGAGCTCTTGAGTTTGAAGGAGAATCCACCCTTGATGTATTGCATGGCCTTTTCAAGGGAAGTTTCTGGCGCTGGCGTGAGCAGCAGATGGACGTGGTCGGGCATGACGACGAAGGCATGCAGTTGTATGCGATTCTTCGCGCGATTCTCGCGAAGGATTTGGAGAAACAATTCAGAGTTGCGGTCTACCTGGAAGATTCTGCGGCGGGAGGCTGTGGTGCTGGTGATGAAATACGTGCGGATTTCTTGCGGCGCGAGCATACGGGGAATTGTATGGCAAGAGACCCGGGGCTAAAGCCCATTCTTCTTTGGGGAGAGTGTTTCCGTGGGGCTAAAGCCCCACTCCCCCCCGGCTAAAGCCGGGGGCTTAATCCGGTTCGCGCGGAGCGCGAATGTTTTGGCCGCAATGGTTGCTTATGAATTTATTGCAGGTGGGGTTGTGAATGTTGAGTAGGAAGGTGGCTGCGGTCGGAAACTTTCGGAATGCTGGTATGCAAGCACTGTAATTGGAAGGCAGGTGGCAGTGAACCAGAATGCGAGCAGCCAGATGTACCATCGACAGTTCGCAATTCCCGGAGGGAGGTGAAGAGCGATGAGGATAATCGTTGATACCACAAAGCTCGAGCAAAGCGCTGAAAATGCTACGCCAGCTTTTAGAATGACCCAATGCAGATGTGGAATTATTCGATGGGTGATGAAAGCTGTGATTATCGCAACCAATAGACCGCCAAGGATTGAAGGGATGAGGTAATACCAGGTTGCGGGTCCCATTCGATGCAAGAGATTCATCAGGCCACAGAAGGCTACAAATGAAACGAGAGAACCTGCTCCGAAGGATAAGATTCCGACGGGCAGGCTGATCGCAAATTTGCGACAGAATGGAATATATAAGCGCAAACCAAAAATGCCAGAGCTGCAGCGAAGAGAAATGGCCCTGCGAAGAGAATCTGCATTTGCTTTCCTCCACAGCTCTGGCTGGTATGGTTATTTGTTCGTCAGGGCTTCGACGCCGGGCAGCTTCTTGCCTTCGAGGAACTCGAGCGATGCGCCGCCGCCGGTGGAGATGTGGGTGATGCGGGCGGCTACACCGGACTTTTTGACGGCGGAGACGGAGTCACCACCGCCGACGATGCTGATGGCGTCTGCATTGTCAGCCACGGCATGAGCGATCTGCATGGTGCCCTGTGCGAAGGCGGGCATTTCAAAGACGCCCATGGGGCCATTCCAGACGATGGTGTGAGCTTCGGCGATCTCACTCTTGAAAAGCTCGATGGACTTGGGGCCGATGTCGAGAGCCATCCACTCCGCTGGGAATGCACCGGTGCCTTCGAATATCTGGGTCTTAGCATCAGCGGCAAACTTGTCAGCGAGTTTGTGGTCAATGGGGAGCAGGAAGCGGACGCCTTTGGCGGCGGCCTTGTCGAGCGCGGCCTTGGCGATGTCGAGCTTGTCGATCTCGACGAGCGACTTACCGACATCCTGGCCCTGGGCCTTGAGGAAGGTGTAGGCCATGCCGCCGCCGATGATGATGGCGTCGACCTTGTCGAGCAGGTTATCAATCACCTTGATCTTGTCAGAGACTTTGGCACCGCCGATGATGGCGACGAAAGGCTTGTCAGGATTGGTGAGAGCCTTGCCCATGTAGGTGAGTTCCTTCTCCATCAGCAGGCCGGCAGCGGATTGCGGGACGAAGTGGGTGATGCCTTCCGTGGAGGCGTGGGCGCGATGCGCGGAGCCGAACGCATCGTTGACGTAGATGTCACAGAGCGCGGAGAGCTTCTTGGCAAAGGCGGGATCGTTGGCTTCTTCTTCGGGGTGGAAGCGGAGGTTCTCCAGCAGAAGCGTCTGGCCGGATTCAAGATTGCGGGACATTTCTTCGGCGACTTCGCCGACGCAATCGGGCGAGAAGGCTACGTTCTCGTCTGCGCCGACAACGGCGTCAAGCAGGTCGCGGAGACGGGCGACAACGGGACGGAGGCTCATCTTGGCGTTGGGCTTGCCCTTGGGGCGGCCGAGGTGCGAACAGAGAATGACCTTTGCCTTGCGGCGGAGGGCAAACTCAATGGTCGGCATGGTCTCGCGGATGCGGGTATCGTCGGTAATCTCCTGGCCGTCATCAGCGAGCGGCACGTTGAAGTCGACGCGAATGAGGACGCGCTTGTTGGTGAGGTCGAGGTCGCGAATGGAAAGCTTTGACATGATGACTCCTGTGCTATGCGCTCTGGGCGCGGTGCGAAATTCGATTATCGTTGCGTAGACATTCTAATCTGGAATGTAGGCATCGGCTTCAATCTCTACGCGCCATTTTGGGTTGAGGAGAGCAGCGACCACCATCGTGGAGGCAGGGAGGATGGTGCCGAATACCTCGCCGTGAGCGCGGCCAATCTCTTCCCAATCTTCAGCATGGGCGAGAAACATACGCGTGCGGACGACCTGATCGAAGCTGGCACCGGCTTTTTGCAGGGCAGCCTGGATAAGGCCGAGGGCAACGCGGGTCTGCTGGGCAGGGGAGCTTTCTTCAGCGCCGACGGGTCCGGTGCCGGAGACATGCACATAGTTGCCCACGCGAACAGCGCGTGAGAAACCAATGATGGGTTCGAAGGGGGAAGTGCCGGGAATATTCTTGCGGTCTGACATAGGCCGTTCCTTGTGCTGCGAACTGCACGAGTGAGAAAGAGATAAAGCAACTCCTTCGTTGCACTCAGAATGACAAGACGACGGGAAATGACGTGTGGGCACAAAAAACGGAGATGCAATTCGCATCTCCGTTTTTATACCGTTTGCAAATTAGAGGCCCTTGGCCACGAGGAAGAGGATGAGATCCTTCACGCGGTTGGAGTAGCCCCACTCATTGTCATACCAGCTGATGATCTTGGCGGAGTTGCCCAGGACCTTGGTCAGCTTGCTGTCAAAGATAGATGAGAACGGGTTGCCCTTGAAGTCGCTGGAGACAAGCTCCTCGTCGGTGTAGGCGAGGACGTTCTTCATTGCGCCCTCTGATGCCTTCTTGACGGCGGCGTTAATGGTTTCCACGGTGATCGGCTTCTCGGCGACGAAGGTAAGGTCGACGACGGAGACGTTCGGGGTGGGGACGCGGATGGCGAAGCCGTCCAGCTTGCCGGCCATCTCAGGAATCACGAGCTTCAGGGCCTTGGCTGCGCCGGTGGAGGTCGGGATCATGGAGAGAGCGGCAGCGCGAGCGCGGCGGAGGTCCTTGTGCGGCGTATCCAGAATGACCTGATCGTTGGTGTAGCTGTGGATCGTGGTCATGATGCCGGATGTGATGCCGAAGGTGTCATTCAGAACCTTGACGACTGGCGCGAGGCAATTGGTGGTGCAGGATGCGTTGGAGATGATGTTGTGCTTGGCAGCCACATACTTGTCATCGTTTACGCCGAGCACGATGGTGAGGTCCTCATTCTTGGCCGGGGCCGAGATGATGACCTTCTTGACGGTGCTGCCGAGATGGGCTTTGGCCTTCTCTGCGTCCGTGAAGAAACCGGTGGACTCAACAACGATCTGCGCGCCGACAGATGCCCAATCGAGCTTGGCAGGATCACGCTCTGCGAAGACCTTGATCTTCTTGCCGTCGACGGCGATGAAATCGTCACCGTAGGTGATGTCGTTCTTGAGGTTGCCGAGAATCGAGTCATACTTGAGCAGATGGGCCAGCGTGGCCGGGGTGGTCAAATCGTTGACTGCGACGAACTCGATATCTTTATTGCCCAGGGCTGAGCGAAACACATTACGGCCGATGCGGCCGAAGCCGTTAATACCTACCTTGACTGACATGTTGCCGAACTCCTCGTGTTTAATTGTTCATGCCGCGCAAATGGTGAAGCCAAAATTGCGCTACGCAAGAGCCGGCACCGTGGGGAATTCAGAAGACCAGCCTGTAGCGGATGCTATCACTCTGGCAAGTGCGGAGCAAATAGTGCCCTAAATGCGGGGATTTTCGGGGTTGAGCCGGCAAGGGAACCTGTAGGTGGAACCGCGCAGCAAAGGGGGGGACGCCGGATGAGGGGTAGGACCAGTCCGGTACGGTTCTACGTTCAACTACGCGGAGCCGAAATGTAACAGGGCAACTACGAGTATGCTGGTTAATAGAAGACCCTTGAGCGCGCTACGCGCCTGACGACGGAAGAAGATGAAACGCCCGTCGCGCAAGGTATCTTTCAAAAAAATAGCGATTTGCATTGCAAGTTGTGAAGAAGGGAATACATACGGTCGCTGAGCCGCTTGAAAAGTTGCACCAGTTTGCGGGCAGCGTACGCCGTGTGTTACAAACCGAACTATGCGCGAATGGATGCGCGAAAAAATGAGACGACGTTCCAAGCGTGGGCCAAACAACTCTGAGTCCACAGGCAAAATCGGGCAGGAACTGCCCCAAAACCAGGTAGCACCTTTGCGGCCGGCTTATCCGGATGCTGAGCCCGTCACGCCCGTGGAAGAGCCAGAGAGCCAGACTGCGGACACGACCGGCGATGCGGAAGCAGAGACGCAGCCTACCGTGCAGAAGCTGGAGCACGAGACGCAACCGGAGAATGTAGGCGTGCCACCGCCGGAGCCTTCTGCTCTGCCGGCAGGCTCGTCGAAAGCGCCGCGCGGCTTTGTGGTGCTGGCGATCGGTTTGCCGGGCAGCGGCAAGACGACGTGGTTCAAGCGCCGCAGTGTAACGCCGATGTCCAGCGATATGCTGCGCAGCATCCTGTTTGACGACATCACCGAGCAGCGCTACCAGGGACTGGTTTTCAGCACTCTGCGTTCGCTGTTGCGCGCGCGTTTGATTGCGAAGATGCCGTGGAACTACGTGGATGCTACCAACCTTTCACCGCATGAGCGGCGCCAGTGGATCAAGATGGCAAAAAGCTTCGGCTATGAAGTGCATGCCGTGTTTTTTGATGTGCCGATCTCGGTTTGCATTGAACGCAACGCCAAGCGCGAGTTACATGTGAGCGAAGACGTGATCCAGAAGATGGCAGAACGTCTGCGTCCGCCGAGCTTCAAGGAAGGCTTCTCAAAGATCACCGTGGTCCGGGTGAAGGGAAGTGCAGGAGCTGGTCAGCCAGTTGCTCCGCCAGAAGGTCAGGCAGAGCCGTTGCATGATTCGGATGCTGCTGAATAGGTGCTAAAGGAAGTAAGATGAAGCCCGCCAGCAATGGCGGGCTTTGTGTTTAATCAGAAAGGAGTTCCGATGACGAAAAATTATCTACGATGGACGCTGGCATTGGTGTTGCTACCTGTAGCCACTGCATATGCGAAGACGGACTCCTACTCGACCAGCGATCAAGCCAGCGAATGTGATAGCGACCTCAAGGTAAGCCCGGAGATTTCGGCGGTGAAAACCGCTACTCTGGCAAATAAGGCAGGCACTCTTCGGGAGTATGGGCAGGTGGAATTCCGCCACAATGCCAGTGATGCCGAGCATAAGAGCTGCCATGTGGTTTATCGACTTTTTCTTGCGAAGGGCTCCAGTGCATTTGAACAGATAGATAGCCTGGAGTGGGACACGGAAGATAGCGGAGAGATTGCAGGAATTGATCTGATCGGATTTTCGCTGGATGGCTCGGAAGCAGCAGCTAATTTCTGGTTAGCCGCAGGAGACGGCCAGGACGATCGTCCCGTGGTGTACGACCTGATTACGCATAAAGTAAGTTTTGGAATCATCGGTGAAAAACTGTCTGATCAGGCAAGCCAAAATTGTGACGCATATGTTCAGCGGGTGGAAGAGGTAACGAACCGGGGAATCGTGCTGGTCAGTGTTCCTGCTTACGAGAACTGTGCGGACAAGGGACTATGGGCTTTTGATCCAAGAACTGGAAGCTTGAAGCGAATACGGAAAGTATCCGGAAGGCGGCGAATGGAATGAGTGCACAACAACCGGAGCCGTGGCTGCGTGGAACACTAACGGAGGTAGATGCGGTGCGGCGCGCGGTGCTGCATGCGCTGGAGTTAGCTGCCGAGGATATTGAGGAATGGTGCGGCGGGTTGAGCGATGCGGAGATGAATGCGCGGCCACATGGATTGGCGCCGGTAGCATTTCATCTGAGGCATATTGCGCGCAGCCTGGACCGGCTGTTGAGCTATGCCGAAGGGCAGCAGTTGGAAGCGACGCAGATTGCGGCGATGAAAAGCGAATTGGATGCGGGAGCGACGCGCGATGAGGTGTTTGCGGAGTTGCGCGCGGCGCTGGAGCTGAGTGCGCAGCGGGTACGGGCATTCTCGCCGGAGAGCTATGACGTACAGCGCGGCGTGGGGAAGAAGATGCTGCCGACGACGGTGGGCGGGCTGCTGGTGCATTGCGCGGACCATACGCAGAGGCATGTGGGGCAGGCGGTGATTACGGCGAAGGTTGTGATGGCGGGGAGGGCGTGAACAGCTTCCCAATCGTCGATCAGGCCGGGTAGCATTTACGTTTGCTTTTCACGGTTATTGAAATACTGGTAGGTTTATTTGGCGGCGCCAAGCAGATGGCCCATCTTCTCGCGCTTGGTCTTCATGTAGCGTGCGGAGGTAGGCATCGCAGCGACTTCAGCGGAGATGCGCTCGCTAACCTTGATGCCGGCGGATTTCAGCGCGGCAACTTTTTCAGGATTGTTTGTCATCAGGCGAACGGACTTTACGCCGAGCTGCTTCAGAATCTCGGCGGGGAGTTCGTATCCGCGCTGATCGGCTGCGAAGCCGAGGTCGAGATTGGCTTCGATGGTGTCGCGGCCCTGATCCTGCAGCTCGTAGGCTCGGAGCTTGGCCATTAGGCCGATACCGCGGCCTTCCTGCTGCTCATAGAGCAAAATGCCGGTACCCGCTTCTGCGATGGTGGCCATGGCGAGTTCCAGTTGCTGACGGCAATCGCAGCGCAGGGAGTGGAAAACGTCGCCGGTAAGGCACTGGGAATGAATGCGCAGGATGGGGGAGCCGGTTTTGATATCGCCCATGACGAGGACAACAGCGCCGTCGACCTTGGTGCCGGTATCGCCTTCAAAGCCGAGTATGCGGAAGTGTCCCCAGCGGGTGGGGAAGTCAGCATCAGCGATCTTGATTACGGATTTGAAGGACATAGGTTGATTATACTTTCTCCTCCATTCGCACCGGGACGATTGGAGATAATGGCAATTCCACAAAATCAAACTGGCGACCGGCAGCGGTTCTCTCCTTTAGACTCAAGAGATGCGGCGATTGATTCAAAACACGCGTGTGACGCTGGAGATGATCAAGTGGGAACACTCGATCTTCGCGTTGCCATTTGCGCTGACGGGCGCGGTGCTGGCGGCGGGAGGATGGCCGCGGCTGAGCACGCTGGCACTGATCGTGCTGTGCATGGTGTCTGCGCGTACGGCGGCGATGGCGTTTAACCGGCTGGTGGATGCGGAGCTGGATGCGGCGAATCCGCGGACCAAGATGCGAGCATTGCCGGCAAATCTGCTGCAGCGAGGGTTTGTGGCGGGCTTCGTGCTGGTGTCGGTTGCGGTGTTTGTGGCTGGGTCTGCGATGTTGAATCGCTTCTGCCTGGTGCTCTCGCCGTTCACGCTGCTGGTGCTGCTGGGGTACAGCTTTGCCAAACGCTTCACACGGTGGTCGCACCTGATTTTGGGACTGGCACTGGGTATTGCGCCTTCGGCGGCATGGATCGCGGTGCGCGGCTCGCTGGACCCACGCATTCTTATGCTGACACTGGCAGTGCTGCTATGGGTGTCCGGCTTCGATGTGTTGTACGCATGCCAGGATTATCACCACGATTCTGCAGTGGGACTTTATAGCGTGCCGGCTGCATTTGGCATCCGCACATCGTTCTGGATTGCACGCGGGCTGCATGGGTTGATGCTAATCACGCTGGTGCTGGTGGTATTTTTATTCGGACTGGGACCGATTGCGATGGCGGGAATTGTGGTGACCGCGGCGCTGCTGCTGTATGAGCACATGATCGTGTCGCCGAGCGATTTGCGGCGGATGAATGCGGCATTCTTCACGCTGAACGGGGTCATCTCGGTGCTGTTTTTTGCGTTTGTGGCTGCTGACGTTCTGCACAGGCGATAGCGTGTAGATGAATCCAGCAAAAAAAAGCCCGACTCGTGAGAGCCGGGCCGATTAAGGTTAGGAAACCGCGAGCAGGTTAGCTGGCCTTACGCATGTCATCGCGCTTGGCTTCCTGCTTCTTGTTGAGCTGATCGAGCTTGCCGGCAATGTCTTCCTTCACGCGAGTGGCCGTGGAGGTGACCTTGTCACGCATGGTCTGCTGATCGTCCCTGGTGCGGACTTTTACATCGTCTGCTTTGGCGCGTACCGTCTTATGCAGTTCGGCGGCGGAGTCCTTTACGTTGCCCCAAGTCTCCCTGGCTTCGCCACGTACTTGCTGGGCGGCTCCTTCGTTGGCGAGTTTCTGGTTATTGATTGCGTTGCCGACAGCTTCTTTCACTTTGCCGACGGCTTTATCTATACCGCCGGTTACATGGCTCTTATTCATGATTACTCCTCCACTGTAGTTGCACTTAAATTTGAGGAACGCGAAACGTTCAACGCGCAGGGTCTAGATAGCTCTTCGGCCCTGTATGAGCCGGATGATTAAAACAACTACTGCGATCACGAGCAGGATGTGGATGTAGCCACCAAGCGTATAGCTGCTCACTACTCCGAGCAGCCAAAGGATGAGCAGGATGACAAAGATTGTCCAGAGCATAATTTATCGTTCTCTCCCGGTGCGCCTCGGCCTTCGCAGCCGCGCTTATGGTAAGGTGCGAATTGCGTGGGCATGGTTGCCCATGGGTGATGAATTCTCGGTTTAATGTGTGGGGGCGGAACAGGTGAGAGTTGCGATTCAAGGCGAGCCGGGTTCATTTAGTAATGAGGCGGCACTGCGCTTCTTCCCAAATGGCGCGGTAGAGATAGCTCCGTATGCGCTCTCAGCTGAAGTGTTTGAGGCGCTGGAAAATGGGGCCGCCGATGCTGCTGTAGTGCCGATAGAGAATTCGCTGGCCGGGCCAGTGGCCGAGCACTATGATCTGCTGCTGACCCATGATGCTGCGATTGAGCGTGAGAGCCAGTTGCGCATCCGTCACAACCTGATTGGAGTGCCGGGAGCGACGGTGGAGGGCCTGCGAAAGGTGATTTCACACCCTATCGCGCTGGCACAGTGCCGTAAATTTCTGCAGGCGCGGCCGCATATCCAGGTGCAGTCGTTCTACGACACGGCGGGTAGCGTGAAGCAGGTGATGGAGCAGATGGACGCGGGCGTGGCCGGCATTGCCAGCACCCAGGCGGCAGTGGAGTTTGGGGGCGAGATACTGCGCGCCAATATTGAGGACAATCCCGAGAACTTTACCCGATTTCACGTGGTGAGGCGGGCGGTGGACAGGGGCAAGAGCTGGCAGGTGGATGCCGCGGCAGACAAGATTTCACTGGCATTCGCAATTGAGAATAAGCCGGGAACACTGGTGACGGCGCTGGAGAAGCTGGCGAGAATAGGGGCCGATCTGACGAAGATTGAGTCGCGCCCAGTGCCGGGGCGTCCGTGGGAGTACATCTTTTACGTGGACGTTCGCTATGAGCAGCCAGCAGTGGCGGAGCAGGCGTTGGCCGCCCTGCAAGCGCACTGCCCCATGGTGAAGGAACTCGGGCGCTACCGGGCAGCGTGGCGGTAAATCAAGGTGACAAATTGGCAGGCTGGGTGTACTTTCGATGGCCTAAACCGCGCGCGGGAGCAGCGCGTTGCATCCAAAGGGAAAGATGGCAAGCGCTCACCCGTAGCTAGTACATGCCGATAAGGGTGAAGGGGCTAAAGCTTTTCAATTCTGCGACCTTTCGGCGGGTGCGGCATCATATATAGGAAATCTGATACGAGGACACTCATGGCTGGCGACTTCCTGAGCATTATCAAACCGACGGATCCAAAGAATAAGACGACTGAAGGGGCTGAAGGCGTTCCGGCGCGTGAATCCCTGCCCGTACTTCCAGTGCGGGATACAGTGCTATTTCCCCATGCCGTACTGCCGTTGACGGTAGGCCGCGAGAGCTCCATCCAGCTGATCAATTCACTGGGCGAGGAGAAGACCATCCTGGTGGTGGCGCAGCGTGATGCGCGGCAGGACACTCCACAGGCGGCTGATCTGCATGCTATTGGCACCAGGGCCACGATCCACAAAGTGGTGAAAATGCCGAACCAGAGCCTGTTTGTGTTTACCGAAGGAACAGAGCGAGTGAAGCTGGGTGAGTTCTCGCAGTTGACGCCGTTTATGACGGCGGAGTGTGAACCTCTGGCGGAGTTGGAGCCGGAGGAGACGCCGGAACTGGAGGCGCTGCAGCGCAATGTGGTGTCGCAATTTCAGCAGATTGTGTCTGCTTCGCCGACGCTATCTGATGATCTACAGACCATTGCTCTGAACATTGACGAGCCGGGCCGGCTGGCGGACTTCATTGCGTCTTCGCTGCCTTTCCTGACGACAGCGGACAAGCAGGAGTTGCTGGAGACGCCGGACGTGAACGCACGGCTGGAACGCATCAACAAGCACCTGGCGAAAGAGCTGGAAGTGCAGCAGCTGCGTAACAAGATCCAGACTGAAGTGCAGGATAGCGTGCAGCAATCGCAGCGCGATTACTACCTGCGCGAGCAGATGAAGGCTATCCAGAAAGAACTTGGAGATCTGGACGATTCGCAGAAGGATATTGCAGAACTAAAAGAAAAGATTGAAGCGGCGGGCATGCCGGAAGATACGAAGAAGGACGCGCTGAAGGAGTTGGGACGATTGAGCCGCATGTCTCCGATGGCGGCGGACTATTCGCTGACGCGCAACTACATTGAATGGCTGGCCGTGCTGCCGTGGTCGAAATCATCCGGTGGGCAGGTAGACATCGTGAAGGCGAAGGAGTTTCTGGACGAGGACCACTATGGTCTGAGGAAGGTGAAGGAACGCATCCTGGATTACCTGAGTGTGCGCCGGTTGAAGCCGGACATGAAGGGACCGATCCTGTGCTTTGTTGGGCCTCCGGGCGTGGGCAAAACCTCGCTGGGACGCAGCGTGGCACGCGCCCTGGGACGCAAGTTTCAGCGCATCTCGCTGGGCGGCATGCACGATGAGGCGGAGTTGCGTGGACACCGGCGCACCTACATCGGTGCGCTTCCGGGGCAGATTATCCAGAGCCTGAAGCGGGTTGAGGCGAATGACCCGGTTTTCATGCTGGACGAGGTGGATAAGCTGGGCCGCGATTTTCGCGGAGATCCGGCGAGTGCGCTGCTGGAGGTGCTTGATCCGGAGCAGAACAATACATTCCGCGACAACTACCTGGACCAGCCGTTCGATCTCTCCAAGGTGCTTTTCATCTGCACGGCGAACCAGCTTGATACGGTTCCCGCGCCGCTGCTGGACCGCATGGAGATCATCGAACTGACGGGATATACCGAGGAAGAGAAGGTCAACATTGCGGAACGGTATCTGATTCCGCGGCAGATCAAGGAGAACGGCATCACTGCGGAGCAGATCGAGTTTCCACGGGCATCTGTTCACCTGATTGCGCGTCACTACACGCGAGAAGCCGGTGTTCGCAAACTGGAGCAGTTGGTTGGCACGGTATGCCGCAAGCAGGCACGGCGGCTGGCGGAGGGTAAAGAAGGCAAGCTGGTCGTGACAGACGATGTGATTCACGAGTTTCTTGGCGGCATCAAGGTGCGCGTGGACACGGAGATTGCGGAGCGCACCAAGCGCGCCGGAGTGGCCGTGGGTCTGGCATGGACCCCAGCTGGCGGCGACGTGCTGTTCATTGAAGCGAACAAGATGAAGGGCAAGGGAAACTTCACCATCACCGGACAGATCGGCGATGTGATGAAGGAATCCATGCAGGCAGCTCTGACGTGGGTACGGTCGAACGCGGCGAGGCTGGGGCTGGATGAGGATGTGCTGAAAGACGTTGATCTGCACATTCACGTGCCTGCGGGAGCGATTCCGAAGGACGGGCCCAGTGCAGGTGTGACGATGGTGACGGCGCTGGTTTCTCTGCTGACGGATACGCCGGTGCGGCCACTGACGGCAATGACGGGTGAGATTACGCTGAGCGGGAACGTGCTGCCGGTAGGCGGCATCAAGGAGAAGTTTCTTGCGGCGAAACGTGCCGGAGTCCGCGACGTGATTCTGCCGCACGACGTGAAGACCAACGTGGAAGAAGACCTGACAAAGGACCAGATTGAAGGGGTCACAATCCACTACGCAACGATGATTGACGACGTACTGGCCATTGCGCTGCCGAAGACGAAGAAGGATGCGGCGGTAGATGAGCAGGTGCGCGAGGAAGTGTTGAGCGCTGCGAGTTAAGCGCCGCGCAAGGAGCAAAGGAAAGGTCCGCATGGTGCGGGCCTTTCTTATTTTGGAGGCAACTCAGTATGCTGGAGTGACGATGCGGGTAACGGTGCTTTATTTCGGGATGCTGAAAGAGATATTCGGCGAAAGCGCGGTGATGGAGCTGGATGCTGGCGCGGATGTTGCTGGACTCATTGCGGTCCATCGCGGGTTGGCGGCGGGGTTCGCGTGGGGCAGTATCGCGGTCGCGGTGAACCGGACCTATGCGAGGGCAGAAGAAGCTCTGCACGAGGGTGACGAAGTTGCGTTATTGCCGCCGGTGAGCGGCGGGTGCTATGCGGACGGAGAATCACCGGTTTCACAGCAGAGACATTTGGTGGTGGTTCGAGCTTCTGAGATTCTTCGCTACGCTCAGAATGACAAACCAAAATGGGGAATGACAAACCAAAAGGAAGATGGAAAGTCAGAAGAGTATGCGGATTGAACTGACACGCGAGCGGATTGATGCGGAAGGCATCGTCAAGGCTATGAAGGCGGGCGAGGATGGCGCGGTGGTGGTATTCGACGGCATTGTGCGCAACAATACGCGTGGGCGGGAGACGCTGTTTCTGGATTATGAAGCGTACGACGCGATGGCGGTGACGCAGATGCAGGTGCTGGCGGCGCAGGCGGTGGAGAAGTTTGGCGTGCGGGATGTTTGTATTGTTCACCGGCTGGGGAAGCTGGAGGTGGGCGAAACCAGCGTGCTGATCGTGGTGGCATCAGCACACCGGGCGGCGGGGTTTGACGCATGCCGGTGGATGATCGACACGCTGAAGAAGACTGTGCCTATCTGGAAGAAGGAACATTTTGCCGATGGTGCAGTGTGGGCTGACGGCGATCCGTTTCCGGAAGAGTTTCTTTCAGGTGACACGAAATGAACTGGTGGCGCAGAAATATCCTGCTAACCCAGGTCTCAGAATCGAGATCTGGGGCACCCGCATTTGTGGCGGGACTTGCGCTGATGGCGCTGGGCATGATGTGCGCGGGGCAGACGAGGCAGGCGCCAGCGCCGATTGTGGAGGCGGGGCCGGAGCCGGTGTACAAGGTGAATACGCGGCTGGTGAATGTGTTTGTGAACGCGGTGGATGAGAATGGTTCGCCGGTCGGGTCGCTGGGTAAGGACGATTTCCAGATATTTGAAGACAAGAAACCGCAGACAATCGCGGTGTATGAAAAGCAATCGTCGACGCCGCTCTCCGTGGTGATGGCGATTGATACCAGTGGCAGCATGATGAAGGATGCGCGGCTGGTGCGGGATGCGGCAAAGCAGTTTGTGAAAGACGTGATCCGGCAGCAGGACGAGATGCAGGTAGTGCAGTTTGCGCAGAGCGTGAGCGTGGTAGTGCCGTTCACCAACGATCCGCGAAAGATCGAAGACGGGCTGCGCAACCTGAACGAAGGACAGACGACGCACATGTATGACGCAATCTACCAGGCGGGGCAGAGCCTGGCGGCGCGGCGGCTGAGCGTGGGAACGAGCGGCGTGCGCAAGCGCGTGATTGTGCTGATCAGCGACGGCGGGGACAGCGAGATGGGGCGCACCTTCGAAGAGGCCGAGGAAGAGGCGCTGCGTGGCGAGGCGATGGTGTTCAGCATTATCGTGGTGCCGATCCATGCGGATGCGGGGCGCAATACGGGCGGGGAACATGCGCTGATTCAGATGGCTGCGGACACGGGCGGGAAGTTCTATTACACGGAATCGCCGGCGGACCTGAAGACCGCGTTCGCGCACATCTCAGACGACCTGCGGACACAGTACCTGCTGGGGTATTACGCGCCGGAGCATAAGCCGGGGACGAGCCTGCACAGCATTGTGGTGCAACTGGCTGATCCGGCGAAGCGGGAGTCGGACCAGTTGCGGTACCGGAGCGGGTATTACGGAAAGTAAAGGCTTAACGGTGATGACGGTGATAAGAGTTGATCACAGGGATAGGACAAAACAAAACAGGGACTAAAGACAAAGGCTTACCACGGATTGCACGGGTTCTACGGATTGGGTCTCACGGATTTAGTGCTTATGGATTAAATGCCTTAAATGGGTCTACTGCTTGTAGGCAGCCGGATTCTTGTCAAGAGGGTGCGGACGGAAGTTTTGCGAAATCGCCAATAAATACAGAGTGATTATCGTTCTTTTTTGTGGCGTAGTTGGTATGCCTGCGGATTTACAATAGAAGCATGGCATTGGTGAATGAGAGACGCCCCAGAAAAAATGCGCCGCAGATCGAGACAGGACAGGAAGGTCTGTACCTGAAATCGCTTTCGGAACGGCAGGTGCCGGTCGCAGTGAAGATGCGCGATGGTGAGGTCGTGAGCGGCTGGATCGAATACTTCGACGACGCGATGATACGGCTGACGCGCGAGGGTAAACCGAACCTCTTCATCTACAAGCAGCAGATACGTACCGTCACGGAGCAGAAAAGCGTCACCGTGAAGCGGGGCGGCAATCGTGAGTGAACTGGTTGTGGATACGTTGAACGTGGCAGAGATGAAGTTTGCAGGACCAGCGGGAGAGATGGCGCGGGAGGCGGGAGCGCTGCTGCGGGAGTACTACCGCAAGGGCGTGACGGCAGAGTACAAGGGCGATGTGGACATCGTGACGGAAGCGGACCGCGCCAGCGAGAAGCTGCTGGGCGAACGGCTGCAGGCGGTGTTTCCCGAGCACGGCATCTACGGCGAAGAGGGAACGCGCGACGGGATGGAGCGCGAGTACCGCTGGTACATCGATCCGCTGGACGGGACGACGAACTTTGCGCACGGCTTTCCGGCATTCTGCGTTTCAATGGGGCTGGAGCGGCGTGCCAAGGGATTGCCGGCGGGGCAGGACGGCGAGCTGGTGGCGGGGGTTATCTACGACCCGCTGCGGAATGAGCTGTTTGTGACCGAGGCAGGCAAGGGCGCGTACCTGAACGGGGAGCGCATTCACGTCTCGAAGGTGAAGCGGCTGGCGGAGGCGCTGGTGGCGACGGGGTTCCCAAGCCACAAGCGGCATGCGAATCCGAACATTCACTTCTACCACGAGATCACACTGCGGTCGCACGGGGTTCGGCGTGCGGGTTCGGCTGCGCTGGATCTGGCGTATACGGCGTGCGGGCGGATTGATGCTTACTGGGAGTTCAACCTGAACCCGTGGGACACATCGGCGGGGGTGCTGCTGGTGCGCGAGGCGGGCGGGACGGTGACGCACTTCGACAAGAGCGCGTTTACGCTGGACAGCCGTGAGGTGTTCGCTACGAACGGGCTGCTGCTGGACGAGGTTTCGCATGTGTTCACCGAGATGTTCGCGGGGCGGGATCTGGAGCAGATTCCGACGCCGGCGGAGTTTGCGGCGCTGCGGAAGGCGGCGGCGAAGTAGGAAGTGCGAGTTGATGGGTCCTATATGGCGGGACGGGGCGTGGAAATTGTGGCGTGAACGCGAGGGAATCTGCTGCTAGAATGAAGACCGATGAGGGGGATGCAGCGCGGGTCTTCCCCGGCTTTCAACCCAATATCCAATCAAGATAGGGAGAGTTTGAAATGGCATATGTAATCGCGGAACCTTGTATTGGCACCAAAGACACGGCTTGTGTGGATGCCTGCCCGGTAGATTGTATTCACCCGAAGAAGGACGAGACAGGCAACGCAGAAGTGGATCAGCTCTTCATTGATCCGGTGGAGTGCATTGATTGTGGCGCGTGCGTGCCGGTTTGCCCGGTGTCTGCCATCTTCGCAGCGGACGATCTGCCGGAGAAGTGGGCAGCGTTTACCGAGAAGAATGCAACACATTTCGGACGGTAATTCTTTTTCAGGATTTGCGAGACGCGCGGCTTCGGCTGCGCGTTTTGCGTTAATAGCAGGCAGAAGCAACGGCGAGAAGCAGATTCTTCGCTGCGCTCAGGATGACGGCTTGAGGGAGTATTTATGGCGGGCAGAGTTTGGGCAGGGAGAGATTTGCGCGCGTCGCGCGGCCCTCGCTACGCGAGGCTATCCCACCCTAACGACGATGAGACTGTCGTGAGGATGGGGCACCCGAAGTTGTGGCGCGATGAGCATTTGAGATTCTTCGCTGCGCTCAGAATGGCAAATATTTACAGTGTCAGAATGACAAAAGTTCTTAGAGTGCTCAGCATCACGGAATTTATATGATTCAGCGGCAGACAGAGGCGATCGTGTTGCGGACGTGGCCCTTTCATGAGGCGGACGTGATCGTGTCTCTGTTTACGCGGGAGCAGGGGAAGGTGAAGGGGATTGCGCGGTCGGCGATGAAATCGCGCAAACGGTTTGGCGGCGCGCTGGAGCCGATGACGCATGTGCGCGCGAACTACGTGGAGAAGCCGAAGCAGGACCTGGTGCGACTGGACTCATTCGAGATTCTGCGGTCTCCGCTTTCAAACCAGATGGACCATGCGCGGCTGGCGGCGCTGCAGTTTATGGCCGAGGTGCTGGAAGAGGCGATGCCGGAGCAGGGGCCGGATGACGCGATCTTCCGGCTGACGGCGACGGTGCTGGAACAGGTTCAGGTGGACAGGGTGTGGCTGCCGGTTACGTATTTTGCGCTGTGGATGACGCGGCTGATGGGATGGATGCAGGACCTGACGGTATGCACAGTTTGCGGTGAGGCGCTGGCGGGGCGAGGCGCCTACTACGATGCGGCGAGCGACGGCGTGACCTGTGCGCGGGACAGGCGTCCGGGAGCAATGGCGCTGACAGCGGAATCAGTGGCGCTGGCGGAGAGAATCTTCCGGCAGCCGCTGCAGGCGTTTGCGCAGGAGGCCTGGCCGCGAGGACGGGCGGTGGACCTGCGGCGGTTTGCCGTGCAGGCGCTGGAACGGCACCTGGAGAGACGGTTGCGGGCGGCTGGGGCACTGGCGCGGAGTGGTTGAGGCCTTTTGCATGGGCCGGAGCGTTCGCGCGTAGCGCGAATAACCCACCCTTTCGTATGAAGCCACGAAAGGATGGGCCACCCGGATTCGTGGGGGAAGAAACCGTTGTGAGGATGGCACCCAGAGTCGGGGCGCGATAAGCGGTGTGCGATAGAATCGTAAGTGAGCCAAATACAAGCCAGCGGCACAGAAAGTAGACGTAAACGGGAATGCCAGCCATCGCTGTAACGAAGAAACCAGCACTCACATTTCAGGAACTGCTGTTTGTACTGCAGAAGTTCTGGGCGGAACGCGGATGCGTTCTGCAACAGCCCTACGACGTCGAGGTAGGCGCGGGCACCATGTCTCCGGATACGTTTCTGCGGGTACTGGGGCCGAAACCGATCCGGATTGCGTATGCGCAGCCTTCGCGGCGGCCTGCGGACGGACGCTATGGCGAGAATCCGAACCGGCTGTATAAGCACACGCAGTTTCAGGTGATTCTGAAACCGCCACCGGTGAATGTGCAGGAGCTGTACCTGGAGTCGCTGAAGGCCATTGGCATTGAGCTGGGCGAGCACGACATCAAGTTTGAGGAAGACAACTGGGAGTCGCCGACGCTGGGCGCATGGGGCATCGGGTGGCAGGTGATGCTGGATGGGCTGGAGATTACGCAGTTCACCTACTTCCAGCAGTGCGGCGGGCTGGAGCTGGATCCGATTTCAGCCGAGATTACGTATGGGCTGGAACGCATTGCGGCGTTTCTGCAGGATGTGGATTCAATCTACGACATTGTGTGGGCGCGCGATCCGGAGACGGGCGCGGCGGTGACCTATGGCGATGTGCGGTTTGCCGAGGAAGTGCAGTTTTCCGGCTACAACTTTGAGCATGCGGATGTGACGAAGCTGTGGGAGCATTTGAAGCTGTATGAGGCGGAGTGCCAGGCGCTGCTGGATGCGCTGAAGGCACTGCCGGAAGAGGATGCGACGGCGCGGAAGCGGTTCCCGGTGCTGGGCGCGTTTGACCTGTGCCTGAAGTGTTCTCATCTTTTCAATCTGCTGGATGCGCGCGGCGCGATCTCTGTAACGGAGCGCGTGGGCGTGATTGCGCGGATACGGACGCTGGCGGTGGGCGTGGCGAAGGCTTATGCGGCGCAACAGAGCAGCGAGCAAACAAGTAAGGCGGCGAAATAGCATGGCGGATTTTCTGTTTGAGATTGGGCTGGAAGAGATTCCTGCGCGCATGATTGGGCCGGCGGAAGCGGAGTTGGCGAAGCGCGTGACGGGATTGCTGGAGCGCGAGCGGCTTTGGGATTCCGTTGTAGTGTTCTCGCGCCTCAGCGGTCGCGACAAGGCGGAAGTGGCCCAAGAATCTGTGAAGACTTACTCGACGCCGCGACGGATTGCGGTGCTGGTGCGGGGTGTTGCGGCAAAGCAGGAAGATGTGACGGAAGAGCTGGTTGGGCCTTCGGCGAAGATCGCGTTCAAGGACGGCAAGCCGGGGCCGGCGGCGGAGGCGTTCGCGAAGAAGGCGGGCATCGCGGCGAGCGAGCTGAAGACGATCACGACGCCGAAGGGTGAGTACGTGGCGGCAACGGTGAAGCGCGCGGGGCGTACGGCGGCAGAGGTGCTGACCGACGCGCTGCCGAAGGAGATTTCGGGTATCTACTGGGCGAAGAATATGTACTGGCGCGCAGGGAAGCCGGAGCATTTTGTACGGCCGGTACGCTGGCTGCTGGCGCTGCTGGATGGCGCGGTGGTTCCGGTGGAGTTTGCCGGATTTACCGCGGGCGCGGTGAGCTATGGGCATCGGGTGCTGCATGGCGAGAAGCCAGTGACGATTGCGAAGCCGAGTGAGTATGCCGAGACGCTCAAAAAAGCGCATGTGATGGTGGATGTGGCCGAGCGCAGGCAGACGATCCGCAAGGCGCTGGACGCGGCGACGCGCACGGTGGCGGGTGCACGGTGGCGCGAGGATGAGTACCTGGTGGAGACGGTGACGAATCTGACGGAGTGGCCGTCGGTGGTGCTGGGGAATTTTGAGCCGGAGTACCTGACGCTGCCGGAAGAAGTGCTGGTGACGGTGATGCGCGATCACCAGAAGTATTTTGCGGTGGAAGATGCGGCGGGCAAGCTGGCTCCGCATTTTCTGGCGGTGCTGAATACGGAAGCGGATGCGGCAGGGCAGGAAGTGATTCGGCATGGCAATGCGCGGGTGCTGCGGGCGCGGTTCAACGATGCGCGCTTCTTCTGGAATTATGACCAGAAGATTCCGCTGACCGAACGCGTGGAGATGCTGAAGACGGTTACGTTCCAGAAGGATTTGGGGAGCTACTTCGCGAAAACGGAGGCCGTGGGCAAACTGTCTGCGGAGCTGGCGGCGATCCTGGGGCCGAAGGGCGTGCGGCTGGAAGCGAAATCGCTGGCGCTGGCGGCACTGCTGGCCAAGACCGATCTGACGACGGAGCTGGTGAAGGAGTTTACCGAGCTGCAGGGCGTGGTGGGCGGACTGTATGCGCGCGCGCAGGAATGCAGCGAGGCGACGGCTGCGGCGATCTATGCGCAGTACCAGCCGGCAGGCATGGATGCCGCGATTCCAGTGACGATCGAGGGTCAGGTGTTTGGTATTGCCGACCGCATGAACACCATCGTGGACATGTTCGCAATTGGGCTGGCACCTACGGGATCGAAAGATCCTTTTGCATTGCGGCGCGCGGCGAATGGCGTGGTGAAGATTCTGGCAGAGAGCGGTTTGCCGCTGACGCTGACGGAAGTGCTGCAGGCTGCGGTGGCGGATTCTGCGCAGACGAAGACGGATGCTGCGGCGGTGAATGCATTTCTGACAGAGCGCCTGGAATTCTACCTGCGCGAAGTGAAGGGGCAGGCTTACGACGTGGTGAAGGCGGTGCTGGCTGGCGGAGCGGACGATGTTCGCGATGCGGTGGCACGGGCAGAGGCGGTGACCGCGGTGCGTGGCTCGGATGACTTTGCGGCAATCTCGGCGGCGTTCAAACGGACGAAGAATATTCTGACGCAGTCCTGCGCGGACGGCGAATCGCTTGCTTCGCTCGCAAAGACCATTGATGCAAAACTGTTGACCGAACCAGCGGAGATTGCGCTGGCGAAGCGGGCGACGGAGTTGGCGGCGAAGGTGGAGCATCTGCGGCAGGAGAAGAAGTATGCGGAGGCGCTGCAGGTGAGCGCGACGCTGCGGCCTGAGGTGGATGCGTTCTTCGAGGCGGTGATGGTGATGGCTCCGGATGCGGCTGTACGGGCGAACCGGCTGGCACTGTTGCGGCAGGTGCTGGGGGATTTCTCGAAGATCGCGGACTTTTCGGAGATTGTGACGGCGGGATAGGGCCGACGGTTTCTGTACAGCGGAAGCCCGTGACGGTATGGGGTGCGCTAGCAGTGTCGGGATCCTTCGCGCAAAGGCGCGCTCAGGATGACACTTTCACAATTTGTGCTGAGGGTTTGGAATGGGCGGGAGCCAGGCGCTTCGCGCGTCGTCGCGTTGCGACGATTCCCAGGTCTCAAAGGCGAGATCCATTCGACAAGCTCAGGACAGGCTCTGGGGCACCCGCTGTATGGGTGACGCGGAGAGTATTGGTACAGAAGCAGGTCCCTCCGCTGCGCTGCGGGATGACAAACAATAAATCCAACCTTTGATGATTGGGACTGGATGAGCAGGTTGAGATTCTTCGCTGTGCTCAGAATGACAAATCAAATATCAGACGTGACAGGTTGACTCGCGGTTAATTCACGCGCTGGAGACGGTCAATGAGCTTCTGGGCGATGCTTTCGCCGCTTTCTGTCCAGAGGAGGCGGCTGGAGATGCCGCAGTGCTTCTCTACGCTGAGGGTGAAGGCGACTAGCTTCTCGACGTTCTGCTGGACGCGCTGGGCGGCGATGGGGTCGAGGTCAACTTCTTCGAGGAGGAAGTGAGAGTCGAGGCCGAAATCGACGCGGATGTGGCCGTTGCTCTCGTAGGCGGCATCGTCAAACTCAGGGCCGTAGCCGATGACACGCACGAGGGCGGGGGCTTCCTTCCAGACGACATCCAGCCCGGCGTCGGTTTCCGGCGTCCAGAGGGGCCAGCGAACTTCAAATTCATAGGCCGTGTCATCGTCCAGACGCGCTGTGGCCTCGGCTACGGCGTTTTCAGCGAAGGACTCTTCACCAACATCGGCTTTCTCGATGGCGGCGCTGTCAGCGACGTATATGCGCTCGTAGGAGGGCACCTCGTGCCAGCTGAGGGGGTAGGCGTTGGCGGCGGAGACGCGGCGGTTGCCGCTGACCCGAGCGAACTGGTGGAGGACGGAGACGAGCTTCTCCGGCAGGGTCTGCATGCGGAAGTTGGGGAACCAGAGGCTGAGGTAGAGCTGATCTGCCATGGATTGATTGTATTAGCTGGGGAGGAGGAAGGACAGTTCAGCACGGATGGGGCGGAAAGTGCGGGATAAAGGCGGATTTTTTGATTAGGGGATTCTGGTTGGTGAATAGTGGTTACCGTGGCTGTGAGTGGGAAATGTTGTGAAAAATGAATGAGATAGTCATGAAAGCTCATGTAGTGGTGCTGAAAATCGGAAGAAACCCGAAGATTCCTGTTGCCTGCCTGTGGAAAACCGAGTACAAACAAAGTGCGCGGCAACTCCACGAAGTTGCGGCGGGAAGAATTCACTTTTTGAGGCGAACGATGCAGACAGCAATCCAGGAAATACGCGAGGTGATGGATATCCGGCAGGCGGCGGATTATCTGGGCATCAGCAGCGACACGCTCTACAAGTATGCGTCTGAGGGGCTGGTCCCGGCGTTCAAGCTGGGGAACCGCTGGCGCTTCAAGAAGACGCTGCTGGATAGCTGGATGGATGAGCAGTCTGCCGCGGCGAAGGTAGTGGAGATCAAGACGGTGAAGCCGGCTGAGAAGAAGCCGGTACGGCGGGCACGATAGGCCGGTTCTGACGAAAAGTTTCTGCGCGAGAACTGGTTTCAGCCGCTTTGCCGTTAAATCACAATGGACATTTGTGGTCGGGGGAAATTTGCGTGCGTCGCGCGGCCCTCGCTACCTGCCCCAGTGAACAAAATGCCGTTCACTGGGGACCCCGTTCGCGAGGATGGGGCACCCATAGTTGTGTTGGGTGAACGGTGCGATCCAGGCGGCTAGGCCGGTTCAGCTGATAGGGTGATGAGCGTAATCTCTGGCGGGCACCATAGGCGCAGGGGCAGGCCGACTGCGCCGAGGCCGCGGTTGACGTAGAGTTGGGCGGTCTTTTCGGGGCCGGGGAAACGAAACAATCCACTGACATATTTCTTGCCCAAAGGCGGGCTGAAGAGCGGGCCGAAGCCGGGAAGGCAGACCTGGCCGCCATGCGAGTGACCAGCGAAAACGAGGTCTGCGCGGCGGCCGAGAGGCGACTCCATCAGGGTATCCATGTAATCGGGCTCATGGACCATGGCCAGGATGGGTTCTGGCCCCGCGGGCGGCATGGCGGCGGCGAGATTGGGATAGTTCTCTGGCCCCGAAGAGACGTCTCTCAGGCCGACGAGCCAGATGCGGTCTGGGCCGCGGTGGATGGGGACGTGGGCGTCCCACAGGGTGGGAATGCCGTGGTGGAGCAGCGCGTCTATCACTACATCCATGCCGACGGCGACATCGTGATTTCCCATGATGGCGTAGCGTTGGGCACAGTTGACGTGACTAAGCGCTTCCGCGCAGAGCTGGGAGTGGCGTTCGCTGAGCTGCTGGTCCATCTGCGGACCCTTACTGATGAAATCGCCAGTAAAGAGGACCAGGTCAGGGGTAAGGGCATTGATGTGGCGGACGGCGCGCCGGATGAAGAAGGGTTCAGTGAAATTGTCGTAGTGCACATCGCTGAGCTGGGCGATGCGCAGGCCGTGAAAAGAGGCGGGGAGGTTGCGGATAGGCACGGTGAGGCGAACGATTTCCAGTTCGTGGCGCGAGATCTCCCCAGCGTAAAAGACCAGCCCAGCAGTGGCCAGGGTGGTGGTGGCCATGAACTGCCGCCGCGTGATGAGGCGACCGGGCGTGCCGGGGGAAGCGGAGTTCCCGGGGGCTGCGCTCGGTTCCAATTCACTCATAACATTTATTGTAATCGGCCCGTTGCGGGCGCTCAGACGATAGAATGCTCAATGACATGGTTGCTTCTGTTTTCACTTCACGCAAAGTTGAGGCGGTGCGGCGCGTTCGTGCTGCCGGTTTAGGGGCGATGCTGATTACGCATCTGCCGGACGTGCACTATTTATGCGGTTTTACAGGGTCAAATGCCGTGCTCATGATCTTTGCGGGCAGCCGCGAGGCGGTGTTGATGACCGATGGCCGCTATACCCGGCAGGCGAAGGCCGAGGCGGCGGGCACCAAGGTGGAGATCGTGGACCGGGCGGCGCTGTCAGCAGCCTGCGGTCTGCTGGACAAGAGCGGGGTGAAGAGCTGCGGAGTGGATGCGGCGCATACAACGCTGGCGCAGATGGAAATTCTGCGGAAATCGATGCCGGGCAAGAAGCGCAACATCTTCAAGCAGGTGGAATCGCTGATTGCAGCGCAACGGGAGCTGAAGGACGCTGACGAGATTGCGAAGATGCGGAAGGCGGCGAAGCTGGGTTGCGCGCTGTATGAGCACATACTGGGCTTTATGGATTACGGCATGACGGAGCTGCAGGTGGCGGCCGAACTGGAGCACGAGGCACGGGTTCGCGGGGCCGAGGGAATGTCGTTTGAGACGATTGTGGCGACGGGAGAGCGTTCAGCGCTTCCGCATGGCCACGCAACGGCGGCCAAACTGCCGCGCAATGGGTTCATTACGCTGGACTTCGGTGTTATGCTCAACGGGTATTGCTCGGATATGACCCGTACCCTGTATATGGGGAAGGCATCACAATTTGAGCGCGATGCGTATGATGCTGTGCTGGCTTCGCAGGTGGCGGGAGTAGAGCTGGTGGGACCTGGGGTGAGCTGCGAAGACGTGGACGAAGCTTGCCGCAGCGTGCTGCGCAAAGCGGGGCTGGGCAAGTGGTTTACCCACTCCACCGGTCACGCGGTAGGACTGGAAATTCACGAAGGGCCGCGGTTTTCAGCCGGTGTAAAGACGAAGCTGGAGCCGGGGATGATTATGACGGTGGAACCGGGAGTGTATCTTTCGCGCCGCGGCGCAAAGGATTTCGGTATCCGCATTGAAGATATGTTGCTGGTGAAGGCTAAGGGGCATGAGGTTTTGACGGCAGCTTCGCCCAAGGCATGGACATCGATTTAGGAATGGGATTAGGAAGGCGATATGAATCCGAATGAGCTGAATGAACTGCGCGAGCTGGTCGAATTTCTTAAGGAAAACAAGATCGGCGAGTTTGACCTGGAACGCGGGGACCTGAAGGTACGGCTGAAGTTTGAGAGCGCGACGGCGGGCGTGGACATAGCGCAGCTGGGCAGGCTGCTGGCGGCACAGGGCGGCGCAGCACCGCTGACACATGCCCCGGCACACACGCATACTGCCGCCGTGGAGGCGGAAGAGAGCGGGTTGCAGGAAGTGAAATCGCCCATCGTGGGCACGTTCTACGAGGCGGGATCGCCGGGCGCGTCGGCGTACGTGAAGGTTGGTGACCAGGTGGAAGTGGGCACGGTGCTGTGCATTGTGGAAGCGATGAAGTTGATGAACGAGATCGAGTCAGATGTAGCGGGCGAGATCGTGAAGCAGATCGCCGTGAACGGAGCGCCGGTGGAGTTTGGCCAGCCGCTCTACGCCATCAAGCCGCGATAAAACCTAACAGTGATGACGGTGATTTTTTGATTTAAGGGATTAAAGACGAAAGCGATTTAAGGTTTAAAAACCCTAGGATCGATCACACGAATCAGCTTTTATCACTGTCGTCACTGTTAAGTCTGGAATGATTCACAACGAAGTTTGAGGAAGTTATGTTTCGTAAAGTTCTTATCGCCAACCGCGGCGAGATCGCACTCCGTGTAATCAGCGCATGCAAGGAACTCGGCATTCGCACGGTGGCAGTTTACAGTGAAGCCGACCGCAACTCGCTGCACGTGCGCTTTGCCGATGAGGCAGTGTGCATTGGGCCAGCGCGTGCGGCAGAGAGCTACCTGAATGTACCGTCCGTGATTAGCGCGGCGGAGATCACGGATGCGGATGCTATCCATCCGGGCTATGGGCTGCTGAGCGAGAATGCGAATTTTGCCGAGGTGTGCAGGGCATCGAACATCAAGTTCATTGGGCCGCCGCCGGAAGTGACGCGCATGATGGGCGAGAAATCGACCGCGCGGCAGACGATGAAGAAGGCAAAGGTGCCAATCCTGCCGGGCTCAGACGGCGTGATGGCAGGGCCGGAGGACGCGCTGGATTGCGCGAAGAGCATCGGCTACCCGGTGATTCTGAAGGCAGTGGCAGGCGGCGGCGGCCGCGGCATGCGCATTGTGCGCCACAAGGACGAACTGACTGGACTGTATGAACAGGCATCGACCGAGGCACTGAACGCATTCGGCAATGGCGACCTGTACATGGAGAAATTCATTGAGCGGCCGCGGCATATTGAGTTCCAGGTGCTGGCGGATGAGCACGGCAACGTGATGAGTTTAGGGGAGCGCGAGTGCTCCATCCAGCGACGCCACCAGAAGCTGATTGAAGAGGCGCCGAGCCTGCAGATTTCGCCGAAGCTGCGCGAGGAGCTGGGCAAGACCATCTGCCGCTCGCTGAAGGATATTGGCTACTGGAACGCGGGAACCATTGAGTTTCTGATGGACGAAGACGGCAAGATCTACTTCATCGAGATGAATACACGCATCCAGGTGGAGCATCCGGTGACGGAGATGGTGACGGGCGTGGACCTGGTGAAGGCGCAGCTGCGCATTGCCAGCGGCGAGAAGCTGCACGACATCATCACGGAGCCAATCACGATTCGCGGGCACGCGATCGAGTGCCGCATCAACGCGGAGCATCCGGAGAAGTTCACGCCGAGCGCGGGCAAGATCACGGCGTTCAATGTGCCGGGAGGAAACGGCGTCCGCGTGGACACGAACCAGTATGCCGAAGGCGTGGTGCCGCCGTACTATGATTCTCTGATTGCGAAAGTGGTCTGCCACGGCAAGGATCGCGAAGAGGCGATGTGCAAGATGCAGCGCGCGCTGGATATGTTTGTGGTGGAGGGAATTCACACCACGATTCCGCTGCACAAGAAGATTTTTATGGACGAAGAGTTCCGGTCGGGAGCGTTCGATACGAAGTTCATGGAGCGGTTCTTCGAGCGCGAGAAGGAAAAGCTGGCAGCGGAAGCGGCGGCCCAAGCGGTTTAGTAACTATTATTTTGGTGAGAAGTGCCCATTTGCTTCTGGTATCGTTCGATGGACATTTTCAAACCTAACAAATAAATCAATGGATACGAGAACGTTATAACCAGCATGAGTGCTTTCATTATTAGCTGGCTGAAAGTGAACTCCATAGACCAGAAATACTGGATGCGGTGCGCGTGAAGGCCCAGCCAAGTCATGTAGATCGTAAAAGCATTAATCAATACAAAACCTGCACTGCCGAAAAGCAGTACAAAGGAAACAATGCCAAAGCGCGATATGCGCTGCCATCGGTCCTGCATAACTTGGTATCTCTCTGGCGTACAAGTACCGGAAGATGTGGCCATGTGCTCCCTGCTCAGACTGTAAGGGGAATTATTACGCGCAACAAGGCGATTGTCGATATGGTTCCTGAAAAGGCTGGTGATCCATCGTGAATCTGCCGCGGCTTTACGCGATCCTGGATGCGGAGTTACTGGCGCGGCGCGGCGTTTCGATTGCGGATTGTGCGCAGGCGATGCGCGACGCTGGGGTGAGGCTGCTGCAGTATCGCGATAAGCAGGCGCTGCCGCAGGAGATTCTGCACAACGCGGAGATCATAAAAAACATATTTGAAGGAACGGATTGCGTGCTGATCCTGGATGATCGCGCCGATGTGGCGGCGATTGCGGGATGGCATGGGGTTCACGTGGGGCAGCACGATCTCTCGCCCGATGGCGCGCGCGCGGTGATGGGGCCGGAGGCGGTAATCGGGCTTTCTACGCACAACGGGACGCAGGTGCTGGAAGGCGACGCCGCGATGGAACGCATTGGCGGGCCGAGCTACCTGGCGATTGGGCCAGTATTCGCGACGGGCAGCAAGCTGAATCCTGATCCGGTGGTAGGACTGGAGGGCGTGCGGCGTGCGCGCAGCTTAACGCAGCTGCCGCTGGTGGCTATTGGTGGCATCACCAAGGAAAATGTGGCGAGCGTGCTGGTAGCAGGAGCGGATGCCGTGGCGGTAATCTCTGCGCTGGTGCCGGAGGGCGGCGGGAGTATTTGCGAGGCGTGTACGGAGTTTATGGCTCTGCTCGATTCCATGGTGATAGGCGAATAATTTGAGCGCGGCGAAAAGAAGAGACAAAAGCAGATTCCTCCGCTACGCTGCGGAATGACAAATAATATGTGGGGCGGATTCGACAAATAACTTGTGAGGCTCATGACAGACGAAACGCAACAGGGCGAAAAGACGGCTGGGAACAAGTTCGTACAGGGGCTGGGACTCTTTAGCGCGACGGCGATCGTAGCGGGATCGATGATTGGGTCCGGCATCTTCATTGTGTCCGCGGACATTGCGCGGAGTACGGGCTCGCCGGCGCTGCTGATTGCGGCATGGCTGGTGACGGTGGTGATGACCATCATTGGCGCGCTCAGCTACGGCGAGCTGGCGGCGATGATGCCGAAGGCGGGCGGGCAGTATGTGTACCTGCGCGAATCGCTAGGGCCGCTGTGGGGATTTCTGTACGGGTGGACGCTGTTCCTAGTGATCCAGACGGGAACAATTGCCGCGGTGGGTGTGGCGTTTGGCAAGTTTCTTGGCGTCTTCTTTCCGAGTGTTTCTGCGTCGCGGTGGCTGTGGCACATAGGCCATGTGCCGGCATGGCATGTGGGGCCGATGCTGCTGGGCAACATGGATATTGGACTGAATACGCAGAACCTGGCGGCGGTGGCGATTATTGTGCTGCTGACGGCCGTGAACAGCATGGGCGTGAGGCTGGGCGCGCTGGTGCAGAACATCTTCACCGCGACGAAGGTGGCATCGCTGCTGGCGATGGTGGCGCTGGGCGCGATCTTCGGGCGCAATGCGCTGGCGATGTCAGCCAACTTCGGCAAGAACTTCTTTGCGGGGAGCGGCTGGCATACGCTGCATCCGGTACAGGTGGGCGTGGGCGGGCCGATTACGTATGTGGGGCTGCTGACGCTGGTGGCGGTGGTGCAAGTAGGGTCACTCTTCTCAGCCGACGCATGGAACAACATTACGTTTACCGCAGGAGAGGTGCGGAACCCGAACCGGAACCTGCCGCTTTCGCTGGGTATGGGAGCGGGCGTGGTGCTGGGACTCTACCTGCTGGTGAACTTCGTCTACCTGGCGGCGCTGCCGCTGCATGGGGATCTGGCGGCGGCGACGATTGCAGGGCGGGGCATCCAGTATGCGGCGGAAGACCGCGTAGCGACGGCAGTGATGGAGCAGATATTTTCCGCGCTGGGCGCGAAGCTGATGGCGGCGGCGATCCTGATCTCTACGTTCGGCTGCGTGAATGGCATTATTCTGGCGGGCGCGCGGGTGTATTACGCGATGAGCAGGGACGGACTGTTCTTCAAGTCAGTCGGGCGGTTGAATGAGCGGACGAAGGCGCCGGTGGTGTCGCTGTGGGTGCAGTGCGCATGGACATGTCTGCTATGCCTGTCAGGGAGCTATGGACAATTGCTGGATTACGTAATCTTTGCCGTGCTGATCTTCTACGTGCTGACGATTGCGGGACTGTTTGTGTTGCGATACAAGCAGCCGGACGCGCCGAGGCCGTACCGGGCGATTGGATATCCGTGGATGCCGGCGCTTTATATCGTGATGGCAACGTGGGTTTGTATCGTACTATTACGCTATAAACCGCAATTTACGTGGCCGGGACTGGTGCTGGTGCTGCTGGGCGTGCCAGTGTACCTGGTGTGGAGCAAGAGGAGCGCGGTGAGAGCGTAAGTTATTCTGAATCTGGAGATCACGGACAGCGGCAACGGTTGCGTGGCACAATGGATAGCAACGAATCCACTGAGGAAACTTATTTTGCGTCGCAAGAAGATGGGCGAGGCACGCTGAAACTCCCCGAAGAATCAGCAAGCGAATTGAATGTATTTTTGTTTTGAGGAGATGATTGGAGCCTATGGCAAAGCTTTTTGCGACTAAACCGCTCTCGCTTTTGATGCACGAAGCGACAGATGAAAGCGACGGCGGGCTGAAACGCTCACTGGGACCGCTGAACCTGATCACGCTGGGTATCGGCGCAATTATCGGCGCTGGTATTTTTGTGTTGACGGGACAGGCAGCAGCCAAACATGCAGGGCCTGCAGTATGCCTTAGCTTTGTGCTGGCAGGCATCACCTGCGCGTTTGCAGGATTGTGCTATGCAGAGTTTGCGTCGCTGATTCCGATTGCTGGTTCGGCCTACACGTATGGCTATGCGACGCTGGGCGAACTGGTGGCATGGATCATCGGCTGGGACCTGGTGCTGGAGTATGCGTTTGGCGCGGCGACCGTGGCATCCGGCTGGAGCGGATACTTCACCGGGTTGCTGCAGGACTTCCATATCTACATTCCGCCGCAATTCACGACGACATACGGCAGGGTGCTGTATCTGTACCATGACCACTGGATGCCCGCGGCTTCGCTGCCGGGCGTGGATATTACCGGGCTGCCGCATGTGACGGGAATCTGTAACCTGGTGGCATTCGTCGCGATCCTGCTGGTGACAACGGTACTGGTGATAGGCATCCAGGAATCTGCGAACCTGAACACGGTCATCGTGATTGTGAAGCTGGCCGTCGTCGGCGTCTTCATCGTGCTGGGCGCGTGGTACCTGCTGCACCATCGCGAGATGGCTTCAGCCAACTGGCATCCGTTCATACCGCCGGTAGACAGCCTGGGCAACTATGGTTTCAAGGGCATTGCCGCAGGTGCTGCATCAATTTTCTTTGCGTATATCGGGTTCGATGCCGTCTCAACCGCAGCACAGGAAGCAAAGAATCCGCAGCGGGACATGCCGATCGGCATTCTGGGCTCGCTGGTAGTTTGCACGCTGCTGTACATCGTGGTTTCGCTGATCCTGACTGGGCTGGTTCCATACCATGCACTGAACGTGCCTGATCCGGTCGCGGTGGGCATCAACGTAACGGGTGTGGCGTGGGGCAAGCTGCTGGTGAAGGTGGGCGCAGTGTTTGGCCTGGGCACGGTGATGCTGGTGATGTTGCTGGGCCAGAGCCGCGTGTTCTTCTCCATGAGCCGTGACGGCCTGCTGTGGAAGTGGGCGGGAGCGATTCACCCGAAGTTCCGCACGCCGTGGATCTCAAACATCGTGGTTGGCCTGATCGTGGCGTTCATGCCAGCGTTTCTGCCGATTGACCGGCTGAGCGAACTAGTGAACATGGGCACGCTGCTAGCGTTCTCAATTGTGTGCGCTGGCGTATGGATTCTGCGGGTACGGCATCCGAACATGCATCGGCCATTCAAGACGCCGCTGGTTCCGCTGGTTCCCATCCTCGGAATTCTCAGCGCACTCTACCTGATCTACACGCTGCCGGCCATCACCAAGGAAGTAGTCATCATCTGGCTGGCACTTGGGCTGATTATCTACTTCACCTACAGCGTAAAGCACAGCAAAGTACAGAAGCTTGAGGCAGAAACGAAGCAGGATTAGGCTACAGCAGACACGAAAAAGCCCGGCTATGCGCCGGGCTTTTTCATTTCTGCGAAGAGGTTATTCAGGCGCGTTTTGTAGAACATCTGCGCGCCTGGAGGGATGGTCACTGGCGATGACACCGTCGCGGATGGTGATGACGCGATGGGCATACTCGGCGATGTCAGGCTCGTGGGTGACGAGAACGATGGTGTTGCCCTGAGCGTGGAGTTCGTCAAAGAGCGCCATAATCTCGTCGCCGGTCTTGGAGTCGAGGTTGCCGGTGGGTTCATCGGCCAGGATGATGGAGGGTTTGTTGACCAGAGCGCGGGCGATGGCAACACGCTGGCGCTGACCGCCGGAGAGCTCATTGGGCTTGTGCATCATGCGCTCACCGAGATTGACTTCAGTAAGAACTTCTTTCGCACGGGCCAGGCGCTCTATCTGCGGAGTGCCGTTATAGATGAGCGGAAGCTCAACGTTGTGCAGGGCGGTGGCGCGGGGGAGCAGGTTGAAGGTCTGGAAGACGAAGCCGATCTCCTTATTGCGGATGCGTGCGAGTTCGTCGTCACTCAGGTTGCTGACGTCGTGCTTGTTGAGCCAGTACTTGCCCTGCGTAGGCGAGTCGAGGCAGCCGATGAGGTTCATCAGCGTGGACTTACCGGAGCCGGACGGACCCATGATGGCGACGTATTCGTTGTGGCAGATACGCAGGTTTACGCCGCGCAGGGCATGCAACTCCTGATCGCCCATGACGTACGTCTTCCACAGATTCTCAGTGACGATGACTTCGTCGCATGAGTTGTGCGGCTGATTCGGTGATTCAAGCGCCATACAGTTCTCCCATCAGTTCGATGCACGCCCGCAGCAAGCGGATGCTGAAAAGCGCCTAGCTTGCGTCGCTATCAGTGGCAGCCAGCTTCGGCGGCGAGTTATCGCGTTTGACGGCGCTGCCGCTCTTGAGAACGCGCAAGACCTTGAAGGCACCGGTAATGACTTCGTCGCCAGACTTCAGGCCGGAGAGAACCTCGATATCCGTTGTGCCGGTGATGCCGGTGGAGACGGGAATGAACGAGGCGTGCGACTTGCGGCCCTTGGTGACCAGAAGGTAAACGCCCTGAACCGGCGTAGAGTGCGAGGGAATCGTGGTATTGGAGTCCGCCTTGCCACCGTGATCAGCATAGATCTTTTCGATGGCAATATCCCGCGTAACCAGAGCCTGAATGGGGATGGTCAGCACGTCAGGCTTGCGGGCGGTGGTGATCTTGGCGGTGGCAGATAGGCCGGGACGAAGATCGTCTGACGGAATATCAAGCGTGACCACGACCTTGAAGTCCTTCGCCTCTTCGGTGCCGGTGGTGCTCTGGCTGGTGGCTACGCCGGTGGTGCGCAGCAATGCCTGATCGCCTACTTCAGTAACATGGCCCTTGAAGATGCGGTTGGGAAGGGCATCGACGGTGACGTCAGCTTCCTGGCCGAGCTTCACATTCACGATGTCAGTCTCGTCCACCTTCACTTCAGCGGTGATGACGGACATATCAGCCAGCGTCATGAGGGTAGAGCCTTCAGCGTTCTGGATGCCGAGGACGACAGTCTCGCCTTCGCGGACAGGAACGTTGGTGACCAGGCCGTTGAAGGGGGCGCGGCTCTGGGTGAGGTCAAGGCCGTACTGGTTGCCACGCTGGGTGGCGACGGCAGTGTCTACGTGGCCGCGCTGCGAGATGGTCTGCGTCTTGGCCTGCTCATAGGCGGCTCTTCGCTGTGCAAGCGTGGCGACGGAGACGTCGTAGGCTGCCTTCTTCGCGTCAAAGTCCTGCTTGGCAATGAGTTGTTCCTGATAAAGCGCCTTGGCACGGACGAAGTCAAAGTTCTTCTGCTCGAGATCGGCCTGAGCCTGGTCGACTGCGGCTTTGGCTGTGATTTCAGCTGCTACCGAGCTTTGTACGTCACTCTTTGAGGAGGAGATGGTGGCCTGCTGGGCGGCTACGGTGGCGGCGGCTTGTACGCTCTCAACCTGGGCCAGCAACTGTCCCTTCACAACGTGGTCACCCTCTTTGGCGTAGAGGTGGGTGATCTTGCCAAAGGCGGTGGCGCCGATGTTGACGTAGGTTTTGGGCTTGATCTGACCTGAGCCGCTGACGATGGAGGTGAGTTCCTGCTGCGTGGCCTTGCCCGTGGTTACCTTGACGACGCTGCCTTGACTCGCAATGACAGCAACGATGATTACAAGGAGGACAAAGGCCCCAATGGACGAGAAAATCCAGATTTTTTTCTTTCGGCTCATGCTCAATACTCTCAGTGGCGAGGAACGCCGGTGCATCGCAGGCACACCCCGTAACCTGTAGTGCTCTTACAGCAGCGGAGGTTGGAGTGAACCGGGCGATTCAGGTTTCTTGAAGATGATGATACCAAGCCAGATACCATCGCGGCGGAAAAATCGGGGGAGGGGCAACGGGCAGGGAGGCCAGCTTGTATACGGTGTCTGCACCTTCTACAATGAGCAATAGACTTCTGGAGAGAAAAAGTACCGTTATGCAGAGAAATCGCTTCATCGTTGCCGGCATGTTTCTGGTTGGTTTTGTCTGTGTCTCTACGGCGCAGAGCGCGGTAGCGCAGGAGTCTCGGACAGTGCCGGGTACAACGGCCACCAGCCCATCGAACTCTGACAGCGTGACCAAGGGTCCGCCGACGGTGGAGCAGCCCGATCCGCTGAAGCGCAAGCTTAGTGACTCCGAGAAGATCAAACAGCAGAAGTTGCTTCGCCAGGAATTGAAGGGCGAGTATAAGAAGTGGCTGAACGAGGACGTGGTGTGGATCATCACGGACGAAGAGACCAAGGCTTTCAAGTCGCTCTCCAATGATGAAGAGCGCGAGAACTTCATTGAGCAGTTCTGGCTGCGGCGCAATCCGAATCCGGATTCGCCGGACAATGAATACCGCGAAGAGCACTACCAGCGCATTGCGTATGCGAACGAACATTTTGCCGCAGGCAAGCCGGGCTGGCGCACGGACCGCGGGCACATGTACATCGCTTACGGCAAGCCGGACAGCATTGATTCGCACCCGAGCGGCGGCAACTATGAGCGCCCAATGGAAGAGGGTGGCGGCAATACGTCAACGTACCCATTTGAGATCTGGCACTATCGCTACCTGGAAGGCATTGGGGACAACATCGATATCGAGTTTGTAGATAGCTGCCAGTGCGGCGACTATCACATGACCATCGACCGCTCGGAGAAAGACGCACTGAAGTATGTGCCGGGCGCGGGCCAGACGCTGTTTGAGCAGATGGGCCGTTCGGAAAAGAAGGACCGTTTCTCCGGTGGCGGACTGGAACAACTGGGTGATGGACCGCAGGCCGCATCAGAAGCTTCGAAGCAATTTGACCGCCTGGACCGCTTTGCGAAGCTGAATGCGCCGCCGCCGATCAAGTTCAAGGACCTGGATGCGTACATCAGCCAGCACAAGATTCTGACAGGGCCGCCATTCCCGTTTGATGTGCGGACGGATTTTGTGAAGGTAACAAATGACACTGTGCTGGTGCCGCTTACCATCCAAATACGGAACAGTGACATTACATTCAACAGCAAGGACGGTGCGTCCATCGGCACAGTGAATATTCTGGGCCGGGTCACGTCTATCTCCGGCCGGGTGGCGCAGACGTTTGAAGACACTGTGAAGGTGGAAGCGGCGAGCGATCTGCTGGCTTCTACCATGAGTAATGCGTCAGTCTACTGGAAGTCGCTGCCGCTGCGTCCGGGTCGGTACAAGATCGACATCGCCATTAAGGACGTGAACAACGTGGACCACGTGGGATTCTGGGAGCGTGGCATCGAGGTTCCGAAGTATGACGATGACCGCCTGTCGGCCTCGTCGCTGATACTGGCGGACAAGATGGAGAGGGTGCCGTCCAAGCAGATTGGCGCCGGTAACTTCGTGATTGGCAATACGTTTATCCGTCCACGGGTATCAGCGAACGCAATTACGCCGGTGAGTTTTACGCGGGGACAGAACCTGAACTTCTGGATGCAGGTTTATAACCTGGGCATCGACGACAAAAGCAAGCAGAACGGAGCCACGATTGAGTACAGCATCATGGATCTGACGACGAACAAGTCAGTTTTGAACGTGTCAGAGCTGACGAACAAGCTGAATCCAAACGCCGACCAACTGACGCTGGAGAAGAGCCTGCCGCTGGCTAGTCTGCAGCCTGGGAAGTACAAGGTAAGTATCAAGGTAAATGACGGCATCACCAAACAGACGATAGGCGAATCAGCCAATTTCGTCGTAGAGTAATAGGAACAGGAATCGCGCAGAACGCGCGGCCGCGAAGATAAGAATAGGCGACGGCCGGCAGGCGCAGATTCTCATTTTTTGGAGCAGGCCAGACGCACAGGAAGACTTGTGCTGCTGTGAACCGGAACCGAATCCAATCCGTAGGGTGGATGGCGGCGCTGTTTCTGGCGCTGGCGTTACCTGTGTCTGCGCAGACGTCTGGCTCAAGCCAGGCGCAGCAGGCTGTGCTGACGGGTGTAGTGCGAGATTCGCACGGCAGCCCGCAGGCCGGCGCGCTGGTTCAACTACTGGCTATCCGCAGTGACAATCTTTTGGACGGCATGGTGAATGCCGCCGCCGCAGTTCTCACAGACAGCAGAGGACGCTACACGTTTGCCCGAGTGTTGCCGGGGCAGTATCAAGTGCGCGCCACCGCGGCGCTGTTTCTGCCGGCGCTACGAGACAACCTGAAGCTGGGAGTGGGGTCGCGCACAGTTGTGAACATGACGCTGAGCACACTCTTTGAAGCTTCAGAGTGGCTGCCAGCGCAACGCCGGCGCGCCGACGAGCCGGGCGATGACTGGAAGTGGACGCTGCGCTCTACGGTGAACCGTCCACTGCTGCGGTTGGCCGGTGATAATCCGATGAAGGTTTCTACCAGCGCCGCGGAACGCAGCAAGCCGGAGATCCATGGGCGCATGGCCATGACCAACGGCGATGGCGGATTTGCCGCAGGCGGTATGCACAGCATCTTCACCATGGACCGGGTGCTGGACGACGGCAGCGGGGTGCTGCTACGGGCCGATCTGGCATCTGCGCAGACGATGGGGGTGGCACCTTCCGCTGATCTGAGCGTGGGCTATCAACGCAGGGTGAATTACAACACGACAGGACGCATGGTGACGGGGTTCTCATCGCACCCCGAACTGCTTAGCTCCGCGACATCTGGAGGCATGCAGAGCATGCAGGTGGAGAGCGCGGAGCAGATGCAGTTGAGCGAGGCGCTGGGCGTGGATGTGGGCGTGGTGATGACGGCAGTGCAGATCGGCAACAATGGATTTGCAACGCAGCCGTATCTGAAAGTGGTGGCACACCCGACACAGGATTTGCTGGTGACTTACCGCATGGCCACTTCGCGCGTACTGCAGGGAACGGAAGACATGGATAGCATTGACCTGGGCACGGCGCAGGCAGCGGTGCAACAGAGCAAAGTGCGGATACAGGGTGGGTTGCACCAGGAAGCGTCAGTGGGCAAGCGCACCGGACGCGGCATGGTGCAGGCAGCGTGGTATCACGACCGCATCACCAATCCGATCGTGAATGGCGGCGGGACGATTGGCGCGGCGGCGCTGATGAGCGGCAACTACGTGGTGGATCCGGCAACAGACAGCTTCCGCGTGGTGGGCACAAACTACAGCGGTAGCGGTGTGAATGTTTCTGCCAGCGAGCCGTTGTGTGAATCGATATGGGCGGTGGTGGATTACAGCACGGGCGAGGTGCTGGCACTAGGCGAGCAGACGGCTGACAGGCCGGGAATGATGACGGCGGTGCGCTCGCAGACGGCGTCAGTAGCGGTGCGGGGACACCTGGAAAAGACGAATACGCACGTGCGCGCAGCGTATCGCTGGCAGCCGCAGCACACCATCACGGCAGTGAATCCGTACCATGCATTCAGCGACCAGTCGTACCTGAGCTTCTATGTGCGGCAACCGCTGCACGTGCACGGCATTCTACCGCGCGGAACCGAGGCGACGGTGGACGTGACCAATCTGCTGGCGCAGGGGTACCAGCCAATTGCTACGGACGGCGATGGCCACGCAATCTATTTTGCGCAGGCGGCGCGCACGCTGGAAGCCGGATTATCGTTCACGTTCTAGAGCGTGCCAGAGTCGAAATCCACACGCGCTCTGTGATATAGTCAATGACTGTGAGCAGGGTTGCGCTCACTCCTTTCACGCAGGCGGCCGGAGCATCGGTCTACTGCAGACCAACTTTCCAGCCCCCGCCGGAAAATCAAAGTTGGACGCGTAGCTCAGCTGGTAGAGCATTCGACTCTTAATCGACTGGTCGCAGGTTCGATCCCTGCCGCGTCCACCATTTAACTCTTCTACTCAGCTCTATATCTGCACGGAATAGCAGGGCAAGGTACCGCCTGGTCTATTGACTTCAGCCCCGGCCTCGGATAACTTTCATTCTTCAGCTAATTTTGCGGGAGTAACCAGACGGTTGGCATTAGACGTCCGCCCTTTCGCATTGGCAAATAGCGTTTGCGGGTAAGGGCATGCGGACATTCGCGCATGCCTCACATTGTTTTTAACGACGAAAAACTTTGGTAGTTGGCTCACTGGGAGGATTCTTTCTTGGCGAAGCAAGCGATATTCGAAGAGCACCCTGAGGTTGCACGGCGGTTTCCGGATCTGCACCCGCCGTTTGAACCGCAGCAGGCTGTGGTGGAAGCTAACCGATGTCTAAACTGTTTTGACGCGCCGTGCACTGCGGCTTGTCCGACCCATATCGACGTGCCGAAGTTTATCAAGAAGATCGGCTCGCGCAATCTGCGCGGAGCTGCTGTTTCCATTCTGGATGCGAATGTGCTGGCCGAGAGCTGCTCGCGGGTTTGCCCGGTTGAGGTGCTCTGCGAAGGCTCCTGCGTGATGCACCGCTATAACAAACAACCGATTGAGATTGGCCGGCTGCAGCGCCATGCGATGTCGACGTTCTATGACTCGGGCGCGCAGATTCCGAAGCGCAACTCGCCGGCGCGCAAAGAGAAGATTGCCTGCATTGGGGCAGGACCTGCCTCATTGGCATGCGCTGCGGAGCTGCGGCAGCAGGGATTCAACGTCACCATCTTTGATAAGCGTCCGCTGCCAGGCGGGCTGAATACTTACGGCGTGGCGGAGTACAAACTGCGTGCAGCAGACAGCTTGCGCGAAGCAGCAGCGATCCTGGAGCTTGGCGTGGAGTATCGCAATGAAGAGATTGCGGACGATGCTGCTCTGGCGAAGCTGGAGCAAGAGTTCGACATCATTTTTCTGGGCATTGGGCTAGGTCAGATGCACAAACTCGGCGTGGCGGGCGATGCTACCGGCGGCGTGGTGGATGCGCTGGAGTTCATTGCCGGCATCAAGATGGGAACCACCCTGACGGTGGGGAAGAACGTGATCGTTGTGGGCGCAGGCAATACCGCGATCGATGCGGCAGTGGCCGCGGTGCGGTTGGGTGCGAGCAATGTTCACATTGTGTATCGTCGCGATGAGAAGAGCATTTCAGCATTCGACTTTGAGTTTGAGCATGCGAAGCAGGAAGGCGTGAAATTTGTGTGGCAGACGCTGCCGGTTGCAGTGCACTCTGACGGCGGCAATGCGAAGGCGCTGGAATGCGTGACGGTGCAGGTGGATGCAGCGGGCAAGTTTACGCAGGTACAGGGCTCCAACTTCCAGATGGCGTGCGACATGGTGATTCCGGCTATCGGGCAATCGCCATTGCTGGATTTTCTGGGCAAGTTCCGTGACCTGAAGGTGGAGAAGGGCCGCATTGTGACAGACCGTGCGACGGGCGCAACGAGCATCGGCAAATACTTTGCCGGTGGGGACTGCATCAACGGCGGTCGCGAGGTAGTGGATGCGGTGGCTGACGGCAAACGAGCGGCGCTGGGTATTGCAGCGAAGCTGGCGGGGGGAAAGTAATGGCAGATCTCAAGATAAATTTTGCAGGCATCAAGAGTCCCAATCCTTTTTGGCTGGCCAGTGCTCCGCCGACAAACTGCGGCGAGCAGATTATGCGCGCATTTGACGCAGGCTGGGGCGGTGCGGTGTGGAAGACTATCGGCGAACCAATCACCAATGTGAGCTCGCGCTATTCGAGTGTGGATTGGGCAGGGCAGCGCATGATGGGTTTGAACAACATTGAGTTGATCAGCGATAGGCCGATTGAAGTGAACCTGCGCGAGATTGCAGAGGTGAAAAAGCGCTATCCGGATAACGCAGTGATTGCGTCGCTGATGGTGGAGACCAAGCGCGAAACCTGGCACGAGATGGTGAAACGCGCGGAAGACGCTGGCGCGGATGGGCTGGAGCTGAACTTCGGTTGTCCGCATGGCATGAGCGAGCGTGGCATGGGAGCGGCTGTGGGGCAGGACCCCGTGTATGCGCAGATGATTACCGAGTGGGTGAAGGAAGTGGCGAAGACCCCGGTGATTGTGAAACTGACGCCGAACATCACGGATATTCGCGTAGCGGCACGTGCAGCGAAGGCAGCCAAGGCGGATGCGGTGTCGGCCATCAATACCATCAATTCCATTACCGGGGTTGACCTGGATACGTTTGAGGCACGGCCGAATGTGGGCGGCAAGAGCTCGCATGGCGGGTATTGTGGGCCGGCAGTGAAGCCAATCGCGTTGAATATGATCCAGTCTGTGATGGCGGACCCGACGGCTGCGCTGCCAATGTCTGGCATTGGCGGCATCAGCAACTGGCAGGATGCGGCGGAGTTCTTTTTGCTGGGCTGCGGCAGCGTGCAGGTATGCACGGCAGTGATGCATCACGGTTACCGCATTGTGGAAGACATGGTCGACGGGCTTGGAAACTGGATGGACTCAAAAGGATTCAAGACGATTGAAGACTTTCGCGGATTGACGATCAGCAAGGTGACTGAGTGGAAGCATCTGGACCTGAACTACAAGATCGTGGCGCACATCAATGAGCAGCTCTGTATTGGCTGCGATCTGTGCCACATTGCATGCTGGGATGGCGCGCATCAGTGCATCCACATGGACCGTGTGGAAGGACCCCGCGACGGACACGTGGAGATTCACACGCCGCCGGCGGAGTTTGAGCGGCGCAGCAAGGCGAGCATCGCGGTAACGCCTATCCCCAAGCTGGACCATGCGAGCATGGAGGCGCATGGGCCCTATGCCACGCCGTTGGCGCGGATTCCGCGTGTGGATGAGACGGAGTGTGTGGGCTGCAATTTGTGTTCGCTGGTGTGCCCGGTGGAGAATTGCATCACCATGGTGGAAGTGCTGACCGGCGCAGCGCCGGAGACATGGAATGAGCGCACCGGTGGTACCGGGCGCCCACTGACTCAAACCGTAACGACGTAACAGGACAGGTTGGATATGGGAACACTGATCAAGAATGGCAAGGTCGTCAACGCTACAGGAACAGTTGCAGCGGATGTGTTAATCGAAGGCAGCACGATCAAGGAAGTTCGCGCCGGGATTAACGAGGCTGGTCACACGGTGGTGGATGCTGCGGGAATGTACGTGATTCCGGGCGGCATCGATGTGCATACCCATCTTGATATGCCTTTTGGGGGCACCATGTCTGCCGATGATTACAAGACCGGCACACAGGCAGCGGCAGCAGGTGGCACGACGTCAGTGCTGGACTTTGCAATCCAGTCACGAGGCACCACCATGAAAGAGACGTTGAAAACGTGGCAGGCGAAGGCGAAGGACAAGGCGTGTGTGGATTACGGGCTGCACATGGCCATCACCGATCTGAATCCGGCGAAGGGGCCGAGCGATGATGCGAGCCTGGACGAGATGGATGAGATGGTGCGCGAGGGGATTACCAGCTTCAAGCTGTTCACTGCATACCCGGATTCTCTCATGGTGGACGACAGGCTGATGTTCAAGGTGATGCAGCGAGCGGCGAAGCTGAATTCGCTGGTGATGGTGCATGCGGAGAATGGCAGCGCCATTGATGTGGTGGTTGAGCAGACATTGGCGGAAGGGAAGACGGCGCCGCATTACCATGCGCTGAGCCGCTCCACAAAGGCGGAGGCTGAGGCAACGCACCGCGCTGCGGCTCTGGGCGATATGGCTGGAGCGACGGTCTACATTGTGCACGTGTCGAATGAAGATTCACTGCGTGAAGTGCGCAGAGCGCAGGAGCTGGGTTGGCGCACACTGGCAGAGACCTGTACGCAGTACCTGGTTCTCTGCATTGAAGAGCAGATGCCGGGCAAAAGCTGGGACGAGGCGAAGTACGTCTTTACTCCGCCGCTACGCGAGAAGAAGAATCAACAGCCGCTGTGGAAAGGGCTGCAGGACCACTCCCTCGCTGTATTGTCTACAGACCATTGTCCGTTCCGAATGTCTGACCAGAAGATACTGGGAAAGGATAGGTTCACCAAGATTCCGAATGGAGGACCCGGCATTGAGAACCGCATGCAGGTGCTGTTTCACCATGGCGTGAACGCGGGCAAACTGACGCTGGAGCGCTTTGTGGATGTGACGGCAACCGCTCCGGCGAAGATATTCGGCATGTATCCGAAGAAGGGCGTGATTGCGGTGGGCAGCGACGCGGATATCGTGCTGTGGGACCCGAATGCAGAGTTCACCATCTTAGCCGCGACGCAAACCATGGCAACGGATTACTCCATGTTCGAGGGTTGGAAGGTTCGCGGAGTGCCAGTGAAGGTTTATTCCCGTGGAGACCTGGTGGCTGAGAACGTCAAATATGTTGGCACTGTGGGACGGGGTAAATTTCTGAAGCGCAAGACGCTGCCGGAAGATGTGATGAAAGGCCATACCCTGGAAGGTGTCGCAGTGACTGCGTGACAAGGTAGGGCTACACGCACAAACAGATGTTCGTTCTATCGCCACGACAAGTTTTCACGCACTGGAGACTGCCGCTTGCACGATACTTCGCTCTATAACCACGACCTTGCGCCGACGTCGCCGGCGCATCGGACGTGGACGACGTACAACTACATTGCCCTGTGGTTCTCCATGTCAATGGAGGTCACCACGTACATGCTGGCGTCGTCGCTGATTGCGGGCGGGATGAACTGGAAACAGGCAATCTGCACCATCCTGCTGGGTAACCTGATTGTGCTGATCCCCATGCTGCTGAACGCGCATGCGGGCGCGAAATACGGTATTCCGTTTCCGGTGTTTGTGCGCGCTTCCTTTGGCGTTCGTGGTGCAAATATTCCTGCCATCCTGCGCGCGCTGGTGGCGTGTGGATGGTTTGGCATCCAGTCATGGCTGGGCGGGCAGGCAATTTACGCCATGCTGAACGTGCTTTGGCCGAGCACGGCGCATATGCCGGGCGCACTGTGGGCCTGCTTTCTCGGCTTCTGGCTGCTGAACATGGCGGTGGTATGGTGCGGCGTGGAATCTATTCGCTTTCTGCAGAGCTTTTCTGCGCCGTTCATGCTGATCATGTCGCTTACGCTGCTGTTCTGGATGCTGCATAAGGCAGGCGGTTTTGGACCTATGCTTTCCACGCCGAGCAGCTTTAAAACGACGGGCAGCTTTCTAAAGTTCTTCTTCCCATCGCTTACCGCGATGGTGGGTTACTGGGCAACCTTGTCGCTGAACATTCCGGATTTCACCCGGTTCTCGAAATCGCAGGACGCACAGATCGTGGGCCAGGCATTTGGGTTGCCGGTGGCGATGACACTGTATTCGTTCATCGGTATTGCAGTTACATCGGCGTCCGTGGTGGTGTTCGGTCATCCCATCTGGAGTCCTATCGTGTTGCTGGGCCTGTTCCATCAGCCGATGATCGCGTTCCTCTCCATGGTGGTGTTGCTGGTGGCTACACTGAATGTGAACATCGGAGCGAATGTGGTTTCGCCGTCGAATGATTTTTCAAATCTCGCTCCCAGCTTGATCAGCTATCGTACCGGCGGACTGATCACGGGCTTTCTGGGACTGGCGATGATGCCGTGGAAGCTGATGTCGACCTTCGGTAGCTACATCTTCGGATGGCTGGTGGGTTATTCAGGATTGCTGGGGCCGGTGGCCGGGATTATGGTGGCGGATTATTTCTTCATTCGCGGGACGAAGTTAGCGGTGGATTCGCTGTACCATCGCGGCGGACCCTACGAATACACCCACGGTATCAATCCGCGGGCCATTGTTGCACTGGTAGCAGGAGTCTTTGTGGCGTTGATTGGACTGGTGGTACCTGCAGTGCATTTTCTGTATGACTATGCATGGTTTGTGGGTTTCGGGCTTTCTGCAGTGGTCTATGTGGGGCTGATGTGGAGCCGACGACCGCAGCACTATGAACCCGCCGGACCGGCGAATTGAACGGACAGGCTACAGGCAATATTTGCAGCGTGAGGCGAAGAGGCCGGTAGCCGCGCTTAGATCGACATCCGCTACGAGCAGACCTTCTTTGCCGTAGGGCTGGTAGCTCAGTACGGTGCCGTCGGGGTTGGCGATTGCAGATGTGGCGCCCACCTCAGGGCTCGCGTAATTCACTGATGCGAAGTAGCAGGAATTTTCCGCTGCGCGGCATAGCATTGCTTTTTCATTAAATGAATTTCCTGCTTCAGCAAAGGCCGTGGGCACGTAGCCGTTGGGTTCGCGTTCGCGGAAGTACGGGTTGAACACCACTTGTGCGCCACGGCGGGCGGCCCAGCGAACTGTCTCAGGGTAGCGCCAGGACTCATGACAGATCGCGATGCCGAAGGTTAGCGGTCCAGCCTGAAAGATGAGCCTTTCCGTCCCTGGCGTGTATAGACCGTCTTCGGATGGTGCTAGCTGAACTTTATCCTGAAAGCCGGCGGTGGTTCCGTCCTGGTTGATGACCAGCGCAGAGGCAAAGAGCTCGTTACCGGAGACGCGTTCTGTACCGAGGATGACACCGATCTTCGCTTTGGCTGCTGCCGCTGCAATGGTGCTCCAAGCGTATTTCAGAAAAGTAGCATCGGGCAGCGAAACTGACTTAGCGTGCCCACGATATCCGGGAACGAAGCACTCTGGAAAGCAGATGAGGCCGGCGCGCGCATTGGCTGCATCAGCTATGGCCTGTACGGCCAGTGCGACGGATTCTTCCGGGGTGGAGGGAAAGCGCAGGTTGGCGAGTGCGATGCGAAATGTGCTCATTTGAATGCTGATTCTAGCGCAAGCGCGGAAACTTACTCTAGCGCAGGCACATGCCTAGTTCTGCCGCGGCTGCGCGAAGATGCGGCAGGAAAGCGGTTTGCATCTCCGGCAACGGCATACGCTGCGCCTGACCACTGACGTTGATAGCGGCAACCACGCGGCCAGACGGTGCCTGAACCGGCACGGCGACGGAGCGCAAGCCTACTTCCAGTTCCTGATCGCAGATGGTGTAGCCCGCGCGGCGGGTGGAGCGCAGCAGCATGCGTAGCTTCTCAATGGAGTTCACCGTGCGGGTGGTGTAGCGGTGCAGATCGACGCGCGCAAGATAGGCTTCAAGCTGCTCGGGCGGCAGATATGCCAGCAGGCAGCGGCCCATGGAGGTGCAGAAGGCAGGGAGGCGGCTGCCGATGTGGAGATCTGCGGACATGATACGGGTAACGGTAGTGCGTGCGATGTAGACGATGTCATCGCCATCCAGCGTGACTACGGAGCACGATTCATGCAGCTGCGCGCTCATGCGATCAAGGATGGGCTGGGCGGATTGTGAGAGCGTGTTGGATGCCGTGTAGGTATTGCTGAGAGTCAAGATGCGGGGGCGCAGCGAATAGCGCTGACCGTCTTCTGAGCCGGCGAAACCGAGCTTAGTGAGTGTATACAGGCAGCGACGCACCGCGGCGCGCGAAAGGCCGGTACGCAAGCTGATCTGGGAGATGGTCATCTGTGGAGTTTTCTGGGAAAAGGCCTGGATCACGCAGAGGCCACGAGCCAATGACGTCATGAAGTTAGGGTCACCCTGGTAGGCGTTCAGCGCGACACCGGGGGGAACGGGCGCGGGTGGCCGGGCGGGTGGAATGGCGGTAGAAGCGGGGGCGATGGCGTCAGAAGCGCGGGTCAAGAAGAAATTCTCCTCGGGGTAGTGGCTTCGCATTGTGCGATAGCCGAACATAATCACGATAAACGCACTGATAGTGCGTAAGCAAGCCGCCAGCATACAGGACGGTCCGCGATATGAAACGCAGGCGATAGCTAGAGGACAGCGGAAGCGTCAGCAAACGGCGTAGGGCAGGGCTGAGGGATTTGCTCGGTGGTCAGAAAGTGCTCCAGAATCAGCTTGGACCAGCCGCGCAGGCCGCGCTCCATGGCAGGGCCTTTGGTGGTGATATTGCCGTGCATCAACCATTCGCGGACAGGCACTCCGAAGCCGGTTTTGGGGCGCTGCAGAATCTCTTTGGGAAGTGAATGCAGAGGCGAGTCAGCCATCTGGCGCTTGCCGGGGGGGGTTGGCCCGGCGAGCAAGGGGGCAAGGTCACGGAGCAACTTGAAGTCCACAAACGGGGTGCGTATTTCGACCGAGTGGGCCATGCCAGCCCAATCGGAATCGCGCAGCAACTGCTGGCGCATGTAAATCGTCATTTCCAGAGAGGTAACACGCAGGCGGCGGGCAACGGCGCCGGTCATGTACTTGAATGGCCGCAAGGTCTCATTCATGGTGAGGAGCGGGTGAAGTTCGCGCAGGCCATCCGCGGCCATCTCCGGGTCCATCACAGAGGGGAGCTCCCAAGGCATGTACAGACCGCGGCGCAGCAGGTAGGCACCGGGATAGGTGCCACCGTATTCCAGTACGCCAGCATACTTGGGTGAGGTCATACGCTTCATGGTCTCTGCCGTGACCACGCGCCACACCTTGCCAAGCAAAGGCATGGAGCCGAGGCGCGCGAATGCCTCCACAATATGAGGAACCTGGCGATAGCTGGGATATCCGGCGAAGAGCTCATCTCCACCAACGCCGGAGAGCGCTACCTTGAACCCGGCCTGGCGGCTCATGCGGCTGACGAAATACGTGTTCACGCCATCGACTGTGGGTTGGTCCATCGCCTGGAGCAGAGAGACGCGCTCCTGCTGGAAGGTTTCGCGGCCAACGAAGTACGAGCGGTGCTGCGCCCCGTAGATGCGAGCCAGCATTTCGGCCAGTGGCGTTTCATCCAGATGGCTGCCGCGCATGGTATCAAAGCCCAGAGTAAGTGAGCGCATATGTACTTCAGGCAGCTCAGACATCAGCGCCAGCATGGTAGCGGAATCAAGACCAGCAGAGAGGAAGATCGCGACTGGTACATCCGATACCATGTGGGACTGCATGGTATCGCGCAGGGCATTGTGCAGGGTGTTGCCGCGTGACCAGGTGTCTGGATATTGCGCGCGAGTGGTTCCGTCAGCGAGTTCATCGACCAGACTTGCATAACAGCGGACCCGGGGCTCGCTGCCATCCTGGCGCAGCGTCATGCAATGGCCCGCAGGCAGCGAGCGAATGCCACGGTAGAGGGTATAGGGCTCCGGCACGGTGCCCCAAAGGTAGAAGCCGGCCTGTCCTGCGGGATCGGGCGAACGATCAATGGAGGGGGAGGCAAGCAGAGCCTTGACCTGCGATGCGATGTAGACCACCCCACCTGTCTGGCTGAAATAGAGTGGCTTGATGCCGAGGGGGTCACGGGCGATGAGCATGCTGCGCTGCCTGGCATCATATAAAGCGAAGGCAAACATGCCGCGCAGATGGGCTAGCATGTCCTCGCCATATTCGCGGTAGAGGGCGAGCAGAACTTCAGTGTCTCCGGTCGAGCGGAAGTGGTAGCCCTTGGCGAGCAATTTATTGCGAAGCGAATTGAAGTTGTAGATTTCGCCGTTGAAGATGATCGCCAGCGCGCCATCATCCGTGATCATGGGCTGCGCGCCGTTTTCGCTTACGTCCAGAATGGAGAGGCGGCGATGGGCGAGGCCAACACGCCGGTCAGGCGCCATCCAGATGCCGGCCCCGTCGGGTCCGCGCAGGTACATAGCATCACGAACCCGCAACAGTTCCTCAGCGGAGGGAGTATGGCCGCGGCTGTCGTACTCGAAAAATCCGGCAATTCCGCACATGGTTGCAGTTCCTTGCGCTGCGAAAGAACAGGGTTTGATTCAGTATACGGATTGGCAGGCAACCGTTCGCAGTATTTAGCAAGTCGGATGCATTAAACGCCAGGGAAAGTTGAGGTAGAGTTAAGGACGGAGAAACGCCATGAACATTCAGTATTCGCTACCGAAGCATCTGCAGGCAGACCTGCAGGCCGCACTCACCGATTGGACCAGCAAGAACAAGCTGGCGAAGCTCTGGGCGAGAGACGCTTCGCTGTGGAGCAATGACGATGAAAGCAAGTGGCTGGGCTGGCTGGATATTGTGGAGCGGCAGCAGAAGCAGCTGGCGGATTACACCGCACTCACAGCGGATGTGAAGCAGGCTGGATTTACCCATGCGTTGCTGCTGGGCATGGGCGGATCTTCACTATGCCCGGAGGTGCTGGCCGTAACATTCGGACACCAGGCGGGAGCGCCAGCGTTGCACATTCTGGATTCCACGGATCCGGCACAGGTAGCCGCGGCAGAACATGCGGTGAACCTGAAGACCACAGTGGTGATTGTCGCCAGCAAGTCGGGTTCGACACTGGAACCAAATATTCTGAAGCAATATTTTTTTGACCAGATGGAAAAGACTGTGGGTAAGGGAAATGCCGGCAGCCACTTTATCGCAATTACCGATCCAGGATCGAAGATGGAAGAGGTTGCAAAGGCAGATGGCTTTCGCAAGATTTTCTATGGCGATGCAACCATTGGCGGACGTTTCTCAGCGTTGTCTAATTTTGGCCTGGTGCCGGCAGCACTGATGGGGCTGGATGTAGAGCGCTGGCTGGCAGCAGCGCAACGCAGTGTAGTGGCAGCGAAGAATCCCGATCTCAAGAGCAATGCGGCTGCATTACTCGGGCTAATTTTGGGCACTGCACACAATGCCGGGCAGAACAAGATTACCTATTTCACATCGCCGGAGATTTACGACCTGGGTGCGTGGCTGGAACAGTTGATCGCTGAATCCACCGGCAAGCAGGGCAAAGGCATTACCCCGGTGGATCGCGAGCATATTGCCGCACCTTCGGTATACGGAACGGATCGCCTGTTTGCCTATATCCGCCTGAAGGATGGCAACAATGAACACCTGGATGCGAAGGTGAAGGCGCTGGAAGACGCGGGGCAACCTGTGGTGCGGTTTGAGATTGCAGACCGCTACGAGCTGAGCGCGGAGTTCTTCACCTGGGAGATTGCTACGGCGATTGCCGGATCCATCATGGAGATCAATCCGTTCAACCAGCCTGATGTGGAAGCGGCGAAGATTGCTACGCGCGCCCTGACCAGTGAGTACGAGAAGACTGGCAAGCTGGCCGAGCTAACTCCGCTGCTGGAGCAGGACGGCATCAAGCTGTTTGCTGACGCACGCTATACCGCAGTGCTGACAGCAGCGGCGAAGGAGAAGACGCTGGCCGGAATTCTGAGGGCGCATCTGGATCAGATTGGCGCGGGCGATTATTTTGCGGCGCTGGGCTTCATCAACATGACGCCAGGGCACGAAGCGATTATCCAGGAATTTCGCCACAAGGTTCGTGGCGCGAAGAAGGTAGCGACGTGCCTCGGCTTTGGCCCGAGGTTCCTGCATTCGACTGGGCAGGATTACAAGGGCGGGCCGAACACCGGCGTCTTCCTGCAAATTACGGCGGACCATGCGCAAGATGTGGTGATCCCAGGCGCGAAGTACACCTTTGGCGTAGTGATTACGGCGCAGGCTGCGGGCGATCTGACGGTGCTGCAGGAACGCAACCGCAGAGCGCTGCATGTTCACCTGGGCAAAGATGTGGATGCCGGGCTGAAGGCGCTGAATAAGGCGGTTACGGCGGCGCTGTAAAAATGGTAAGAAGAGCCGTGGTGACGGGAAGCTTTTGAGATTTTTTGCTGCGCTCAGAATGACAAATAATAAAACTTAGAATGCAAACACGAAGAAAGGCCGTCGCGATGGGTGACGGCCTTTCTGTTTACGGGGACGGCAAAGCTATTTGGGCTGGGGGACGATGCGGATGTAAGGCTTCGGCTCAGTCCAGGTACCATACTTTGCTTTGGCATCGTCGTTGGAGACGCTACCGGCGATGATGACGTCTTCACCCGGCTTCCAGTTCGCCGGCGTCGCAACCTGGTGCTTGGCGGTGAGCTGGATGGAGTCCAGCACGCGAAGAATCTCGTCAAAGTTGCGACCGGTGGTCATGGGATACGCCAACTGCAGCTTGATCTTTTTGTCAGGGCCGACGACGAAGACGGTGCGGACGGCGGCATTGTTCGCGGCGGTGCGGCCCTCGCAGGAGTCGCCTGCTTCCGCCGGGAGCATGTTGTAGAGTTTGGCAACTTTCAAATCGGTGTCGCCAATCATGGGATAGTTCACCTTGAAACCCTTGACGTCCTCAATGTCCTTCTCCCACTTCTCGTGTGCGCTGACGGGATCGACGCTGAGGCCGATAATCTTGGTGTTGCGCTTCTTGAACTCATCTTCAAGCCCGGCCATGGTGCCGAGTTCAGTGGTGCAGACGGGGGTGAAGTCCTTGGGGTGCGAGAAGAGGACGGCGTAGCCGTTGCCGATGAAGTCGTGGAAGTTGATGGTGCCCTGAGTGGTTTCGGCCGTGAAATCTGGCGCTTCGTCATTGATGCGAAGTGACATGGGGAATATACCTTTCTGGTTGTAGGGAATGATGTTAGACGCAACAGTACATGCGCCCGGGCTCACATGGAATGTGAGCGGCAACATCGAGTGCGGGGAAGAAAAGCCATCGTTTCTGAGGATAATGCGGTGTTTACTGCGATGCAAATGCTGACTGGGAAAAATTGGAGGCCGACAGGTGCTGGACGGCATCAAAAGAGATGCTGGCCAGTGCCGGACAGGGGCCTAAAATATTGCCAGATAGGCACCGGGGCCATAACTTTTTTGAAAAAACAGCGTCTGCATACATAGTGGCCGATACGGGGTGTGCACGGCCACAGCAATGATCCACGGGAGAGCATCACCATGATTTCCAATACCTCGAAAACAGGGCAGTTCAAAGCTAGCTGGCGCTTCGCGGTTCTGGTGGCAGCCACGTTAGGACTAACGACTGCGGCTGTAGCGCAAAATGAGCCCGATCCAGCCGCGCAGAACGAGGCTACGGTCTCAGCGCAGGCTCCGGTCAGCGGTTCCAAGACGATTCCTGACGCCCAGGTCGAGGCAAATGTGCTGAGCGCCCTAGCGGCGGCGCCATCGCTGGCAGACCAACCCATAAGCACGACGACCACCTATGGCACGGTCACGCTGAGCGGCACGGTGAAGGACGAAGCGTCGAAGAAGCTGGCGGCACAGCTTGCCTCCACTTCACCGGGTGTGCAAAAGGTAGTGGATGAATTGATAGTTGGCGACATTGGCGAAACAGCCGGACAGCCAGTTGCGGAAGGTGCAGCGCAGCTGCCCAACTCCGCCCCGGCAGCTGAAGAGAATGGCCAGCCGCAGGCTCTTCCGGACCAAGGGCCGCCACAGGGGCCACCTACGCAGACTAACCAGCAGCAGCCCTATCCGGGGCAGCCGAGCTATCGCAACCCTAATTGCCCGCCGCCCTATACGCCGGATGGACGACCGTATCCTCCGCCACCGGGATGCGAGACAGGCAGTTCGTATGCGCCTGGCGGCCAGCAGTATCAGGGCCAGTACCCCACCCAGACCGGTGGAAAAAAGGTTACGGTGCCCGAAGGAAGGCATATCCAGATACGCGTCTCGCAGGGAATGGACGGGAAACATACCAAGGTGGGCACGGTCTTCAATGGCATCCTGATGAATGACGTGATTGCAGGGGGAGCCATCGCGCTGCCGCGTGGTTCAGAGGTTACAGGCACAGTAGTGGACGCCAAGAGTGCCGGAGGGCTGACGGGATCTGGCGCACTGGCACTACGGCTAACCAGTATCAGCTTCGGTGGGCAGCAGTACCCGCTAACGACTGCGGTATGGGGCGTTAACGGGCCCAGCAAGACAGGTAACACGGTGGGCAATACGGTCGGTTTGGGCGTGCTGGGCGCGTTTATTGGCGCGGCAGCGGGCGGTGGCCCGGGGGCTGCAATTGGGGCAGTAGCGGGCGGCGGGGCCGGACTAGCGGCATCGGCTGGGACGCAGGGTCCACAGGCATTTGTCCGTCCGGAATCGTTGCTGAACTTTACGACCTCTGCTCCGGTCACGGTGACCACGGTGGGACAGGATGAGCTGAACCGGCTAGCTACGGCTGCTCCGGGGCCAGGACCGCGCCAATACTACCGGCCACGGCCCGGTTACTACTATCGCCCTTACTACTACCAGTACCCCTACTAGAAGAGCGAGAGAGGTTGCACTCAGCATGAGCCGGGAGGGATCCCGGCTCTTCTTTTTTAGGGGAACCGCAAAATGCACGCCGTTCAGGGCATAAGCGATGCGGCTCATTTATACTTGAGGGGCAAGCCCTGCACGAGTTGTGACTGAAGTCGCATCCGCCATGCAAAATTCCGGGCCTATGCGCACCCGCCTGGGATACTGGCGTGGGTTTGCGCCGCACAAGGTAGCCGTTCGACGATGATTCGCATTCTGCAAAAAGACAACCGCATCATGAAGTACGTACTAGCGCTCGTCATCGGAGCCGCTGTTATCAGCATGGTCGCCTACCTGATTCCTGGGTTCATGGATTCGCCGACGGCCAGTGGTGCAACTGACACCTACGCCACGGTCCATTCTCCGGGCTTCTGGGGCCGCTTTGAGACTCCCTCTACCGTGAAGAACGCAGAAGTGGAGCAAATTGCTCACCGGATGCTGCAGCAGCAGCGCCTGCCGGACTTTCTGCTGTCTTACATGATGACGCGTGCCGGCACAGTGCTGGTGCAGCAGCAGGTACTGCTGCGCGAGGCTGACAAGCTAGGCCTGCAGGTCAGCGATGCCGATCTGCGCCATGAGTTTCAGTTTGGGCCGTTTGCCCAGGTGCTGTTTCCTGACGGCAAGTACATCGGCGACGATGCCTACATTACATTTGTGCAGAACCAGTTCAATATGTCGCGCACAGATTTCGAGCAGCGTGTGAAGGAAGAGCTGGAGGTTTCGCGGCTGGAAGACATGGTCACGGGCGGCGTATCTGCTTCTGACAACGAAGTTCGCGACTATTACCGCACTCAGGGTACAAAGGTTAAGTTTGTATACGCCACCATTGCGTCTGACGACATCAGCAAGAGCATCAACCCGTCTGACAGCGATCTGCAAGCATTCTTCAGCCAGAACAAGTCGCGCTATGCCACGGCTGTTCCCGAAAGCCGCAAAATCGCGTATATCGCATTCGACGCGGCCAGTTTTCCCGGTGGGAAGCCCTCAGTGAGCAGTGGCGAACTGCAGCAGTATTACAACGCGCACCAAGACCAGTACGCAGTGAAGGACGAGGTGCGTGTACGCCACATCCTGATTGCCGTGCCGTCGGGCGCAAATGCTGCCACGGATGCAGCAGCCAAGGCCAAAGCTCAAGGCGTGCTGAAGCAGATCAAAGCGGGCGGCAATTTTGCCGACCTGGCGAAGAAAAACTCGGATGATCCCGGATCGAAGGTAGCGGGCGGTGAGCTGGGATTTCTGGCACACGGCGCAACCGTGCCGGAATTTGACAAGACGGCATTCTCGCTGGGCGTAGGCCAGACCTCTGACGTGATCAAGACGCAGTTTGGCTATCACATTCTGCAGGTAGAAGAGAAACACGCCGCGCACCAGAAGCCGTTGAATGATGTGAAGGATGAGATATTGCCCATCATTCAGCAGCAGAAGGCGGGTGCAGCGGAAGAGCAGTTTGCGACGCAGCTGGCTGCAGAGGCCAAGAAGAATGGTCTGGACAAGGCAGCGGCTGCACACGGGCTGCATGTGGTAACCACGGACTACGTGGCACAGACAGGGATTATCCCCGGGCTTTCGGATGCATCTACGCTACTGACGCAGGCATTCAGTGCGAAGCAGGGTGATGCACCGGCATCGGTTTCAATAGGGGATGGATTTGCGGTGTTCCAGGTGACGGACATCAAATCTGCACACGCACCAGACTTCGCCTCCTTCAAGGCACACGTGCTGGACGACTACCGTCAGCAGAAGACGCCGCAGTTACTGGCCTCGAAGCTGAATACGCTGGCTGCCCGGGCAAAGGCCCTGGGTGATCTGACGAAGGCTGCCAAGGAGCAAAAGGTAGACGTGAAGACCAGTGACCTTGTGGACAAGAGCGGTCAGGTTCCGGGTATCGGCTCCATGAGCGGTCAGGCCGGGGTGGCATTCACGCTGGCGAAGGGCCAGATCTCGCAGCCGATCAACACCGGTAGCACAGGTATTCTGCTGAGCGTGATCGACAAGCAGGAGCCGACGCCAGATGAGATTGCGCAGCACTTCGACAAGACGAAGGAGCAGATGCTGCAGCAGAAGCGTGATGAGCTCTTCGGTGTTTTCGCCGGAACGCTGATGGATAAGTACGAGAAGGCGGGAGCTATCAAGTACTCCAAGAAAGCACCGACGACTCCGTCGCCGTTTGGCAACTAGGCGGCAAACCATATCGGCACGTGCGGTCCGCATCATCTGACAGTCAACGAGGATGAAAGGGTTGTAATGGAACGCAAGAGCGAGCGGGCATCGGGAGTTCTTCTGCATATCAGCTCGCTGCCGTCGTACGGCGGGATCGGAGACTTCGGTCCCGCAGCGTTTCAGTTTGCAGACTTTCTGGCCGCAGCGCGGCAGCGCATTTGGCAGATTCTGCCGTTGAGCCCGACGGGCTACGGCAACTCGCCATATTCTGCGCTGTCAGCCTTTGCCGGGAATCCGCTCTTTATCAGCCTGGAACGCTTGGTGGCTGAGGGGTGGATTGCCGGTGAGCGGCTGGCTGGTCTGCCGCCTGCACATGGCTCGGCAGACTTCGACGGCGCGTGGGCGGGGAAGATACCGCTGCTGGAAGAGGCTGCGGCGAACTTTCTGGATCGTGCGAATGATGAACAGCGGGCGCGGCTACAGGGTTTCTGTGAGCACAATGCATCGTGGCTTACGGACTTCGCCTGCTTCACTGTTTTGCGCCGCAAATTTGATTATGCCTGCTGGGTGAATTGGCCGGAACCCTATGCTTTCCGCAAGAAAAAAGCATTGGAAACCCTACTGAAAGAGGAAACGCGAGCCATCGCGGTGGAGCAGGTGATCCAGTTTTTCTTCGATGAGCAGTGGCGCAGTGTGCGCGATTATTGCCGCGAACGCGATATTCGCATCATGGGCGATGTGGCCATCTTTGTGAATTACGATAGCGCCGATGTGTGGACGCATCCTGACCTCTTTGAGCTGGATAGCAAGCTAAGACCGGTACGAGTGGCCGGTGTGCCGCCAGATTACTTCGCCAAGGAGGGCCAGCGCTGGGGCAACCCCGTGTATCGGTGGAAGCTGATGCAGGAGCGCGGCTTTGATTGGTGGATCGCGCGCATACGGCGTTCGCTGGCGCTGTGTGATTCGATTCGGCTGGATCACTTCCGTGGCTTTGAGGCATTCTGGTCGATTCCGGCAGAGGAGCCCACCGCAATCCATGGCGCATGGGTGAAGGCGCCGGGCCGGGAGCTGTTCCAGACGCTAAAGAAAACCTTTGGCGAACTGCCGTTCATTGCAGAAGACCTGGGCGTGATTACGCCGGAAGTGGAGGCTCTGCGGCTGGACTTTGGCATGGCGGGAATGAAGGTGATGCAGTTCGGCTTTTCTGATCGTGGCGGCCATATATATCTGCCGCACTGCTGCACGCCGAAGAGCGTGATCTACACCGGTACGCATGATAATGACACCACACTTGGCTGGTGGCGCAGCGCCAGCGAGGTGGAGCGCACCAATGTGCAGAGCTACCTGCAGAAAATCACGTATGACGGGGATGCGGTGTGGGCAATGATCCGCGCGGCGGAACGTTCGGTATCAGATATCTGCATACTGCCGATGCAGGACGTGCTTTTTCTGGGCAGTGAAGCGCGCATGAATACGCCGGGGGTAGGCGCAGGAAACTGGAGTTGGCGTTATGCGCCGGACGCGCTGCATTCAGACATTGCGGCACAGTTTGCGGCGTTGATGGCGATGGTGGACCGCGATGGCTATGTGCCGCCAGACGTGGAAAGCGCGACCTAGCTGCTACCGCTTACAATGGGTAGAGAAACCCAGGTTGCACGGCTAGATTTCAGGGCATGGCGCAGGCCACGTTCTTAACCAACACACTGAAGCGGTGCCGCTTCAAAACAGACCAGGAGTCATTCCATGCCGCTTTCCGGAGAAGCAATTCGCACGATGAACTACGTAGACGATATTGCCACCACGCTGCGTCGCATTCTGACGGTTTTGCCGTCGCTCACGCCGGAAGAGCGCAAGCGCGTCTCGGAGTACATCAAGGCATCCGAGCCAAACTACGAGCAGGTGCAGGCCGCGATCGAAGGCAGCAAGTAAGTGGGAGACCGCAGGCACGGCATCACGATTGCTGTGATCGGCGCTGGGCAATTGGGCCGTAAGCTGGCCCTGAAGTTTGCTGAGAGCGAGCTGCGCGTGATCCTGGAAGATGTGATGCCAGCCAATCTGCGCCATGCGGAGATGGAACTGGCGCAACTGGATCATGGAGCGGAGAATCTAAGCTTCACTACATCAATTGAAGCCGCTGTGCGCGAGGCGGATATCGCAATCGATTTTGTGCCGGATGAGTTGGAATCGAAGCTGGAGATATTCTGCCTGCTGGACCGGATGGCGCCGCCACGGACCATTCTGTGCACGCCGACCCGCGCCATGAGTATTACGGATCTGGCATCCTGCACCTATCGCGCAGAGCATTGCGTGGCGGTGTGCGGTGAGGCAGGCAGTGAGCTTTCATTGGCTGATGCGGAGGCAATACGTATTCTGCGCGGGCCTGCGACCTCAGATGCTACTGTGGAACTGGTGCAGGGAATTTTTCAGCAGATTGCTAAAGCTACGAGTGTGCTGAATGATCCGGCACTGCCGGTGCTGGTTAAGAACGCCCACCGCGTTGCGGTCAAGAACTAGAAGGCCGCAGCAGAAACTACTTCAAACTCAGCTTTCGTTGTCGCGTTTGAAAGGCTGCGCCAGATACTTGCGCGCTTCGTTCAGTGCGCCCTGGGTGTTGTCGTTAGTCTGCACGGCAAGGCGGTATTCATTCACGGCGCGGTCACGCTGGCCGGTGAGATCGAATATCTTACCTAACTCAATATGGCTCCAGACTTCAGTCCAACGCGGATCGTTGTCGCCACGGAGTGCATCGCGGAAAGCGTCTGCTGCATTCTGATAGCTTTTCTGCATGAAGAGGACCTCTCCAATGCGATAGCTGGCAAGCGAACTATTGCGATTGAGGTCCAGCGCCTTACGATATTCGGCGATAGCGGCAATGTTGTCGCCCTGCGCCATCATCTGCTGTCCGCGCAGGATGGCGACGCGCACGGCGAGCTCAGGCGTGTTCTTCAATACCCAGTTGTCAGGATCAATGGTGATGCGGCGCGGACGGCCAAAAGTCTCCACACTATAGGTGCTGTTCGATCCGGCAACGTCGAGGCGTTGGGTGACGGTTTTGCCATCGGTTTCAATCCGCAGCAAAACGGGCATGCTGAAGAGATCCAGATCTTCCGAGATGGAGCCGATGGTACGAAAGCCTTGATTCTTGCCCAAGCGGTAGACGCTGTACTTATTGGTGTAGAGTGGAGCGCCGTTGCTGTCGAGCCATTGGGAGAAAAATGCGGTGAGCTTTGGTTCGGTACCCGTATCAGCCTTCGCATTTGCGCTGAATGTCTCTGACGTGGCCTGCACGTCCTGCTGGCGGATGCCGCGATCAGAGAACTGCGACAGCAGGTTTTTGAGCAGCGCGTGAAACGCATCGTCACCCAGCTCCCAGCGCAGCATGTGGAAGACCATCGCGCCCTTCTCCAGGGTCATGGACTGGAACTCCGGCGAGAAAGGATCGAGCCGTCCTACGCTGCTGAGGGGTTCTGTGTCATACGCCAACGCACCGGCAGCTATATCGTTTACCGCGGACTGAAAGGCGGATTGGCCGGAAGAGTCTTCCACGTACATTAGCTCTGCATAGCGCGACATACCATTGGTGATCCAGGTGTCATTCAACGTTGCCGGGCTAACCTCACTGGACCACCACTGTCGCGCAATGGTGTTTGCAAGCAGGCGGGCACTGTTGTTAAGACCGATGCGGGTGCCGTTGATTGCGGCTATCTGCGGCGCCCAGAAAGCGGAGACACTATCTTCCGGCAGCTCCACAACGTTGATACGACCGGATTCAGCCTGGCCGAAGATGCTGGTCATGAAGTCCAGTTCGCGTTCTCCAGTGCGGGCATAGTCAGTGAAGTTGCGCGACTTGTCCTTCTCTCTATCGTTGGTGCCGTAGACATGGATGCTGCTTCCGGCGGGCGATACCGGCTCAGCAAACTGGCCGGCAATGATCGTGCCGGGAAAGCCGGGCTTGGTCCAGTTGAAGTTATATTGCAGGCGGCCACCGGGTTGGGGTTTTGGGGAGCCTAGATTGCCGCTACCGACCACGGTCTCTCCGGCGGGTACAGTGATGTGCATCTCCGCGGTGAAACGGTCTGTAAGGTAACCCGACATGGGGAACCAGCGGCCGGGATAGAGCAGAACGCTGATTGGGTCGGCAATGGCTGCTGTGCGAACGCCGTCAATTGGGCTGGTCGCTGTGCCTTGGAGAACGCCCTTGTACTCAAATATGAGGGTGGCTTGCAGATTCTTTGCCATGGGCTGCGGTAGTGTGACCTGCACGCTGCTGTCAGCTGCGTTGCGCGATGCGCTGAGGGGGTGCTGCTTATCTACGTAGACGGCGGAGATCTGTAGCGAACGATTGAGGTCAAAGCTGGCGGTGGTGATGTCTTCCAGCGAAGTGAAGGTGACGGCGGCGGTAGCATTCAATGATCCGCTGGCGGGGTCGAGGTCAGCCTGAATAACATAACCGGTGATGTCAATCTGCGGGTGCTGGGGGCCAGCGTATGCGGCATGTGCGCCAGCCAGCAGCAGTGCGAGAGCGGGCAGAAGACGCGAACGGAGAACGTGCATACGAGAGGTGTCCTTTGCGAGCAGTGGCCGAAATAAAATCAGCAAGATAGCAACTACTAATTTAGACGTATTCGCGGAAATTTGGGATGGTCACTGCCGCAGCAGGAAGACAACGGACTGGGCCGCCCGCTCAATGGCCGGGGTTTCCAGCGGATGCAGCCGCTGGCGAACTTCCTCCAGCCCGGCGATCATGGCGGCGCGTTCGGGGGATTCCTGCAGCAGGGGGTGCAGCTCCTGGAGGATGTTTGCCGCGGTAAACCGCTCCTGCAGCAGCTCCGGTACCACTCTGCGGCCGGCGATGAGATTGACCATGCCGACGGGCGGATTCCCATCATCGTCCAGCGGGGCAGATATCTCCGGGGGGTAGCTTACGGCGCGTTTGGCGATGGCGTAGGTCAGGGCAGACGTTCTGTAGACCACGATGAAGGGTCGCCCGATAAGTGCTGCAAGCACCGTTGCTGTGCCACTGGCTACGATGGCAGCGCGCGAGTGGTACAGCGCGGCTGCGGCATCCTTCACAAAGCAGATACGGGCGGGAGAAGCGGCTTCCATCAGGCTGCTACCGAAGCTCGAGCCCAACTTTTCAATTTGTTCGGCAGTCAAGGTGGGCGCAAGCGGAACAACGAATTCATACTCCGGGCCGAGTTGGTGGGCAGCCCGGACCATTTCCGGTAGGTTCAGCAGTATCTCGTGTACGCGGCTGCCGGGCAGAAGCGCGATCCAAGGTTTCGAGATATCCACCGGGTCGGCGGCAAATTCGCGAATGGCTATCGTCTGCTTCGCAAGTTCTTCCCGGCTAGTTGTGGGCGGAGGATCGTCTGCCAAGGGGTGACCGATGAACACGGCTTCCACGCCTCGATTGCGATAAAACGGCTCTTCGAAGGGGAAGATGACCAGCATCTTGCTGACGCGCTGCTGTACCTGCGCCAGCCGCTTCTTCTTCCATGCCCACAGCTGCGGGCTGACGAGGTAGACCACCGGCACGCCGAGCTTTTTCAGGTGGCGCGCCAGGCGCAGGTTAACATCTGGGTAATCAATCAGCACGGCTATCTGCGGCGGGTTGGCGCGAATGGAGGCGACCAGCCTGCGGTAGGAACTGTAGATGCGCGGCAGGTGCAGCAGCACTTCAGTAATGCCCATGACGGCGACATCTTCTGTCTTGATGATGCGCTCCAGCCCGGCGCTCTGCATCTGGGTGCCGCCTAACCCGAAGAATGTGGACTGCGGTAGCATGCGGCGCAACGCGGCGATGATCTGCGCGCCGTAGTGGTCACCGCTGGCTTCGCCGGCAGAGAGGAATATGCGGGGCATCAGTCAGTACCTTCAGCCAGCACGGGCGACATGCCGATCTCGTCATCCGGCTCGCGGTCCTGATCCTGATACTGCAGTTGATAAAGCTTCCAGTACAGGCCGTGCTCGCCCAGCAACTCCTGATGGGTGCCAAACTCGCGCAGGCGGCCTTTGTGCATCACCAGGATGACATCGGCAGTCTGCACGGTTGAAAGGCGGTGGGCAATGAGCACGGAGGTTCGGCCCTGAATCATGCGTTTGAGTGCGGCGCGGATACGCAGCTCAGTATCCGTGTCGACGCTGGAAGTGGCTTCGTCGAGGATGAGAATGCCGGGATCGTGTGCCAGCGCACGGGCAAAGCTGATGAGCTGTTTCTGGCCGGTGGAGAGGGTGCTTCCGCGTTCCTGCACTGGCTCAGCATACTTGCCCGGAAGCGATTCGATGAAATCAGAGACGTTCACCTCGGCTGCGGCCCGGTGCATGCGCTCATCCGTGATTTTTGAGCCGAGACGAATGTTGTCTGCAATGGTGCCGGAGAAGAGGAATGGATCTTGCAGTACCACGCCGAAGCGTTTGCGAAGCATGGTCAAATTCTGCTTGCGGACATCCACGCCATCAATCAGTATCTCGCCGCGTTGGATGTCGTAGAAACGCATCATCAGGCTGGTGATGGTGGTTTTGCCGGCTCCGGTGTGGCCTACGATGGCGGCGGTCTGATCCGGCTCAATCACGAAGCTGACGCCGCACAGAATCCACTCAATATCGGTGGCGGCGCGGAGTTCATCGTCCGTAGCGGCAGCCACGCGTGCATGCTGGGCATCATCCAGCCGCTGGTAGGTGAACCACACATTGCGGAACTCGATACGACCGGAGTGATCGCCGGGGATGGGATGCTCTGGCGAGACAATTTGAGTTTGCGTATCCAATAGCTTGAAGATTCGTTCGCTGGCGGCCATGGCAGCCTGCAGAATATTGTATTTCTCGCTTAGATCCTGAATGGGGCGGAAGAAACGTTGCGCATACTGCACGAAAGCAACGACCACGCCGATGCTGACCGTTCTTAGCCAATGATGCGAGTTCAACATGGTGGCGCCGCCGCCGAGCCAGATGACCGCGGCGATGGCGAGCGCGCTAAGCAGGTCGACGGCAGGATAGTAAACGGCGTAGGCCATAATGGCGTCTTTGAACGCCTCCATGTGCTGGCGGTTGACAGCGGCAAAATCCTGAAAGGCGCGGTCTTCGCGGTTGAATATCTGCACAACGCTCATGCCACTTACATGCTCCTGGGTGAAGGAGTTGATCTTGGCGATGGCGGTGCGGATGCGGCGATAGGAGTCGCGCACATTCACGCGGAAAAGCTGAGTAGCATACAGGATGAGAGGCAGCACAGAGAGAGTGATGACCGCGAGCCACCAGTCCAGTGCAAGCATGATGAGCACGATGTAGGTGAGTACAAACACATCTTCAAAGATGGAGAGCACACCGGAGGTGAACATTTCGTTCAATGCGTCTACATCGCTGGTAACGCGCGTGACCAGCCGGCCCACTGGATTGCGATCAAAGAAGCCGACGTGCATGCGCTGAATATGGCGGAAGAGCTGGCTGCGGAGGTCGAACATGACTTTCTGACCAGTCCACTGCATCAGGTAGGTTTGTACGAATTCAAAACCGTAGCTCAGCACCAGGGCGAGGAAGTAAATGCCTGCCAGTTGGCCGATGCCGGTCAGAGGACGGGCACTGAGATGAGCTGTGAACCGGGACATATCCGGCGGGTGAAAGTGCCTCAGGAAATGCGGCAGGGTGCTGGCATTGTCTGTGCCGCTTACATTGCCGCCCATGTACTTGTTGACGGCCAGCATGGTGAGGAAAGGACCGGCGACGTCCACGCCAGCCTTCAGGAAGATGGAAACTACAGAGATGATGACCTGCAACCGGTAGGGGCGCAGATAGGTTAATAGCCTGCGCATCAGGCGTCCGTCATAGGCTTTGCCCATCACGTCTTCGTCATGGGCACTGCGCTTGGCTTCTTTCTTCTCAGTCACTTCTGCCATGGGTGGTCTGCTGCACTGCTAACTGGTCACTGTAATGGTTGCTAACTCTATTGTAGATGCGCCAGCGGGTGAAAGGTCTCAGAGGGGTGCCAGCGTGGGAAAATACAGTATGGGTAATGCACCTATAGCCGCCGGTTCAACCGGCATCTATATTTCGATCCCGTTCTGCCGAGCAAAGTGCAGCTACTGCAACTTTGCGTCCGGCGTGTTCGCGGAATCGCGCATGCAGGCCTACGTCGACAAGTTATGCGAGGAGATTGCAGCGGCTCCTGCGCGTGCGATGGCAATGGAAGCCCTGCTGCCCGTGAATGTGGGCAGCATCTACTTCGGCGGCGGTACGCCAACGCTGCTGGCCCCGCTACAGCTGCGGCAGATATTCACCGCTATCCGTGAAAAATTCAGGGTGCAGTCCGGGGCTGAAATTACGGTAGAGTGTGCGCCGGGGCAACTCGCAGACGCTGTGCTGGAGGAACTGCTGCACCAGGGAACCAATCGCATCAGCTTCGGGGTGCAGTCATTCGTGGATGCAGAGGCTGCGACCGTCGGGCGCACCCACACGGCGGCGATTGCGCTGGCGGAGGTAGCACGAGTGCGCGGTGCGGGTGTTCCTGCGGTGAACGTAGATCTGATTGCGGGGCTTCCCCATCAGACCGAGGACAGTTGGCGCTATTCACTGGAGACTGCGGTAGGCAGCGGAGCCGGACACGTGAGTGTCTACATGCTGGAAGTGGATGAGGATTCGCGGCTGGGACGCGAGGTGCTGGCAGGTGGTGTGCGCTACCATGCGCACTTTGTGCCGGATGATGAGCACACCGCTGATCTCTACCTAGCCGCATGCGAGTATTTAGACGCAGCCGGTGTCCGCCAGTACGAGATATCGAACTTTGCCCGTAAAGGAGCAGAGTCGCAGCACAATCTGCGCTACTGGTTGCGGCAACCGTACATCGGATTCGGATTGGATGCGCACTCCATGCTGTCGCGTAGCGACGCTGCGATGCAGGCAGTGCGCTTCGCCAACACAGATGATCTGGATCGCTACATTGGCGGGGAAGGCGCACTGGCGCTGCTGGCGGAGACACGCAAGCCTGAGCTGGTATCGCGGCATGCTGCGTTGGAGGAGACGATCTTTCTTGGGCTGCGCTTAAATATAGGGCTGGATACGCAGCGGCTGCAGGCTGAGTTTACAGCGGAGATGCAGACTGGGGCCGCGGAACTGGAGGCGCAGGCCAGGGAACTGGCTGCGGAGGGGTTGCTGCAGCGAGAAGGAACTGTGCTGCGGCTGAGCAGCCGGGGTAGACTGCTTTCGAACGAGGTATTTGCCCGCCTGTTGGATGCTGTACCGGTCTGAACGCCCGAGGACGAGGAATTCATCGTCTTTTAGCAAACAGCTCGCAGACGGTGGAGTAGGCTGGGCGAGGAACCGAACTGAAAGGAACGCGAACGGATGGCCCGGACCATATTTGTTCTTGAGGATGACGCGGATATTGCACGGCTGGTGGACTATAACCTGCAGGCGGCGGGATTTGAGACAAGGCTTTACGGCACTCCTGCCGGACTGGTGCAAGACGCTGAGCGCAGTGCTCCCGCACTTTTTCTGCTCGATATCATGGTCCCCGGCGGCGATGGTCTGGATGTATGTCGCAGATTGAGGCAGAATCCTGCGCTGAGCACCGTGCCTATCATCTTTCTGACGGCGCGCGCTGGAGAGAATGATCGCGTGGCTGGGCTGGAGCTGGGCGCTGACGACTACATCACAAAGCCATTTGCTACCCGTGAACTGGTAGCGCGCGTGAATGCCGTGCTGCGCCGCTTTGAGCGCCCCACAGCTCCCTCGGTGACAAAGTTCGATCAGATCGAGATTGATGCCAATGCAATGGAACTGAAGGTGAACGGGGAACTATCAACTACGACGGCGACGGAGTTCCGGCTGCTGGATTACCTGGCTCGCCACCCGGGACGTGTATTCAGCCGCGATCATCTGCTGGATGCGGTATGGGGCGACGCGCGTTTTGTGACTCCGCGCTCGGTGGATGTCTATGTGCGCCGCATTCGTGAGAAGATCGAATCCGACCCCGAGGTGCCCCGCTACCTGAAGACTGTGCGCGGTGCAGGCTACCGTTTCGAACTGCCGAAGAACGCCTGATCCGCAGGCAGAATCAGCTGCTCCAGCTTGCCGCTTGATATTCCGTGGAGAAATAGTGACCAGACGTCTAAGCCCGCAAATCTTTCTAGCCATGTTACTGGTTGTTGCAGAGGCTGCGTGCATAGATGCCTTGTTGATTCATTGGGGTGGATGGCGCATGCATCCTATACTGGCGGCGATATTGCTGCTGGTCCTGAGCGCTGCCACGGCCATCGGACTGGCGCAACGGATTCAGCACCGCCTGGCCTATCTGCAACGATTCTCTGCTGCACTTGCGGCCGGGAACCTGGATGCGCGGGTGCAGTCGTCGGTTCCCGAACTGGCGATCATTGGAACTGAGTTGAATGCCGGCGCACTGCGTGCAGCGAACCGCATCTCACAGATGCAACAGAGCCGACTGGAACTGGAATCATGGCTGGATTCGATGCAGGAGGCTGTGGTCGCCGTGGATGCTGGCGGGCGCATCCAGTGGAGCAACGACCGCATGCGCCGCATTGCCGGAGGCAACGTCCGCGTTGGGGACGCGCTGGTGCATACACTACGCGATCCTGATGTGTTGCACTGTGTCCGCATCGCGCTGGAAGAGCGTGCTGCCTGCGAGCGCAAGACGCAGTCCCTCTCGCCGGGGCGCAGCTTTGATATCACTGCTGCACCCACGCCCACTGGCGGTGCCGTGCTGGTGCTGCATGACATTACCCAGATTGAGCAGGTGGAGCGCACGCAACGCGATTTTGTAGCTAACGTTTCGCATGAGCTGCGCACGCCACTTACTTCCATCTCAGGCTTTGTGGAAACACTGCTGGATCATGAACCTGATCTCTCGCCGCAAGCGCAGGAGTTTCTGGGGGTGATCCTGAAAAATGCGACGCGCATGAACCGGCTGATTGAAGATTTGCTGGCGCTGGCTCAGATTGAGTCAGAGGAATCCAAATTGCGACCGGTGCCAGTAGCTGCAGCGCAGTTGCTGGGTGACGCAGCAGAGTCCATGACTGGCCTGCTACAGGATTCTTGCGTGGACCTGACTTTTGGCCCAATGAGCGAGAAACTAGTGCTGGCAGATCGCGACGCCATCCACCAGGTATTGACCAACCTGATTGAAAACGCCATCAAATACGGCAATTCGCAGAAGAACCAGCATCCAATTGCATTTGCAGGGGATAACGCAGTGCCCCGGCCGGAGCGGCCACGCGTAGAACTGAGTGCCGAGCGTGAGGGCGAGAACGTTCGGTTCAGCGTGCGGGATTTTGGGGCAGGAATACCGTTGGAGCATCTGGATCGTATCTTTGAGAGGTTCTACCGTGTGGATAAGGCGCGCTCACGGGAGTCCGGTGGTACTGGACTGGGTCTGGCGATTGCCAAATACATCATTACTGTTCACGGAGGGGCTATCTGGGCCGAAAGCGAACTGGGACATGGCAGTACCTTCATTTTCACCCTTCCGCTGGTTCAGAAGGGCAATTAGGGGTTGCCGGGAACATCTGAAAACAGGGAACTTTAGTCCAAATATTCATGTAAATTAACACTCTGTTCACATACAGCATCTAGGCTTGTCTTGACATAAATTTTGTGACGACCACGCCCCAAATGACCGACTCCACCCGAGTACAAGTTCCCCATATCGTCGTGAATGATCCGGGTGTCTCCCTTGAGCCGGGACCTGTAAATACAGGCCCGGATTCCATCGTTCGACAGTATTTGAATAAGCGCAGCGCAGGCAAGTTCGCAGACGGCACCTTCGGCACGGTAATGCTGCTTTCTGCGCTCAGCATTTTCATGATCGTCGGGCTGATCGTCTTTACGCTGACCACGGGCTCCAAGCTGTCTATCCATGAGTTTGGCTGGAAGTTCTTCGTGCGGAGTGCATGGGATCCGGTCAATGGCGATTTTGGTGCGATGACGTTCATATTCGGCACCATCGCAACCTCGCTGCTTGCACTCTGCATCTCGGTGCCGCTGGCTATCGGTGTTGCCGTATTCATCACGGAGATGTGCCCGGAGCAGCTGCGTACGCCAATCTCATTTCTGACCGAATTGTTGGCAGCAATTCCCAGCGTAGTCTATGGCCTGTGGGCGCTGTTTATCCTGGTCCCAATTATGCGTGACCAGTTGGGTCCATTTCTGGTCAAGACACTTGGCTGGACGGGTTTGTTTGGTGGCGACAATTTTGGCATAGGTATTCTGACGGCCAGCATTATTCTGGCCATTATGATCCTGCCGGTGATTTCCTCAATTACACGCGACGTGATGCGGGCAGTTCCCATCAATCAGCGAGAAGGCATGCTGGCGCTGGGGGCAACGCGCTGGGAGATGATTCGCACTGGCGTGCTGCGTAATGCGCGCATAGGTATTGTGGGAGCAGTAATTTTGGGCCTGGGCCGCGCACTGGGCGAAACCATGGCCGTCACCATGGTCATCGGCAACCGGCCGGATATTGCTAAATCGCTCTTCGCGCCGGGCTACACACTGGCCAGCGTTGTGGCAAATGAATTCACCGAAGCCACGGACGACATGTATGTGAGCGCGCTTGTTGAGATTGGGCTGGCACTCTTCCTGGTAACCATTGTGGTGAACGCCATCGCACGGCTGCTGGTATGGGCCGTCACCCGTGGTACTCCACCGAGGTCGGCATGATCGACGAGACCGAACAAGTAAAGCTGGATATGGAACCCGGCCCGCTGGTCATGCGCAATAGCCGCGTGAACTCACTGCATCGCATGCTATCTGACCATTTGGTGACTGGGCTTGCGGTGTTGAGTACGATTGTGGTGATCGCCCCGCTAGTGTCGATCCTGTTGTACCTGCTCTATAAGGGGGCCAGCTCACTAAACCTTGCCTTCTTTACCCACGTGCCTGCGCCGGTGGGCGAAAATGGCGGTGGCATGGCAAACTCCATTCTGGGGTCGGGAATTATCCTTGGGCTTGCAAGCTCAATGGGAATCCCCGTGGGTATTGCCGCGGGCGTCTATTTAGCCGAGTATGGCCGCGGCAAGATGCTGGGCCATGCGGTGCGCTTTACTGCTGATGTGCTAAACGGCGTACCCTCCATAGTGATGGGTCTGGCAATCTATGCGTTGATCGTGGTGCGGCAACGGCATTTCTCTGCGCTCTCCGGTGGCGTGGCGTTGGCCATCATGATGATTCCGACGGTCACCCGAACAACGGAAGAGATGCTGATGACCGTGCCTCTAGCCGTCCGCGAGGCAGGCTTTGCACTGGGTGTTCCCAAGTGGCGCACGATTATGTCAATCAGCCTGCGTACTGCATCCCCTGGCATTATTACGGGATGTATGCTGGCCTTTGCTCGCGTGGCCGGTGAGACGGCTCCGCTGTTGTTCACCGCATTCGGCAACCAGTTCTGGAGCGCCAATCTGAACCAGCCCATCGGCGCGTTGCCGTTGCAGATTTTTGTTTACGCAATCTCGCCGTATGATGAGTGGCACCGTCTGGCGTGGGCCGGAGCCTTGGTGCTGATTATGCTGATCATGGTCTCGGTCAGTCTGGTGCGCATCGTTGCCAGCCGGGGCATTTTGAAAGGAAATCAATAGTGGGCGTCGGAATACAGGTCGAGAATCTCAATGCGTGGTACGGATCAACGCATACGCTGCAGGATGTAACTCTGCACATTCCGGCAAACCGCGCTACCGCGCTCATCGGTCCTTCGGGCTGCGGCAAGTCTACGTTTGTGCGCTGCTTGAACCGCATGCACGAGACCAATCCCATTGCGCGCGTCACCGGTGTAGTGAAGATGGGGGAACTCGACATCTACAAGGATGCGTCGCCGGTGGAGATTCGCCGCCGCGTGGGTATGGTTTTTCAGCGACCCAATCCGTTTCCTACGATGTCTATCTATGACAATGTGGCGAGCGGCCTGAAACTTAACGGATTCCGCAACCGCCGCATACTGGATGAGGTTGTGGAACGCTCACTGAAGAGTGCAGCTCTGTGGGACGAAGTGAAGGATGACCTGAAGAAGAAGTCCGGCGCAAGCCTTTCCGGTGGGCAGCAGCAGAGGTTGTGCATCGCGCGTGTGCTTGCAGTGGATCCGGAAGTGCTGCTGATGGATGAGCCGGCCTCCGCACTGGATCCTATTTCGACGTCGAAGATTGAAGATTTAATCTTCGAACTCAAGACGCAATACACCATCGTGATCGTGACACACAACATGCAGCAAGCTGCTCGTGTGGCTGAGGGTACAGGTTTCTTTTTGAACGGTAAACTGGTGGAATTCGACCAGACCCACAAGATATTTACCAATCCACGCGACAAGCGGACAGAAGATTACATCACCGGGAGATTCGGATGAGCCGCATACGGTTTCAACAGAGCCTCGGCGATTTAAAAGAAAAGCTGCTGGTGATGGCCGGCCTGACGGAGCAGGCTATTCAGCGCGCTACCGAGGCGTATCGCACGCGCGATCTCTCCGTGGTGGAACTAGTGCTGCAGGGCGAACCATCCATCAACCATCTGGAGCGCGAGATTGACCAAATGGCACTGGATATGCTCGCTATGGAGCAACCGACAGCAGTTGATCTTCGCTTTATTCTCTCGGTGATTCGCATCAACGCTGATCTGGAGCGGGTAGGCGATCAGGCGGTAAATATCGCCGTGAGAGTCCGAGAGATTCTGGCATTCTCAAACGTGGATCTTCCAGTTGATATTCCGCGGCTCGCGATGCTCGCTTCTGCCATGGTGCGTAAGGCTTTGCAGGCTTTCATTGAAGCGGATCCGCTGATGGCTTCTGACGTGCTGACCATGGACGACCGCGTGGACGAAATGAATAACGCGGCCTTCTACGCGCTGAGCACGCTGATCAAAAATCAGCCGGAACTGACCCCTCAGGCGCTGAACGCGATGATGATTGCGCGTAACCTGGAACGCGTGGGTGATCACGCGACGAACATTGCGGAAGACGTCATCTTCTGGGTTCGCGGGGCTGACGTGCGGCACCATGTAATCACACCACCAGCAGAGCCGACGGACACCTAGCGCTCGCTGCCTGGCGAAAACTCCCATACCTTCAGCTTCCCACCTGACGTGCGCAGCGGATAGAACGCGGCCAGACGAATGCCATCAGCATCTTTCAGCACTAGTTGTTGCACGCGCGCGTAAGCTTCTAGCTGGCTGCGATGCTTCTCTGCTTCGGCGGCAAGGATTGCTGCATCGCTGCTCTCATCCTGTGCGGAGATCTTGTAGTCTACGATCCATAAAAAATTCTGGCCTTCGTTAAGAGGAGTGGCCCCTGCGAGGAAGCTGCGGTCCATGCGATAGGTTGCCAGCGAGTCGTCGCTTGCCCACGTACTCATGGCCATTTCGCTTGCGGCCTGCGGATGCGGCGACAGCACCCACTGTCCCTGCGCATCGCTCATAGTGGAATGAAGCGCTGCCAACGTCTGAGCGGAGCGACGTTGCACTTCGGCTGGCGGCAGACCGAAGCTACGCAGCATGGCGATAATGCCTGGCAGCCAAGTCTTTAGCACCGGCTCAAGTGACGCTGCCGTAGCTCCTGCTGCAAACTCTTGTGCGATGCGGTCAAGGTACGCATGCACCACCGTTCCCAACGCGCGCGCACTCAGCGATCCTTCGACGCGCTGGTATGCACGCTGCGGCAAGGGTATGCCAGCTTCTGCTATGTGCAGGGGGACAGGTGAATGCTGCTCTGTGAGGGCAGCGATATCTGTGACAGACGGAATGCGGCGTACGATGCGCGCCGGTTCAGCGGCAGCAGCAAGTGCCAAGACCGGTCCCGCAGTCGATGAAGTGAAGTATCCCTCTGCCGCAGCCCAAGCAGCACGCAACAGAGAATTGCTGTGCGGCGATATGCCTTTTGATGTGGTTGCGACGGGCTGGGCGAAAAAGTGTAGCTTTTCTCGTGCACGTGTACTGGCTACATAGAAGAGGCGGCGCAACTCCAGCCGTTGTGCCTGCGTGCGCAGACCACTCAGGTAGCGGTGCAGGTTGTTGTCGTTCACCCCAGTACGTGGAATGGGGGCAAAGAGTGCTGGCTTATCTTCCTGCATTACGTCCTTCACATACTGTAGTAGCTGGGCTGTATCGCTGGCTCCGCTACGTTCCAGTGCTGGAACGACCACCATTTCCCATTCCAGGCCCTTGGCCTTGTGGATCGTCATGATATCTACGAGTACAGGCGCTTCGCTCTCGGGAGCGCAAAGATCTTCCAGTCGCTCCAGCAGCAGCGCAGCGTCGATTGTCTCGCCGCGCTCTTCAAAGGCAGAGAGTAGCGCGAAGAATGCTTGTACATTCTGGAGCTCATGCGGTTTGAGATAGAGCGGTGCACCGAGCGAACGCCATACCCCTTCCAGCCAGAGCGTGAGGGGTAGACGTCCGGCCTGTGACATTGCCGCGTGCAGAATTTGCTGAGTGTGCAATGCGCGCTTGCGTCCTTCGGCGCTCATCTCCGTGGCATGCTCCGTAATGAGATCGTCCACGCAGCGCGCAGCCAGTGCGGTATTGTCACCGCCAGCGGCAATGTAAAGATCACGCACTCCAAGTCCGCACCACGGCGCATGCAGTACCGACAGCCACGCAACACGATCAGCCGGATGAAGTAGGGCACGCAGCAACGAGAGTGTGTCCAGCACCTCTTGCTGGCTGCCGAGCGCATCAATCTCCGTGGCGCGATACGGAATATTCGCACTGCGCAGCGCGGCGGCAATGCGGGCTGCATGGTTTTTAGCGCGTACCAGAACCGCTACCGGAGGCCTTGCACTCGGGACTATTCCTGCTGTCTCCATTTGAACAATGCGGACAATTTCATTTGCCTCAGCATCGGCAGCGTCTGCTCTATCCGCAGCACTGGATCCGGATGGAAGAGGATTTGCATGCCAGTACAGACGGGCTTCGGTGGATGCGTTGACTGCACGACGGCCCGCTTCTGCAGACAAGTGTGGTGAATCATCTTCCACGTGAATATGATGCGGTTGTATTGCCGCAAAGTGCTCATTGAACGCGGCCACCAGCGAGGGGTGAGAGCGGAAGTTTGCGGTGAGTTGCAGATGTTCCAGCTTAATATCGCCAAGACGGTTGCTGTAGATGGCTCTCGAGAACTGCTCAACGCACGCTTGGCGGAAGAGATAGATAGATTGGCGCGGATCGCCAACAAGAAAGACAGTCTGGCTGGCACCATCCCACTGCTGCGTTAGCGACTCCAGCAGTTTGTACTGGGAGATGGAAGTATCCTGCATTTCATCCACCAGCAGGTGGCGATAGCGTAGGCCAAGCGCCGCAGCCAATTCGGTGCTGCCGTTGGAGGTCTCGAGCGCTTCCAGCGCAGCCATACTGAGTTCGCTAAAATCGCACTGACCGCTGGCTGCAAAGACGATGCGCAGCTGGGCATGTGCTCGGCGGAGCAGCCGAAAGAGCGCCTTGGTAAGGCGCCACTCTTCGTCGGTGTAGCGCGCCGGCGGCAGCTTGCCCAATGCGTTCAATGCTTCCAGTAGCTGATTGTTTGACTTCAATTCCTGTAGCAGGGAAAGCATGCGCTGCTTCTCCGCAGTCTTTGCGGCGAAGCCCAGCCGGATATCAATGGACTTATGCCATGCATCGCCCGAGAGCAGCAGACGGCTGAGCGCAAGCCAATGTTCGACACATTCGGCTTCTGCCATGGGCGGCTGTGTCATTTGCAGATATGGAGCCAGCGCTGCTTCTTTTCCTTCGCTCGCAAGTACACGTGCGGCGACGTGCGCGAGAGTGGCAAGTTCCGCGAGTTGCTCAGGTGTGAACAGGTCGCGAACGCGCTCCAGTGCCGCCACTACGATGCATGTAAACTCGGCTTCCAGCTTTGGGCGTAGTTTGCCATTCAGAAAGCTATCCGCGAGTTCATCCCCTGTGGGAAGTACCCGTGCCCACTGGTCGCGCTGAGCGAGCATCGCCGCGATCAACCGCTCGCAATCATCCAATCGCCCATCGCGATGAAGCAGCAGCAAGTGGAGAGCGTCCGCAATGAGGGGATCGCTGGAGTCCAGCTCTTCCAGCGTCTGCCGCGCGGCAGCGGCATAGTGTGCCCGGGCATCATCGACCGGCTGCATTCGGCCGCCAAGCCCGGAGAGTACCGGCAGATGGCCTGCAATCTCATGGCAAAGAGAATCGATAGTGCGGATATTGAGCCGCTGTGGCTGGTCCAGAAGATGCCAGTCGCCCTCTGCCTCGCGCACAAGTACTGCTTGTGCGAGTTTCCGTGTCGCTAATTCGAATGGCGACAGGTTGCTTTCATCTTTATACTTAGAGGCTTTGTGGAGTTCTGCCAGCATACGCTCGCGCATCTCACCAGTAGCTTTGCGTGTGAAAGTAATGGCTAGTACTTCTTCCGGACGTTCCACTCCACCTTCGGCAAGCAATCGCAGAAAACGCTGAATGAGCAGGCCGGTCTTCCCAGATCCGGCAGGCGCCTCAACGATAAATGACCGTGTTACGTCCAGTGCCCGACCGCGAGCATCCGTATCAGAGAGCGGCATCTGGAGAACGTTAGGCATCGTCTGTGCCTCCAGCATTGCGCTCGCGGATGCGGCAAAGACCCATCAGAGCACAGTATTTGCAAGTATCGTTGTGCTTGGGATCAACGGTGGTATCGCCGTGGGCAAACCCCTCAGCCAGCGCAGTGAGCACACGTCGCCACTCTGGCACGCGTGGTGCGAAATCAGTACCCGCACATTGCTGAAGCTTCATCTTGCCCGCCTTCAGCAGAGCAAAGGCTATGCCGCGGATAGGCCGATCATCCGCCAGCACGGCATACAGTGGAAGCTGCGGCTCATCGGGACGTTCGCCGTCCCAGGGTTTGGCAGCGATGTTGCCCGTCTTGTAGTCGAGAATGATCTGCTCGGATGCAATATCTTTTTCTGTATCCGTGAGCTCATGTTCGTTCTGCAGCATGGCATCAATACGGTCTACGCGTAACTGAACGTGCAGCGGCCCGATGGCTCGTTCACCCAGGCTGTGCTCCGTATGAATCACCTGGAAGGGGGGGCGGTCCAGTTCCTCATTGAGCCATGCGGGAAGCAGTTCAAGCAACCACTCACGCTGCACCTGCAGATAGCGGCGTTGCCATGGCGTCACTGCTTGTTGATCTGCCAGCGCGGACTCGATCGAGGTGGTGAGCAGGCGCAGGCGCTCTTGATCGGGGAGGCTAGCCAGCGCCTTCCTGGTTCTGACGCGTTCCCAAAAGTTGGCCATCACATCGTGAATCAGAGAGCCTCGCTCCGCGGGGTCAAGCCCAGCCTCTACGGCATCTAGTTCTACGGCATATAGTCTGCGCTCGGCAAAGGCGCGGAAGGGACACATCGCCTGCAGCTTCAGGATCGCAGCACCACCACGAATTGCTGCCTGCGGCAGAGCCGGCAGAGCATCATCATCCACGGCATCTTTCAGGTGAATGATTGCGGGAGTTGCAGGGTTTTCTGGCGCAGCCTGTAGATATTCTGCAATTTGCAGTGATTGCAGGCAGGTCGAGGGTCTCTGCTCTCCTTCGCTGCCGCGGCGCGCAAAGCTAAAAGTAGTTTCTGATGCAGAGGCAGCGATGCGCTGCGTAATAGAGATGCCGTCAGAAAGTGTACGTGCAATGTCTGCGCCGGGCATGCCGAGATCGCGCTGTACGGTCCACGGAATAAAAGGATGGGTGGATGTCGACGCAGGCCACTGCATATCCGTCGCATTTAAAAACCAAACATTGTCGAAAGCAGATCCAGCGGATTCCAGCGCGCCCATAATCTGTACTGGGGCATCGTACGATTGCGGCGCAAACAATGTTTCCGCCGCGGCACGCGCAATTGCAGCAAGCGCAGTTGCAAAATCTACACGATCACCGGCGAAATCAAGGGTTGATATCTCGTCCAGCATTTCCTGCCAGCGCTGTTGTAGCTGGAATTCATTGGAGTTCAAGGCTCGTTCGTCATCGCCAGGCCAACCAACTGTATGCAGCAATGCCGCGGCATGTTCCATCCATATTCCGTAACTATGGAGTTGTGCTTTCTTTGCAGTAGCTCCCCGGTGCGGCGCGGAAGGCACCGTATCTGCCCTCAGCTTGTACATGGCGGAAAGATGTGCGCGCAGTATAGGCGGTAGTTGTGGTCTACCCAGAACCCAACTCAGCGGAATCTCCGGCTGGAGCAGGTTGGCGCGGCGGAGCTGTTGCGCATCCCACGAGGCGCGCATGTAGCGCTCGGCCTGTGCTCCGGCCAGGTAAGGCGAAAGCAGCAAGGCGCTCACCTCTTCCAGTGGCAGCGGAGTGAGCGTCCAGCGCAGCAGGCTGATAGCCGTGCGGGTCATCGCGATGCGGTCCAGCGTGATGCCTAGTGAAAACTCGAAGGGGCGGCGGCCTGTTGCTCCAGCCAACTGCAAACCAGGGGCCAGCTCGTTTAGGAAAATGCGTTCCAGGCGGGTGCGTGTAGAGGCGATGTCCGGCAAAATGACGCCGAGACGTACCTCCGGATTCTCCGCAAGCCTCTGCCGCAATGCTCGTACTGTGGTACGCATCTCTGCGTCCGGATCCCTAGTTTCGACCACGACGATATGCGACGGATGTGGCTTGACTTCCAGTGGAGCTACATCTGCACCTGCGGCCCGCAGGGCGTCGCAGACTGCTGCCTGCGACGGAGTGATGCGGTCAAATCCGACCAGTACGATCTGGGAGGTGGGCACTGCAAGCGTGCGCTTCTCCAGGTGGACCCGCAGTGCATTATCCAATTGTGCAGCGGATAGCAGATTATCCTTCGTGCATCGACGTTCAAATTGTTGTGCCCATAGCAGAAAAGCGCGCGTGTCAGTAGATGCGGCTTCAAACTGTGAGCGGATTGCACCTATCCCCCCGCGTAGGCCACCAAAACGCGCCAGTAATCGCCAGGCGTCTGCCGCAAGCTCTGCCAGCGATTGTGGTGAACGCAGCGTGCGCGAGGCCGCGTCTATTGTCAGAATCTGTGACCATATCAGGCGTTCCTGTATGGGGGTAAGCAGTACCCGTGTCTCTGCTCCGTGCAGTACCAGATGCTGCCATTGCGCACTGGCCCAGTTCTCCCATACGGCAATATTTGGCGGTTGCCAGAGAGCATGGCCTTCAGTCTTCATGCGCTGCCCCCAGGCATTTTGCAGGGTGCGTGCTGCGCGCTGGTTTGCCGTCAGCACAAGTGCACCGCTGTCCAGCGCGGCGAAAACGGCGGCATGCAACGGAGAAAGAGGCATCATCTCCTTATACGCCGCAAGCATCTGGAAAATCTGCTGTGCTCAACTATGAATATGGGCGCGGGGCAACGCCAGACTCATGATGAACATGGCAACTACCGCTACCAAGGGCACCAACAGCCCGGTATGCAGCGAGCCGGTGCGGGTAGAAATAAGCCCGGAAAGCCACGGAAAGAGTGCTGCTCCAATGCCAGAGACGGCAATGACTCCGCCGGCCTGCCGTGCACGTGGCTGATAACCGGCCAGGATGGAGAAGCACACAGGGAAGCAAGCTGCCATAGAGAGTCCGAGCAATATGGCGCAGGCCATCAGCGACATGGCTGTATGCGCTCGCACCAGGCAGGCAATACAGAGCGTGGTGGCTCCCAGAGCAAGCCGCAACAAGCCGCGTTCCCGAATCCATGTGAGTAGGCCAGCCGTAAATAGGCGGCCAGCTATCAGGGATATCCAGAAAAGCGATGTGCTGAGCTGACTGCCGCTTAAAGTGTGGTCGCCATAGCGCAGGATGTAGGTGGTGAGCCAGCCATTCATGCAGGTTTCAATCCCGCCGTACAGCAACATCATGGTGCCGAAGAAGAGAACCACATTGCGTGTGGCGCCCATCTCTTCACTGGCAGTGGATGCCCTCGGTGGGTTGCTCAGACGGACATATACGGAACATCCAGCAAGCACAAAAAGTGCAGCAAAGATGCCAAGCAGAATGTGCAATGAAATGTGCGGCAGCAACCATGCTGCCAGAATTGGGGAAAGAATCGCGCCCAGGCTCCACGAGAGATTGAGAAGTGTTAGTGTGCGTGCGCGGCGTTCAGCAGGGAACTGGCTACCAATGATGTTGTTGGTTGCGATCATGTGGCCAATGCCGAATCCCGCTAGCAGCAGTGCTGCCATTGCGGTTGGCATACCCCCTGCATGGGTGGTGGTAGCGGCAAACGCGATCAATCCGGATGCAGCCGCAGTGGAAGCGACCAGCAGCGAGCGGCGGATGTGGCTGCCTACGCTCGCGCCACCCATAAACGCGCCCAGAAACTGAGCCGCCAGCAGCGCGCCTGCCTGCGCATCGTGCAACTGCCACGTACGCATCAGCACTGGCAGAATTGGGCCCAGCATAGTGGTCCCCGTGCCGGTCATAAGGAAAAGAAGGTGAAGCGCCCACAGTGGTGGGGCGGTACGGGCAGCGGGAGATGCCGGGATAGAGGACACACCCTAGTGTCCCACAGCCCGGAATCCTGCAGGGTCGCACGAAGATGAATCTTCTGCGGCATGGCCGTATCATAGAATCCATGAAAACTTCCTATTTGAGCTGTGTGCTTTTGGCCTTTGCGCTGGTATTTTCCGGTTGCCGCCATGCCGCCGCTCCTGCCCAACTGCAGGGTAATTCGGTGAGCTTCCCCGTGCGTGGCTCCGTTGTTTCCACCGATCCTGCCGCAGGTGAAGTGATGCTGGATGCTGAAGCAATTCCGGGATTTATGGATGCCATGGCAATGCCTTACAAGCTGGCGCAGCCGGACGTCATCAGTGAATTGCATCCTGGTGACCGCATTACCGGAGTGATTCGGGCCACCAAGGATGATGGCGGCTTCCACGACGCGAAGCTCGACCAGATTGTGATTGTGCAGCAGGCCAAGCCGGACTACAAACCGGCCATACAGTATCATGTGCCGCAGATAGGCGAGGCGCTACCGGATTTTAAGCTGACTAACCAGAGCGGCAAGAGTATTCACCTGGCTCAGTTCCATGGGCGAGTGGTGCTGCTCACGTTCATCTACACGCGCTGCCCCCTGGCGGATTTCTGCCCGCGTATGAGCGAGAATTTTGCGCAGATCGATCATGCACTCGCAACAGACCCCAAGCTTTATGCGAAGACGCACCTGCTGAGCATCAGCTTCGACCCAGCCTACGATACGCCTGCGGTTCTGCGCAGCTATGGTGGCGCGTACACGGGAAAATACACCAATGAGAAGTTTGACCACTGGGATTTTGCGGCTCCTGCGAAGGACGACCTGCCTGCCATTACACAGTACTTCGATGTGGGCGTGACCCCGGGCGAAAAGGGCACCTTCAATCATTCGCTATCCACCATGATTGTGGGAAAAGACGGCAAGGTCGTGGGCTGGTACCCGATGAAGGACTGGCAGCCGCAGGACATGCTGCAGGCGGTCAAGGATGCGGCGGCTAAGTAAAGTAGCCGGTGCCAGCTATGCACACTGATATGCTTATATTTTTGGCATAATTCGCCCGCGAACTATAGCGGCTGCACTGGAGAAACTATGGCTAATGTCACAATTCGCTTTTCGGTACTGCTAATGGCTGTCGGTCTTATTTTTTTCTTCCTTACCGGTCACAAGGCCCCAACCTCGCTCATTCCGTTTTTCTTCGGCATTGTGCTGCTGGTGCTGGGCCTGCTGGCAAAGAGCGAGAGTGAGAAGCGACGCATGATGATCATGCACATTGCCGTGACGGTCGCGCTGATTGGCTTCATCTTTCCCGCGGTCCGAGTGGCCATAGCATGGGCGAGAGCGCACACCGTCACTATGGGCATGGTGATTCGCGAAGAGTTGTTAATGTCAATCATCTGTCTGATGCTGGTGCTGCTGTGTGTCCGCAGCTTTATTGCAGTCCGCAAGATGCGCGAAGGCTGAACCGAAATATCCTCAGTAAATGAGTCGTCGGCGACGGCGACGGAGTCAAATCTCTATGCCAGCAATGGGTAGTTTTAGCCCGGGAAACTTGCGCGCCGAGGGACATTCTCGCAGCGCGCGCGGTCGCGCGGACGTACCGAAGGCAAAGCCACCGCTCAAGAAGGCGCTGCCCGAGGTATGGGCACTGATGAAGCCGCGGCGGGTGCTGCTCAGCTTTAGCCTGGTGCTGATGATCATCAACACTCTCGCGGGATTCGTGGTTCCGATTATGTCGCGCCCTCTGATTGATTTAGTGCTCAATCACGGCCAGATGAACTTACTTCCCAAGATGATCGGTTTTGTCGTAGTGGCGACTATTCTCCAGGGTATTACGTCGTATGCTCTGTCGCAGATGCTCTCCAAGGGGGGACAGCGCCTCATCTCAGAACTACGCATGCAAGTGCAAGCGCACATCGGTCGCCTGCCGGTCGCGTTCTATGATGAAAACCGCACAGGTACGCTGGTTGCGCGCATCATGACGGACGTAGAGGGCGTGCGTAACCTGGTTGGAACCGGTCTAATCGGATTTGTTGGCGGCATTCTTTCCGCTCTGGTCGCATTCTTTCTGCTCATTCGTCTGAATGTCCGCATGACGCTGCTGACAATGGGCATTCTGCTGATTTTCGGCTCCATTCTGCAGCGTGCCTTTCGCACTATCCGGCCTATTTTCCGCGAACGCGCCAAGCTGAATGCAGAGGTGACTGGGCGGCTGACGGAATCGCTGGGCGGTGTGAGAGTAGTGAAGGGATATCACGCTGAAGCAAGCGAAGCACGGGTATTTGCCGGCGGCGTAACCCGGTTGCTGGAAAATGTATTTCGTTCGCTGACAGCGCAATCGGTGATGACGCTTTCGTCGACTGTAGTGCTGGGCGTGGTGACTAGTCTGGTGATGTATCTGGGCGCGCACGAGCATATAGCTGGACGGCTGAGCACTGGCCAGTATTTTGAATTTGCAATGCTGTTGGTATTTCTGGTTGCTCCCATCGCTCAATTAGTTTCTATCGGCACGCAACTTACTGAAGCAGTCGCCGGCTTGGACCGTACCAACGAGATTCTTGCTGAGCGTGAAGAAGACAGCGAGCCGCACCGCGTGAATGTAGTTGATCCGATTCATGGTGATGTGGTGTTCGACAATGTGGCTTTTGCGTATGAAGAGGGCAAGCCGGTACTGCACGGCATCAGTTTTGAGAGCAAGCCTGGAACGGTGACGGCTCTCGTGGGCTCATCCGGTTCTGGCAAGTCCACCATCATCAGCCTGATCTGCGGCTTCCACACCGCGAATTCCGGCAAGGTGCTGATTGACGGAGTGGATTTGGCGACCATCCGGCTTAGCAGCTATCGCATGCAGCTTGGCGTGGTGCTGCAGGAGACGTTCCTGTTTGACGGCAGTATTCGCGAGAATATTCTGTTCTCGCGGCCTCAGGCGACGGAAGAGCAGTTCATAAATGCCTGCCACATTGCCCGCGTGGATGAGTTTGCTGAACGTTTCCCCGAGGGCTATACCACCATCGTCGGTGAGCGCGGCGTAAAGCTTTCCGGCGGCCAGCGACAGCGGCTTTCCATTGCACGTGCGATTCTCGCTGACCCGCGCATCCTCATTCTGGATGAGGCGACTAGTTCACTGGACTCCGAATCCGAGGCGCTGATTCAGCAGGGCCTGAACTTCCTGATGCAGGGTCGCACCACTTTCGTTATAGCGCATCGGCTCTCCACCATTCGCCGCGCCGACCAGATATTGGTCATAGAAGAAGGGCGCATACTGGAACGCGGAACGCACGAAGAACTCTACAAGTCGCAGGGCCGATACTTTGACCTGTACACGCGCCAGCATGGGCTGGAGATGAACCTCTTCCTCGCGCCGGGTGAGGGTGACAAGGTCGAAGAGCCCACTACTTAGACCTTCTCCACTCCAAGCTGCGTCAGCATGAACGCATAGTCCAGCGCAATCTCTTTTAGGTAGTCGTATCGGCCAGATGCCCCACCGTGGCCTGCATCCATGTTGATGTGCAGCAGAAGCGGTGTATCGTTCTGCTTCAGCGTGCGTAGCTTGGCTACGTACTTTGCTGGCTCCCAGTACATCACCTGAGAATCATTCAGACTGGTTTTAACGAGCATCGCTGGATAAGCTCCACGCTTCAGATTGTCATAGGGCGAATAGCTCAGCATGTACTCAAACGCGGGCCGCTCATTCGGATTACCCCACTCTTCATATTCCGGCACAGTCAGCGGCAGCGTTGCATCCAGCATGGTGTTCATTACGTCTACAAATGGCACATGCGACAGCACCACGCTGTATAGGTCCGGCCTCAGGTTCACCACCGCACCCATCAGCAATCCACCGGCAGAGCCGCCTTCAATCGCCACCCGGCCAGCGTTGCCGTAGCCTTGCGCCAGTAGGTGCTCAGTCACAGCTATGAAGTCTGTGAACGTGGTGCGCTTGGCCATCATCTTTCCAGCATCGTGCCATGGATCACCCAGATCGCCGCCGCCGCGGATGTGGGCGTATGCCAGCACCAGTCCTCGATCCAGCAGCGATAGCCGGTTGGAATTGAAGCTGACCGGTAGCGCATATCCGTAGGAGCCGTAGCCGTACTGGTATAACGGGTTTTCGCCTGGTTTGCGCAAATCGCGGCGATAGACCACTGACACAGGGATGAGCGTGCCATCTTCAGCTGTAGCAAAGACGCGTTCCGAAGCATAGCGGTTGCGGTCGAATCCGCCGGGGACTTCTTGCTGTTTCAGCAGGACAGACTCGCTGCTGACCACATCAAACTCATACACGGATGCTGGTGTGATCAGCGATTGGTAGGCATAGCGGAACTTGGTGGTGTGAAACTCGCGATTCACATAGCCTGCAGCCGAATATGTTGGTTCAGGGAAATGAATATCCTGCGCGTTGCTGGTGGTTAGTTGTTCGCCGGCAAATGGAAAGATGCGCAGATGGGGCAGGCCTGCCTCCGTCTCATTGGTCACAAGAAATGAAGCAAATACATCAAAATCTTCGAGCGACACGTCATCGCGATGGGGTAATAGCTCCTGCCAGGTCTGCCGGTCAGGAGAGGCGGCCGGAGCCACCACGAGGCGGAAATTACGGCCAGCATCGTTGGTGCGAATGTAGAAATAGCCGTCGCGGTGGTCCAGAAAATATTCCTGGTTTTCCAGACGCGGCGCAACCAGCTGGAACTTGCCCATTGGATCGTTTGCGGGCAACACTTTACATTCAGAGGTGATGTGGCTGGCAGATTCCAGCACAATGTACTCGCCATCGCGGGTGCGGCCCACGCCCACGTTATAGCGCTCGTCCATTTCCTCAAAAACCAACACCTGTTCGTCGCCAGGCTCTCCTGCAATGCCTGCGGAGTAGCGGAAGAGTTGATTGTGGCGTTTGGTGGCTTCATCTTCCACCGTGTAGAAGAGCGTGCGCGAATCCGCTGCCCACGCGAGTGAGCCAACACGCACCGCAATCTCTTTTACCTCCGGCAATACTGAATTTGCAGAAATCCCACGCAGATGGCCACTACCGCTCAGGTCGCGAATATGCAGCATGTACTGGCGAAAGCCGGTGTTGTCAGTAGTGTATGCGAGCAGCTTATCGTCAGGGCTGACGGCCAGACTGCCAAGCGCCATATAGGGCTGACCTTCGCCAAGCTGGTTTACATCCAGGATGATCTGTTCCGGCAGCGATGGATCGTATGCGATGTCCGGGGTGGCGGGCGCTGGTACTGGGCGGCGGCAGTAGGTTTGATACTGGTGCCCCTCCGTGGTGCGCGCGTAATAGAAAAATGCACCGCTGCGGTAGGGAACGGATACATCGGTTTCCTTGATGTGCGACAGCATCTCTGTATAGAGGCGCTCTTCCAGCGGCTTCAGCGCTGCTGTGGCCGCATTGGTGTAGGCATTCTCGGCGTTCAGGTAAGCGATGACTTCGGACGAGGATTTTTCGCGCAACCATGCGTAATCATCGATAAGCGTCTGACCGTGTAACTGGGTTTCACGGCGGTCAATGCGGGCAACGGGCGGAGCGGGCAGGTTTGATGACATCACATCTTGCAGGATAAATGACTAACGTGCAGACCGGGATTTCATCTGCCCCAAGACACCCCCCTTAGGCATTGCCCCTCTCATAATCGGACAAGAAAATGGCTCGAACAGCTGAATAAGAGGAGGGGGAATTATGTACTTTCAGCGGATATCGATGGCTGTACTGGCTGCGGCATTGTGTTGCAACTCTTTGCTGGCACAGGAAGGGATGGGGGCGCCTATGAATCCAGGTGGGTCGGTGCAGTACCCAATGGACAGTACCACTGCCGATCCGGCTATGAAGGACAAGATATTTCTTCGGAAAGCAGCGGCTGGCGGGATGTTCGAAGTGCATGCAGGGCAGATTGCAGCGCAGAAGGGTAACACTGATGCCGTGAAGGACTTTGGTTAGCAGATGGTAACCGACCATACTAAACTGAACCAGGACATGGATCCGATTGCGAAGAAGTTCAATGTAAGTTCGCCAGCAAAGCTGGAAAAGAAAGGCCACGCTGAATTGGATAAGCTCAACGGACTCTCAGGCGCGGACTTTGACAAGGAGTACATCACCAACATGGTGACAGATCATCGCAAGGATCTGCATGAATTTCGGCTGGAAGCTGCGAACGCTACAGATCCGGAGTTGAAGACCGGAGTATTGAATGGCGAGAAGGTTATCCATCATCACCTGATGATGATGGAACAAATTGCAAAGAATCAGAACGTAGACGTTGCTATGAGCCACGGTAAGCCGGCAACGCCCGCTGTGAAGTAGTGTTTTTGCCTGAGTTACACTGCGAGGGGCATCCCTTGGGTGCCATTTTCTTGCATCGCGCAAAGGTCAAGTGCCAAGAGTAGAATGCATCGAGATGACTCTTTGCAGAAATTATTGGAAGACTATTTGTCTCGTGGTAATGGCGTTGTGCGCCATCGCCGTGTTGCCGCTGCATGCGGAGACGCTGAAGGACATGCCGGCGCAGCCTGCCGGATATGTTACGGACATGGCGGGAGTGCTCACGCCGGACACAATCACTAAACTGGATCAGCTATGCACTGAAGTGGACCAACAGACCCACGCTCAGATAGCTGTGGCGTTGATCAAGACCACCGGCGATGAGGCGATTGAACAGTTTGGCAACGAGCTGTTCGCCAAGTGGAAGGTGGGCCCCAAGGGAACGGACAAAGGAGTGCTTCTGCTGTTTGCCGTGCAGGATCGCAAACGCTGGATTGAAGTGGGTTATGGGCTGGAAGGCGCGCTGAACGACGCCAAGGCGGGCGACATTGGCCGTGCCATGGTGCCGCAGCTACGGGCAGGCGACTATGACGGTGCTGTGACACTAGGCGTGCAGCAGGTGGCGCAGGTGGTAGCAGCTGACGCAGGTGTAAACCTTGCGGATATGCCCGCTGAACAGGCAATGCCCATGCAACAGCCCATGACTGGGCCACAGCGCGCCTTTAGCGGAATTGCTGGGATTATCATCATTCTCGTTATCATCTTCGTGCTCTCGCATGCGGGCCCATCAGGACTGCTATGGATGCTAATTGGCAGTGCTCTGGGCGGTGGTGGGCGGGATGACCGGGGCGGATTTGGTGGAGGATTTGGCGGCGGTGGCGGGGGATTCGGCGGATTTGGTGGTGGCAGCTCTGGCGGCGGTGGGGCTGGGGGCGGCTGGTAATCTCTTTGAACCGGAACATCACTATGTCGAGTCAAATCATTGAAGGAAAAACGGGTAAGGAGAGTGGCATGAAAGGTCTTTGGATCGCGCTGGGGGTTGTGGGCGTCATCGTGCTGGTGATTTTGCTGATTTTCGGCAGCTATGTAGGCGCGAAAAATCAGATGGTTCAGTTGAATGCAGACGTGGACCAGAGCTGGTCTCAAGTGCAGATTGTGCAGCAAAGACGGGCTGATTTGATTCCCAACCTGGTGGAGACAGTGAAGGGTTACACCAAGGAAGAATCCACTGTGCTGACCAATATTGCGAATGCGCGGGCAGGGGTAATTTCCGCGCCGGACAGACCGAGCAGTATTGCGGCGAACGGGAAGCTGGACCTAGCGCTGGTGCAGTTTCAGCGGTTGCAGGAGAACTATCCGCAACTGCAGTCAAATCAGCAGTTTATGCGCCTGCAAGATGAGCTGGCGGGCACGGAAAACCGCATCGCAGTGGAGCGCGGACGGTATAACAATGCGCTGAAGGCTTACAATGTGTATGTCCAGCAGTTTCCCAACAGTATTTGGGCAAATATGGCTGGATTTCACTTCCGGGATGAGTATTACAAGGAGCAGGCGGGTTCAGAAAACGCTCCGAAGATCGACTTTTCGCACTAAGTACGCGGTTTTTGCATGGATAGCTCGTGGATAATCGTGGTGACTTGCACGGTTTTTCATGGACAAATGATTTTGCAGTTTCAAACGGAAAACGGGCATACAGTGGTAGAGATTTACCACTGTATGCCCGTTTTTGTTTTTGGCATACTTATCGCGGCGCTGTGAGCTTTCGTTGTGGTTGCTCATGATAAGTTGGCTGTGTTCCATGGAGGCAGCAGATGCGGTTTCGTATTTGGGCAATGGTGGTGGTGTGCGGCTTGCTGGCTGCTGGTGAGATGCAGGGACAGGACGCAAAGAAGGCGGCGACCGACGGAACGGGTTCGATCACGGGGCATGTATACCTGAGCGACACGAATGCGCCGGCGCGGTTTGCGCGGGTCATGCTGAAGCCGGCGGCGACGGCTGAGACGGTAGCAGCGGCACAGAAGAAGTCTGCCGAGATGATGGACGCCTTCAAGGATATTGGGGGGAAGAAGAACGGCGACTCCGCCGACGATGCGAAGGAGAGGCAGACGGCACTGACCAGCATCATGAGTTCGCTGGGGGACATGAATCTCTCCGGCGTGGTGAGCGCGGACGGAAGCTATTCGCTAACCGGGGTGAAGCCGGGAACATATTATCTGCATGCGGTGGTGGCGGGTTACGTGGACCCCTTGCGTGGAATTTCATCGGCCGACCTGAGCAATCCTGATCCGGCGGTGCAGAAGCGGATTGCCGATGCGGTGACAACGGTGACGGTGACGGCGGATGTGCCGGCCCACCAGGACCTGAGGCTGGAACGCGGCGCTGCGATCAGTGGACATGTGATGTTTGACGACGGAAGTCCGGCGGCGGGCTGGACGATGAGTGTGCTGCCGGTGCAGAAGGCGGCGGACGGTGCGGCTGCGGCGCCGAATATCGACGCCGATATTCCGAACATGAGTGAACTGCTGGCGAAAGTGGTGCATGTTACGGACGATCGCGGAGCTTACCGGATTGCCGGGCTGGCAGCGGGCGACTATGTGGTGCGCGCGGTGCTGGATACACAGAATGCAAGCGCAGGCGGCGGTCTGATGGCGGGCGGGGCGCTAAAGCTGACGGTGATGAGCGGCAACGTGCTGCACCGGCAGGATGCGGCCGTGGTGACGCTGACGGCGGGCGAAGAGCGGGGTGATGAGACCCTGGTGATGCCGCTGAGCAAAATGCACTCCATCTCCGGCCTGGTGCAGGCGAAGACGGATGCGCATGTCATTAATTCCGGTACGGTGGCACTGGTGGAAGATGGCGGCGGGCCGGGTGCGATATTGCGGGCGCAGAGCGCCACGGTGCAGGATGATGGAACGTTCCGGTTCGATTACATTGCGAATGGACATTACGTGCTGAAGATCAAGATGGCATCGATTGAAGTGGGGAATGGAAAGACGTCGAGTCTATTTGGGATGGATATGCCGGATTCAGATACGGTGCGTTCGTTTGCGAATGCGGAGCAGAAGGTGGATGTCGAGGACGCGGACGTGAACGGCGTGGTGTTCAGCCTGGCGGATGAGCCAGTGGAGAAGAAACAGGGGAAGGGTAAGAAGTAGGAGGGAAGTAATCAGTTGATGGTTTGTAGGGCATCTGTGCGGTCGAGTGTGAGCCATGTGCGGAAAGAGTCCGCCGGGATGCTGGGATAACGAAGCGCGGCGAAGGCCACCCATGCATCGCGGTAACGGAGCCAGGCGCGTTGGGCTACCTGTAGATCCTCAGGTGTGGGAAGGCCCTGGGTATGTTGTGCGGCATTCTCTGCACTGCTGCGAAGCTGGGTACGGTACATGGCATTCAGGGCCGCATCCGCGATTGCGAAATATTGTGGAGCATAGCTCGGGAGATCGTGGTGTTCGAAACGGATGATGGCGGCAAGGAAGTCGTCGTTGTAACGGTCCATCTCGGTAATGGTCATGCCATACGAACCAGTGCCGCCCTGGTCGAGTTCACGGGCGTGTTTACCCAGAAAAATACTGAGAGCAGTTTGCAGGTTGCGGAAGGCTTGCTGCTGGGCCGGGGGCCAGTGTGCGGAGATCGCAGCCAGCTTCCTGTTGCGGACGGGTGCATCCAGTGCGGATTCACGGGCAGCGCAGGAGTTCTGGTCGCCGCTGCCATCGGCGCAGGGAGCAGGCGGCGCATAGGTGTCAGGCTGGGCATGCGCTGTGGCGCCCAGAGCTAAGACAAGGAGGAACGATCGCATGGGAGCGATTATATCCACCCTCGGCTGGGCTATGCGGATTCATGGGTGATGCGAGCTTTTTGATAGAGCAGAGTCTTCGCTGCGCTCAGGCAGAAGACAAAAGTTCGTGCGGCGGAAGCTTTTGGTGGCATGGGTGGGGTGGAGACCTTCTGGATTCTTTGACTCCGCCTTGCGGCTGTGCTCAGGATGACTCAGGTGAGATGAGTAACGATGGGGAGATGGGCTGGAGCAGTTCGCGCATCGCGCGAATAACCCATCCTTTGCGATGAAACTGCAAAGGATGGGCCACCCGGATTGGTGGGGCGATTGGCTGTTGAGATTCTTTACTGCGCGGGGGAATGACAAATCAAAAAAGCAACAGCAACGGCAAAAGCAACAGAAGAAGCAGATCCCTCCGCTGCGCTGCGGGATGACAAAATTTGGGTAGGATGACTAACCCGGGGATGACAAAATTTGGGTGGGATGACGAACCTGGGGATGACAAATCAAGAAGTGTGTGGCAAGAGAAAGGCCGCCAGGGATGGCGGCCTTTCCCTTTGCTGCGGTTAAAGCGAAATTAGAATGCGGCGATGGCCTTGGCTTCGTCGTCGTAGATGTCAAAGACGGTGACGAGTTTGGTGATCTGCATCAGATCCTCAATCTTCTTGGTGAGGTTGATGAGCTTGAGTTCGCCGCCCTGGTTCTTGACGGAGGTGTAGGCGGTGACGAGCTCGCCCATGCCGGAAGAGTCCATGTAGCTGATGTCACCAAGGTTCAGGACGATCTTCTTGTGGCCCTTGGCGAGGAGGTCGCGGACGGCATCGCGCAGCTGTACGCTGCCTTCGCCGAGGGTGATGCGACCACCGAGGTCAAGAACAGTAATGCCATCCAGTTGGCGGGTTGCGATCTTCATGCTCACGGTTACGTTCTCCTTAGATGCCGGCGTGCGCCGGGTTATTTCTCAAGTTGTTCTGCAGGTTGTTTCCTGTATTTGATGAGAGTGAGTTCTGTTCCGGTGTCCAGTCTCCGAAATTTTAGTTCATCCATGAAGGCGCGGATGAGAAATATACCGCGGCCACACTGGCGAAGGATGTTCTCCGGGGCGAGAGGGTCGGGAAGAGCGTCGGGATCGAAGCCTGCGCCCTGGTCTGCCACGCGGATGATGAGGGCTTCGCCGGTGACCTCGACGGAGAAGTCGACGGTCTTGGCGGGATCCTGCTGATTGCCGTGCATGACGGCATTGACGGCGGCTTCGTGGGCGGCGAGAGAGATGTTGTCGAGGTCATCCTCAGAAAATCCGGCGCGCTGGGCGAACTCATGAGCCGTCTGCTCTACCTTGTTGACGGTGGCAAGGGTAGATTCCAGGGTGTAGTGGACGCGGCTTGTGGTGGGCTCGCTCATAGAAAGGTCGCTTTGGCCAGTGTGCTTGGCGGGGTGTGGGAAAGTCAAGGGTGCGGGGGGGGCGGAGGGGCAAGAGCGGGGGCGAGCGCAGCGAAGAAGCAGGCCCTTCGCCGCGCTCGGGGCTGACAAACAAGAACAGAGGCAGAAGCAGATCCCCTCCGCTGCGCTGCGGGATGACAAAAATTTGCATTGCGGGCTGACAAACGGAGATGCCGTCAGGCCGCGGGGGGAATGCGGACGACCTCTACGGAACAGCGGGCGTGGCGGACGACGGATTCCGCGACGGAGCCGAGCAGAAAGCGGGCAATGCCGCGCTGGACATGGGAGCCGACCATGATGAGGTCAGCGTGCCAGGTGGCGGCAGCATCCAGCAGGCATTCGCGGATATCGCCAATCTCAACGACCGCGTCGGATTTGAAGCCGATGGCACGGAGTTCACTGGCAAACTGCTCCACCAGCTCGTGGGCAGGGCCCTTGAAATCCTGCAGTTCAGGGGTGTAGGAGGCGGACATCTCCGGCATGGCGGCTACGGCAATGGGCTGCAGGACGTGCATGACGCGGACTTCAGCTTTTTCAGGGCGGAACTGGGTGGCGAGCGCGTTCAGGATTGCGGCGGAAAAGCGTGAATCGCCAAGACCAACGAGGATTTTCATGATTTCACCTCACATACCGCGGCAAAGATGCTGCCGGTGCGGAATGAATGTAGTCCTGTGGGAGCGCGGAGGCCGTGATGGGGGTCACGTATGAAGGGAACTCGAGGGAGTGACCCAAGGTGGCCGGGGCATTAACCGGGGGTGAACATTTTTTGCAGGATTCGTGCCAGATAGATGCAGAGATTGCATCGAAATGCGTAGACTGCGAGAAGGCAATCATCCTGTAGCAGGAACAGAGGGTTACGCGGGTAACGCGGACAGAACAATGAGCAAGCATCCCATGGCGAGGACGACGCTTTCATCGATGGTTGGCACCCCGGTGACCGACATGGCGGGGCATATGCTGGGCCGGGTGCGGGAGATGACCGTGGAACCGGCGGTGGACCCTGCGCACGTGGCAGCCGTGGTGTACAAGGTGAGCGGCGGGAAAGAGCGCGGGAAGCTGAAACTGGTGCCGGTGAAGGATGTCCGCTGGACGCCCGCGAGGACGCTGCAGCTGGGTGCAGGCGCGAAGCCGCAGACCTTCAACATGTCAGAGCATAGCGGGCCGGACACTTCCAACGCGGAGCAAAATGCGACCGACCACATGCTGCTGCTGGAGCGCGATCTGCTGGACCAGCAGATTATCGACGTGCACGGGCGCAAAGTGGTCAGGGTCAACGATATTGATCTGCAATGGGAGCATGACGGGGATAATCCGCTGGACCCGGCGGCGCAACACCATCTGCTGATAGCCGAGGTGGAGACGGGGACGCGGGGCGCGCTGCGGCGGCTGCTGAAGGGGCTGCCAGCAAAGACGGTGGAGAGCCTGGCGCAGAAGTTCAAGGCGAACAGCATTCCGTGGGACGTGGTGGACCTGATCGAATCAAACCCGGCGCGACGGGTGAAGCTGAAGATCGAGGGCGGGCGGCTGGCGGATATGCATCCGTCAGACATTGCGGACATTCTGGAAGACCTGGCGCCGGCAGACCGGAACGCTCTGTTTACCAGCCTGGATGAAGAGACCGCGGCGGAGACGCTGGAGGAAGTGCAGCCCCGGCTGCAGAAATCGCTGGTGCAATCGCTGGAGCCGGAGCAGATAGCCGGAATCGTGGAAGAGATGGATCCGGGGGCGGCCGCCGATCTGCTGTCAGAACTGCCGGCAGAGACCTCCGACGAGATTCTGGAAGAGATGGATCCGGAAGAGCGGCAGGAGGTGAAAGAGCTACTGGAGTTCGAGGGGAACTCTGCCGCCGGTCGCATGACCACGGATTACGTGGGCGTGAGCGTGGATGGCAAGGTGGCGGATGCGGTGCAGGCGCTGCGGGAGTTTGAAGGCGACACGGAGACGATCACGGAGATCTACCTGCTGGACAAGGACGAGGTGCTGGCGGGGGTCTTGCCGTTGGCCAAGCTGATTGTGGCGGATGCGGAGACGCCGTTGAAGTCGCTGGCAGAAACGTATTTTGTAAGCTGCAATGTGGATGCCCATTCGAAAGACGTGATCGAGCTGTTCGATAAGTACAACCTGCGGTCACTGGCGATCGTGGATAAAGACCGGAAGCTGGCCGGGGTAGTGCACGCAGAACAGGTGATTGCGCTGCTGAGGGCGGAGAGATAGCCGGGATGCCGGAGCCACTGAAGATACTGTATGTCGCGCCGCTGGATGAGCGTTCAACCGCGCTGTATCGGCTGTGGGCGCTGCAGCGCGCTGGGCAGGAGACGGTGCCGCTGGATCTGAGCGCGGAGACGACGCGCGGCGGGGTGCTGGGAAAGATCGCGTTCAGGCTGGGAACGACGCTGGGCATGGGGCCCAATGTGCGGAGATTTAACCGCGACGTGCTGCGGATGGCGCGCGAGTACAAGCCCGACGTGATGTGGGGCGACAAGCTGGTCTACATGTTGCCAGAAACGCTGGATGCGCTGCGCGGGATGGGGATTGCAACGGTGAATTACAACATCGACAATCCGTTTGGGCCACGGCGCGATCCGGGGTGGGGGCTGTATATGAAGTGCATCCCGCACTACGATCTGCACGTAGTGCAGCGCGACCAGAACGTGGTGGACTACAAGGAGCGCGGCGGGCGCGATGTGGTGAAGATTCAGACAGCGTATGAGCCGACGCTGCAGTTTCCACCGCCAGCAGGATGGAGCGACAAGGACCGCGATCGCGAGGTGTCATTTATCGGCACGCCGTATGATGAGCGGCCTGCGTTTCTGCTGCGGCTGAAGCGGGAGTTTGGCGTGCCGGTAAGCGTGAGAGGCGCGCGGTGGATGTGGGAACGGCGGATGAAGCCTGACGAGATGCAGGAAATCTTCCGCGGCGACGAGATTTATTCGCAGGAGTACCGCGAAGCGCTGTGGAGGGCAAAGATCAACCTGAGTTTTCTGACGCACTCTAACCTGGACGAGTTTGCGCACAAGAGTTTTGAGATAGCAGGGTGCGGCGGATTTTTGCTGGCGGAGCGGTCAGAAGGGCATTCGGCACGATTTGTGGAGGATGAAGAGGCGGTGTTCTTCTCCAGCATTGAAGAGTGCGTGGAGAAGATTCGACGGTATCTGCCGGATGAAGAGGCACGGAACCGGATAGCAGCAGCTGGCCAGGCGCGAGCGATGGCCAGCGGGTACCATAATGATGGACAAGTCGCGGCCATTCTTGAACGTGTCCGCAACATTTTGCAGGGGTTCGGCAAGTAGACTGACAAGAGAGCAATGTAAACGTAAAGACAAATTGCCTGGTTGAAAATACTGGGACGAAACCAGGTGAGAGGAGTGTGCGGATGACGGTATGGCGGCGTTGGCGAATCCGCATCTTTATCATTCTGGCTGTGCTGGGGCCGGGATTTATTACGGCCAACGTGGATAACGATTCCGGCGGGATCCTGACGTATTCGCAGGCGGGCGCGCAGTTTGGCTACAGCCTGCTGTGGACGATGATTCCGATTACGCTGGCGTTGATCGTGGTGCAGGAGATGTGCGCGCGGATGGGGGTGGTGACGGGCAAGGGCCTGAGCGACCTGATCCGCGAAGAGTTTGGGCTGCGCATCACGTTCATGATGATGGTGCTGCTGGTGATCGTGAACTTCGGCAACGTGGTGGCCGAGTTTTGCGGCGTGGCGGGCAGTATGGAACTCTTCCACTTCAGTAAATATCTGAGCGTGCCCATATGCGCGGTGCTGGTATGGGCGCTGGTGGTGAAGGGTGACTACAAGGTTGTAGAGAAGATATTCCTGGCGGCAAGCGCGGTCTACATCGCCTATATTATGGCCGGTGTGCAGGCTGGCCCGAACTGGCATACCGCACTGGTACAGACGGTGAAGATGCCGCCGATGAGCACATGGCACGACAAAGGGTATGTGTACATGGTGGTGGGCGTAATCGGTACGACAATTGCGCCGTGGATGCAGTTCTATTTACAGTCTTCGCTGGTGGACAAGGGCGTGCTGGTAAAAAACTACAAGACCACTCGCATCGATGTCATCGTGGGCTCGTTCTTCACCGACATTGTGGCTTGGTTCATTATTGTGGCATGTGCGGCAACGCTCTACGCACATGGCGCTGGGCCGATCAGCGTACCGGCGGACGCAGCGAGCGCGATGCGTCCCGTGGCAGGACAATATGCGTTCATTCTGTTTGCCGTGGGGCTGTTCAATGCATCAATTTTCTCGGCGTCGGTACTGCCGCTTTCTACGGCGTACACGGTGTGTGAAGGGCTGGGCGTGGAGAGTGGGCTGGACAAGAAGTGGCATGAGGCGCCGTTCTTCTACTGGTTCTATACACTGCTGATCGCCGGCGGCGCGGCAATTGTGCTGATACCGAATTTTCCGCTGGTGAAGGTGATCATCCTGTCGCAGGTGCTGAACGGCGTGCTGCTGCCGGTGGTGATGATCTTTATGCTGAGGCTCATCAACAAGCATGAGTTGATGGGTAAATGGACGAACGGGCCGTGGTTCAACTGGCTGGCGTATACCACTGCGGCGATTGTGATCGGGCTGTCAGTGGCGATGCTGTTTGTGTCGTAGGGGCTAACCCGAAGATGGGGATTAGTTAGCCGCAAAGCCAAGAGCGAATACCTCAGGGGCTGAAGCCCGGTTCCGTGACGGTTCGTAGTGTGCGGGCTAAAGCCCGCACCTACCTTAGAAGCAAAGGCAGAAGCAGGTCCCTCGGCTACGCTCGGGATGACAAACAAAAGACAAGAGCAAAAGCAGGTCCCTCGGCTACGCTTGGGATGATAAACAAAAGACAAGAGCAAAAGCAGATCCCTCCGCCTCGCTGCGGGATGACAAATAAATTAGCTTGTAAAAAACTAGAGAAGCTTACCGTTGGAGCGATCTGATTAGATGAGCTTGCCGTCGGCGAGGTCGCGGATGAGACCCTGGTCGGCGGCTAGGAAATCGAAGCCTGGTAGGGTGTCCATGGTGGTCCAGCGCATGTCGTTGAAGATACGGTTCACCAGTTCGCCCTGAAACTCGTTCACGATGAAGAACTGGATGTCGACCGCGCCGCCATTGCGGTAATTGTGGCGAATGCGGGTGACGGGTGCACCGATAACGGCGTCAATACCGAGCTCTTCGTTCAATTCGCGGACGAGTGCTTCTATGGGGGTTTCGCCCGGTTCGATCTTGCCGCCGGGGAATTCCCATTTGAGGGCCATGGCCTGTTCGGGCTTGCGCTGGCAGACGAGGACTTCCTGACTGGAGGCACCCGCGCGCAGGATGAGGGCGGCCACAACGAGACGCACCTGCTTCTTGCCGCCCGTATTGGTGAAGTGCTGGCGCGAGGAAGGGCGGCGCTGAGCGCTGCTGCGAGTTGGCTTGGAATTGTCCATCGCCTCTCTTAGTTTAGACGCGCGGACGGACCAATAGCCATACGGAGCTACCGGGGAGGGGTGTTGAGCAGGGAACGTGCCGCTACTGGGGCGGTTCGACGCTGGCGGGGAAGTAGACGGGCCATTCGCGGCTGAGGCACTTCGTTATGAGGGCATCTGACGGGTTCACGGCGTAGGGACGGCGTGCGATGGATAGCATTGCAGCATCGTGGATGGAATTGCCAAAGACCAGATCCGGCGCGGTGACGCCGTGGCGGGCGAGCGAGGCGACCTTGCCCTCGTCAGTGGGAACGTCGCGGAGGTCTTCGGTGACGACACCGTCGCGGATGTGAACGCAGGCAGCGAGGATGTGGTCAGCGGGAATGCTGAAACGCTTCATGCCCTCTTCGATGACCCAGTCGTTGGTGGAACTGACAGCCCAGATCTCAGTGCCGCGCTTCTGCAACTCGGTGACGAGGGAGAGCATCTCGGGGAAGATGTTGGGTTCGACGTGGCGCTTGAAGAACTCGGCGGCGGCGGCGCGCATCTCGTCTAAGCGGAGGCCATGGTATATCTGCACCATTTCGCCGCAGATGACGAGCTCAGAGACTTCGCCGCGGCGGTAAGCGCGGTGGCGGGCATCGAGGAAGTCAGACGCTTCGCGGGAGAGCAGACCGCGTTCCATGGACCAGGTCATGAAGGCAGAGCCGGCATCTCCGGACCAGAGGGTTCCATCACAATCAAATACGGCGACGGTGGGCTGGAGTGCGAGCACTGCATTGTGAAACTGCAGGGTGCTGAGACGGACAATTCCCTGAGGCAACGGTTGGCTAAGGCTGGAGTGCGATATCGATGCGTTCATAAAACTATTTTCCCTATGTACATTGTGCAGCATTCTTTGTGAATATGCGATGAGCGAAGGAACCTGGTTAGATGCCGATTGCAGGGGCCGCACAAAGACAAAAGCTCAACACGGATGAGACAGAAAAGGCACGGATGAGAGGGATAAGGCCATTCTATTTGGGTGGAGGCGCGTGGACTGAGTTGGAAAAGCAGATCCCTCCGCTACGCTGCGGGATGACAAACAATAACGGCCGCTAACCAGTCTGGTTCGGGAGTGGTGTTCGAGGCCGGTGGGAAGGGTTCTGCGTCTGATAATGGGAAGATGCGGGGCGACGAAAACAAGCCGGCGAGCAATGTGCGACTGGTGCAGGAGTATGCCACCTATCTGCGCGTGGAGAAGGGGCTGCGGCCACTGAGCTGCGAGGCTTACCAGCGCGATCTGGAGCAACTGGCGGAGTTTCTGGAGCGCGAGAATGGCACGCTGCTGAGGGCATCGCAGGCGAGCATCAGCGCGTTTATGGAAGAGCTGCGGCGGAACAGGAATGAATCGCGATCGATTGCGCGGAAACTGAGCTGCTGGCGTGGGTTCTTCCGCTGGCTGCTGAAGGATAGACGCATTGCGAAAGATCCGACGGTGAACCTGGAGTCGCCCGCGGCGTGGAAGGTGCTGCCGAAGTCGCTTGCCGAGAGCGAGGTGACGGAGATGCTGGATGTGGCGGCGCTGGGCGCGGCGCATCCGGCGAACAAGGCGGGCGCGGATGCAAGGGCGCTGCGGGATCACGCCATATTGGAATTGCTGTATGCGGGTGGGTTGCGGGTGAGCGAAGTATGCGACCTGCGCGAGATGGACCTGCACCTGGACCAGGCACGCGTGCAGGTGCGCGGCAAGGGCGATAAAGAACGGATTGTTCCGCTGGGACAGGCGGCGGTAGCGGCGCTGGAGAAGTATGTCCGCGAAGGAAGACCTAAACTGCAGGGAACAGGGAACAGGGATCAGGGATCAGAAAGACAGGCGGGAAACCTCTTCCTTTCTGCGCGCGGCCACGCGCTGACGCGACAGTGGGTGTTTGGGATGGTGCGGACGGCGAGCGGCGGAGCCAGTCCGCACAAGCTGAGACATAGTTGCGCGACGCACATGGTGGAGCACGGAGCCGATCTGCGCAGCGTGCAGACGCTGCTGGGGCATGCCGATATTGCGACGACGCAGGTGTATACGCATGTGGCGCTGGGGAGATTGCAGAAGGTGCTGCGCGAGTATCATCCGAGGTCGCAGCGGCGGGTTGATCGAAGTCCGTGAGTATGTGTGCGGGGGCGAGCATTGCGTGCGTCGCGCGGCCGCCGCGATGAAACTGCGGCGCTATCCCACCCTAGCGACGATAAGACTGTCGCGAGGATGGGGCACCCGGATTTGTGGTGATTCGAGAATTAGGTTGGTGAAGAATTATGGCGGCTGAAGAGAAGAATCAATTTGTGGGTGGGGTGGAGGAATTTCTGCGGGTGCTGGCGGGGGAACGCGGCGCTTCAGCGCATACTTTGCGGGCATATGCGCGGGAACTGCGGGAGTTTGCCGCGTACCTGGGCGAAGCGATGGGGGCGGCCGCGACGGTGCGCGAGGTGGAACATACGCATATCCGCGCATACCTGGGAAAACTGTATGAGCGCGGGCTGACAAAGGCTTCAACGGCGCGGGCGCTGGCGGCGGTGCGAAGCTGGTTCCGGTGGCTGGCGAAGGAAGGGCGCGTGGAACAGAATCCGGCGCTGCTGGTGTCTACGCCGAAGCTGCCGAAACATCTGCCGCGAGTGCCGAGCGCGGAAGAGGTGAACCGGCTGATGGATTCTTTAGTTCAGTTGTCAGTTGTTAGTTGTCAGTTGTCAGGGAAAGACAAAGCAGATCCCTCCGCTGCGCTGCGGGATGACAAACAAAAAAAACAGCGGGATGACAAACAAAGCGGACAGCAGGGTGACAAACAAAGGAACAAAGGCAAACGTGCGGGAGAGGTGGATGCCGGCGGATCTCTGTGGCTGGAGCGGGACCGGGTGATCTTTGAGCTGCTGTATGGCTGCGGGATTCGAAATGCGGAGCTGTGCGGGATGGATTTGAAGGATGTGCACTGGAAGAACGACGCGATACTGGTGCGCGGCAAGGGGCGCAAGGAACGGCCAGTGCCGCTGGGCGATGCGGCGGCGGAGGCTCTGCGGGCGTATCTGCCGGTGCGGGCAGCGAAGTTTGAGGCGGCGGGCAAGGGCGCGATGGCGCACGAGGGGCCGTTGCTGGTGAACCAGGCTCTGCGGGGGAGTGCGCGGCTGACGACGCGGAGCGTGGGGCGGATTGTGAAGGCGATTGCGCTGGCGCGCGGGCTGCCGGCTGACGTGCATCCGCATACGCTGCGGCATGCGTTTGGAACGCACCTGCTGGAGGCGGGCGCGGACCTGCGGTCGATACAGGAATTGCTGGGGCATGAGCGGCTGTCAACGACGCAGCGATATACGCAGTTGACCGTGGGACAAGTGCAGCAGGTGTATGACAGGACGCATCCGCGGGCTTAGAGGCTTAGCGGTAATGACGGGATTTAAAATCGAAACTGGAATGTGCTAGGATTCGCAGCATTATGAAAAAAGTATTGGGGTTGGTTCTATTGGTGTTTGTGGTGGCGGCTGGGGTGGTGGTTTATAAGGCCCACGAGGGCGGGGTGAAGCAATCAGACCCGTTTGTGGATGTGGGGTTAATCCAGCTACTGCAAAACCCGGGCGAGTTCGACGGGAAGAAGGTGCGCGTGATCGGTTTTATGCACCAGTCGGGCGACGACAACGCGATCTATCTGCACCAGGAGGATACCGTGCAGGCGAATGCGTTGTGGGTGGAGACGACGGCTAGCCAGACGGGGCTAGGCGGGCACTACGTGATCTGCGAAGGCGTTTACGACAGCAGCAATCATGGGCACGCGGGTGCGTATGGCGGCGACCTGGTGAAGGTGAGCAAGGCAACGCTGGCTCCGTAATTGAGGCTGCAGGGCAAATGGAGTCGCCGGGGTGGATATGGAAGAGTGTTTCGAGTGCGCACGGCTGCTGGCGGAGAACGAGCAGATCTATGCGGAGTATGCCGAGGCGATGGAGGAGATGAGTATGACCTCCAAGAATGATCCGGCATTTATGGGCAACGGGCAGGATTTTGCGCGGCTGGCAGGGCTGCTGCGTAAGTCTGACAGCCAGATTGAGGCGCACAGGAAAGAGATTCATCCGGGAGTGGATTTCGCGGATGGGGTTACGGAATCTTAGGCGGTTGGACGGTCCGGGGCTAAAGCCCCTTTCATGAGTTGTGCGGCTTTCCGTGCAGGCTGAAGCCTGCACTCCCCCGGCTAAAGCCGGGGGCTTAATCCCAGAAGCAAATTTGGGGCTTAATCCCAGAAGCAAATTTGAGACTTAATTCCAGAAGCAAATTTGAGACTTAATTCCAGAAGTAAATTCCGAAACTTAATCCCAGAAGTAAATTCCGAAACTTAATCTCAAGAGCAAATTTGAGACTTAATCCCAGAAGTAAATTCGGGACTTCATCTCAGAAGCAACTTCAGAGCTTAATTCCAGAAGCAAATTCGAAGATTAAGCCCGAAAAGCAGATCAGGATACTGCCGGAATCGTAGCCCGTTAACGGGAAATGCATCAAAACAGGTAAACTAGAGGTTGGCGCAGGAACGAAAAAGAGCGCCGCGAAGGACTGCCAGTTTTGCTCAATAACGTACTTGCAAAGGTGTTTGGCACGAGCAATGACCGTGCCATTAAAAAGCTGCTGCCCATCGTGGAGCAGATTAATGCATTCGAGCCCAGCATCCAGCCGCTGACGGATGAGCAGCTGCGTGAGAAGACGGTGGAGTTCCGTGGGCGGATCGCGGCGAAGATTGCCGGACTGACGGACGAGGACGCCATTGCGGCGGCGGAGAAGGCCGCGCTGGAGGAGATTCTGCCGGAGGCGTTTGCCGTGGTGCGCGAGGCGGGCAAGCGCGTGGTCGGCATGCGGCACTTTGACGTGCAGATGATTGGCGGCATTGTGCTGCACGAGGGCAAGATCGCCGAGATGAAGACCGGCGAAGGTAAAACGCTGGTGGCCACACTGGCTTGCTACCTGAATGCACTGGCCGGGCATGGCGTACACGTCATCACGGTGAATGACTACCTGGCGAAACGCGATGCCGAGTGGATGGGCAAGATTTACGGCTTCCTGGGGCTGAGCGTGGGCGTCATCGTCCATGACCTGAGCGATGAGCAGCGGCGCGAAGCATATGCCAGCGACATTACCTACGGCACAAACAATGAGTTCGGATTCGATTACCTGCGGGACAACATGAAGTTTGAGTTGGCGCAATGCGTGCAGCGCGGACACTACTACGCGATCGTGGATGAAGTGGATTCCATTTTGATCGACGAGGCGCGTACGCCGCTGATCATCAGCGGGCCGACGGAGCAGACGACGGACAAGTATGCGCGGGTGGATCTAATCATCCCCAAGCTGGAGCAGGGCGAGCTGATCGAGAGCCTGGAAGAGAAGATATGGTCCGGCGACTTTGTGGTGGACGAAAAGGCGCGCGCCATTACGGTGACGGACGAAGGCTGGGAGAAGATCGAGAAGCTGCTGGGCATCGGGAACATTGCCGATCCGGAGAACTGGGACCTGAAACACCATGTGGAGACGGCCATCAAGGCGCACACGCTCTACAAGCGAGACGTGGAGTACATGGTGAAGGACGGCGAGGTCATCATCGTGGACACGTTTACCGGGCGGTTGATGCCGGGACGGCGCTGGAGCGATGGCCTGCACCAGGCGGTGGAGGCGAAGGAACACGTCAGCATCCGCAAGGAAGACCAGACGCTGGCGACGATCACGTTCCAGAACTACTTCCGCATGTACAAGAAGCTGAGCGGCATGACCGGTACGGCGGAGACGGAAGCGGCCGAGTTCGACAAGATCTACAAGCTGGAGATCACGGTGATTCCGACGAACCGCGCGATGCTGCGGCTGGAGTATCCGGACGTGGTGTACCGCACGGCGAAGGAGAAATATTTTGCGGTGGCCGACGAGATTGCGCGGCTGCACGAAAGCAAGCAGCCGGTGCTGGTGGGCACGACTTCGATTGAGAAGAGTGAGCTGCTGAGCGAGATCCTGAAGCGCAAAAATGTGCGGCACGTAGTGCTGAACGCGAAGTTCCACGAGAAGGAAGCAGAGATCGTGGCGCAGGCCGGACGTCTGGGCGCGGTGACGATTGCGACCAACATGGCGGGCCGCGGTACGGATATTCTGCTGGGCGGCAATCCTGATTTCATGGCGAAACAGGAGCTGGTGAAGAAGGGGACGGCGATTCCGCTGAGCGTGGCCGAGGGTACGCTGGCTCCGCTGGCGCCTGCGGGCAGCCTGCGCTTCTACTACCAGGGGCAAGAGTTTGAAGTGAAGCAGGAGGCGTGGGACGCGGCACTGGCGACGTATGCCGCCGCGACCGCGAAGGACCACACCGAGGTAATCTCCGCGGGAGGTTTGCACATCCTGGGCACGGAGCGGCACGAGAGCCGTCGCGTAGATAACCAGCTGCGTGGACGCGCAGGACGCCAGGGCGATCCGGGCGCATCGCGGTTCTATCTCTCGCTGGAAGATGACCTGATGCGCATCTTTGCGCGCGAATGGGTGAGCACGCTGCTGCAGCGGCTGGGCATGGAAGAGGGCGTACCAATCGAAAGCGGGCTGATCTCGCGGCGGATTGAAGCGGCGCAGAAGGCCGTGGAAGCGCAGAACTTTGAATCGCGCAAACACGTGCTGGAATATGACGACGTGATGAATAAGCAGCGCGAGGCCGTGTACGGATTGCGGCGGCAACTGCTGGAGGGCGTGGACGAGAAGGAACTGGTACTGGAAGATTATGTGCCGACCATCCTGAGCAACGCGCTGGATGAGTGCTGCCCGCCGAAGGTGCATCCGGACCAGTGGAAGACGAAGGAACTGTTCACTGCGCTGGAGGGAATCTTCGGAATAGACCTGTCGAAGGAGATCGATGCGTCAACGCTGAACCGGCATGAGCTGGGCGTGGCGATTGAAACGAAGCTGCGTGAGAACTATGACGTGAAGGAAAAAATTCTCGGCGACAAGCAATTGCGCTATCACGAGCGCATTGTGATGCTGAGCGTGATCGACGGGCTGTGGAAGGACCATCTGCTGGCGATGGACCATCTGAAGGAGGGCATCGGGCTGCGCGGATATGCGCAGCAGGATCCGCTGGTGGAGTACAAGCGCGAGTCGTTCGAGATGTTTGAAGAGATGATGAAGGTGTTCCAGCAGGACACGGTACGGTATCTCTTCCGTATGCAGATACTGGGGCCGGATGGACAGCCGGTGACGCAGGCGCCGGAGCGGGGTATGCCGCAGACGATCGAGGGCGAGACTCCGGCGGCGGCTGCGCCGACGCATGCGCCAATCGAGATTCCGGTGCGTCCGCCGTCATCGACTATCGATGAGCTGGAGAAGGAGTTCAGACGCAAGAAGGAACGCGAACTGGAAGCAGCGCGCAGAGCCGGCGGAGATGCCAGCACAGCGCAGGTGCAGCAGCGGCGCGTGGGCGAGCACAAGGTAGGACGAAACGATCCGTGCCCGTGCGGGAGTGGCAAGAAGTACAAGAAATGCCACGGGGCAAACGAAGCCTAGTGCGGGACGCACGGCGAATAGCGCGCTGACGCGCACAGAGACAACTACTTATCAAGGCGCGGCTTCGGTTGCGCCTTTTTTATTTAATGAGGGGATATTTCCCCTCGGCTGGTGACATGAGCCTCTGCGGTAGAAAAGCAGGTCCCTCCGCTGCGCTGCGGGATGACAAACAAGAAAATAGAACGACAAATGCTGAGATTCTTCGCACTGCTCAGAATGACAAGGGTTTGTAGAGATTATTTAATGGCGGCGAAGGTGAGGTGTTCGGCGTCGCTGCGGGTGCGGGCTTTCCAGGCGAGGAAGAGCTTGCCGTAGCTCTCCGTAGTGCAGCTGGCGGCGGGGATGCCGAGGCGCTGGAGGGTGGCGTCAATCCAGTTGGGCTCGCCTTCGAGTTCGGCATAGACGCCGATGGGGGTTTCGTCGAGGACGAGGTGGCCGCCGTGGGTGGGGTCAGACCACTCGGCGCGGAACTTCTCATAGCGGAAGACGGGCGTGTAGCCGAGGCTGGCGAAGATGATGGCGAGCGCTTCACCATCGGCCACGGTGGTTTCGGTTTCAATGCGGCGCTTGTAGCGGATGTCAGCCGGGGTGAACTCAGAGGGCTGGAGCTTGTGGGTGAGCAGCCAGGTATCGCCGTACTGGCGAATGCGGAGGAGCTGCTTGCCGGTGAGAAGGGTGCGGTCTGGCGTGTCGTAGAGCGTATTGCTCTCGAAGGTGCGAGGGGTATCCAGGTGGAAGCCGAGCGCAAGCAGACGGGTCTGCAGCGCGGGCAGGTCGTCCACGGGAAATTTAAGTTCGATCTCCACTGCCATGAAGACAGTATAAGTGCTGGCGGTGCGAAGGGGTTCGCCATGCGGTGCGAGAGGCATGGCTCCCGTAAGATGGAGAGATGGGTAAAACGGTACGGCTGCGCGCAGAGGATGCGGGCGCGATGGCAACAGCGGCGGAGATTCTGCGGGGAGGCGGCGTGGTCGCGTTCCCGACAGAGACGGTGTATGGGCTGGGCGCGAATGCGCTGCAGGCAGAGGCCGTAGCGAAGATTTTTGAGGCGAAGGAACGGCCGCACTGGGATCCGCTGATTGTGCATGTGACCGGGCTGGAGATGGCGCGGACGGTGGCGGAGGTATCGCCGCTGGCGGAGCGGCTGGCAGCGCAGTTCTGGCCGGGGCCGCTGACGATGCTGCTGCCGCGGACGGCGTGTGTGCCGGATGCGGTGACGGCGGGACGCGCGCTGGTGGGTGTGCGGGTGCCAAGGCATCGGGCGGCGCTGGCGCTGATTGAGGCAGCAGGCGTGCCGGTGGCGGCGCCGAGCGCAAATCGCTTTGGACATACCAGCCCGACCACCGCGAAGCATGTGCTGGATGACCTGGACGGGCGCATTGACGCGGTGCTGGATGGCGGGGCGACGACGGTGGGCGTGGAGTCAACCGTGGTGGATGTGAGCTCAGTTCCGATGAAGATTTACCGGCCGGGTGCGGTGACAGCGGCAATGCTGGCGGAGTTTGGCGCGGTGGAGGTCATGCAGGCTCCGCTGAGCGAGGAGCCGCGCGAGGCGATGCCGGCACCGGGAGTGGGGCTGCGGCACTATGCGCCGAAGGCGCGGGTGGTTCTGGTAGAGCGCAAGGCGAATGAGGATCTTCGGGAGTTCTGGTACCGCTTCCGGTGCGTGGCGGCGGAGACGCAGGGCAAGGTGGGGTTGATGCTGCCGGAACGCTTTACCGTGGCAGAGGAGTGCGAACGCGCGCTGATCTATCGCTGGGGCGAGTGGACGGACACGGCGTCGTTGGCGTCGAGGCTGTTTGCTGGACTGCGCGAGCTGGACGCACGGGGAGCGACAGTGATTGTCTGCCCGGTGCCGGCTTCCGAAGGCATCGGCGATGCGGTGAGGGACCGGTTGTTCAAAGCGGCGATGCGGGAAAACTGATACGACGGGACCGGCAGAGTGCAGTACGCGGGATAGACCAGAATGAAATAGAGCGCTACAACGCAGTGGATGCAGCAGCTCTCGTGAATGAGGCTGCTGCTGTTCACGATGGTGAGCGGAGATGGCTGCCTGCATTCAGGGCAGTCGATCTGGGGGGCGTTCGTTTCGGGTTTGGGGACGAGGCGGGGCGATATCCAAACTGGCCTGCTGGGCGCGGTAACAAGCTGCTCGGGAAATATGCCGCTATTGATCATCCTGATGAGATAGGCGATGTTGATTGCCTGATAGTTGTATTCGCCGGTGAAGTAGGTGCTCTGCCGGCCAGTTTCATGCGAAGGGGCGCCGGTGGCGACTACGTGGATTGCGGGTCTGTGGGTGCTGGACACAAGGGGATCTTCGAAGCCGGGAAGCTCAGGCTGGTCAGCGTCAGTGAGCATGGCCTGGGGAAGGTCGCGATGGACCTGGGAGAGAGCGAGGAAATTACTCTTCGCGCAGCGGACCTGATGACCCAGCCCGGTGAAGATGCGGGAGTAGAGAGAGCGCATGGCCATCTCTGGATTGACGATAAGCAGATTAATCGGTGTGACGGGCATAGGAAGCTCCCATCTAAAAGACTGGATTGTGAGTTGATTATGATGGGTCGCGCAGGAAAGGTATGGTCAATCCTGACCATTGCCATTATTTATTTTTAGTTACAGGCAACCCGGAGTTGGGTACGTCGCTTTCAACATCAGGCTTTTCTGCATTGTCTTCCGGCAGATTGTCGTGCAGGACGACATTGAGCAGAGATTTGTGGACGCGAATGCGACCGTTGTACTCAATGAAACCCAGCTTGCGGAAGCGGTTCATGAAGAAGCTGACACGGGAGCGGGTGGTGCCGATCATCTCAGCCAGTGTTTCTTGCGTGATGGCGGGGATGAGCATTTCGGGTTCGCCGGGCATGCCGAACTCAGCCATGAGAAGAAGGATGCGGGCAAGGCGTTTCTCACTGGAGTTGAAGAGCTGATCGACGAGATCTGCCTGGGTGCGCATGCTGCGTGCAAGCAGGAATTTGAGAAAGAGGTCAGAGAACGCGCGTTCTTCGTGGAGGATACGGATCATATAGAGTCGCTCGATCCGGAGAGCGGAGCAGGCGGTGAGGGCGGTGGCGCTGGCCAAGCGCAGACCTACGGCACCGGCAATGGATTCTTCGCCGATGAAATCGCCGGGATTAAGCAGGGTGATGGTGGCTTCTTTGCCGTTTTTGGAGACGACGGTGAGTTTGGCGCGGCCGGACTGGAGATAGAAGATGCAATCCGCGGGGCTGCCTTGGGAGAAGAAGGCTTCTTTTGCGCGCAGTTGGACTATTTTGCGACCTGCGCCAGCAGTGGCGAGGAACGCAGCAGGATTAAATACCTGAGTGGGAGACCTAGCCATCGGGTTTACCTCGCTTCTGCCTTCATCCCACGTTTGATGCGCAGGATGAAGGCGCACAGAGGGCTAAATGCATCCGGGGAGAAGCGTAGCCAGCTATTAAAGCAGAATTACACAAAGATAGCGAGAAAATATGGTCACTTTTGCTCACTATCAGACTGACACTACAGCTGAGATGGTGTATTAAGCATCCGGGCGGTTGGCCGGGGGATTCAGGCAGGGGTATTTTCGCCGATTTTATAGATGAACTTGATGGAACTCTTGTAGATGAGGACGCGCTGCAGGGTGGTGAGGCGCAGCTTCACCGCATCTTTATCAAACCATTCGATAATGCCATCGAGCTGCTCGCCGTCGTCGAGCACGACAACCATGGACGTCTGGGCCTGGACCTGCTTCTGGTAGTAGAAAACTTCGGCATGACTTGGTTCGGGATGCGAGGCGTCAGCGTGTTGAACGCGGGCGCGGCGGGTGCGCAGGGGGGCGACATTGCCGTTGGCGGTCGCGGCGGCGTGTGGCGGGGCGGGGGTGGCAGGGAGCCGCGGACGTATCAATTTGCGATTGCCGTTGAGCGTAGCTTCCGGCGTATCGGGCACAGTCGTGGGTGCGGTCTGGTTCAAGGGGAAAGTCTCGCTTTGGCTAGATTTGTTTGGTTAGACGCGAATTTTAAAGCAAAAGTTGCAGGATTCCGGATTACTAAAGTTGGATGCGGGCGGATTTGCGGCGAGTGAAGGATCTACAAATCGGAAGGTGGGGCGCGATGGTGATTTGCGCGCGTCGCGCGGCCGTCGCTTTGCGACGCTATCCCACCTTAGCCGCGATAAAACTGCGGCAAAGATGGGGCACCCGCTGTAGTGCTAGTTCGATCAGCGGGCGGCGAGCTGGGCGGCGAAGGCATCCAGGGAGAGGGAACGCAGCAGGTTGCGGCGCATACCGCTTTCGACCTGATCGAGCGCGCGGGAGGCTTGCTCCACCCAGTGGAAGCTGAGCGAGGTGGCGAGGGATTCAAGCTGGGCGACGATATCCACATTGCGCACGAGCGTAGGCGCGCCGGATTGCAGCAGGAGAATATCTTCCAGCAGGCTGGAGAGCGCACGGAGGAGAGCGGTGGTCTTCAGCGCGCCGTCAGCCCCGGCACGATAGGTTTCGGTGACTTTGAAGAGCGCGGTGTGGTCGGGGTCGTTCACTGCATTTTGAATGAAGATGAGAGCGTCTGCGCGGCCAGTGAGGTAGGCGGCGAGATCGAAGCCGAGGGCGCGACCGATTCCGCCCTGGGCGAGACGGGCGACGAGGGCGCGCTGCGCGGGCTTCCATTCAGGACGGCGGGTGGTGAGGGTAGCTTCAATCTCAGCGGTGGGCAGAGCGCCGAGGCGAACGATGCCGCAGCGTGAGCGGATGGTGGGGAGAAGCTCGCCGGGATTTTCCGCGAGGATGAAGATGTGGGCGTAGGCTGGCGGCTCCTCGAGAACTTTCAACAGAGCGTTGGCCGCTTCTTTCATGAAGGCGGTTGAGGTGAAGATGTAGATCTTGCGTTCGCCTTCGCCGGGGCGGTAGTAGATGCTCTCAGTGAGAGAGCGGACCTGTCCAAGCTTGATGAGGAGTTGGGGCGGATCGGGCGGAAGTACGAGCACGTCAGGGTGAGTCTGGACGAGGATGCGGGTTTCTTTCTTGTCGACTTCGCGCAGAGCGTCACGGGCTTCAATGGCTTCATCGATGCGGGCCTGCAGGTCGTGGGATTCCGCGATGCGGACGCAGTTGGTGCAGGTGCCGCAGAAGCCGGCAAGTTGGGTTCCGTCAGCGGCGGTTTCGCGGGGCTGATTTTTGCAGTTGACGGCCTGCGCGAGCATGAGCGCGAGAGTGTATTTGCCCGCGCCTTTTGGGCCGGCGAGGATGAGCGAGTGCGGCAGGCGGCCAGCGGCGATGGCGGTGCGGAGATGATCGACCGCAGTGCGGTTACCGAGAAAGTCGCCGAAGGAGTTCATGCGGGCAGCCCAAGCCTTTCGGCGACGATAGCGATGATCTTCTGCTGGATGATGTCGATGGAGGCATCATCGTCAATGAGAACGACACGGTGGGAGTCGCGGGCGGCGATGGCTTGATAGGCAGCGTAGGCGCGGGCGTAGAAGCCGTCGTCTTCGCGCTCGAAACGATTTTCGTCCGTGCCGTGCTGCTGGGTGTGGCGCTCGTTGCGGCGACGGGCGCGGGCAAGCGAGGCGGCGAGCGGCGGCAGGAGAAGGATGGTGAGGTTGGGCTGAAAATCGTCGCAGATGGTGCGGTGCGCGGCGAGAATGGTATCAGCCCCGAGCTGGCGGCCGCCGCCCTGGTAGGCCTCAGACGAATCAGTGTAGCGATCGCAGATGACGATGCTGCCGGCGGCGAGCGCGGGACGAACAATCTCTGCGATGTTCTGCGCGCGATCAGCGAACATGAGCGCGAGTTCCGCCCTGGGCGTGATGGCGCCGGTGGAGGCTTCAGTGCGGGAGTCAAGCAGGATGCCGCGGATGCGTTCGCCGAGTGCGGTGCCGCCGGGGTTGCGGGTGAGGACGACGTTGCGACCGCGGGACTGGAGCCAGGCGGCGAGACGCTTGATCTGCGTGGTCTTGCCGGAGCCGTCGAGGCCCTCGAAGGTGATGAAGAAGCCTTGCATGTATGAGGTAAGTGTAAATGCAGGGGAGGAAATGCAGGGAACAGGGCATGTGGCTCACGGAAAATTCCGGGACGGAGGAATTTGCGCGCGTCGCGCGGCCGTCGCGATGCGACGCTATCCCACCTTAGGCGCGATAAAGCTGCGCCGAAGATGGGGCACCCAGAGTTGTGGCGCGATGAAGCTGTCGCGAGGACTGGACACCCAGAGTTGTGGCGGGCTAGAGGGTGTTGCGGGCGATGGCTACGATGAGGTCATCGCGGAGGAGGCCGGCGCGGGCGGAGTCAAGCTTCTGGCCGAAGCGGGTGAGGTAGAAGACGTCAATGGCCATCTCGCCTTCGGTGTCAATGAGGGCGACTTCGATATTGCAGTCGTGATCGGCGACGGTGATGGAGATGGCGCGGAGCAGGCCGGGAACGTCCTGGGCGACGACCTGCAGCAGGGTGCTGTGGGTCGAGGCTTCGTGGTCAAAGTTAATCTGGGTCTCTACGTTCACCTTGGGCGGCTTGCGTTTGCCGCCGCGGCTGCGGGAGGCGAGGAGCTTCTCAATCGGCGTGGCTCCGGTGAGCGCATCCTTCAGGCTCTTGACGAAACGCTTGTGCTCAGACGGATTGAGTTCGAGCGTGCGGAAACGGTCAATGAAGCTGAAGCTGTCAACGACGATGCCGGAACTATTGGCGAAGGCGTCTGCGTTCACGATGTCCATGCCCCAGGCGGAGAGCGCACCGGCAATGGTGGCGAAGAGGCGGGGGCGGTCGAGCGCGACGAGGGTTATCTCGCTGACGGGCAAGGCCTGGTTGAGGATGAGATCGACAGCGGCGGCGATGCCGGCTTCAGTATCCCTGGTGGCGGTGTTGGCGCTGACGAGGTTGGAGGCAATCTCGAAGTGGCTGAACACCTGCTCCGGCGTGCGCGTGCGCAGATAGCGCTGGGGGAAGCCCTGAAGGTACGCGCGAATTTCTTTGGAGCGCGCAGGCGCAAGGGTGGTGACGCGCTGGATGAGTTCGGAGCCGGCACGGGAACGGACGCGGTCATCATCGACGGTGCGGTCAAGATAGTTGGACGCGCCGATGTAGAGGTTCCAGAGATTCTCAGCCTTCCACGGCGTGAGCGCATCAGGATGCACGGCGGAGATATCAGCGTAGGTGAGCAGGGCAAGCATGCGGAGCTGCTCGGGCGATTCAACCTGCTCCACGAAGGCGCGCAGGGTTTCAAGATCGAAGATGTCGCGGCGCAGGGTGGCGGACATGGCGAGATGATTGACGATGAGGTGACGGACGATGCCGGCTTCGTAGGGATCAAGCTCCATGCGGGCGAAGAGATTCTTCGCCATGCGCGCGGATTCTTTGGCGTGGTCAGGCGTCTCGCGGCCCTTGCCGGTGTCATGCATGAGGGCGGCGAGATAGAGCAGCTCAGGGTGCGGAAGGTCTGCCAGCAGTCCGCCGAAGCGGCGCTGCCACTCCGCGAAGGTGTTGGGGCGGTTGTTCGCCAGCATGGGCTCCGGCGGGCGCTGCAGGCTGTGCAGCACATCAACCAGCACGAAGGTGTGCTCATCGACGGTGTAGCGGTGGTAGGCATCGCGGATGACGAGGGCATCAATGCCGAGGAATTCCGGCACGATGAGCTCAAGGATGCCGAGAGCGTGCATGGCGCGCAGGGCTTCGCCGGCGAAGGGACCGTTGAGGATGGTGCGGAAGTGGGACCAGAGCGCGGGGCCTTCTTCAAGATTGGCGGCGAGCACGGGGAGCGCGGGCTCGAGGCGGTCTTCGGCTTCAGACGATAGCTTGCAGCCGTGTGTGGCGATGGCTCCAAAGAGATTGAGCACGGTATCCGGATCGTTTGCCGGGTCGGGCGCTTTGGACGAGGCAGGCGGATCGAAGACGATGCGACCGTGCTGGATGTGAAAGCCGTCAAACTGAGAACGTTTGTGGCGGCGGCGGAGCTGATCGTAAAACGAGGAGCCGCGAACGCGCGGCGCTTCTTCAAGCAACTGCATGGTGCGGCGATGGATGGTGCGAGCATTGCGGAAGAAGGAACGCATCCAGATGGAGGCATCGACGGTGCGCCTGCCGATGTTGCCGAGAGCGAGCGCGTCTTTGGCGGCGGCGTCCTGCGACTGCCAGTAGAGGACGTTGTCATCTCGGTCGTGGGTGTAGTGGAGAAAGCAGCGTACGGTGGCGAGGAAGTCCGTCGCGTGTTTGAACTCAGAGGGGTTGCCGTGCTCCGGGCGCGCTTGCTTCTGGGCCTGCGCGGCGATGGTGTAGAGGGTGGTGAGCCAGCCGCAGACGTTCATGTCGCGGAGGCCGCCAGGGCAGTCCTTGATGTTGGGTTCAAGATGGAAGAGCGTGTTGGCGTACTTGCCGTGACGGTCCAGCGTGATCTCGACAAGGCGAGCGATGAGGGTGCGGTGCTCGCGCTGCAGCAGCTTAGGCAGGGCATCCTTCGCCAACTTGTCATAGAGCTTGCGGTCGCCGCAGAGGAAGCGGTGATCCATCAGCGAAAGCGTGAACTCAGGATTGCCTGCGATAAGGCTGTCGCACTCAGAGAGCTGGCGCGTCTGCGGACTGGCGCGAATGCCACAATCCCAAATTTCCTGATTGATGCGACGGATAGGATCCTTCAGATCGAGATCCTTGATGGAGTTATCGAGCAGGAAGAGGACATCGAGATCAGAGTGAGGGAAGAGTTGCCGGCGTCCGTAGCCACCGATGGCGACGACGGCTACGCCAGACTTGAGCCGGGGATGTTCACCTAGCCGGTCCCAGAGGCGCAGCATAACCTCATCGGCAAGCTTAGCGCGCTGCTCAATGGCGATGTGGCCGGCGGTGCGGAGGGAATCATGCTGTTCAAACTGGGCACGAATCTCTGCCAGCCCCTGCTGGTAAAAATCACGCAGGGCATTGGATGGTGGAGTGGGGCCGGTCTGATCGTTCATAGACAGAGATTCCTCCCTTCACGGCTGGCAGTCGGTGATGACCAACAATACAGAAAAAAGCGCTAGATGGCGTTGTCGCCGCGTTCGTCGTTGCGGATGCGAATGGCATTGTCAATGCGCGAGACGAAGATTTTGCCGTCGCCGATTTTTCCGCTGCGTGCGGCGTTAGCAATGGTGTTTATGACTTCGTCGACCATATCGTCAGTGACGATCATTTCAAGCTTCAACTTGGGCAGAAGGTCTACCGAGTATTCGCGACCGCGATAGGTTTCAGTGTGACCCTTCTGGCGGCCGTGACCGCGAGCCTCCAGGATGGTGATTCCCTGAATGCCGACCTCGATCAGCGCCTCTTTAACGGCGTCAAGCTTGGAAGGCTGAATGATGGCCTCAATCTTCTGCATGGTGTCTCCTGAATCAAAAAAACTGCATGGTGCGATGTATTTGATTTCATTCTAGAGCAATCCTGCAGGAAAAATGCGCAGAGGTGTCCCGAGGAAGGCACACCTCTGCAATTTAGCCGTTAGTGTGCGGCAATCTCCCACTCGTAGCCTTCTTCACCATGCTGGGTGAGGTCGAGGCCTTCTTCCTCTTCGATGGGATGGACGCGAAGGCCGATGACCTTGTCAACGACAACGAGGATAAGCAGGGTGCCTAGGATGGAGATGATCCATGCGATGACTACGCCTGCGGCCTGGTAGAGCATCTGGCGGGGATAGCCCTGGAGGAGGCCGGTAGCGAGGCCGCCGCGATAGGTGGCGTTGATGGCCGAGTTGGCGAAGACGCCGGTGAGTAGAGCACCGATCGTGCCGCCGGCGCCGTGGACGCCGAAGGCATCAAGGGAATCGTCGTAGCCGAAGATTTCTTTGATCTTGACCACCATGAAGTAGCAGAAGGCACCGGCCAGCAGGCCGATCCAGAGAGCGGACATGGGGGTAACAAAGCCGGAGGCTGGAGTGATGGCGACCAGCCCGGCGACCGCTCCAGAGATGGCTCCGAGAGCGGAGACCTTGCGCTTCTTGAGCCATTCCATGCCGCACCAGCCGATGGCGGCAGAGGAGGCGGCGAAGTGGGTGGCGACAAAGGCGCTGGTGGCGAGGGTTCCGGCGGAGAGCGCGCTGCCGGCGTTGAAGCCGAACCAGCCGACCCAGAGCATGCAGGCGCCGATCAGGCTGAGTACGACGGAGTGTGGGCGAGTGTCTACCTCAGGGTAGCCAATGCGTTTGCCGATGTAGATGCAGGTGACCAGCGCAGAGACGCCGGAGCTGATGTGAACGACGGTGCCGCCAGCGAAATCCAGCGAAGGAAGATAGCCGCCGAGATGGCCGGAGCCGATGGCAGCGAAGTTTAGCAGGCCGCCTTTGCCCCATACCATGTGAGCCATGGGACTGTAGACCAGGATGGTCCAGAGGATGGTGAAGGCGAGCATGGCAGAGAACTTCATGCGCTCGGCAAAGGCTCCGCTGATGAGGGCGGGTGTGATGATGGCGAACATGAGTTGATAGACCATGAACGTCTGCATGGGGATGGTGGGTGCATAGAAGAGATCAGGCGCGAGACCGACGCCGTGAAGGAAGCACTGGTGGAGACTGCCGATGATGCTGCAGCCGGGACTGAAGGCGAGTGACCAGCCGAAGAAGGCCCAGAGCACGGTGACCACGGCCATCATGGCGAAGCACTGCATCATGGTATTGAGCACATTTTTGCGGCGGACGAGGCCGCAGTAGAAGAGCGCGAGGCCAGGGCCGGTCATGAGCAGAACGAGTGCAGAGGAGGTCAGCATCCAGGCGTTGTCGCCGTTGCTGATGGGGGCAGAGGCGGTTTGAGCGTGGGCTGAGGGAACGAGAAGGGTTAAGGCGAGGGTGGCAAGTAGACGTCGTGCGGAACTGCTGGTCAAGATTTCACTCCGGATCCTATGCGCGGCTGGGCTCGGGGATAGCCCAGTAGTGGACATACGGAAACATGAAATTAAGGCTCGCAGATAAATTTACCGAATCCGGCGTATAAAAATTACACAAATAGACAGTAGAAGCAGATGCAATCTGCCACATAAGAAATTGTGATATTGAGCGCGTGCGTGCGCATCTGCGATGATGCAAATAATGAACAAAACCAAAGGAACGATGTGTGGAGTGTGGGTTGCGATGCTGCTGGCATGCAGTGCGCCAGCAGTGGCAGGCAGCAAGCCCACGGCAGGAGCTATGTGTGCAAGCACGAGCTTTGAGGGCGAAGCGCAGGCGGGGCAGAGTTACTCGCACGCTCTGGGTAACGGCATGGTGTTTGAGCTGGAGGCGGTGCGCGCAGGATGGATTGTGCGCGTGCTTCCGGCGAAAGGAGCAAGGGCGGCACACGACGCGGCGGAATTGGCGACGCCACCGTATAACTCAGTGACCCCGCTGGCGCTGACAACTGACTTCAGTTTTCGCGCGCAGGATGCAGTGGCGTGGAATCCGCGAAGGTTCCAGTTTGCGGCGGACGCGGGCTCATTTCTGAAGCTGGCGGCGGCGTACAAGGCTTACCATGCAAAGCCGGATGATGCTGTGTTGGGTGGAAAACTGGCGGAGATGGCGGCAAACGCGCCCACGGCGGAGTTGCAGGTGCTGGATGCACGACTGATTCCGGGGACAGCGAATCAGGCGCAGATGGCAGCTGCGGTGGCTTCACATTTCTCACAGACGCCGCATACAACGGAGACGAGCGGAGCGAGTCCGCTGGGAGCGATCACGTGGTTGAAGTTTCGCGTGACGGTGCATGTGCCGCGGGAGTTTGCGGCGGCACCGGGGCTGACCATGGACCGGCGCGGGTGCAGGTAGGCAGGCAAGCGGGGAATTTTATTTTCACAAGGATGCAACGTGAATGTTGCAAAGGGGCATCCATGCCAGTATCAGGTTGAATAAAAAACACTCTAAAGGGCAGTAAAAAATCCTTTATATTGAACATATGAGCATCGGCCCAGAGCAAAACTCGAGCAGCGGAAGACCAACTGCGATACCGCAAAAAGAAGACCGGCATCTTTTTGGGACGCTGACGAGTTTTGGCAAGAACCAAGACAAACTGCGTGAAGTGAGCTGGGGAACCGACCTGCCGGAGGGTGTGATACTGGCATCGCTGGATGCGGCAGTGAACTGGGCGCGGAAGAATTCGATCTGGCCGATGACGTTTGGACTGGCATGCTGCGCGATCGAGATGATGTCAATGGGCGGTTCGCGCTACGATATTGCGCGCTTCGGTTCAGAGGTCTTTCGCCCGTCGCCGCGGCAGAGTGATCTGATGGTTGTAGCGGGACGGGTATCGCAGAAGATGGCGCCGGTGATTCGGCGGCTGTATGAACAAATGCCGGAACCCAAGTGGGTGATATCCATGGGAGCGTGCGCGACCTCAGGAGGCGTGTTTAATAACTACGCGTTGCTGCAGGGGGTGAATCAGGTGATTCCGGTGGATGTGTATGTGCCGGGGTGCCCACCGCGGCCGGAACAGCTTTTGTACGCGATCACGCTGTTGCAGGAAAAGATTCAGAACGAGCGAGGATCGCTGAAGAAAACGCTGAATTTATAGGGGTTTGGAAATATTTCAATTGAGAGCCACGATAACGGGTTGGATACCGCTTAAAGATTTCTAAAAACAAATGTTGCACAAAGCGGGAATTGCAATAATGTAGTCTCGATGTGGAATTTGTGCTGCATTTGCCGTTAGATAGAGTAGACTTTGCAGGTACATCAAACCGGAATTTGACCCGGTAATACATTTTGGCCTTAGGGCTTTTGAACATTCAGATCGAAACCTTTGGAGGATAGTCGTATGGTTGATCGTTCGTCACATAAAGTTGGCCGGTTTATAGCGGTCGCATGTGCGGTAGTGTTGGGGGTAGCCGGCGTGGCTGCGGCCCAGACTTCCGCTCTGCCTAGCGCACCCAACCCCTCACGCGTCGATGTCTTCCTTGGATATTCGTATTTTGGAGCCCACGGAACGTTGAAGCCGCAGGGTACTCGCTACTCATCGATTGATGTGGGCGCGATTGGCAGTGCAGCCTACTACTTCAACCGCTATCTCGGCGCACAGCTTGAGATCGCAGCGCATCCGAACGGACAGAACGATGGCCTGTACACTGGCATGGTCGGTCCGATTGTGCGCCTGCCCATGCAGAACTACACGCTGTTTGCACATGGTCTGGCGGGCGCGGGTAAGCTGGGCGGCCCGAATATGACTGGCATTATGGGCAATCCGTATACATATGGACCTGCCCTGGTGGCTGGCGGCGGTATGGATTATGACTTGCCGTTCTTCAACCATCGCTTCGCATTCCGCCTGTTCCAGGCTGACTACGAATTTGTCCATGCCGATTTCGGCGCTCCGTTTACTAACAGCGAGATTGGTGGACGCGCGAACCTCTCTGCCGCACGCCTGAGCACCGGCGTGGTAGTGAAGTTTGGCTCGATCGTACCTCCTCCTCCGGTTACCTATGCCTGCGTCGCATCGCCGGCAGCGGTTTACCCTGGCGATCCGGTTACGGTGACGGGAACAGCAACAAACCTGAACCCCAAGAAGACGGCGACCTACACCTGGACGTCTGACTCCGCGAAGGTGACAGGAACCAGCACCACGGCAGCGGTCGACACTACGACACTGGCACCGGGAACTTACACGGTGAAGGGTCATGTGGCAGAGGGCGTGAAGCCCGGCCAGATGGCAGATTGCGCAGCGACGTTCACTGTGAATCCCATCCAGCCCCCGACGATCAGCTGCTCGGCGAACCCGTCCAGCGTGAACCCGGGCGATGCATCGACGATCACCGCAACGGCAACCAGCCCGCAGAACCGCCCCCTGACGTACAGCTATAGCGCGTCAGCCGGTTCGATCAGCGGCAGCACCTCAACGGCAACCCTGAGCACGGCGGGCGCAGCGCCCGGCAGCATCGTAGTGACCTGCAATGTGGTCGACGATAAGGCCAACGCTGTAAGCGCAACCACTCAGGTAACGGTCATCGCTCCTCCGGCGCCGCCGGCTCCGACGACGTCTTCGCTCTGCTCGATCAGCTTCGAGAAGGACAAGGCCCGTCCGACCCGCGTGGACAACGAAGCGAAGGCTTGCCTGGATGACATTTCACTCAGCCTGCAGCACTCTGCCGATGCGAAGGTCGCACTGGTAGGCTCGTCTTCTCCGAAGGAGAAGAAGGGCGAGAAGCTCGCTGCTGAGCGCGCTGTGAATGCCAAGGCTTACCTGGTAACCGAGAAGGGCATTGATGGCTCTCGCGTGCAGGTGTATACGGATGGAGCCGACGGCAAGACGGTCGCTTCCACCCTGATACCCGCAGGTGCAACCTTCAGCGCAACCGGCGACACCGCAGTGGATGAGACAGCAGTCAAGGCTGTTCCCCGCAAGGCAGTTCCTGCCAAGCACCACAAGAAGGCCGCCGCTGCAACCAAGTAACTCTGAATAAGCCAATGCGAAGGGCTGACTGGGATCACCCAGTCAGCCCTTTGTTTTGCGGGGCGCAACTTCCGAGTCGAAGCCGAAGTATGGGCATCTGCATCTGATTGACTGAGACCAATGATTGAACGTTTGAGCAGGTTATTACGAGTAGTGTGTGTTGCGACGGTGCTGGTGGTCAGCGTGACCACTGCGCATGCGGTAGCGTGGTTACCATTTGGCCCGGATGGCGGCGATGTGCGCAGTTTTGCGGCGGACCCCACGAATCCGGCGCACGTGTTCATGGGCACGGCGAACGGCTGGATCTACGAGACCAATGACGGTGGCGCGAAGTGGCTGAGGCTGGCGCGTGTGGGCAAGCGCGATGACCTGGTGCTGGACAGCATCGTGGTGGACGCGACGAATCCGAAACATATCGTGGTAGGCGCGTGGGTGCTGGACCATCCGGATGGCGGCATATTTGTAAGCGAAAATGGCGGCCACACGTGGAGCAGCAACGCCGTGATGAATGGGCAGTCCATTCGCGCGCTGACGGCTGCGCCATCGGACGCGAAGATATTGATTGCCGGTGCGCTGAGCGGCGTCTACCACAGCACGGACGGCGGAAGGCAATGGGCGCAGATCAGCCCGCCGGGAAGCAGCGAGATCCACGAGATCGAATCGCTGGCAGTGGACCCGCACAATCCGCAGATTATTTATGCAGGCACATGGCACCTGCCGTGGAAGACGACAGATGGCGGCGAGCACTGGAAGAACATCAAGAACGGGGTGATCGAAGATTCAGACGTGTTCTCGATCATCGTGGATGAACGCGATCCGCAGATAATTTACGCGAGTGCATGCTCTGGAATCTACAAGAGCCAGAATGCGGGAGACCTGTTCAAGAAGGTGCAGGGGATTCCATCGACGGCGCGGCGTACGCGGGTGTTGATGCAAGACCCGGTGCATCCGGATATCGTGTTCGCGGGGACGACGGAAGGCTTGTTCCGCACGTCGGATGCAGGACAGGGCTGGCTGCGGATGACGCGGCCGGAAGACATCATCAACGACATATACATCGACCCCAAGAATCCGGAGCACATGCTGGTGGCGACGGACCGCGGCGGCGTGCTGATGAGCAATGACGGCGGCTTCACGTATAAGCCGTCGAACAGTGGCTTCTCAGCGCGGCAGATTTCAGCATATGCGGCGGACCCGCGGAATCCGGCTGACATTTATGTGGGCGTAGTGAATGACAAGGATTACGGCGGCGTGTTCATGAGCCGAGATGGCGGAATCCGCTGGCAGCAACGCGCGGACGGGCTGAATGGGCGCGACGTGTTTGCGCTGACGGTGGCGCCGGACAATACGCTGATTGCAGGAACGAATCATGGGATATTCAGCTGGCACGAGCCGCTGTGGCAGGAGTATGGAGCGTCGGCGACAGGGAATATTGAGCCAGCGCAGCCTGGAGGACCGGGGCCGAGCGACCCGGCGCTGGCGGCGTCTCCGCTGACGAAGCGCGGCACGGCGGCACACAAGACCGCGAAGCCTGCGGTGAATGCGCCGAAGAAGATTTCGGAATTCGATGGACCGGTATATGCGCTGCTGACGGCGGGATATGACATGTATGCGGCTACGCAGCAGGGGCTGCTGGAGAGCGCGAGCTCAGGCGCGACATGGCGGCAGGTAGTGGCGGCGGGAACCGAGCCATTGCATTATGTGGCGGCAGGTGACGGCAAGCTGGTAGCGGCGGATCTGAAGAGCATCGAAATATCCCACGACGCTGGGAAGAGCTGGAAGCAGATGAAGCTGCCGCAGGGGTTGACGCAGATTGCAGGCCTGGCAGTGGATGGCGGGGGCGAGATATGGGTGGTGGGCGGCGAAGGTATCTGGTTCAGCGATGATGACGGAGCGCGCTGGCAGATGGTGCCGAAGCTCAACCTTAATGACGTAAACAGCGTCTACTATGATGCAGCCGGTCAACGGGTGCTGGTGACAGCGAACAATTCCAGTACGTTTGCCTGCGCGATTGCGGTGGCAGGCAAGGGCGTACAGTGCTGGGATACAGGTTGGCATCTGCGGATGCTGCGACCGGTGGGCGACCACATGGTGGCGGCGACGCTGTTTGACGGTGTGGTGGTGCAGCCGCGGATGGTGGATTCTAAATAGAGATTTCCGGAGGGATGGCATGGGCGAATATGTGCAGCTGAAGGCAGAGGATGGCAACCAGTTGAGCGCGTATGTGGCGCGTCCTGCAGTGCCGCCGGTGGCGGCGCTGGTGATTGTGCAGGAGATCTATGGCGTGAACGCGCACATCCGCAGCGTGGCGGATGGATATGCGGGCGCGGGATTTCTGACGATTGCACCGGCACTATTTGACCGCATTGAACGCAAGCCGGCACCGGGCGTGGAACTCGACTATTCAGGCGACGGCTCAAAGCAGGCATTTGCGCTGATGCAGAAGCTGAATGTGGACCTGGCGTTACTGGATATTGCAGCGGCCTTCAAGTGGGCGCAGGAGAGTGTGGCGCACATTGGCGTGGTGGGATTCTGCTATGGCGGGCTGATGGCGTGGCTCTCAGCAACGAGGCTGAAAAACCTTGGGCTGGAGCCGAGCGCAGCGGTGGGATATTACGCGGGCGGCATCGGAAAGTTTGCGCAGGAAAAGCCGACTTGCCCGGTGATGCTGCACTTCGGCGAGAAGGACGACCACATTGGCGCGGACCAGCGCGAGGCCGTGGCGAAGGCTCATCCGGATGTGACTATTTACACGTATCCCGAGGCGGGACATGCGTTCAACCGGGATGTGGACCCGACGAAGTACAACGCAGCTGCAGCGAAGCTGGCGCTGGAACGGTCGCTGGCGTTTTTGAAGAAGAACGTGGCGAGCTAGTCCTGCCGGACGGGTAGCCGCGAGCTTTGCTCGCAAAAGCAAATGCCTCAGGCGCTAGCGCCCAGGTCGTTGCAGTATTGATAGCGGGACCTGTTTTCCTCAGATAAGAGGGGCAGGCGGGATTCGGTGCGATTGGCGCGGGTATGGAGATGGCTGCGCGGCGGTAAAATGGGGTATGGCTGCCCCCGAGTTTACCCATCTTCATCTGCATACGGATTATTCACTGCTGGATGGCGCTTGCGATATCGACAAGCTGATGAAGCATGTGAAGGGGATAGGCCAGACGGCTGTCGCCATGACCGACCATGGCAATATTCATGGGGCGATCCACTTCTTCAAGGCGGCTGATAAGTATGGCATCAAGCCGATCCTGGGCTGTGAGCTCTATATCTGCCAGAACGAAGACCACCGGGCTGCGCCCGAGGGCGACAAGTACAACCACATGCTGGTGTTAGCCGAGAACGACGAGGGCTATCGGAATCTGGTGCGCCTGACCAGCGAAGCTGCGCTGCATGGGTTCTATCGCAAACCACGTGTGAGCAAGAAATTTCTGGCGGAGCATGCGTCGGGGCTTATTGGGTTCTCCGGCTGCCTGGCGGGCGAACTGAGCCAGCACCTGATGGCGGATGAGTACGAGAAGGCCAAGACTACGGCGGGCGTATACCAGGACATCTTCGGGAAGGGCAATTTCTTTCTGGAGGTGCAGGACCACAAGCTGGCGCCGGATGCGAAGGTGTCAAAGGCGATGTTCCAGCTGGAGAAGGACCTGGGCATTCCGCTGATCGCGACCAACGACAGCCACTACGTCTCTGACCAGGACAGCCGGGCGCATGAGATTCTGCTGTGCGTGCAGACGGGCGGGTCAATGAACGATCCGAAGCGATTCAAGTTCGATACGCAGGAGTTTTACGTAAAGTCTGCTGAGCAGATGGCACAGCTGTTTCCGCAGAACCCTGAGGTGCTGACGCGGACGATGCAGTTCGCCGAGCGCTGCAAGATGGAGATTCACCCGCTGGAGAATGCCTTTCCAAGGTTTGATGTGCCGGAAGGCGAGACCATCGATAGCTACTTTGAGAAGGTGTGCCGCGAGGGTTACCGCAGGCGCATGGATACGGCGGTGCGGCATCTGCAGGAGCGCGGGCTGCTGCGGAGCACAATCTCGGATTACGAGGCGCGGTTGGAGCGCGAGATCGATTGCATCAAGCAGATGAAGTTTCCGGGTTACTTCCTGATCGTGTGGGACTTCATACGCTATGCAAAGGAGCAGGATATTCCGGTGGGACCGGGGCGTGGTTCGGCGGCGGGATCGCTGGTGGCCTACGTGATGGGTATTACGGACATCGATCCGCTGCAGAATAACCTGCTGTTTGAGCGGTTCCTGAATCCGGAACGTGTTTCCATGCCCGATATCGACATCGATTTCTGCATGAACCGGCGCGGCGAAGTAATTGAGTACGTGCAGCAGAAGTATGGACGCGAGCAGGTGGCGCAGATCATCACGTTCAACACGATGGCGGCGAAGGCGGCGATCAAGGACGTGGGCCGGGCGCTGGATATGCCGTACGGCGAGGTGGACCGCATTGCGAAGATGATTCCGCCGACGATTGGCATCACGATTGAGCAGGCGCTGAAGGATTCGACGGCGATGGCGCAGGCGTACGAGAGCGATGAGCGCGTGCGCGAGGTGATCGACACGGCGAAGCGGCTGGAAGGGCTGGTGCGCGGCGCGGGTGTACACGCGGCGGGCGTGGTGATTGCGCCGCAGCCACTGACAGAACTGGTTCCGGTGACGCGCAGCAAGAACGAAGAGATTGTGACATCGTACGACATGAAGTCCATCGAGAAGATGGGCCTGTTGAAGATGGACTTTCTTGGGTTGACGACGCTGACGGTGATCTACGACGCGCTGAAGATGATCGAGCAAAATCGCGGCGTAAAACTGGACATGTCGACGATTCCGCTGGACGATCCGGAGACGTATGAGAAGGTGTTCCATCGCGCGCTGACATCTGGCGTGTTCCAGTTTGAATCGGGCGGGATGCGCGATGTGCTGCGGAGATACAAGCCGACTTCGGTGGAAGATCTGACGGCTTTGAATGCGCTATACCGGCCGGGGCCGATCCAGGGCGGCATGATCGATGACTTCATTGAGCGCAAGTGGGGACGACGGCCGGTGGAGTATATGTTCCCGGAGCTGGAGCCACTGCTGAAAGAGACGCTGGGCGTGATCGTGTATCAGGAGCAGGTGATGCAGATCTCGAGTGTGATCGCAGGATACTCGCTCGGTGGCGCCGACCTGCTGCGGCGCGCGATGGGTAAGAAAAATGCCGAGGAGATGGCGAAGCAGCGCGTCTTGTTTATGGCAGGCGCTGCGGAACGTAAGTTCGACAAGGACAGGGCGGGGCAGCTGTTTGATTTGATGGAACAGTTCGCTGGGTACGGCTTCAATAAATCGCACTCGGCGGCGTATGCGCTGCTGGCGTATCACACGGCGTATCTGAAGACGCACTATCCGACGGAGTTTATGGCGGCGCTGCTGACCAGTGAAACTTCAAAGCCGGAGAATGTGGTGAAGTACATCCAGGAGTGCCGCGAGATTGATATCGCAGTGGAGCCGCCGGATGTGCAATTGTCTGCGGCGACGTTTACACCGGTGGGCAACGTAATTCGGTTTGGGCTGACGGCGATCAAGAACGTGGGCGGGAATGCGATTGACTCCATTCTGACGGCGCGCAACAAACTGCAGGCTGAGGACAAGAAGGGCTTTACCAGCTTCTGGGAGTTCTGCGAACTGGTGGACCTGCGGCTGCTGAACAAGCGGGTGCTGGAGTCGCTGATCAAGTCTGGCGCGATGGATTGCTTTGGCGGGCGGGCGTCAGTGACGGCGGCGCTGGATAAGGGAATTGAACGCGCGCAGAAGGCGCAACGCGATGCGGAGAGCGGACAGAACGGGCTGTTCGGGATATTCGACGATGCGCCAGCGGCGGGAGGTGGCAAGGCGGATCCACTGCCCAAGGTGGCGGAGTGGGAGGAGCACACGCGTCTGCAGAACGAGAAGGACGTGCTGGGATTCTTCGTGTCAGGGCATCCGATGGACAAGTATCGCGAGAAGCTGCGGAATATGAAGGTGGTGACGACGGCGGCAGCGCTGGAGATGAAGCCGGAGCAGCAGAGCTTCCGCCGGGGGCAGGAGCCGCAGAACGAGATCAGCATTGCGGGCGTGATCACGGGGCTGAAGGTGGCGAAATCAAAGCGCAGCGGAGAGCTGTATGCGCAGGCGGCGCTGGAGGATACGCTGGGCAAGATCGAGCTGATTGCGTTTCCGCAGAGCTACGAGAAGCTGGCGGAGAAACTGAAGATCGATGTGCCAGTGCTGGTACGGGGTTCGCTGCGCGGTGAGGAAGATTCGGCGCCGAAGCTGGCGATATCGAGCATACAGGCGCTGGAAGATGTGAAGCTCAAGCTGCCGGAAGCGCTGCGGATCAAGGTGCCGCTTCACAGCGAGGACACAGGGCTGATGGAGAAGCTGCTGGCACTGTTTACCGCGACGCCAGGATCAGCGAAGATGCTGCTGGACCTGGAAGAGCCGGGTGAGTTCTGCGCGGTGCTGGAGCCGCAGGGGATAACCGTGGCGGCAGACCGGTTGTTCATTGACCGGGTAGAAGAACTGGTGGGACGCGGAGCCGTGAGAGTTATTGAGTAAGTTCCGGATATGGAGTGTTATCGGTAGATTTCACGGCGATGGCCGAGGCGAAGGGCAGAAACGACTAGCCGTTCGTCATAAATTTTGCAGATTATTCTGAAATCGCCGACGCGATATCTCCAAAGCTCGCCGTAGCGTGGGCCATGTAGGGAAGAGCCAATACTGCGGGGATCATCCAGATGAGCAACCCTCTCATTCAGGAATTTTCCGATCCTAATACCAACTTGCTTATCGAGTTTTGACAGTTGCTTTTCTGCTTCTGATGAAAGTTCAACCAGCCAGGCCATGCCGTTTCAAAACCTCTGTCAGCGGTGTAGTCTTGCTCTTGCCGCTCTCAATATTCGCAAGACTCTGTTCGGCGAGATAGATGTCTTCTAAATCGTCTATGTGATTGAGGATGGCTTCGCGGACATAGTAGGTCTTGGTGCGACCGGTTCTACGGGCGAGCTTATCCAGACGAGTTTCAATATCTTCGGGAAGACGCACAGCAATCATAGTAGACATAAAGGACACCCCAATCAGGGTCGTCACGGATGTGACGAAGATATAGCTATAAAACCAACTGATATACGTGTATATCATAAATGAACCGGCCCAGCAAGTAGGCGGAATATATGAAGTTGTACAGATTTCGCTACAATAGAGCGTGCAGGCAGGGACTAAGATGGCAGACCAAGAAGCGAATCCAGTAGAACCCGTGCAGGCAACTGTTCCGGCGCCACCGCCACCGGCGGCCTGGATCAAGACGGAGATGGCACGGCATCCGCAGCGGCCCTATCCCATGGACTTTATCGAGCATCTGTTCACCGACTTCAGCGAGATTCACGGCGATCGGGCCTTTGGCGACGATCCGGCAATGGTGTGCGGGATGGCGCGATTCCAGGGCGAGGAAGTGATGGTCATCGGCAACCTGAAGGGGCGGACGACCAAGGAGAAGGTGCAGCGGAAGTTTGGCATGCCCGATCCGGAAGGCTACCGCAAGGCGCTGCGCTGCATGAAGATCGCGGAGAAGTTCTCGCGGCCCATCTTTACGTTTGTCGATCTTGCAGGGGCTAACCCTGGACTGGGCGCGGAAGAACGCGGACAGGGCGAGGCGATTGCGCGCAACCTGCGGGAGATGTCGCGGCTGCGCGTGCCGACCATTGCAACGATTACAGGCGAAGGTGGATCGGGTGGGGCGCTTGCGCTCTCAGTGGCTGACCGCGTGTTGATGCTGGAAAATGCGATCTACTCCGTGATTTCGCCGGAGGGTTGCGCTTCCATCATGTGGAAGGACGCGGCAAGGCGGCAACAGGCGGCGGCAGCCATGCGGATTACCGCAGCGGATGTGAAGGAACTGGGCTGTATCGACGATATTATTCCGGAGCCGGAAGGCGGTACACAGGCGGATGCGATTGCAGCAATGAACATAGTGGGCAGAAAGCTTTCGCAGCACCTGGCAGAGTTGAAGGCGATGCCGCTGGACGCGATGCTGGATGCGCGCTACAACAAATTCCGTAACATGGCACAGTTCTACACAACGGCATAGAGGGCATTTGCGTTGAGTGATAGCGTTGCGCCTTCCCCGGCATTGAAACCAATACAGAAGAAGCCGTTTGCAGGTCTGCTGAGCGGGCCGGGACGCGCACGCTCCTTTGCGCGCTTTGTGCTGGCGTGCGCGTGGTATATGGCGGCAGTGCGGCTAGCGGCGCTGGTGGGTTGGTTCACGCGTGGAGACTTTGCGGAATTGCTGTACCGCTGCGGGCTGCTGATCCTGCTGCTGGTGGGCTACAGCCTGCTGGGCATGGTGCTGGATGGGCAGGATGAGCCGTTCAAGGCCATGGGCCTGGTGAAGCGGAAGACGGCGGCGCGGGAGTTGGGCATTGGAGCGGCGCTGGGCTGGGGACTGGTGGTGCTGGCGGTGTTGCCGATGGCGCTGACGGGCAGCCTGTACATCGACTTCTGGCATACGCCGCGCATCTTCTTTCTGTTTGCGCTGAATCTGGGCGTGATTGCGGCGAGTTCGCTGGCAGAGGAACTAGTGTTCCGCGGGTATCCGTTCCAGCGGCTGATCGAAGCGACAGGACCGACGGCGGCGACGGTGCTGATGGCGATATTCTTTGGGCTGGAACATATGAGCAACACGAACGCTTCATTGACCAGCGTGCTGGTGACGATGCTGGCGGGAGTACTGCTGTCCATTGCGTACCTGCGGACGCGGGCGCTGTGGCTGCCGTGGGGATTGCACCTGGCATGGAACCTGAGCATGGGCGGATTCTTCGGACTGCCGGTGAGCGGGAGCACTGATTTTGCCACGGTAGTGCAGACGAATGCGGTGGGGCCGCGCTGGCTGACGGGCGGGGAGTATGGGCCAGAGGCTGCGCTGGCGACGTTTGTGGTGCTGCTGGTGGGCATTGTGGTGCTGATGCGGGTGACGCGAGACTACGCATGGGAGTACACGCACAGGCCGATCGTGGCGGCGGGGTATGCGATGGAGGTTGCTCCCCCGAGAGCGCATGTGGAGATGGAGAGCAAGGCCGCCACGGCTCCGCAACTGATTCAAATTGCAGCGACTACTCCGCAGGAGGCAAGTCTGCATGGGAATTGGGGCCGAGAAGCAGATTCTGCCGCAGCCCAGCAGCATGACAAAAAATAGGTGCGGCTGGGTTGGCGTGGTAGTTGGGCTGGGTCGTGTAGAATAAAGACTGAGCTGGACCGCAATTCTTCCGTTCGCCTTATCCCGGTGACAACGTATAGAGAGCACGGTCGCAGATGTTGCGGCGCCAATGGCGCGCGGCAGGAACTCTAGAAAACCGAGGAGAGATTTATGGCAAAGATCGCCAAGACAGCAGACCGCAAGAAGGAAATGGACACCACCAAGAGCACGGATTGCCCGAAGTGTTCGAAGCCCACCCGCATCGTGAAGCGAGTGAAGGACCGTGAGCACGGCATTCCCGGCGGCGTATACATTTCGTGCTCAGCATGCGAATTTTACGAGAAGCTGTAAGAAGAAATTTAGACGGGATGGAAAAGGAGACCTTCGGGTCTCCTTTTGCTTTTGGATGCAGATAAAACGTGGAATACCTCAGGGGCTGAAGCCCGGTTCCGTGCCGATTTGTAATTGTGCGGGCTAAAGCCCGCACCTACCTCAAATCAGGCAACAGCAACGATCGGTGGCTAGGGTTTTGCAGCTTGTTTGTTGCGGCGCTTCGTTGCCCAACCTTCCTTGGTGACCTGAGGAACGCGGGTGAGGGCCAAGGCATCTTCAGGGACGTTCTGGGTGATGCAGGAACCGGCGGCGACGTATGCGCCGTCCGCGAGGGTGAGCGGGGCGACGAGAGTGGAATCGCTGCCGACAAAGACGCGGTCGCCGATCGTGGTGGTGTGCTTGTGTACGCCGTCGTAGTTGCAGGTGATAACGCCGGCGCCGATGTTGGTGCCGCTGCCGATGACGGCGTCGCCGAGGTAGGTGAGGTGGTTGGCCTTGGAACCCTTGCCGAGCTTCACCTTCTTGGTCTCAACGAAGTTGCCGACATGCGCGTTCTCACCGATGTCGCTGAGCGGGCGCAGGTGCGAGTAGGGGCCGAGCATGGCGCCAGAGGCTACGGTGGAGCTATCGAGGATGCAGCCATTGCGGATGAGGACATTGTCAGCGATGGTGGAGTTCTGGATGACGGTGTAGGAGCGGATGCGGCAGTCTGAGCCGATGACGGTATCTCCGAGAAGCTGCACGTAGGGCTCAATGATGGTGTCAGGTCCGACGGTGACGGAGGCGTCAATCACACAAGTATCAGGGCGGAAGATGGTGACACCCGCGGCCATGAGACGGTTGGCGGTTGCGGTACGCATGGCGGCATCAAGGTACATCATCTCGGCGATGGTGTTGGCTCCGAGGACTTCATCGACGTTGTCTACAGGGAGGGCGACGACCTTTTCACCGGCGGCGACGAGCAGGGCAGCGACGTCTGTGAGGTAGTACTCGCCATGCGCGTTCTCAGTACGGAGATGATCGAGCTGGGCGAAGAGGCTGGCGGTAGTGAAGGCATAGATGCCGGAGTTGATCTCTGGCGTCGCGAGCTGCGCGGGCGTGAGCGATTTCTGCTCGACGATGGCGGAGACTTGGGGGGAGCCGGGGGATTTGCGGAGTACGCGGCCGTAGCCGGTGGGGTCCGGCGGCAACGCGGTGAGGATGGTCATGGCGGCGTGCTGGCTGAGGTGGAAGTCGCGCATGGCTGCGATGGTTTCAGGGCGGATCAGCGGAGCATCGCCGGAGAGAACGATGAGGTGGCGCGGCGGGGTGATGCCGTTGGCGGCGAAGTGCGCTTTGACCTGCTGAATGGCGTGGCCGGTGCCGCGCTGCTCAGGCTGGTCTACGAAGTGGACGCCGGTGGAGGCTATGGCGGCACGGACAGCATCAGCCTGGTGGCCGACGATGACATAGATGGAGGAGGCCGGCACAATCTGGCTGGCGGCTGCGATAACGTGCATCAGCAACGGTTTGCCGCCGATTTCGTGTAGAACCTTGGGGCGGCGGGACTTAAGGCGGGTGCCTTTGCCTGCGGCCATGATGGCGATGGCGAAGTCTGGAGTGTTCACGTAAACAATATTCTCATGGACAGAAAGAAGTGGTTGACAAAATGAATGACCATTCAGTAGGCTGACCCTGCTGTAACGACCGTCAGGAGCTTTGCCCGCATGAGCACAGCACTCTTCCCCCTGCCGGCCACCGGCGCAGAACCGTCTGCGCGCGGAGCCCGGCTGCAGATCCGCAACGTCGCCGTATTGGGCGCGGGCACGATGGGTTCGCGCATAGCCGCCCACATTGCAAATGCCGGTGTGCCTGTAGTTCTCCTCGATATTGTGCCCAAAGACGCGCCTGCCGACGACGCGAAGGCGCGTAACGCGATTGTGAATGCCGCGATGGAAGGACTGAAGAAGTCAAAGCCAGCAGCATTCTTTGACAATGCGAATGCGCGGCTGATCACGCTGGGAAACTTTGAAGACGACCTGAAAAAGATCGCGGACTGCGACTGGATCATCGAAGTGGTCGCGGAGAACCTGGAGATCAAGCGCGCGCTGCTGGAGAAGGTGGCGGCAGTGTGCAGGCCGGACGCGATTGTAACGACGAATACCAGCGGGTTGCCGGTGGCACGGATTGCGGAGAAGATGACGCCGGAGTTCAAACGGCGCTGGTTCGGGACACACTTCTTCAATCCGCCACGCTACATGCGCATGCTGGAGATTATTCCGACGCCGGAGAGCGACCCCGCTCTGATTGTGGCGGTGGAACACTTCTGCGATCAGCGGCTGGGCAAGGCGATCATTCACGCGAAGGACACGCCGAACTTTATCGGCAACCGCATTGGCACGTTTGCGATGCTGAACACCATGCGCATCATGATGGAGCAGAAGCTGAGCGTGGAGGAGATTGACGCGCTGACGGGCTCTGCGATGGGGTGGCCGAAGACGGGGACGTTCCGGCTGGGCGACCTGGTGGGTGTGGATGTGCTGGCGCACGTGGCGACGAACTTTGCGGCGCAGGCCAGGGAGATTGGCGACGAGCGCGCCGAGGTGGTGGTACCTGAGTTTCTGCTGAAGATGGTGCAGAACAAGCAGCTCGGCGACAAGACGAAGCAAGGGTTCTACAAGAAGGAAGGCAAGGACGCTGAAGGGCGCGACCTGCGCAGCGTGTGGGACTGGGAATCGCTTGAGTACAGACCTGCAGCACGGCCGAAGTTTGCCGGGCTGGAGATGGTGAAGAACATAGAGGCCACGCAGGAGCGGGTGAAGCAGTTGCTCTGGGGTGATCGGAACGAGAAGACAGCGCAGTTTTACTGGGTGGCGCTGACGGAGCTTTTTACCTACGCGGCGAACCGGATTCCGGAGATTTCAGACAACGTGGTAGAGATAGACCGCGCGATGAAGACTGGCTTCAACTGGGAGCTGGGACCGTTTGAGATGTGGGATGCGGTGGGCGTGAAGGAAACCACCGAAGCGATGCGGGCGGCGGGACAGCCGATTGCGAAGAACGTGGAGAAGCTGCTGGCGAGTGGCAATACGAACTGGTACAAGGACGACGTGACGGCGGCTTCAGGGCGCAGCTATTTCGACGTAGCGACGGGCATGTATCTGGCGGTTCCGCAGGCCGAGGGCATAAGCTCTGTGAGCGTAATCAAGAAGGCGCATGGCGTAGTGAAGAAGAATCCAGGGGCGTCGCTGGTAGATGTTGGTGATGGTGTGGCGTGCCTGGAGTTCCACTCAAAAATGAATTCGCTGGGCCAGGATATTGTGCAACTGGTGACGAATACGCTGAAGCCGCAGAGCGATGCGGTGGCAAACTTCGAAGCATTTGTTATTACGAGTGATGCGGCGAACTTCTCAGTGGGCGCAAACCTGATGCAGCTCCTGATGGCGGTGCAGGAAGAAGAGTGGGATGACGTGGACCTGATGATTCGCGGATTCCAGACGATGACGCAGGCGATCAAGTTCTGCCCGAGGCCGGTGGTGGTGGCTCCGTTTGGCATGTGCCTGGGCGGTGGCGTGGAGATTGCGATGCATGCAGCCGCGCGGCAACCGCATGCGGAGTTGTATATGGGGCTGGTGGAGACGGGCGTTGGCCTGCTGCCGGCGGGCGGCGGATGCAGGGAGTTCACGCTGCGGAGTGTGGCGGCGGGGAACAGTATTCGTCCGGACGCGCGCGGCGAGGGGATTGAGCTGTTTGAAGCGCTGAAGAAGAACTTCGAAACCATGGCGATGGCGAAGGTATCGACCTCTGCAGTGGAGGCGCGCGGGTTGGGATTCATGACGCAGGCGGACACGATCACGATGAACCGTGAACGGCTGCTGACGGATGCGAAGGCGCGCGCGCGCGAACTGGTGAATGCGGGGTATAGCGCTCCGGTGATGCGTACGGATATTCCGGCGCCGGGAGAGAGCGCGCTGGCGACGCTGAAGCTGGCGGTGTGGACGCTGCGCGAAGGACAGTTCATCAGCGGGCACGATGCGCGCGTGGCGAACGCTGTAGCGCATGTGCTGTGCGGCGGCGATGTGACGGCAGGGACTCCGGTGAGCGAGCAGTATCTGCTGGACCTGGAGCGCGAGGGATTTTTGTCGCTGTGCGGTGAGAAGAAGACCCAGGAACGAATCGCGTTCACGTTGAAGACAGGGAAGCCGTTGAGAAATTAGTTGTCAGTTTTCAGATGTCAGTTGTCAGAGGGTGTATATGCGAGATGTGGTGATTGCGAGTGCGGTGAGGACGGCGGTGGGCAAGGCTCCGCGGGGAATGCTGCGGACGACGCGGCCGGATGATCTGGCGGCGTTCGCCATCCAGGGAGCGCTGGCACGGGTGCCGCAACTGGAGGAACGCGAGATTGAAGACGTCATCATTGGCTGTGCTATGCCGGAGGGTGAGCAGGGCATGAACGTGGCCAGGGTGGCGGCAATGCGCGCAGGGTTGCCGATTGAGACTGCGGCGATGACGGTGAACCGCTTCTGCGCTTCAGGGCTGCAGACGATTGCACTGGCGGCGGAACGCATTCGCGGCGGCGGGGCTGAGGTGATCGTGGCAGGCGGCACCGAGAGCATGAGCTACATCCCGATGGGCGGGGCGAAGATCTCAGTGAATCCGTGGCTGGTGGAGAACTATCCCGGTAGCTACATGAGCATGGGACTGACCGCGGAACGGGTGGCGACGCACTACGGTATTACGCGGGAAGCGATGGATGAGTTTGCGCACGAGAGCCACATGAAAGCGCTGGCGGCGATTGCCGCAGGGAAGTTCGAAGATGAGATTGTGCCGGTTGCCGTGGCGCAAAGCACACCGAATGGAACCGGAAAGGCGAAGCGGACTGAGACGGTATTCAAGACGGACGAGGGGCCGCGCGCGGACACTTCACTGGAAGCGCTGGCGAAGCTGAAGCCGGTATTTCATGCGAAGGGAACAGTGACGGCAGGAAACTCTTCGCAGATGTCAGATGGCGCGGCGGCGGCGGTGGTGATGAGCGGGGAGCGCGCGCAGGCGCTGGGCATTACACCGCTGGCAAAGTTTGTGGCGTTCGCATATGCAGGCTGCGATCCGGAAGAGATGGGCATTGGGCCGATCTATGCGATACCGAAGGCGCTGAAGCTGGCGGGGCTAACACTGGATGACATTGGCGTGATTGAACTGAATGAAGCGTTTGCAGCGCAGGCGCTGGCAGTGATGAAGGTGCTGCGGATCGATCCTGCGCGGGTGAATGTGAATGGCGGCGCGATTGCGTTGGGGCATCCGCTGGGGTGTACCGGGGCGAAGCTGACGGCGAGCGTGGTGCGGGAGATGAAGAGGCGCGGCGCAAAGTACGGCATGGTGACGATGTGCGTGGGCGGTGGCATGGGCGCGGCAGGGATCTTCGAGTGCTGAATGCACGGCGAATAGTCAGGACGACAATTTTTTTGTAACAGGAGAACATGATGGCGACAGCGGCGGCAGTACCGGCGAAGAGGATTGCGGGCGGAAGTTTTCTGATCGAGGAGCGGACGCCCGCGGAGTGTTTCTTTCCTGAAGACTTCAGCGACGAGCAGAAGCAGATTGCTGAGATGGCGGACCAGTTCGCGCAAAACGAGATATTGCCGCAGAACGACGCAATTGAGGCAAAGGATTTCAGCGTGACGCGGCGGCTGCTGAAGGAGGCCACGGAACTGGGGCTGACGACGGTCGATATTCCGGAAGAGTATGGCGGACTGGAACTGGATAAGGTGACGTCAGCGATTATCGCGGACCATATAGCGCGGCAGGGAAGTTTTTCTGTCGCATTCAGCGCGCATGTCGGCATCGGCACGCTGCCACTGGTCTGGTACGGCACGGAAGCACAGAAGCAGCGCTACCTGACGCGCATTGCCAGCGGCGAGTGGGTGGGTGCGTATGCGCTGTCGGAGTCTACCTCGGCTTCGGATGCGCAGAATGCACGCACGCGCGCGGTGCTGAGCGAGGATGGGAAACACTACATTCTAAACGGCGAGAAGATGTGGATTTCGAATTCGGGATTCGCGGATATCTTCACCGTGTTTGCAAAGTGCGCTGACCCGAAGGCTCCGGAGAAGGGCGAGAAGCTGACAGCATTTCTGATTGAGCGCAATACGCCAGGATTCAGCGTGGGGCCGGAGGAGCACAAGCTGGGGATTCGGGGGTCTTCGACTTGTCCGCTGAGCCTGGTGGATTGCAAGGTGCCAGTGGAAAATCTGCTGGGAGAGATCGGCAAGGGGCACCACATCGCATTCAACATTCTGAACATCGGACGCTTTAAGTTGGGGGCCGCTGCCGTGGGCGGGTCGCGCGCTTCATTGGGCATTGCGACGAAATATGCGAAGGAACGCAAAGCATTTGGCAAAAGCATCAGCGAGTTCGGGCTGGTGCAGGAGATGCTGGCGGACAGTGCGGTGGGCGTATTTGTGGGAGAGGCACTGACGTACCGCACGGTGGGCATGATTGACGCGGCGCTGGCGGATGTAGACAAGAAGGCGCCGGATGCTTCCAAAGAGATCCAGAAACGGATTGAAGAGTATGCGGTGGAGTGCTCGATTCTGAAGGTATGGGGATCAGAGATGCTGGAGATGGTGGTGGACAATACGCTGCAAATTCACGCAGGCTATGGCTACGTGGAGGAGTTTCCGGCGGAGCGGGCGTACCGCGATGCGCGCATCAACCGCATCTTCGAAGGCACGAACGAGATCAATCGGCTGATTATTACCGGGTGGCTAATGAAGCGCGCGATGGCCGGGCAATTGGCGCTGATGCCGGCGATCAAGCAGCTGATGGATGAGGTGATGAGCGGGCCATCGGCGAAGGAGGAACGCGAGGGCTTACTGAGCGCAGAGCTGGGCATGCTGGCGAATGCGAAGAAACTGGCACTCTTCAGCGCCGGCACGGCGATGCAGAAATATATGCAGAAGATTGCCGATGAGCAGGAGGTAATGGGCGCGCTCTCTGACATGATTATCCAGATATTTGCGATGGAGAGCGGGTTGCTGCGTGCGATGAAGATTGAAGCAGCGGGCGGCCCGACAGAGAATGCCGTGGCTATGGCGCGGGTGTATGCGGCGCACGCCATGGAGGTGGTGGAGAGCGCGGCGAAGCGAGTGGTAGCGGCGGTGGCCGAGGGCGACATGCTGCGGACGCAGATGGCGATTGTGCGGCGGCTGACCAAGCAGGATCCGACGGACACAATCGGGCTGAAACGACTGGTGGCGAAGAATGTGATTGCAGCGAACGGCTATATCGTGTAGCAAAGGACCGATCATTGGCCGCCGGGGAGCAATCTTCGGCGGCCTTTTTGTTTGTTGAGGATGCGGCAGGACTCAAGCGTGGTTCGCGCGTATGGGGGGATATAGATATCCACTGTTTACTTTTGAGTAACGGTCAGTAAGAATCGACTCGAAATGTCCATCTGGAAAACCGTAGGTCGAATGCGCCCTTATCTGCTGCAAATAGCTGCAATTGCACTGGCGGCGGTATGTTTGCCAGCGGCGGCGCAGACCGCCACAGTGACGGGCACGGTGTCTCCGCTGCTGGCGGGGGCGAATGACCTGGGGGCTCTGCCGGTTTCTCAGGCGGTGAGCGGCGTGGTGCTGCAACTGCAGACAACTGCGGCGCAGCAGGCTGATTTGGCGCAGTTTTTGAGCGCAGTGACGGATTCGGGTTCGCCGCAGTACCACGCATGGCTGACGGCGGCGCAGTTTGCCGATCGGTTTGGAGCTTCACCTGCACAGGTGAGCACGCTGGCGGAGTGGCTGACAGCGCAGGGGCTACAGTTGACGGTGGCACAGTCGCGCAGCTTTGTGGTGGTGAGTGGAACGGCGGCTCAGGTAGAGCGCACATTTGGCGTGCAACTGGAGCGCTTCCAACTGGCGAGCGGTGCGACGGGATTTGCGAACGTCGCCGATCCGGTTCTGCCAGCGACGATTGCCGCGAGCATTGCGAACATTCGCGGGCTGAATAATTTCTCCTATGCTCCAGCCGCGACAGCGAAGGCATTAATGGCAGCGGCTGCCGCAGATGTGGCGACGATACTGGATGCCACACCACTCGCCGCCAAGGGATTGAATGGCGCGGGCGTGAGCGTGGCGCTGGCGAGCAGCGATGAAGCTGCAGCGGCGATCGCGATTGCGCCACTGGCGGGAGTGAGTGATGGATCTGCTTTCGCGGGGGATTTGCTGCTGGCTGCGACGGAAGGAATCGACGCAAACAATGCGCCGGTACTGCGGGTGGCAGGTGGTTGCGTAGCCAGCGCGACCAGTGGTGACATGGCATGGTTTGAAGCGGTGGCGATACAGGCGAATGCGCAGGGTATTACGCTGGTTGCTGCGACCGCGGATTGCGCGGGTGGCGCGGCATTTCCGGCATCGCTGAGCGAAGTGACGGCGGTGGGTAAGCTGACGACTGCATTTAGCGCAGCGACGGCATTTGCAAGGCCCGCATGGCAGAATACCGCGGGCCTTCCTGCGGATGGTTTGCGGCATACGCCTGATGTGGCGGTGACTTCGCCAGTGGGTGCGGGCGACGCTGCGGCGTTTGCAGGTGCGATGGCGCTGGTGGTGCAGAAGACAGGCGCGCGGCAGGGAAACCTGAACAGCGCGCTCTATATGCTGGCGAACCAGGCGGGCGTGTATAGCCATACAGGTTCGTCGAATACTCTGCAGGCAATGGCGAGCTCGACAAGTTCGACGGTAGCGAGCTATGACGCGCTGGATGGGCTGGGTGTGCCGAACTTGACTGCGCTGTTGTCATTCCTGCCGCTGGGATCCACGGCGACCACGGTATCACTTACCAGCAACAATAACTCGCCGACACACGGGCAGAGCTTCATACTCACGGCGTCGGTTGCACCTTCGGCAGCAACGGGGCCGGTGTACTTCTATACAGGTGGCACAACGTACCAGGGTACCGCGAACCTGAACGGCGGCACGGCGACATTTACATCGTCAGGTCTGGCGGGCGGTACATATGCCTTCACCGCGGCGTACCAGGGCGACGCAACATACGCTGCGAACACGAGCGGGCAGGATATAGTGACGGTGAACCCTGAGGCTGCCGCGCTGACGGAGACAATCAGTGGTACACCGACACTCGGTGTCCCCTTCAACGTCATCGTGGGGGCGGCTGGAACGTCTGGGCTTGGAGTGCCGACAGGGACAATCACGGTTACGCCGCAGGGCATCTCCTACGGCAGCGGTGGTACAGGTGGGCTTACGGGCTACGGCGGCGCCAATACATCGACTGCGACAGTGAGCGTGACGATTGGTCAGGCGGGAACGTTCACGTTGCAGGCATCATGCGTGAGCGGCGACCAGAGCTTTACCTGCAGTTCACCGGCAAGTAAACAGGTAACGGTAGCGCAGGGAACAACAACGACGGCATTTACCTACTCGCCGGACCCACCGACGGCCGGGCAGCCTATTACATTGTCCGCGACCGTTACACCTACTGCGACGAGCAGCAATATTGCAACGCCGACGGGCACAGTCCAATTCTTCGACGGTACCAGTACGACACCGTTGACGACGGGCTCACTTGCGAGCGGCGTGGCGACGGGTACGGTGACGCTTTCACCTGGAAAGACACATTCGCTGACAGCGAAGTATGTGGGCGACACGAACTACAGCACCAGCACATCGAGTGCTCAGAATGCGGCCGGTGGAACGATTGCCAGTGTGACGGGGCTGAGTTCATCAACCTACGCTCCGACGTATGGAAGTAATGTGACATTTACAGCCGTGGTGACGGCTGATCCGAGCGTGACGACGACACTGTCACCTACGGGTAAAGTGAATTTCTACTCCAACGGCACGCTGCTGGGATCGCAGGCGCTGGCCGCGGGTGTAGCGAACTATTCCACGACGATATTGCCGGTGGGACTGGATTCAATCACGGCAACTTACGTGGGCGACACTAATTTTGCGACCAGCAGCAGCACGGCTTACAACGGCGTGACGGTGGCGGCTGCAGCGGGAACGCTGGCGGCAAGCGTGGCGCCGTCAAGCAGCGTTCCGTATGGAGCGACGGCAACGGTGACGGCGACGCTGACACTTTCAGGCGGCGGCACACCGGCAGGCACCATCACAGCGACGATTCCGGGCACGGGTGGCGGTACCTACACGGGCACACTGGTGCCAAACAGCGGCGGTTCGGCTACGGCGACGATAGCGGTGAATGCACCTCCGCCGGGGAACTACACGATTACGGTCGCGTGTGCCACGACCACGACGAACTATACGTGCGCGCCGACTTCGACCACGCTGGGCACAGTGAAGGGCATTACAGCAACTACGGTGAGCTTTGTGCCGGCGGCTCCGCTGGCAGGGCAGACGACGCAGCTTACGGCGGTGATTGCGAATACGGGCGGCGGCACGCTGAGCTACACCTACACTGGCTCAGTCACGTTCTATGACAATGGAGCGGCCATCGGAACGGCGGCGGTGACTTCAAACCAGGCCACACTCAGCGTGACGTTCAAGGCGAATGTGCTGCACACCATTACGGCTGTCTACACAGGTGATACGAACTGGACGGGAAGCACTTCAGCGGCAGCGGCGATTACGGCGATGGCCAGCCCGACAACGACTACACTTTCCACAAATCTATCCACGGCGCTGGTAGGAACGAACATCATCATGACGGCGACGGTGGGGGGAACCAGTGGCACGCTGCTGATGGTTCCGACGGGGACGGTTACGTTCTACGACAATTACAACGGCGTGATTGCAACGCTGGGGACGTCCGTACTGAGCGCCAATGGACCGTATTCCGCAATGGCGACGCTGACCACGACGGGATTGCAGGGCGGAACGCACAGCATCTTTTCCATTTACAACGGAGACACCAATTTTGCGACGTCGACCAGCCCAACACTGGTGATTACGGAACAGGACTTCAGCCTGGTATTTGTACCGGGATCGCTGACACTGTCACGCGGGCAGAGCGGACAGGTTGCCGTGGTGCTGGGAACGGTTGGCGGGTTTACCGGGAGCATTACGTTTGGCTGCACACCACCGCCGGATACGGAGACGACGTGCTCGTTCCTGCCTACGACTATCGCGGCTGGAGGGTCAACCACGATGTACATCGGCACGACGGCGCCGAGCGCGGTGAAGGGGACCGAGACGGCGCGGAACCCGCTGCGGATGTTGCTGCCGGTGACCATGGCGGGGCTCCTGCTGCTGTTGCCTGTGGGACGACGGAAGTTACGGGTTGGTCTGCTGGTGCTGCTGATGGCGGTGGCGCTGAGCAGTGGGGGGTGCGCCGACGTGTCGCTGGGGAGCGGGTCAGGCAACTCCGGTGGCGGGGGCGGAACAACCACGGGAACGCCCCAGGGAACGATGAACTTTACCGTCACCACGGCGGGGACATCATCCGGTTCCAGCGGAACGTATACCGTACGGCACAGCACCAGCTACATGGTGACGGCGCAATAATTGAGCCGAGTGACGGTGGAACCCAATCAGACGCAACTTTGGCAAAGAAATCCCGTCTAACGAGACGGTTACCCATCTCCTGCTGCAGCGTTGTGTTCGCTGGGCAAGCTTGGTGGATGGCGAGTACCATGTAAAAATCAGCAGCGCACTTCAACTGAATCGAGTCGCATCTATGTCATTGCGTTCTGTTTGCCATCTCTCTTTGATCGCCTTTCTGCTTTTTTCCGTGATTGCGCTGCCCGCAATGGCAGTACAGCCGGCGAGCCGGATTGCCACGATTGATAACAGCGTGAGGGTTGCGCTGCCGGGTACGGCGCATCCACTGGCAACACCAGCCGCAGACCGCGGTGCAGTGGCGGACTCGCTGCAACTCTCCGGGCTGGCACTACAGTTTCAGCGCAGCGCAGCGCAAGAGGCTGCCCTGGAGACGTTGGTGCAGCAGCAGAACGATCCGTTGTCGCCGAAGTTTCACCAGTGGCTGACGCCGGAGGCGTTTGCTGCGCAGTTTGGAATGAGTGCGGCAGATATTGCCAAGGCGAAGGCGTGGCTTGAGTCACAGGGCTTCACCGTGCTGAAGGTGGCAGACAGCGGCAACGCCATCCTCTTCAGCGGAACGGCAGGGCAGGTACGCGCAGCGATGGGCACTTCAATCCATCACTACCAGGTGAACGGCGCGCTTCACTATGCGAATGAAGGTACGGTGGCGCTGCCGGCGACGCTGGCAGCGGTAGTTGGACACGTGAGCGGGCTGGATGATTTCAAGCCGAGATCGAAGGCTATCCGGGCACAGAGTGCGGCGAGCAACCCGGCAGACCTGAAGGCAATGTTTACCTCAGGCATCAGTGGCAGCCACTTGATTACGCCGGGAGACTTCAGCACCATTTACGACACCACGCCGCTCTATAACGGCGGCTACACGGGCGCGGGCATTGCAATCGGCATTGCGGGACAGACGGACATTGTCTTGTCAGACATCGCGGCGTTTCGCGCTGCGGCCGGTCTGGCAGCAAAGGCTCCGACAGTGGTATTGACGACGGGTTCCTCTGACCCTGGCATTTCGTATGGGGATCTGGGCGAGGCGGACATCGACCTGGAGTGGTCCGGCGGTGTAGCTCCGGGAGCCAACATCGTGTTTCTGAATTCAACAAACGCGTTCTACTCGCTGGTGTGGGGCATCCAGAACCGGGTGACGATAAACAGCGTGAGCACGCTCATCCCGATCCTTTCCGCAAGCTATGGATTGTGCGAGGCGGAGCAGTCGACCTCGACGGTGACCACGATGGAAGCCGCGTTCGTGCAGGCTGCATCACAGGGCCAGACGGTGATTGCGGCAGCGGGCGATACCGGCGCGGCGGATTGCGATAACAGCACGACAACTACTACAGTCACAGTTTCTACACTCGGTTTGGCGGTGGATTATCCGGCATCGAGTGCAAATGTGACGGCCATCGGTGGTACTGAGTTCAACGAAGGCACAACTCTTTGCTCTACGACATACTGGAACGGCAATGGGAGCTGCACCTACACCAATAACTCAGGTGACATCATCAGTTCGGCGAAGTCTTATATCCCGGAGATGGCGTGGAACGATACGCCAACACTCGCGCTCTCAAACTATTACAGCGGCTTGCTGGGCGGCGGCGGCGGCGCGAGCATTCTCTTTGCCAAGCCATCGTGGCAGACCGGCGTAACCGGCATTCCTGCAGACGGGAAGCGAGACGTACCGGATATTTCGCTGAACGCATCGCCGGTGCATGATGCATACCTGGTATGCACCCAGGTGGTGCTGTCGGGAAATCCTAACCAGTATTCGGGAAGCTGCGGTAACGGCTTCCGTATTGCGGACGGAACGTACGCCGACACCAATAATCTGACGGCCTACGGCGGTACGTCAGTAGGCGCGCCCTCATTCGCGGGCGTGGTGGCACTGATCGAGCAGAAGATGGGCTTGACGCTGGGCGGAGTAAACAAAGCGCTGTACGGCATCGCATCCAACTCAACTTCATACGCCAGCGCATTTCACGACATCACCGCCGGCAACAACGAGATGCCATGCAGCACGGGCACGGGCTGCTCCAGCGGGCTAGTGGGCTACACGACGACTGTGGGATATGACCAGGCCACCGGACTGGGCAGCATTGACGCCGCCAATCTGGCGACGGCGTATGCAAGCTACTTTGCTGCGAACGGCGGCACGACGTTGGCGATTACGTATACACCGACAACGCCGGTGATCGGTTCGCCGGTCACGTTTACCGCGACAATCAGCTACACGAGTTCAACTGCGCCGGCGGGCACGGTGACCTTCACCATTGACGGCACGGCGGGCAGCCCGGTGACGGTGGCGACCGCAGCAGCAAGCACGGGCTACAGCTTTGCTACAGGCGGCACACATACCATCTCCGCGGTCTATACCAGCAGCAACAACTTCCTGAGCTCGAATGCGTCAACGACGATCTCCGGATTCACCAATGCAGCCGGCACGGTTGCGACTGCGACAACGCTGACGGGCACGCCCACCACGGTATCGCTGTACGGCGCGGCACCGGCGTTTACGGCAACGGTAGCGTCGGTGGCAGGCGGAATCGGTAACAGCACGGTGACGTTCACGGTGGGTGCGGTGTCGATCAAGGTGTCGACGTCATGCTCGCTGACGGCTACTTCGTGTGTTTACACCTACACGCCGACCAGCGTGACGAGCCTGAATGGCTTCTCCGCCGGTACGACCTCAGTGAGCGCGCACTACGACGGCAGCACAACGTATCAGCAATCGCTATCGAGCACCCTGCCCGTGACGGTGCTCAATCCAGCGTTCACCATTACGGCGCCGCCGATGACAGTGTCATCCAGCGTGACGGCGGCGGCATCCACATCAACGATCACCATCACGTCGACCGGGGGCTTCAATGATTTGGTCGGCCTGAAGCTCTCAACCTCAAACTACACGGGTTGTGGCTACATAACGCCCAGCAGCGTGACTCCGCCAGCCAACGGCTCCATCACTGCAGTCATTACACTAGGTAATTGTACAAATGCGATGTTGATACCCTATGGGCCAAGGGCGCACAGGGATGTCGTGGCGGCCGGCATGGGACGGAACTGGTTTGCAGGAGGAGTCGCGGGGTTGGGCATACTGCTGGCCTTCGCGAGCTTCAGCCGCAAGCGCAGGCTGCCGCGTATGGCGGCGGTGCTGGCGGTTGTACTGCTTGGAGGTATGCTGGCCAGCGCTGTGGGATGCAGTAGCAGCGGCGGTGTAACTGGCAGTGGTCTGGTTCCGGGCACCTACCAGGTGACCGTGATTGGCACTGATACAACGAACTCGTCTATAGCGCCGGTTTCGACCACGTTTACGGTGACGGTGAACTAAACGAGACATTGGTTCCCCATCCCAGAGAGGGGATGGGGAGGGGAATTTGCGTGGGGTGACTGCAGCACGAACGCTGCAATGCCTGTAGATTCAAGACCTTCGGCAGGGGACGGGGTATGTTCGCTTGATTTTCGCGCCAAATCCCTTTAGAATAAGGGTTTTGGGTGAGGATTCGGGTACGCACTTTCAGCCTGAGCCGCCCGGAATTCACATTACCGCGGAACAGGGGCAACACACTACATGGCAAAGCGTCGTGGCAATCCAAACTGGGGCAAGCCGGAGCCCATCGGGCCGGTAGTTCCTACGGTTACATCTTTTGAACTAGTGGTAAAGGAGTTCAAGTTGACTCCTGACCAGTACATCCGCTCCACGCGTTTGCGCGAGTGGGCGCGGCGCAACAAAAACTCCAAGTACATTCCCGAGGCGCTGCTGGAGGCCTGGGGCTTTGAGATCGAATCGACTCTGTAGGAACTTCAAGAACAGAAGAATGAGAGCCGTCCCTGTTTCCGGGATGGCTTCTTCATTTAATTTCCAAGTTGCAGAGATTGAATCAGAGGTAAGTTTAATGCAATACAAATCTTGCAACAAAAATGGCCAGTCAAAATGAGTGCTCCGCTTCAGCCGCTTTTTTCTTTGATCAAACAAGGTATGCCAAAGCGTTCGATGGGTATCAAGCTCATTGTGGTGTGTTCTTTGGCACTACTGATGACGATTCCGTCGTTCTTTGTGGATAGCCTGATCGACGACCGTACCCATCGTGCTGCAGCGGTGGCAACTGAAATCGGTGGCCTGGTTGGTGGCCCTGAGAACTTTCTTGGCCCAACGCTGGCAGTTCCGTATCACGACATGGATGCACAGGGTAAGCCGGAGAATGGGCTGTACTTAGTGGCTCCCGCAACAGGAGACGTCGTGGTAACAACGACCACTCAGGAGCGGCACAGATCGCTTTTCAAGGTGCCGGTCTATCAGGCAGATATTACATTTCACGCTGCGTTTGATCTGTCCGGCATACCTCACGGAAGCGGTGCGGTGCTGGATTGGGACCGAGCAACGATTGTGGTGGGGGCAGCCGACGCACGCGGTGCGTTGGCTGACGCTACGCTTACCTCGGGGGGGGGTAGCGTAAAGACATTTATTCCTGCTACCAGCCTGGGCACAGTCACTGTGCCGGATACGGGAGTACCTGAGTCTTCAGCGGTACGGGATAACAAAGATCTGAAGTTCTTCGAAGTGCCGGTTACAGGACTAGCGAAGGCGGACGCGAAGTTCGATGTAACAGCGAAGATGAAATTTTCAGGCGCACAAAGGCTGGTGGTCGAGGCCTACGGCAAAACGACCACTGTGGCGATGAACGGAGATTGGCGGAACCCGAGCTTTGACGGATATTTTCTACCAGTGAAAAGGAGTATGCCGGGCAACGGCTTTGAAGCGTCATGGGCTGTTCCGTTCATTGCGCGCGGTGTTCCTGCTGAAGGCGATACCAATATGCTGGCGAACCTGGGTCATACGGCCATGGCAGTTTCCTTTGTGGAGATGGTGGACCCGTATCAATCGGTGACGCGTGCGCTGAAGTATTCACCGCTCTTCATCTTTCTGATCTTTCTTTCGTATTTTCTTTTTGAAGTGACGACGGGGAAGCGTGTTCACCCAGCACAGTACGTTCTGATTGGCATTGCGCAAACGATCTTTTTTGTTCTACTGCTTTCCATCGCAGAGCGTATCGGCTTTGATTTCGCGTTCATTCTTTCCGCTATTGCTACGGTAGGACTGATTTCGATCTATGCGAAGTGGACATTTGATAGCAGGGCGCAGGGACTGCGCGCGCTGGCAATCTTCTCTCTGCTGTACGGACTGATCTACATTCTGTTGAGGCTGGAGGATCAGGCGCTGTTGGTTGGGTCGATTGCGAGCTTTGTTGCGATTGCAGCAGCGATGTATTTCACCCGCAGCATGAACTGGTACGGCGAACAGGCGCCCCCACCTGCCCCAACAGGACCACCACCGGCGGTGTAGTGCTGCACCGTCGATGGTGCTAGGCTGGAAGTACGACGTATGCCATATTCCGATCCACATTTCGTGAAGGTTCCTGAAGCGCTGGATGCGATCCGCGCGGGCAGGATGATTATTGTTGTGGACGATGAGGACCGCGAAAACGAAGGCGACCTCACGCTGGCGGCGGAGTTCGTGACGCCGGAAGCTATCAACTTTATGGCCAGGTTTGGCCGCGGGCTGATCTGCCTGGCGCTGACGGAAGAGCGTGCCGACTACCTGCGGCTGGGGCCGATGACCACGGACAATACCTCGCGCTTCGGCACGGCGTTTACCGAGAGCATTGAGGCGCGCGAAGGCGTGACCACCGGCATCTCCGCGCAGGACCGCGCCCATACGATCCAAGTAGCAATCGATTCAAGCTCAACCGCTGCTGATCTGGCGCGGCCGGGGCATGTGTTCCCGTTGCGCGCGCGCAAGGGCGGTGTGCTGGTGCGCGCAGGGCAGACGGAAGCTTCAGTGGACCTGGCACGCATGGCGGGACTGAAATCTGCCGGGGTGATCTGCGAGATCATGAACGACGACGGGACCATGGCACGAGTGCCGGACCTGGTAAAATTCTGCGCGGAACATGACCTGAAGATATTGACCGTGGCGGAGCTGATTCGCTACCGGCTACAGAACGAGCGCTACATCCATCGCGTGGCAGAGTCTGCGCTGATGACGCAGCATGGTGAGTTCCGCATGATTGCGTATGAGAGCGACGTGAACGGCGGCGAGTCGCACGTGGCGCTGGTGAAGGGCAAGATTGGCAGCGAGGAAGAGCAGAGCACGAACCCGGTACTGGTTCGCGTGCACCAGCATTGCCTGGCGGGCGACGTCTTCGGCTCTGCTGCATGCGATTGCCGCACACTGGTAGATCAATCGCTTGCCATGATTGCAGAGGCAGGACGCGGCGCGTTTGTGTATCTGCACAATGCGTCGCCGGGTTTCGGAATCGATCGCACGGCGACACCGCCGCAGATGAACCTGCATCGCGACAGCCAGGGCGTTGGACTGCGCACGCTGCGGCAAGTGGGGTTAGGCGGGCAGATACTGAGCGACCTCGGCATCCGGCGCATCAGCCTGCTGACCAATACGCCGACACACATTCCGGCTCTGCAGGGCTTTGGCGTGGAGATCGTAGAGCGGCTGCCGATTCTGGTCGGCGCGAAAGTCATCCGCTAAATACACCCCAACCGTAACTAATTATCCAGCAGGTCACCGAAGCCGCGTTCCCGCATGGCGAGGAGGAATTCTGCGTGGGTGGTGTACTGGATCGCCTGCAGTCCGGCGGCGATGGCACCCTGCACATTCTTCTCGCGGTCGTCGATGAAGAGGATGCTGGCGGCGGGGCAGCCGAGGCCTTGGACGGCGCACTGGTAGATGGCGGCGGCGGGCTTGATGATGCGGTGTTGGTGCGACCATGTGCAGTGAGTGAAGTTCGCTATCCAGGAATGCTTGTGGCGCAGGCCGGATTCCATGGCGTCGCCAATGTTGGAGAGGATGCCGGTGCGGATGCCGCGCTGCTGCAAGCGGTGGGCCCACTCCACCATGGGGCGGTTGATCTGTCCCCAGACCTCCACGTCTGCGGCGCGCAGGGCGTCAAGTTTGGCTGCGTCCAGCGTAAACACGGTCTCCTTTGCGATGAGCTGCCAGTAGGCTTCGCTGGTCAGTTCGCCACGGTCATATTCGTCGCGGTGCAGCCAGTAGCTGTGGTGGAGGCTTTCTTCGCCGGCCCCGGTCAGAGCGCGTAGAGTGGCCCAGGCGAAGGGATCGGCAGGCGTGCTGAGGACCATGCCGTAGTCAAAGAGTACGGCGCAGATAGCAGGCTTCGGAATAGAAGTCATATCTGGATTGTAGGGTAACGGCTGAGCGGGTCATCCACAGGCACAGCCGAGTACGATAGAGGCTGTGGCATTCCGGTTTTCAGCACGAACGCAGTGGGAAGCATCCGAGGACGGCTATGCGCTGGCGCTCCGGGCAGCGCGTGCTGCAGGGCTCACCCTGGTGGACCTGACGGCATCGAATCCGACGGCGTGTGGGCTGCGGTTTGATGCGGAGGAGACGCTGGGGCCACTGAGCCATGCGGCAGCGTTGAGCTACGACCCTGATCCGCGTGGTATGCGCTCTGCGCGGGAGGCTGTGGCCGGGTACTACGCTGACCATGGCGCGGCGGTGGCTGCGGATGAGTTGATATTGACGACCAGTACCAGCGAGGCTTACAGCTTCCTGTTCCGGTTGCTGTGTGATCCGGGCGATGAGGTGCTGGCAGCGCAACCGAGCTATCCGCTATTCGATTTTCTGGCCGATTTGGATGATGTGCGGCTAAAGGCCTATCCGTTGTTCTATGACCATGGCTGGTCCATTGACCTGCACTCCCTGGAGCAAGCCATTACACCGCGAACACGGGCTGTGCTGGTGGTGCATCCGAATAATCCGACAGGTCAGTATGTGAGCGGGAGCGAACGGGCGGCGCTGCAGGAGCTGTGCGCTCGGCGGGGGCTGGCGCTGATTGTGGATGAGGTGTTTCTGGACTACCGCGTGGCTGAAACGGCGCAGGCGCGGGCAAATGCGGTGAGCTTTACCGCTGGCGAGCATGCGGCGCTTACGTTTGTACTGAGCGGCATGAGCAAGATTGCCGCGTTGCCGCAGATGAAGGCTTCGTGGGTAGCGGTGAAGGATCCAGCGCAGGCCCGGCAGGAGGCTATGCAGCGGCTGGAAGTGATTGCCGATACCTTCCTGTCAATGTCCGCCCCGGTTCAGCTTGCGCTGCCGCACTGGCTGGCAAACCGGGGGGAAATCCAGCGGCAGATACTGGAGCGCGTCCGGGCGAATTGGGGACAGGCGCGGGACGCATTGGGGGTACGGGGCTGGGTTGGCTGGAGTGGGAGGCGGGCTGGAATCTGGTGCTGAAGGGACCCGCATCTGCCGACGACGTGGAATGGGCTACGAGCCTAGTGGAATGCGAGGGATTAGTGACACATCCAGGGTCGTTCTACGGGATGCCCCAGCATGGCCGACTGGTGATCAGCCTGATAGTGGAGGAGACTGTGTTCGCTGAAGGAATGAGGCTGCTGGTGAAGAAGTTGAAGTGATCTCGCTGCCGAAAGGCGAACCAAGATAGTTACTACTTCAAGTGGTGCTAGTAATGTGGAACATCATATTTATCAGTCTAAATATTTCTATCTAAATATCTTGTAGGAATGGATTCCGGTGCCGTTCTGCGGTAATGGTTGTTGCAGCACCATGTCCGGAGATGACTTTTGTTTCGTCGGGGAGGGTCATGAGGCGATCTTTGAGGGAGGCCATAATCTTGCGGAAGTCGCCTCCGGGGAGGTCAGTGCGGCCGATGCTGCCGGCAAAGAGGGTGTCTCCGGCGAGCAGGAGGTGCTCGCCGGGAAAGTGAAGAGAGATGCTGCCCTCGGTATGGCCGGGGGTATGGAGGACGACGCCATGGATGTCTCCGACGGCGATTTTGGTGCCTTCCTCGGCGCTGGCGTCTGGCGCGGCGACGGTAGGTGTGGCCACACCTAACCAGCCAGCCTGAATATCCATCATCTTGACTTGGGGGAGGTCGAGCTGGTTGTAGAAGACCGGGGCGCCGGTGACGGCTTTCAGCCGGGCGGCGCCAGCGATGTGGTCAATGTGCGCGTGGGTGATGATGATTTGTTTGATGGAGAGGTGATGCCTGGCGAGGACGGCGAGGATGCGGTCAATTTCGTCGCCGGGGTCGACCACGATGGCTTCGTGGGTGGCTTCGTCGCCCAAAGTGGAACAGTTGCATTGCAGCAGGCCGACGCTGAGAACTTCGTGGATCATGACTACGATGATACGGCTTCAGGCATGTGCATTGAAGCAACAGGTATATGATTACGATCCATAAGGGACACGCTATGCGGACAAGCTGGAAGTTATTCCTTCTGCCGCTACTGATCCTCCCCGCAGTGGCACTCACTTCGTGCGGTGGCAATCCGACGCCGCCTGCCTCCACTCCCTATACCGGCCTGACGGGCAACTGGGCTCTCGCCGGTGACCGAGCGACGAGCACATACCCGGCCATATCTGCTGCGCTGACGTTGAATGGGAATCAGATCAATGCGATTGCGGATATAGCAGTACCATGCGCCCGGTTGCTTGACCCATTGGTATCAATTCTGAATGTTCCAGTGGCTCTGACAGGTACGCTGGCGTCAGATGGGACATTCACACTGACTGAGCCTCCCTTGCCAGTCCAACTGCCACTTCAGGTGACTCTTCAAGGGAACTCGCAAACAACGGGCTGGGGTGGAACGTATGCCATCGCAAGTACGGCCGCTCTTACGGGATGCACGATAGTTTCCCCAAGCAACGGCAGCTTTACGGCAAAGGCGATCCCGCCGCTTAACGGAACTTATATTGGCTCCGCGACATTCTTCAGTTCACCCGGAGGGAATTTGTACGCTGCGACAGTTAATGCACAGCTTACTCAGGGAGGTGCGAACGGATCGCCGGGCAGTACTGGATATTTTCCGCTGAGCGGCACGATAACCGTGCAGAGTGTGCCGTGCTTCACTCACGGGGCAACTGCAGCCAATGCCACGACCGGCGAGATTTCCGGGGATTTCTTCACTGTTCAATTCACGATGGATGATGGGTCTACGCTACTGATGGGCGGGGAAATGACGGATTTCACTGGAGCGACGCTTCAGGCCACCTACATTGTGAGCGGTGGCAACTGTAACGGCATGATTGGGAATGGAAGCGCCGTGCTTCATTAACGTGGATTAATAACAGACAAATGGAAAAGGGCAGGCGCGAAGCCTGCCCTTTGATTATTTGTGGCGGAAGAAGTTACTTCTTCGCGGGCTGCGAGGTGGTGATGCCGCTGAGCACGGAATGGTCAGTAGCGCGGCGCGACATCATGATGGTGAGGCCGATAGAAGTGAACATGAAGAACACGGCAGCCCAGGTGGTGAGACGGGTGAGCAGGTTGGCTGCGCCGCGGGGACCAAAGGCCGTCTGCGAACCCTGGCCACCGAAGGCACCGGCGAGGTCAGCGCTCTTGCCCTGCTGTAGCAGAACAACCGCGATCAGGAACAGGCAGACGATGACGTGAATAGTAACAAGAAGATAGAGACCAATGGAACTCATGTGCTTCACTTACCTGTCCGTACGTGGTGACCGCAGGCCGCTTTCCGAAAATGGGTAGATTTGGTGCGGAGGAGGGAATCTAAACCCTTTGCCCTAAGGGCAGCCAGCGCCTCAACTCAGCATTGAGTGTATCACTGAGACCAGTCTGAACCCAAGTATCCGGATAGGAACTGCGGGGCGATTTCACGGGATTGACACGGAGTGAAACGCAGGAGATGTTCTTACTTTACAAGGGTTGACGGTTCCTTATAGTGTTCGATGTGCGGTAAGTTCCATATCGGGATAGAGCCGAAGCTGGTGAGCGGTACGTACGCGGATTTATCCCTTACGCCCTCAAATAGGAGAATCGGGTGTCGAGAGCAATGAGTATTTCATTCGAACAGCGAATTATTAGAGCGGCCTTTCTGGCGTGTACGCTGCTGGGCTTGTCAGGCTGTGCGATGAGCATTGCTGGTGGAGCGAATGCGGGCAGTGGTGGGTCAGGACCGATTGCAGGTGCGCGCCTGGGTGGTTCAGTGAATGGAGGGCAGCAGCCGATCTCTGGAAGCACGATTCAGTTGTATGCAGCAGGGCAGCCTGCGGCGCCAGCGTCAGGTAATGCAACGGGAGGCTACGGTCAGGGCGCGACGGCGCTGATTACGCCGGGCAGCATGACGGTGGGTTCCAGCAATAACTACTGGCCCTATGGAACAACTAACGGTGCGAGCTGCACCTACACCACAGGAAATCCTAATAACTGTACGGCGCTCCCGCAGACGAATGCGAATGGGCAGTTCATCATTACGGCGGATTACACATGTCCATCGGCTAGTTCGCAGGTGTATGTGGTAGCGACGGGCGGAAACCCGGGGCTGACCGGCACAGTAAACAACCAGTACATCGCGTTGATGGCGGCACTGGGGCCATGCAGCGGGCTGGCGACGACGTATGCGACGCTGCCGATCTTTGTGTCAGAGGTCTCGACGGTAGCGGGTGTGTGGTCGCTGCAGCAGTTTATTGCGACGCCGGACGGCACACATGCTTCCGCGGCGTACACCTCACAAGGCGGATTGTATGGCAGCACAGCGGTGAACATTGGCGCGTCCAGCGGGCCGGTTGGCGGCTATGGGCCAGACGCCGTGCAGACGCAGCAGGTGGGGTTGATCAATGCATTCAGCATGGTGAACAACCTGGAGAATATCAATACCGGCCTGGCGAACATTGCGACAAATGCATGGGCTACGCCGTACAGCGCGAAGATCAATGCGCTGGCGAATACGCTGGCAGCCTGCGTGAATACCGATGGTGGCCCAGTGAGCGGTGGCACGAGCACGCTATGCAGCACACTGATGGCAGACTCTGCAGCGAATGGGGTTACTCCGCAGGACACGCTGCAAGCTGCATGGATGATGGCGCGGAATCCGACGAACAATGCAAGCACGCTGCTTGGGTTGGCGACAGGAACGGGCGCTCCATTTCAGACGCCAACGGCGCTGGCATCGACCACGGCAAACCTTGACCTAACGTTAGAAGTAAGCCTGGGGCCGACCTTTGGCGCATCCAGTACGACGCCGGGATCGAACGCGTTCTACTATCCGGAACGGATGTCCATCGACGAGTATGGGCGACTCTGGGTTTACAACGTGAGCGCTGCGGGAAACACCGGGCTGACGACACCGTTCATTGCCGAGATTGCAGCAAATGGCACGGCGCTGGCGGGGCCTTTCCAGACGTACGGCGCACTGGGCGGATACAGCGGCGGCACCAATACCTGCACGCTGGCAAACACACACACGCTGAGCGGCATTGTGGAGCAGATGGCGATCGATCAGAACAGCTACCTGTGGGCAGGAAACTATTCTGAGTCTGCGCCAAGCTGTGCGGGCAGCTCAAAGAGCGTGATGCGTATTGATACGGATACGGCGAGCGTGGCGACGGGGTATTACTTCCAGACGAGCCCGGGCGTGATGGTGGCTGACGCTGCCGGTAATGTATGGGGTGAGGGCAACAGTGCCCATATTGTCAGCTTTGCGGGCGCGGGTTCAACCTATGTAGCCGGCTCGGCGACGAACGGTGCTTCGCCCTATGCAGGCACGGCGGATATGCTGGGCAACATCTGGCTGGAAACAGCAACGGCATGCACCGTGGGCGGCACAGTTGGCCAGGGCGGGGTTCTGCTGCAGATTCCAGTTTTCAGCGTCAGCGCACCGAGCGCGGCCAACGGCTTCTATACCAGCGGCAATACTGCGTGCGCAGGTGGAACGCAGACCACGACCGCTGTCCAAAGTCAGATATGGGGTCTGGCGGCGGACGCTAACAACGGCATATGGGGAGTGAATGAGGCGCCTGCGGGAACGAACACGGTGACCTACTTCGCGCCGCAATCGAACGCCTGGGCGACTGCAGTGAACGCCAGCACGGCGATTCCGCTCACGGGCGCGCTGACCAGTGCCTCAGGCGCTAATGGGCTGGCTACGCCGACGGCAGTGGCCGTGGATGGATCAAACAATGCGTGGGTGATGAACAATGCATCCATTACTGGATATGGCGACAGCCTGTCTGAGTTCTCGGTGACGCTGAGCGCGGGCACTAACAATATCAGCTCCATCAACAGCGTGTATCACTACATCTTTGCGAGTACGAATAGTCCGTTCCCACATCTGCCGAAAGACGTGGCGATCGATCCATCTGGAAATATATGGATGCTGAGCGGCTACTCCGGTTCCACTGCAGTTTCAGTGATGGTGGGCGCGGCAACGCCGGTGCTGACGCCGCTGGTCTTCCAGACGGAGTACAACATGGTGGGTTCTACGACGCCACCCTCGCTGACAGTAGCACCATCTCCGCTGACCCTGACCAGTACAGCCGTGGGTAATACCAGTGCGGGGCAGACGCTGACGCTGACAAACGCAGGTACGAATGCAGTGACCCTGGGTACATATACGGTTACGGGCGCGAACGCAGCGGATTTCAGCATCAGCAGCAATACCTGCGGCAGCAGCGTGGACGCAGGCAACACTTGCATCCTGACGATTACGTTTTCGCCATCGGCTACCGGATCGCGCACCGCGACGCTTGCTATTACGAGCTCAGCGGCAACGTCTCCGTTGAATGTGACGCTGAATGGCACGGGACTGCTGGGACCGATGAAGGTGGTGGTGACGCCGAGCCCGGCAACGGTGGCGGTGGGCACGTCGCAGGCATTTAGCGCGACGGTGGCAAACGATCCATCCAATGCAGGCGTGACCTGGAACATCAGCAGCGGATTGGGCTCGCTGCTCGCGTCCACCACGACCGGCGTGACCTACTATGCGCCGGCAGGGCTGCCAACTTCACCGAGCACGGTGTCTGCATCGCTGATTGCAACCAGCATTAGCGATCCAACCAAGACCGCGACAATCGCGATTACGATTACGGCGCCGACGATTCCGGTCAGCCAGTGGGTGTACTACGATGCCACTGGCAACCTGGTGTACAAGACGCTGGCCAATGCCGATAACGCAGGCGCTGACGGCTATGACAGCATCATGGACTTCTCCACTGCAGGCTACATGCAGGGTGGCACGGCGATTCCGACGGTAGCGCAGGCGGCAGCGGTATCTCCATCTGGCGATACCAGCGGAGCGACGGACACGGCGAATATTCAGAGTGCCATCGTTACGGTCGGCGCGATGACGATGAATGGTTCAGGATTCCGCGGCGCGGTGGTGCTGGCGGCGGGAAACTATTACGTCAACAACATTCTGAGCCTGAACCTGAGCGGTGTGGTGTTGCGAGGCGCAGGCAGCGGAACCACCAGCAGCTCCAACACGATTATCAACATGGTCCCGCTTACCGGCAGCGTGGATCCAGTTACGGCGTGGACCATTGCATCGAACACGCTCACAGTTACGGCGAGCAATACGCTGGTGATCGGCGAGACGGTAACGCTTAGCGGATTCCCAACGAGCACCTTCCTGAATGGGCAGACGGTGACAGCGACGGCGGTGACCAGCACGCAGTTCACGGCGAGCTTCACCCATGCGAGCGGATCGGCGACAGAAAGCGGATCAGCAACGGAACATCCGCAGTACCCGCTGGTGGGACTGGGGCTCTATAAGGTTGGTACAGCAGCATGCGGAAGCACAGCCTATACCTGCAGCCAGTATTCACCAACGGCTGCGGGTTCATCGACAGCGGTGACCGATGTGTACGTGCCCGCAGGCGCAACTACGCTGCATGTTGCCAGCACCTCGGGGCTGAGCGTGGGCACGGCAGTTCTGATTACCCGGCCAGTCACACAGACGTGGATCGACTTTATGGGGATGGACGCAACGACGGCGCCGATTGATCAGTGCAGCGGCGGTGGATGCAGCTGGATTGCGGTAGGGAATTCGGGCTACAAGCAGGACCGCACCATCACAGCAATCAGCGGTAACCAGATTACGTTGGATGCGCCAGTCTCTGATTCTATTGACAGCGTATATACCGGACTGGATGGCGCAACGGTACTGCCCTACACGCTTAACCGGGTCACGCAGGTGGGCGTAGAAAATCTGCGGGCTATTGCTCCCGTGCCGTACAACAATCTCGTGCCGCCGACTCCTTCATACCAGCTCGTGGTGAGCTACGACGTGCTGAATGCCTGGGCTCGCAACCTGACCGCGCAGGACACGCTGCAGAGCGTAGACATCCAGAACTACAGTAAGCAGGTGACGATCGCCAATGTTGCGCTGACACATACCGTCACACAGCAGCAAAGCGCGAAGTTTATGGATTTTTATATTGCATCTGCTTCGCAAATTCTGATGGATACGGTGAGCGATACCACGGACAGCATGTTCTTCTTCTCTACGAGTTCGGCCACGCAGGGACCGAATGTGTTGCGCAATGGAACGTTCGTGGGCAACACCACCATTGAGCCGCATCAACGGTGGGCTACGGGATTGCTGGTGGAGAATACGACGGTCGCGGAGATCAATACGTCTGATAGTCCGGGCGGAATTAATTTCTACAACCGCGGATCGTATGGCTCCGGTCACGGCTGGACGATTGGCTGGGGCGTGGCATGGAATACGGCTGCGGGTACCGGCACGGGTTCTGCTGAAGGTACTGATATCTTCCAGCAGCCGCCGGGTTCAGAGAACTGGTGCATCGGCTGCCTGGGAATCCAGGCAACGCAAGCTGCTCCGGGCGGCTCGGTCGTGCTGCCGCAGGGTGCGATTGACTCTTCCGGGACGTATGTATTTCCAGCGAGCTTGTACCAGGCGCAGCTTACGCAGCGGCTGGGACCGGGGGTAGCGGCACAGTAGCGTACCCCGCGCGAGAAACGCAAAAATGGCCAGTCCGATGTGGGCTGGCCATTTTTGTAACGTGTGGATTTGGTGCGGAGGAGGGGACTTGAACCCCTATGCCTTGCGGCGCTAGCACCTCAAGCTAGTGCGTCTGCCAATTTCGCCACCTCCGCATGCTGTGGCGCAAAAAGAGCCAGGCTGCAGGTGCAAATCCGTTACTTAGTATAACCCAAATAGGGCGAATCAGAATGCAGGGAATTTGCAGCGGAATCGTTTGCGGCAGACGCTGCGGAGAGGCTAGAAAATCTCCGCGAGTTGGCTGAAGCTGGCGAGTTCGATCAGCTGCTTGCCGTCGGACGGGCAGGAGATTTCAGCCTCTTCCATGATCCAGGTGTGATTGTGGGGAATGAAGACTGCATGCAGGCCCGCGGCGAGCGAGGGGTTGATATCGCTCCTGGGGCTGTTGCCGATCATCCATGTGGTGTCTGCATTCCAGCCGTGTCGGGCGATGAGTGCACGGTAGGCGGCTTCGTTCTTTTCCGGCAGCACTTCGACGCCGTGGAAAAAGTGGGCCAGGCTTGAGCGGGTGAGTTTGCCGCGCTGCTCTGTTTCATTGCCCTTGGTCACCAGCCAGACAGTATGGCGGCCGGCAAGCTGGTGCAGGGTCTCAGCCACGCCGGCGATCAGTTCCATCTCGTCTGCGGCAATGGCGTCAGTGAAACTGAGAATCTCGCGGTGCATCTCCGGCGTAACGGGGATATCAGCCAACTCTTCAAAGCAACGGACCAAGGACATGCGGAAGCTCTTCAGGCCGTAGCCGTGGGCACGAATGGTGGCCATCTCGTGGCGGTTCAGGTGCTGGCGAACCTCCTGCGGCGTGTAGGTGCGATGGTTCACGTAGGAGATGAACGAGGAGATGGCCCGCTCGAAGTAGATATTGTTCTCCCAGAGGGTATCGTCTGCATCGATCAGCAGGGTCTGATGGGGCAGGGAACGCGTGCGCGGTTGCCCTGCGGCTTGAGGGGTAATAGGGGACTGGTCTTCTGGGCTCATGGCAGGGAGTCGAGGGGGTGCGCGCTAAACGTCCTTATCTTGTTACTAGGATTCTATCGCGCAGATGCGTATCATGACTCAGCATCCGGAGCTGACGTGCGGGAAGTGCTGTGGTGGCCATGCAATCAGTAGGAACGACGAAAGAGACATGATGCCGGAGACCGGTCAGAACTTTGGTCCGTACGAAATCCTGGGTCCACTGGGAGCTGGCGGCATGGGCACTGTGCTGCGGGCTTACGATCCACGTCTGCATCGCGAAGTGGCGATCAAGATGCTGCACGACGGCTTTGAGATGGAGGGCCTGCGCGACCGCTTTCTGCGAGAGGCGCGCGCGGCATCGGCACTGAACCATCCGCACATCGCTACTATCTTTGACATTGGCGAGCAGGACAAGCAGCCCTACATGGTGATGGAGCTGCTGGAAGGCGAAACGCTGCGGGAACGCATCGAGCGCGGCGGCATCACGCTCGATGAGATTGTGGCCGTGGGAGCGCAAACGGCGGAGGCGCTGGAAGAGGCGCACACCAAGGGCATCGTGCATCGCGACATTAAGCCGGCAAATATCTTTCTGGTGAAGAAGGCGAGCGGCGAGATCCACGTCAAAATTCTGGACTTTGGCCTGGCGAAGGTGGACACCTCGGATTCGGTAACACGTGTGAACCTGACGGCGGCGGGCTCGGCCGTGGGCACAGTGGCGTATATGTCTCCGGAGCAGGCACGCGGCGAACAACTGGACGGCCGCAGTGATATTTTTTCGCTGGGCACGGTGTTGTATGAGATGGCTACGGGGCAGGTGCCGTTCAACGGCGCGACCAGTGCGCTGGTGTTTGTAGGCTTGCTAAGCCGCGACCCGGAGTCGATCCGGGACTGGAATCGTTCGGTACCGAAGGAACTGGAGAAGGTCGTATTCAAAGCGTTGCAGAAGGACCGTAACGACCGCTACCAGAAGGCGAGCGACCTGAAGCGCGCTCTGGAGCAGGTGAATACGCGTAAGCGGTGGTTTGGCAGCCGTGGCGGCGACACGCCAGTATCTGCAACGGTGCCGCATGAGCGCCACAATGATCCGGTGGCACGCGACCGGCGTGAGGTGCGGCGTAAATCCGCATCCATCCGAGCTGTGACGCGTCAGGATGTGCGGCATCCATCGCCGCCTCCGGCAAGCAAGCGGGTCTCCGATCCGATTGCAAATATTTCCGCGACGAAGCCGGGGTCGAGCGCGATGGAACGTAGCGCGTCCATGGCAGACTCTGCTGCGCACGATGTGAATGGCGAGTTTGCGGGCAGTGCGTCGAGCATTCACATGCCAGTGGAGAAGGAAGCAGCCGAGCCTATCTCAGAGCCGCACTTTGAGCATGCGGGAACGTTTGCTGCCGACAGCGTGCAGCGCGAGCTGGCAGAGGCGACCCGGCGTGACACGCCGGGTGCGCGGCTGCGACGCAGACGGAAGGCGGCATACTCGCTGGCGGCAGTGATGGCTGGAGCGGTGGTGATTGGCGGCATTGCGTATCACGCAATGCACCGGTCGCGCCCAATCCTGCAGCCAGGAGACAACGTACTGGTGGGCGTGATGGTGAACCGTACAGGAGATCCGCTGCTGGAGACTTCCATGCGACAGGCGGTGGCAATCGACCTGGGCAATTCGAATTACTTCAGTGTGCTGTCAGATGAGCAACTGGAGGCAGGGTTAGGCAAGAATCGCGGAACTATTCCCTTGACGCCGGGCCGGGTGCAGCCTATCGCTATCAGTTACAGTGCGAGGGTCTATATCGCAGGATCGGTAGAGAAGGTGGGCGACAAATTTACCGTGAGACTGGATGCGATTGATTCTGACGGCGGCATCACGGTGGCGAGCGTGCAGGAAGAGTCCCCGGACCTGGATCATTTGCTGGACGCAACAGCTCGTGCTGCGGAGAGATTGCGGGTTGCGCTGGGTGAGCCACAAAAAAATATGGATGCGGAGCGTGTGCCTTTCACGCAGACCGTGACGGCCTCGTGGCCAGCGCTGGTGGCGTACGCCGCCGCTGAACATGCGATGGCTGATGGCGACGCGATGACGGCGGTGCTCCAATACCAGAATGCAGTAGCTGCTGATCCAAAATTTGCGCTGGCCTTTATGCGGCTGGCAGATGCATGTGCGGCGATTCATGCCGAGGGCGATGCGGCACAGTATGCAGCGCACGCAGCCGAATTGGCGGGCAATTTGAGCGCGAGACAGAAGCATTTCGTTTCATTCACTAACGACCTTTACAACGGAGTGTGGGACAAGGCAGAGGAAGAGCTGAATGCGCTTGGCAGCACACCAGCAAGCGGACCGGGCATACAGCTGCGCGTGGCACGGTTGAATACGATGACCGGAGATTACACTGAGGTCTTCAATGCAGCGCAGCAGGCGGGGGGACAGCATCCGTATACCGCCAGCACGTACGGACTGACGGGAGCGGGACTGCTCGGGCTGGGGAGATTTGAGACGGCAATGCAGCTGGGACTGCAGGGTGAGCGCAACGGGTTTGTGCAACCGGGATTGCTGATGGCAGCTGCGTATCTGCAAGGGCGGCAGGATGACGTGGACCAACTGGCAAAGCAGATTGGCAGCAGCGATGATTTGAACGGCAAGCTGGAGTACGGGCTTTACCTGGATAACACGGGGCAATGGAATCTGGCAGAGCAGGTGTGGCGCGGTGCGGCGAAGCTGGCACAACAGAAGCAGTTTGGCGACGGGCAACCCGGAGTGCTGAACGACGTAGCAGCAAATCTTCTGGCGCAGGGCGCGTACGATCGCGCGGTGGCTGGCGAATGCTCGGGCACGGTGGCAATGGCGCAGGATGCTGTGACGGTACTGGGCTCGGAGCAGCCGGGGCAACGGATGCAGTTTTATGTAGCAATAAGCCAGACGATGTGTGGTGAGCCGGCAGCAGCTCAAGCCGCGGTAGCGGCGCTTGCGGCGCATAAGCTGAGCGTACCGGTGCAGAAATTCTATATTCCAGAGCTGCATGCTGCAGCGATGTTGCGCGCTGGCGATACGGCGGGTGCGTTAACCACGCTGGAATCGGTGCGGCAGTACGACATGGGGTCTACCGTGACGTATCTCCGCGCTGTGGCGCATTTGAAAGCTCACCAGGCGCAGCTGGCTATAGTGGACTTTCAGCAGGTGCTGGAGCATCGTGGGCCGGATTACCTGACGCGCTCACCGATCTATGCGCTGGCACAGGCTGGGCTGGGTGCTGCGTTTGCCGAGATGGGCGACGAGAACAATAGCGCTGCCGCTTACAAAGCTTTTCTGCAGCACTGGAAGTATGCTGATGCCGACCAGTCGCTCTTGCGTGAGGCGAAGGCACATGCAGGTGGTGCAAGGTAATGTTCCGTACAACTTTAGGTGATACATGATGAGGTGTACCAAAATGCGATACCTGATCATGGGCAGAGCGCGGATTTTTGTTGCGGCTTGCGGTAAGCCTGCATCTAAAAAAATGAAAGGCCCTAGCTGCTGCCAGACCGAATGTACCAGGTTCATTGATTAGCCGGCTGAGCCAGCGGGGAATTGTGCGCAATGGCAAAGAAAGTTGCAGAGCTTTTTGTGGAAGTCCTGGCTGCAGCCGGGGTGAAGAGAATCTACGGCGTAGCGGGCGATTCACTGAACGGCATTACGGACTCCCTGCGGGTACGCGAGGGAATGAGCTGGGTAAGCGTGCGGCATGAAGAGACAGCCGCATTTGCTGCAGGAGCCGAGGCCGCGCTGACCGGTAAGCTGGCGGTATGTGCCGGGAGCTGTGGGCCCGGCAATCTTCACCTCATCAATGGCCTCTATGATTGCCAGCGCAGCCGCGTTCCGGTGCTGGCTATTGCCGCACACATTCCATCGCAGGAGATAGGCAGCGGATATTTTCAGGAGACGCATCCGGAGTTGCTATTCAAGGAGTGCAGCCATTTCTGCGAATTGGTTTCGCATCCTTCGCAGATGCCGCGCTTGCTGGAACTAGCGATACAGACGGCACTGGCGAAAAAAGGTGTAGCAGTACTCGTGATTCCCGGCGACGTTGCACTGGCTAACGCGTTGAACGAAGAGCGGCGGGTAACCTTCTCATACGCGCAGCCGGAGGTGATTCCTGCGCCTGGCGAACTGGAAAAGCTGGCAGCGGAGCTGAATCACGCACAGAAGGTGACCATCCTGGCTGGCGCGGGCTGCGCTGGAGCGCACGATGAACTGGTAGCGCTGGCAGGGAAGCTGCAGTCACCCATTGTGCATGCGATGCGTGGCAAGGAATTCATTGAATACGACAATCCGTATGACGTGGGCATGACGGGGCTGCTGGGTTTTTCCTCCGGCTATCAGGCAATGCACAGTTGCGACACGCTGCTGATGCTGGGAACGGATTTCCCTTATCAGCAGTTCTATCCGAAGGATGCGCGCATACTGCAGGTAGACATACGTGAAGAGCAGATGGGACGGCGCAGTAAAGTGGACCTTGGCGTGGTAGGCGGCATTGGTGAAACGCTGAGGGCGCTGCTGCCAAAGATTAAAACCAAAAAGGACCACAAGCATCTGGACGCAGCGCTGAAGGATTATCGTGAGGCGCGCAAGGGCCTAGATGATCTGGCTACAGGCAAGCCCGGCCAGAAGCCAATTCATCCGCAGTATGTGGCGAAGGTTCTGGATGAACTGGCAGCGAAGGATGCGGTATTTACCGTAGATGTGGGAACGCCGGTGATCTGGGCAGCGCGCTACCTGACCATGAACGGGAAACGGCGGCTGCTGAGTTCGTTTAACCACGGCTCCATGGCGAACGCACTGCCGCAGGCGATTGGAGCGCAGATTACGTACCCTGGGCGGCAGGTGGTGACACTCTCCGGCGACGGTGGCGTCTCCATGTTGATGGGAGATCTGCTGTCGCTGCGGCAACTGAAGCTGCCGGTCAAGATGGTGGTGTTCAACAATAGTTCACTGGGCTTTGTGGAACTCGAGATGAAGGCAACAGGCTTCCTGAGCTATGCAACCGACCTGATCAATCCTGATTTCACAAAGATTGCCGAGGGCGCCGGAATCCTGGGAATTCACGTGGAAGATGCCGGAGACGTCCGGCCTGCACTACAGCGTGCCTTCGCGCATGACGGGCCGGCACTGGTGGACATTGAGGTGAACCGGCAGGAACTCGCGATGCCTCCATCGCTCAAGCTGGATCAGATCGTGGACTTCAACCTCTACATGGTGAAGGCTATCCTGAATGGCCGTGGGGATGAGATCCTCGACCTGGCCAAGACCAACCTGTTCCGCTGATTAGACTGGACCCAGCCGGTTGCGTATTCGCTCAGGGTCTACGCAACCGGCCCAGGAACACAGGGGAGCTGCTGGGGGATAATCTCAGCTGGCTCGAATGCTGATTTGAAGGTGGAAGTATATGGCGGGAGACAGGGATTCATGCTTCCAGAAGAAGTCATGTATATGCAATAAGTTACCACATTCATCTGCCAGTAGTTACCACGCTTTTTACCACTGTTGATGACGTGCGATAAATTTCGCACATTTGGATTGAGATTCAGCTTTGGAGGGCTGGTACAAGCAGGATGATCGAGGCTAGGCGACGAGAATATGATGAAAGTCGTTCGTACCAATCTCTTGATAGATCACACCCAAAGCCTGTTATTAACTTTATGCCCTTGGAATCAAAAATTTCCGATGGCTGCGATGGATCGCCGAGCATGGGTGGGAAAAGAGAAGCGGAGCAGGTATCCGAGTGATGTAAGCGATGAAGAGTGGGAGTTTGTGGCGCCGTATCTGGTCTTGTGCTGGGAGGATGCGCCGCAGCGCGAGCACCGGCAGGGACGGCATCGAATACGGAATGCAAGTAGTTGATAATAAATATAAATAGCCGATGGATGATTAGTAGCTGCCCCTGGTTCAGACCGACAGATAGCGGACGACTCACATTGGCTGCTCAAATTCATTCACGGTTTCATGCAAAAAATGCTCGACGAATACCCTTAGCATAATTGCTCTTGCTGCCAGTGCTGATCGTCCGAGTGCAGGAATTCCATATGCCCTCTCTTTTCCGGAGGAGCATTCTCAGACAGTTTACCGGCGGGTTAGCACATTGCTGCAATGACGGTTAGATTCGTGATCGTAACCTATTGACTGATTCTAAAGCGCGCTAATGGTTCAGAAAACGTTCAATAGCTCCCGGAAATATCCTTCAGCACCGTATGAAACCCCAAGAAGCGACGAACGCAGAAGTCAAAAAGTGCAGCAATGACACTTTTTTAGAGAGCGAGATTCTCGCAGCTGCCAATCGCGAAGTGAATAATTCACGAATAATGTCATAGACATCTATTACATCTTTACATACCTCAGAGATCTTGGAACAATACCAATATTGAGATCGGAGCCCTAATATGAACAAAAGGAAAACTGAGAGCGCCGCCAAGCATACAACCCGTGCGGACAAATCGAAGGCCATGACAACTTCGAATCGAGTTCTCTTGCGGGCTACACTGGACTCAAATGGTTCAATACGACTTCTGAAGGCTATCGGTCAGAAACTTCAATTGAAGCGCAGTCCAACCGTGACTCATCTGCTTACTACCATTAGGGGAAATAAGAAACAGCTGGTTGAATTCACGACGTTCTATCGTGACCGCTGGCCAAGGCTAGCGCCACGCAGGATTGATACAGGGCAGCTATTGAGTCTGCCGCAAGAAGCTGACGACACGCTGAAGAGCCTTTCATGGGAGATTTTTGCAGAAGGCAACAAGAGCGAAACATTGCGTGCTCTTATTCATTTCTACGCCGAGCGACACAAGTTGCCGCTCGAAGTAAGTGAATAAAATATTCTCCCCCAGTTGCATGCATTGCGGTCCCTTCAGGATCACCGTTAAGAAAATCCTTGGCTCCATTTAATTTCTTTGCCCTTCATGTAGTCCAGTCTCTTTCATCAATACTGGTGCGAAATTTCCGGGTAGGTCAGTGTAGTCTTGCTGGCTGAGTTGCAGAATGTGGGTTACAACAAAAATATGGGCAGTTGTAATTGTTTAGGTGGGGTGGAGGACTGTTCGGATACTTCCTGGCAATTTTGAATTGCGGATTACACAAATGCCGCACAACAGAAGTCACGCCGTATGAGTCCAAAACGTCCTGTAATGTCACCACGCCTTCCAATTTGTGTACATTCGCACGGCTCACAACGGGTAAGATATCAATTCGATTTGCTCCCATCCGCTCAAGCGCTAAATCAAGTCATTGATCGTTGTGAACATGCGGGAAGATTAAGGGATTTACCAGTTTGCTGAGCATCTTATGTGAGTCTATGGCCAGTTCGCACTCTAGAAGCCCAAGATTGATCACGCCAATAATACCTCGCTGATCCGTCAAAAGCCATGATCGGAACCTACTCGACTGAACGCGGTCAAAGGCTTCTTGAACTGTAATCTCGGCAGGCAGCAACTGGCTCGCAGGTTGCACCACGCTTGCTACCTTGCGTAAACCATGTCTTTGATGAAGAGCCGCAGAAGGCAGGTGTATACCATCCTGCACTGCCAGTGCTTCATAGATTGGTTCGTGCTGCAACCGTGAAGCAATGAAGAGGCTGATCATATTAGCAATCATCAGCGGGACGATTACGGCATAGTCCTGGGTCATCTCGAAGATCATCAGTACAGAAGTCATCGGAGCGCGCACGATACCTGCGAAAACGCAACCCATTCCGACTAGTGCGTAAGCCCCGGCAGTCGCTGTGTAAGCTGGAAACATATGATGTGCGACTGCCCCTACCGAACCTCCCAGCATGGCTCCGATGAACAGGGCGGGGCCGAAGATACCACCCGCATTGCCCGAAGCATAGCTGGCCGTAACCGCGACAAGCTTCAATACCACAAGTAGCAGCATCACTTTCAATGCCATGCTTCCGTTCAATGCCTGTCCTACATATCCATAGCCGACGCCCATGACCTGTGGCACAAACCATCCCAAGATTCCAACTAATAGACCGCCTACTACCGGATGGAACCATGCAGTATTTCGTGGGAGGCGGAGGAAGAATGCCCGCATGCCAAGCAGGAGCCTGGTGAAGGTTGCTGAAACCACGCCGCCGGCTACACCGAGGATTGCATAGACTGCAAATTCCGCCGGACTTACCAGTTGATACTGCGGGACCTTGAAGAGTGGATGATTACCGAGAAGCACACGTAGGACCACCCAGGCAGTTGCAGAAGCCAGAACTACTGCTCCCATCACCGGGGCATGGAGGTCGCCCATGATCTCTTCAAGTGAAAAGAGCACTGCTGCCAGAGGTGTATTAAATGCTGCTGCAATTGCTGCTGCAGCCCCACCGGGATCAATTTTTTTACTTGTTCGGGTCGTAGCCCAAGGAAGCGTCCGAGTACGGAACCAATTCCCGCACCGACTTGCACCGAAGGTCCTTCCCGCCCTAGAGGGATTCCACTGGCAAGCGTAGCCGAAGTGCAAAAAAACTTGCCAAGTACTGTGCGCAACGTGATGCGCCCTTCATGTGCAAACAACGCTGCTTTTGTCTGGGGAACGCCACTGCCTCGGGCGTTAGGGAAATATCGGTATAGCAGGTAGCCAATGCTGAGTGAGCCCACAACCGGAAACATCAGGCGACGCCAGGGTGCGCCACCCACTGGATAGAGATTCATTCCGAATCGTTCCGTCACCAAAATGAATGCGACGACTGCCAAACCGGTCAGGGCGCCGATTACGACCGATAAAACCAGAAAGATCTGGTTCTCAGATTGCCGCAGTTTGACTAAGCTGCTGAATAGTGATGTTCGCCACTGTCCCCATCTCGTCATCTTAGGTGTTTTCACTCATCTGCCGTTCTACTCCATCCCATTCTATGCTGTTGGATCGTTCAGAAGACGGTAGAAACTTCGCCAACTTATGGCAAAACGCAACAACAGCAATTAGAAACCGCTCGACTTTTGTATCATCAGGCCATGCCACAGAAAACCAATAATTCTCGCAGGCAGAATCCGTTTTGGAGAGCAGTGCTTGAGGTTGCATTCATCGTATTTTTCTTCTACTCCAACCTGCTGATGGGTGAGTTTACTGTCAGCAATGCACATGGCAGGAATCTGAGGCTCGCCATCATCGATATCTTTACGGTGACAAATTCTACCATCGCCATAGTAACCGCGCTGATAGGCTTTGTGGCCTTTGAATACCTGCGGAAGAAACTGTAGCTTCGGTGGTCAGGGCAAATGGATACTCTCCATAGTCCTGGAGATTGTTCACATGCTTTATGTCCGGCAGTTGGTGTAGGCTTCCTTGGTTTTCGCAGAGGAAAGCATTTGCCGCATCGATCGCAACGGCACCAATGGAGCTCGAGAATTCTGAATAAAAATCGAAACCATGAGATATGCCGACCTTCGCAACAATATGGACTTGCATTGTGGACACGAGTGGTACATATACGGTTAGCGGTCTTCAGGCAGCCGATTCAGCGCATTGCTAGCGATGGCTCACAGTAGCGGGACACCAAGCAGGAAATTGCCGAAAGAACGTGTCAATTTGAGTGCATTTCCGCATCAAAAGAGGTAGAGGTCACCGTCCATGATCGCTACCGCCAACGCTCCGCAGGCAGATTCCACCGTGGATTCAATGCCGCCGAAGAGATACACCTGCCCGATGCACCCAGAAGTACAGTCCGATACTCCGGGCTCATGCCCGAAGTGTGGAATGACGCTGGTAGCCAGTGATGCCGCTTCGCAAAGCGCTGCTCCGCACAGGACTGCTGGCCTTGATAAGGCTGTTACACCCCCTGCACCGAAGAAGTACACCTGCCCGATGCATCCGGAGGTGCAGTCAGATAAACCTGGTGCCTGCCCGAAGTGCGGTATGGCGTTGGAGCTACGCAATGTTTCAGCCGGTGATGGTGAAAATCCTGAACTGGCCGCCATGACGCGGCGCTTCTGGGTGGGAGTGGCGCTTACTCTGCCGCTGCTTGCGGTAATGGTTTCCGACATCCTTCCCGGTCATCTGCTGCAACGCATGATTTCAATGCGCTTGCTTGCGTGGCTTGAGTTTGCGTTTGCGACGCCGGTGGTGCTGTGGGGCGGATGGCCCTTCTTTGTTCGTGGCTGGGCATCGATTGTGCATCGCAGCCTGAACATGTTCACGCTTATTGCCATTGGGGCAGGGTCTGCCTATCTGTACAGCGTGGTTGCTGTGATTGCGCCGGGACTTTTTCCGGCTTCGTTCCGCGATATGTCTGGCAATCTCGGTCTCTACTTTGAGGCAGCAGCGGTCATTACGGTGCTGGTGCTGCTGGGCCAGGTGTTGGAACTGAAGGCTCGCAGCCAGACGAGCGGAGCGATCAAGGCACTGCTCGGACTCGCACCCAAGACGGCACGCCGCATCGCGCCGGATGGAACGGAGAGCGATGTCGATCTGAACATGATTCAGATTGGTGACCAGATTCGCGTTCGACCGGGTGAAAAGATTCCGACGGATGGGGCAGTCGTCTCCGGGGGCAGCTCGGTCGATGAATCGATGGTGAGCGGGGAACCTATCCCGGTTGAGAAGACGACCGACGCGAAGGTCATCGGCGGTACGATCAACGGGACCGGAAGCTTTGTGATGAAGGCGGAGAAGATTGGCGCGGATACGCTGCTGGCGCAGATTGTGAAGATGGTGAGCGAAGCGCAGCGGTCTCGCGCGCCGATCCAGCGGCTGGCAGATACGGTGGCAGCATGGTTTGTTCCGGCGGTGCTGGTTTCGGCGGTGATTACGTTTGCGGTGTGGGCCATCTTCGGTCCGCAACCGCATTATGCTCATGCTCTGGTGAATGCTGTCGCGGTGCTTATCATTGCCTGCCCATGCGCACTGGGGCTGGCGACGCCAATGGCGATCATGGTGGGTACGGGGCGCGGGGCGGCGGAGGGAATATTGATCCGGAATGCTGAGGCACTCGAAACCTTCGAGAAAGTAAACACGCTGGTAGTGGACAAGACCGGAACGCTGACCGAAGGCAAGCCCCGTCTTACAGCGGTGATCCCTGCCAAGGGGTTCGACGAAACACAGTTGCTGCAGATGGTTGCGAGCCTCGAGAAGGCAAGCGAGCATCCTCTGGCTGCGGCCATTCTGGCGGGAGCGAAGGAGAAGAAGATCGAACTGCAGGCGGTCACGGATTTTCAATCCGAGACGGGAAAAGGCGTCACTGGCCAGTTGCAATCGAAGCGCGTAGGCATCGGGAATGCCGCGCTGATGGCTGATCTGGGTGCTTCTTCTGACGCGCTGAAAGACAAGGCAAGTGCGCTGCAAGGTGAAGGCCAGACGGTGATGTTTATTGCGGCAGACGGTAAGTTCGCCGGACTGGTTGCGGTCGCTGATCCGATCAAAGATACGACGCTGGACGCCATTGAGCAGCTGAAGAAGGACGGCATTCGCGTGCTGATGGTGACGGGGGACAATCACACGACTGCCGCGGCGGTGGCCAAGAAGCTAGGGATCGATTTTGAGGCCGATGTGCTGCCGGAGAAGAAGGCGGAGGTGGTAAAGAAGCTGCAGGCGGAGGGCGCAATCGTAGCCATGGCTGGGGATGGGGTGAACGATGCCCCGGCGCTTGCCCAGGCGAATATCGGGATCGCGATGGGAACCGGGGCGGATGTGGCGATGAAGACTGGCGGCATCACGCTGGTGAAGGGCGATCTGCGCGGCATCGTGAAAGCAAGACAGCTTAGCCGGCGCACGATGTCTAACATTCGAGAGAACTTATTTTTTGCATTCTTCTACAACGCGCTGGGAGTGCCGCTTGCGGCTGGTGTTCTTTATCCATTTTTCGGATTGCTGTTGAACCCAATGATTGGTGCTGCTGCCATGAGCTTCAGTTCGATCTCCGTGATTGCGAATGCGCTCAGGCTGAAGGCAGCGAAGCTCTGAGCCCACACATCGATGCAGTGTTTAAGCGCAGAGCTGGGAGAGTTCGTCAGGCAGAAGAATGTAAAGAGAAATGCCTCGAATTCGAATCAATTTTTTCTTCTGGAAGATCACCAGGACGCGGGTAACGGTTTCACGTGTAGTTCCTACGAAACTGGCGAAATCTTCCCGGGAAAGCGCCATGGTGAAATGCATCTCGGCATCTCCGTCTGATGAGGCTTTTCCCCAGTCGAGCAAAATGCTCGCCACACGGGCGGTTACAGAATCGGATAAAGCAAATCGGCGAGCGTCAAAGAAAGCGGATTTGTATGCATCCGAGAGGGCCTTCGCTGTATGCATGCTGGCTTCGCCATGGCGGCTGAGGAAGGAGAGAAAGTCATCGCGGCGGATAGTATCAGCGAAGACTGGCATCAGTGCCTCTGCCGTCACCTCAAAGGGTGAACCTGATATCACCGCACTTAGGCCAAGCAGATCGCCTGGCATTGCAATCCTCTGAATTAACGTCCTGCCTGTATGAGAAGTACAAAACAGTTTAACCTGGCCGCTTCTAACAGCGACGATACGGTCACCGATCTCATTCTCATGGAAGAGAATTGCGCCCTTGGGCAGCGTAATCTGTCTGCTGATCCTACTAAAATCGGCTAGGACTGTCGGGGGTAAATTGCGAAACACGTGCAGGGATCGATCAGTTGTTGGCAAAGAGTGCTCTCTCGACATAGACAGCATAGGACCTCCCTGGCCGCAGCTTGTGTGGTCTACTGCGCGTGAAAAATATGCGTTGCTCAACTCGTTGAATCGGGACGTGGTGGAAGATCGCAAAGAGTGGAACGGGGTTGCTATTTCAGGAAGTCAAAGGTTGAGCCTGTAAGAACTGGATATCTACCGAGCTAGTGGAGACGGATCGGATCGCAAGCGTGTGCATTCTCATATTGAATTAGTTCATCTTCGCTATTTGCTGAAGCGATTGTCACCAAACACGCCGCGCAAATTGCGTCATAGTAGCCATCGTTATTATATCTATGGAGAAACGTGGATATTGTTGGAGGGGACATAGTGCGCCTCTTCCAGTGCCAAATTTTGAGTCGTGCGTGAACACTACTGGTAAGTCCACAACTTTTACTGTTCAATATGGAACACTCTTCGCTCAGATGACGGAGCGCAAAATAGGAATCCATTATTAAGCCAAGAAGATAAACTTCCGCTTGTTAATGAGCAGGGACTTACTCCGCGGAAATAGGCGAAGGTGGAACGCTTTCCGGAACTTGCATGGGAACGCTGTCGCCTGCAGGTTCGCTATTGGCTTCTTTGATTGTCTTCTCCTGGCCAATCCCCATAGTCAGAGCAGTCAACCCGGCAAGACCACCGAGTTGCATCGTCTCAATGGCGGAGCTGGGAACAATGACGATCGTGGAGTTTGTCTTGAGGCCCTCGTACAGCATGTTCATAGCACGGAGGTGGAGCGCGACGGGATTGTTAGCATACGTCTTGGCTGCTTCTCCGAACTTCTCCGCTACCTGACGCTCTGAATCGCCCAAGATCACACGGGCCTGGCGTTCACGCTCTGCCTGGGCCTGCATGGACATCGCGTCTTCCAGAGAAGCAGGAATCAGAACGTCCTTAACCTCAACCGAAATGACGTTGATCCCCCATGGTTCGGTGCGTGTATCAATGATCTTCTGCAGCGCGTCGCTGATTTTGTCTCTACCTTCGAGCA
>Ga0302270_10000006_pt1 | contig 286325 bp, 220 predicted proteins | sample III_Bog_E2_3_FD_198773 | JGI IMG/M metagenome (GOLD analysis project Ga0302270, IMG submission 198773) | Peat permafrost microbial communities from Stordalen Mire near Abisko, Sweden - III_Bog_E2_3 | ecosystem: Environmental > Terrestrial > Soil > Wetlands > Peat | place: Sweden: Abisko... | reverse complement strand
CGCCAAATTGCGCGGAAATTTGCGGGCAACTGGCGGAATTGCGCAGTTTTTCATGGACAGATTGCGGAGCAATCGCGGATGGAGCGTGGACCGATACGGACTGCAAATGGGGAGCATTGGGGTGAACCGGGTGATTTTGGGGCAGCGGCGAGAAAAGGCTCGCTGCGCCTGCGGCTCCGCTCTTGCCTGCGGCAGCAAGTTGCGCGCTTTCAGCGCGGGCTGTTTCCGTGCGGACTAAAGTCCACACTCCCCGGCTCATCACCCCAGCGAACAAAATGCCGTTCGCCGGGGACCCCGATCTGAAGCCGGGGGCTTAAGCCGAACATGTTCGCGCGGGGCGCGAATGGGCTACGGCATTTGTGCAGCGGAAGCTTGAGGCGGTATGGGTGACGTGAGATGCGTCTGGATTCTTCGGCTGCGCTCAGAATGGCTCGGTTGAGAGTGGCGGTGGATCGTAGAGAGATGTGCGCTCCGCGCGGGCGTCGCTGACCTGCCCCAGTGAACAAAATGCCGTTCACTTGGGCCCCCGATCTGAAGCCGGGGGCTTAAGCACGGCATGTTCGCGCGGGGCGCGAATGGGCAATGGCGTTTGTGCAGCGGTAGCCTTTTGGCGGTATGGGTGATGCGAAGCGCATCTGGATTCTTCGGCTGCGCTCAGAATGACACTGTTCGAAAACGGACATCAGCAGGCGACTATGCTGAAATGGAAACATCATGCCAAACACACCTTCCAAGGCGCCGCGGCGGCGGAGTCGTTTCCGGTCCTTTGTTCGCTGGTTTGTAATCACGGCGGCGTTTCTGTGGTCGTTTGCCGCGCTGACGCTGGTGGCTGCACGGTGGATTGATCCGCCGACGACCGCGATGCATGTGCAGCGCCGGGTGCAGGCATGGGTGCATGGGACGCCGTACCAGGAACACTACAAATTCATTCCGCTGAACCAAATCTCACCCAACCTGCAGCATGCCGTCATCGCCGCGGAGGATGCGCGTTTCTACAAGCACCACGGGTTCGACTGGCACGCGCTGCAGATGGCCGCGCAGGAGGATATGGAAGGCGGGCGCACGCGCGGCGGGTCTACGCTGACACAGCAACTGGTGAAGAACCTGTTCTTCGGGACGGGCGGATCGATTTTCCGCAAGGCAGCGGAGGCTACGCTGGTTCCGGTGGCGGAGCTGGTGCTGGGCAAGCGGAGAATACTGGAGCTTTACCTGAACGTGGTGGAGTGGGGGCCGGGCATGTATGGCGCCGATGCGGCTTGCCGCACGTACGACAGAACGGCGGCACGGAATGTCGACCGGCAGGAGTCGGCACGGCTGGCGGCGATTCTGCCGGCTCCGCTGAAGAGAAGGCCTGAGAGGATGAACAGCTATAGCGCGGTGATTCTGAGACGGATGGGGCAGATGGGGTGGTAGGGGCGGAGAATCTAGGCAGCAGGCTGCGCCGACTGCCCTACTGTTGTCGCGATGCCAGTTCTAGACATATAGCGTACTGGCAAGCCGATGTAGGAACGCCTGTTCATCTAGGTTCAACGGAAAGATGGTTGCGGAATTCGTGGGGGTATATCCAATTTCCGGCACGTAAGAGGCGCTCGATACGTAAAAGATAAAGCCTGAAACCCAAGGCTGATGCATCATTCCAAGTAGTTGCTCGTTAGCCTTCAATAAGTCGTGCAGTTGCTCGGATAGATTGTTGTGCGGTGAGTCGGACACAAGGAATCGGTCACCTCGATTTATCAGCTTAGAGAGAGAAATCGCAACTATCCCAATGTCTGAAACGGTCGGATGTACTGATTTTTCCAGCTGCTTAGATCCTTCTCTAAGTCGTTCCATAATTCTGTTTACTGACATGACGCGCTTGCACTCTATTTTCACTCTTCGGGTTTCGAATTCAAATGAAACATCAGGATTAGTATCGCTGAGAGTAGGTGCGAGACCTTGCCGAGCAGCTATTGCGGCCACACTCAACTCGAACATTGCGTTGCGTGCTGCATTCGATGTGTGATCCTCAAGGGACATATCAGTTGGTCCAGAGAACGCTCTTCGGAGAAGTTGTCTGGGAATAAGCACGTCACGTCGACGCAATGCTGGAATTGTCTCAACAAGTTCGATACTTTCGGTCATAGTGGAAAGGATCTCTGTTAGCCTCCCCTCTCTGGCCAATTGGGCGTAAATTCTTGCCCGTTCGTGCTCTCCGTCGTGAGCGCGAAGCCATTCAAAGTTGCTCCTGTAGACATGAAATCGGGTGTGTGAGGTGATTCCGCAGGTAGCGGCCCATGCCAAGATATCGTCAAGTTCGGCAAGAAATTGATCATCGAGTCTACGGACGGGGTCCACGCTCGAATTGTAGATTATGACTGGGGCACTGCCCATGCAGAGTTTGCTAGCCAGCCTATTTGCGCGCGTTGCGCGGGCGTCTCGGAGCGACGCTATCCCAGGCTGAAGAAGCGAGACCTGAGGCACCCGCATTGGTGGCGCGATGGAACTGTTGAGATTCTTCGCTACGCTCAGAATGACAAACCAAAACTACGGCAGAAGCAGATTCTTCGCTGCGCTCAGAATGACAAATATTGAGAGTGGTTGTGAACGGGGAATGCAGTGGTGAGGAGAGATTTGCGCGCGTTGCGCGGGCGTCTCGGAGCGACGCTATCCCACCTTAGCGACGATAAAACTGTCGCGAAGATGGGGCACCCAGAGTGGTGGCGCGATGGAACTGTTGAGATTCTTCGCTACGCTCAGAATGACAAACCAAAACTACGGCAGAAGCAGATTCTTCGCTTGCACCCCAACGAACAAAATGCCATTCGCCGGGGACCCTCTAAGTTCAGAATGACAAACCAAAGCCAAGACAAAGACAGAAGCAGATCCCTCCGCTGCGCTGCGGGATGACAAATAAATAAAGCTGCGGGATGACAAACAGAGACAGGAGCAACGGCAGAAGCAGATTCTTCGCTGTGCTCAGAATGACAAACCAAAACTACGGCAGAAGCAGATTCTTCGCTGTGCTCAGAATGACAATGTTGAAATATTTGTGGTGAGTTCTAGAAGCGCTGCCAGAGGTTGGCGGCGCGGAGGCGGGCTTCGGCGGTGACGGCTTGCTCGTCAATGTCAATGAGCTTGCGGTCCTGCATGAGGATGCGGCCGCCGACTATGGTGGTGTCTACCATGCGGCCGGAGATGCCGAAGAGGATGTGGCTGCTGAGATTGGACGGGAGCAGGGGCGTGGGCGGGTCGTAGTCCACGATGATGAGATCAGCGTGCGCGCCGGGGACGAGCTTGCCCACGGTGCGGCCAAAACATTTGCTGGCGATACGCGAGTTTTCATTGAACAGCATGGTGTGAGGTTCAGCCCAGCCGACGCTGGGTGAGCCGGCCTGATGCTTGTGCAGGAGATTTGCAACTTTCAGGGATTCGAACATGTCGCAGGTATAGCCGTCGCTGCCGAGGCCGACGCGGACGCCGCTCTGCATCATGTGGAGGATGGGGGCGCAGCCGACGGCGTTGCCCATGTTGGATTCAGGATTGTGCACGACGCTGGTGCCGGTGTCGCGGAGGATGCCGATCTCAGTATCGTCAACGTGGACGCAGTGGGCGGCGATGGTGCGGCTGCCGAGGAGGCCGAGGTCGTGGAGGCGGTGGACGACGCGCTTGCCGTGTTCGCGCTGGCAATGAGCTACGTCAGAGGCGGCTTCCGCGGTGTGGATGTGGAAGCCGGCGTTGAGACCGGAGGCCATCTCCGCGGCGCGGGCGAGGGTGCGGTCACTGAGGGTGAAGGAGGCGTGCAGGCCGAAGAGTCCGCTGAGCAGGCCATTGCCGGATTGGCGGCAGAACTGGAGGAAGGCACGATTCTCACGCAGGCCCTGGTCGGCGATGGATTCGCCATCGCGGTCAGAGACTTCGTAACAGAGGCAGCTGCGGACGCCGGTCTGCTGGGCCGCGTCTGCAATGCGGAAGAGGCTGCCGGTGACGGCGTTGGGGCTGGCGTGATGATCGAAGATGGTGGTGACGCCGTTGCGGATGCAATCGACCATGCCGACCATGGCGCTGGAGTAGGTGTCATCGAGGGTGAGGACTTTATCGAGGCGCCACCAGAGGCGTTCGAGAATCTGCAGGAAGGCTTCGGGAGAGTCAGCTTTGAGGGCCATGCCTCGGGCGAAGGCGCTGTAGAGATGGAGATGGGTGTTGATGAGGCCGGGCATGATGAGGCGGCCACGGGCATCGACCGATTGGGCCATGGGGTAGCGCTGGCGCAGCGCGGCGGAGGGGCCGACCGCGACAATGAGGCCATCGTCGATGGCGACGCAACCGTCTTCAAGCAGCGGCGCGGAGTCGTCACGGGTAATCAGGCGACCATTTCCGACTAAGAGCATGGCGGCATTCTCTCCGGGGCTAAAGACGGGAAGCAGATGTTCGGCTCCATCCCTGAGGGTCGCTCATGCGGGGCGGAGTGGGTTGTGATGCTCATCACAGCGGCACCGTTCAGGGTAAACAATAATCAAACCACACATCACCCGGATGGCGGGAACAACTTTCCCTATGCATCTGGTCGACGGTGGACCCGCAGCGGCAGGCGGCGATGGACCGGAGCACCAGGCCCGGTACCGTGAGCCCGCAGGACGATGATTCGCTGAAATGGGCGCTACAGAGCAGTTAGGAAACACTGCGGCAATCCTCAGTTTGGAGTTTGCACGCGGCTTTCGGCGTATCTATTTAACGGGGATGTGAATGGCTAACCTAAGCGTTAAAATCTGCGGACTCGAATTTCCTAACCCCATTATGCCGGCTGCCGGGCCGCCCGGTAAGGACGGCGCGATGCTGCAGGCCGCTGCCAAAGGCGGCGCGGGGGGCCTGGTGACCAAGACCATCTCTGTGGAACCGGCGGAGGTGCCGCGGCCGTGCATGGCGGAGATTCGCGGCGGGTTCATGAACACGGAACTGTGGTCAGAGCTGCCGAAAGAGCAGTGGGTCGAGACCGAGTACAAGATGGCGTGCGCTACCGGATTGCCCATCATTGTGGGCATGGGATATACGGCGGAGCAGATCAAGATCGTGGCTCCGCTGGTGAAGCCATACGCGGACGCGCTGGAACTTTCAACACACTATGTGGGCACCGATATTTCGCCGATCATCGACGCGCTGAAGGCGGCGAAGGCGGCGGTGGATGTGCCGGTGTTCATGAAGCTGAGCCCGCACCCGAACATCCAGCAGATCGCGCTGGCGCTGGAGAATGCAGGCGCGGACGGGCTGGTGATGATCAACTCATTCGGCCCGTGCATGAGCATCGACGTGGAGACCGGGCTGCCGCTGATGGGCAGCAAGGGCGGCTATGGGTGGCTGAGCGGCGCGGCGATCAAACCGCTGGCGGTGCGGTGCGTGTATGACGCAGCAAGCGTGGTGAAGATTCCGATCTTCGGCGTGGGCGGCATTGCAAACGGGCGCGACGTGGCGGAGATGTTCATGGTAGGGGCTTCGGCGGTGCAGGTATGTACGGAAGCGATTCTGCGCGGGCCGATGGTGTACGGCAAGATGGCGAAGGAACTGAACACGTTTCTGGACAAGCAGGGGTACGCGTCAGTCGAGGATATTAAAGGGCTGACGATCCGGCGGATGGCGGAGCGCGGCGCACCGAGGGCGGAGTATCCGCCGGTGGTGGACACGGAAAAGTGCGTGCTGTGCGGGAACTGCGAGAAAAGCTGCCCGTATGGCGCGATCAGCGAGGACGGCGTGTTGCATATCGACCACGAGAAGTGCTTTACCTGCGGGCTGTGCGTGACGCGGTGCAAGCTGCATGCGCTGAGCATGGTGCAGTGATGACGAGAGCGAACGAGATGAAGTTTGTGACGGGACTGCGGTGTATCCACTGCGGGCGGACGTACAGCGCGCAGGAGACGGAGTATTACTGCACAACATGCGGCTACCATGACGGCATCCTGGACGTGGTGTATGACTACGACGCGGTGCGGCGGGAGCTAAACGCGGCGACGCTGGCGGGGAATCGCAATCTTTCCATGTGGCGCTATCTGCCGCTGCTGCCGGTGGCGGATGCAGGGCTGATTCCGCATCTGCAGGTGGGATGGACGCCGCTGTACGAGGCGCCGGCGCTGGCCGCGGAGCTGGGTGTGGCGCGGAGCTGGGTGAAGGATGAGGGAAGGAACCCGACAGCATCGTTTAAAGACCGCGCGAGCGCGATGGGCGTGGTGAAGGCGCTGGAGAAGAAGGCGGAGCGGATCACGTGCGCATCGACGGGGAATGCAGCGTCTTCGCTGGCGGGATTTGCGGCGGCGGCGGGAATCGCGGCGACGATCTTTGTGCCGGCTCGCGCACCGCAGGCAAAGGTGGCGCAGCTGCTGGTGTATGGCGCGCAGGTGTTCAGTGTGCAGGGAACGTACGACGAGGCTTGGGAGCTGTGCATGCAGGCGGCAGCGGAGTTTGGCTGGTACAACCGCAACTGCGCGATCAATCCTTATCTGATCGAAGGGAAGAAGACGGTATCGCTGGAGCTGGCGGAGCAGTTTGCGGGGTTGACGCCGGGAGAGTTTCCGGACTGGGTGGTGGTTTCGGTGGGGGATGGATGCACCATCGGCGGAGTGTGGAAGGGATTGAAGGAAATGCATACGTTGGGGGTGATTCCGCGGCTGCCGCGCGTGCTGGGTGTGCAGGCCGAGGGGTGCAAACCTTTTCTGACAGCGTGGAGCGAGCATGCCGAACTGAAGCCGTGCGATGCGAACACGGTGGCGGACTCGATTGCGGTGGGGTATCCGCGGAACTTCAAGAAAGGCATGAATGCGGTGACGGAGTCCGGCGGCGCATTTGTGGCGGTGACGGATGAAGAGATCCTGGGATCAATTCCGCTGCTGGCACGAAAGGCGGGCGTGTTTGGCGAGCCGGCGGGCGTGGCCGGCGTGGCGGGAGTGAAGCGCGCGGTGGAGCTGGGGATTATCCAGCGGAGGGAGAGCGTGGCGCTGGTGATGACGGGGAATGGACTGAAGGATATTCAGAGCGCGATCCGCGCAGTGGGACAGCCGGTGGCAGTGAAGCCGGATATGGAAGAGATTCGCAAGGCAGTGACGATTCCATTGCTCTGTCGATGATGGGCGGGAGCGGTTCGCGCGTAGCGCGAATGCCCACCTTAGGCGCGATCAAGCTGCGCCGAAGATGGGGCACCCGCCGCGTGGGTAGCATGTGCAGTTGCGGCGAAGGTGAGACACCGGATTTGTGGTGGGGACGATGAAGCGTAGAGCAGTAGATGAAAGAGAGAGCAGAGAAAATGAAAAAGATTCCGTTTGGACCGAATTACGATGAGATGCTCAACCCGAGCCTGGTAAGCAAAGACGTGCGCGCGAAGGCGCTGGCCGCGCTGAAACAGGATGAGCTGGACCCCATCAACCTGTTTAACATCACGTGGAAAGATGCGAATGACAAGGTGCGCAAGGTGGTGTTGCCGCCGGCGCTGACAGGCATCGACGCAAACGTGGTGGTGATGCTGGGCTGCGGATTTCCGTCGGGCTCGCACAAGGTGGGACCGGCGTACAGCACGCTGATCGAAGAGATGGTGGATGGCGAAATTATTCCGGGCGTGCACACGATACTGGGACCGTCGACGGGAAACTTCGGCATTGGGACGGCGTACATCTCGAAGCTGCTGGGGTTCCGAGCGATCGTGATTATGCCGGACACGATGAGCAAGGAGCGGTATGAGCGCATCAAGAAGTATGGCGGCGAGCTGGAGCTGACGCCGGGGTCAGAGTCTGACGTAATCCTGACGCTGGAGAAGACGCGCGAGCTGATGAAGGACCCGAAGAACAAGGCGCTGGCGCAGTTCGAGCTGTTCCCGAACTACAGGTTCCACCGGCACGTGACGGGCGGCAGCGCGATTGAAGCGGTGAAGGGCGTGGGCAACGGACGCATTGCGGGCTTCACGTCAGCACCGGGTTCAGCAGGAACGCTGGCCGCGGGCGACCAGATCAAGGCGGCGTTCCCCGAGGCGAAGATTGCCGCGCTGGAGCCGTACGAGTGCTCCACGCTGGCGAATGGCGGGCGCGGACAGCACCGGATTGAAGGCATTGGTGACAAGATGTGCACGCTGATCCATAACGTGCTGAACACGGACTTCGTGATCCTGATTAAGGACGAAGAGACGGTGCAGGGCGTGAAGATATTCCACGACGGCGTGGACACGCTGGTGAAGCTGGGTGTGGACCGCGAGTTTGCGCTGGGGCTGCGGGAGATCTTTGGACCGTCAGGCATCTGTAATGTGCTGGGCGCGATCAAGCTGGCGAAGCATCTGCGGCTGGGACCGGGAGACAACGTAGTGACGGTGGCGACGGACGGCTTTGACCGTTACAACTCCGTGCTGGATGAGCTGAACAGCCGCTACCTGGAACTGGCGCCGCAGGTGCTGGACCGCTGGGCGCACGACATCTTCCTGGGAGCAGAGGATGAGCTGGTGTTCGACTTCCGCAAGCCGGAGGTGAAGGAGCAACTGTTCCAGCAGAAGGAACGGGACTGGATCAAGTTCGGGTACACGAAGGAGTTCCTGGACTCGATGCGGACGATGGATTTCTGGGATGCGCAGTATGCGAAGGTGCCGGCGTACAACGAGAAGATCGCGAAGGCACGGCAGGAAGAGCCGGCGCTGGTGTGATGAAGTGAGGTAGCAAATTCCCGGGTCTCAAAAGCGAGACCTGGGGCGGGTGTGAGAGTGGGCAGGAGCGGTTCGCGCGTAGCGCGAATGCCCACCTTAGCCACGATAAAGCCGTGGCGAAGATGGGGCACCCAGATTTGTATCAGTACTCGCTGGATCTGAAGGAGCACTATGTACCAGTTCACGCTGAATCAGGAATCCGTAGAGGTAGAAGCAGACAAGAGCCTGCTGGACTTTCTGCGCGAGGATGCACGGCTGATCTCAGTGAAGGGCGGGTGCGCCGACGGGGTGTGCGGCACCTGCTCCGTACTGGTGGATGGCAAAGCCGTGCGCGCATGCAAGCTGACCGTGGCGAAGGTGCAGGGCAAGACGGTGACAACGGTGGAGGGCGTCCCCGCGAAGGAGAAGGACGTCTATGCGTGGGCGTTTGGCGAAGTGGGGGCGGTGCAGTGCGGATTCTGCATGCCGGGGATGGTGATCAGCGCGAAGTCTCTGCTGGACAGCAACCCCGCGCCAACCGCGGCGGAAGTGCGGTCAGCGATCCGGTATAACCTGTGCCGCTGCACGGGATATCTGAAGGTGGAGCGCGCGATCCAGCTGGCGTCAAAGGCGTTTGCCGAAGGCAAGATGCCGGCGGCGAAAGGCGGTGGAGGCAAGGTAGGGGCGCGGGCGCTGCGCGTGGACTCCACGGAGAAGCTGCTGGGCACGGGCGAGTTTGTGGACGACATGCAGGTGCCGGACATGCTGCACGGCGCGGTGCTGCGGACGAAGTATCCGCGAGCGCTGGTGAAGAGGATTGATGTTTCCGCGGCGCAGAAGCATCCCGGAGTGAAGGTGGTGCTGACGGCGAAGGATGTGCCGGGCGAGCGGCTGCTGGGGCACGTGATACATGACTGGCCGGTGATGATTGCCGAGGGCGAAGAGACTCGCTACGTGGGCGATGCGCTGGTGGTGCTGGCGGCGACGACGAAGGAAGCGGCGCGGGAAGCGATTGAAAAGATATGGGTGGAGTACGAGGTGAGGACGCCGCTGCTCTCGCCGGTGGAGGCGATGGCTGAAGGCGCGCCGCAACTGCATCCCAAGGGCAACCTGCTGGCGACGACCATTATGAAGCGCGGCGACGTGGACAAGGCGATCGCAGAAGCGAAGCACGTGGTGCATCATTGGTATTCGACGCCGCGGCAGGAACACGCGTTCCTGGAGCCGGAGAGCGCGCTGGCGATTCCGACACAGTGCGGTTCGCTGACGGTGTATACGGCGGCGCAGGGCGTGTATGACGACCATCGCGGCATTGTGGAGATGCTGGGCGTGCGGGACGAGAAAGTACGCGTGATTAGCAAGCTGGTGGGCGGAGGATTTGGCGGCAAGGAAGATTTGTCAGTCCAGCACCATGCCGCGCTGCTGGCTTGGCACAGCGGGCTGCCGGTGAAGCTGACGTTTACACGCGATGAAAGCTTTATGGTTCATCCGAAGCGGCACCCGATGGAGATGGAGTTCACCACGGCGTGCGATGCAGAAGGAAAGATAACGGCGGTGCGGGCGCGGATTGTGGCGGATACCGGTGCGTACGCTTCGCTGGGCGGGCCGGTGCTGCAACGCGCATGCACGCACGCGGCAGGGCCATACCAGATCGAGAACGTGGACATTGAAGGCCGGGCGTTCTATACGAACAACATTCCTTCGGGAGCGTTCAGGGGATTTGGCGTGACGCAGACGTGCTTTGCGGCAGAGAGCAACCTGAATTTGCTGGCGCGGGAGATCGGCATTTCGCCGTGGGAAATTCGTTTTCGCAATGCAATCGAGCCGGGCGGTGTGCTGTCAAACGGGCAGATCGCCGACAGCGGGACGGCACTGAAAGAGACGTTGCTGGCGGTGAAGGACGTGTTCGATGCGAATCCCGGCGCGGGCATCGCGTGCGCATTCAAGAACAGCGGCAAGGGCGTGGGCGTGCCGGATACGGGGCGGGTGAAGCTGATGGTGCAGCACGGCGGCGTGGTGATATGCACCAGCGCGGCCTGCATGGGGCAAGGGCTGGCGACGGTGCTGCAGCAGATTGTGGCGGAAGCGAGCGGGCTGCCGAAAAATATCATCAGCGTGCATGCGCCGGATACGGCAGTGACGCCGAACAGCGGGACGAGTACGGCATCGCGGCAGACGCTGATTACGGGGGAAGCGGCGCGGCGCGCGGGCAATGCGCTGAAGCAGGCGCTGGCGGAGCGCAGGCTGGCTGACCTGGAAGGGCAGGAATTCTACCGCGAGTACGATTGCGTGACCGACCCGATGACTTCTGACAAGCCGAACCGGCTGAGCCATATTGCGTACGGCTACGCGACGCAGGTGGTGCTGCTGGATGCGAAGGGCAAAGTGAAGAAGGTGATTGCGGCGCACGATGTGGGCAAGGCAATCAATCCGAATGGCGTGGAAGGGCAGATCGAAGGCGGCGTGGTGATGGGGCTGGGCTATGCGCTGACGGAGAACTTCAAGGTGCAGGACGGTGCGCCGACGGTGACGCTGGGGACGCTGGGGTTGTGGCGCAGCACGCAGGTGCCGGAGATTGAAACGATTTTGATTGAGAAGAACGATGCAACGCTGACGTATGGAGCCAAGGGCGTTGGCGAAATTGTGAGTGTGACGACAGCGCCGGCGGTAGCGTGCGCATACTTCCAGCGAGACGGGGTGTTGAGAACGAGCCTGCCGCTGACGGGTACGCCGTACAGCAGGTGAGAGATTTGCGCGCGTCGCGCGGCCGTCGCTGCGCGACGCTATCCCACCTTAGGCGCGATGAAACTGCGCCGAAGATGGGGCACCCGGATTTGTGGGGGATGACAAGCAGATGGATTTAACAGAAGGAGATGTTGTGATGATGTTGACCACGAACCGCGAACAACAATTAATCGCACTATGCCAGGGACTGATCCAGGAACAGAGCTATTCAGGGCAAGAGGCAGGCGTTGCGGCGCTGGTGCAGAAGACGTTCAAGGATCTTGGATACGACGAAGTAGTGGTGGATGAGTACGGCAATGTGCTGGGACGCATCCGGGGCAAGCGGCCGGGGAAGACGATTCTGTTTGACGGACACATTGATACGGTGCCGGTGCCGGATGCGAGTAAGTGGACGCACAAGCCGTTTGGCGGCGAGCTGGCGGAAGGAAAGATCTGGGGGCGCGGCACATCGGACATGAAGGGCGCGGTGAGCGCGATGATCGCGGCGGCGGGATACTTTGCGGCGGATACGGCGAAGGATTTTTCCGGGGAGATCTACGTTGCAGGGGTGGTGCACGAGGAGTGCTTTGAGGGCGTGGCGGCGCGGAAGATAAGCGAGCGCATCAAGCCGGATTATGTGGTGATCGGCGAATCATCGGAGATGAACCTGAAGCGCGGACAGCGCGGGCGCGCAGAGATCGTGGTGGAGACGTTCGGCAAGCCGGCGCACAGCGCGAATCCGCATGCCGGCATCAACGCGGTGTACAAGATGGCGGAGCTGATCCGGGAGATCGCCATGCTGCAGGCGCCGGAACATTCGACGCTGGGGCAGGGCATCCTGGAACTGACGGATATCAAGTCTTCGCCGTACCCGGGAGCGTCGGTGGTGCCGGACTATTGCCGCGCGACCTATGACCGCAGGCTGCTGGTGGGGGAGACGAAAGAATCTGTGCTGAAGCCGCTGCTGAACATCATTGTGAAGCTGAAGGGGCGCGACCCGCAGTTTGATGCACGGGTGCATTTCGCAGCGGACGTGCAGAAGTGCTACACCGGCAACGAGATTGGCGACGAGCGGTTCTTTCCGGGATGGCTTTTCGACAAAGACGATGAGTTTGTGCAACTGGCGCTGGCGGGATTGCGCAGTGCGGGGTTGAAGCCGGAGCTGACGCAGTACTCCTTCTGCACCAACGGCAGCCACTATGCAGGCGAGGCGGGAATCGAGACGGTAGGGTTCGGGCCATCGCGGGAGAATCTGGCACACACCATTGATGAGCACATCGCGGTGGATGAGCTTTTGAAATCGGCGGAAGGGTACTACGGCATTTTGCGGTCGGTTTTTCAGAAGGGATAACGCCATGAAGATATTGATTGAGAACGGGAGCATCATCGACGGCTCGGGGGCGCCGCGTTTTGCCGCGAACCTGGTGGTAGAGAATGAGCTGATCGCGGAGATCGGCAACACGAAGGCGGCAGAGGGGTTTGATGCGGTGCTGGATGCGACGGGGATGATCGTGGCGCCGGGCTTTATTGATACGCACAGCCACTCCGACCTGGAGGTGGCGCTGAATCCGTATGTGGAGGCGAAGATCCGCCAGGGTGTGACGACGGAACTGCTGGGGCAGGACGGGATCTCGATGGCTCCGCTGCCGAAGAAATATATTTCGCCGTGGCGCAAAAATCTGGCGGGGCTGGATGGCGTGAGCGACGAGATGGATTGGGATTACGAGACCACGGAAGGGTATCTGGCGCTGATTGAGAAGAGCGGCGTGGGGCTGAATGAGAGCTACCTGGTGCCGCATGGCAACGTTCGCATGGAGGGCATGGGGCTGGATAACCGCAAGCCGACGCCGGATGAACTGGCGACCATGTGCGACATCACGCGGCGGGAGATGGAGGCGGGAGCGTACGGACTCTCAACCGGGCTGATCTACATGCCGTGCGCGTATGCGGACACGGCAGAGGTGATTGCGCTGTGCAAGGTGGTGGCGGAGTTTGACGGCGCGTTCGTGGTGCACCAGCGCAGCGAGGCAGACACGATATTGGCGTCAATGGAAGAGGTGATCGAGATCGGGCGGCGGTCCGGGGTGAAGATCCACTTCTCGCACTTCAAGGTATGCGGGCGGAAGAACTGGCCGCTGATCGACAAGGTGGTGGCGCTGCTGGACAGCGCAGCGGCGGAGGGGATTCGCACATCGTTTGACCAGTATCCGTATGTGGCGGGAAGCACGATGCTGGGGGTGATTCTGCCGCCGTGGGCACATGATGGCGGCACAGATCAATTGATGGAGCGGCTGCGGAGCCCGCAACTGCGCAAGCGGATGGTGGAGGATATCGAGCGGGGCATTCCGGGATGGGATAATTTTGTGGACTTCGCGGGGCTGGACCAGATCTTTGTGACCAGTGTGAAGACAGACGCGAACCAGGACCTGGTAGGCAAGAGCCTGCTGGAGATTGGCGAACTGCGCGGCAAGAATGCGTACGACGCGACGTTTGACCTGCTGCTGGCGGAAGAGAACGCGGTGGGTATGGTGGATTTCTACGGCACCGAGGAGCACGTAATCCGCTTTCTGCAGAGGCCGGAACAGAATCTGTGCACCGATGGCCTGCTGGGCGGGAAGCCGCATCCGCGGGTGTTTGGGTCATTCCCGCGCGTGCTGGGGAAGTATGTTCGCGAAGAGAAGGCGCTGACGCTGGAGGATGCGGTGCGGAAGATGACATCGAAGCCGGCAGCGGTATTCGGCTACGAGCGGCGCGGGCTGCTGAAGAAAGGGAATTTCGCGGACGTGGTCGTGTTCAACCCGGAGACGGTGATCGACAAGGGAACATTTGTCGATCCGGTGCAGTTCCCGGTGGGCATTGAGCACGTGCTGATCAATGGGCACGCGGTGATGAAGGCAGGGCAGTACGAGCGCAGCCTGGCGGGTAAGGTGCTACGCATGACTGATGCGAAGAGCTAAGCGGTAAGGCTACGCGGCTCCGGTACCGAAGCGCCGGAGAGCTGCAGCGCCTTCACAATCAACTCAGCACAACGGTCGATGCCAAACGTGCTGTTCAGGCAAAGATGATAGAGGCGATGGTTCTGGCTGTCGCACTTGTAGTAGGTGTGGACATAACGTGCACGGTCCGCATCAATTTTTTCCAGGAGCCCGCGCAGGTCTTTCTCGTGGGGGTGGCGGAGCTTCATCCGTTCCAGCTTCTCCGTGATGGGCGCATAGATGGCGGCGTGAAGCACATGAGGATGACGGCGCAGGATACATTGCGAACTGCGTCCGATGATGACGCACTTGCCGGTGTCTGCCGCCTGCTGGATGAAGCTGGCGGTGGTCTTCTGCATGAGATCGTAGTCAACGGGAAGCGCCGGAGACGCGTCAAGATTCATGGACGGGTCGCCCTTGCGGAAGCCGTACATGACGCGCTCCCACCAGGCGTAGGAGCGTTCGTCAGCACTCTCTGCCCAGTTGCGATCGACTTGTTGCTTGGCGGTGGCGTGTTCGATGATCTGCTTGTCAATGCATTCCCAGTTAAGCAGCTCTGCAACGCGGCGACCGATATCCGCGCCGCCGCTGCCGTACTCCCGTGCGATGGTAACCACGTTGAACATGCCAGCTCCTTTGTTGCCAATAGCTTGCGTTGATACAGCACTTCGGCGCAACGAGGCGCCAGCGGGGGAAGATCCGCAACAAAAGCTGTGCGGCAAGCTATTTGAGAAAATTATAGCTCTCAGGAGCGGGCGTGGCAGCGCTGAAAATCACCGATCAGGCGACTGCATCGCCGCGTAGACGGTTTTCCGCGACCCACGCCAGGTAGTCGCGAATCCAGCCGGCCATGACCAGACTGAGAACGGTGACGAGGATGAGCAGAATCCAGAAGTGCTCCGCAATCCAGAGGCGCATGAGTGCGTAGGCCGAGATGTAGCCGACGTGGTAGGTAGCAGGGCCCATGTTGTACGAGGTGAACCTGCCGTTGCGCAGCAGGCTGACGGAGTGCGAGATGTCACTGGACTGGGAGCGCTCAAGGAAGACGTCAGCAAATTCATTCATGGCATCGTCATTGCGCATTTCCATGAGGACGATGGAACGGCCAGCGAAGTAGGGGGATTCGAGGCCCTCAATCATGAGATCGGGGACGCCATTGACGTTGGAGGGTTCGCTATCGTCGGTAACGCGACGAGTCCACTTCGACCAGGCCTTGGCAAGGCCAGCTAAATAGCCAGTTTGTTCCTTGACGTGAATACCGTCCGCATCCATGGTGACGGGGAGAGTTGCATCGAGCGAAGCGAAGGCGGGTTGGTCACCGGTGCCGCCGAGGATGAGGTAGTCCTGATCGCTGCGCATGACGGCATCAGGGCCTGCGACCTGAACACGGAGCGCAGGGTAGCCGGTCTGCATGCCACAGTGGCTCATCATGTAGAGCAGGAGGGCGATCTCGTTTGCAGTAGGCTGAGGCGGCACGATGATGGTGGTGTCAGCGAGGTCAGCCTTGCGGGTGAAGGGGAAACCGGCGTTGGCAAAGAGCTCAAGGTTGGGCATCCGAACCCAGTGGTGGAGGCCGCGGATATCGAGCGAGGAATTTTCCAGGATGGAACCCTGCAGCTTCTGCGTGGGATCAGTGCCGGGGTCGCCGGGATGGAGGGGGACAAAATCGAAGTTGAAGAAGAGGGTGTTGCCGAAGGGACGAAGGGCGGCGACCGGCATGAGTACGGTACGGTGACGGTCAGCAAAATCCTTGCCGGGGAGCAAGGGAATTTCGTTGACCAGTCCGCCGTTCACGAATGCGCGGAGGGCAGAACCAGTAGCTAATGGCGCCGCGTTGTAACGGTAGTTTAACCGAAGGTTGAGGTTCTGGGTTTCGCCGTAGTAGAGATCTGGGGGAACGCGGAAGTAAACGGGGATGGGGGAGGAGCCTGTGGACTGCATGGCCTGCTCAGAGCTGTAGCTCCAGAGCGAGGTGAGCTTGTCCGTGGTGAGCCAGCGGGGAGCATCGTCTGGCTTGCGCGGCGCGGGCAGAGCGAAGTCAGAGAGGCGCGTGGACTCCCCAAGGGAGGGAGCAGGGTCGCCGGGGCCGGGATGGGAGATGGTCATCAGCGCGAGGCTGCGCGCGGCGAGCAGCAGCTGGGCATCATCGTCGCCGGCGAGTATCAGCGCGTTGCCCTGCACATCAGACGGGTTGGGACGAATGCTCAAGGAGGGGCCACCGGCGGGGATGCCGAGAGTAGTGGACTGCGAGGCGCCCTGGTTGGTGAAGACGATGACGTTGCCCTGAGGAATCTGACCGATGGAGACGATGAAGTGGACGGGGCGGGTGCTGGCCTGGATACCGAACCAGGAGGCGACAATGCCCGCGGCACGGAGGGTTTCAGGGGTGGGCGCAGAGAGAAAGACGAAGGGGATGGTGGTGGTGGTCTGCAGATCGGGATCAAAGAAAGGCAGGGGAAGCAGGCCGAGATCGGTTTTGAGGGGGACGCTGTCACCAGCGACGAGAATGCGCGACGAAGAGCCGAGGACGGCGAGGACATCAGAGCGGGTGGAGCCGTCAGGCCGCAAGGGGGTGCTACCAGTGAACTCGAAGGTGAGGTCGTTGTTGCGGGCGAGTTGCTCAGCGGGGACGGAGAGTGCGGCGAAGCCGAACTCTGTGGGACCCTGTGCGCGCAAGGGAGGGGTGATGGTGCCGACGGCCATGCCGTTGACGATGACCTTGATGGAGCCGGTTTGCGCGAGAATCAAAGGATTGAAGTGGTAGGTGAGCTCGATGGCGGCGTGGCGGGGGACGCGGCTGAGCGGGAGGACGAAGTGCTCAGAATAAAACGAGTGCGGGCCGCGCATCTCAATGCCGTGCTGTACGCCCATGTCTTTCAGGGTGATGATGTCATTCGCCGAGGTGGCGGAGACTTGCGGTGTGGCATCGGGCTGCGGCAGGGCCGCGGTGAGCGGCATGAAGGCAGGGACCACGGGCGCTGCAGGCGGGGTGGCGCTGACCGAACCGGGGATCTGTGCGCTGCCAAGGCGTTGAGAGAGGGCGAGCAGGGTGAAGAGAAGGATGGAGGCGGCACGAGCTTTGCGGACGGGCAACAATCCGCGAAGCACCTGATGGAAGCCGGTGAACGAGAGGCGGATAACACGAGCGAGGCTGATGAGGGGACGGTCTGCTTCGATGTGTTCGCGAGAGTACATCCATGAATCAGCGCGCGAATAGATGGCGCGGGTAAGGGTCTCCTGATCGGCGATGGCGGGTGCGACAAACTGGAGGCGCAGTTCGTCGCCCATTCTGGCGGCAACGGTTGCATTGACCTGTGCAGTGCCGGTTTGATCCGGGAAGGAGACTTTCACGGTCTCTCCGGTTGGCACATCGACTGGCTGAGAGAAGTCGATGGCTGTGCCGCCAACCGAGATATCGCGGGTCACGCCATCGAGGTGTCTGCCATCGGGGAATGCCACTTTGACATCAAGCTTGGCCGGAATGCGCACGGAGCTGCGACGCTGCATCTGCTCGTTGGCGACAGCGCCGGCAACGCCGAGGATGACCATGTTGAAGAAGATCCAAACCAGATTGCTGATGACCGTTCCATAGTGTCCGGGGTCAGTGAAGTGCAGGCGGTAGGGCGTCATGCAAATGCCAAGGAAGTTGAGGGCAAGCAGCCATGTGGTGGGAGCGGCAATGTGGCGATCGAAGCGAGTCTCGGCGAGGGTGCTGTCTTTGTCAGTGACATTGAAGCTGCCGAGTTTGGGATTGATGAGAGCGAGCAGGGTGGGGAGAAGGATGTAGGGAGCGAGCACCGTCTCATAAATCTCATTCCAGAAAGAGTGGCGGTGCTTTGCCTGCACGCGGGAGTTGGTGATGCTGGAGATGACGAGATGGGGAAGCGCATAGGCAATAATCGCGACCCAGTATCCGGGGATGATGGTGAGGCCGAAGACCATGTAGGCGAGAGGTGCGCAGAGAAAGATCAGCCGGGGCACGGCATAGAGGAAGTGCATCATGGCATTGAAGTAGCAGAGGCGCTGGGTAAACTTCATGCCGGTGTTGAGCAGGGGGTTGTCTGTGCGGAAGATCTGGATCATGCCGCGAGCCCAGCGGATGCGCTGGCCCACGTGTGCAGAGAGCGTTCCTGTGGCAAGACCGGCTGCCTGGGGAAGGTTGATGTAGGCGGTGTTCCAGCCGCGGTTCTGCATGCGCAGGGAGGTGTGAGCATCTTCAGTGACGGTTTCGACGGCGATGCCGCCGACCTCGTCGAGGGCAGTGCGGCGAATGACGGCGCAGGAGCCGCAGAAGAATGTGGCATTCCAGAGATCGTTGCCGTCCTGGATGACGCCATAGAAGAGCTCTCCCTCATTGGGAATGGTCTTGTACTGCAGCAGGTTGCGTTCGAAGGGATCGGGCGAATAGAAGAAGTGGGGGGTCTGCAGCATGGCGAGTTTCTTATCTGCAAGAAACCAGCCGACAGTGACCTGTAGAAAGCTGCGGGTCGGCACATGGTCACAATCAAAGATGGCGACCAGGGGGGAGTTCATCAGGGTAAGGGCGTGATTGATGTTGCCGGCTTTCGCGTGATTGTGCTCGGTGCGGGTAATGTAGCCGATACCGGCTTCCTCAGCGAAGGCGCGGAAATCTTCACGGCTGCCGTCGTCCAGGATGTAGACGTGCAGCTTCTCCGGGGGGTAGTCAATATTGATAGCTGCCAGCGCGGTGTAGCGGACGAGGGAGAGCAACTCGTTGTAGGTGGGGATGAGGACATCGACGTGCGGCCACAACGATACGTCGGCGGGGAGCGGCCTGGGCTTGCGGCGGAGCGGGGCGCAGGTTTGCATATAACCCAGCACCATGATGAGGGTGGTGTAGGCTTCCGCGGAGACCAGCAGCAGCATCAGGACGGCATTGATGGTGAGGCGGTCATTGGATTCGTCGGTGAAGAACTGCGCGATGGTGCGGATGCGCCACCAGCCGTAGCGCAGTGTGGCAGCGAGGGAGAGCAGCATGAGGGCAAGGGTGATTGCCTGGGAGCGGCTGAGACGGTTGAGCAGAATGACGATGGTGACGCTGACGATGCCGACGAGGAGCTGCTTGGGCCAGCTCAAATAAAGGCTGACAAACTGGAACAAAAGGAACAATCCGCAGAGAGTCAGGAGCAGGCGGAATGCGCGCGTCATCAGGGGCTGCGTGCTCAGGAACGATTTCACAACTCTAACTTTCTACTGGAAGGCCGAGATGGTCAAGACACGAATGGGGCGAGGATATACCCCAAAAGCAGCATATAGACACAGGCCAGCCCGCCAGAAGCTGCGGGAGGTGCGCGTAGAGACCGGCGGGCTGGAGGGTTTGAACCAAGCTATTGGGTTACCAGTGAGATGGTTGCAGTGTGAATCACGCCGCTGGCGCTAGTGCCAGTGACGGTGACGGTGTTGGTGCCGGAGGGGGTAGTGCCGCTGCCGCAGCCGGTGAGGGTCTGCAAGCCGGCGATGAGCAGAACCACAAGCGCCAACAGCCGCAGAGCGGATTTGCGTTTGCGGAAGGCCAGCGGAGCCAGCAACAGGGTGAAGGCGAAGGCCAGGGTTTCACCGTGGCCACGGAACCCGAAAGCGGGTACGTGGTTGGCGGCAGCATTGGTGGTAATGGTGAGGGAGCTGGATGCGAATCCAGCCGGAGTGACCGTCGCCGGGGAGAAGATGCAGGAGGAACTGGCCGGGAGACCGGAGCAGGAGAAGGTGATTGGCGAATTGAAGCCGTTGGTGGCAACGATGGCGATGGCCGTGGTAGCCGACTTGATGCCGCCGCCGACAATCAGCTGGGTGTTGCTGAGGGTCATGCTGAAGTCAGACTGCAGGATGGTGATAGACGCGACAGCACTGGTAGAGGCGGGATAGATGACGGTGCCGGTGGCGCCGGAATATACCGCGGTGATGTTGTGCGTGCCGAGAGCGAGTGAGCTGGTGGTGTAGCTGGCTGAACCGCTGACGAGGGTCAGAGCGGCACCAATGGTTGCGGAACCATCGTAGAACTGGATGGTGCCACCGGGCGTACCCAGATTGGAGGTGACGCTTGCGGTAAAGATGACTGCGGTTCCAGTGCCAGCGGACGCAGGTGAAATTACGACCGAAGTGGTGGTGGAGACCGGTGAGACGACGAGCGAGAGGGTTCCAGTGGAGGTGGCGAAGGTGCTGTCACCCGAGTAGATGGCGGTGATGGGGTGAGTGGCCGCGGTGAGGCCGCTTGCGGTGTAGGAAGCGCTGCTACTCGTGGAGCCCGCGGTGAGAGCTGCGGTGGAGGTGAGGACGGTGGTTCCATCCTTGAAGATAACGGTGCCGGAAGGAACGACGGTGCCGTTGCCGGGGATGGTGGCCGTGAGCACCACGCTCTGCCCGAAGACGGGCGCGACAGGCAGCGAGGTGACGGTGGTGGTGGTGGTGGCGAGGTTATAGGATGTGCCGCTCAGGGAGATGGTCTGGGTTCCGGTGATGTCGTTATCGGTCAGGATGACGGTTCCAGTGGGCGAACCCGCAACGGTGGGCGAGAAGGTGATGTTGATGGTGCAGGTCCCGAGTGCAGCAATGGAGGAGCCGCAGTTGTTGGTCTGGGAGAAGCCTGCACTGGCTACGATGCTGGTGATGGTGATGGCCGTGGTGGTGCTGGTGTTCGTGACCACGACCGGTTTGGAAGCGCTGCTGGTGCCGACTGCCTGTGAGCTGAAGGTGACCGCAGAGGTGAGAGGCGGGTTGAAGGTGAGCGCAGCGGCAAGCTGCGGCACCTGTACGGTGGCGACGAGAGCATCGTGATCGCTGGTGCGGTTTGGCGTGCCAGCGGTGGCGCGTGCGGTCACGTTGTAATCAGAATCAATATGCACGGCCTGAAGCGTGGTGCCCGAGGGTGCATTGGAGGTGACAAGAATGTGGTCCAGGGTATCGGCTACGCCATTCTCATTCACCGTGTAGCGGTTGGCGGCGGCGAGTGAGGGGACGAGGTTCGTCAGCGTGGTGGCGTAGGTGATGGTGTTGTAGGCAACAACGGTATTCTGTGCGGCCTGGGCATTGGTGAGGATGCCGAGCACATCGACGTAGCCGTCAGAGAACTCGTAGGCATTCAAGTTGCCAGCGACAATGATGGGCTGGGACGTGCCGAGGGCAATGACGCTACCGGCAAGCTGCTGTGCCTGCGCAAGACGCTTGGCGCGGACCCCGGCACCGACGGTGGAGAGACCGCTGACGGTGTTGCTGCTAATGCCCGTGGTGGGCAGGAGTTCAGCGTTGATGATGTAAACGCCGTAGGCGTTGGAGGGGATGCTGCCGCGAGCGGCCTTGGCATTGATGTAGAGCGGGTTGTAATCCCAGATAGCCTTGTTGGTGCCAGTGGTGGGATCGGTGTAGCAGTAGGAACCGCATCCGCCCTGGGCGAGGTTGCCGCTGCCGCTGACGGTGACCTTGGATGGCTTGGTGAGGAAGGCTTCGCCGTAGCCGTTTGGCCCGACGACGCCCATGGTGACGACGTAAGTGGGATCAGGCTGCGAGGCAGCGGTGGCATCGGTCGAGATCTGGCTGGAGAGCGTGGCGAGCTCAGCGGCACTTTCGACTTCCTGCAGGGCAATCACGTCAGGCGTGCCGAGAGCGTTGCGGATGGCGTAGGAGGCCTTCGCAAGGCGCAGGTTATAACCAGCGGTGCCAATGGTGACAGCACCGGTAACGGTCTCAGTGTCATAGAAGCGCTGCATGTTGAGCGTGGCAACGCTGAGCTGGGTGGCGGTGGCGGCGGTAGCGGTGGTGCCGGGCGAACCCAGGGTGACGACGGGGCGTTCCGCGGTGACGGAGGAGATGAGCAGCGCAGGCTGGCCGGTGGTGTAATCGAGCACGCCAGTGGTGGGAGCGAGGGTGGTGCCGGTGACGACATCGAGGATGGGCGTGCCGCCGAGAGCGGCGCTATCCACGAGGAGGAGGTTGGGAGGCGCGGACCAGCGCGTCCAACTGGAGGGTGCGCCTGCGGTGGGTGCAGCGTCACGAGAATCCGCACCGGCTGCGCGGAAGGGCCGTGTGACACCGTTGAGCACACCGTAGAACTGACCGTTGCTGGTGTAGGTTTCAGTGGTTTCAGCCAGAGTGCCGCCAGTGCCGGAGGTGGTGGTGAGCGAAGGCGCGGTGACGCGCATGGACTGGTACTGCAGCAGCTGCGTGAAGCTGCCGGTGGCGCTGAGGTTGGTGGTGGTGAGAGTGATGGCGGTGGGCAGCGTGAGTCCGGTGGCAAGAATATTGATGCCTGTCGGGCTGTTGAGCTGGAGAGCCTGTGCGAGATAGCTCGTGGCCACGGGTACGGAGTAGGCAACGGTGCCGAGAAGCTGCAGGTTGTTGCCGACTACGGCTGAAGCCGGAACCGGCGAGCCGGTGTTGACGTAGATGGCTTCAGAGGCGGAGGTGAGGGGGCTGTTCTGGTCGCTCGTCTTCGCCTCTAAATAAAAGCCGGTGCCGGTAACGCCGGTGACGACACCGCTGACGTTCACCACTGTGCCCAAATAGGTTGCCGGAGCAGCCTGAATGGTGTGGATGGCGGTGGCAACGACGCTGGTGGTGACGGTCAGCGTGGCGGTAGTCGCGGTGACCGATGTGCCGGAGGTGACGGTTGGCGTGACGGGGTAGGCGCCTGTTGCCAGCGAGGAAGAGGTGGAGACGGTGAAGGAATAGGTGCCATCGGCGGCGGTGACGTCGCCGTGGGTGCCATCATCATAGAGAGGCTGGGTTGAACTGCCACCCACTGCAGAGAGGTTAGCGGCGACGCCGGTGACAGTGCCTGCATTGGCGACGGCGACGGTGAGCAGAGAAGAAGAGCCCTGGGTGATGGATGCGGGGGTGAAGGTGGTGGTGGCTGTGGGCGTGACGGTTGTGCAGCTGGTGTGCGCGGCCGGGGTGGTGGCGGTGTGGACGCTGGCCGCGGTAACGGCCTGGGTGGTGAAGTCGGTTGCGTTGTTGTCCGTATCGGTGAGGGTGGCGCGATAGTCGGAGAGTGTCGTGCTGGGGGCCGGTGCGGGGCCGGTGCCTTCATAGACGGATGCTGTTGTACCGTAGCCGACCATGTCAACCACCAGGGGTTCGTTCGCCACTGGTGCTGCTACTTGCGCGGCGGTAAGCGTTGTGGTGCTGTTTACGAGATAGACTTTGCCAGCCGCTGCGCCAAAGCCAATGGTGGAGACGAGGGCGTCATAGGCATAACATGCGCCATTGGTGGTGCTGGGGGTGGCTGCGGCGGTGTAGTAGCCGTGTGCAGGAATACTTGCGCCAGCGGGGAAGAGATTGGTGACAGAGATGGTGGTTCCGGCGGCGGAGGTGTACTGAATGGAATATCCGCTGAGATCGATGGCGCTGCCCGTCAGGTTATAGAACTCCACGAAGTCAGCATTCAGCGTGGCACCGGAGTTGCCGCCAGCGGCATATACCTGAGAGATGATGACGGTGGTGGATGAAGCGTGCGCGGTGGGAGCAGTGAAGAGGCAGACGAGCAAAAGGAAAAGGGCTGAAAGCACCTTTGCGGAGAGGTGAGAGGAAACCTGTAGTCGCGTCATTCCTGTTTATAGCGCAGAAAGAGCGACTTGGATTAAGAATTATGAGTGAAAACCTGAAAATGAAGCGGTTCGCCGGGCGGTGGTGGGTGCTACTTCAATAGCCAGCAGCTTTCCCGAAATGGTGCCGGCGATCGTGGCCGCCGGAGAGCTCGCCGGTGACGGGATCAATGGAAATCAGCTCACTATCACCCCATAGGCCGGGATTTTTTTCGTCCAGCGCACCCGCGCGCACGACCTTGTATCCGTTAGCGGTGAGTGCGGCTGCGGTTGAGGTGGGGAAGTCTTTTTCGAGCTGCAGTTCATCCGGAAGATATTGGTGGTGGAAACGGGGCGCGTCCGCGGCCTGCTGAACGTCAAGCCCATTATCGAGCACGCTGATGAGATCGTTGGCCACGGTCGTGATGATGGTGGCGCCGCCGGGTGAGCCGAGCACCAGGCGCAGCTTGCCGTTCTGCAGCACGATGGTGGGCGTCATGCAGCTAAGCGGACGCTTGCCGGGAGCGATGGAGTTTGCGGGACTCTGGATGAGGCCGAACATGTTTGGCGTGTTGATCTTCGAGCTGAAGTCGTCCATCTCGTCGTTGAGCAGGAAACCGAGGCCATCGACGGTGACCGCAGAGCCGAAACTGCCGTTGAGGGTGTAGGTGCTGGAGACGGCGTTGCCGTCAGCATCCACGATAGAGAAGTGGGTGGTTTCAGAGGGTTGCCTGGAGAGAGCGGGATGCGGCGGTGCGGGAATAAAGCCGGATGGGCGGAGGAGCGCCGCGGAGGGCGTGGGTTTGAGTGGGTCAATGCCGGCGCGCCATGCAGCTGCGTACTTGAGCGACTCCAACTGATGGATGGGGAGAGAGGTGAAGTCAGGGTCGCCGAGATAATCCGTGCGATCCATGTAGGCGCGGCGGAAGGCCTCAGTAATGTAGTGGATTTGCCGCGGCGTACGGTCGCCCATGGCGGCGAGGTTGTAGCCGGAGAGGATGTTGAGCGTCTCAAGCAGCGCGATGCCGCCGGAGGAGGGTGGCGGGGCGGTGATGACCTGGTAGCCGCGATAGGCGGCGGTGAGCGGGGTGCGCTCCCTGGCCTGGTAGGCGGCGAGATCGGCCGCGGTAATGAGCCCACCGTTGGCTGCCATGAAGGCGGCGATCTGCGTGGCCATGGATCCGTGATAGAAGACCGCGGGATCGTTGGCGATGCGGGTTAGGGCAGCGGCGAGCTCCGGCTGGCGGAAGGTGTCGCCGGGTTGGTAGAAGTTGCCATTGCGCTGAAAGATGCGGGCCGAGACGGGGAATTTCGCGAGGTCGCGGGCGTGGAAGGCGGCTGCCTCCTGCGGCGAGAGCACGTAGCCTTCGGTGGCGAGGCGGATGGCGGGCGCCATGTCCTGCTGGAGAGTGAGCTTGCCGTAGTGGGCCTGGGCGTAGGTGAGTCCGGCGACGGTGCCGGGTACGCCGACGGCCTTTGCACCGACGAGGCTGAGGCCGGGAATGACGTTGCCCGTGGCGTCGAGATACATATCGCGGGAGGCGGCTGCGGGGGCTTTTTCGCGGTAGTCGAGGAAGTGAGTGTCGCCGGAGCGCAGGCGAACCAGCATGAAGCCGCCACCGCCAATATTGCCGGCCTGAGGATAGACCACGGCGAGGGCAAAACCCACGGCCACGGCTGCGTCTACCGCGTTGCCGCCCTGCTTCAGGATGGCGACGCCAGCGTCAGTCGCCTCATGGTGGATGCTGACCACCATGGCGTGCTGAGAACGGACAGGGGGAACGGACTGCGAGCGATCCGAAGGCGGCTGGGCAGCGGCGGTGAGGGCGCTGAAAACGAGCAGGCAGGCGGCGCAGGTCAGTCGTTTTGGCAAAGTAGATAGGGTCATCTGATTGATTCTGAGCGGCTTGCCGGAGATGTGGGGCGGTAGATGAGAGGTGGTGTGATTTACGTCACTAGAATAAGGACTGAGTTTGTCGTATATTGAATTTACTGCTTTGAAGCAATGACTTTCACAGCGGAAACCCACGGTTCCTCTTGGCCGAGATTACGTGGGCTTCCGCAGAACACACAGCCTATCGGATGCGGTTCCCCCCATTATATGGCCGCTGAACTACGGTTGTACGGAGCGACCATGCGAGTGATTTTCCGGGGGATTTTGGCCCTTTCTTTTCTGCCTAAAATTTTTGCCCAGCAAGTGACCCCACCGACGGCGCAACCGTCCGCGATTCTGTGTGCGGGGACGATTGTGGATGCGTCGGGCGCTGCGATTGCGCTTGCGACCGTCTCGCTGGCGCGCGATGGAAGTGAAACGCTGCGCACGACGAGCGACGCGGCGGGACGATTTACTTTTCAAACACAACAGATGCCGGCAAGTGGGCAAGCGTATGTGCTGACGGTTTCTGCGGCAGGTTTCCAGACATACAACGCGACGGTGACTGCGGGGGATGCGTCGATGGCGGTGAGCCTGCAGGTGGCGGGGCAGGCGGACGTAATCGAAGTGGAAGGCGAGGCGGGCAGCAACATTGAACCGACGGAGACGCAGCTGGGCGATGCGCTGAGCCAGCAGCAAATCGCGAATGTGCCGCTGAATGGGCGCAGCATGACGGGGCTGCTGGCGCTGACGCCGGGGGTGGTGCCGGTGAGTTCGGTGCAGCCGAATGCGGTGGTGATGAGCGGAGTGGCGAGCACGCCGCCTTCGGGCGACCTGGATATCGGCGCGCTTTCCGTGAGCGGACAGCGGGAGACGGCGAATGCGTTTCGGGTGAACGGCGCGACTGTGCAGGAAGATGTGAACATGGGCATCGCGGTGGTGCCGACGCTGGATTCAGTGGCCAGCCTGGAGATGCTGACGAGCAGCTTTGATGCGCGGCTGGGAAACCAGAGCGGCGGACAGATCTCCGTGGTGACGCGCAGCGGTACGGAACAGATGCATGGCAGCGTGTACAACTACTTCCGTAATACGGCACTGGATGCGCGGAATTATTTTTCGCTGAGCCGCGCAGCATTCCATCAAAACCAATTTGGGGGGACGGTGGGCGGAGAGGTTCTGCGGGTGCGCTCGCTTTTCTTCTTTGGGGATTATCAGGGGACGCGGCAGACGCAGGGCATCGACACGGGATTGATCGCGGTGCCTTCGCTGGCCGACCGTGGCGGGGATGTGTCTGACCTAGTCGACGCCAATGGCAATGGCCTATTGACCGGAACCGTGAGCGGGACAAATACACCAACCGGCCTTGCGGCACTCTTGTCAAACAGGCTGGGATATACGGTGAATTCTGGTGAGAACTATTACACCGCCGGCTGTACTTTGTCTTCGCAGTGTGTGTTTCCCAACGGAGTGATTCCAACGAGAGCGTTCTCTGCGCCGGTGCAGCATCTGCTGCAGTACATTCCGAAGCCGAACTACGGTGATGGACAGTTCAGCACGTCAAGCTATGCGCAAAGAGTGCGCGACGATAAGGGATCAGTGCGGCTGGACCGCGCGATGCGGTGGGGCAAGCTGAGCGGCTACTACTTTCTGGATGATTATTCGCTGCTGAATCCTTATCCGACGGGGCAGGGCGGAGCGACGGTGCCGGGGTTCAACGCGGAGAGCGATGGGCGAGCGCAACTGCTGGCACTCAACCTGGTTTCAACGACAGCAGTGAGCGCGAACCAGGCGCACATGAGCTACATGCGCAACGCGGCGGCGGTAGGACAGCCGCGCGATGGCGTGGGACCGACACTGGCATCGCAGGGATTTATGACGGGAGCGAATACCGACGGCATCAATCCGATGTTGCCGGGCATTGAAGGCGTGGCCAACGTGATCTTCAACAGCTTCACCATGGGCGTCGACGTGACCAGCCTGTACCAGGCGGAGAATATCTACGAACTCTCAGACGATTACAGCCGCACGATCGGCACACACACGCTTTCAGCGGGCGCGAACTTTCACGCAGACGAGATCAACACGCATCCGACGGTGTATGACAACGGCAGCTTTTCATTTACCGGCAGCGAGACGGGTTCCGACTTTGCGGATTTTCTGATCGGCGTGGATTCAAGCTACACGCAGGGGCAAGGGCAGAACTTCTACAACCGGAACCACTACATCGGTTTGTATGCGCAGGATAGCTGGAACATTCATACGCTGACGCTGAACTATGGGATGCGGTGGGATGTGCTGCCGCCGTGGTCAGAGAAGTTCAACCAGCTGCTGACGCTGGACCCGAACGAGCAGTCGGTGGTGTATCCGAATGCGCCGCAGGGGATTCTGTTCCCCGGCGATCCGGGGGTAGCGAATACGCTGGCGGCGACACGGTATGCGAATTTTGCGCCGCGCATTGCTGCATCGTGGGCGCCGGAGACGGAGTGGACTCCGCTGGAGAAGCTGCTGGGAACGGGCGGGAAGACGGTGGTGCGCGGCGGGTTCGCGATCTACTATAGCGCGTTTGAAGGATTGAGCGCAGGAATTATGAGCGGGAATCCGCCGTACGGGTTTACGGATACGAGCTCGGCGCCGACACTGTTTGACCAGCCGTTTGTGACGGCGGCGACGGGCGTGAGCGTGGGGCAACGGTTCCCGCTGCAGCCGGTGGCGTATGGCGCTTCGGCGGCGCATCCGAATACGTCAGTGGACTGGAACAATTTTGAACCGCTCACGGGCATTCCTGCATTCGATAAAAACAACGTGACGCCGTACACGGAGAATTACAGCGTGTCAGTCGAGCGGCAGTTGGCGAGCCATACGGCGCTGACGGTGAGCTACGTGGGGACGCAGGCGCACCATCAGCTGGTGATCCAGGAAGTGAATCCGGGCGATCCGGCGGCTTGCCTGGCGCTTTCGACCAAGGCGAGCGTGGCGACAGATTCTGCGACGTGCGGACCGTTTGGCGAGAGCAGCACATACATGACGGCGGGCAACGTGCCGGTGCTGGGAACACGGACGACGTTCAAGCTGGGGTCCGGCGACGTGCCGGCGTTCGGCAGCGTGAACCTGCAGCGAACGATTGCGAATTCGCATGACCACGCGCTGGAGGTGGGACTGAACCACTCGACACGGACGCTGTTTGTGCAACTGGGCTACACGTGGAGCCGGTCAATCGATCAATCTTCGAGCCTGGCAGAGGCGGTGTATCCGGGCGATGCGGGACGAAGCAGGGCATTGTCAGCCTTTGACCTGACGCATAATTTTGTGGCGACGTACCGCTACACGTTGCCGTTGACGAGCATGTGGCGCGGGCATGCGATGTGGACGGAGGGATGGCAGATATCGGGGCTGACGCGCTGGAGCACAGGATTTCCGGTGACGCTGGTCAATAACAACGACACGTCGCTGCTAGGCACGCAGCCGAACGGCATCAATAACAATGGCGTGGACGAACCGAACTATGCGCCGGGTAATTTGATGCTGAACCGCAGGCCGGGAGCGGATGGCTATGCCTTCAATACCAACCTGTTTTCGCTGCCTGCGCTGGGGACGCCGGGCAATGCACGGAGGAGATTTTTCTACGGGCCGGGAGCGGACAATACCGACCTGGCGCTGGAAAAATCAACGGCGTTGCGGCACGGCGGGACACTGCAACTGAGGATGGAAACATTCAACGTGTTCAACCATGCACAGTTCTTCGGACCGGCGGCGGTGAACGGAAATATATCGAGCACAAGCTTTGGGAAGGTGCAGAGCTCGTCGCCACCGCGGCTGCTGCAGTTAGAGGCGCGCATCAAGTTCTAAATCAGGACTCAAGCATGAGCCGCTCGGTCATGACCTGGAAGTGATAGCCCTTGACGGCGAGCGTCATGGCGACGCCCAGTGAGCTGGGATAGCGCAGGGCCGTCGACAGGAGGAACTTCCAATAGCTAAGGCGGCCCCTGTCCAGCAGGCCGAGGCGCACGATGGAGGTGAAGAAGGCGCGCAGGTTGGCATAGCACAGGCGACCGCTGCGATCCTGTTGGCAGCGGCGCATCAACATGGTGACGCGATGGTAGTAGGCGGCGGGTGAGTAGATGCGCTGCATGACGGAGCGATAGCCTGCGACGAGGCGGTCCGTGTCCATGCGCGGCAGGAAGTTGAGGCTGCAATCGGTATTGTCGCCACCGCCGGCATCGAGGATGCGGCCTTCGCGGTGGAGGCGGCGAAAGAGTTGCGTGCCGGGCATGGCCTGAAGCAGGCCGACCATGGCGACGGGGATGGCGCTGCGCTGAATGAATTCGACGAGGCGGTCGAAGACGTCTTCGCGATCGGTATCAAAGCCGAGGATGAAGCCGCCCATGACTTCGATGCCGTAGCTCTGAATCAGCTCGATGCTCTCAAGCAGATCGCGGCGGGTATTCTGCAGCTTGTGATTTGCAATCAAGCTGGTTTCGTCAGGCGTTTCAATGCCGAGGAAGACGGAGGTGAAGCCGGCATCCTTCATGAGTTGCAGAAGCTCAAGGTCATCCGCGAGGTTGAGTGACGCCTCAGTAACGAAGCGGAAGGGGTGGGCGTGAGCGCCGCGCCATTCAGCGATGGCACGCAGGAGTTCCTTGGCGCGCTTCTTGTTGCCGATGAAGTTGTCGTCGACGATGAAGACGGCATCGCGCCAACCGGCCTGCTGCAACTGATCGAGTTCGGCAATAACCTGCTGCACCTCCTTGGTGCGCGGCTGGCGACCATAGATCTCAATGATGTCGCAGAACTCACAGTTGAAAGGACAGCCGCGGGAGTACTGCACCATCATGGTGTTGTAGCGATTCATATTGATGAGGCTGAGATCGGGGAGCGGACTGTGCGCCATGACGGGGCGCTCCGGCGCTTCGTAGCTGGGGAGCGCGGCGCCGGCTTCAAGATCGCGGGCGAGCGTGGCGATGAGGTCTTCTGCTTCGCCAATGACGATGTGGTCTGCCTGCAATGCAGCGGCGGACATGCTGCTGGTGATAGGGCCGCCGATGACGGTACGCAGGCCGCGGGCTCGGCATTGAGCCACGATAGCCAGCAGATGTTGCTGCTGCACGTGCATGCCACTGAGGAATGCGACGTCTGCCCAAGCGAGATCAGAATCGCGCAGGGACTCAACGTTGGTGTCAACGAGGCGCTTGCTCCAGGTGGAGGGAAGAAGGGCGGCTACGGTCATTAAGCCGAGCGGAGGCTGGGCGGCGCGTTTTCCCTGGAAGGCGATGGCGTGCTTGAAGCTCCAGAAGGTATCAGGGAAGCGAGGATAGATGAGCAGCACATTCATGACTTGTCTCCGCGAGCGCGGCGCGATTTGCGTAGCGGGCCGCCAGCCGGGGAATGGAAACGGAGCGATGAACGCAAACAATGTCTGCGATGATTCTTACGCGAGACCGCTGGGGATACAATGCGCGTACAAAAGAATTACAAAGCTGCATGCGATGTACATACCGCATGACAGCGTGGATTGCGAGGTGTAGTGATGATGAAGAATTTGCCTCTGGCAAAGGTTTATCAACTACTTGAACCGGGTCCTGTGGTTCTGCTGACGACGGCTCAGAAGGGGCGCGCCAATGTGATGACTATGTCATGGCACATGATGGTGGAGTTTGAGCCGCCACTGGTTGCCTGCGTGGTGAGCACTGGCGATTACAGTTTTGCGGCATTGCGAGCAACCAGGGAATGCGTGATTTCGATTCCCGCGCTGCAGCTTGCGCCTACGGTTGTGCGGATCGGCAACTGCTCAGGCAGTGACGTGGACAAGTTCAAGAAATTCAAGCTTACACAGGCACCGGCTGCGAAGGTGGCGCCACCACTGATCGCTGAGTGTTTCGCCAACCTGGAATGCAGGGTGGTGGAGACACGCCTGGTGAGCCAATACAACCTCTTCATACTGGAAGTGGTGAAGGCGTGGATTGATCGGGCGCAAAAGAATCCCAAGACCATCCACCATCATGGTTTTGGAAAGTTTGTGGTGGACGGTGACGTGATCCGGATCAAATCACGGATGGCATAGCTGGAGCAGAAATCGCCGGGACTATTGCTCGACAACAAATAGACCGGGCAAGGCTACACCGGCTTTGCCTTCCACGACGTGGGTGAAAGCGGCAGCATTCAGCGGCGGTTCAGGGCCGACATAGATGGTGCGTGCGCCGGCAGAGCGTGCCCAGTGCACAAAGTTTGCCGCAGGATAGACGGAGCCTGACGTGCCGACGACCAACATGACGGTGGAACGGCTGATCTCATGCTCAATGCGATCCATGTGCAGGGGAACCTCACCGAAGAAGACGATGTGGGGACGGAGGCGACCACCGCAGGCGCAATAGCCGACTTCATCTAGGGTGCGATAGATGGCGGCGTCATACACAGGAGGGCGGCCGCACTCATGCTCACAGCGGGCCATGAGGAGTTCGCCGTGCATGTGGCAGAGATTGTGTGAGCCGGAACGCTCATGCAGGTCATCAACATTTTGTGTGCAGAGAAAAAATCTTTCGGGCATCTGCGCTTCCAGCGCAGAGAGCGCATGGTGCGCGGGGTTGGGTTGTGCCTGCTGCGCGGCGGCGCGGCGGTCAGAATAAAACGCCCAGACGCCTGCGGGATCGCGCTGCCAGGCTTCGGGAGTGCAGACATCTTCAATGCGGTGGCCCTCCCACAGGCCATCGGCGGCGCGGAAGGTGGGCAATCCGCTTTCTGCGCTGATGCCAGCTCCGGTGAGTACGAACATTCGGTCGGTGGAGTTTATCGCAATGGTTTTCATGAGACTTACTGTACCGCCGGTTGAGATTTGGTGCTTCGATAGAGCCGATCGTGCGGCTGCGTAACGATTAACCAAGGTATCCTTAAAGATATGCTCGGATTCATCATCATTGTGGTCTTCCAACTACTAGGCGTGGGGCTGCACCGGCTGGGTGTGCCATTGCCGGGCGGGGTGCTGGGGCTGCTGCTGTTTACGGCGGCGCTGGCAACGGGCGTGGTGAAGGTGAAGTGGGTGGAACGCACGGCGGATTTTCTGGTGCGGCATATGCTGCTGCTCTTCATTCCGTTGATGGCGGGGCTGACGCAGATGTCTGCCGAGTTGCGGCGCGATGGCGTGGCGCTGCTGGCGAGCCTGGTGTTCAGCCTGCTGGCGGTGCTGCTGACTACCGGGGGGCTGGCGCATTTTCTGTTGCGCGATCCGAAGAGCGTAGAACCGGAAACGGCGGACAAGCTATGAGCATGATGTTTGCAGCGCTGCACACACCGGTCTTCGCCGTGAGTATCACACTGGCGCTGTACTGGATTTCGTTGCGCGTGCATGGGCGCTACCCGTGGGCCAATCCACTGATCACCGCGACGGTGGCCCTGGTGCTGGTGCTTTATGTGCTGCGGATTCCGTATGCGCAATACAGTATTGGCGGGAAGTATTTTTCTTATCTGCTGGGACCGGCGACGATTGCGCTGGGCGTGCCGATGTACAAGCAGGGAGTAAAGCTGAAGGGCTCGCTGCGGCGGCTGCTGGTGGTGGTGCTGGCAGGGTCCATCGTGGGGATGGTGACAGCAGGCGTGGTGGCGTGGATGCTGGGAGCATCGCACGAGGTGATCATGTCTACGCTGCCGAAGTCCGTGACGACGCCGATTGCGATCGAGGTATCAGAAGATCTGCACGGCAACCCGGCGATTACCGCGGCGATGGTGTTAATCACGGGATTGCTGGGAAGCATCGTAGGGCCGTCAGTGCTGCGGCTGGCGCACATTCTGCATGACCACGCGGTGGGCGCGGCGATGGGCACTTCATCGCATGCGGTTGGCACGGCAACGTTGATACGGACGTCTGAGGTGCAGGGCTCAGTATCGTCACTGGCGATGGCGATGGCTGGAGTGATTACGTCAATTCTGGCGATGCTGCTCACGTGGTACTGGCATTAGAGCAACAGCGAATGCAGTTTGATCCACGACACCGCGGCTGGTGCAGCAACCATTCGCGCTATCAGTCGATAGTGCCCTCAATCGCGTCGTCGTGTGGATGCCTCCGCACCTTGCGGAACAGCAAGAGCAGAGGAATGCAGGCAAGGGAGAGCATGGCGAGCAACCGGAAATCGTCAGCGTAGGAGAGCAGCGCAGCCTGCTGCTGCACGCTGTTGTAGAGCGCCTGCAGCGCCATTCTGTAGCTGGTAGTGGAGCTTGCACCGGCGGAGATGAACCGGGATTGCAGGCCATGAAGCAGCATGATGACGCTGGGCCTGCCGGCGGTTACATTCTGCACGAGGTAGGTCTGATGGGCCTGCGAATGGCGCACCAGGCAGGTGGTGATGCTGGCGATGCCGATGCTGCCGCCGATGTTGCGCATGAGGTTGTAGATGCCGGCCGCATTGCCGATCTCTTCTCTGCGTAGACCGCTCATAGTGAGAGTGGTGAGGGGGACAAAGATGAAGCCACCGGCGAATCCATTGAGCATGTTTGGCCAGATGATGGAGCTGATGGAGATGCCAAGGTTGATATGGCTGAGAAGAAAGGTAGAGTAGGCGAGCAGGGTGAAGCCGGTGGCCAGCAGCCAGCGGGCGTCAATGTAGTTGACCAACTTGCCGACGAACAACATGGAGATGATGGAGCCGAGGCCGCGAGGGCTGACGGCGAGACCGCTATAGAGAGCGGAGTATCCCATGAGGGTTTGCAGGAAGAGGGGAAGGATCGCCGTCGTGCCATAGAGGACGAATCCGTAGAGAGCCGTAACGGTGGTGCCGGCGCCGAAGTTGCGGTTTCGGAGTATGCGCAGTTGCACGATGGGATGGGTGCAGGTTAGTTCGCGCACGAGAAACGCGATGAGAGAGAAGATGCATGCGGCGGTGAGCCAGCGAATCCACGGCGCGGCGAACCAGTCTGCTTCCTGACCTTTGTCAAGCAGCAACTGCAAGGTGCCCAGCCAAAGCGCCATGAAACCGAAGCCGAGATAGTCAATCGCGGTGCGCACGGCATGGCGAATGTAGGGCGGGTCCTGGACGTAGAGATTAATCATGAAGAGCGCGAGCAGGCCGACGGGAAGATTGATGTAGAAGATCCAGCGCCAGGAGTAGCTGTCAGTGATCCATCCACCGAGCGTGGGGCCGACGACGGGCGCTACCACGATGCCGGCACCGTACACGGCCATGGCGGTGCCATGCTGGCGTGGCGGGAAACTTTCAAGCAGGATGGATTGCGCGAGCGGCATCATGCCACCGCCGCCGGCACCCTGCAGGATGCGCGCCACAATGAGCATGGGCATATTGATGGCGATGCCGCAGAGCAGGGAAGCCGCGGTGAAGATTACGATAGAGGTCAGGAGCAGGCGCTTGCGGCCGATGCGCCGCGTAATCCAGCCGCTGGTGGGAAGCATGATGGCGCTGGAGACGAGGTAGCTGGTGAGCACCCAGGTGGATTCGTCAGTCGACGCGGAGAGGTTACCCGCGATGTGCGGCAGGGCGACGTTGGCGACGGAGGAATCAAGCACCACCATGAAGGTGGCAAGCATGACGGAGGCGGCAATCATCCAGGGATTGGCGTCAGCTTTCCACGGGGTTGACTGCGCTGGAGACGCGAGGGTAGTGCTCATGCGACGCTCCAGCGATTGCTGGGCTGTATGCGAGGCAAAACCGGCGATGGGTGAGCAGACTGCAGGGCTTTCTTCCGGGGAGCAAGCTGCAAGGGGGAATGCCCTGCCGGGAAAATGCTGCTCCGGCGGGCGACGTCCAGGCAATACTCCGCGCCCGTTGTAAGGGCGGCTACTGAAATTCTACTGCACGGTGCGGGTGCGTAATACGAGGCAGGATTGGGCGCGCAGTGAGACAGATCACTGTACTGATGGGGCGCAATGGCTCATGCTATATATAGGGGCTTTTAGCCGCGGAGAGCACGAATGCGTTTGAAGGTACATAAGACGTGGGCTCAACAGCAGCTTGCAGAGAAACTGCGGATTGATGACGCAGCCGACCGGCGCTTGTTTTCATGGGAGCGACAACGGTTGCTGATTCACGCGGGGAAGACTGCGCTTGCCGCGGGTCTTTGCTGGTGGCTGGCACTGCACTTCGGGCTGCATGAGGGATATTGGGGCGCCATCAGCGCCATTATTGTGCTGCAATCCAATGTGGGCTCTACCATTACGGCCTCGCGCGACCGCATCCTGGGCACGGTGATTGGGGCGATCATCGGTTTCTCGTACTCCTTGTTTGGCGCGCTGCCGTGGAACTACGTGCTAGCGCTGCTGACAGCGGTCATCATCTGCGGATTGCTTGGTTTGCGAAACAGCTCGCGACTGGCGGGGGTGACCATCACCATCGTGATGCTGGTGAAGGCAGGATCGCACTGGACGATTGCCATGGACCGCGTGGTGGATGTGTTCCTGGGCATTATCGTGGCGCTGGCGGTGTCAGCGCTTCTGTTTCCAGATCGAGCGCGTTTGCGGCTACGCGAAGGGCTGGCGCGTGAGTTTGTGCAGCTGGGCACGTTCTTTGAAGCGATATTGCAAGGCTTCCGCGGAGAGCCGGCGGAGAACCTGGCCGGGTTGCGGCAACGCCTGCTGGCGGTGGTGCGCAGTAATGCTCAACTGGCCGAGGCTGCACGGAATGAACCCTCAGGCAGCCCGGGCATGCGCGAAGGGCTGGGGCTGCTTTCGCAGTTTGGCCGCTCACTGCTGGATGCACTGGTGGCGCTGGAGTTTGCAGTGCAGGATAGCCATCGCGATGGCTTCGCGCTGCAACTGGAACCCGCGCTGGGCAAGCTGGCTACGGACATTCACACCGGGTTCCATCATGTGGCAGGATGCATTCATGACTGGAGCTTTCACGTGCCGCCGCCCGATCTGAGCCTGGAAGAAGATATTGCTGAGCTGGAAACGCGCATGGACGAGGTGAGCCATACCGGCAATGAGTTTCCGCAGGCAGAGATTCTGCGCGCGTATGCCGTACAGCTTCACCTGAAGCAGATTGCACGGCTGCTGCGCGCATCGCGGATTGAGACCAGCCTGGCGATGGACGATCCGGGAGAATAGCTGTGCGTGCGGCGAGATACGTGCACAGCTAATTCTTGAGGTCGAAAGTGCCGATCTTGCCGGAGACGGCATCGCGCACCACGAAGCGCAGTCTGCTGGTGCCGGACGGGATGACAACCGGAAGTTCGAAGGTGGCAGCATCCGATGCCGGATCGTTGGCCTTTCGTTCGCCGGTAAGCTCGTGAGCTATGTGCCCCAACATTTTGCTCTTGCCGATGGTGCGGTACTTGCCCTTGCTATTGTTGCGGCTATCGTCAAACGCAACTGCAAGGGCGGTTATCTCTGTAGATTGGGATCCATCAGCCTGCGGTGACCAGGTGAGGCCTTTGGAGGCAATGGTGAGGCGCCATGTTTTCTTGTTAGCGCTCTTCTGCACGGTGATGGCGAGGCCGTTGTAGGCCAGGGTGCTTAGCGCAGCCTCACTCAACTCCAGTTGCAGCATGCCGGTCCGTTGTTTGGCATCCAGCGTGGTATCTGCCGCCATATTGTTGGCGTTGTCAGCTTCAGGGTAGTAACCCTCACGCGTAGTCGCGATCAGGTTGGGGTCAGAGAGCTTGATCTTGATGTTGCGATATTTCGATGCGTCCTCATTGTGATTCGCCGGGGAATAGGAGAGGGTGTAGTAGCTGGCGCCATTGTCAATGGAGGTTGCGATCTCATTGTTCACGTCGTTGCGCGACATGAATATCTTGCCGCCGGTGGCGGGAGCGAATTCATTAAAATTGATATCGGAGCCAAAGGGGTCGGTGTCAACGAAGGTGTCACTGTCAGAATCGTCACCCGGCACCATGACGCCTACGGTGGCGGAGCTATTGATCGTGGGATCAATGTAGAAGACGGTGACGCGCGCAGCGAGGAGCGTCTGAGTGACGCGCTTCACGATGGAGGTGACTGCCTGCTCTGTGACCGGGTCAGCATTGATGAGGTCGACGCCGGGAGCATTGACGCCTACCCAGATGATGTTCTTTCGGCCCGGAGTGCCGCGGGAGGCTTCAGCAATTTGCAGCAGCGATGCCAGAGTTTGCGAGATGCGCTCGACGGCGCCGGGGCCGCTTTTGCCGCTGTTTGCCATCTTCCACGGGTACTCAGGGAAATGGGCTTTGAGCGCAGACAACACATCCGCGCGCTTCTGGGTGTAATCCTGCAGGAGCTGAAACTTGGTGTTGCTGGCGACCAGGAGGGCGGTGGGCTGGTTCAGGATTTCAGGCTGCGCGTTGAGATACTTCTGCAGAGACTGACGTGCGAAAGCCATGTCACTGAACGCAGTGTTCAATTCATCCAATACGAGAATGGTGACCGGGGCGTTACCGATCCTGGGAAGGTCAGCGGCGGAGGTGACCAGGGGCTTGCCGTCCGGCGACGGAGGCATGACGTGAGCACTGGGCGGCTCAAAGGTGCGTATGGTCTGCAGTTGCTTATCTTCGTAGACGGTGAAGTCATCCTGCTTGAGATTGTTGACTACATTGCCCTTTTTGTCTGTCACCACCACGTCAAGAATCACGATGCGGGTATTCACGCGAAATACCGGCTGGGTGGCGGTTTGTGCAGCCATGGTGGCGGCAGGGAGGAGCGTAAGCATCAGCGCTGCGGTGATTTTATGGAGGCTGGGGACAAAGCGGCGGGAACAGCGCAGGGACATGTACACTCCGGAGGCGGGGGGGAGGGGATTTCAGCAATTCGCCGCTGTATTCATCCTAAATCCTGCGCACGGATGCCGGGCGGAAAGAGCGTGCGAAAAGGGTGTCCCGCGATGTGAAATAGGGCCTGGGGCCGGTGTATCGACTGTTTTGCTGCAGAAGGTTATGGTGAAGGACGGGACCTTTGCAGGTGTAACTGCGTGACAAGCAACCCCGATCGATCTGAGGCTAAAACTGTGAAGAGATATAGCGTTGTGGCAGCACTGATGGTAGCTGGAATATTGTATGCGGGCAGCAGCACAGGTTACGCACAGCAGGCTGCAGCCGACGCCAAGCTTGCGGTAGACCGCGCAGTGACGGGCGATGCGCCGGACGATCCGGGGCCGCTGGCGACAGGGCTCTCTGCAGAGCTGAAGCCGAAGGCGATTGAAGCCGCGATGACGAAGGTTGCAGACTGGCAGATCACCGTGGCGGAGCCAAAGTATAACCAGCAGTGGACGTATGCAGCGTTGTACGACGGGCTGCTGGCGGCTTCTGCAACAACGCATAATGCGAAATACAGCGACAGCGTGCAGAAGATGGCCGAGGGATTCAAGTGGCAGCTTAAGGATGCACGCTTTCCGCACGCGGACGATTTCGCCGTTGGGCAAGTGTACATGGACCTTTACCTGCAGCATCCTGTGCCGGAGCGCATGGCATCTGTAAAGGCGAATGCTGACCGTCTGCTGGCCCGGCCAGACGACCCGAAGAAGCTGCTGTGGTGGTGGTGCGATGCGCTATTTATGGCGCCGCCGGTGCTGGCGCGGGTGTACAAGGCGACGGGTGATCGAGCGTATCTCGACTTTATGGACAAGGAATGGTGGGAGACATCCGCAAGCCTGTACGACCCGAGTGAGAGGCTGTACTTTCGCGATGCGCGCTACTTTACGCAGAAGCAGGCGAACGGACAGAAGATATTCTGGGGCCGCGGCAATGGCTGGGTGATGGGCGCATTTGTGAAGGTACTGACGGTGATGCCGAAGGATTACCCGAGCCGCATAAAATACATTGAGCAGTACAAGGCGATGGCGGCGAAGATTGCAGCCATCCAAAGCAAGGACGGGCTATGGCGCGCGGGGCTGCTTGATCCGGATGCATACAACCTGCCAGAGATTTCGGGCTCGGCGTTTTTCACATACTCGCTGGCATGGGGCATCAACGAAGGCATCCTGGACCCCAAGACGTATGAGCCGGTAGTGCAGCGCGCATGGGCCGGCATGATAAGCCACATTTATGAGTCGGGACGGCTGGGATGCATCCAGCCTATCGATGCACAGCCGGGGGCATTCAAGCCGTCCGCAAGCTCAGTGTATGGCGTTGGCGGATTTCTGCTGGCCGGGTCCGAAGTGGACCGGTTGGCGCGCCACGGGAAATAACCAGGCTAATTGCCCAGAGCGACAACGGCGTCTTCGGCTGAGGCTTCGCAGGCGAAGCGCTTAATGCCGTCAGTGTATTTAGCGTCGTGGGTATAACCGGCGATGTAGTAGAGCGCGGGACAGACCGAATCTTCACGATTCTTTTCAATCTGCTCATGCGGCCAGGGATGCTGCGCGTCGTACGGCAAGAGCGCATCGATAGCGGTGAGGATGCCGGGAGCGCCGGGCTTGGCCGGTTTGTAGAGGTCTATGCCGAGGGGTTGCGCGATGGTGGCGAGGACCGTGAGCGCGTGGAGATTGAGCGCGCTGTAGGAGAAGGACTTGGTGCGGGCGAGTTCATATTTCTGCAAACCCTTGTCGTCAATCTCATTGGGGATGCGATGATCGCGAACAAAGATGAGCGTCTGGCGCGCGTCCTCCGCCTTACCGAGGAAGAGGGCGATGGAGGCAACCTGCGCCTGGCACCACGAGCCATGATTGTTGGGATGACCGGCTTCTTCCTTGCCGGCGTCTGAAGTGGTGAGCCAGGTGTAGTACGCGGTGAACCACTTCTTCATTCCGGCATCGTCGGCTGCAGTCCAGCTGCTGGAGCCAGCGAGCAGGCCGATCGCGTCCAGCGCCTGCGGCATCTGGCGCGCAGCGACAATGCCGGCAGCGCGACCGGTGTTCTTGCCGGGTACAAACTGCGCGAAGTTGAGATTAGGATTCATCGCAGTGGCGGGATTCAGAAACCAGGTTTCCAGCAACAGGGCAGCGTGCGCGGCATACTTCTCGTTGCCGGTGAGGTAGTAGGCCAGGGCGAGCGTCCTGGCGGACTTCACCGTGTGGTTGAAGTATTCTTCGTCCGTAAAGTTACCCTTCTCAGGATTCTTGACGCCGTCATGGCGGATGTAGGGGCCGTTAGGATTCGTGGGGTCAGCCCACCAATAGCCCGCCTGGCTGTACCAGTCATGCTTATCGCCGCTGGGTGGCGTCTGCTTCTTCTCTATGATGCTGTGAGGTTCGGCCTTCAGCGCTTTGTCGCCGTCGCGAATGGCGAGCGCGATGATCTCTTTATTGCTGCCAGCCTTCACCTTGGCGAGGGTGAAGGCGTTCATCTCAAAGACGCGTGGTGGAGCAGGCCTCTGCGCGAAGAGCGGGGAGGTGCAGAGCAGCATGACGAAGGAGAAGGAAACAGCACGACGAACAGTGTTACTCGCGAACATACGATCCTCTTGAGGCCGGGTCTGTGGGAATGCCACGTGTTGCCAAGGTAGTTGCTGATAAATGCAAACTCTGAATTTTATTGAAAGTTGTGAGGCGGGGTGATTTGTTTCCGGCTAGCGAGCATCTGCGTCGTAGCCAATATTCTTTAATGCAGCGGGGCCAAGGCGTTCATAAAGCTGTTGCAGGTAAAGGCTGTTTGGCCGCACATGCTTGCCGGGGGATTCAATCTGGCCGGAGGGCAGGTCCGGGCCCTTCTTGCCTCCGCTGGTCGGCATGGGCTGCTGCTGTTGCTGGCCGACGTCGCCTATGGACCAGTTCAAGGACATGGGTGGCTGTTGAATGGTAAAGCGTGCAGCGGTGTTGTTCCAGGAAACCGACCAGGCGATGGTCCAGCCGTGGCCGGACCCCATGGTGCCGCGATTGATCAGGTTGATCTCACTGTCAGGGACGGCGGTGTTATCGATCAGCAAGCCGGTGGACCAGCGCTGATGCGGCTCAAGATGGCCGTTGCCGTGAAACGTACTGTGCAGCACTACAACCGGACCCTGCTGCCGAGCCTGGGTGGCAACATAGAAGACGAGATCGCCGGTTCCGCTACAGCGGTCGATGAGAATCTGCGAGCCGTTGATGGAAAAATCAAACGGCTTGGCGGGGCTGGTGACGAACTTATGCTGGGTAACATCTACCTGCAACAGTGTGATGCGCTCAGTGCCGCTATTCAGGGTTACACCTTCGGTATTGTCAACGAAGTTGACGGAGCGAACCCAGGAATCCACTGCGTCGCGGATATCGAGACCGGATGAGTGAGGGGCAGAGAAATCGACGCTACGGGCGGGGGCTTCCACGCGAAGATTCTCAATGCCGACGTTCGCGATCTGACCGGAGACGTTGACGCGGTCAACCCTCACCTGGCCCGCGCCGGTATATTTTGCGTCGTACGAATCCATGAGTGCAATTTCGAACGTGAGGGTGTTACCTGCGACCGATGCAACGCGGCGGCGTACGGAGAGGTCACCCTGTACCCAATGCTCGTTGCGGCCGGGACGCTCCAGCTCATCCATGCCCATCGCCTTAACCCAGGCGGGCGTAGCTTGTTTGGTGATGCGCACGATATCGCCGGGATGGAATCCGGAGGCGCTTCTGACATGGATGGAGGTGGCGCCGAAGGGAATGTAGTCATCCGTGGCATAGGTGGCAGCGCCGGGTGCGGATACGTTGAGTTTGCCGGCGACGGAGAGTGCGAGACGGGGATCGCCAGTCTCCTGCAGCGTGCTGCCGTCGCCGCCAGTGCCGGAGCCACGCAGAACGACGCCGGAGGCAGCGATGTTCAACGTGCCGGAGCAGTGAAAGACGCCGGGAGCAAGCTCCACGGCGCCGCGCACGCCATCGACCAAGGGAAGACCGGAGACTTTGTCGATGGCTTTCTGGATGGCAGTGGTATCGTCTGCACCACTGGGGGCGACGGTGATTGCCGTTGGAACAGTGGGAAGAGCGACGCCACCCGCCTTGTAGCCGGAAAACGAGAAGTCGGGAATGCGGTCGCCGGTAGTGAGGTGCGCGTAGACCAGCTTGCCATCTGGCCCGAGATGAACCCAGCGGCTCTGTGCCGTTGCGCTGGCGCATGCGAAGAGCGGAAGAAAAGATGCAAGCACAAGAGCAATGAGAAGGCGCGAAGAATGGGTGATTTGCGATGGATCACGGAGCACGGTTGGAGTGGCCTTTCGAAGCGGCAGCCCTGAATGATGACACCATGCTAATGCGGCTGCATAGCAGTTGACTACTTTTGGCTGAAGTAATCAGCAAGGGCGGCGATCGTTGTAGAGATCATGGATGCATCAAGGCATCCACGGGAATTATGGAGCTGCGACCGTGGGCGTAGCGGCGTGTACAGGGCGAAGGGCCAAGGCGAGGAAGGCTTCAAGATCCTGCAGATTCTGCGAGTAAAACTGCTGCTTTTGCCAGTAGGTGTGAGGGCCGCCCTGGGCAGTGAAGAAGCGGACCTGCACCTTGCCGGCGCGGAGAGCGTCCACAAATGCCTGGGCCTGAGTGAAGGGTACGGTCGCATCCGCGGTGCCGTGCCCGACAAAGAACGGTGGCGCACCGGGGTGAACGTGGCTGAGCGGGGAAGCATCTTTGCAGACGTCTGGCAACGAGGTGCAGGATCCGCCCAGGTATTCGGTGACCATGTGACTCTTGTCGCCGAGCGCGATGAGGTCGAGAACGCCGTTGAGGATGATGGCGGCGCGAACACGGGTTCCGGTGGTGGAGGCTACGGCGGGGCTGGCAGGAACGGTGAGGCCTTCAGGATTGAGGGCCACCAATGCAGCTAATTCGCCACCGGCGGAGCTGCCGGCTACGGCAATGCGCGCTGGGTCGATGTTGAGGTCAGCAGCGTGGTCGCGCATGTAGCGGAGGGCGGCGAGAGACTCATTGAATGAAGCAGGATAGTGCACGGGGTCAACATCGTAGTCGATGCTGAAGGCGAGGTAGCCCTGATTGGCAAGATCCTTGATGAGCTTAATCATCTGGTAGCGGTCGCCATTGATCCAGCCGCCGCCGTGGATGTAAAGGATGGCGGGGAAAGGGCCAGCGCCGTTGGGGATGTACGCGTCGGCTCTAAGCGGACCGGTTGCGCCCTGAGTGTAGGGAATCCCGGATTTGGTGGTGTAGTTTGCGGGCGCGGCCGGCGCGGGAGCTTGTGCGCTGAGGCCGGTGGCAGTAAACGCCAGGGCAGCGCAGCAAAGCAGGTGTGGAAGCAAGGGAATATGAGAGCGCATAGAGCCTCCTGAGTTATTGTGCGCGTGTATCCAGATAATCCGCGAGGGCATAGGCGTTGGGATTGAGTTGGCCCATGCGATCAAGAAGCGGAGTGTAGAGCTGATAGTTGATATTGACTATGCCCTTGTTTGAATCGCGGTTCGAGATCTCCGCGTGGGGATCGTTGGGGTCGTTATCCTGATACTTGAACCAGTGCCAGCCGACGATGGTTTTGGATTCGATGAGCTTGAGCGCATAGTTCTGGTAAAAGGCTCCGCGCTGAGCCTGGGTGGCGACCAACCAGCCAGCTCCGGTCTTGTTAGGCATGCCGGAGTCAGCGCCCTTTACGTACCATTCGGTGATGATCTCAGGCTTGCCAGACTCGCGCTCCCACATGGCCAGCAGCTTGTCATCCGGCGTCCACGAATTGTAGTAGTTGATTGAGATTGCGTCAGAGTACTTGCCGAGAGATTGCAATACCTCGGGGCACTCCTTGCTCTTGCCGGTGATGCGGGAGCCGAGATACATGTGGTGCGGATCGTATTTGTGGATGGCGGCAGAGACGATGGAGTAGTAGCGATCCGTCTCATAGGCCAGGAATTGTTTGCGGAGATCGTCATTGGGATGGCCTGCATGGTGGTCGTCCATCCACGCTTTGGCGGCCAGATAGCCTGGCTCACTGTGCGGCAGCGCGAGATAGTTATCCAGGTTGCTCCGGTCAATCGGCATCTCGTTGTCAGAGAAGTAGCCGAAGAGCGCAGGGTCATTTGCGTACTGGGTGAGATCCTTCGCAGCTTTGTCAACAAACACCGGGAAGTTGGGGTCGAACGCGAAGATGACATCGTTCGGATAACCGGCATGGCCGGGAACAGTGTGCAGGCCGCCGCGCTGCTTGCCATAGGATGCCATGAAATCGAGATTGATGGTGTAGGCGATGGGATGCGTTGCCTGTAACGGAGAGTGACGGATGAGATCGACGTTGCTCCATGCGCCAGCGCCGTTGAAGCCGTGCTGTACCAGCATGGTTTGAGTTTTCACCATCCACGTATCGTGGTCACCATACACTCGGGCGAGCGCAGCCCTGGCATTGGGTGAAGGGCTAGGGGTGAGCGCAACCACCGCCATATGGAAGTAAGCGTGGCCTTCCGGATCAATTGCCCACCAGCGGCTGTTGATCTTTTTGGTATAGAAGTAGCCGGTGGCAGTAGCAGTGATATCGGTGCGGCCTCCCCATTTATCCGTAGGGATGGCCTTGGGAACGAAGCCCTGTAGCTGCTCCATGACGCGGGTGCCGTGAGGCTGAGGAGAGGTCCATGATTCCTTGCCGTCAGTATGCTCGATCTTGCTGGATTCGATGGACAGGCTGTATTCCTTAGAGCCGTTGTAGAGGGATGCACCGGAAGCGGTGGGCGCAGGCGCTGCAGCAACTGGCGCCGGGGAGGCAGGTGACGGAGCCCCGGCAGCGGCTGCAAGTGTGAGATCAGCAGAGAGCGGGAGATGGTCTGACGCGTCGCCTACAAGGATGGTGAACTTGCCGGGATCAACCTGCCAGCGGTGAGCGGATTCGCTCCAGTAGGCAAAGGAGCGGCGGTCCAGAGTGAATTCAAGATGCGCGGCTTCCTTGGGCTCAAGGTGAACCTTGCGGAAGGCTTTAAGCTCTTCCAGCGGACGCTTGACGGTGGCGGACGGGTCGCTGACGTAGATCTGCACGGCATCGCCACCGGCGCGGGTGCCGGTGTTCTTTACATCAAAGGAGACGACGACGCCCTGTGGAGTGTTGTCAACGTGCAGGTGAGTGAAGTCGAAGCTCGTGTAGGAGAGACCATAGCCGAAGGGAAACAGCGGCTTGACCTGCGCGCCGGCATAGTAGCGATAGCCGAGGAAGACGCCTTCGGTGAGCTTGATCTGAGGGTGGTCAGGCGTGGAATCCGGGGCAGGGTAATAGGAGTTGTGCGCGGGATTGTCAGCGAAGCTGCGTTCGATGCTGATGGGCAGATGGCCCTCAGGGTTTGCGCTGCCAAAGAGCAGGCTCGTGAGCGCGGGCGCGCCCTCTTCACCGGGATACCAGAGATGGAATACCGCGGGAACAGCATCAATCCAGGGCGCCATTTCGAAGCCGCCACCGGCGTCTACGGCGACGATGGTGTGGGGATTGACCGCAGCGATGGCCTGAATGAGTTCATTCTGACCACTGGGCAACGAGAAGCTGCGATCAAAGCCTTCGCCCTCAGTATGGGAGTCATATCCGGCGGCAATGAGGACTGCATCTGCCTTGGCAGCGAGTGATTTTGCTTCGTCGCTGACCAGCGTGGCGACGGGGCGGAGACCGAGGCCAATGCCTTCAGTGTTCTTGCTGAGGTGGGCGCTGAGTTCGAGATGGAGGGTGTGAGAAGGATCGCCCGGGACGACTGCCGAGACGATGGGGTGGCCTTCGGGTTTCAGAATGGAGAGCACCTGCTTACTGTCGACGCTGAGAATGACGGAGTCTTGCGTGCCGGTGGTGACAAAGACAAGGATAGGGCCGGCGGTCTGCGGGGTGTAATCGGCGGTCCAGCGCGCGCTGTGGGTAGGAGAGGGTGTCTTTGACGGCTCGGCTGCAGGAGAGAGGTGGTCACGGGTGTGGGTACTGTCAGGCCTATCCGTGGGCAGTGGAGTGGTGAAGAGTTGTTCCGCGATGCCGTGATCGAAGCTGGTGGAGTGGAATATCTCGTCCAGGGTAGGAAGACCGCGTGAGTACACGACGCCGGGGCACTTGGCGGTTGCGGGCAGCGCGGCGCGCAGTGCGTCGAGATCAGTCATGGCAGCAACAGGAGTGACCTGGGCGCTGCCGCCTCCGCCAACGACGGCTTTGTCAGCATTGGGGCCAATGACCGCGAGGGTGCAGATGGATTTGGCATCAAGCGGCAGGAGGTTATTTGCATTCTTCAGCAGAGTGATGGATTCAAGCGCTACCTTGCGCGCAATTGCACGACTGGCGGGGTCATCTTTGGGCGCGTCCAGCGTCTGCGGACGGTCAAGCCAGCCCATACGGACGGCAACGCGAAGGATGCGGCGCACTTTGTCGTCGACGGTGGCCTGGGTGATTGCGCCACTCTTCAGCGCTGCGGTCAGCGTCTGCGCCGACATGAATTTTGCGGAAGGCATCTCGAGATCGAGGCCGCCATTCGCAGCTGCTACACCGTCGTAGACCGAGTTCCAGTCTGACATGATGATGCCGGGGAAGCCCCAATCCTGCTTAGCAATCTGGATGTTGAGGGTTGAATTCTGGGTGGCGTGCACGCCGTTGACCAGGTTGTAGGAGTTCATGATTGCGCCGGTATGCGCCTCACGCACGGCGGCTTCAAACGCCGGGAGATAAAGCTCGCGCAGGGTGCGCTCATCCACGATGGAATCAATGTGGTGGCGGTCATACTCTTCGTTGTTCAGCGCGAAGTGTTTGACGGTGGCGCTGACGCCCTGACGCTGCACGCCCTGGATATAACCGACCGTCATGCGCGAGGCGAGGAAGGGATCTTCACCGAAGTACTCAAAGTTGCGGCCGTTCATGGGGGCGCGATAGAGGTTGACGCCGGGGCCGAGCAGGAAGTGTGCGCCACGCGATTTGGCATCACGCCCGAGGGCAGTGCCTTCTTCAAAGGCCAGAGCGACGTCAAATGTAGCCGCGAGCGCGATGCCGGCAGGATAGGCGGTGGAAGGGCCGAGGTTGCGCACGCCGACGGGTCCATCGACCATGCGCAGCGCGGGCAGACCGATACTGGGTTCATCGTGAACGAAGAAGCCGTCATGTCCGCCGAGCAACTCCAGCTTGTTGGCCTGAGACAGCCTGGACAGCAAGCTCTCAACACGCGCGTCGATCGCGGCGTCAGTGGGGGCGGAAACATTTGTCTGCGCGAAGAGACGCGGAGACAGCACAAGAAGAAAAGCACAAACAGCAAAACGGGCAGTGATGGGTCGCACTCGGGTCCTCGGCGGCTACTGAATTTTGAGCCGCGCGGCCCGAGAGAGAAGGCCAGGCCGCGCGACGAGTTACTGGCTGTTGACCGTCACGTTCAGGATACCCGCACGAGCAATCCCGTTGGTATCCGTCATGGTGATGGTGATAGGGGTGGTGCCAATCGGCGTGACAAATGTCGCGGTGGGCGCTGCTGGAGTCTTATTGCCGCAACCGGTAAGAAGCGGGAAGACGGCGATGGCGACCAGGGCGAGCACCAGTGAGCGAAGAACCCTGCGACGCAGGCCGAATGCCGCGGGCACAAGCAGCAGGAAAGCGAGCAATGGGCGCGAATACTTACCGGGTGACGGACGATTCAGCTGCGCGGTTGCGGGGCTAATACCGGCGAAGACCTGTACGGACAGGACGGTGGTGCCGCCCGCCGCGAGCGTGAATGGGGCCGGCAGGAAGCGGCAGATCATATTCACCGGGAGATTGGAACATGCGGGCGTAAGCGTACCGCTGTAGCCGTTGACGGAAAGGACGTTGACGGAAGCGACTGCCTGCGAGCCCTGGGCAACTACCAACGCAGCGACCGGAGAGACGACGGCAAAGTCAGGACCCTGCGTGATAGTCACGGTCGATGGCTGGTAGAGACCGTCTCCTGAGTACGCGACGGTGAAGCTGTAGCTCGCGTAGGTGGTGGTATTCGTCGTGATGCTTGCGGTCCCGTTGACCAGGGTTACCTTGCCAAGCGTGGCGGTGCCGTTGGTGAAGGTTACTGTTCCGCTCGGCGTGCCGGTTCCAGTGCCGGTCACGGTTGCGGTCAGCAGCAGGCCAGCGGAGCCGTTGACGGAGGTGGGCACGCTGGTAAAGGCAATGCTGGTGAGTGCGCGCACTACCGAGAGGGTCTGGGTAGTGCTGGTGCTGGTCGCATAGTTGGTGTTGCCGGAGTAGACCGCATAGTAGGCGTGGGGACCATCCGTTACCAGCACGGTACTGGTAACGGTGCCATTGCCCACTGCCACGGTAGATACGGCCGCGCCATCCACATAAAAGACGACGTTGCCGGTCAACCCGGCAGCACCGCTGGTAGTAGGCGTAACGATGGCACCGAGCGCGACGCCGGCGGGGCTCTGTGAGTAGGAGACCGTGGTGGTGGTGATTGCCTTGTTGACGGTGACGGAGATAGACGCGTTGCTGGGCGAGTAGATGGCGTCGCCACTGTAGCTCACGGAGATGCTGTGGGTGGCCGTGCTCAGCGTGGCGGTGAATAGGTAGGGATTGGATGAAACCGGCTTCGAGCTCTGGAGCTGGCCATCGACGAAGAAGTTGATGGTGCCGGAGATCGCAGAGCTGCCGGAGGAGTTGGGCGTGAGTGTGACGGTGTAGGTGGCGGTCTGACCGTAGTTCACTCCACCGGCTGGGGAAGTTTGGCTTAGGGTCAGCGTCGTCAGGATGAGATTGGTAGCGGTTGCGGAGAAGTTAGCAGTAGCGGTTTGGCTGGTCGTGGTGCTGAAGACAGCCTGTGCGGATTGCACGCCAGGGGTGGTAGGCGTGAAGACGAATGTCTGCGTGCATGAGGTATTCGGAGTCAGCGTGGCGCCGGCCGTGCAGGTAGGCGTTCCACTGCTGAGGAAAGCGGCGCTGTTCCCAGTTTCAGCATAGGGAGGAGTGGAAAAAGTGAGCGGCAGGTTGCCGAGGTTACTGAGTGTGAGGGTTACAGGCAGGCTGGTGAGTCCGATGTTCGTAGTGGTGAATACCGATGTATTCAGCGCGCGGTTGTAGGCATGCACCGCGGTCTGCGAGGAGTCAGCCACAAATACGTTGCCGGTAGAGCTGACAGCAATGTCAGTGGGCGCAGTGATGTTGGTAAGAAGCGTGGTGGCCGTAGAGCTTCCGGGCGCGAGTACCAGAATCGAAGACGTATTTTTGTCTGCGATGTAGAGGTTTCCGGAGAGGTCAGAGGCGATGGCCGCGGGAATGGTTCCGGTTGGCAGGGCGACGGACTGCGCTGGTAACTTGATGGGAATCTCGAGCAGGCGCGAGTTGCCGGAATCTACGATGTAGAGATCGCCCGCCGCATCAAGCGCCAAGGTTGTAGGCGCGTTCAGTGTATAGGGATATACGGAGATGATCTGCTGATTCCCGGTGAGCGGCGAGTAGTAGAGGATGCGATTGTTGCCGGTGTCTGCAATGTAGAGATTGCCGAGCCGGTCCGCGGCCAGGCCCTGGGGCGCACTAAGTCCTGTGCCGAAGGTGATCGTGGCGCCGGCAGCGGTGTGTTCGACGATGGTGTTGTTGACGGCATCTGCCACGTAGAAATTGCCGAAGCCGTCGGTTGTGCTCTGCCGAGGTGAGCCCAGGTTGCTGAGAACGATGGTCGGTGTGCCGCCGGTGATAGTTGTCCGCAGCACTTGCTTACCGGTTCCGTCAGAGAGATAGACGTTGCCGAGTTGATCTGCAGAGACACCGAGCGGCTGGATGCCGGAGCCGAGAGATACGGCGGTGCCTGGATCGATGGTGAAGATCGGCGCACTGCCTACACCGCTGACTGATTGGGTAGCAATGGTACCGGTTGCGCTGCTCACGGTAAATGAGCCGAAACGAGATCCTACCGAGGTGGGTGCGAACTTTACATAGTCAACGCAGGTGGTAGCGGTTGCGAGCGTAGTGTTGAGCGCGCAGGTATCGCCGCCGGCATCCGAGAAGTCAGTTGCCGCGCTGCCTTGCACCGTAGCTGCGGCGCTGATGGGCAGCGATGTTGCCGGGTAAAGAAACGCCAGCGGTTGGGTGACGCTGGAGCCGATGGCTGTGGCAGGGAAGAGATTGTTATAAGTGAAGGAACGGACGATGTTGGTACTGCGCTCGGCGATGTACATGTTGCCGTTGGCGTCAAAGACGGGCGCCTGCTGCGGCGAATTCATGTATGCCTGGGTTGCGGGGCAGCCGTCGCCGCGGGTGTTGGATGCAATGGGGCCAGTAGAGCCGCCATTGCAGTAGGTCGCTGTTGCCGGTGCGCTGCTGGCTCCGGTGCCGGCGACGATAGTGATGTTGCCGTTAGTCGGATCGACGCGCCAGATATGGTTTGAGCCGGCGGTGCTGCCGTTGCGGTAGTCATCGATATAGAGATAGCCCTGGCTGTCGAGTGCAACGCCATAGACAAATTGGAAGATTGCCTGCTGTGCCGGGGTGCCGGTTATTGCACCGCCGCCAGCATAGGTATAGATATTACCGACGACAGGATTGGAGATACCGGGAAGCGTGCCACCCGCATAGACGACGCGGATGCGTCCGCTTGAAGGCAGACCTCCTGCCGTGTGCAGCGTAGTAGAGGCTACCTGATTACCGCTGTCTGCGATAAACATATTGCCATAGCGGTCAAACACTACGCCGTAGGGATAGAACATCTGCACGGAGGGATCGGTGGCTGGGCTGCCATCGCCTGCAGCATCGCCAGCCGGGCAGGTGGTAGTGCACTTGCTGATGGGGCCGACCACTGTTGTGGTGATGCCGGTTGAGCCGTCAATTTTGCGGATGAGGTTGTTCTGCGTGTCAGTGAGATAGATATTTTCGTTTGCGTCAATCCACAGGGCGCGGGGAATGTTGATGCTGGCCAGATTAGCGAGCTTGCCTTCACCGGCGAAGGTGGCATTCGCGGTAAGGCCCGCGATGTTGTAGACATAGCCGACCTGCGGCGTGGTAATGGTGGGATTCTCCAGTGTGATCAGCTTTGCCGCAGCAGCGCCGCCGACGTAGAAGACTCGCACATCATAGATGACGCCTACGCTGCCGAAGAAGATGTTGCCGTCATTGTCGACACCAAAACCGCGGGGAAGGATGTAGGCTTCGACGCCGGGACAGCCATCGAGCTGCTTATTGGTGCCGGTTGCGCCAGTGCCGTTCTGATTGCAGTAGGTGGTGGTTGGAGCAGTGAGTGTGCCGCTGTAAGCCTGGCCGGCGAGGGTATAGATGTTGCCCTTGACCGGCACCAGCCCTGTAGCCTGAACGTTGGAAGCAACAATAGCGGCGGCCATCGCGTCTCCACCGTTGTAGATGACGCGGATGAGATTGTTTGATTGATCCGCGACAAAGATATTGCCGTAGTGGTCGATTCCCAGCGCGACAGGAGTATTGAACGTTGCCTGGGTCGCAGGAAGGCAGCCGTCGCCTACATTCAGTGGTGTCTTGCCGGGAGGGGCGAAGGTGGGGATGCTTCCGGTGCAGACGGTGCCTAATCCTGCCAGTTTGCCGGCGAAGGGAATAGGAACGGCTTGTGCGTGGGCGGGGGTTCCAGAGCATACAGCGGCGAGGACAGCAGCCGGAATAGCAGAGCGAAGGAACCTGCGGAGCGATGAATGTGGAACCGAATTCTTATACATAACTTGAAACCTCTGCGATGTTACTGACATCTATCGGGGCGCATGGTGCCCTCTTGCGAGGAGAAAATTAGAAATACAGAATGAAACCAAACTGAATGCGGCGGTTGGGATTGGTGCCGCCTGAGTTGATGCTGCCGAAGGTGGATGCCTGTGCTGCAGTTGCGCTGTAGTTTGACCGCGGCTGGCCAAGATTGATGGTGTTGAAGACGTTGTAAGCCTCGGCGCGAAATTGCGCACGCATACCCTTGCGGACATGCTGCATCTGGATGGACTTGGTCAGCGAAAGCGTGGTGCAGATATAGGCTGGGCCGGTAATGGAGTTGCGCTTGGTGGTGCTCCACGTGCCGGCGGCGGGCTTCTGGAAGGCAAGAGGGTTGAACCACGACGTGATCTTATCTACGCGGTGCCGGTTTCCAGGTAAATTAGGATTCATGCCCGCGATGAGTTGCGCACGCTGACTTCCCTCGTCATTGCCTCGTTCATCGCCGCCGAAGGTGATGTTCACCGGATGGCCAGTACGGGCGTTATAAATTCCATTCACTGCCCAGTTGTCAATGATTGCCCTAAGCGGGCCGGGAGCGGAGCGGAACGTCGGCAGGTTGGCTCGGAAGCCCAGGTTGAAGATGTGACGTGTATCCTGGTTGGCCGGGCCATACTGGAAAGCGAGGTTATCAGGGTTTGGCGTGGAACTGCTGATGGCATTGGTGGAGTCATTCAGGCTGCTCTGCTCATCCATTGTTTTGGCATAGGTGTAATTGGCAAGCATACTGATGCCTTTGACCATGCGCTGCCGGAGTACGATTTGCAGGGCGTTATAGTTGGCTGTCGCCTCAGAGAGAATGTCAATCACACCGCTGCCGCCGTAGTTGAATCCGGGGTAGCGTATACGGCTGAGGTACGAGGACGTGCTGAGGAGACTGGAAGGGGTAGCTGGGCAATAGAGTGTCGGGTTTGCAGCAAAATATGCACCGGTGCAGTCCATAATTGCTTCATTTTGATCGACAGGCATGGAGAGATGGCGAGAGAAGCGGCCCAGGTAATTTGCTTCCAGGATCGTTCCCTTACCGATCTGCTGCTGGAAACCCAAGTTCGCGCCGATGGTATAGGCATTGCGGAAGTTTTGGTCCGGATAGGTGATGGAGTAGGGCGTGGGGAAGCTGGCGCCACCCGGCGTAAAGTCTGCTGGAATGGGATTCTTTCCAGCGAGCGGGTTGGTCAGGCTTCCATCGGGCGTCTGATAGGTTGCGTTGTAGGCAAAGGGAGCTGAGAGACCAACAACAGTTGCGGGAATCGCATCGTAGAAAGTCCCGAAGCCGGCGCGAATCGCGGTGCGGCCATTGCCGAAGACATCATACGCAATGCCGACGCGGGGCGAGACATTGGTGTAATCGGTTTTGACTAACGAACGTGGAACCCCGGGGTCGCCGACGAAGGCATAGTTCGCGGGTGCATTGGGGAAGACAGTGGACTGATAGCCACGGACGAAGGTCGCAGCCTGTCCATCTGGCTGATACCACATCCAGGGAAGCTCGTAACGTATACCCAGGTTGAGCGTGAGGCGGGATGTGGCGCGCCAGGTATCTTCCACGTAAGAGTAGAGGGCATGCTGGATGCCGGCAATGGTTTGCCCGTTGCCGACGCTCTCAGAATAGATGAGGCCCATGATGAAGTCAGCTGCCTGTGCGTTGGTGTAGCCGGGGTTGCCGTAGAAGTTGAATCGGCCCACGTTGGTACGCTGATTGAGATATTGCAGGCGGAGATAGTCAGTTCCAATCTGGATGTTATGCCGACCATGGACCCAAGTCAGGTTGTCAATGAACTCGATATCCTGGCTGACCGAATGGGTGTGTGCGGTGGAAGCGCTGCCCAGAGTGAAGCGGGTATTTATGTTGATGGTCGGCAGAGACTGGTAGCCGGGATAGACAAATTGTGAGCCGAGTGTCTGCAGAGTAGTGGAATCGCTTGGGGTGACGCCGTATTCGTAGCGTTTGTAGCCAAGCTTCGCTTCGTTGACCATGTTAGGCGTAACCGTGAAGCGCTCACCAAGACTTGCTGCGGTAATGTAGGCGGCGTTCTCATCCAGTTCGTAGGTTGGAACGCCGGTATCTGCGTTGGCGCCGCCGTTGGAGGCAATGTCGCTGTTTTCCGTCTTGTAGAAGGTCGCATCCATCGCATTGCGTTGCGAGAGGTTATAGTCCACTCGCGCGAAGCCGCCGTACTCGTGCTGGGGCTTGGCTGCCTGGGCGCTGGAATACAAATACTGCGACTTACCAAGTTGAGTGTTTGGCGTAGGAATGTAGTTGTGGGCGATGATGTTCTGTACCACGGGGTCGAAGCAGATACTGGGGACCTCAGCATTCGGCATATAGGTGGTGGTGTTCGCTGACCCCAGACTCTGGAGCAGAGATACGCAGGGGCTGTTTCCCCCGGGTGGGAGTGTGTTGCCTGCCGCAACCCAAGTGGAATTCAACTGGTTGATCGCGGTTGCTGCAATAGTTTTTCCCGATGAAATCGAGAATTGGATGGCGGGATCGAATATAAGTGTGGGAATCAGACTGGGGTTGGCCGCATCGCCAGCAAAGCTGGCGCACTGCGAGAATCCGGCAAACTGTGCAGAGGTGCACGGGCGCGGAGTGCCATCCGGGTTCAAACCTTCTTCCGCCGGGGACAGGGTTTCAGCATTTGCCTGCACCGCGGAGAAACCGATCAGACTCTGGTACTCAAGCTCGTAGAAGGCCTTATCGCGCTTGATGGGACCACCGACTGCACCGCCAAACTGATAGGTATGTTGCGGCGGCTTTGTCTTGGAAAAATAATTCTGTGCATTGAAAATGGAATCTTCGTAATGAAAGAAGGCCTGGCCGTGGACGGAATTTGAGCCGGACTTGGAGACAACGTTGTAGACGCTGCCGGAGTTACGTCCGTACTGGGCGGAGAAGTTGTTGAGCTGTACGCTCACCTGCTGAAGAACGGCGTGGTTGGGATAGTTGATGCCGGTGTTCAGGTAGAGATTGTTCCAGAGCAGGCCGTCAAACAGAAAAAGGTTGGAGTTGTTGCGGGCACCATTGGCGGAGAAGGTGGCGCCGCCATTTTCATCAGTAAACGTGGTGGGTGCGGAGACGTCTGTGACGCCGGGCAACAATGCAGCCATTGAGACTACGTTGTTGCCGTCAATGGGAAGATTCTCAACCAGGTTGTTGTCCAGAACCTGTTCGATGGTGCCGGACTGGGTGTCGACCGTGGCCGCATCCGCTGTGACTTCTACCTGGGCGTCTACCGCGCCGGGTTTCATTTCTGCGTCAATGCGTAGACGTGTGTCAGAATCGACCGCGACATGGCGGGAGACGAACGTGGAGAAGGTGGGCGCCGTGACATTGAGCGTGTAGGTGCCGACGGGAATGCTGTTGAAGGTGAATTCGCCCTGCTCATTGCTGGTGGTGCGATATACATTGCCCCGCTCCTCAGAGGTGAGCGTGACGGCAGCGCCCGGCACAATGATGTGCTGACTGTCCACTACATTACCGGCGACTGTGCCAGTGTTCTGGGCCTGACCCAGGCACATGGAGGCAAAGCCCAGGAGCAGCACGATTGCGAACAGGCAGAGCCCGCAGGTTGCGAAAGATGTATAGCGGCCACGAAGAGAACAAAGGAACGGCATGATGAAACCTCAACAAGCACTATCTGGTCTTGCGTTGAACAAAAATACAAATACGCTGCTAATCGAAACTGACTGCGGCTCCGCTGAACGCCGGCAGGGAAACCTGGAGCGTGCCTCCGGAGCCGTGCAGTATCTCACTGGCAACCGGCTTCCAGGCGCCATTGCTCGCCACCTCGGATCCGCCGAGCAGGACATTGCTGGTTGCGTTTACGGCAGGTCCTGTCAATCGCAGAATGGAGGCCGAATCTTTTGTTCGTCCGGAGGGAAGGCGTAGCGTGAGGGTCGTGGCGCTATTGCCCTTGTTGAAGGCGAGAACGGTAATTTTGCCTGCCTTCTGCATGGCATAGGCGCTCACGTTGAGGCCGCTATTCTGCAGGTCAGAAGCCAGCATGGTGGCACCAAAGAGCGGGCGGACAAAAAGCAACCCATAATACTCTGGCCGCGCACTATAGCCTTCCCTGGGCGAGCCCGCGATGGGCGTGTAGAGGCCATTGCCGCCGCCGTGCATATTGACGCCGGTGCCGCCAAGCGCCGCAATCTGCGCCAGAAAATCGCCTACCCAAAGGGCGGACGCAAAGGTGTCGCTCACGCCCTTCTTCCCAGCGTTGTAGCAAGTGTTGCCCTCAGACATGCGATAGGGTAGTCCTGCCTGCCGAGAGAGTTCGATGGCGCGCACAATATGCGGCATGAATTTCTCCTGCTGGTTCAGGAGGTAATCAATGGTCATGCGTGGATCAGTGGGTGGGCCCTCAGCATAGTAATGCGCGGTGAGCAGGCCAACGGTGCCTTTGGTGTCTTTGGCGAAGTTGCCGACCCATTCGGGCTTGAAGGAAGTGTCCGGCCCGGCGAGCGGCGCGTTGGGTACGCGAGCGTGAACGGCCTTCTCAAACGTCTTCCACTTGGCAATGTACTCTGCATACTTCCAGCGGTCCTTCGGGTCGTTATTGTGCTTGAAGAGATCAGGCTCATTGCCGAACTGAATGGCAAGCAGACGGGAGCCGCAGGTCTTCGACACATACTCCGCTTCGTCGGCTGCTGCCTCTGCCGCGCCGCGTGCGAGATTAAGACCATAGATCAGCTTCCAGTTGGTCGCTTCCAGAAACGCATTCAGATTGCGGATCGCAAGAGGCGTGATGACGAACGTGCGCGTAGTGCCCTTGCCCGGATCGGGGCCTTCCGTTCCGTCGGCGTCGTCTGCGGCAGCGGGCAGATCGACAGGGGACCATGCAGTGAATTCGCTCATGTTGCCGCCAATGCGAAGCACGCCGGCCGCGCCCAGAGTGCGGAAGAATTGCACCAGTGCGATATTCTCTGCGCTGAAAAAGAGCGGGTGTACCAGCTGCGAAGACTCATAGCTCAGGCCGGTGAAGTCAGCGGGAATGTGCGCGATGGCTTTGTCAGTGTGGATGGTCAGAGATGGCGAAGCGGGGGCTTCAATCGCCCACGCTGGACGCGCGAAGGTGGCGGCTGTGGCGACTGCGGCGGCGGACAAAAAGTGGCGACGGTTCATGCTGTTCATACGAGTTTCTGTGTCCAGTTCTTTGGCTAAGCGTTCGTTTCGAAGAGGTAATTGCGTTCGTGTTCCTACCTTCCCGCGGGGTTATGCGGGAAAAATGGGGCGGCAATCCGTACGGTTCGCTCGTATTGCCGCCCCTGGGTGAAATTTGTTCGTTCGATCTGGCCGTGCTTATTGCGGCTTGCCAAACTTGACCATGGAAAGAGCCGGCCAGGTAGGAGCCGCGGCTCCCACAAGCATCGTGAGGGTATGTGCAGCGCCGGAGACTACCCAGACGTCGCCCGCACTATCAATGGCAGCGCCGCGCGGGGAGAATATTGGTGAGGTTGATGCACCCGTGCCGCAGACTAGCTGGCTCGAGGTGTTTGTCGTGACATAGCAACCCTTATACGTGCCAAGCGCTACGCCGCCATCTGCAACGTCGTACACTGCAACGCCAGAATAGGTACCATTGGCATTGTCTGGGGTGATTATGTTGCCAGCGCCGTCAAGATAGAGGTAGTGGAGGTACAGCGCCGAGCCGTACGTGATGGGCAACGGGATAGCCGAACCAGCGGCAATCGTGATGGGCGGACCAACGGTCTTAGTGATTTTGAAAAGACCGGATTGGCTGCCCGCATACGCATTGCCGCTTGCGTCAGGCACAATGCCAAACGCTGTGAGCACGTTAGTGCTTGCCGATACGCTGGCGGTGTAGAAGGCGCTGGTATAGGTCGGGGCAGCATAGGTCCCGGTGTTTGCAGCGAAGTCTACCTTGAAGGTTCCAGAAGATGATTGCTCTTCCACATACGCATTGAGGTTTGCATCCAGAACCAGTTGCAACGCACCTTGTGATTCGATCGGAGTGAGAGAGACGCTGGTGTAGGTAGGCGCACTGGAGGTGCCTCCATAGGTGAAGCGGCGCAGGGAGCCACCGCTAGCGCTGGAGATGTAGAAAACATTATTGTAGGGATCCACGGCTGTATTGAGCGGCGAACTTGTTGGTCCCTGCACGGAAGCCACCAGGGTCCCACTGGTGGTGCTGTAGACCCGCAACATATTGTTTCCGGTGCTGTTGAGCACGTCGTTGATGCCCATGACGTGGCCTGCCAGGTCAGTAGAGATTTGTTTGAGCTGGCTATAGGTGGTGTCGTTGGCGGTGGCAAAAAGGGGAGTCGTATCCGGCCCCAGGCCGAGGATGTTGCTGAATGTTCCCGTGCTGGAATCGGTGTTCAGGACGTAAATATTGTCCTGGTAGTCCAGCGCAACATGGTAGGGATAATTGATTCCGCTGCAGGTGGTGCCGGAACAGTTCGCGCCGGTCTGGACGCCAAAGCCCGTCTGCCAGACGACCGCAAGCGCCCAGTCCGCCGGAACTGAAGTGATTGTGCCACCGTAAGCTCCTTGAGCCGTTGCGAGGCTGAACAGGCAACTTGTCGCGGTGGTCGTGCCGCCGCCGGCAGCGGTACAGTCAGTAGACCAGGTATTCACCTTTGGGTTGGGATAATGCGCGAGATTGAGCATGGCAGACATGGTATCGGTGGGCGTCGACGCACCACTTACGGGCGGGGTGGTCATGCTGAAGAGTTTTCCGCAGGGCGTACCGTCATTCGCCGTCGCTGTATTTGTGCCGGTGACGCCGGTGGAGTTTACGCAGGACTGCAGGATGTTGCCGAGCAGGAATATCTCCGCGTCGGGAATCACGCCGTAGCCGCTCTTGTTGTTATAGGTCGCATAGGGTTGGCCGCTGAAGGGGTTGACCAGCGCCAGCGCATTGGTGAAAGCATGAGCCAGACCACCGGCCGAGGGCGTTGTGGCCGAATAGGTTGCCGTGTTGTTGACCGGAGCACTGATGTTGACCACGGCAGTGGCTCCCGAGCCGGAGACGGTGGTGAAGTTGTCCAGTGCATAAGCCGCGGCCACGGTGGTTAGCTCGTCGACCCAGACAAACTGGCCACTGTAGGTGGTGCCATTGGTGCCGCCGTAGAGGTCGCTGCACTTGCCCAGAGCCGTCATCAGCAGGGAATTGCTGTTCACGCTGGCGCCGCCGGTGTTGCCGCCCGCGATCGTGATGTAGGCGTACTGACCGGCGGGGCAGGCAACGTTGGGCGCAAGGGTGAAGCCGCCATTGGTGTCTGTCGTCGTGGTAGGCGCCAATGGCAGGGCCGCGCCGCCGTAGCCGTTGCTCTGGGTGGCGTAGAGGGTGACGGTTCCCCCCTGGATGGCTTGCATGCCGCCATGGGCGATGCCTCCGATAGCTGACAGGGGTGTATCCGTGGGACCAGCCACGGTCTGGACGCCGCAGCCTGTAGTAAGAGAGAGCGCTGTTGCGGTGATGCCTGCACACAGAATCGAGCGTAGATCGAAACGAATCATGACGGTCCTTCCTGGATCACTTATGCGGCAAAAATGCCGTAGCAGACTGAAGATAGGGGCACAGATCCGGCTTAGGGATAAGCCGTCACTTCCCATTATTCAACCGCTTGAATAAGTTTCGCTGACCACCATCTACCCTGGGAACCATACTTGTCAAGAGTTTTGTTGCCAGAGAATGAATTTTTGGGGGGGGGTGCGAGGCGGACATGCGTTTCAAGCTGGCGAAATCATTACGATTGCTGGGGTGATGGCGTTTGATCATGATGGCGGAATGCCAGTACAACGACTCCGGCGAGGCTGATCAGAGCGAGGGCAAATGCCAGGGTGAAGGCCGTGCGGAAGCCGTGGCGGGCAATGACTGCGCCCGCCAGCGGTGCGCTGGATGCCAGGGAAAGCTCTATGAATCCTGTATAGACGCTTACGGCGGAGGAGTGGTCACGGGGTTTCACACACTGCAGCGCCTGCACGCAGAGCGCAGGGAAGACCAGTGAGAAGCCGGCGCCGATCAGGCAGGCTGCGGCGAAGGCGGCCAGCGGAGTGTGCGCCAAGGCAAGCAGCAGGAGGCCGGCTAGTTCCACGGGCAGCGATGCCAGTGCAACAGGGAAGGGGCCGCGGCGGTCTACATAGCGCGCCAGCACTAACCGTACGGCTACAAAGACGATGCCGTACAGGCTGAGTGGGAGCGCGGAGTGGGCCCAGTGCTGCGCCTGAAAGAACAACGTGATGAAGGAGGAAAAGACGCCGAAGCCGGAGGCAGCCAGAGCTAGTGCTAATCCGTAGGGCGCGACCTTGCGCAGCACGGCGAACAGATGCAGGGCTTCTCCGCGCGGTATGGATACCGCGGGCAGGCGATGGGTCAGCGCGGCTCCAGCCAGACAGGGAAGTCCAATGCAGATTCCGAGAACTGGCATGTTGTGATGGCTGCCTATCCACAGGCCGATGGGTGCACCCAAGGCAAGCGAGCCATAGGAAGCTACTCCACTCCAGGCGATAACCTGGGCATTGTGGACGGAACCGGTGCGTTGAATTCCCCAAACCGTGCCGGCGGTGGAAACCCAGCTCACGCCCCAGCCGAGCAGAAGGCGGCTTATCAGCAATCCCCAGAGCGCCAGCAGCCGATGGTGTGACGGGGCGATGGTTGCCACGGTGAAGATAATTGCGCTGGCGACGATGAGCATAAGACCGCGGCTGACGGTTCGCTGCGGTCCGAGGGAATCTGTGACGCTGCCTGCGGAGGCACGGTTCAAGAGTGTGGCGACAAACTGGGCGCTGACGGCGAGACCGGCGAGCGTAGTACTGTAGCCAAGTACACCATGTACGAAGCTAGGAACGGCAGCCGCTTCAAGCCCGACGGCAAGGTAGGCGATGAAGACCAGCGCCGTGGTAGGGAAGAGCAACGCAGAGACACGTCTCCCCGCAAGGAGCTGTAGCGGAGATTCAGAGCGGGCCATGAAACGAGTGTAACTGTGTGCCTGCAAAAAATGGCCGTTCACGAAATGACGTACTCTCGTGGAGACAGTGGTTCTGCCTATATGCTGTTTTTCAGCCAGGAGACAGTGCGGTATGGCTCATGACAAAAAAATCGACGCGGGCAGGCCGATAAGCCAGAAGGCTCTGGCAGAGTATCTGAATCTCTCACCTAGTACCGTATCGCTGGTGATGAACGATGCGCCGCGCGCCAAGTTGATACCGGAGCCGACCCGCCAGCGCATCCTGGACGCCGCGGCAAAGTTTGATTACCGCCCGGATTTCTACGCGAAATACCTCTACTCCAAACGCAGCCTGACGGTTGCAGTCATCCTGCCGGAGATTCGCGAAGCGCACGCGGCCATGATCCTGGCGGGTATTGATCTGAAGTTGACCCACGAGAGGTATCTTTACTTCACCGCAAACCATCACGGCGACGAGAAGCTGATTCGCGAGTATCCAAGACGATTACTGGAGCGTGCCGTAGAGGGGTTTATTTCTATCAATACAACCCTTGCGTCGGACCCAGGGCGGCCGTGGGTGGTGATTGGCAGCCAGCCGCGGGTGCAGGGCGTGCCGCGCTTTGCCGTCAATAACCACAAGGGCGGAGAGATGGCGATGCGGCACCTTGCTGAACTTGGGCACCGCCGCATTGCGGTCATCAAAGGGCATCCTTGGCGGCTTGCAGCGGACGAGCGCTGGCAGGGGATACAGGCGTGTGCGAAGGAATTCGGCATCATGCTGGATGAACAACTGGTGCAGGAACTGCACTCAGGCAATACGCCACGCGAAGCCTCCGCGCCGGAAGAGGGCTATTTTTGCGCCAAGCAGTTGATCAAGCGGAAGAAGGCAGCATTCACAGCTTTGATTGCCTTCAATGATGTAACTGCGATTGGCGCGATCCGCGCGTTTCGCGAAGCCGGCCTGCGCACGCCGGAAGATATTTCGGTCATCGGGTTTGACGACATTGAAAGCACGGGTTACCTGACGCCAACGCTGAGCACTTTGCGCCAGCCCTTGCAACAGATGGGAGAGATGGCCGCTGACCATCTGCTGGCCTTGATCGAGGGCCGCGAGAGCGCGGTGCAGGAAGCGCTGATCGATCCTATGCTGATTCAACGGGAGTCTACGCGCAAACTGGTCTGACCTCTTGCACCGCCATGTGAAACGACCCTGCTATCCTCGTGCTGCAAGCGTTTCTGCAAGTTCAGTGGCGCTCTACCCCTGCACCTGGATTTTGTAATTTAATTTTCAATTGATCGGACTGAACGAATGACTACTGCTGCGCCCGCTTCTGGGAACTCATCACCCATCAGGTCTACACCGGCAAGCGCCATGGTGATGGCTTCATCGCTCTTCTTCATGTGGGGATTCCTTACCTGTCTGAACGACATCCTGATTCCGCATCTCAAGAACATTTTTGACCTGAATTACTTCGAAGTCATGTTTGTGCAGTTCGCATTTTTCTCGGCGTACTTTGTATTTGCTGTGCCTGCCGGAAAGCTGGTGGACAGCATCGGCTACAAGAAGAGCATGATTGTTGGTTTGATCGTAATGGCGATCGGAGCGTTCCTCTTTATCCCCGCAGCCAATGTGCCTTCATTTGGTTTCTTTTTGACGGCGCTGGTTGTGCTGGCAGCTGGAATCACCTGCCTGCAGGTCTCTGCGAATCCTTTCGTTTCCATTCTCGGGCCACCGGCGACTGCAGCCAGCCGCCTGAATCTGACCCAGGCGTTCAACTCCTTTGGCACCACGGTAGCGCCCAAGGTTGGGGGCATATTTATTCTCAGTGCCGCCGCGCTTGGCGTGGCCGAGATGCACAATCTCTCTCCCGAGATGCTGCACGCCTATCGCCTGCAGGAAGCGTCTTCGGTCAAGATGCCATATCTTTGCATCGGCCTGGTGCTGCTCGCGCTGGCTGTGTCGCTCATGCTGTTTCACTTTCCTGAGACCACCGCACCGGTCGCTCATGACAAGCACACGAAAGTCTCTGACAGCATCTGGCGCCACAAACGGTTGCTGATGGCCATCGTGGGCATCTTTGTGTATGTCGGCGCCGAGGTCTCTATCGGCAGCTTCCTGATCAACTATTTCACCCAACCAGATACTGGCGGGCTGACGGTAAAGACCGCTGCTTCGCTGGTCTCCCTGTACTGGGGCGGAGCCATGATCGGCCGCTTTCTGGGGTCGGCCGTGCTGCGGCTGGTGGATAGCGCAAAGCTGCTGTCACTGGCTGCGTTGGTAGCTGCCGCACTGGTTGCATCTTCTATGCTCTCGCACGGCCATATAGCCGTTATCACCATCCTTGCGGTAGGTTTCTTCAACTCCGTGATGTTCCCAACGATCTTCACGCTGGGCATCGCAGGGCTCGGGCCACTTACCGGCAAAGGTTCAGGTCTTTTGATCGCGGCCATTGTAGGCGGCGCCATCATCCCGGTGGTGCAAGGTCACATCGCGGACGTCATCGGCATCCATCACGCGTTCTTCCTGCCGGTGGTCTGTTATCTCTATATCGCGCTGTTCGGCTTTATGAGCCGCGGGACGGATCAGTTAGTGTCAGAAGCGCCTGTAGCGGGCTGATCTGATTCGAAGATGGAACAACAAAGGGCGCGGCGGAATTTTCGTTGCGCCCTTCTTATTGGAGGCAGGCGGTACTGCTAGTTTGCCGAGCACTCATGCCTGCGTGGGTGCAGATAGCATCGTCACTTGCCAACTCCTGTCTTCAACCTTGCTTCATGCTTGTTGCACGATTGTTGTCTAATGACTGGGAGTCGATAAGTGAGTTCGCGGAGCGCGGTGCCACGGTGAACAAGAGCAGGTCCATGCCGTCTACCCCTGTACTGGGGTTCGCTTTCATCCTGACAGGGATGGGCGTGGCTTTTCTTGGCCCGGTACTTCCACTGCTCTCGCGCCAGTGGTCGCTGACCGATGCCACCAGCGGTCTGCTGCCTGCAGCGCAATTTCTGGGCATCTTCATCGGCAGCATTACGGTTTTCTCCCGGCTGGAACGCAGCTTCGTGCTGGGCTTGCTGGCATCGGCTCTTGGGTTCGCGGGCTTCGCGCTTTCGTTCGGCTGGGTACTCTCGTGCGGTGCGCTGCTGGTGGCTTGCTGGGGGCTGGGGCAGGTGATGACCTCCACCAACCTCATCATGGGGGCGCGGTATACGGCCAGGAGAGGCGCAGCGCTATCCTCCTTCAACTTTGTATGGGGATTGGGCGCAATTCTGTCGCCCTTGCTGATTAGCTGGCTGTCGCCCTTTGTGCCGCTGCCACGACTGCTGCTGGGTTTCGCTATGCTTTTCGGGCTGGCGGTGGTGGCCTGCGTCATTGAGCCAAAGGCTGCTGCGGTTTCGCCGAACGCGCCAAGGGCACCGGCTATGCCATCCACATACCGGGTGCCTGCTGCGGTGTTTTTCTTCTTCGCGACCTGCTTTGTGGTGTACGGGGGCTTTGAAGCCAGCATGAATGTGTGGATTACCACCTACATGTTCCGCTATGGTGGCAAGTCGCTTTTTGCCGGACAAAGTGCGGCCACGCTTTTTTGGATATCGCTCACAATGTCGCGTGGCATAGGCTCTCTGCTGCTGCTGAGAATGGGGGAGCGCAGGTTGCAGCGCGCGGCGATTGCGGCGGCTGCCTGTGCACTGACCGCGCTCATTCTGGTGCATGGCGGCATGGCCATTGCAATCTGTACAGTCCTGACTGGCATCTCCGCCAGCGTTATATTTCCGCTGATTAGTTCGCAGATGATGAGCTGGTCGCCGGCTTCGCGCCAGGCGGGCACCATGATGGCGGTTTCTTCGCTGGGCAACGCGGCGTGGCCCTGGCTGATTGGCGTGGTTTCGCAGGTCTCCGGCTCGCTGCGCATCGCATTTCTCCTGCCGCTGCTGGCGGTGTTTGGCTTGATCGTGCTGTTTGGCCGTACACCCGTTCCGCCCATTTCTGCGGAATAGAGTATTTTGGTTAGGCAGCACAGAACCCCGCCTGGAAGTTTGCGCGTTCACTGGCATGAAAGCCCCTTTGGGGACAGCGCGAAACTTTTACCTCCCCTGTGGGTTTGCAAAGATATCTTCCCCAAGATAAGCCGTCGTTGAGGCATGCCTGCAGATGAATTTTGTCTGGGCCGTGCCGCAGCGAGCAGGGAAAAGGGATCGAGCGTGATGCGATGGTGCAGCACGCCGGTGCGAGATGGCGAAGATGTGGATGCGAATGACGATGGCCGCACTGCTGGCGGCCGGAACAGTACAGGCACAGACGCCTGCCGCAAATCCCGTCTTTGAGAGTTCTGCAGCCGTGACAACCAGGAATCATGTGGATGACCTGGTCTTCGCGCAGTGGAAGCAGCTTGGCATTCAGCCCGCCCGCGTTTCTTCTGATGCCGTCTTCGTTCGCCGCGCCTATATTGATGTGATTGGCACGCTGCCCACAGCGCAGGAAGCTCGCGAGTTTTTGCAGAGCACTAACCCACAGAAGCGCAATGAACTGATTGACTCGCTGCTGGAGCGCGAAGAGTTTGCCGATTACTGGGCATTGCGCTGGAGCGATACACTACGCATCAAGGCTGAGTTTCCCATCAATCTCTGGCCTAATGCTGCGCAGGGTTATCACCACTGGATTCGCGAATCGCTGCATGAAGACAAGCCTTACGACCAGTTTGCACGGGAACTGCTGACGGCAAACGGCAGCGACTTCCGCGTGGCGCCGGTGAACTTCTACCGCGCGATGCAAAACAAGGACCAGCAGACGATTGCGCAGACGGTGGCGCTCACCTTCATGGGCACACGGGCCGAGAACTGGCCGCCGCAGCAACTTGCACAGATGGCCGTGTTCTTCTCACACATCGGCTACAAGCCTACGCGCGAGTGGAAGGAAGAGATTATCATCTTTGACGCGGCGGGCGATGAGGGCGCAGTAAAGCGTACCCCGGACCAGCTTGCAGCCGTTAGTCTGCCGCGAACAGCCGTATTGCCGGACGGAAAACCTGTGCACCTCGATGCGGATTCCGATCCTCGCATTGCATTTGCTGACTGGCTGACCGCACCGTCGAATCCCTGGTTCAGCAAAGCGATTGTGAACCGGGTGTGGTTCTGGCTGATGGGCCGCGCGCTCACCGGAGATCCGGATGAGATCAGCGGCGAGGGCGCCAAGCAGAACGCGGTGTTGCTGGACTATCTCGCGTATGAGTTAGTGCGCAATCACTACAGCCTGAAATTGATCTACCGCGAAATTCTCACCTCTGAGACCTACCAGCTTTCCTCGTTGCCGCGTGGTGACGCAGCTCGTAGCCATGAGCACTTTGCCTCCTATGCGCCGCGGCGCCTGGACGCAGAGGTGCTGATTGACGCGCTCTGCCAGGTCACCGGAACCAGCGAGGATTACTCCAGCGCGATTCCAGAACCCTACACCTTTATGCCGGTTGGCCAGCGGGCTATCAGCCTGCCAGACGGCAGCATTACCAGCGCATTTCTGGAGCAGTTCGGGAAGCCTTCGCGCGATACTGGCCTGCAGAGCGAACGCAACAACTCATTCACTGACTCACAGCGCCTGCAGATGCTGAACTCTTCTCAGATACAGAAGAAGCTACAGAGCGATGCCATGTTGCAGCTTGTCCGCAGTGCGAAGAACAATGACGAGCTGGTGACCACGCTGTATCTCACTATTCTTTCGCGCAACCCGTCGCCGGAAGAGCGGGCCATCGCGCTGAAGCGGTTTCAGCAGGGCTCGCAGCGCGACGCAATGACAGACGTGGCATGGGCCCTGATCAACAGTAGTGAATTTTTGTACCGGCACTAACCGGAGGCAATGCAATGAAGATCAATGCACCGCAAAGCAAAGAACCAGCGATTGGCACGATGAACCGCCGTGAAGTGATGCAGGGTACATTTCTCAGCGCCGCCGCGCTGCTGGCACGCGGCTTCAGTCTGCCGGCATGGGCGGAGACCTCTGCGCCTGTGCTTTCGCCGGGCAAAGCAAAATCGGTCATTCAGATTTGGATGTGGGGTGGTCCGGCACATCTCGATACCTTTGACCCCAAGCCCGGCGCAGGCTCTGATTACAGTGGGCCGCTCGATCATCCTATCGGTACTAACGTAGATGGAATCCAGATTGGCGAACTCATGCCTTTGCTGGCCAAACAGGCTGACAAGTATTCGCTGATTCGCAGCATGACGCATGGACTGAATGCGCATGAGACTGCTTCCTATACCGTGCAGACCGGACGGCTGAGCGGCGGTCACGATGTATTCCCCAATGTCGGCGCAGTCGCCTCATACTTCAAGGGATATCGTGCAGGCTACAAGGGGCTTATCCCACCCTATATCGTGCTTACGCAGCCGCAGGGAAGATTCTCGGAGGCAGGCTTCCTCGGTCAGCAGTACAAGCCTTTTGCAACTGGCGGTGACCCTGCGCAGCCACGCTTCGCCGTGGAGGGCGTGATCGTGCCGGGCGTGACTGACCAGCGGCAGAAAGACCGTCGGAACCTTCTGCACCAACTGGATTCGCTTGGCCGTGCACTGAAGGATGACCCACAGGTTGCCCAGCTGAATACGGCGGAGAAGCAGGCGTATGAATTGATTCTGGGAGATGCGGGCAAAGTCTTCGATCTTGCGGAAGAGAAAGATGACCTGCGCGATCGCTATGGCCGCACCACTTTCGGCCAATCCTGCCTGGTAGCGCGTCGACTGGTGGAGAAGGGCGTTCCCTACGTCACCATCAACTACAACGCGGGCTGGGACACGCACAAACAAAACTTCCAGACCATGCGCCGCCGCGTGCCGGAGATGGATAAGGGCCTGGCAACGCTGCTACAGGATCTCTCAGACCGCGGACTGCTGGAGAGCACCGTGGTGTGGTGGTGCGGAGAGTTTGGCCGCACACCGAAGGTGCAGTGGGAGGCGCCGTGGAACGGCGGCCGTGGCCACTGGGGCCAGGTCTTCACTGCGCTGGTTGCAGGAGGCGGCTTCAAGGGTGGCGAGATTGTCGGCTCGTCCGATGCGCGTGGCGAAGAGGTGCGCAGCCGCCCGGTCTATCCTCTTGATCTGATCGGCAGCATCTACCGCCAGCTCGGTATTCCGGCTGACGCGAAACTGCCGCACCCCGAGGGTCTGGATACGCATGTGATGCCGAGCATCGCTGAGCACCTGCCGACTGCCGGTCTGCTGAAAGAGCTGGTGTGAAGCGGATCTACTCCATCGCGACTCTGCTGCTGGCTGGTTCGCTCGTGTGCGTGGCGCAGCAGAACACACCGCACGCTGGATATGTATATCCAGCGGGCGGACGGCAGGGCACGACCTTCGACGTCATAGTGGGTGGCCAGTTTCTGAACGGCGTAAACGGCGTGCTGGTCACCGGCGGGGGTGTGCATGCGTCGGTGGCGGAGTATATCAAACCTATTCAGCCTGGACAGGCCAACACACTGCGCGATCGCATGAAGGTGCTGACGGATAAATGGGCCGCTAGCAAACTCTCCAATAGCGCGGATGCCAAGCCCGCCGAAAAATGGACGGAGAGCGATGCGCAGGAGGTACGCGATATTCGCATCAAGCTGGCCATGTTCCAGCGGCGGCGGCTGACCAACGTTGCGATTGCGGAGCAGGTGCGCGTCACCGTGAAGGTCTCTGCTGATGCACCGGCGGGACAGCGCGAACTCCGCCTGCAGACGCAGAACGGCGTGACCAATCCCACCTACTTCTTCGTGGGCCGTCTGCCGGAGTGGAGCAAGCCGGCGGCAGGAACTCTTACTCCGGAGGAGATTGCCGATCTAGGGAATTTTGGCTCGTTGCGTAAGCAGATACAGGCGAAAGAAGGTGCTGCGCCACCTGCGCCTGTAGTAGAGATTGTGCCGCCGCTTCTGGTGAACGGACAGGTTGCGCAAGGTGGCGTGGACCGCTACCGCTTTCCGGCGCACAAAGGCGAACACCTGGTGATTGCCGCCAGTGCGCGCGAATTAATCCCGTATCTTGCAGACGCGGTTCCGGGTTGGTTCCAGGCATCGCTCACGCTGTATGATCCCGCGGGCAGGGAAGTGCAGTATGCCGATCATTACAGCTTCCATCCCGATCCGGTGCTGCTCTACGACGTTCCAGCAGATGGCGAATACACCGTGGCCATTCACGATTCCATCTATCGCGGGCGTGAAGATTTTGTGTATCGCATCGCCGTAGGTGAGATCCCGTTTGTGATAGCAATGTTTCCGCTCGGGGGGAAGGCTGGCGGCAAGACTGCTGTTGACTTCAGCGGCTGGAACCTGACCGAGACACACCTGGTGGAGCGCTCACACGATAAAGATAAAGGGGTGGAACTGCTTTCTCCGGGCGAAGAAGAGTTCAACGCGCGCCCGTTCGCGCTGGACACGCTGCCCGAAGCCATGGCGAAGGATTCTAACCACGCTCGCAGCAGCGCGCAGAAGATATCTCTGCCGGTGATTGTGAATGGTCGCGTCAGCCATCCCGGTGAGGGCGAGTTCTTTCAGTTCAAGGGCAAGGCTGCGGAGGAGATTGAGGCTGAGGTCTACGCGCGCAGGCTGGATTCTCCACTGGATTCTGTGCTGACGCTGCTGGATGCCAGCGGTAAAACGCTGGCCACGAATGATGACTTCGCCGATGAAGGTTCCGGTTTGATCACCGATCAGGCGGACTCTCTACTGCACGTCAAGCTGCCGGCAGATGGCACGTATTACCTGCGGCTGGCAGACAGTGTGGGCAACGGTGGAACGGACTTCGCCTACCGATTGCGCATCAGCCATCCTAATCCTGACTTCGAGTTGCGCATTACTCCGTCGAGTGTGAATGCCCGCGCCGGCGAGACGGTGCCCATCTCAGTGCATGCATTGCGCCGTGGCGGATTTACCGGCGATATTGTGGTCAAGCTGAAGGATGCGCCCCGAGGATTCCAGCTCAGCGGCGGCGTGATACCTGGCAATCAGTCGCAGGTAAACATGACACTCAGCGCGCCCCCAGATGGAGACAGCCGCACCAGCGGCCATCTTTCACTGGAAGGCTTCGCCACCATCGGCGGCAAGGATATACATCGCTGGAGCGTGCCCGCCGATGATCGCGAACAAGCCTTCTTTTATCACCACCTGGTGACCACGAAAGACCTTCTGGTTACGGTGAACGGACAGCGACGCGAGATGCCGGGGTGGGCTGCTCATTCAGACCATCCGCTAATGCTGATTGCGGGGCAGATGGTAGCGGTGAAGTTCGATATGCCGAGCGAGATCGCCGCGCGGGTCAAATTTGCACTCAGCGATCCGCCAGAAGGCATCACGCTGGACCACGTTTCGCCCTATGCCGATGGTGGTATCACGCTGCACGTGAAAGTGGATGGCGTGAAGGCCAAGGCAGGCTTGCGCGGTAACCTGCTGCTCACTGCTTCTATGGCGCGTCCCGCCGCTACACAGGCCAAGGGCAAGCCCAATACCATTGCGATTTTGCTTCCTGCATTTGCCTTTGAAGTCTTCTCAGCCGTTCCCCGGCCAGTTACGCAGGCGGCATCGCTGCCGCAGCGGAGAGACGCTAAACCTTAACTTACTCACCGGAGATTGCCATGTCGCTCGAACTAATCAACAAGCCCGAAGTCCACACCCCCATTGCTCGTCACGCCATTACCAACCTGAATGTGCTGGACGAGGCCTATGACTATGGCAGCGCATTTTCGCGCGGCCTGCGGCTGGAGTTCAACGGAATTATCATGCTCGATATCTCCGGTACCGCCAGCATCGACGGAACAGGCAAGACCGTTTACGTTGGCGATTTCCGCGCTCAGCTGCGTAAGACCTTTGACAATATCACTGGTTTGCTTACCGCGGAAGGCGCGACCTGGAAAGATGTAGTCCGTACCCGCTGCTATCTGCGCGACATCGACCGCGACTACGCAGATTTCAACCAGGGACGTAACGAGTTTTTCCGCGAGCAGGGGCTCAATCCGTTCCCTGCATCCACAGGTATACAGGCAAAGTTGTGCCGCCCCGATCTGTTAGTGGAAATTGAATGCATGGCCATGTTCCACGCCAGGTAATCTCGCGAAACTCCATCTAAACGCCGTAAAGCGCCGTCAGCGATGCCTTCGCGATGCTGTTGAAGTGTGTCATGAAGCCGACCAGCGCCGCGGAAGAGTCAGGTGTGACCTCAATGCGAGGCGTCTTCATGGCATACACCGTGAAGATGTAGCGGTGCGGTGGTCCCGGTGGCGGCGCTGCGCCACCATATCCTGCTACCCCGTAGTCTGTTCGCGACTCTACCGCGCCTGCCGGCAGGGCGGCCGTGCCGCTGGCGCCGGTGGGCAACTCGGTTACGCCGGCAGGAATATTTGATACTACCCAGTGCCACCAGCCGGAGCCTGTCGGCGCATCCGGATCAAATACTGTAACCACAAAGCTCTCCGTGCCTTCCGGCGCATCGGACCACGCCAGATGCGGTGAGATATTGCCGCCGCTGTGGCCGAAGCTGTTGAAGACCTGTGCCTGCGCAATCGTGCCGCCGTCCTTGAGATCGTTGCTGTGAAGCTTGAACATGATGCGTCCTCCTGCCGGTTGCTGCTTCCATTTTTGTATCATTTTCCGGCCAGCATGAAACATCCTGTTTTCAACCACTTTCTGCCGGTTTGCTATAGCGGTATGGGGTAAGCGGCGCGGGCCAAGCAGCATATTGCCCGGATGGGTTATGCTGCCCCTTGTGGCTGCTTGCGCCGCGCTTGTACCGGTCTCCAGAACGTCGCCCCCGAGGTGTTCAGAGTCATGAGTGAATCAGCAGCAACCGGGCAGTTCGTCCTCAACGCAGAACAGAGGGCTATTCAGGAGCTGGCCTTCACCTTTGCCCAGGAGCGCATCGCTCCGCACGCCCTGCAGTGGGACCAGGAAAAGCACTTCCCCCTGGACGTGATTCGCAGCGCAGCGCCGCTCGGCATGGGCGGCATTTGTGTGGCAGAAGATGTGGGGGGCAGCAATCTGAGCAGGCTGGACGCCGTGCTCATCTACGACAGCCTGGCCACCGCCTGCCCCTGCATCGCAGGATATTTCTCCGTACACAATATGGTGGCGCTGGTGGTGGACCGCAACGGTACCCCGCAGCAACGTCGCCAGTGGCTGCCGCGCCTTTGCCGCCTGGAACTGCTGGGTGCTTACTGCCTGTCAGAACCAGCATGCGGCTCCGACGCATCCGCCCTCACTACGCGAGCGGAGCACAATGGCGACAGCTTTGTGCTGAATGGCGTAAAACAGTTCATCTCCGGCGCAGGTGCAGCTGATCTTTACATTGTGATGGCGCGAACCGGTGGCCTCGGCCCACGAGGCATTTCGGCATTTTTGGTGGAGAAGGATACTCCCGGTCTTTCCTTCGGTGTCTGCGAAAAGAAGATGGGCTGGAACGCTCAGCCCACGCGGCAGGTCATTTTGGAAGACGTTCGCATCCCCGCGGAGAATCTGCTGGGTACCGAAGGCAGCGGCTTCAGGATCGCAATGGCGGCGCTTGACGGGGGCAGGCTCAATATTGCGGCCTGTTCGCTGGGGGGCGCACGTTCTGCGCTGAAGAGAGCCACGGCATATCTGCAGGAACGCACTGCATTCGGCAAGAAGCTCGCAGAGTTTCAGGGCTTGCAATTCAAGTTGGCGGATATGGCCATCGAAGTGGAAGTGGCGCAGACATTCTTGTGGCGGGCTGCTTCTGCGCTGGACGCGAAGGATGCCAACGCGAGCGTGCTCTCTGCCATGGCCAAGCGATTCGTGACCGACTCCGGATTCCACGTGGCCAATGAAGCGTTACAACTCTTTGGCGGCTACGGCTATCTCACCGATTACGGTATTGAGAAAATTGTGCGCGACCTGCGTGTCCACCAGATTCTGGAAGGCACCAACGAGATCATGCGTGTCATCATCGCGCGCAGTCTGCTGCAGTAAGCGGAGAGGGAAGCAATGGATATCAAGCAGAAAGTATTTCTTGTGACCGGCGGTGCCTCAGGATTAGGGGAAGCGACCGTGCGCAGATTAGTGCAGCGTGGCGGCAGCGTGGTAATTGCGGATGTTAATACCGCTGGAGAAGCCCTGGCTGCGGAGCTCGGCACTGCTGCACTCTTTGTTCACACAGATGTGACGCAGGAAGCAGATGGAATGCGGATAGTGGCCGCTGCGAAGGCTAAATATGGCGCGCTGCACGGTCTGGTGAACTGTGCCGGCATTGCACCCAGCGAGCGCATCGCGGGTCGGAGTGGACCGCACAGCCTGGAGAGTTTCATGCGCACCATCACTATCAACCTGGTTGGCACCTTCAATATGCTGCGGCTCGCGGCAGATGCCATGATGAGCAACGAGTCCACGGCAGATGGTGAACGCGGCATCATCATCAACACGGCTTCCATTGCCGCGTTCGAAGGCCAGATCGGCCAGGTTGCCTATGCTGCTTCCAAGGCCGGTGTTGCCGGAATGACGCTGCCTGCGGCGCGCGAGCTGGCACGCTTCGGCATTCGCGTCGTCACCATTGCGCCCGGCCTTTTCATGACGCCGATGGTTGCGGCGTTTCCGCCCGCGGTGCAGGAGTCGCTCGCGCAGACCACGCTTTTTCCTGCACGCCTGGGCCAGCCGCAGGAGTACGCGGCACTGGTCGAATCCATCTGCGGATTGACGATGCTGAATGGCGAGACCATCCGGCTGGATGGTGCATTGCGAATGGCGCCGAAGTAACTGAGGTGACGCATGAAGGACGTAGTGATTGTAAGTGCAGTTCGCACTCCGGTTGGGAAATTCCAAGGGGCATTGAGCCATCTGAGTGCCGTGGAGCTGGGTGCGCTGGTTGTGCGCGAAGCCGTGCGCCGCGCCGGTATTGCACCGGAGAGCGTGGACGAATGTGTGATGGGTTGTGTGCTGCCCGCAGGGCTGGGGCAGAATCCTGCACGGCAGGCAGCGCTGCTTGGCGGCCTGGCGGATAGCGTCAGCGCGCTCACCATCAACATGGTGTGCGGCAGCGGCTTGCAGGCTGTATCGCTGGCGGCACAAAGCATTATGACCGGGGCGTCAGAGATCGTCGTGGCGGGCGGCATGGAATCCATGAGCAATGCACCGTATCTGCTGCCGAACGCACGGAAAGGGTTTCGCATGGGAGACGTCGCACTGGTCGATTCCATGATTCGCGACGGTCTGTGGTGCGCATGCGACGATCAGCACATGGGCATGACCGGCGAACTCGTGGCGGACAAATATTCCATCACCCGCGAGCAGCAGGATGCATATGCCGTGGAGAGCCATCGTCGTGCAGCGGCAGCGTGGAACGAGGGACACTTCGATGCCGAGGTTATGTCAGTTGCAGTGCCGTCAGCGAAGAAAGGGAACCCTGCCACCGAAGTTTTGATGGACGAAAGTATTCGCCCGGATGCTTCGCTGCAGACGCTGGCGCAGTTGCGGCCTGCATTCAAGAAAGATGGCAGCGTAACCGCGGGCAATGCGCCCGGCGTGAATGATGGTGCTGCCACTGTAGTGGTGATGTCCGCCGAACGGGCGAAGGAATTGGGTGTGCGGCCGATGGCCACCATTCGCGCACAGGCGAACAGTGGGGTGGCGCCACGCTGGGTGATGCTCGCCCCTGTGACCGGCGTGCAGAAGGTTTTACAGCGCGCGGGCTGGTCGTTGGGTGAAGTTGAGCTCTTTGAATTGAACGAAGCATTTGCCGTGCAGGCTCTAAGTGTGACGCATGAGCTTGGAATTGATCTGCAGCGCGTCAATGTGAATGGAGGCGCGGTAGCCATCGGCCATCCGATTGGCGCCAGTGGTGCTCGGGTGCTGGTGACGTTGCTCCACGAAATGATTCGCCGCGATGCGCATAAGGGTGTGGCTGCACTCTGCCTGGGTGGCGGCAACTCTGTAGCGCTCGCAGTCGAGCGTCCCTAACCCGTCTAGCCGTGGGTTCCGTGTGATACAGTTCTATAAAATTCACAGTAACAACTTGAATTACATAGGTCTTCCCGTATGTCGCGCTTCTCTCCGTTGCAACTCTCGCTGCTTGCGGCGACGTTTTTATTGGCTGCAACTTCAGGTTGCAGCATCGGTAGCAGCACCGCTACGGATGCTCCAGTCGCTCAGCACGCTGTGGCCAATGGCCGCGCCATGGGAGGGCAATCCGCCATCACTGGCGGCACGGTCAAGCTCTGGAGAGTCAACACAGACGGCACTGCCGCCACCAACATCCTGACACAGGCCGTTACCACGGATGCAAACGGCTACTTCACCATCACTGGTTTTTACTCCTGTACCACCGCGCCCACCACCAGCGCGTCGCAGGTATACCTCACCATCACCGGCGGGAATCCCGGCCTCTCCGGGAATAATCCCGCGCTTGCACTGATGGCGGCGCTGGGCTCCTGCGGTTCGCTGAACTCATTCACCTTTGTTGTAGTCAATGAAGTCACCACTGTTGCGTCTGTCTGGGCATTAAGGGCATTTATGGGCGCAACGTACGGCGTTGCCGGCTCAGAGGATGTTGCGGTGAACACCATGACGCAATCTGTTACCGGCATGCAAAATGCATTTGCAACCGTTCCCGTCCTGGTGACCAACTCGCAGGGATCGGCCGTCTCGACCGTGGCGAATGCCACCATTCAAAGCGCGAAGATTAACACCATCGCAAATATTCTCGCTACCTGCGTCAACAGCGACGGAACGGGAGTCTGCGCAGATCTCTTTGCCGCGGTCACGCCTACCGGCAGTACTGCAGCGGCCGACACCATCCAGGCTGCGCTCTGCATGGCCGCGAATCCTAACAACAATATCGCGCAGATTTACGGTTTTATGACCGGCGTAAGCGCGTCGTTTTCACCATCTCTCTCCGCGGCACCGTATGACTGGTCACTCGGCGTCATTTATGCCACTGGCGGTAGTGTTACTACGCCAGTGCTGCCGTATCTCATGGCGGCAGATGCCGCAGGCAATCTTTGGATGGGCGATTCAGGCGGCTCCACTGCCAACGGCCTGATGGAGATCGGCCCCAATGGGCAGAGCGCTCTCGGCAGCCCGTTTCTTTCCGGCTCCAACACTCCCATCAGCGGGCCGCAGACCGTGGCGGTTGACACCCTGGGTAACATCTGGGTAGCCAATCACGGATCTTCAAAGAATGACCTGACCTCATTCCCCGGAACCGGCACTGCTTCTACTGCGTATGCCGCCGCCTCCTCCTGCCTGCCGGAGACTATGGCGATTGACGGCAGTAACAATGTTTACTTTGCCTGCAGCGGTATCACCAATCTCTTTGAGTTTCCATATGCCAGCGGTAGCTATGCTTCCAGCGCCACCCAGTACCAGGCTGTAGGCGCAACGCCTTATGGCATGGCCATCGATGTTGCCGGCAACGTGTGGGTGGCGAATAATGGTTCTAACTCGCTCTCTGAATTTTCCGTAGGCTTCACCACCGCAACCGCGCCTACTACCTATGCGCTTGGCTTCAGTCCGTTCGGCGTCGGCGTAGATCACGCGGGCAACATATGGGTCTCCGGCAGTTCCAGCGTGGCTGAACTGGTGAATAACGGCACATCCTACACGCCGACCACATTCTCCGGCGGTGGTCTCAATTCCGGGCGCTATCTCTCCATCGATGGCAGCGGCAATATATGGATCGCGAATAGTGGTACTTCCACTATCTCCGGCAGCACTTACATCTCCGTCAGCGAGTTCAACAATAATGGCTCCGCCATCACTCCTGATAATGCAGCGGCTATTCCGGGCGGATATTCCGTTGCTCTGCCCAGCACCTTCGGTACGCCGTCGTTGCGTGGCATTGCGGTGGATCCCTCGGGCAATGTCTGGGCTGCGGGTTGCGGACTATCCACGAGCTGCAACGCCGGCGCAAACTCATTTGTGATGGAGATTGTTGGCGCAGCAACGCCTGTGGTTACGCCACTGGCCGCGGCTATCGCCGGCAATTACCTGGGCTGCTGCAGTTTCACCCCGGCAGCGCCCGGTGGCACCGTACCCACGGCGCACGGTTACATTACGCTGCAGGCGAGTGCGTACTCACCGATGCAGGAAGGAAACTCGCTCTCCTTCCTGGTTACCCGCACCGGCGGTTCAACCGGAGCGATCGGCGTAAGCTATGCCACCAGCAATGGCACCGCAACCGGCGGCAGCAGCTGTACCGCCGTGGATTACACTACCACCACCGGCACGCTCTCGTGGAGCGCGGGTGATAGTTCGCCCCGCACGATCACCGTGCCCTGGTGCGATACCACCAGCTACACCGGCAGCAAGACCTTCACCGTCACCCTCTCCAGCGCAACGGGCGGCGCCAGCATCACACCCTATGGCAGCACGCTTGTTTCCGTTGCGAACCAGGTCACAAGCTCCATCATCGGCGCGGGGACCTATCCGTTCTTCGCCGGCCTGACTCCGCCCTTCTATCTCACGCCGCCGTCTACCTACTTCAATCTCAGCCCGTGGAAACTCTATCTCCCGGTAGACATCTATGGTGGTAACGGAGGCGTCAACGGCATCCAGTTCAGCAATCAGACGGTGTTCACGCTGACCGGATTTTCTGCTCCCTACTTCTACATGAACGCGGGCCACCAGATTGTGTTTACCGCGCCTGCGAATGGAGCCGTGACCTCGCCGGGAGTGGGTACTGATGATACCCGCACCGAATTCCGTGAGCTCTACACGGGAGCCGGCGCAGACAGCAACAATGACTGGTATGGCAATACGAACAGCGGTACGGGCGGTACGTTGACCGGAACCTGCGCGGTCACATCAGTCTCAGTGGATTCAGATGAGGCGACCTTTGCGCAGGTCCACGGGCAGAATAATCCGTTTGTGCTGTTGATCTACCGGCCCGCCTACAACGACGTTGAAGTGCAAATATCCAATACCAGCTCCGCAGCCGTCACCACGCGCACAGAAGTGGCAGCGAATGTAGCCCTGGGGGATACGCTTTCGTATACCTTGTCCTACAGCGCTCCGTCGCTCACAGCCGCAGGTACAGTCACGGTGCAGGTAACCGATCTCACGACCAATACTACGAATTCGCAACAGACGTTTTCCACGGATAGCTCATGGTCAGGGCAGGGCGTGTACTTCACGCTCGGCGCTTATGGGGGCCCCACGAACTTCGGCAATCCCAGCAGCGATTACAAACAGGTAATCTACACAGCGTGGAATATTTGCCACGCTTCAAACTGCACAGTTTCGCACGCGCAGCCGTTTCCCGGACGCTAGTTGTTGGGGGATGCGGGGGAAGAATCAGCCCAGTTGGCTTGAGAGATCTTCGATCAGGTCGTCAACATCTTCCGCACCGATGGAGAGCCGCAGCAGGTCCTGGGGAATGCCGCGCGCAGCACGATCCTCCACCGGTACGCTGGCGTGCGACATCGCATACGGAATGCTGATGGTTGAGGTCACGCTGCCGAAGCTCACTGCAATCTTGAAGAGCTTCGTTTGCTCTGCAATCTGCTTTGCCAGCGCCTGTGAACCTACGGTGAAGCCAACCACTGCACCGCCGCCGCGGGCTTGTCGCGTTTGCACGCCGTAGCCTGGATGGCTCGCCAATCCCGGGTAGTGCACGGCATTTACCTTGGGATGCTTCGCCAGAAACTGTGCGATCTTCTCCGCGTTGCTTTGCTGTGCATCCATGCGCAGTTTCAGCGTCTTCAATCCGCGCAGCAGCAGGAACGAATCAAACGGAGCTAGCGCATTGCCTTCGGCATTCTGCACAAAGTGAATCTCCTGTGCCAGTGCATCGTCATTCACCACCACCATGCCGCCGGTCACGTCACTGTGCCCGCACAGAAACTTCGTGGCGGAGTGCAGCGCGATAGTTGCGCCCAGTGCCAGCGGATTCTGCAGGTAAGGCGACATGGTGCTGTTATCCACGCAGAAGAGGATTCCGTGCTGCTTCGCAACGGCGGCGATGGCCGCCAGATCCAGCACGCGCAGCAGCGGGTTGGTGGGCGACTCCACAAAGATCAGGCGTGTCGCCGGAGTAATTGCGGCGTCAAGTACGTTTGCGTCTGCAGCATCCACGTAGCGTACCGTGATGCCGGAACGATTCAATACTTTTGCGAAGAGCCGCGTGGTTCCGCCATACAGGTCCCAGTCTGCCAGAATTTCATCGCCGGTCTTCAGCAGCCGCGCGACTGCGGTGATCGCAGCCATGCCGCTGGCAAACGCAAAACCGCGGCTGCCGCCTTCCAGCGCGGCAACCTGGTCTTCCAGCACGCGCCGCGTCGGATTGCCGCTGCGTGAATAGTCGTATCTTCCAAAGCTATCTGCGGCATCCTGCTCAAATGTTGCCGTCTGGTAAATTGGCGTGGCCATGGGCTGGTACGGATCATCCGGGCTGGCATCGAAGTGAACAAGGCGCGTGGCGAATTTCATGCCTTCGCTCCAAAGACGGCGGCAAACGCTTGTTCGAAGTCGGCAATCAGATCTTGCGGAGCTTCCAGCCCGACGGACAAGCGAATCAGCCGGTCAGAGATGCCAAGCTTCGCGCGTACTTCAGGCGTGAGATCGCAGTGCGACGCGGTTGCCGGATGCGTAATCAGCGTCTCTACGCTGCCCAGGCTCTCCGCGCAGGTTGCCAGCTTGAGCGCGTTGATGAAGTTCAGCGTGTCTTCGGTACTGGCATGCAATTCAAACGCCAGCATGCCGCCGAAGCCCTTCTGCTGCTTTTCCGCCAGGGCTTTCTGCGGAAACGAATCCAGTCCGGGATAGTAGACGTGCTCAACCTGCGGCTGCTTCTCCAGCCAGTTTGCAATCTGCGTCGCATTGCTGCAGTGCAGCGCCAGTCGCGCAGGCAGCGTCTTGATGCCTTGTAGCGCAAGCCACGAATCCATCGGCGCCTGGATGGTGCCAATAGTTTTGCGCACCAGCCGGAGGCGTTCGATGATTGCTTCATTATGCGTAGCCAGCGAGCCGCCGATGGTGGCGTTGTGGCCGTCAATATACTTCGTGGTCGAAAGCATGGAGATATCCGCGCCGAGGTTCAGGCAATTCTGTAGCAGCGGCGTCAGGAAGGTGTTGTCCACGGCCAGCAGCAGATTTTCATGCGAATGAGCAATCTCAGCCAATGCCTTTACGTCAGAGAGTCGCAGGTTCGGGTTCGCCGGTGTCTCCACGAACATCAGCCGCGTGTTTGGCCGTATCGCCTGCTCCACTTCTTCCAGGTTGGAGGTGTCCACGGAAGAGTACTCAATGCCGAAGTTTCCAATCACTTGGTGAAAGAGCCGCGAAGTGCCACCGTAAATCACATCCGAGAGCACCACATGATCGCCAGCCTTCAGCAGGCCCATGCAGAGGGTGGTGATCGCGGCCATGCCGGAGCGGAAGCAGAGCGCCGTCGTTGTGCCTTCCACGGCGGCGATAGCCTGTTCCAACGCATTGACCGTCGGGTTCGCGCCGCGCGAGTAGCCGTACCCCTTGGTAACGCCCACGCTCTCGTGAATGTAGGTCGCCGTCTGGTGAATGGGGAACAGGATCGAATTGGACTGGCTCTCGTAGACCCGGTTGGAGTGAATCACGAGTGTGGACGGCTGAAAATCTTTCTGGTCAGACAAGGCATTTCCTTTCAAAATCCAAAGCGCGGTTCAGGCGCCTGGCATACTCTCGCAGCGGCTGGGTGCGCTGGGCCGGGATGCATTCCTCCGGTCAGGCCCTTCCAGCACACATGAAACAAGTTTAGTCGTTATGCGCAGGAACGTCGCGCGAATTTCGATGCCGTCCGGCGACCGTACCGCGGAACCCATTCAATATCAAAGCCTCACTCCATAATGCCCGCAACATCCCAAGCATGTTGAAGCGTCGATGGTTAGCCATTGCCAGGCATGGCTTTGACGCTTATGCTGGCGGGGGACTAAATTGCACGATATGTGATGCATATCACGCGCTGCTGTTTGCTGCAGATGATACGTTGCACCAACTCCCCCCAGATGGGTTCTATGCCGAAGCTCTCCAGAGACTTACTCGATCGGTCGGATGCTCGTTATGCACTGGCGATTGTTTCGGTCCTCGTGGCTTTTCTCCTGCAATCTGCTCTTGTTCAATCCCTCGATTTGCCATTGCCGGTCTTCATCCTTTTTTATCCTGCGGTAATGGTTACTGCGGTTCTGGCCGGCTTAGGACCCGGGCTGCTTGCCACGGCGCTGTCCGCGCTGCTGACGGATTATCGCCTGCTGGATCCCATTGGCAACTTCACAATCGCAAAAATCTCTGATTCCGTTACTCTCATTATTTTTACAGGGATGGGCGTTTTCATCAGTTTGCTGGCCGAACATTCCCGGCGCAGCCAGCGTCACCTTGCGGCACTCAAGCGGAAACAGACTCTGCGGGAGACCCAGGAGAAGCTACGCCAAAGTGAAGAAGAGCTGCACGAACACAGGGCCAGGCTGGAAGTGGCCATGGGCAGCATGATGGATGCCGTCTTCATCTCCGATATAAATGGCAGGATTGTAGAGTTCAACGAGGCCTTCGCCACATTCCATAAGTTCAAGAACAAGAGCGAATGCGCAGAAAATATTGCAGATTATCCTGCCATTTTTGATGTTCGCACGCCAGATGAAGCCGCGGTGCCTCTGGACATGTGGCCGGTTTCCCGCGCGCTCCGGGGTGAAACGGCCATCAATGCCGAATATCTTATTCGCCGTAAGGATACCCGGGAAAGCTGGGTAGGAAGCTACAGCTTTAGCCCAATTCGTGACCATGAAGGCGTGATTACCGGTTCCGTCGTTGTGTGTCGAGACATTACTGCGCATAAACATGCAGAAGAGCATATCCGCCGGCTTAACCGCGTTTATAGCGTTCTGAGTGATATCAACCAGACCATTGTTCGTGAAAAAGATTCCCAGAAGATGCTCGAAGCCGCTTGCCGCATTGCTGCAGAAAAGGGCAAGTTCCGTTTGGCATGGATCGGCATGATTTCCCCGGGCACATTGAACGTAGACGTTATCGCATCCAGCAGCAATTCTGCGGAATATTTGACGCATCCAACGATTAGCCTGCAAGACCCGTACGTTGCTACCGGTATGACCGCACGTTGTTTCAGCACGGATGCACACGTCGTTTGCAACGATATTGAACATGACCCGTTGCGGCTGCCGTGGCGAGAGGTTGCTTTGCATAGCGGCTTCCGTTCCTCCGCCGGGCTTCCACTACGCTGTGAAGGCGAGATTGTAGGCGTATTCAATCTCTATTCCAGCGAGATTGGCTTCTTCGATGAAGATGAACTTCGCTTGCTCGATGAAATGGCCATGGACATTTCGTTTGCTCTGGAAGTGAATCGTCATGAAGCAGCACGTCAGCGGTCTGAAGAGGAACTGCGTTGGCGGACGGCATTCTTTGAAGCCCAGGTTGAATCCTCCCTGGATGGAGTGCTGGTGGTTGATCGGCAGGGAGTGAAGATTCTTCAGAATCAGCGTCTCAATGAACTGATGAAGATTCCCGTGGATATTTCCGGGAACAAAATGGATGAACAGCAACTGCAATTCGTAACCGCCATCGTCAAAAATCCTGAGCAATTTTTAGAACGCGTTCGGTATCTCAATGCGCATCCTGATGAAATTAACCGGGATGAAGTGGAACTGGTGGATGGAACCATTCTTGACCGCACTTCCTCCCCGGTAAAGGACAAGGCAGGGAATTACTACGGACGGATCTGGACCTTTCGTGAGATTACGGAGCAGCGATTGATGGAAGACCAGTTCCGTCAGGCGCAGAAGATGGAGGCGATCGGCCAGCTGACCGGCGGCATTGCACACGACTTCAATAACCTGCTGACGGTGGTGATGGGCTGTGCTGAGGTGATCAGGAACAAGGTGCAGGATCAGCCGCAACTGCACAAGATGGCAGGCCTGATTATGAATGCAGCACAACGCGGCGCCGATATGACGCACCGCATGCTGGCATTTGCCCGGCGGCAGACGCTGTTGCCGAGGACTGTCAATGTCCATCAGGTTGTGGCGGACGTGAAGACACTTCTGCTCCGTACGCTGAGCGCAGACATCGAACTGGAGGTGAAACAGGAGTGCGAAGTCTGCGATGCGCTCATCGATCCCACGCAACTGGAGAGCGCATTGCTGAATCTCTGCCTGAACTCCCGTGATGCCATGCCCAATGGCGGTAAGCTGAGAATTGTAACCGGCGAAGCATTGTTGACCGCAAGCGATGTCCATCAGGTGCCAGGCGCAAAGCCGGGCGAGTACATTGTGGTTACTGTCACTGATACTGGCGACGGTATACCTGCTGAGATCCTGGGCCGCGTCTTTGATCCCTTCTTCACCACAAAAGAAAAGGGGAAGGGTACTGGCCTTGGGCTAAGCATGGTGTACGGCTTTGCAAAGCAATCGCAGGGGCACGTCAAGATTGAGTCCAGGACCGGTGTAGGCACATCCGTTATGCTCTATCTGCCCAGGGCGGAGCAGCGCGATCCAAGCGCTGGTTCCTCCGGGGAACCCGTACTGGACCTCCATGGCTCGGAGCTTATCCTTCTGGTTGAAGATGATGAGCAGGTGAGGGAATTTGCAGAGTCCCAGTTGCTTGACCTCGGGTATCGTGTGCTGGTAGCCGTCAACGGTAAGGATGCCCTCAACACAGCACGCGAACACCCGGACATCGATCTGCTTTTCACGGACATTGTGATGCCGGGTGGCATTAATGGCCACGAACTGGCGCAACAGGCATGCAGCTTTCTGCCGAGACTGAAGGTACTCTATACGTCGGGGTACGCAGAGCATACTATCTTTCAAGATGATTCCTTCGGCGATCTGCAAATACTGAAGAAGCCGTATAGCCGGATTGAACTTGCACAAAAGGTTCATGAGGTCTTGTTGCAACGGTGAATCTCTCTGAAACTGGGCCACGATGCCGGACAAGAGCTTTCTTATCCTGGATGATGACGAAGCGGTTGGAGAGACGATCCAGTTCATAGCGGAGAGCCTTGGCTATCGCGCAAAATTCGTGACCCACGCCAGGGATTTCTTCGCCAGTCTGGACGAGATGTTTCCGGATATCATCACCATCGATCTGGTGATGCCGGAACTGGATGGCGTGGAAGTGATGCGCCTTCTTGGCGAACGTAATTGCTGCTCCCGCATCATTATCTCCAGCGGCATGGGGACCCGCGTGTTGGATGCTGCGCAGCGAGCCGCCGCCCAGCACAAGCTGAACATCCTGGGAGTGATTTCCAAGCCAGTCTCCCGCGAGGCCATGCGCATACTGGTAGGTGAGAGTTGCGATCTCAAGTTGCCGCAAGTGATACCAGAAAAATTATCAGGCCAGCACAATGGGCAGAGTATTTCAAAGGCCGATCTGCAACAGGCGCTGGATCGCCATGAATTTGTGGTGGCTTATCAACCCAAGATCCATTGCGGAACCGGAGCGCCTGCCGGCTTTGAAGCGCTTGCGCGGTGGGAACACCCCCAACGCGGAACGATCATGCCAATTTACTTCATCCCTCTTGCCGAAGAGTATGGACTGATTGACGTTTTGACGGCGCAGGTCTTTGATCAAAGCCTGGCTTGGTTCTCGCGCTACTTCGCTCAGTCTGGCCTGTACTTGTCGCTGAATGTTTCCGCCAGGAGCCTGGTCGCCATGTGCGGTCAGTACGCCATCAACCCTGACCGCATCGTGCTCGAACTGACTGAGTCCAGCGCAATGGTTGATCCCATCCTCTCGCTTGATCTGATGACGCGGCTGCGTGTGAAAGGATTCCAGCTTTCCATCGATGACTTCGGCACCGGCTTCTCATCCATGGTCCAGTTTGTGCGGCTGCCTTTTTCAGAGATCAAGGTAGACAAATCTTTTGTGATGCGTTCGCAGGAGTCGGCGGAGGCGCGCGCCGTGATCAAGTCCATCATTGACCTGGGGCACAGTTTGGGGCTTGTGGTCACTGGTGAGGGCGTTGAAAACAGCGCAAGCCTGGATTACCTCAACAGTCTTGGCTGCGATCTGGCGCAGGGATTTTTCATTGCGCTTCCAATGACAGGAGCAGCCGCCATCGCCTGGGTGAATGAGAAGTACCTGCTCCCATCCTGAGCGATACCAGTTTTACGGATAGACCTTCAGCCGGGCCGGGGTAGCATCGGAAGTGCAGTCGTGGCCGCACTGCTTGCAGTAGACGTCGGTAATGCGCACGTCGCGGAAGCAGCGGCCGCAGACCGGAGCCATCTGGAACTGGCACTGTGGGCAGAAATTGCAGGTCGAGGTTACCTGCGTGCTGCAGTTGGGGCAGCGTGACAGAATCGGTTGCCTCAGCAGGAAGTAAACCACCGCGCCAATGCCGCCAGGCATCACGATCACCAACAGCATCCACAGCTTGGCAGACATGTTGCGCCGCTTCACATCGCGGCTGACGTAGCCCACCAGCAGAACGTAGCTGGCAATTGCCGTGCCCCAGGAGTAGCCCATCAGCAGCCGCATCGGCAGCATGTTGGGCTTGTTATGCGGCAGATAGCCGTGGAAGAGATACTGCACGCCGATAAATACGAGCACGGCGAGCACCATGGACCATACCGGAATCATATCCAGCTCATGGTCGCCTTGGTGCAGATCTCGATTTTGTGTCCAATTACTCATACGCGTCTTCTAAACCGAATCGTCTCCCTTGTGATGATTACGGCGAAGCCACACGAAAACCAGCGCGGTCGCGGTGACCGGCAGAAACCAGAGTCCAAGTAGCATCATCTGGCTGCCGCCGCGCATCGCGGCGGTAACCTCGTCAGACAGTTCGGCAACATCATACTGTGCAAGTCCGCTCCACACTGCATAGCAAAGCAGGGCCATCATGGCAGAGCCAATGGTCAGCGGCAGCCAGAGCGTGCGACGCTGTTGCGTAATCTGCTGCATGTTCAGGGCGCGTTCGTGCACTACGCGATGTGTGCGGCCTACGCGGGCAGCATCCGCCGCTACCGGAAGGCTGCGCAGAGCTTGCCGTGCCTGAAACTCTGACATGGGCTCCTGGTTCATTGCGTATCCTCGCCGCTGTGGTTAGGCTCCAGGTTTTCCAGATACGGACGCAGCGCGGCCAGCCCGCGATACAGCCGTGACTTCACCGTGGAAAGCGGTGCATGCGTAACCGTCGCAATCTCATCCAGCGAAAGCTCTTCGTGGAAGCGCAAGGTCAGTACTTCGCGATAGTTCGTGTCCAGATGCAGCAGTACCTGGGCAAGCAGGGCGTTCTGTTCGCCTGCACGCAGGTAGTCCAGCGGGGATGGTTCATCGCTGGCAATCTCAAATGGCTGGGCATCTTCTGCGTTTTCCGTCATCTCGTCCAGGCTGGCCAGGCGGCGCTTGCGCGAATTGTCGATTAACAGGTTGCGCGCGATGGTGAACAGCCAGGTATCGAACCGCGCGCGGCCATCATACTGCGATCCGCGGGTCAGCACGCGCATCCACGTCTCCTGGAACAGGTCTTCTGCGAGGTCTCGCTTGCCGGTCAGGAATAGAAGGTAGCGCAACAGACGATGCTGGTATTGCTCAATCAGCAGATCCATCATCCGCGTATCGTGCTTCTTAAGGCCGCGTGCAATCACTGCGTTTGATGCCTGGGTCTCGGCGGCAATAGCCCGTGAAGCGGCGGCAGTGAGCACAGCGGTTCGCATAATGTCCTTCCTTTAGGTATATACGCATTTTTGCGCCAAAAGACGCGCAAATTTAAGGGATATTTGGGTGGTTCACTCCTTCCGCTGGGCTGGCAGACTGCCGCGCAAGATAGCTCCAAGCGGGTAAAATAGCGGTATGGACGTTCTTTATGGTCTCCACCCGGTGGAGGAGGCGATTCGAGCCCGGCACGGCGCGCTGGATCGGGTAAGCATAGCGCGCGAGGCCCGCGATGGCCGCCTTGAGCATCTGGTGCAGGCCTGCCGCGATGCCGGCATCCGCATCTCGATTGAGCCCCGTGACCAGCTCACCCGCTACGCCAATACGGATGCTCACCAGGGCGTCGTTGGCTTCATCCGTGAGCGCAAATTCTTGACGATTGAAGACTTGCTGGAGACGCAGAAGCCCGCTGGCGAGTACCGTTTCTTTCTGGCGCTGGACGGCGTGGAAGACCCCCACAACCTTGGCGCCCTGCTGCGCACCGCCGACGGAGCAGGGGTTGACGGCATTATCCTGCCCGAGCGCCGCTCCGCCCCGGTTACTGCGACCGTAGCCAAGACCTCTGCCGGAGCCACGGAACATGTGCGCATCGCCAAAGTCACAAACCTCGTCCGCGCACTGGAGAAGTTAAAAGCGCAGAACATCTGGTGCATCGGCCTGGACGAGCGCGGCGAGAAGACCTACGACGAGTTCGATTTCAAATCGGACTGCGTGCTTGTGCTTGGGCGCGAAGGCGAAGGGCTGCATGAACTGACCCGCAAGACCTGCGACCACCTGTTGCGCATTCCCATGGCTGGTGGCGTCTCGTCGCTCAATGTCTCCGTTGCCGGGGCCGTGGTAATGTATGAAGCTGCGCGCCAGTGGCGCCGCGTCGCGGCTCCCGTTGCGGCAGCCCCCGTCAAAGCGCAGAAGCCGCGCAAAGGGTTGGGTTCCTAGCCGTGCGCGCCTGTCGTTTTCTGATTGCCGGTGTATTGTGCGGATGCGTAATCAGCCTGCCGCTTGCAGCGCAACAGCAACCGGTGCCGCAGCCGGCTCCTGCGAATGCACCGCTATCCCATGGAGCGGTAATCTTTTCGCGCAGTGACGATCAGGAGGCAGCCGCACAGACCGCCGTTGCCGCCCCCACAAAAGTTCCGGACCTGACCGATGGTGAGCGCGATGCCATCACCGTCACCACCTATGCGCTGGATGCGCACATCACGCCCGCAGACGCCGCGCTGGCCATGCGTGCCCGGATGACCCTGCGCAACGATGGCGATACGCCCCTGGCGCATCTAGCCCTGCAACTTTCTTCCTCGCTGCACTGGGAGAGCATGGAGCTAAACGGCCGCAAGCTCGGTCCGCAGCAGTGGCTGCAGCACCCGCGCGATACAGATGCTGATCACACCGGGCAGGTGACGGAGGCCATTATCACTCCGGCCACTCCGCTGGCCCCCGGCGCAAGCGTGGAACTGACCGCCATCTACTCCGGCACCATACCCCAAACTGCCGCGCGGCTTACCCGCATTGGCGCGCCCGATCACGCGGCAAACTCCGCGGATTGGGACCGCATTTCGCCGGATTTCACCGGCCTGCGTGGCTTCGGCAACGTGCTGTGGTATCCGGTGGCGTCGCCCTCGCTCTTCCTCGGTGACGGCGCGCGGCTCTTCCAGGGCATTGGCCGCACCCGGCTGCGTGAAGCCCAGGCAACGCTGCAGCTACGCCTCACACTGGAGTACACGGGCGCTACTCCTTCTACGGTGGTACTGAATGGCGATAGCAAACAGCTTGCCGCCAACGGCGACGAAGAGATTGCAGACGATGCCGGCGTGCTGCGCGCTGCGACGGTAGAGTTCGCCGCCCGCCGCATCGGTTTCCGCATGCCGAGCCTCTTCATTGTGAGCGCCCCACTGGTGGCCTCGACAGAGAAGACCTTGCCGATGCATGCCTACACCACGCATCCTGAACTGCTTGCTCCCTACGTTACGGCCACCACCCAGGTCCTCCCGCTGTTGACGGATTGGCTCGGCGCTCCGCAACCCCTTACCCTCACTGATCTGCCGGAAAATAATGACCAGCCGTTTGAGACAAATGGCACGCTGGCGCTCGGTCTGCAATCGGCGCAACCATCCGAACTGACGCTGCAGATGGTGCATGCGTTGGCCCGTGTGCCCGCGGGCGATATTCCGCCACGCGCATGGATGGATGAAGGGCTGGCGCAGTTCGTCGGGCTGCTGTGGATGGAGCAGACCCATGGCCGTGAAGCGGCGGTTGCGGAAATGAATCAGCACGGTACCGCTCTCGCCCTGGCAGAGCCCGATCTCTCTGTCGACCCTGCGAACTCAACAGACACTGCGCCCAACACAGGCCAGAGCCTGATCCTCGCCACGGACGAGATCTACTACCGCACCAAAGCAGCGGATGTATGGTGGATGCTGCGTGACATGGTGGGCAATGCTGCACTGCAACAGGCGCTTGCGCGCTATCGTTCTGCTGCCGCGCAAGAGAAGGAGCCTTCACTCTTCCAGCGAATACTGGAGCAGACCTCAAAGAAGGATTTGGAATGGTTTTTCGATGACTGGGTGTACCGTGACCGTGGTCTGCCAGACCTCACCATTGCGAACGTGGTGCCACGTACGCTGCTGGGCCGCAACGCCTACCTGGTTGCCGTGGAAGTGGCGAACGATGGCTATGCCGCTGCCGAGGTTCCTGTAACCGTGCGTGCTGGCGCAGTCTCCATCACTGAGCGCTTGCGGGTTCCGGCACGAACGCATGCCACCACCCGCATCGTCTTTGAGGGTGTTCCGCAGGAGGTGCAGGTTAATGACGGCTCTGTTCCTGAGCTGCGCGCCAGTGTGCACCGCAAGCAGATTCAAGCTGCCCCGGCCCAGAAATAGCTATTCTTAGCGGTGGCGTGCCTTGGGCTTATGTGCTGTGTTGGTGGACCAGATCTCGCTGCTATGGTTCAGCGGGCCAACGCTGCCTTCCGTTGCCAGACCGTCCCAGGTCCGCAGCGCCGTCGCATCCAGGTAGACTGGCGCGACCTGTGCCTTGTCCTTTTCCGTAGAGACACCCGGCAGAGCAGCCTCCACATCATCTCCCACCTGAGGTACAGCATGGGCCAGCGCCAGCAGGCGCGCAGCCTGCACGCCTCCATGCAGATGCAGCATAAAGCTGTTGCAGTGCAATACGCCATCCAGCATTGCCGGGGCAGGTGCACCCAGATCGATTTCCACCGGATCCAGTACCGCCCCGCTCGTGGCGGATGGAGCCTGATGGTGCTTGCCGGCAGGTGCAGCGGCCAGCGTATGCAGATGCAGATTCGTAAGCGTGATGGATCCAGCTACGTCAGGGACATGCAGCGTAAGTACCGGCAAGGCCGCCGAAGCCTGCCACACTGGGGTTATTGCGACGGCAGCGTGTCCAGCCTTTACCGGGGCGGGCGCCGAAGGCGCATAGCTGAACGTGCCGTTGATCGAGCCTTCCGCTGAGAAATCCGGTGCAATACGGTTGCTGGCATGGCGAGCCATCTCGACCAACTCGGCCACCGGCACATTCTGTGCCGTAAACTTCAGGTCTGTCTTCGGCTCGTCACGCAGTCCGGTGATAGTGCCATCCGCCAGTGCGAAACCATTGCCCACGGGAAGAGCGCAATGAATGGCATCGAAGGTGTGCAGATTGTCCACCGCGGTTGCGGTGCAATGCACATCCAGCGAAAGCGAACGCTCCGGCACAAAGTCTGCACGGCGCACGTCGTCCAGGTGCAGCTTTGCATCAATCTGCGCAGCGCCCACGCGCCCTGTCACACTACCTTCAGCATCGATCGCCCCGCGCCATCCGGCATCGCGGCCCATCAGCATGTGGCTCACATCACCCAGCTGTGCCTTCTCCCAGCTGGCAGAGAGCTGCAATGGAATAGCGTCCAGCCTGGAGGCGCGTTCAAAGGTTCCTTCTATCCGCAGCAGGCCGGTGTCAGTTGCGTTCATATCCGTGCGTAGCGGACGCGCTTCGATGCGCACATGCCACGTTTCCGGCTGCGACAGCCACAGTGCCAGCTTGGCATCTGTCAGGCTGAAGGGCAGCTTTTCGTCTCCGCGCTTGATGTTCACTCGCGCCTGGCTCGCTTCAATGTAGGGGAAGCGCGGCACGCTGCCTGCGCTACGCTGCTCGGTCGGTGCGGTGCGAATCTGCGCGGCCTGTAGCAAAATACTATCGATGTTCCAGTCGCCCGTGGCATTGCGGACCAGGTTCACGCTGGGCTCATCCAGCGTGATGGTGGCGAACTCCAGCCGTCCGCGCCATAGAGAACTGATGTGCAGCGATGCGGTCACTGTATTCGAGCGCATAAACGGCTCATAGCCGAAGGCAGGATCTTCGCCCACCACGAAATTCGTCAGGGTGAAAGCCGGCGTAGGCAACAGCCGAAAGCCGACGCCGTCAAGATGCACCGGCCTCCCCAGGCTTCTGCTGATGCTGGTGGCAATGCCATGCCGGTAGCGGTTCAGCGTGAGATACGGCGGTAGCAGGATAAGCAGCAGCAGCGTGACGACAGCCGAGACGATCCACCAGCGGCGGCGTGTTTGGCGTGGAGGCGTGGTCGATATCGAGTCTTCGGTCATTGAGCGATCGTGCAGTTCTACTTAATCAAGTGGAGCGTTCTGGTCCAGCGGGTGCCGTCAAAAAAGTGGATGATGATGTGGAACATGAAGCCGAAGCGATCACCCAGGCTCTGTTTGTCCATCTGGTCAGCCGGAGTTCTAAACGACCAGTACACAAAGAGTGGACGGCCCACAATGTTCTCCCGTGGCACAAAGCCCCAGTAGCGCCCATCGAGCGAGTCCAGGCGGTTGTCGCCCATGGCGAAATACTTGCCTGATGGCACCACCAGATCGTCGCCCTGAATATGGCTGGGCATGTCCAGGGCCCACGTCTCGGTTACGCCGTTACCCATGCTCGTCGGGATGGAAGGGAAGTCATCGCGATAGGGTTGGTAGCTGTGGTCTGGATCGCCGTCGTCCACAGGCATGGCTGCCTGCGGCTCATTCTGTGCCGCGCCGTTCAGGTACACCACGCCGTTGCGCAGATGCAGCTTGTCGCCCGGAATGCCCACCACGCGCTTCACCAGGAACAGGTCCGGCTCACCCGGCTTCAGAAATACGATAATGTCGCCGCGATGTACATCGCGGTAATGGACCAGTGGCATCCACCTGGTCGAAGGCGCAATGGTGATACGGTCAACCAGCACATGGTCACCGATTAGCAGCGTCCTGGTCATAGACGCGGACGGGATCTCAAAATTCTGGAAGATGAAGGTAATCACGAACAGCCCGGCTACCAGTACGGTAGCGATGGACGCGATGGACTCCAGTAGAGTCTCCTCCCGCGGAGGCAGTGCGCCTGTCTCGTCGGGCTGGGTCGGTGGTGTCTTCGGCAACTGGTTCCTCCTGGCTGTATTGAAAGTGTATCGCGGCTGCTGCACGCGTGGTGATGCGTGTTGTCCGTTTGGACGCACACTGCGAAAATATCCGCTATTTTGGAGGATTGTTGGCGGTTGTACTTAGCGCCGCTGGCCCACATGCAGGCGAATCACCTCGCCCGGCTGGGCAACCACTCGAAAGCTGGCCACGCCGTCAAAAACACTATCCGGCTTCGGCTCGGAGTCGATGTGCCAGCCGTTCTTTACCGGTTGGTGCACCACAAAGCTGACCGGGTCTGGAGAAACATTGTGGAGCACAAATGTCTGCTCCAGCACATGCACCTTGGTCCGCTGGATCACGCCGTCCACGATGCGCTCCTCGTAGTGGCGGCTGTCGTGGATGCTCTCCAGGTGGCAGATCGTGCTGTCGGGCCGCAGATGTGGGCGCGAGTAACGGCCCGTCGCATCGCCGCGGTCCTGCACCACGATGCGGCAATCTCCGTCCACATTAATCTCCTGCATGTTCGTCGCCGTGTCTTCTGGCTGGGGAGTGGCATCCACGACTGGTGCAGGCGGCTGCGTCGGTCGCGACGGTGGCTGTGCCATCAACATGGTCGCGGTAGAAAGAACAAGCAAGGTAGTCAGTGAATTGCGCATAGGTCCTTTAGTGCTCGCGAACAGTCTACTGTACTCGCCGCAGTATTCAGCGTACGACCCGCAGCGTCCGGCTCCAGCGCGCCTTGTCCAGCAGCGGCACCGGTCCAGGAACCGGCGTCACCGCAGGCGATGTGGTCCGTTGTGGCGCTTCCGTATCCGGCTCGCGCAGCGAGAGGTAGATCAGCAGCGGCTCGCCCACAATAGCCGCGCGGGGCACAAAGCCCCAGTAGCGGCTATCCTGGCTGTCGTTGCGGTTGTCTCCCATTACGAAGTAGCAGCCGGGGGGCACTGTGAGTTCGCCATCCTTCACCAGGGAACGCATCTGTATCCACCAGCGCGTCTCCACCGCCGGATCGGCCTCGCCCATCTGCGGAAAGTTGTCGCGGTAGTTGTCCATGCGTGTGGGGCGGTAGATGGCATACGGCTCACGTAGCGCTGCGCCGTTCACGTAAACAACGCCGCCCTCCATCTGCAGGCGGTCGCCCGGCAGCCCGATAACACGTTTGACCAGATGCAGCGACGGATCGACCGGGTAGTGAAACACCACGATCTCGCTGCGCTCAATCTTGCTGTAGGGCAGCAGCCACCGCCACGCTCCGGCTGGGCCGTAGACCTGTTTGTTGACCAACAGAAAATCGCCGACCAGCAGCGTGCGTTCCATAGACGCCGAAGGTATCCGGAACGGCTGCACGATGAAGGTGAGAATAAAGAGCGCAATAGCCACAATGCGCGCCAGGGATTGCAGCATGGGCAGCAGCCCCGTCTCCGAAATGGATATGGATACTGGCGCAGCATCCGCCGTATCGATAGGCCCACCCGCGGCCTGCACCGTGGTTTCGTGACTTGGAAGTTCCTCGCTCAAAGCTGCGCCCCGTCGTCCGGTGTCGCGGGTGTCTTGGAAACCAGCCCCTGGTAGGCCACCTGCGCCGCCCGCTGCTGTGCTTCCTTCTTGGTCGCTGCGCTGGCTGAACCCAGCACCGTGCTCGTGCCGTCCTTCTCCAGCCGCACCTCAATAGAGAAACACTTCAGGTGATCCGGCCCGCTCTCATCCGTCACGGCATAGCGCGCCTGTCCCAGGTTGGATGCCTGCAGATGCTCCTGTAGCGCCGACTTCCAGTCTCCGATGGCGCCGCCTTCACCGATCACCGTGGCCAGTGCCGGCAGTGCAGGGTCCACGATGACGCGTGCCACAAACGCTGCGGCAACCGGCAATCCGCCATCCAGGTACAGAGCGGCCACAATAGCTTCCAGTGCATCGGCCAGCAGCGCCGGTTTACGGCGTCCGCCGGTGCTCTCTTCGCCCCTGCCTAGTCGTAGATGATCGCCCAGGTGAATGGTCTGCGCCGATTCCGCAAGATGCTTGCGGCTTACCAGCGAAGAACGCAGCCGGGTCAGATCGCCTTCGTGCAGGTGCGGGAAGCTGCGGTAGAGTCGCTCTGCCACAATCAGCCCCAGTACGGCATCGCCCACAAATTCAAGCTGCTCGTTGTCTTCAGAAACCACTGTGGATGCGTCTTTGTTGCGGGCTGCATTGTGCTCGTAGGCAAGCGAACTGTGCGTTAGTGCCAGCTCCAGCAGTGCCGGCTGGTGAAAGCTGTGACCCAGATGGGCTATCAGTATCTGGTCATTTTCAAACTTCGCGCGATGCTTACTCACTGCGGCCACTCCCAAGGGGGTCTGAAAACCCCTCTTCTTCTACTTTAACCGGAGCGGCGCACGCTGTGCTGCGAGCCTAGTGTTTTGGCGTGGGAACCGTGATAGGTTCCGGCTTGTAGGAGTCCTTTTCGGCCTTGCCCGTCGGGTCCAGCGGAGCGTCGTCCTTCGGCTCTTCATTGCGCCGTGGCACCATAAAGGGCTGCTGCAGCCCCTTCTCCGCCGCAGCCTTGGTATCGGAGCGGCCATCCCGGCTTACCAGCGCTGCACGATACTCCGCCAGCGCCTTCTCGCGCTGATCCTGGATGTCGTAGATCCGTGCAATGTAGATATGTGACCAGGCTGTCGTGCGTGGGTCTTTTGAGATCTCAATGGTCTTCTGGAAGCTGCTGAGCGCATCGTCCATCAGGCCTTCGTGCGTCTCAATGCGTGCCATCAGGAAGTGTGCGCGGGCAAGGTCCGGCCCATTCTGGTTCAGAACCTTCTGCACCAGCTCGGATGCGCCATCTACATCGCCGCGAATCAGCTTCATCTCAGCCATATCCAGGCCAGTGAGTTGCCGTGGTGCGCGGCGCAGCACATCTGAACTGCCTTCGCGGTCAAACGTTACCTGCTGCGCGCTGTGCTTCTCGCGATCCACATCCATGCCGTAGACCATCTCGCCGATGTTCTCATTCAGTCCGCCAGGATCATGCTCAAAGAGCTGTAATTTCTGATAGAAATACTGCGTCAGGATGTATCCCTGCTTCACGTCATGCGTTGCCAGCTCGCGGCGCACCTGCTCAAGATGATGCTCGTAGTTGCTCATCCGCTGGTCATAGTCCACCTGATCGGCGCGGTCTTTGGATGCAGGCGGTCGCGGTCGTGCATCCGGAATCTCCAGCGTGCGTGCTTCAATGCCCTTGATCAGGCATTCGGTTACCAGTGCAATCACATCGTTCTTGTAGATGAATTCCAGCGGCGCGTCCTGCACCGTGCCCAGCAGTGGAGCGAGCCGTGCAATGGAGCTGGAGCGCGCGTAGACCAGCGGCTCGATCTCATAGTGCAGGTAAATGTGGCGAATCTGGTCTAGCTTCACCGGCAGTAGCGTAGGTGCAGTGGTCCTCTGCGGCGAAGTGACCAGAATGTAATCTGTGCCATAGATGCGTGCGTTGGTCTCCGCCGGTGAGAGCATTGGCTCCAGCAGCACCAGGAAGCGGCGTCCGTCATAGGCGCTGGTGGGCTGCTTCAGGTAGACATTCGTCTCCAGGATCATGCGCGTCAGCGGCTCATGCAGCCGTGCTGTCAGCGCTTCATAATCCGGGCGGTACTTCACCCAGATGAGGTGCAGTTGGGTGGAGTGGGCGAAGGCCTGCAACTCCGGCAGCATATTTGCCACGGCGTTTGCATCCGGCGGCATGTCAGATTCGCCCACACTCAGCGCCAGCTCCGGCGTCAGGTATACGGCCAGCGAAACATACTGCGCCAGATCGCGCCCCGGATCGCTCAGACGATGGTCGCTGATGTAGTGACACAGCACATCGCGATTGTCGCGGGCGATGGAAGAGTCCTGTAGCGCCATATTCACATCGTCGCGCACCTTCTGCCGTACCGGGTCAGATTCCGCCAGCCCTGCATCGTAGCCGCAGACATTCAGCGCGGTCGCAATGGAAAAGAGAGCTTCGTTACTCTCCAGCGTAATCGCGGGGCCGGTCGCGTCCACGGCATAGGGCCGCTGCACCGGCTTCTGTGGTGCCTCTTCCTTGGGCGCATTCTCATCGCCCGGTCCGGAGACAGAGGACGACGATTGCTGCGCCATCAGCGCGCAGGGAGACAGCAGCAAGGCCAGCAGACAGAGAGACAGCTTCCGGAGCATAGCCGGACAGCTGGTGGAAAGCGATGTGAAGTGGAAAGACATCAGACTGCGGAACTCACCGTGACTTCTTGAAAGATTGCGCTCAGAGGATTTTGACGTTCGTGGGCGTATACGGTGAGTGTATGGAGCCGGGCCCTGCAGGGTCAAACCCAGGCCCGCCTATCCGCGAACGGAGATGCCTGTGTAGGAGAGCAGAACCCGTCCGCGCGTGGGCTGATCAAAGAGCGTTGCCGGCACAAATTTGCTGAACAGCAGCTTGTTGGCAAGCTGGGCGCGAACTTCGCCGGTCACGTAGCCTGACACCACGCGAAAGTCATACACATCCCCGCTGGCAGTCACGTAGGCCTGCACCACAATGGGTTGGCCATCGGCGTCTGACTCAATCAGCTTGGTATCGGCTCCGCTGGATGCGTATAGAAAGCGCGGTGCCGTAGCTGCGCCTGTCGGATCGTCACTGGCAATCGCCTGCTCCGGTGCAGATGCCACACCCAGCAACAGAACCACCGCGCCCAGCATCACCAGGGCACTGGCCAGCCCGGCAGAGGCCTGCAGCGCCAGTGGCGCAAGCGTGTTCCTCCATGCCAGCTGCAGCCGGTCCAAAGTTGTAATACGTTCCGGCGCTCCACTCTGTGAAAGCGCAACCCTCAGTCGCAGCGCCAGGTCTGGCGGCGCCTTTGCCGGCCCCAGTGATGCCAGCGAATTCTGCATGGCGCGCCACTGGGCAAATTCCGTATTACATGCGTCGCAGCCGCCCAGATGCCGCTCCAGCGCCTGCATCACCGCGCCGCTCACTGCACCGTCAAGATACGCGGAGAAGTGGCCGCGCGCCTGCTTGCACGAAAGTGATTGTGTTGACCACATCATCGCGCTACCCCCTGTCCGGTAGCGAACAGATAACTCTTCAGTGCGGCGCGTCCGCGCATGAGCCGCGATTTTACCGTGCCGATATTGATGTTCAGTATCTCTGCGATCTCGTCGTAGGCGAAGCCTTCAATCTCGCGCAGGATTACCACCGTGCGGAAGTTTTCTGGCAGCTTGCGCAGTGCCTCTTCCACCCGTGTCTTGGTCTCTTGCGCCACTGCGCAATCGTAGGGCGACCGCATACCGTCTGCCAGCGTATCGCGCAGGCAGCAGGCATCGTCCCCGTCATGACCGTTGGTTGCGATCGGGGAATCGATGGTAAGTTCCTGGCGTTTGTGGCGAGACCACCAGCGTCGGCGGTTCGCTGCCTCATGCAGCGCAATGCGGTACAGCCATGTCTTCAGGCTGGCATCGCCATGGAATCCATTGATGCTGCGGAAGACCTTCAGAAAAACTTCCTGGGTAATATCGGCTGCGTCAGAGGGGTCGCTCAGGCTGCGGGAGATGACGGAATAGAGGGGTTGGTGATACAGCGCAACCAGCAGGGCAAAGGCCTCCTCAGAACCGGCCTTTAGGTCGGCGACGAGGGCTGCCTCGCCAGACTGCACTGCGATCGCGCTTGCCAGATTTCCCACTACAGTCCCCGCCTGCATATTCGGGTCCTCTCTAGACTACGATTCGCCCTACAGGATGTGCAAGTCATCCAGGCCCTTGTAGTGCTCCGCCGGCGGCCGAGTGCTCGCTCACTCTACAGATTTAGACACCATGGGTTCTGCTTTGTTCCGGAAATATTCTCCTTTTTAGGCCTCCCGCCATCGCCCAGCCTGCTTCTAACCAGAGAAACGGTTCCGCTTTAGCGACTTTTTCAGACGGAGCGGTTTTATTCTCAACAGATTTGCACCAGGAGGAAATCGTCCATGAATCGTAAATTGCTCACTCTTGCGTTCGGCACACTGCTTCTGGCCGGTACCGCGGCCAATGCGCAGATCGTTGTTCGCATCGGGCCGCCGCCCCCACGCCCGGTTGAAGTCGTTCCAGTCCCGCCTCGGGAGCATCCGGACTGGGCCTGGCACGCCGGCTATCACCGCTGGGACGGACAGCGCTACGTTTGGGTTCCCGGCTACTATGCCGAACCGCCGCATCCGCACGCTCACTGGGTTGAGGGGCACTGGGCGCACCGCGGTGGCGGGTACGTGTGGATCGAAGGCCGCTGGCGCTAATCTGTTTTTCATCGGCAGCACCGGCAGATTTCTATCTGCCGGTGCTGCTTTATTTAACCTGCGCATATCCTGATGATGACTGTGGGTTTGACTTGTCCGGCAGATGACGCGACAATAACAAAGTCCCTCCCCCGAGTGGGCCTGTGGCGCAGCTGGGAGCGCGCTTCCATGGCATGGAAGAGGTCGTCGGTTCGATCCCGACCAGGTCCACCAATACATCCTTATAAATAAGCCATTTGCGGTACCGCTCTCCGTGCGGTATTTGGTTTTATAGGTGCCACTAGCCGCTGGGGCTTTTTCTTGCTGGCTGGCTGTAGCATTTCAATCATCTGCGTGTTGGCATCACGCTTCTGCTGAGACACTGCCTGCGTATAGATATCCAGCGTGGTCCGGCTGTTTGCGTGGCGCAATAGTCCTTGCGCCACTTTTATATCCACACCATCACACTCAGATTTGTCGCAGGCGAGTGGCGGAAATTATGCCACCCAATCTGCTTATTCACGATGCCGCCTTTCAGCCCACCAGATGCTTCTTCATGGCGGTACTCCTTAGGTGTGGAGTCTCAACAGGTTGTTAACGTCGAAGCCAGCGCGGGAGAGGTGGAAGTAGATGACTGGCGTGACCACCAGCGAGAGCACCATGGACACGAGCAGACCTCCGATGATGCCGATGGCGAGCGGCTGCAGCATCTGTGAGCCTGCGCCCAGGGCGAAGGCCAGGGGAAGCATTCCGGTGATGGCGGCCAGGGCGGTCATTAGGATGGGGCGCAGGCGGCGGCGGCCAGCCTGCAGCATGGCGGCCATGGCTGGAACACCGTCGGCACGGTAACGCTGCTCCGCATCGAGCAGGAGGATGCCGTTCTTGGCGACGATGCCGATGACCATGATGAGGCCCATGAAAGAGGCGACATTGAAGCTGGTATTGGTGATCAGCAGGCCGAGAATGACTCCGGAGAGAGATAGCATCGAGGAGACGAGAATCGCGACCGGCGCTGAGAAGTTGCGGAACTCCGCCAGCAGTACTCCGAAGACCAGCAGCAGTGCGAAGATGAGGACGCGGTTGAGTTCGGCGAAAGACTGCTGCTGCTCCTGATAGGTGCCACCGTAGACGACACGCACACTGGCGGGGAGATGCAGGGCGTCGACTGAAGCTTTGACGCGCTTGATGCCTGAGCCCAGGTCGGAGCCTTCCAGCCGGCCGGTGACGACCACATCGCGCTGCAGATTCTCGCGCAGAATCTCCTGCTGTCCCGGGTCCTGGGTGACGGTCGAGAGCGCGCTCAACGTAGAGAGATGGCCGGTGGAGCTGTTTATCACCGTATTCTCTATGGCATCCAACGAGGTGCGGTTGGCCTGAGGATAGCGAATGCGGATGGGATAGGTGCGACCGTTGGCAATCAAAGGCGCGGATGCCTGCACTCCCTCAACGACGGCTGAGGCGTCGGTTGAGATCTCTTCGGTGGTGAAGCCGAGGCGGGATGCCACGGCTGAATTAACGGTGAAGATGGTGGATGGGCCGCTGAGAGTATTCACCAGGCCATCCTGCACATCGACCACTCCGGACTGCTCGCTGATAGCCTTGGCTACGCGGGTGGCGGCGGCGTTCAGCACTGCCGGATCGTCATGGAAGAGCTTGATCTGGATGGGTTGTGGCGCGTTCGACAAGTCGCCGATCATGTCTTGCAGAACCTGGGTAAACTCGATGTCGAGCATGGGAACCTTCTGCTTGACCTGGGTGCGAATGTCCTCGATGACATCGTCAATGTTGCGGTCACGCTTCGCCTTCAGCTTGACGGAGATGTCGCCGGTGTTGGCCTCAGTGACGGCGGCCAGCCCTAGCTGCAAGCCGGTGCGGCGCGAGGTGCTCTCCACCTCCGGCGTGTGCTTAATGATGCTGTCTACCTGCTCCAGCACGTGATTGGTCTCTGCCAGCGAACTACCCGGGGGCATGACGTAATCCAGAATGAAGCCGCCTTCGTCCATTTTGGGTAGAAGATCGGTGCCCAGTGCCTGGTAGCCGGCCCAGGTGCAGATGAGCAGGACGCCGCAGGCGATGAACAGGGGCATGGGGCGGTAGAGTGCGCGGCCTAGCCACAGCTCGTAGAAATTGAGTACACGCCGCATGAAGCCACGATCATGATGCTGGGTCAGGGTGGTTTTGTCGTGCGTCTGCAGCATGAGGCCGGCCAGGGCGGGCGTCCAGGTCAGGGACAGAACGAGAGAGGCGAGCAGAGCCACCGTCATGGTGACGGCGAGAGCGCGGAAGAAGCTGCCGGTGACGCCGGAGACCGAGACCAGAGGCAGGAAGACGACGATGGGGGTGATGGTGGAGCCCACCAGTGGCGCGGAGATCTCTTTCAGTGCGCCGCGGATGGCCTGAATCCGGTCTTCACCGAGGTTGCGATGCAGAACGATGTTCTCAACTACGACGATGGCATTGTCAATGACCAGACCGACGGCAGCAGCCAGGCCGCCCAGCGTCATCAGGTTGAAGCTTTCGCCCAGCATGTAGAGGAAGACGATGGTAAACGCGATGGTGACGGGAATGACGAGCCCAGCGATGAGCGAGGAGCGCCAATCCTGCAGGAAGACGATGATGATGATGGTGGCCAGGATGAGGCCGATCATGATGGCGTCGCGCACGCTGCTGATGCTGTCTCGAACCAGTTGCGACTGATCGTAGAAGGGCTTCAGCTCGACGCCGGGCGGCAGATTCTTGCGCAGCAAGGCTACTTCGGCCTGCACCTCGTCGGCCACTGTGACGGTGTTGCTGGCGGGCTGGCGGGCGATGTTGAGTAACACGGCGGGCTTACCGTTGGCGCGAATCATGGTGTAGGCGGGCTCAATCGCCTGACGTACCTCGGCCACATCGCCGATACGGATGGGCACACCGGCGGCGGTACTCTTGACGACAATCTGTGCCAACTGGTTGACGTCGTGCACCTGCGCACCGACCAGCGCCAATACCAGCTCATGCTGGGTCTGATAGAGGCCGGGCGAGTCAAATAGGTTGGTCAATTGGACGGCGTTGAGAATGTCCGTGACGGTGACGCCAGCGGCCATCAGCTTGCCGGAGTCGGGGACGACCTCGTAGTTCGGAACCTCGTCGCCCTGCACGGTGACGGTGCTGACGCCGTCGAGGCGGTTCAGCGTGGGCTTCAAATCATAGGTAGCGAGTTCCCACAGGCGGGGCAGGGAGACGGTGTCAGAGGTGAGGCTGTAGCCGAGGATGGGAAAGGTGGCAAAGGTAAGGCGATTGGTGCTGATAACCACCGTGGGCGGTAGGTTGCCTCGGACGCGGGAGATGGCGGAGTCCACCAGTTGCAGGGTCTTCGCCATGTCAGAGTTCCAGGTGAAGAAGAGACTGACCTCAGCGGAACCACGGCTGGTGGTGGAGCGCACGGTTTGCAGCCCGGGGACAGCATTCACCGCGTCTTCAATGGGCTTGGTGATGGTGACCTGCATCTGGTCAACCGGCATAACACCGTTGTCAATGCCGATGACGACGCGGGGAAAGTTGGTATCCGGAAAGACGGCGATGGGAACTTTGCCGGCTGAGTAGATACCGATCACGCTGAGCATGACGATGAAGAAGATGAGGGTAGACGCGTGGCGCGTTACCCAGAAGCTGGTCTTGGGCGTGGATGCATTGTTTTGTCCGTCAGCGGAGGTGGACATTATTTATCGTCTCCGGAGTCGGCACCCGCTGCCTGAATCTTTACTTTGGTGCCGTCGTCCATGCCATAGGCGCCGGTGGTCACAACCTGGTTGCCGGGGTTCAAACCGCCGGTGATCTCGGTGATCTTGCCGTCGCTGATGCCGGTCTTGACCGGGGTGAGATGGGCTACATTGTCAGCCCCGATGAGCATGACGGCGGGGGTTCCGCTCTTGGTCGTCACGATGGCTGGGTTGGAGACGGTTAACGCATTCTTCACGGTGCGTCCGGCGATCTGAACGTGCGCCGGAGTGCCAGCCTTCAGCGCGCCGTTGGCGTTCGCAATTTTTACCCAGACCTCAATGGTGGTGGAGCCAGCGTCCGTTGCCGGACTGATGAGGCTGACCTCACCTTTGACCGGAGCGTCTGAGCCGGCGACTGATACGAGGGCGGGACTGCCGATCTTGATAGCTGCCACCTGCGACTCCGCCAGATGCACCTTGGCGATGAGCACAGAGGTGTCCATGACGGTGAGAATGGGCAGGCCCGCCTGCGCCATCTCGCCATCAAAAAGCGGACGGTCAGTGACCACGCCGTTGATGGGCGAGCGAATTTCAGAGTAGCTGAAGCCTGCTGCCGCTTCGTCATACTTGCCCTTGGCAGAGCCTAGTTGGCCCTCGGCGCTGGCTATGGCCGCCTTCTGGCTGACCGCGTTGAGCGACTTCAGGTGATGCTCTGCGATATCATAGGCGGCCTTGGCCTGCACGTACTCAGCTGAGGCGGTGTCGTAGTCGCGGCGTGGAATGGCACCCTCTGCCAGCAGCTTCTTGCGCGCCTCCATTACGGTTCTGGCTACATCGAGATTGGCCTTGGTCTGCGCGACGTCAAGTTGGGCCTTCTGCTTGTCCTCGGGAATCTGCGCTTTGATGGAGGTGTCATAGGCGGCCTGTGCCTGCGTCAGGCTGCCTTTCGTGTCAGTGACAGCGGCGGCGAGGTCTTTGTTCTCCAGTACGGCGAGCAGTTGATCGCGCTTGACGTGGGCGCCACGCTGCACGAGGAAGTGCTTGACCGGGGCAGATATCTTGGGGACGAGCGCGGCCTGAGCCTGGGGAGTGAGTACGGCGTCGCCGGAGATATATTCGGTGACGTCCTGCGGCGCAGCCTTCTCAGCCTGTACAACCATGACGGTGTCAACGGTCTCAGTCTTCTTGCAGCCGCTTACCAGCCAGAGGGCCGCGGCGAGGGTGCAGAGAAAAATCATACGAACGAGAGTCAGGTCGAGGCGGCGGAGTGTCTTCATGGTTGGTTTGGTTTTAAATCTCATGGCAAATTTCCTGTCAACGTCTGCAGGCCGGCCAGCGCGGTGTAGTAGCGCACGGCGCCTTCGGCGCGGCTGGTCTCTGTATCCGTCAGCGTGTTCTGCGCATCCACAACTTCCAGGGCTGGAGCTTCTCCGGCAGCATAGCGCAGGTTGGTGAGGCGAAGAGCCTCGCGGGCGTCGGTGACGCTCTGATCAAGCGTAGCGAGTTGCTGCTGCGCCTCCTGCGCTTCGCTGTAGAGCTCTTCCAGCGATGCGAGCAGGCGGCGTTGCGTGCTGGTCAGCTCCACTTTGGCCTGGTCTCGGCGAAGTTCACTCTGGCGCAGGCGGTCGCGCGTGGCAAACCAGTCCCAGATGGGAATATCCAGTGTGGCTGAGGCGGAGTAGCCGAGGTTGCGCAGTCCCTGGGGAGAGGTCGCGGCAAATTGCAGGGAGTCAATACCGTAGCTGTAATTCAGGGTGAGCGATGGCAGAAAATCGAAGCGCGCGGAGCGCACCTCCAGCGTGGCCGCGTGAAAGGCCTCGACAGCTGCGCGCTGGTCAGGATTGTTGCTATTGGCGGCCGCGGTTATCTGGTCGCGAGCGGGCAACTGCGGCGTCGGCGCAGAGAGGCCACCGTTCTGCTCCGCATCGAGTGTGTACCTGACGCGCGGATCGGGGAAGAGCAGAACGCCGAGATCGAGCCGCGATTTCTCAGCATCTAGTTTGGCGTTGCCAAGGTCGCGTTGCCGCTGCTGTAGTTGCAGATTCGCTTTGACGGTGTCAGCGTGGGCGACTTCGCCGCCTTGCTCCAATTGTGCGGAGATACGGCTGAAGTGGGCCGCCTCATCCAGGGCGCGCTGCATCACGGCCAGTTTGGCGTCTGCGGACAACACTCCGTAGTAATCTGCTACGACGGTGGAGACGAGGCCGCGGCGGGCGACTTCAAGCCGCGCGCGGGCTGCGGCAGCGTCGGCGCGGGCGCGGCCATAGTCTGCGATGGAAGCGCCGCCGATGGTCTCGGTCACGGAGCCCTGGCTGATGTACTCGTGGACGCTGTTGTTGGCGATGAAGCGGGGCGCGGTGGCAGAATCGGGCACGGGGCGGCCGTTCTGGTGCTGCGGTTGCGTGTAGAGAAATTGATTGTGGTAGACGATGCCGGGCAGCAGCGCCGTGCCGGCGATGCTGCGATCTGCCTGGGCCACGCCGGAGTCGGTGACTGCCGCTGCGTAGGTGGTGTCGGAGTGCTGTGCGCGCTGGATGGCTTCGTCGAGGGTGATGGGCCTGACGGCAGGCTGCGCGGGCGTAGGGGCCGCAATCTGGGCGATAGCCAGCGGAGTTGCGGCGCATAAGAATATACACAAGGCCCCCTCTGGGAACCTCATCCAGTTCATTGTCTGCATCTCATGAATCTTACCGTCCGAGGTGGAGCTTGCGGCGCAAATTCTGTAGCATCCGGTTGCAAGAACCGACCTTCTTGGCAGTAGAGAACCCACGGCTCCTGATGGCCCCATCTTGCGCTACAGGTCCATGGGGCCACGTTTGCACTCATGTGCACCTCCCGAATCCCGAAGGTGCGTGCTTGCCTTCGCGGCCTGCTGGTAGCTCTACTCCCAGTTGGTAGGCTAACAGGACATTGCCCCGATGCTGCTTCTGGATCCAACAGCAAACAGCCGCATAGGTGCTGACGTAGGTGCTGAAACCCAATCCGCCAGCCCTATGGGTGCTTTTCAGTGCTCAAGGGGCCGAATCAGCATCAATTGTTTCAACGAGTCACGAGCGGTTGTCAGAATGGCATGGAAGAGGTCGTCGGTTCGATCCCGACCAGGCACCAACTAATCCACAATTTCACATCCCGCCATTGTAGTTTCGTGGCGGTTCATCGCCAGGCATGTACCATGTATGCAGCATTGCGCTTCCATATCAATTGTTTGCGGCAGGTTGCTCATGAAATACTGCATATAATTTGTGGCTGCTTTTTTCTGCTTGAATCGCGTTGTCCTCCCCCATTCCACATTCTCCTGAAGTTGTGACCACCGTCACATACAGTCGTTTCATCGCTTCCATACAAGTGGGTTTGAACTACTTTGTTATCCCACGCGGCTTCAGCCCGGTTTGGAAGGAAGAATCACTCGATGAACCTTTTCAAAGATGCAGGACATCTTTTCCGGTTCGCTTTTCTGTTCGTCATTGCTTTCGGAGTCTTCCTTGTGATCCGGCACTTTGTCGTACCCAAGAGCTTCGGAGAATATGGCCACTACCGCGGAGCCGCTATTGCGGAGATTGCTGCCCGTCCCGTCAACTTTGCCGGACACGAAACCTGTGAGACCTGTCACGCAGATATTCTGGCAGTGAAGGCGCCGGGCAAGCACGCCAATGTCAACTGCGAAGCCTGCCATGGTCCCCTGGCAAAGCACGCTGAAGACCCCTCAATACAGCCACCCAAGCTCGATACCGCTGTGCTCTGCGTGCGTTGCCACGCTGCCAGCGCAGCCAAGCCGAAGAACTTTCCACAGATCTCTGCGGATGAGCACTCCGGAGGCGTTCCCTGCGAAACCTGCCATCAGCCGCACAGCCCCGCTATCGCTGGAGGTGCCAAATGAGCATCAACCGTCGTCATTTCCTCGTGATGCTTCCCGCAGCCGCCATTGCCTGGGAGTATGTGCTCGCCGGAACTCCCGAAGCCTCGCCCAACTATGCAATGAGCGATCACTGGTGGAGCATGCTGATCGATATTCCCAAGTGCATCGGCTGCGGCAACTGCGTCCGCGCCTGCCAGGCTGAAAATGATGTGCCCGACGGCTACTTCCGCACCTGGGTAGAACGCTACCACGTGACCGATGCGAACATGGAACGCCCGGAAGTGATCTCGCCCGATGGCGGCAAGGAAGGGTTTCCTGCCGTCGCGGAAGATGCCGGCAAATACTTCTTCGTTCCCAAGATGTGCAATCACTGTGCGGATTCGCCCTGCACCCAGGTCTGCCCGGTCGGCGCCACGTTTATCAGCCCAGACGGCGTGGTGCTGGTCGACCGGACATACTGTCTGGGTTGCGCATACTGTGTGCAGGCCTGCCCCTACGGTTGCCGCTATATTCATCCGGAAAAGAAGGTCGCGGACAAATGCACGCTCTGCTATCACCGCATTACCAAAGGGCTGACCACCGCATGCTGCGAGAGCTGCCCAACCGGTGCGCGGCAACTGGCTGACCTGAAAAATCCGAACGATCCCATCCATGCTTTCCTGAAGACCCATCACGTCCAGATACTAAAGCCGCAGATGGCCACGGGCGCAAAGGTCTACTACAACGAGCTGGATGGTTCCGTGCGGTAAGCATTTCAACCAAGGGCGTTCACAAAGACGGAGAGCATTATGAACGGTGTTGAAGGATTCATGTATCCGAACGAAGTCGGCCTGCAGTGGAGCGTACTGATCGTTCTGTACCCGTACATCACGGGTTTGGTCGCGGGCGCCTTCATTCTGGCATCGCTGGTTCGCGTCTTCAACGTGGAAGCAGTGCGGCCCACCTACCGCCTCGCCCTGCTCACCGCGCTCTCCTTCCTGATCGTTGCGCCGCTGCCGCTGCAGTTGCACCTTGGCCACCCGGAGCGCTCCCCGGAGATGTATTTCACGCCGCATGCCACCTCTGCCATGGCCATGTTCGGTTTCGTCTACCTCTGGTACCTCATGGCCGTTCTGGTCTTTGAGATATGGCTGGATTACCGGCGCGACATCGTGCTGCTCTCGCAATCCACGCGCGGCTGGAAGCGCCTCCTCTACCGCGTTGCAACGCTTGGGTCCAGCAACATCAGCGAACGCGCACTCGCCATCGACCATAAGGTTGGTTGGATTGTGACCATCGTGGGCATTCCGTCTGCCTTCATCCTGCACGGATATGTCGGCTTCATCTTCGGCTCCATCAAGGCAAACCCCTGGTGGAACTCGCCGTTGATGCCGGTCGTCTTCATCTTCTCCGCCATGGTCTCTGGCATCGCCGCGGTCATGCTGCTTTACATGATCACCACCAGGTGGCGTAAGTTGCCCATTGACATGCCGTGCGTTGACACCATCGCACAGTATCTCTTCTACATCTTCATCATCGATTTCAGCCTTGAGATGCTCGACCTCATCCACCGTATCTACGAGGCGGATGAATCCTTCCGCAGTCTGAACTTCATGGTGCACACCAAGCTTTATTTCTCCCACATTGTGCTGCAGATTCTGGTGGGCACCTTGCTCCCCATCATCCTGCTCGGCATCACCCAGGTGGCTAGGCTGCTGCCCATCGTGCGGCGGCGCATTTATTTCATTGCCGGTTGCCTGGTGCAGATCGGCATCTTTGCCATGCGTTGGAATGTCGTGATCGGCGGCCAGTTGTTCTCCAAGAGCTTTCTTGGATACACCACCTACAAGATGACTCTGATCTCGCGTGAAGGCTTGCTGGTCGCCATAGCTCTCAGCATTCTTCCGCTGGTCATACTTGCGGTGCTGCTAAAGCTGTTGCCTCCATGGCCTGACAAGGAACCCGGCACGATTCATGCCGTCTCCGCGCCCCAGCCATAGAGGGGCAAGCCGCTTACATTACATCCCGCCCTGGCCGATATCGGCGGCAGCAGCCGCTTCGCTGCTCTCGTCGATGTACTCTTCCGTCACCTTCTCCAACAGGCCTTTGGCCGCCAGAATAAACTCCACTGCATCGCGTCCGGCGCCGTCGCCGCCCGCGTGCGGCGTAATGTAGTGTGCGGCCTGTTTCACTAGTTCCCGCGAATTCTGCACCGCGATGGCCAGTCCGCACACGCGCATCACCGGCAGGTCGATGATGTCATCGCCCACGTACGCAATCTCATCGAGCGTGATCTTTTCTTTGGCGATGATGTCGTTTATGGCGTTCATCTTGTGCGCCTGTCCCTGGTATACAAACTCCAGCCGCAGGTCGCGGGAGCGTATCGCCACCGTCTCTGAGATGCGCTTGGTGATTACGCCGGTCTTCATACCACCCAGCCGCGCCATGGAAATCGAGGTGCCATCGTGCGCGCAGAAGCCCTTGGCTTCCACCGTCGCGGGCTTCGCGTTTCCCGGGCCTGCCGGAGCAGGGAAGAGCCATATCTGGCCGTTGGTCAGGACGCCGTCGACGTCAAAGAGGATTACCTTGATGCGCTTGGCGCGCTCGATTGCATTGGATGACATGCTTCCATGATAACCAACCCGCCCGCCTTCCCATAGTGCGCTGCCGCACTGCATCTTTCTCTGTAGTTATGCCCGCTCGCCAGGCGTATAGTGGGCGGAAAGTTGCACCGCGTTGTCGGAGGAGATGCTATGCGCTGGAAACAGTGGTTGTTGACGATTGTTCTTCTGCTGGTTGCCTTATTCATCATTGCCTACGGCCTCGGTAAGCGTGTTCCGGTGGAGCATACCAGCGTCGCCTCTGCCACCATCTCCGCGTCACAGGCCCAGGTATGGGCCATGCTGGTGAACGTAGACGCCTATCCCACCTGGCGCAGTGATGTGAAGGCCGTGGACGAGCTGCCTACGGATACCGGCCGCCGCCGCTGGAGAGAGAGCTACGGCCACTTTGTCATGACCTTCATCCTCGATGACAACCAGCCCATGACCTCCCGTGTTGTGCGTCTGGAGCCCGAGGGTGCGTCCTTTGACGGCTCCTGGACCTTCCAGCTCATCCCGCTTGACGATGGCCGTACCACCGTCACCATCATCGAGCATGGCCATACCTACTCACCGCTGTACCGTTTCATGCAGCGTTATATTACCGGCACAGACTTCGAGCAGAAGCGCTATCTGCGAGACCTGGGCCGGAAACTCGAATCCAGGTAGCCCCGCAAGTGCAGGCGAATAAATAGCGAATTTTCGCGTTACAATAGCTTATGGCATCCCCGGCCACACTCGAGACCCCTTCTGCGCTTTCCTGGGCGCATCCGGTCGTGGCTGAGTGGTTCGTCCGCCGCTTTGGTACGCCTACTGAACCGCAGATCGCCGGATGGCCACACATCGTCGCCGGCGAAACCACACTCATCTCCGCCCCCACCGGCTCCGGCAAGACCCTCGCCGCCTTCCTCGTCTGCATTGACGGCCTTCTGCGCCGCGCCATCGCCGGCACCCTGACGCCGGAGACGCATGTCGTCTACATCTCGCCGCTCAAGGCGCTCTCCAACGATGTGCAGAAGAATCTCGAAGAGCCATTACGCGAGATTCAGCAACTCGCCCTCGAACGCGGTTATCTATCCTCCGGCATTCGCACCGCAGTCCGCACGGGAGACACGCTCCCGCGTGAACGCACCGCTATGCTGAAGAATCCACCGCACATCCTGGTCACCACGCCGGAGTCGCTCTACATCCTGCTCACCTCGGGCAAGTCCCGTGAAAATTTGCGCCGCGTCAGCACCGTCATTGTCGATGAAATCCATGCCGTGGCAGACGACAAGCGCGGCTCGCATCTTGCCCTGTCGCTGGAGCGGCTTGACGCTCTCGTCTGTGGTGAAAATCATCTCTCCCCGGGTGCCATGCTGCTGGGCCGGCAACGTCCGACGCTTCGCATCGGCCTCTCCGCCACGCAGAATCCCATTGAACTCGTCGCCTCCTTCCTCACCGGCGTGCATCCTGACCGCCCTCCTGCAAAGGTTGTTCAGGTAGGTACGCGCCGCACCATGGACCTCGCCATTGAGGTTCCCAGTGACGAACTCGGCTCCGTGCTCACCCGTGCTATGTGGGATGAGATCTACGACAAGCTCGCCGCCTACGCCCAGTCGCATCGCTCCACCCTCGTCTTTGTGAACACCCGCAAGCTGGTGGAGATGGTCTCGTTCGCGTTGGGCGAGCGCCTCGGCGCGGAGCATGTCGCCGCGCATCACGGCAGCCTCTCCCGCGGACTTCGCCTGGATGCAGAGCAGCGGCTGAAGGCCGGCGAAATAAAAATTCTCATCGCCACTGCCTCGCTGGAGCTTGGCATTGACATCGGGGCAGTCGATCTCGTCTGCCAGATCAGTTCCACCCGTGCCGTTTCCACCGCCATGCAGCGTATAGGCCGTGCCGGCCACTGGCGCGGTGCCGAGCCCAAGGGCCGTCTCTTCGCCACCACCCGCGACGATCTGATGGAGCAGGCCGCTCTGGTGCAGGCCATGCGCGCCGGCGAACTGGATCGCCTCGAAATCCCGCCGCAGCCTCTCGACGTCCTCATGCAGCAGATGGTTGCTGCCTGCAGTGCCGAGCCCTGGCAGGAAGACGCGCTCTACAATGTGCTGCGTCGCGCGTGGCCCTACCGCGATCTCTCTCGCACCGAATTCGATGAGCTTGTCACGCTGTTGCATGAGGGCATTGAATCCAGCCGAGGACGCTACGGTGCCTATCTGCTGCGCGATGGGGTGCAGGGGCACCTGCATCCCCGCCGCGGCGCGCGCATGATCGCCGTCTGCAACGGCGGCAGCATCGGCGAGACCTCGATGTTCAACGTCATCCTCATGCCCGAAGGCGTGCAGATCGCTACCCTTGGCGAGCACTTCGCCGTTGAATCCAGCCCCGGCGACGTTATCCTCCTCGGCAACAGCAGCTGGCGCGTCCAGCGCGTGGAATCCTCCGGTCAGGTGCTGGTGGAAGATGCGCAGGGCCAGCCGCCCAGCGTGCCTTTCTGGGATGGTGAAGCCCCCGCGCGCACTGAGATTCTCTCGCAGGGTGTCGGCCACCTCCGCGAACGCATCTCTGCCGCCACGCCCAATGTGCTCCCCGGCTACATCTCTGAAACGCACCCCGAAGTGGCGCAGACGGCCACATGGCTGATGGCGGAGTGCGGTGTTTGCGCATCGGGTGCACGGCAGCTGATTGGCTACATCGTCGCTGGGCGCGCTGTACTCGGCGCGGTTCCCAGCCGCACCACCATCATCGCCGAGCGCTTTTTTGATGAAGGCGGCGGCATGCAACTCATCCTGCACGCACCCTTCGGCGGCCGCATCAACAAGGCCTGGGGCCTCGCTCTGCGCAAGCGTTTCTGTCGCGGCTTCAACTTCGAACTGCAGGCCGCCGCCACTGACAATGGCATCAACATCAGCCTCGCCGAGCAGCACAGCTTTCCTCTCGCTGACGTCTTCCAGTTCCTCACCGAACAGACCGTGCAGGAATTGCTGGAGCAGGCTGCGCTCGCCGCTCCCGTCTTTAAGACCCGCTGGCGCTGGGCCGCGAACCGCAGCCTGCAACTGCTGCGCTTCTCCAAAGGCAAGAAGGTTGCGCCCCAGATCCAGCGCAGCCGCGGCGATGATCTCCTCGCGTCCGTCTTTCCCCAGGCCGCCGCATGCTTTGAAAATATCGAAGGCGATATCGTCATCCCCGATCATCCTCTCGTGCGTGAAGTCATGAAGGATGTCCTCGGCGAAGCCATGGATCTCGCCGGTCTGCGCGCCGTGCTCGCTGGTATTCGCGATGGCAGCATCCGCTGCCTTGCTGTGGATACGCCGGTACCGTCGCAGTTCGCGCACGAGCTCATCAACGCCAATGTGAATGCGTTTCTTGACGATGCCGGCCTCGAAGAGCGCCGCGCCCGCGCCGTCTCCATGCGTCGCAGCGTGCCAGATTCTGTTCTTGGTGAAGCCGGACGCCTCGCCCCCGAGGCCATCGCCCAGGTCCGCGCCGAGTGCGAGCCAGACATCCGCGACGAGCATGAGATGCACGACCTGCTGCACACCCTCATTGCGCTCCCGGCGGAGTTCTGTGACGCCATCGCCTATCGCCACTGGCACATCTTTCTTGATCGCCTCCGCTTGTCTGGCCGCGCCAGTCTGCGCAGTGACGGTGCCGGGCTCTGCTGGGTTGCCACGGAGCGCCTGCCCCACGTCGCCGCACTCTGGCCCGCGAGCAATAGCAGCGCTGAGCCTGCAATCGAAAAATCCGTCGCCCTGCAAAAGTGCCTGCAGGGTTGGCTGCAGATTCTCGGTCCCGTCACCGCGGAACGCTTCGCCCGCAAACTCTCCCTGCAGTCTGCTGAAGTGTTGCAGGCCCTGCTCGCCATGGAGATGCAGGGTCCCATCCTGCGCGGGCAATTCGAAGCCTCCGCGCTGGCGAACGACGAAGCTATCGAATGGTGTGAGCGCCGCTTGCTGCAGCGCATTCATCGCCTCACGCTCGGCAATCTGCGCAAGCAGATTGAGCCCGTCACTCCCGCCATCTACATGCGCTGGCTCATGAACTGGCAGCACATCGCGCCCTGCCCGCAGTGGAGCGGGGAAGCCGGTGTTCTCGAAGCCCTGGCGCAGCTCGAAGGCTTTGAAGCTCCCGCCATTGAGTGGGAGCGCAGCCTGCTGCCCGCGCGCGTCGCCGGATACGATCCTCGCTGGCTCGATCAACTTTGTCTCAGCGGCGCGGTTGGCTGGGGCCGCATCTCGCCGCATCCCGCCTGGTCTGTCGGCGAAGGCAACGCCCCGCGCCGCGTCATTCCCACCAGCATGGCTCCCATCACCTTCTACCTGCGCGAGAGTGCGGAGTGGTTGCCCCACGCCATCGCGCAGCAGGCGGTCGACGAAGAAAAGCTCGCCGCCGCGCTCAGTGCAGATGCCTTGCGCGTTCGCACCCATCTTGAGCGCAACGGCGCCTGCTTCTCAGAGGATATGCAGCGCGATTTGCAGATGGAAAAAGCGCAGATTCAGAATGCGCTGTGGGAGTTGGCAACCGCCGGACTCGCTGCTGCTGACGGCTTCGATCAGTTGCGCGTCATGATGGATCCGCGCCGCAATAGCAACCGCAAGTTGGCCGCAATGGTGCAGCAGCCCGGTCAGCCGAAGCGCCGCGTCCTGCGTTCCGCTGCTGGTCGTTGGAGCCTGCTGCGCGCCGCCTGCGCACCGCAACTCAACGTTGCAGAGAAAGCCCGCGCTCACGATATTGCCATTGAATCCTTTGCCCGCATGCTGCTCGCTCGCTACGGTGTGCTCTTCCGCGATGCGCTCGCCCGCGAAGCCAATGCGCCAAAGTGGCGCGACCTGCTCGGCATGCTGCGCCGCATGGAAGCGCGCGGCGAGGTCCGCGGCGGCCGCTTCGTTACCGGCGTGAGTGGCGAGCAGTACGCCTTGCCTGAGGCAGTGGAATCTCTCCGTGCAGCGCGTGATCGTGCGGACGGTTCGCTCTTCACCATCGCCGCAGCCGATCCCCTGAATCTCGCCGGTATCGTCTTGCCGGGTGAGCGTGTGCCCGCCATGCCCGGCCGTACCGTGCAATATTGCAACGGTGTCGTGGTACAGGCAGAGGGCGCGTCAGCAGAAGTCATCGAAATGCCGGCTGAAATTGTGCAGGAAGCGCCGCGCCGGGAGCTCGCTCAATGAGCGATGCGCGGCAGCAACTCGAGCCCGAAGATTATTACCTTGAAGATGGTCTGATGGTGTTTACCGCCGTCTATCACCTCAAGCGCGGCGCCTGCTGCGGCAACAACTGCCGCCACTGCCCCTACAACACCGATTCAGATAACCATTTGGGTGGGGAGTATTTAGAGTACGAGTGAACTCACGATCTTCAGCTCTGCCTTCGTGATGCCTTCAGCTCTGCCTTCGTGATGCCTTCAGCTCTGCCTTCGTGATGCCTTCAGCTCTGCCTTCGTGATGCCTTCAACTCTGCCTTCGTGATGCCTTCAGCTCTGCCTTCGTGATGCCTTCAACTCTGCCTTCGTGATACCTACAGCTTGCTTTTCGGATTAAGCCCCCGGCTTCAGCCGGGGGGAGTGCAGGCTTTAGCCTGTACGGCAAAGGGCATAGATGGAAAGGGGCTTTAGCCCCGGAAATCCATCAGCAGACAAATCATTTTGAACCCGCCGCCGGTTGTGCCGCTGGTGCAGCCGCCGTAGGCTGAATCACAATCGATGTGCGCGGAAAGCTGAAGCTGCCGCCCGCATCGTCAATCACGTTCACCTGTGTGGTGTAGTTGCCCGGTTTCAACTGCGCCAGTGGCACATCCAGTTGGAAGGCAACTGCGCCGCGCTCCGGCACATTCACGACGTCTGACTCCACCACCGGCGTCTCGTACACCTTCACGCCAGCGTTCAAAAACTCAATACTGGTCAGTACGCGGACCGGCTTGTCAGCTGGCGCGGTCTTGTTGTGCGTCGGGTCATACACCTCGTACAGCACATACAGGTGTTGGTCCTGGCGGAAGACGTGCGGCACATTCGGCACCCACGCCACGCCGTCCCGGATTAGCGGATTCGGATCTTTCTTTGTCGCCTTGGCATTCTGTGTCTGCTGGCTCGCCAGCACGACGGAACTCAGCTTCAGCGGTGTCTTCTTGAAGTCCGGTACCTGGATGTCGGTTTCAAATGATCCCATGCGTCCCGTCTGATTTTCGCGCACTACGAATTTCAAATGATATTTTCCCGGCGCCAGTACGAATCCCGTCTCGTACTGGATGTTCTTGCTGCGAACCTGCTGCGATGCATCCACCGCCAGCTTCACCGTGTCTCGCGCTGAACCCACCGTCAGCCCCTGGCCGTTCTTCACAATGCCGTCAATGTCCAGCGTCGCTTTGTCTCGGTCGCCGTTCTGGATAAACGGAATCTGCGATCCCGGCACCACCAGCGACAGCGGCACATAGAAGTGTCCTTCATCCAGCCGGAAATAGAGCGCCTGCAGATACATTGCCACGTCCGTTGCCGGCAGGTCGCTCTGCAGTTGCTGTGTCAGTTGCAGCTCGCGGTCTTCGGTAGTCGCATGTTTGAAATCCGCGGGCGCATAATAGCCGGGGCGATACTCCAGCTTCACGTCCGTGCGGTTGATCTTCACCGTCAGGTTACGGAACTTGCCATCACGCGCCGGATTGGTGGAGTGGTAGCCCAGGATGTAATACGCTGATGTGTCCGCCTGTATCTTCTGGAATGCAGGCGCAAAATCGTTCGAGTCGAAGAACGCCGTGCCGCCCGTGTCGGAAGAAAGTGTGGCCAGCGTCTCCTGCGAACTGAAGTTTGAATTCAGTTGCGACTGCATGGCTTTTCCAGAGTAGGCAGATGTCCCGCGTATGCTGCCCTTGGATGCGTCGCCCACGGGCGGCAGCGCTTGCAGTCCCCGTGAATCCACGCTGTAGATGGAGATATTTGCATGCACCGCCGCGCTGATGGCGGCTCGCAGCGATGCTTCATTCTCAATGCCGTTCCGCGTCAGACCGCCGGAAAAATACAGCAGCGACTTGCGCTGGTCCACTCTCTCCAGCGACTTCGCAATCGTCCGAATCGCGTATAGTTCGCGATCGGTATTCAAGCTGTTGTATTCGCTGTCGTCGGGCACATAGCTGCTGGCGTCGTCCGATGTGTCGTCCGTGCCGCCGCCGGTCACGCCATTCGCAAATCCCTGGCCTTCTGATCCGTTGTAGACGCCGATGCCATGCAGTAGCGATGTCTTATCCGCGGTGAAGTCCTGGTCCACGCTGAGCGATGTGCCCATTGAGACCAGCGCCACCAGGTCGGCGGCCTGCATCTTCTTGTTCACAAAGTCCTGCGCCGCTTCTACTGCGCGGTCCAGGTCATCCACCTGCATGGAGCTCAGGTCGAAGAACATCACGATCAACCGGTGGTCGCGCAGCGATGCAACGTCTGGGTGCGCGGCCTTATCCAGCAGGGCAGTGGCGGAGATCTGCCCGCTCACCGTCGATTGTGGCTGCGCCTGCGCAATCGCGTCCACATTCTCAAAGTCGAAGGTCTGTATCTTCTGCGGCTTGCCATTTTCCAGAATAGTGAAGTCGCTGGGCTTTAGTCCCCGCACAATCTCGCCTGTCTTCTTGTCGCGGACGATCACGTTGGTCAGCACCAGCTCGCTCTCTACCTTGATCACATAGCCGCCGGCCGGTGGTTGCTGTGCCAGTAGCGGCGCGGGCAGTGCGAGCGAGCAGCACAGTGCGGCGGCTGCAATGCGGGGTAGAACGGCGGTCTGGAGAGAGCGAAGAGTCATGTGCATGCCTGGCTTCAAAAGCGATATCGTGCGAGTACGGTGACCGTCCGCGAACTGCTGACGGATGTAACCTGTCCGAAGGTGTGCGAGTTCAGATTGGTGTCCACACCGGAGTACTGCACCGTGTTCAGAAAGTTGTTAGCCTGTGCGCGAAGTTCCAGCGAGCGCGTGGAGCCCATCTGTATCGTCCGCGACAGCGACGCGTTGATGCTCACCGTCCCCGGCCCCGGAATCGAGTTGCGCGATGCATTGCCGTAGCTTCCCGCCGCCGGCGCGGTAAATGCACCGGTGTTGAACCACTGCTGGTAGCTGCCGCCGCCCGCCGTCAGCGAAGCGCCCGGCACCCGATTGGGCCGTAGGCTTCCCGTGCTGCCACCCGAGATTTCTGACGCCAGGTTGGAGAAGTGCGGTGTCAGCGGCGTGCCCGTGGCGAAAGTGTAGTTGCCTGAGAATGACCATCCGTCCACCACCCGCGAAAGCAGGTTGCCGCTGTTTAGCAGCGGTGTATTCGGCCCGAATGGCAGGTTGAACTGCCAGTTGCCGCTCACGCTCTGGCGAACATCGAAGCTTGAGTTGCCCTCTTCCGCATGCAGGTTCAGATCATCCTGCGCGATCACCGTCGTCGTGCCGCCCACTGACGATGCATTGTCGATCGAGTGCGAGTACGTGTACGTCGCGCCCAGCGCCACGCCATGCTGCAGGCGTTTGCGCAAATTGACGGCGAGCGAACTCAGGTGCGAGCCGCCAACCGAATCTTCGTAATTGAAAGCGTCCGCCGTAGCCAGTGCCAGCCCGTTCACGCTGCGATTCGGCTGCCGCACCATGTCCAGCCGTGTGCCTTTCGATCCCGTGTAATCAATGTTGAGCACGGTCTGCAGCGGCAGCGTGCGCTGAATACCGAAGTTCCATATCTGCACATAGCCAAGCCGGTAATGCGGATTCACTGCATAGTTATTGCTGATAACCGAAGCCGAGCAGTTGAACGCCGGGCTCTGCGTCGCGTTCGCCGTCGTGATCGCCCAACTCAGCTGGCTCTTGCAGCCGGAGTCGCCCGCAATGTTGGTCTGGGTATCCGCGTTGGGCGGCTCATTCGCCAGCCGCAGCGCAAACGTGCCGTACTGCCCGGTGTTATAGTTCACGCCATAGCCGCCGCGCACCACCATCGCCTTGCCGAATTTTGTCGGCGGCTTCCATGCAAAACCAAATCGCGGCGAAATATTATTGCGGTCCGGATACACCAGTGAGTGCGGATACTTCAGACCCGTATACATGCCTACCTGGTTTGGCGAAACCTGTGCCAGCGCCAGCGTCGGCGTGAAGGTCACGTCAAGGTTCGCCAGCCGGTCATACTTCTCGCTATACGGCGAAAAATACTCGTACCGCAGGCCATAGTTCAGCGTCAGCGTCGGCTTGATCCGCCAGTCATCCTGCCCATACACATCCCACACATTGGCCCGCAGATAATACTTCGAGTTGCTCGCCTGGATGTCCGTCCGTTGCGGTAGCCCCAGCAGAAAATCCGCGAAGTCCGATCCGGTGTTTGGCACGCACGTTGCCGGTGAACCGCTCATCTGGCAGGTGCCATAGCCGCTAAAGGTGAAGCTCCCCAGCACGTTCGTGCCAGCCAGTGTATCCAGGTGAACACGGCGAATGTCGAAGCCTGCATGGATGTTGTGCTTGTGCTTGTTGTAGCTTGAATTTTCGCTGAACGATATTGTCTGGTTCACGCGCACCGAAGGCGCCGTATCGCTAAAGCCGGTGAACTGCGCAAATGACACTCCCGGCACACCATAGTTCAGCGGATTGTCCTGCGTGTCGAAGCTGTTGCGGTCGCCCAGGTTCAGCCCGGCATCGTTCGCCGGGTTGCGGATTCCGGTGAAGTAGTTGCTGGTGCTCGCATGCGTGCGGTTCCAGCTGACCGAAAGATTATTTGTCAGCCGCCCCACGCCGATTGTGTATCCTGCACCGAACGCCAGCGAATTCGTCGCGCTCTTTCCTCCCAGCGCCGGGAATGCAGTGTAGATATCGTTGGCAGCGTGTGAATAGTTGAAGCTGCCATTCACATTCTGGCGCAGCCCCTGCGGCATCCCGGCCCCGCGTCCGCCACCGCCGTGCCCGCCGCCGAACCCGCCCATGCCGCCTGCCTGGCCAAAATTACGCACGTAGCGCAGCGCGATCGTATTGCTGTCGCTCGCGGGCGAAACCACGCGCTGGTAGTTGTACTTCGTGTTTGTGCTCAGGTTCGGATTGGCACGCGGATAAAAATTATCCATCAAATACTTCGCCTGTGGAGTGATGCAATTGATCGGGGTAATTGCGGCGCCGCAGGTCAGCACGTTTGTGGGAGTCGCGCTGTTCTGGATGTAAAGCGGATTATTGCCCGCTGCGCTGAAATCGCCGCTACGCTCCGCGTCCGTCGGCACCAGCGCGTTGTAGATGCTCTGCTTCGAACTCTTGTTCCCCGTGAAGTTCAGGAAGACAAACTGCTTCAGGCTCGGCTTGAACAATCCCGGTATGTACGGTGAGCCCCCCAGCGTGATGCCGTAATTGTTGCTGTTGTAGCTCGGAACCGTCGCAGGCGGCCCATCCGCATAGAAGCCGCGTGTATTCAGCGCAGAGTTTCCGCCGGTGTAGAAGATCGAACCATGCGGCTGGGTTGGATTGAAATTACGGAAGCTTCCGTGTCCTCCGCCACCGCCGTGTCCTCCGCCAAACCCGCTGCCTCCCCCAAAGCCGCCACCGCCACCCATCATGTCGCCCAGCATGCCGCCTACTGCATGGGCAATGTCGCCTGGCTGGCCACCCTGCGCCCGCGCCTGTGTTATCGCGTCCTGCACCCGCTGGCGAATGTCGTCTTCGCTCATGTTGCCCAGCGCGTTTGTGCTGCCCATCTGTCCCGTTACCGCAACTGATTCCGTCGCGGCATTGGCATCGCCTGCCCCGGCTGCTGCCGCTGTTTCTTCGGTGGCGCCGGTAGATGCTGCGCCCGCAGCCGGGGCCGCGTCGGGCCCGCTGTTCAGCAGTGAAAGGCTCTGCATCCCGCGGGCCACTGCCGCGCGCGATGCACTGGCGCGTGCCGCTTCTGCTCGCGATGCCAGTTGCATTGCAAAGGTCGTGGTCTGTTCCGGCTGTGCCGTGGTCAGTGTCACTGTCTGCGTCAGCGGGGCAAACGCGGCAAATTCCGTATGCAGTGTGTAGCTCGCCGCACTCGGTACGCGCAGGCGGAATGTTCCGCTCTCATCCGTTGTCGCCGCATATTTCTTTCCGCTCACGCTGTCGGTTGCCACCACGCTCACGCCCGGCAGCGGAATCGTTCCCGCCTTGACCGTGCCTCGAATCGTGCCGTCCAGCGGGGTTACTGCTGCCGGAGCTTCCTTAGTTTGCTGGGCGTCGGGGTTTTGCGCTGCACTGGCTGCGGTCACTGCAAGGGAAGCAACGAGAAGAACCACGGATGCACGGATACTGAAGCGGTAATAGAACCAGGTCATAGAAATATTGGGTTGCTGTTGTAAAGACGCGAATCTGCGAAGAAAGACTCGCTTGCTGGCGGGGAATTTGCTTAAGTTTAGCTGGAATGTAACCTTTTTTCTTTACACTTGCTTACACTAGGCTCAGGCGTAGGTCCATTGCCTCCGCCCGGCACGGAATCGTGTCGCATGCTGATTGCAAGTTTTACCGTGCTCCTGATACGCTTTTCAACCGTCTAACCAGTAGTTGGAGCCGGCGTACTCTGCCCCAGGGTTGTGAGCAACGAAGAGTTATACCTTCTGCATCGTACTAAGGTCCGCAATCACACATTGCAGCATCTTATATGAGAACAGGAACGGAGACAGGCACGATGCGATCGCAGAGCCTTACGGATTCAGGACTGGCTGAGGGCGCAGCTTCGACCGCTTTGCTTGAACGCTATCGCGCCGTACGCGCCCAGACGGAAGCCTTCGCCGCCCCGCTCACCCCTGAAGATCAGATGGTACAGTCCTGCGCTGAAGCCAGCCCCGTCAAGTGGCATCTGGCCCACACCAGCTGGTTCTTTGAGACCTTCGTGCTGTGTGAGTTTGTGCCCGCCTACCGCAGCTTCCATCCGGATTTCCACTGGCTCTTCAATAGTTACTATCGTGCCCTCGGCGGCGAACTGCCGGAGAAGAAGCTGCGTGCTTCCTTCTCGCGTCCGTCGCATGCTGAGATCCTGGCCTATCGCCGCCACGTCGATGCGCAAATGGCCAGTCTGCTGCGCCATCCTCCTGAAGATAAGCAGGCAACTCTCATCGAACTCGGTCTGCAGCATGAGCAGCAGCACCAGGAGCTCATCGCTACGGATATCAAGCACGCCTTCTTCACCAACCCGCTGCATCCGGCCTATCGTGAGAGTTCCGTTGCCGCGTCTGTCACTCCGTCTGTCCGCCCGCTCACCTGGCTGCAGTTTCCCGGCGGACTGCAATCCATCGGCCATCAGGGCAGCGGCTTCTGTTTTGATAACGAACTGCCCCGCCATCCGGAATTTCTGCAGCCCTTCCGCCTCGCCTCGCGTCCGGTCACCTGCGCGGAGTACCTCGCTTTCATGGAAGAGGGCGGCTACCGCCGTCCGGAGTTGTGGCTTTCTGAGGGCTGGGATGCCTGCGAAGCCCAGGGTTGGCAGGCGCCGCTTTACTGGCAGCTTCGCGACGGCGCGTGGAAGATCTTCACCCTCGGCGGCTGGGTTTCGCTTGCTCAACTCAGTGAATCGCCCGTCTGTCACGTCAGCCTCTTTGAAGCCGATGCCTACGCCCGTTGGGCAGGCCACCGTCTGCCTACTGAAGCCGAGTGGGAAGTCGCCGCCTCCACCGTCGCCATCGGCGGCAATCTCCTCGAATCCGGCATCCTACATCCCTCCGTCGACGAAAGCGCATCCACCTTGCAGCAGGTATTCGGCGATGTTTGGGAGTGGACTCAGAGTCCCTACGTCGGCTATCCCGGTTATCAATCCCTCCCCGGCGCGCTAGGGGAGTACAACGGCAAGTTCATGAGCAGTCAGATGGTGCTTCGTGGCGGATCGTGCGTTACTCCCGCCAGCCACATCCGTGCAAGCTATCGCAACTTCTTCCAGCCGGCCACCCGCTGGCAGTTCTCCGGCATTCGATTGGCGCATGACGGCATTCCAACCTCCCCCAATGGACTCTGAGTTTCCCCTATGAGCACACAAGTCGCGACGTTCACTGCCCAGCTTCCTCTTGCCCCTGTCATCACTTCTCAAACACTTTCACCCGTTGCCCAGGCCGCTCTGCGTGGGCTCACGGCAGAGCCGCGCACGCTGCCCCCATGGCTCTTTTATGATGCTGTCGGCTCCGCCCTCTTTGAGCGCATCACCACCCTGCCGGAGTACTATCCCACCCGCACGGAGCGCGCCATCTTCACCGCCCATGCGGATGACATCATCGCCGCTGCCGCAGGCCGCGACGTCCTCAGCATCGCTGAGCTCGGCGCCGGAACAGCCTCCAAGACCGGCATCCTGCTCGCCGCCGCGGTGCGCGCGCAGGGAAGCGTCATGTACTGCCCGGTAGACGTCTCCGCCACCGCGCTGGAGACGGCGAAGCAGCTTGAGGCTGAGCTTCCCGGCGTCATGGTGGAGCCGCAGGTTGCGGATTACACCTCGCAGCCCATCGCTTTTGATCACACCGCCGCGCGCCGCCTGGTCCTCTACATCGGCTCCAGCATCGGCAACTTCACTCCGGAAGACTCTGTGCGCGTCCTCCGCGGCGTCCGCGACCAGCTGCGTCCCGGTGACATGCTTTTGCTTGGCACTGACATGGTGAAAGACGAGAAGAAGCTCATCGCCGCCTACGACGATGCCGCGGGCGTCACTGCGGAATTCAACCGCAATATCCTGCACCGCCTCAACCGCGAGCTTGGCGCGGACTTTGCGGTAGACCATTTCTCCCACTGTGCCCTCTGGAACGAAGCCGAGTCGCGCATGGAGATGCATCTCATCAGCGACGTGGCCCAGCGCGTCGTCATTCCCTCGCTCGGCTGCGATCTGCGCTTCACCGCTGGCGACAGCATCCACACTGAGAACAGCTACAAGTTCACGCAGAAATCCATCACCTGGCTGCTCAAGCAATCCGGCTTCGCACTTCAGCAGCAGTGGATGGATGCAAAAGAATGGTTCGCGGTCAATCTCGCCGTCGCCGTCTAGCTGGTTTTTGACTCACCACAAATCCGGGTGGGTTAGAAAAATGTGGGTTATCGTCGCACAGCGACGACCGCTCCGGTCCATCTTCAACCTCAACAAAAAAATAGAAAGTGTCATCCTGAGCGCGCTCTTGCGCGAAGGATCCCGATAGTCTCCGCATCACCTGGTCAGCCAAAAAGCTTTCGCTGCACGCAGCTTCACTGTTTTGCTTTTCAGATTAAGCCTCCGCCAACCGCTACGGCCTGATCTCCACCGGTGTTCCCAGCGGCACCAGCTTCACAATCTCTTCGATCTCCGGGTTGGTGACGGCGATGCACCCAGCCGTCCAGTCATGCAGCCTGTGCGCCGCGCCTACCCACGCATAGCCGTTCGGCAGCCCGTGGATCATAATGTCGCCCCCGGCAGACTTCGCCATACTCGTTGCCCGTGCAACATCTGCCGCGCTTGGGTACGAAATATGCAGCGACAGGTGATAGCTGCTGGCGCGATTGACTGAGTCGATGGTGTAGCGGCCTTCCGGTGTCTTGCCATCGCCTTCCACCTGCTTGGCTCCCACCGGATTGTTGCCCAGTGCCACCTTGTAGCTCTTCAGCACCTTGCCGTTGGCATACAGCGTCAGTGTGCGCTTCGCTTTCTCCACCACGATCAGGTCAGCTTTCTGCACCGGCTCTTTCGCATCAATGGTGAGCAGCAAACCCACCGCGGCCAGCACGCAGGCAATGCCGATATATTTCTTCATTTGCGTTTGTAGTCGCCGCTCTTGCCGCCGGATTTGCTCTTCAACTGCACCTCGCGGATGCGTATGCTCTTATCCAGTGCCTTGCACATGTCGTAGATGGTGAGTGCAGCCACGCTTGCCGCCGTCATCGCTTCCATCTCCACGCCGGTATTCGCAGTGGTCGCCGCCGTAGCTCGCAGCCGGATGCCGCCCTTCGCCACGCTCGCTTCCACATCCACGAAGCTCAGCGGCAGCGGATGGCACATTGGAATCAGTTCCGCGGCCTTCTTCGCCGCCTGGATGCCGGCAAACCGCGCTACTTCCAGCGGATTGCCCTTGGCGTTGTGCGGCAGCGCCTTCAGCACCTTGCCGGATAGCTCCACGAAGGCTTCCGCCACCGCTTCGCGCCGCGTGGCCGTCTTCGCGCTCACGTCCACCATCCGTGCGCGTCCTGCGTTATCGAAATGCGAAAGTGTCTTCTTCGGCGCCATCGGTTTCCAGCCTAACAAAATCTAGCGCAGCAGTATCGTCACGTTGCTTCCTGCGGCTACCGTCTCGCTCTCTTCCGGCAATACCGCATAGCAGTTGGCGCGCGCATTGGCTGCCAGGTCGCCCGAACCCTGCGTCGTGATAATCGTCACTCCCGGCCGCTCCCGCCGCGGCGTCCACACCGCGGGAAGGAACCGTGTCAGTCCGCGCTTTACCCGTATCTCATCCGTCAAAACACCTGCGGCAAACCGCGGAAACTGCACTCCCGCCCCGCCCAGCGCCGCCACCATCGCCCGCGCAAACACCAGAAAAGTCACCTGCGTAGACACTGGATTTCCCGGTAATCCAAAGAAATACTGCCCCCGCGCCGCTATCCTGCCAAACACCACCGGCTTTCCCGGCTGCATCCGCACCCCAGTAAACAAAAACTCTCCCCCAGCCCCCGCCAGCGCTTCCTCTACCAGATCATGCTTGCCCGCAGACACCCCGCCAGAGAGCAGCAGCAGTGCACAATCCTGCGCTCCGGGAATGGCGGCATCCAGCGCCGCGCGCGTATCTGCAGCGATAGGCATTCGCACCGCCTCGCCGCCGGCCTCTTCCACCAGTGCGGCCAGTGCATAGCTGTTTGAGTTGCGAATCTGCTGGGGAAGCGGCGTCTCTGCCAACTCCACTAGCTCATCCCCCGTAGCCACAATCGCCACCCTCGGCTTGCGGTAGACATCCAGCCTCGTCGCTCCGCACGCTGCCGCCAGTGATATCTCAGCCGCACCCAGTCGCTGGCCGGGAGGTATCAGTATTTGCCCTTGTCGCGCCTCGCTTCCCGTGGGAACAATGTGCTCTCCTGCTGCGATGCTGCGGCCTGTAGCCAGCGCAATCGTTCCCTTGGCTGGTGCATGTGTATGCTCCACCATCACCACCGCGTCAGCGCCTGCTGGAACAGCTGCGCCAGTCATGATCTCGATTGCGCTTCCGGGCGCTAGCGCCCCCTGTGTCCACGCTTCACCCGCGTGCAGTGAACCCGCGATATGCAATGGCCCTGCACTCAACTCGCCCGCACGCACCGCAAATCCATCGCGCGTCGAGCGGTCAAAGGGCGGCTGGTCCCGGTCTGCTTTGAGCGGAGCGGCAAGCACTCTCCCTTGGCAATCCATCAGTGCGATATTTTCGCTCGGAGGAGGAGCAATCGCGGCGGCATGGCGCAGCACCAGCGCCAGCGCATCGTCGAATCCCGGCAGTGGAGGAGTGGCTTCCATGCAGTGTTTAGAGTAAGCCAAACGAAAAGGCCCTGCATCATAAGATGCAGGGCCTTCGCTGTGCTGGGTTGCGTTTACTTGCTCTTCTTGCCGGCCTTGTACGTGCTGTGGATGGTCTCTCCAAGTGATGTGAGCACGTCGGTGGAATCCTTTGCATGCGGTCCGGTGGGCGCCAGTTCCAGGTACTTCTGGTACGCCTCCGCGCAGCCCGCGGGTGCAATGATCTTGCCGCTCTTTTCATCGACGGTCGCCTTCTGGATCAGGCTCTGGCCGCGGATGAAGTACGGATCAGGACGTGTCGGGTCGGCGGCAATCGCCTTGTCCGCCGCGGCCAGTGCATCGTCCGCGTCGTTGTGGTTGAAGAAGGTAGCCGCTTCGTTGGAGTAGTACATTCCTGCATTCGCCGGCAGGATCTTCGCGGCAGACTCATACGCAGCCGCGGCATCCTGTTGATTCTTTCCCGTACTTGCCTCCGCCTGGCCCAGGTTGTTGTAAGCAGCTGCCTGCAGGTCCGGCTTCGGCTTCTTGCTTGCCTGGTCCAGTTCGATCGCCTTCTTGTAGTTGGTGATGGCGTCGTCGAACTTCTTCAGGCCAGCCTGCGCATCAGCCAGCTCAAACCACAGCAGGCCTTCTTCCGGCTTCACGGATACGGCCTGTTCCATGGCGGTTACGGCAGCGTCAAAGTTTCCGGCCTTCTTGGCATCGCGCGCCTGCTGCAGTAGGGTGTTGATGTTGGAAATCTTGGCGTTTTCTGCGGTGGTAGAGGAGATCTTCTTCTTGTACTCTTCCAGCGCCTTCTTGTCCTCGGGGGTCATCTTGTCCATGAACTCCTTGCGGGTCATGTCAAAGTCAATCGCGGTATCAGCACCCACGGTGACCTTCACGTTCAGGATATAATCCACTGACTTTCCATCCTTGAAGTAAACCGCCAGGTAGGTGCCGGGATCGGCTGAGCCCTTATAGTTGCCGTTCGTGTCCACCGGAAAATCAAACTTGTACTTTGCTGAGGCAAGATCGCTCGGCGTGGTATCGGTCGTGAGTTTCACATCGCCGCCCTGCATCGGCATCGCGGCTGCATTCTGTACGTGCCCGTGAATGCTGCCTTGCGGCGCCTGTGCATACGCCTGTGTCTGCATCTGGGGCAGGACGAACATCAACGTGCCCGCCGCCAGCATTGTTGTAAACCAACGTGTATTCATATTCACTCTCCACTCTCTCCAGCGCGCATTGAGCGGCTGTTAAATCCGTACTCGGCTATTGCTGCCGGTTAGCGCGCGACCTTGTAGGGGATTGGGTCCGTGAAGCCAGCCTGGCTGAATGCCCGCAGACGTAGTGTGCAACTATCGCATACGCCGCAAGCCGCCACATCGCTTGAATAGCAAGACCAAGTTACATGGAACGGAGCCTTCAGTTCAAGGCCGGCCCGGATGATGTCTGCCTTCTTCATTGCAATCAATGGGGTCACAATCCGGATGTCGCCTTCCTTGGTGCCTGTCTCGATCAGTTTGTTGAACGCCTCGTAGTACGCCGGACGGCAATCCGGGTATCCTGAACTGTCCTGTTCCACCGCCCCGATAAACACCTTTTTGGCCCCAATTACCTCTGCCCAGCTCACCGCGGCAGACAAAAAATGCGCGTTACGGAAGGGAACATAGGTCACCGGGATGCCATGGGCTGGCGAGCCGTCCAGGGGGGCGTCTGTGGCAGAGCGCGGCACATCAATGGCCGTATCCGTCAGGGCCGATCCGCCGATGCGGCGGAAGATGTCGATGCGCAGGTTCATCATTTCGCGCATACCCAGCTCATGCGCCACCGCGCGGGCCGATTCAAACTCCCTCGTCTCCGTCCGTTGGCCATAGCTGAAGTGAATGCCATACGTGTCATACTCCCGTGCGGCCATGGCTGCGGTGACGCACGAATCCATTCCGCCGGACAGGCAGACCACTGCCCGCTCCCGTTGCTTTGTTCCTGTCGTATCAGTCTTCATTTAGAGTCCGTCGCCCCCTTCGTTCTCTGCTTCGGCAACCTCTGCCAGCCCGCTCCTCTGTTCCTTCAGCGCCTCATGCGCCGCCTCTGCATCGGCCTTTTTCACCTGGATGCGCACGCCGCCAAAATATGCCGCTTCAAAGCCGAGTATCCGATTCGCATTCTCGTTCTGCACCAGGTACGGTATCCCGGCAGACTCCAGCACGCTCTGCACAATGGCAATCTCCGCGGGCGAAACCAGCCGCAGTACCGTGACCCATGCTTCAGGATTCGTTTCGCGCTGTTCTAGTTCAAGATCACTTGCCACCTGCGTCCTCCGTTCTGTGCGTTCTCTACCGTTGGATGCCTAGACACCCTTTTTCTGCGGTTCCCATATGAATTTGTGGATCTGCAGGCTGATGCGCGCATCCAGCCCATCCTCCAGCATCCACTCCACCAGCAGCTTCGGGTCCAGTGCAAAATTCGCTGCCGTACGCACTGGCGTGGGCAGCTTGTGAAACGCGGGCGAAAGCAGCACGCTGCCCACCAGTGCCGGCAGCCCATGTGTGCGGATGAAGTCGCGCGCAAACTCATAGTCGGCGCGGTCCGTCAGCACGAATTTGATTTCGTCGTTTCCGGTCAGCGCCTCCAGGTTCGGCAGGTGAAACGTGTTCGCCGCCGCCCCTGCTCCGGGGCACTTCACATCCACAATCTTGTGTACCGCTCGCGGCACGGCTTTCAGCGGACGCTCTCCGCTGGTCTCCATCATCAGCGTATAGCCCTTCGCCAGCAGCCCATCCATCAGCGGCAGCAGTTCGCGTTCCTGCAACATCGGCTCGCCGCCGGTAAACTCCACCAGCCGGCACGGTGCCAGTGCTGCAATCTGCTCTTCCACCTCGGCCTGCGTATACGCTTTTCCGCCCGTGAACGTGTACTCCGAATCGCACCAGGCGCAGCGCAGGTTGCAGCCCGCAAAGCGCACAAAAATGCACGGCAGCCCCGCGAAGCTGGATTCGCCTTGAACGGATTTGTAAAGCTCAATGAGATACATGGCAGCTACTTTTTGTTTGTCATTCCGCAGCGAAGCGGAGGAATCTGCTTTTGTCCTGCCATAAACCAGCGCCTACTCGTAGTACACGGCGCGGCTGGTATCAGTTTCAAAGATGGTGGACTTCTTCACCGTGACGCGTCCGCCGGTCATCTCGGAAAGCTGCTTGTTGGTCTCGTCGTAAAAATACTTTGCGAGGTTTTCCGCGGAGGGATTCACCGTCGTGAATGGCTCCAGGTCATTGATCATCTGGTGGTCCAGGTAATCCACCACTGGCCGCATCACCTGCTTCAGCAGCTTGAAATCCAGCAGCAGCCCTGCCTCATCCAGCTCTTTGCCCTGGAGAGTGACGCGCACCTTGTAGTTGTGTCCGTGGGGGTTTTCGCACTTGCCGCGGTAGTTGCGAAGGTAGTGGCCGGAAGAGAAGCCGGCATCGACAGTTACTTCAAACATGATTTTTCTCGATCCTTTGTACTGGCATCCGGAATAAGGAATCGTAAAGTTTCCGGCCCAATGTCTATTGTACTGGTTAGTTGCTGCGAATGCTGTCGCGGTTATCCACGCAGAAATCAATTGAATGTGCGGTATAAGCAGCGCTATTTGCGGCCCTTCCGCCGCCGTTCATCCGTGCGCCGCTCCGCCTGCTCAAAGAGCGACGTCAGCATGCCCGCCATGGTCACCACCAGCGCGATCACCAGCAGCACCAGCCCCATGGTGTGCCACAGCGAACGGTCGCCCGGCGACTGCGCAATGCTGGTAAACGCGGCCCCGCACGCGGCCATCGAAAAGATGAACAGTGTGCCTGCCAGGATGTAGAGGTTCCGTCCCATCGCTCTCATTCCATGCTACGCGGAGCAGGTTATTCGCCCGGTGGGTGGAAGAAATAATCCACCTCGGTAATGTCGTATGAAATCCGGTACGGCGGCAGGCTGTCCAGAAAGATCCGCCCATAGCGCTTGGTCTGGATGCGCGGATCCAGCAGCACCAGCAGGCCGCGATCCTCAATGGACCGGATCAGTCGCCCGAAGCCCTGCTTCAGCGTGATCACCGCGCCGGGCACCTGGTAATCGAAGAACGGTTTGCCCCCGGCAGCTTCCACTGCTTCCATCCGTGCCTGCACCACCGGGTCGCTGGGCACGGCAAACGGCAGCCGGTCCACAATCACGCAGCTCAGTTGTTCGCCCTGCACGTCCACGCCCTGCCAGAACGATGAAGTTCCGAACAGCACTGCATTCGGTGTGGCGCGAAACTCATCCAGCAGCGCCTTGCGTGGCGCTGTGCCCTGCAGCAGTAGCGGGTAGGGAAGCTCCGCCAGCAGCCGCTCGTATGTCTCCAGCATGGCGCGGCGGCTGGTGAACAGGCAGAAGGCGCGTCCCTTGGTAATCTCCAGCACGCGACGCATCCGCTCCGCCGCCTGCGGCAGAAACTCCGGCGAATTCGGTTCCGGCAGCTCTGGCGGCAGGTAGAGCATGGCCTGGCGGCTGTAATCGAAGTGCGATGGCACCACCAGTTCCCGTGCAGATCGCAGCCCCAGCCGCGAGCGGATGTGCTGAAAGCCGTTCTCCACCGTCAGCGTGGCTGAGGTCAGCACAATGCTGGGGTACACATCGAACAGCGTCTGCGCCATCAGGTCTGAGACGTCAATCGGTGTTGCCTGGATGTGCGTGTTGAACGCAGTGCCGCCGCGCGCCATGTTGCGCACGCCCCCCACTGCTCGCCGCTGGATCCAGAACACGATATTGCGCTCCTTCGTCTCCAGCAGAAACCGCAGCTGCGAGCGAATCTCCTGTGCGCGCTTGCGCAGGCCTGCGGCTTCGTCCACCTGCTTCAGCTGCTCCAACTCTGCTTCCAGCTTCTGCAGCGCGGCCAGCGTGTTCATGTATAGGTCGCCGCTCTCTTCCAGAAACGCTTCGCGGCTCACAAACGGCATCCGCCCTCCCGCTGGCCCATCCGCCGGCAGCGCGGCAAAGAACGCCCTCGCCCGGTCCCGCAGCATGCCGCACGCGCTTTCCAGCGAAGTCGACAGCGCCTGCTTCGCGCGCATCATGATCTCCACATCACGCGCCATCTCTTCAAACCGCTGGTTGCTCAGCCCAATGCCGAAATAGGTGCTGGCCACGTCTTCCAGCTCATGCGCCTCGTCAAACACCACCGCCCCGGCCTCCGGCAGAATCCCCGCATCCGGCGCGCCGCCCGCCGTCTGCTTGATGCCAAGGTCGGCAAAAAACAGGTGATGGTTCACGATGATGATGTCGCTTTCCAGCGCTTTGCGCCGCATGGTGGTGATGAAGCACCGGTCAAAGTCCGGGCAGCTCTGTCCCAGGCACGCTTCGGTACGCGCATCCATCTTCTGCCATAGCGCGCTCGATTCCGGCAGCGCGCTCAGTTCCGCGCGGTCGCCCGTCTCTGTCGTCTTCTCCCATTGCGCAATCTGGTGAAAGTGGTCGATCTCTTCCAGACCCGAGAGCAGCGGTTGGTCGCGCAGAGCATACAGCTTGTGGCGGCACAGGTAGTTGCTGCGGCCCTTCATATAGCAGACGCGCAGTGGCCCCAGCATTTGCTCCAGGAACGGCACATCCTTGAAGAACAGCTGTTCCTGCAGGTTCTTGGTTCCGGTTGAGATGATGATGCGCTGCTGTTTCTCCCTCGCGGCGCGCAGGGCGGGCAGCAGGTAGGCCAGCGTCTTGCCCGTGCCGGTTCCGGCCTCCACAATCAGGTGGCGCTTCTCCTCAAAGGCCTGTTCCACGGCCCGAGCCATCTCATATTGTCCCCTGCGAAACTCGAATTGCAGCTCCGAACGCGACAGCATCCCGCCAGGCGAAAAAAAATCGTAGAGCGATGGCAGTCCGGTGGCGTCTTCAGTCGATTTGGGCAGGGAATTGGACATGGGAGCGGACGCAGAGCGTAACTCCTATAATAGACACTGCGGGCATGTGCACTCTCATCGCCTGCCCAGGATCCATCCAGCGTCACATCGCCCGGTCCGGAAAAGAGTTTCACATGGCACAGAAAGCAAGAGCACCCAAGCACCGGATGGGCAAGAAACACCGCAGCGCAGACACGCGTCCGCGCAAAGGCCGCAACCCGAAATCTGCCTCCGACGCCGCCAAAGCCGGCAAAAAAGCCCTGGCCGCCAAAGCCGCCGCCAAGCCCGGCGCTAAGAAGCCTGCAGGCCGCGCCGTCCTCACCCCTGAAGCCGGTGAGAGCGATTGGCGAATTATTGATCCCATCGACGAAGCCCGCATCTCCGCCGCCACTGAAGCGGCAGACAACGCAGGCTTGCCCCTGATCGCCGTTTGCGGACGCCCCAACGTGGGCAAGTCCACCCTCTTCAACCGTCTCACCCATAGCCGCCGCTCCATCGTGGGCGACGAGCCCGGCATCACCCGCGACCGTATCTACGGCGAGGTGGAATGGCAGAACCAGCATGCCCGCCTGGTAGACACCGGCGGCGTCGTGCCCGACGATGAAGCCCTCATCCCCTCCGAGATCTTCCGCCAGGCGCAGGTCGCGCTGGAAGAAGCGGACGCCGTCATCATGGTGGTAGACGGTCGCACTGAGCTGGCCGCGCCCGATATTGAACTCGCCCGCCTGCTGCAGCGCGGCGGCAAACCCATCTTCCTCGCCGTAAACAAAATTGATACGGAGCAGATGGAAGTGCAGGCTGAAAACTTCCGCCGTCTCGGTTTCCGCAACGTATTAGCCGTCTCTGCTGAGCACGGCAGCGGCATTGGCGACCTGCTTGACGATGTCTTCGCCGTCCTGCCGCCGCCCAAGCCCGTCGTACACGAAGTGGTTGAGCCCCCGCCCACTGACGAGGAGGAGAATGCCGCGGTTGCGCCCAAAGTGCCATCGCCCGGCTCGCATCTCCGCATTCATGGCGAGTATGACCAGCGCGAAACCAAGATCGCCATCATCGGCCGCCCCAACGTGGGCAAGAGCACGCTGCTCAATGCTCTCACTAACACCAGCCGCGCCATCGTCTCGCCCATCGCCGGCACCACCCGCGACGCCGTAGACGAAATTGTGGAGCGCAAGGGCCACATCTACCGCTTTGTCGATACCGCCGGCATCCGCCGCAAGGGCAAGACCAAGCTGATGGCTGAGAAGCTCTCCGTCGTCATGGCGCGCAAGCACCTTGAAGCGGCAGACGTCTCCCTGCTCATCATTGACGCCACCGAAGGCGTTACCGCGCTCGATGCGAACATCGGCGGCTACGCGCATGAGAGTGGCCGTTCCGTCATCATCGTGGTCAACAAGTGGGATGCAGTCACCACCAACCGCACCGACGGCAAGGATCCCCTCGACAAAAAAATATACGAGCAGCAGGTTCGCGACGCGTTGAAGTACCTTGACTACGCGCCTCTGGTCTTCATCTCCGCGCTGGAGAAGAAAAATATCGACCAGGTCTTCGCCAAGACCGAACTGGTCTCCCGCGAGCGCCGCAAGCGCGTCTCCACCGGCCAGATGAACAAGTTTCTGGAGAAGGTAGATTTTCAGCGCGCCTCGGTGCCCATGGCCAAGCGTGTCCGCATCTTCTACATGACGCAGGCCGCCGTAGCACCACCCACCTTCGTCCTGTTTACTGACAAGGAGGTGAAGCTGCACTTCGCCTTTGAGCGTTTCCTCGCCAACCAGATTCGCGACAGCTTTGGCTTCATCGGCTCGCCCATCTGGTTCAAAGTCCGCGCCCGCAAGAAGGTAACCCTGGCTGAGCGGACCAATAAGTAATTACCCCAGCGGTTCCGGCGGTGGATACATTGGCGGAACATCATCCACTGGTGGTGCCACCTCGCTCGGCACAACTGGCGCAATCGGTGGCTCCATCAGATCCCCCAGTGGCAGGTAGTGCCCGCCATAGAAGTACATGCCGAAGCTCTGGAAGAACGTGATGATTGTGCCTCCGATCATCACGTAGACATACACCGCATAAGCCAGCCCCAGCAGCGCGAGCAGCATAGCGCACAACCCAAGTACGATGTGTGCCGCAACTCCATGCGTGAGGTGGAACGCAAGTGCTCCCAGCACCAGCATCACGACCGCTGGAATCCCAATCACAAAGCCCGCGATGATGTACCCGCAGATCGCGGCAACAAGGAGAAGAATAATCTTCAGGAAAACATACAGCAGGAACGCTCCCGGGGCTTCCGTGAACGCCCTCCCGAAGCGATTAAATGCCAGCCCGATAGAAGCATCTTCCAGCGCGACCGGAGGCAGCAGAAAATCTCCGATCAGAGAACTGGCCAGGATGGCGAGCGAGGTAAGAAACCACATCCCTGCCATCACACTCCACACCGCAACCAGAAAATGAAAATTCGGCACTCGGCCCGGCTGCAGCTGCGTCGTTTGAATTGCCGCAATCTTGCGGGATAAGCTCTGCATGAAGAAGACAAAGGGCAGCACAAGGAATGCACTGGGCAGCAGCTTGATGCCAATCCACCTCCACGTCCTGTCGCCATACTTCCGCCATAATGGGGCCACCGCGGTCTGCCGCGTAGCGATTGTCTCCAGCAGCACAAACTGCATCCGTGCCCCGAGATAGAAGATTCCCAGCACGAGGATGGACAGCACGACATAAAAAATTCCCATGAAGGCGCGCATGATGCCGGCTAGCACGCGGACAGAGCCCGGTACATCGGGTGATAGCGCATGGCTCCCCATCGCCGGAATGCTAGGCAGATAGATCATCGCAAAGCCGCTTACGATACCGATCGCGGCCAGCTTCCATGAACCCCCGACCTTGAATGGGCTGTATATCTGCTCGCATGTTCGCTTGAATGCGGGCGCAATAGCTTCAGTGGCGGAAAGGACTCGCATCGTTCACCTCAAAGGGCACTATTCGGGGATGCCGCCAAGGGTACATCACTCCTTGCTGGGAAGAAAGCGAAATAGATGAACCCGCTAGCCCGGCAATTCTGTCGCAGCCGTTGTCTCTGCGAGCGAATGCGAGCCACCCAAGCCTGCCCTGAGCGAAGTCGAATGGGTGCCCGCACCACTCATCCATCCATCAAACGCTGCAAGCGCGCTGTCGCACTGGATGCGGTGCCGCTCTTTCTTGTCGCGCAGCCGCTTGCGCATCTCCGGTTCCATCGCGTCTTTGTTGAGCGCGGGTAGCAGGTCAAACGTCATATTCGCCGGCTGAAACGTCTTCGCCTCGGTGTGCGTAATGTAGTGTGTCAGCGAGCCCAGCGCGCACTCCCGCGGAGCCGCCTGTGGCGTCCGCCCCTGCGCCAGCGCAGCCGCATAGCGCCCCGCCAGCAGCCCTGAAGCGATGGACTCCGTGTATCCCTCCACCCCGGAAAGTTGCCCCGCCACCAGGATGCCGGGATGCGCCTTCAACTGCAGCGTTTCTGTCAGCAGCGTAGGCGCATTGATGTAGGTATTGCGATGGATCTGCCCATAGCGCAGGAAGACGGCATTCTCCAGCCCTGGAATCAGCCGCAGCACCCGCGCCTGGTCGCCAAACTTCAGGTGGTTCTGGAATCCCACCAGGTTGTAGCTGTCCGCGCGCAGGTTCTCGCAACGCAGCTGCACCACCGCGTATGGCGTCTGTCCGGTACGTGGATCGCGCAGGCCCACGGGCTTCATCGGGCCAAAACGCAGCGTGTCGCGCCCGCGCCGTGCCGTCTCTTCGATCGGCAGGCAGCCCTCAAAATACTTCAGCTTCTCCCACTCTTTTTCTTCCACGTTCTCTGCCGTGATCAGCGCATCCAGAAACGTGTCGTACTCTTCCTTGGTAAACGGGCAGTTGATGTAGTCGGCCGTGCCCTTGTCCCAGCGCGCGGCATAGTACACGCGGTCCATGTTGATGCTGCCCGTCTCCACGATGGGGCTGATGGAGTCGTAGAACGCCAGATGCTCCGCGCCGGTCAGCCGTTGAATCTCCGCTGCCAGTGGGGAAGACGTCAGCGGCCCGCTCGCCAGTATGGTGATGCTGTGCGTGGTCTCGTCCAGGTGCGTCACCTCTTCGCGATGCACGGTGATGCGTGGTTCATTGGCAATCGCCTCTGCCACCAGCCGCGAAAACTCCACGCGGTCTACCGCCAGCGCATGGCCTGCGGGAACAGCACTGGCATCCGCCGCCTGCAGCAGCACGGAACCCGCGCGCCGCATCTCCTGCTTCAGCAGCCACGGCGCAGTGTTCTCACTCTCTGACTTCAGGGAATTGGAGCAGACCAGCTCCGCAAAATCGCTTGTCTGGTGCGCTTCGGTGCTGCGCTGCGGACGCATCTCGTACAGGTCCACTTCGCAGCCCAGCCGTGCCGCCTGCAGAGCAGCTTCCGGCCCCGCCAATCCTCCGCCAATCACCTTCACCCGTGCGCTCACCGTGCCGCCTTGCCCATCGTTGCCAGCTTGTCGCCATCCACGCGCATAATGCACCACTTCGTCAGCATCTCAGCGCCCAGCTTTTCGTAGAATCCGATGGCTGGCGTGTTCCACTCCAGCACATCCCACTGCAGCCGCCCGCACTTCTCCTGCACGGCAATACCCGCCACGTGAAGCAGCAGCGCCTTGCCCATGCCTCGTCCGCGAAATGCCGGACGCACAAAAACATCTTCCACGTGGATGCCCCTGCACCCCGTCCAGGTGGAGTAGTTGTGAAAGTAGAGCGCAAACCCCACCGGCTCCTCATCCCACTCCGCCATCACGCAGCCGAATGCAGGCTGTTCGCCGAAGCCATCGCGCAGCAGATCAGCCTCGGTCGCTACAACCGATTCCGGTTCTCGTTCATATTCGGCAAGCTCGCGCACATAGGCAAGCATCTGGGGCACATCCGTCGGCACTGCAGGGCGTAAACGAAGCATCCCTCCATGATACCGGGATTCGGCCACGACTTCGGGTGCCCCATCTTCGTCACAGCTTCCAATCGCACCACAACTTCGGGTGCCCCATCTTCGCCACGGCTTCATCGTGGCTAAGGTGGGCATCGCGCGTGTAGCGCGAACGCTCCTGCCCATCTCCCCCTAACCCCACTCTTAATCGTGTCATCCTGAGCGCGTTCTTGCGCGAAGGACCCCGCTAGTCTCCGTATCACCCTGGAAGCCAAAAAGCTTTCGCTGCACGAATCTCTACTGACCTGTCATTCCGCAGCGCAGCGAAGAATCTGCATCTCGCCGTCGTCTTTCCGCCTCAGAACTCCCGCCGCTACTTCGCCGCCGCAAACGGAATCGCGAAGGGGAAGAGGTCCTTCCCGTCAGCATCCTTCACCATCTTCACGTAGATCTGCGCGCCGTGCAGCACCGGCTTCGGCAGGTCGCTCACGTCGTACCACAGAAAGCCCGACTGGGTAGAGTGCGGTTCCACCGTCAGAGCGCTGAAGCCGAACTCGTTCATGTCGTCTTCCACTTTCTTGATCTTCGGCGCCCTCTTCGGCAGTGGGATAGGCGACTTCAGCACCTTGTGCGTCGGGTCGCGCACATCGCTCATGCGGCGTTCCACCTCATCCGGCGTCGCCGCAGGAATGCGGTCATTCGCGGCAGAGATAAACTGCATGCGCACATCATCCAGGTGGATGGGGCGGTCGCTGGCGTTGGTTACGATAATGCGCACGATCATCAGGTCGTTCTGCAGGTAATTCGCACGCAGAAAGCCGGTGCGTTCCGGCGTGTCAAACGGGTCAGCGGCAATGCTGACCCGTTCTTGCGGATGCGCGTCCACCTCGGGATAGGCTGAGGCCGGCAACGCCTTGGGCGGCTTACTCGCCACCGCTGTGCCGCCGCACAGCAGCATCACTGCCAGCAGAAATACAATTGGTCGCTTCATCGCTGTACGATTATCTTCTGTCTTAAGATGAAACGTAAAGGCAGGCAACCGTGAGGTAGTGTCCTATGTAGCTTTTGGGATGATCCCAGTTTAGTTTGGGTAGGGGCACGGCTTAGTTGTTGGGATTCAAGTTTTGGGCAGCGGGCACGGTTTAGTTGTTGGGATTCAAGTTTTGGGCAGGGAGCACGGTTTAGTTGGGATTAAGCCCCCGGCTTCAGCCGGGGGAGTGCAGGCTTTAGCCTGCACGGAAGCCGTATAAATTTGAAAAGGGACTTTAGTCCCGGAGATACTGCAATCTTCAAATTAGGACGCTACCAGCTGCGAAAGGAGCCGGGTGAGCCTCTGGATCTTGTATAGCTTCGCGCTTGCGCTCGCTCTTGTGCTGGGCTCGCCCTTCTGGCTCGTGCGCATGCTCACGACGGGAAAGTATCGCGAAGGCCTGGCGCAGCGTCTCGGTTTCGTGCCTCCGGCCCTGCGCCGCTTGGCCCGTGGCCGCCGCACCATCTGGCTGCACGCCGTCTCCGTGGGCGAGATCATCGCCGCCGCTCGCCTCGTTGCTGAACTGGAAGAGGCGCTGCCGGGCCACCTCATTTGCATCTCCACCACCACGCGCACCGGGCAGGCTCTCGCGCGGCAACGCTTCGGCGCGGAACGCGTCTTCTACTATCCGCTGGATTTTGCCTGGATGGTGCGCCGTTACCTTGACGCCCTCGCGCCCGGAATGGTGGTGCTGGTTGAGGCCGAGTTCTGGCCTAACCTACTCCTGCAATGCGCGCGCAGACAGATTCCCGTGGCCGTGGTCAACGCTCGCATCTCTGACCGTTCGCTGCCGCGCTATCGCAAGCTGCGTCGGCTGTGGCGTCCTCTGCTGCAGCACGTCACCCTCTTCTGCGCGCAGAGTGAGGAAGATGCTGATCGCCTGCGCATCATCGGTGCGCCGCCCAAGCGCGTTCGCGATCTCGGCAACCTCAAATTCGATGTTCGTCCCGTGGCAGCAGAAGATGGTATTGCTTCCACGCTGCGCGCTCAGCTTGCGCCCGATGCCCGCGTTCTCGTCTGCGGTAGCACCCTCGAAGGCGAAGAGGCCGCCCTGCTTGGCTGTCTGCCCGCGCTCATCGCCGCCGTGCCCGGTCTGGTCTGCGTCCTCGCGCCGCGTCATCCTGAGCGTTTCGCCGGTGTCGCGCAACTGCTCACGCAGCGTGCTGTGCCCTTCATCCTGCGTTCGCAATGGTCTTCGCAGCCCATTCCGCCGGGCAGCGTCTTCCTGCTGGATTCTGTCGGCGAACTCGCCTCCATCTATTCGCTCGCCGATGTTGCATTCGTTGGCGGCAGTCTGGTCGCTGCCGGAGGCCACAACCCGCTGGAGCCCGCCCAGTTCGCTGTCCCCGTTGTCATGGGCGAGTCGTTTGAAAACTTCCGTGGCATCGTCGCCTCCATGCGCATCGCTGATGCCATTGAGATCGTCTCGCGACAGACCCTGTGCTCCACGCTGCTTGCTCTGCTCTCTGACCCCGCCCGCGCCGCGGCGCTCGGCGAAGCTGGCCAGCGCGTCTTCCTTGCAGAAGCTGGTGCCACGGAGCGCACTGTGGATGCTTTGCTTCCCCTGTTACAGCGGGGGCAGCCATGAGCTCCCGCCGCGCCTTGCTTCCACTCACGCCGCTCTATGCCGCCGCTCTCGCGGCAAAGAACGCGCTCTACGCTACGGGTATTCTTCGCCCGAAGAAACTCGCGCAGCCCGTCATCAGCGTGGGCAATCTTTCCACCGGTGGTTCCGGCAAGACGCCCTTTATACTCGCGCTCAGCGAACTGCTCGCCGCCGCAGGCTGGCAAGCCGACGTGCTCACCCGCGGCTATGGCCGCCTCAACTCTGAAATCGCCAGGGTCGATCCCGAAGGCACGGCCACGCAGTTCGGCGATGAGCCTCTGTTGCTCGCCCGTGCTGGCCTGCCCGTCTACGTCGGCGCCAGCCGCTACCGCGCCGGGCTGCTCGCGGAAGCGCAACCGGCGGCAGGGAAGCAGGTTCACCTGCTTGACGATGGCATGCAGCACCGCAAGCTCGCGCGTCAGGTAGAGATTGTGCTTCTGCTGAAGGCGGACTTCGACGACGCCCTTCTGCCCTCCGGCAATCTCCGCGAGCCGCTCTCCGCGCTGCACCGTGCTGACATTATCGTGCTGCGCGCAGAAGACTCCGCCCTCGAATCTCGTGTGCGCACCCTGCTCGGCCCCAGGCGCAATCCCATCTTCTGGCGTGTGCAGCGCTCCCTCAAGCTCCGTACCCTGGCGGGCGAGCCTGCTGCCATACCGCAGCGTGCACTGGCTTTCTGCGCTCTCGCCCGCCCGGCTGCTTTTCTTAGTTCACTCCGTGACGCCGGATGCATACCCTTTTCTCTGGCCGCTGCCCGCGACCATCACATCTACACCCCTCGCGATATGCAGTCTCTCGCCGCCCGCGCCATTTCGCAGAATGCTGACGCCTTGATCACCACGGCAAAGGATGCCTGCAAGCTGTCGCCTGTGTTGCTGGCAACCCTTACCAACGATGTCCCCGTGCTGGTCGCTGACCTGATCACCACCATCCACGATCAGCCCACAGCGACAGCCCAATTGCTTGCCTTGCTCACTGGCAATATGCCCTCAGCGTGAGAAGATTGTACCGATGCTACCCCCCCCATCCATCGCACCCGCTCCCCGCATCCTCATCGTGCGCATCGGTGCCATGGGCGATGTTCTGCACGCCCTGCCTGCGGTCGCTGCTCTGCGCGATCGTCTGCCCGCCGCGCACATCGGCTGGGCAATTGAGCCCCGCTGGGCATCGCTGCTCTCCGCGCAGACGCAGGCTGGCGCGCTTTTGGTGGACCGCATTCATCTCGTCCCGGTACGCGAATGGAAGGCCGCGCCTGTCAGCTCTGCCACCGCGCACAGCATCCTCGCCCTGCGCCGCGAACTTCGCGCCGCGCACTACGACGTCGCGGTTGACCTGCAGGGAACCATCCGCTCCTCCATCATCGGCCGTCTCGCTGGCGCTCGCGTCTTTGCCGGATCATCTCGGCCCCGCGAAGCCCTCGCTGGCCTGCTCTATTCGCAGCGGGTTCCGCTCACCCAGCCCCACGTCGTGCAGCAGGCCTGTGAAATTCTCGGCGCCGCCACCGGTCATGCGCTCACCCCGGCCGATCCCATCCTTCTGCGGGATACTGCCGCTGAAGCCTGGTGCAACCACCTGTTCTCCACTCTGCCCCAGCCTGCGCGGCCCATCGTGGTCTTCTCCGTGGGTGGTGGCTGGGGCGCAAAACGCTGGCCGCCGGAGCGCTACGGAGCGCTCGCTGCCGCGCTCCACGCGCAGGGCTACACCATCCTCGTTGCCGCCTCCTCCGCTGCCGATGAACTCGCCCTGCGTGTCGTCGCCTCCTCCGGTGGCGCTGCTGCAATCGCTGTCTCTGATCTGCCGCAGCTTGCCGCGCTCCTGCGCCGGGCTGCCCTCTGCATCGGCGCAGACACCGGGCCCCTGCACCTCGCCGCCGCGCTCGGCACCCCTGTGGTGGGCATCTACGGCCCTACTGACCCCGCTCGCAATGGCCCCTTCACCCCCTACGCGCGCATCCTGCGCAACCCGCGCTCCGTTACCAGCCATAGTCGCGTCCAGCAGACTGAGGCTGGTCTGCTGAGCATTCCTGTAGCAGACGTAATACACTCGGCGATGGAACTGCTGCACGCCGCAGCCCCTGAGAGCGAATGAATCCTGCAACCGGCAAGAAGACAACCTGGCAGCGCATAGCCCGCCGAATTCGTGTCCCCCTGGGCTTCGTTTTTGCGGCGCTGTTCCTCTGGCGCGCCAATCCCACCCGTACCACCCTGCTTTGGAGCCTGCTGCTCGTGTTCCCCGGCCTGTGGCTCCGCGCCTACGCCTCCGGCTACGTCAAGAAGAACTCTGAGCTCGCCGTTACCGGCCCGTACGCCTACACCCGCAATCCGCTCTATCTTGGCTCCATGCTCATGGCCTTCGGCTTCGCCGCCGCCTCCCGCCGCTGGGAGATTCTGGTCATTCTCGCCGCCCTCTTTTTTGCCATCTACCTGCCCACCATCTTCTCGGAAGAGGAGTTCCTTCGCGGAGCCTTTCCCGGCTTCGCGGAATACGCCGCCCGCGTACCCCGTCTGTTCCCGCGCCTCACCCCGGCGCGCTCCCCACACTCTGAGTCTGGTGCCTTCTCCAGCGCGCTTTACCTGCGCCACCGCGAGTACAATGCTCTTATGGGGGTTGCCGCGCTCTATGCCGCGCTTGCCCTACGAATGTTCTTTGCCGCCCGCTAGTTTTACGGGCGCATTTGCGTAATTGGAGTCGGGACTAAGCCATTTGAATTTCAACGCGTTCAACCGCCGATGGGCCTTCCGTGCCCTTGTTACCTCTCTGGCCGCGCTGCCTTTCCTTGCCGCCCACGCGCAGCAACTGCCCACCCTGCCGCCGCCACCTCCCGGCTATGTCTTTCCCGTGCACCAGACCCTTACCTTCAATGTGGATTGGCGTGTCTTCTCCGCCGGTACCGCGGTCTTTCATCTGGAGAGTCAGGGCGGCACAGAGAAGGTCACCGCTTCCGCTGACACCATCGGCGCAGTGAACATGCTTTTTCCCGTCGAAGACCGCTTCCAGTCCGTCTTTGACACGCGTACCGGTTGCTCCGTCAGCTTCAACAAGCAGATCGTGGAAGGCCGCCGCAAGATCAACAGCGACCTGCAATTCAACTACTCCGCCGGCAAACAGTTCCAGACTGAGAAGAACGTAGTGAAGGGAACCTCCCGGCAGACTGAGACTCCCATCCCCCCCTGCGTGACAGATTCACTCTCCGCCATCTTCTACGCCGGCTCTCAGAGTCTCGGCCAGGGACAGAGCATCAGCTTCCCCTTGGGCGATGCTTTGCGCACCGTCCCCGTCACCATGAAGGTCCTCGGCCACGAAGAGATCAAGACGCCCGCAGGCACCTTCCAGACCGTCCGCGTCCAGCCCACGGCTGACAAAGGCGTAGTCAAGAGCCGTGGCAATATCGTGGTCTGGTACACCGACGATCCCCGCCACATTCCCGTGCAGATGCGCGCCTTCCTCTTCTGGGGAAGCATTACCTTTCACCTGCAATCAATTGAAAATAAATAATTTATAGATCCTCATCTCCCGCGTCCTCTTTTGTTTGTCCTCCCGCAGCCCTTCTTGATTTGTCCTCCGCAACCCTCTTGATTTGTCATTCTGAGCCGCAGGCGAAGAATCTGCTTCTGCTTTCGCTGTTTTTTGTTTGTCATCCCGTAGCGTCGCGGAGGGATCTGCTTCTGTCTTTTTTCCCGTTGTCATACCGAGCGAAGTCGAGAGACCTGCTTCTGTTTTTGTTTGTCATCCTCGAGCGAAGCGAAGGATCTCAAAAGCTCATCGCGACACAACGCCGGGTGGCCCATCCTTTGCAGCTTCATCGCAAAGGGTGGGTTATTCGCGCAGGGCGCGAACCGCTCCTGCCCATCTCCCCACTACCACCACTCTCCACCTGCCGTCATTCCGGCCGAAGCGCAGCGGACTTGCTTTTGCTCTTGCTGTTGCTGTTGTTCTTGTTTTACCCGCCGTCATTCCTACCGAAGCATCGCGGCACGTTGGGTAATCCGGGGACAGCATACATATTCCCCTTCTTGCAGCATTCGCGCTCCGCGCGAACTCGTTGTGTTAAGCCCCCGGTTTCAACCGGGGGAAGCAGGGCTTCAGCCCTGCTGAAAACAAGCCGCGCCCTGAGGCGCGCTCTTTGCTGCCGCAGGCATGAGCGAAGCCGCAGGCGCAGCGGGCCTCTCTCTCCACTCGCACCCATACCGCAGTACGGACCCCGTGGCGCCCGCAAGCCTCCCCAATCTGTCCGTGCAATCACCGCGCTCTATCCGTGAACTGTCCACAAAACGTCCATGAAAAAACGCGAAAAACCAACATTTCTCCGCGCAATTTGGCGTACTTTCCTCTCTAGGTAATCCGGGGTAATCCGGGGACAGCATACGGTAATCCGGGGTAGGTAATCCGAGGTAATCCGGGGACAGCATACATATTCCCCTTCTTGCAGCATTCGCGCCCCGCGCGAACTCGTTTTGCTTAAGCCCCCGGCTTCAGCCGGGGGAAGCCGGGCTTCAGCCCCGCTGAAAACAAGCCCGCGCCGTCAGGCGCGCACCCTGCTGCCGCAGGCTACAGCGGAGCAGCAGGCGCAGCGAGCCTTTTCTCTCCGCTGCCCCCAAATCACCCCGTTCACCCCAACGCTCCCCAATCACCTCCGCAATTCGTCCACACTCCTCCCCGATTGCTCCCCAATCCATCCACGAAAAACTGCGCACTTATCCCGCGCCGCCCCCAAATTTTCGCGCGGTTTGGCGTACTTTCCTCTCCAAATCACTACAATTAAACACATGGGCACTTCCTCACACCCTTGAGGAAGTGCCCATAACTACAACAAAACAAGATATTTACCCGTAAATATCTTGTTTCCAAATATTTAGCGCAAATCGCCTTAGCTATATAGCTGAAAACAAGATATTTAGCATTTCAGGTGGGGGAGGGGGTACCGGTAGCTTAGTGTAGGCGAAACCGTTCGCGCATCAGCCGCTGGAAACGCGGCTTGTAGATGAGGTCATACGCCAGTTCTTTATCTGGAAACAGGCTCAGCGCGGCGCGCCGGCTGTCTGCGATCATCTGGCTGGCGTCGTCCACTGAAACGCTGCCATCCTGCGCGATGACCTGCATCACCATGTTCATCATCATCTGCAGGCGGCGCAGCTTCTGGTCTTCGGTCAACTCCGGCGTTGCGCCGGGATTACTGCCGTTGCTCTCTGCTGCGTCCATGCTGCCTCCAGTCGCGCCCTATGGTGGATTAGATGCATAGCTGCTGCTGGCCCGGATTCTCCCGCCCGCGTCCAGCAGAAACGTGGATATGCCCATCCTATCCGTTCGGTAGAGCGGCGTATGAGAATTCGCAAATTCGTCCACCACTTCCATTCGCGGATGTCCAAACGGATTGTGTCTTCCACAGGAGATTGCCGCCTCCACCGGCGCTGCTGCCGCCAGAAATTCTGGTGTGCTCGAGCTGCGGCTGCCGTGGTGTCCCACCTTCAGCAGCGTCACCGGGTGCACCAGCCCAGCGGCCAGCATCGCTCGCTCGCTCGGTGCTTCCGCATCGCCCTCCAGTAGGGCAGAGGCATGGCCATACTGCACCTCCAGCACCAGCGAGTCGTTATTCATCGCCTTCTCTCCGGGCACATAGTCCCGTTGCGGCGCCAGCACTTCTATCTCCGTGCTGTCGAAGGCGAAGCTGTCTCCTGCCGCAAACCGCCGCACCGTGATGTGCAGCGCCGCTGCCTCGTCCAGCAGCGCGCGATACGCCGGAGTCATCGGGTTGATGCCCACCCACAGTTCGCGCGGACGGAAGTTCCGCAGCACTGAGGCCATGCCCCCGATGTGATCGCTATGCGCATGGGTCAGCGCCACCGCATCCAGCCGCCGGATGCGCCGCGACCACAGGTAAGGTGAGACCACCTCTTCGCCAATGTCCACGCTGCTCTGCGCAAACGGCCCGCCGATCGGTCCCCCGGCATCCACCAGCAGCGTGCGCCCCTGCGGAGAAACCACCAGCAGCGAATCCCCCTGGCCCACATCGATGGTGGTGACCTCCAGCGCTCCCTGCGTGGTGTGCGCCGGCCACGGCCACAGCAGCAGCACCGCAGCCAGCGGTAGCGCCGCCATTCCGGCCAGCAGCCACCTGCGCCGTCTCCGCACCGCCCAGATCGCGAACGCCCACAACAGGCACACCGCCGTAATCACCACCGGCCCCGGCGAAGGCATCCGCAGGTCTGCCACCGCCAGATGGCTGACGCGGCCAATCACGAACGTGATGCCGTGCAGCATCGCCGCTGTCGCACCCCCCGGCAGGGATGCCAGCGCCGGATGCACCAGCGCCAGCACAAACGTCAGCATCCCCGCCGGCACCATTACGCTCACCAGCGGAATGCTGAGCAGGTTAGCCGGAATCGCCAGTACCGTAGCGCGATGAAAGTAGACCGCCATCGGCAGCATCATCAGAAACTCCGCCACCATGCCGATCAGGCACAGCTCCGCCGCCCAAAAAAAGAGCCGCGCCACCAATGCTGGTAGCCGCCGTGCCCGCCTTCCCAGCACCGGCTCCAGATGTAGCCCCAGCAGCCGCAGCATCACCCTGAACTGTGCCACTTTGGGCGGCAGAGTCACGTCCAGCTCCACCGCCTCAATCTGCCGTGCCCCCCGTGCGTATGGCATAAAGCTCCGCTCGCCCAGCGGCACGGCAATACCGCCAATGGCGAGCAGCGCCAGAAACGTCATCTGAAAGCTGGCATCGAACAGGCTCCGCGGCGCCAGTGCCAGTACCGCCAGAGCAGCCATGCCCAGCGCATTCAGCACATTGCGTTCCCGCCACAGTAACCGTGCCGCAAAAAAGATTGCGGCCATTCCCAGCGCGCGCTGCACCGGCACGCCCCACCCGGTCAGCACGGCATATCCCAGCGCCAACGTAAGCGTAATGACGGTATTCGCGGGCAGTGGCACGCGCAACCACCGCAGTAGCAGGAACAGCAATCCCGCCACCACGCCAAGATGCAGCCCCGAGACCACAAACAGGTGGAACGATCCCGTTCGTTCGAAGCCGGTCCGTAGCGTGCGGTCCAGCCGTGAGCGGTCGCCGAAGAGCATCGCGTTCAGCATGCCCGCATCCTCCGGTGTCAGTCGCAGTGCAGGTGGCAGCCGCAGGTTGGCGGCCGATGCTTCATAAGCGAACATCCTCTTCGCCGCCCACTGTTGCGCGGCCATCACCCGGCAATGCAGCGTTGCATGCGCGGCAGGGAACACCTGCACTTTGCCTGCGGCCAGGCTCGCATGCGCGCCAACGCCCTGAGTCAGCAGGTAATCCGCATAGTTCCAAACGCCAGGATCATAGAAGCGCGGCGGTGCGCGCAGTTGCATCGGCGCCAGGATGCGGTCACCACAGTGCAGTACCGGCAACGCTGCGTCGTTCGCCACGCTCTCATCGCCAGCGTCGTAGGTTGTAAGGGCGAAGTCCGCTTCCGGCGCCCCGGTGCGTTTGCTGCGCTCACTGCTGCCGTCAAAGACCGTGATTCGCACGCCGCCGCTCACTGGCTGCATATGCGTGGTGTCGGGCTCCACATCCTCCACTGCATCCACGGCAATGTCCGTGGTCTCCATCCCCGCTTCAGAGTAGCCATGTGGCTGCGTCAGCGGCCTCCCACTGCGCACCACCACGCCGGAGACGTTACGGCTCAGTCCATCGGCGTAGCTCAGCAGATTTGTCTGCGGAGCCGGCATCGGTTGCAGCTCTGTGCACCATACCCCCACGCAGATCCACACCGCCGCCACCGGCATCCATGCAATGCGCAGTGCGTGCCGCCACGCCAGCCATGTCAGCCCGGCGCACAGCAGCGTTGCCGCCAGCAGAATGATGGGCGGGTGCCACACCCGCAGTGCCAGCAGAATCCCCAGCGCAAAGCTTGCCGCAGCCAGCAGTGCGGGCATCCGCGACAGGCTCACCGGCTCCACGTGATGCGTATGCCGCGTTGCGCGCAGAACCTTTCCGGCATGTTTGGTATCGCTTTGGCCCCGGGCAGAATCTTGCATCAACGTTCGTTTCGCTTGTTCGCCGGGGATGCGATTCAGTTGTTGCGCAGTACCGTCACGGTTTCCATGTGAAAGGTCTGCGGAAATAGATCCACCATATGCATCGCCTGCACGTGGTAGCCGGATTCTATCAGCCCGGCTATGTCGCGCGAGAGCGTCACCGGATCGCAGGAGACATACACCATCTCCTGCGCGCCTACCTGTGCTAGTAACTCGCAAACTGCCGCGCCCAACCCGGCTCGCGGCGGGTCCAGCACGATCAATTGTGGTGGCTTCTTGCTGGAGGGCGCAGCCGTGCGCCGTAAAAAGTCCAGCGTTGTGCTCTCAATGGCCCGATGCTGTTCGCCCGCCAGTGCCAGGTTGTGTTGCAGATCGCGCACCGCGGGTACCGCGGATTCCACCGCAACCACTCGCGCAAACGTCCCCGCCAGCGCCCGCGAAAATAACCCCGCGCCGGCATACAAATCCCACACCAGGGCGCCGCTGCACTCCCGCGTAGCCAGCTCCACCAGCTCTGCCGCCAGAAAGCGATTGACCTGGAAGAATGCGCCCCGGCTCACGCGGTAACTATGCGCTCCAACCGTGCAATTCAGCGCTTCTGCACCCCACCCTGCCAGTTCTCGCGGCGGTGCCGTCGGGTCGCCTGCCTGCTCGTACACGCCGGTGCCAGCCAACTCCGGCAGCACCTTCTGCAGTCGCTCCATCGCCGCAACGAACTCTGTTGCGCTTGCTGCTGTAGCAGGCTTCATCAAGATAGCAACCTGCAGTGCACTCTCCGCCGCATCGCAGAAAAACTCCGCATCGAGCGCGTTGTCTGCCCACGCCGCATCAGTGAGCGCATCGCACAACGCCTTAGCCGCGCGCACCAGCAGCGGCGCAGCAACAGGGCACTCATCCACGGCAAATACCGTATGCGAACGCCGTTGTTTGTAACCCAGTTGCAGCCTGCCAGATGTGCGCAGAAAGTGCATGCGGATGCGGTTGCGATACGCCCATGGTTCGGCGTGGTGCACGCTGATCTCCGGCGGCGTTACGCCCGCGCGCAGCATCGTCTCGCGCAGAATATCCCGTTTCATCGTCAGCTGCACTGCATAGGCCGCATGTTGATAGCTGCAGCCGCCGCACACGCCAAAGTGCTTGCACGCCGCCGCCGTTCGCTCCGTCGAAGCCTCTCGTATCGCGGTCACGTCAGCTTCCGCCACGCCGCGTTTGTTGCCGCGAACCCGCGCTTCCACCAGTTCGCCCGGCAGGGTCAGCGGTACGAATACAGCTTTGCCGTCCGGCAGTCGCGCCAGCCCAGCTCCGCCGTACACCGCCTTCTCAATGCGCAGCGGGATAGCTTTGTTCTCCGGAATGTGTTCCGTGGGATTATTCATCCGTGGCTCATGTAGAAGAGGCTTAGCCGCGGCAGCTTGCGCGATTCCATTAGCCGCTTGTGCAGAAACTGTTGCTCGATTTGCCGTATCTGCACTGCCTGCATGCGGCTGCGGTATGGTGCCAGTTCGCGTGCCGCCTGCTCGCGTAGTTGCACTAGCTCCTGCTCCGGTGCGGCGGTCATCAGTGCCGCGAATATCTTCTCTTCCAGCACTGTCAGGTTGCGGTCCAGGTCTTCCAGCGGAGTAGTTGGTGCAGCGCGCAGTTCTTCTGCCAGGGTGTGCAGTCGCACTGCAGTTTCGCGCAGCACGGCCTCGCCAGTTGATTGCGCCGCACTCTCCAGCGCTGCAGCATTGCTCTCCAGAAATTTTGCGACCGGCTCGGCTTCAAAGCCGCTCGGCTGCGCTTCCTTCGCCGGTGCAGCCGAGCCAATTGCAGCCTCCGCCATCTGTTCGGCAGCGGCCATCACTTCCTGCGAACACCACGCCAGCGAATTCACCTTCTGCAGCCGGCTCTTGGTGCGCAATGCTCGTGCATCGTACTTATCGAATGCGGAATCGATGCCGCGCAGGGCAGCCGCCAGCGGCACTCCTGCCTCGCGCCATGCTTCAATCAGCGCCCAGTCCAGCGTGGAGAGCAGCAACAGCTGGCCGCGCCGCTGCATGAACCGTTCTTCGATTTCGGTGAAGTAATTAAAATAATTCTGCAATGGTTGCGCTCGTCTCTTGCGTTGAGATTTTACGCGTGTGCCGGCGGCGCTGCGGCCGTTCGTTTGCGCGCCCGCTCGACGTTGCGCTCGTAGATGATGCGCAGGCCGGTCAGCGTCAGCATGGAATCCACCTCGTGCAAATACTTTGATCCGCTGGCAATCAGCTTTGACATGCCGCCCGTCGCCACCAGCTTCGTCTCCGGGCCCAGCTCCGCGATCAGCCGCTCCAGGATGCCGTCCACCAGGCCGATGTAGCCGTAGTACAGACCGATTTGGATGTTGTCCGTCGTGGACGTGCCGATGATCTTTGCTGGCCGTTTCACATCCACGCGCGGCAGCCGTGCAGCATGCTCAAATAATGCCTCTGCGGCAATGCCAAGCCCCGGTGCAATCGCTCCGCCAATGAATTCGCCCTTTTTAGAAATCACGTCAAATGTCGTCGCCGTGCCCATATCCACCACAATGCATGGTCCGCCAAAGCGTTCGAATGCGGCGATGCAGTTCACAATGCGGTCTGCGCCCACCTCGGATGGATTGTCCACCAGCACCGGCAGTCCGGTCTTCACGCCGGGCTCTACGAAGAGCGGCTTGATGTGGAAGTAGCGCTCGCAAACCTGCCGTAGTGCGGAATCGATCGGCGGCACTACGGACGAGATGATGATGGCATCCACCACGTCAATTGACATCTTCCGTAGCGCAAACAGGTCGCGGAAGAGCATGCCGTATTCATCGGTTGTCTGAATGTGGGATGTGGTGATGCGCCAGTCGGCGATAAGTTCTGTGGGAACGTCCGGACTGGTCTTGTACAGCGCAAGAACGGTATTGGTATTGCCTACATCGAGTGCCAGTAGCATAGCGCCTTCCTGCCTCGTCTTTCTTTCAATTGATTTCGCGTACTCCGCCGGAGAGCACCAGGCGCTCCGAATCGTTCTCCGTTCGGATGCGCAGAAAACCGTGTGCATCCAGCCCGTCGGTAGTACCAGTATATCCGCCTGCATCCTCTACGTGGACGCGCTTGCCCCGCACCCATGATGACGCCGCCGCAAACCGCTCCAGTATCTCGCTTCCGGCTTCCAACTCTGCCACTTCCTGCACCATATTGCGCAGCAGCGCTGCCAGCAGCCGTTGCATATTCTGCGGCGTTCCCGTCTCAATGCGCAGTGATGTCGCCAAGTGGCGCAGCTCTTCGGGGAATGCATCATGGTTCACGTTGATGCCCACGCCGATAACAACATGGCGGAAGCGTTCTCCGTCGCCGCCCATCGCAGTCTCTACCAGGATGCCGCCCACCTTCTTGCCGTCCAGCATCAGATCGTTGGGCCAGCGAATGTCTGCCTGTAATCCACTTACTGTAGCGATTGCCGCCTGGGCCGCCAGTCCGGTAGCGAGTGAAATCTTTAGTGCTGCCGTCGGGGATATCACGGGCCGTAGCAACACGCTGGCATACAGCCCCGCGCCTGCGGGCGAGTGCCACGCATGCCCGCCCCGTCCGCGCCCTGAGGTCTGTTCTTCCGCAAAATAAACTGAGCCGGAAGCAGCGCCCGCCTGTGCTGCTTCCAGGGCCGCCGCATTCGTGGAATCAATGACGGGGAAGTGATGCAGGTGCCCGTGCAGAATGCTGCCGCGCATGGCTTCGTTCAGCGCAGCCATGTCGTAGAGCGCCATGGTCAGCGCTCAGCCACGATCTTCATGCTGAGATCGACTGCGCTGGTCGAATGCGTCAGCGCGCCCACTGAGATGAAGTCCACGCCTGCCAGCGCGTACTTGCGCACCGTCTTCAGGTTCATGTTGCCTGAGGCCTCGATCGTCGCCTTCGGTGACTGCTTGCGGATCTGCTTCACGGCCTTCCGCACCTGGTGCGGCGTCATGTTGTCCAGCAGCAGACTCTCCGCGCCGCCCTCCAGCGCCTGGTCCAGTTCCACCTGCGAACGCACCTCAACCTGTACCGTTTGTCCTGGCTTATGGCCTTCCAGCGCAGCCGCCAGCACTTTGGGAAGACCCCCGCCCAGCGAGATGTGGTTGTTCTTGATCAGAATGCCGTCTTGCAGATCCAGCCGGTGGTTTACGCCGCCGCCGCAACACACAGCGTACTTATCCAGGCTGCGCAGTCCGGGAATAGTCTTGCGCGTATCCAGTATCTTCGTCTTCGTTGCAGACACTGCCTTCACATAGGAATTGGTCAGCGTGGCAATGCCGCACATGCGCTGCAGCAGGTTCAGTATGACGCGCTCGCACGAAAGTATGGTGCGAGCATTGGCACGGATCACGGCGATGGACTGCCCCTTCTTGATGCGTACGCCGTCGAAAATCTCCGGATGGCTTACCACCTGGTGCCGGCTGCTCGGCTTCGGATCCAGCTTGGCGAACAGGTCCAGGAATGCCGTGACGCAACCCAGTCCTGCGAGAATGCAATCTTCCTTCGCCACAATGGTCGCGCTGGCGCGCAGCTTCGGGTCCACAGTCAGCGCAGTGGTCACGTCGTGCGTTGTCTTGTCTTCCTGCAGCGCTGCTTCAAGAATTGTCTGGATGCGCCGGCTTTTCCACTCCATGTGTTTGTTCCTTAGGAAGTAAGTCCTTTCATCGTAAACCCAGCGGAGGCTCTTGCAAAAACTCTGTGCGATATGCGACCGCAACCGTTGGCAGCCGTCTGCCGCGGATGATATCGTCGCCCTAATGCAACCCATGATTGTTACTGTTCAACAGCACATCCTTGAGGAGCAACGCAAGCGCTCCGACGCGACCGGAACCTTCTCCTGGCTTCTCTCTGGCATCACGCTCGCCGCCAAAATGGTGGAAGCCAAGATCCGCCGGGCCGGCCTGCTGGATGTCCTTGGATCGCTCGGTCAGGAGAATGTGCAGGGCGAAACCCAGCAGAAGCTGGATGTCTATGCCAACCAGGCCCTGTTGCATTGCCTCGGCGTGCGCGACAGCGTTGCCGCCCTCGTCTCCGAAGAGAATGAAGAGCCTGTGGTCTTTGACCGCGACGGCAAGAGCGGCCGCTACATCATCGTTTTCGATCCGTTGGATGGCTCGTCGAATATTGACGTGAACGTCAACGTCGGCACCATCTTTTCCATCTTCCGCCGCCCCGATAGCTCCGGCGACAAGCCGATGGACCTGAAGGCTGCCATGCTGCAGCCCGGCACCGAGCAGGTAGCCGCTGGCTACGTGGTCTACGGCCCCTCCACCGTGCTGGTTTACACCGCCGGCAACGGCGTCTTCGGCTTTACCCTCGATCACACCATTGGCGCCTTTGTGCTCAGCAGCGCCAACATGCGCATGCCGGAGTCCGGCCCCTACTACTCCGTCAATGAAGCGAATGTTGAGAGTTTTCCCGCGGAGTACCGTGACTATCTCGCCATGTTACGGAAAGGCGGCTTGGGCCGCACCTACAGCTCACGTTACATCGGCTCGCTGGTGGCAGATTTTCATCGCACCTTGCTCAAAGGCGGCGTCTTTCTCTATCCGCCCACCGCGAAACAGCCCGGTGGCAAACTCCGGCTGTTGTATGAAGCGAACCCGCTAGCCTTCATCGCCGAGCAGGCAGGCGGCCTCGCCATTGCAGGCAAGGGCCGCGTGCTGGATATCCAACCCTCCGGCATCCATCAGCGCACGCCGTTCGTCGTTGGCAGCCGTCAGGAAGTGGAAGCGCTGCAGTGCAGGCTCGCTTGTGAATAAGTAATTCGCTATGCGGAGGGAAGCGCGTCCAGCGCGTCCTTCGTTTTGTCGTAGAGCAGCTTGGTTTCGGCCTGCTGTTTCTTCAGGCCATCCACCACGCTCTGCGGCGCCTTTGCGAGAAAGGCTTCATTGCCCAGCTGACGCTTTGCGCCCGCCAGGCCTTTCTCATACTTCGCCAGGTCCTTGCTCAGCCGCTCTCGTTCCGCCGCGACATCGATCTTCCGCTCGTAGATCACCGCCACATCGAAGCTCGCGGTGCTGCGCGCATTGGTGCCGCTCAGCGGGGTATCGTCCACGCCAACGTCCGCGACGCGCGCCAGCCGTGCAAGCATCGCCTTATTTTCCAGGGCGAGCACATCTGCGCCCAGCGAAGAGTAGACCTCGATCGGCGCTGCTTCCTTCTCCGGTACAGCCAGATCCTTGCGTAGACCACGCACCGTCACGATCAGTTGTTGCAGTGTCTCCATATCAGCCACCGCTTCTGGATTCTGCTTCATCTGCGTTGCCTCTGGATACACCGTCAGCGCGATAGACTTCGCTGGCGGCTTGCCGTCGTACAGTGCCTGCCAAATCTCTTCCGTGATGAACGGCATGAACGGCGAGAGCATTCGCAGCGCGGCTTCAAACACCGCCAGCAGCGTGCGCAGCGCGGTTTCAGTCTCCGCCTTCTTCGTGTCATCGTCGAAGTTCAGCCTCAGCTTCACAATCTCCAGGTACCAGTCGCACAGCTCACCCCAGAAGAACTGGTAGACGAACGCCGCAGCCTCATCAAAGCGATACTCGCTCAGTGCGCGATGCACATCGGCTGCCGTTGCCGCCAGCCGCGAAACAATCCACTGCGCTTCAAGCGGCGCATCAGCAGCAGGCGTCAGTGCCGGGGCCAGTATGCCCAGGTCCACCGTGATGTCGGCTTCCTTCGCCCGTTCCACCTGCATGAAGACGAAGCGTGCCGAATTCCATATCTTATTGGCGAATGCGCGGTTGCCTTCGGTGCGGGCTTCGCTGAATGCGATGTCCGTGCCTGGCGATGCCATGCTGGCCAGCGTGAAGCGCACCGCATCCGTGCCAAACCGGCCAATGATGTCGATGGGATCAATCACGTTGCCCTTGGTCTTTGACATTTTCTGCCGGTCGGCATCGCGCACCAGCGCGTGGATGTATACCTCGCGGAACGGCACCGCATCCTTCAGCGTGCGCTGCGATCCGTCCGGCATCGGCAACTCCAGCATGAAGTGCGACCCCAGCATGATCATGCGCGCCACCCAGAAGAACAGGATGTCGAACCCCGTGACCAGCACATCCGTCGGGTAGAAAGCCGCAAGGTCGGTCGTCTGCTTTGGCCATCCGAAGACGGTGAAGGGAAGCAGTCCACTGGAGAACCACGTATCCAGTACGTCGGTCTCCTGCGTCAGCTCCGTTCCGCCGCATCCGCTGCAAGCCGTCGGCGTCTCGCGCGCCACTGTTACCTCCGGGCACTTGGCGCAATGCCATGCCGGAATCCGATGGCCCCACCACAACTGCCGCGACAGGCACCAATCGTGAATGTTCTTCATCCACTCGTCGTACGTCTTGCGATACTGTTCCGGCGTGAACCGTATGTGGCCCTCTTCCACCGCGCGGATCGCATCCGCTGCAATGGAATTGCCGCCGCGCTTCGGCGTCTTGTTCACTGCCAGGAACCACTGCTTGCTCAGCCTCGGCTCCACGATGGTCTTGCAGCGATCGCACTTGCCCACGGAGTTTGCATGTTCCTTCACCGCGACCAGCAGCCCCAGTGCTTCCAGGTCTTCCAGGATTCTCGTCCGTGCCTGGAAGCGTTCCAGCCCGGCATACACGCCGCCCACCTCGTTGATGTGCGCGCTCTCGTCCATCACATTGATGCTCGGCAGGTTGTGGCGCTGGCCTATGGCAAAGTCATTCGGATCGTGTGCAGGTGTTACCTTCACCGCGCCGGTGCCAAACTCCGGATTCGCCCACTCGTCCGTCACCACAGGAATTTCGCGGCCCGTCAGCGGCAGCTTCAGCATGCGCCCATGGAACTTCGTGTAGCGCTCGTCCTTCGGATTCACCGCAACCGCAACATCGCCCAGCATCGTCTCCGGTCGCGTTGTCGCCACTACGATGAAGCCATCACCGTCCGCTGCGTCGTAGCGAATCTCATACAGCTTGCCCTGCTGCTCTTCGTGGACGACCTCAAGATCGCTGATTGCCGTCTGGCAACGTGGGCACCAGTTCACGATGTACACGCCGCGGTAGATCAAGCCCTGCTCGTACAGGCGGACGAAGCTCTCGCGCACCGCGCCGGAGAGATTCTCGTCCATGGTGAAGTATTCGCGCGACCAGTCCACGCTCGCGCCCAGCCGCTTCATCTGGTCCAGGATGGCGCCGCCATAGTGGCGCTTCCACTCCCACACCCGTTCCACAAATGCCTCGCGTCCCAGCTCTTGCCGCTTCTTGCCTTCGCCCGCCAGCTGGCGCTCCACCATCATCTGCGTGGCAATGCCCGCATGGTCCGTTCCCGGAACCCACAGCGCAGTCTCGCCGCGCATGCGGTGCCAGCGCGTCAGAATGTCCATCTCCGTCTGGTTCAGCATGTGGCCCATGTGCAATCGGCCAGTTACATTTGGCGGAGGCAGAAGCTGGGTAAACCGCGCAGCGCCCGGTTCAGGCACCGTGGCATGGAATAGTTGCTCAGCGACCCAGTACTGGGCCCAGCGCTCTTCAATCGCTGTCGGATCGTAGGATTTCGTCAATTCCTGGGGCATGGTTGTCTTACGCCTTACGTAAAAAGCGGCAGGCATTGGCCGCCTGCCGCGGTTGATTCAGATGGAGCGAAACCCGCGCACAGCATCATGCGCCTTCGCGTTTAGAAGGGGTTCAGCTTGTCGATGCCCTTCTTCTTCTTGTGCTTGCTGCTGGACTCGGCTGACCCGTCATACGGCGTCTTCGGCTTCTTGCCGTCTGCTGCTGGGGTCTGTGGCGTTGCCGGCTGGCTGCCCGGCTTCACGTCGTTGATGGTCTCCGCTGCGTTTGCCGGTTTTTCTACCGGAGGAAGCGGCGTCGGGCCCGCTGCGCCGACCGGCTTCAATCCGCCGTTGGCGTTGGAATCGTCAGGGAAAGCCGTGCCGCCGGTAACCGGCGCGGAATCGCCCGGATGCTCCACCGTCACGCCAATCGAGTTGCCGCGTGTTCCTGCATTAGCAGGCGTAACCGGTACTGCCGTCATCACGGAGCCGTTGCCGCTGGAGTTTCCTGCGGTCGGTACATCCTGCAGCGAGAGCGGAGCAGGTGTAGTGTCCGCTGCCGGAGCATTCGCTGTTGCATCTGCCGCCGGTGTTGCTGCTGCGGCGGTCGTCGTGCTGTCAGAGCCTGTGCCACCGGGTACAGCGCCGGTGCCATGGTTGTTCGGATCCAGTACGCCGCGTACATCGGCAATATCCTGCTTCACAATCTTCGGTGCTGTAGTCACTGGCGGGTCGGCCATGGTCGGTTCACCCGCGCGTGCGGATGAGACTGTATCCGGCGTATGCACCACCAACAGCATGGCGCGGCGCTTCAGCGTGTAGGGTGCGCGGCTGTTCTCCAGCGCTTCGCTGGCTGCCTGCTGCTCCGCCGTAGGCTTGGGAACGGGATAGCCCAATGCCAGCAAACGGTCCTTGGCATCGTCCACGTGGGCTGCCGCGGCATACTCGGTGACCAGGCGGTCATAAGCTGCAGCGGCCTGGTCGTTGTAGATCTTCTCCAGGCGGCCTTTCGGTCCTTCGGGCAGGCGCATGGTGGCCACCATCTTGGCCTGCGCGGCATAGGCATCGCCCAGCCCCAGCAGCACGTCGTCCATGTGGCTGAAGAGCGGATAGGTATCGGCAATGGTCTGGTAGCGCGCAATGCCAGCGGCCCAGTTCTGGTGCGACTCGTAGAACTGCGCAATGTTGCTCTCGCGTGTGGCCAGTACCTCTTGCACTTCGCGCAGCTTCTGCTTTGCCTCGGGCACAAAGCTTGACTCCGGGAACTGCTGGATCATGTTGCGGTACTCTTCCTGCGCGCGGACGGCCTTAGTGTACTCGCGGTCGGGCCGGTCCATCTCGCGAAAGTAAATGTTAGCCACCTTCATCTGCGCTTCCGCAGCCTCAGGCTGGTTGGGGAAGAAGGTGATGAAGTCCTTGTACTCCTGCTCTGCCTGGGTCAGCGCAGCGGTGCCGCCTTCCTTGTACCAGGAGTCGCCGATGGCGAGCTTGGCGCGCATCTGGAACTGCGAATCCGGATAGGTATTGAGCAGCGTCTGCAGGTCCAGGCGCGCCACGTCGAAGTGGTTGTGCTGCAGGGCGAGCATCGCCTTGTCGAACAACTGCTTGTCCGGCAGATTCACATCCACACCGGCCAGCGGATTCAGCTTCTTCGCCTTCTTCTCGGCCTTCTTGGTGTCTTTTGACGCGGTGACTTTCTCTTCTTTCTTGTCCTCGCGGGTGGCGCGGTGCTTCTTCGCCGGCGCGGCGGGTTGCTGGGCCGCTGCCGCGGGCGCTGCCGTGTCGGTAGCGGGCGTGGCGGCATCCTGAGCAAAGGCGGGTGTCACACAGAGTGCAGCGGTGCACAGAACCAGCGTGGATGGAAGCAGACGGAAAGAGAAACGGCTCATATCACCTCAAAAAAATACTGCGCAGATGGAGCGCTTAGCGTTCGCTGCCACTCCAACCCCGGCCATACTCGTGTGCCGGTGCCTGCTTCTGTTATTTTAGCCGTTTCGCGGGGTTGGTGCGCGAAGCGAGGGAAGTGCTGGGGTTTCCGGTTTCGCTCAGGCCTTCTGCAGGGCAGCCGCCCGGGCTGTCGCCAGAAAATCAATGGCGTTCTGTTTCGTCTTGCCCGGCGAGAAGATCGCGCTCCCGGCCACCAGCAGTTCCGCTCCTGCTTCGACGACCGAACCCACTGTATTGTGAGCCACGCCGCCGTCCACCTCAATGCGGAAGTTCAGGTTCTGTTCCCGGCGCAGGCGCGCCAGATGGCGTATCTTGTCCAGCGACCGGGGAATAAAGCTCTGCCCGCCAAATCCCGGGTTCACGCTCATCACCAGCACATGGTGCACCATCGGCAGAATCTCCAGCAGCGAATCCACCGGCGTCGCCGGATTGATTACAACCCCCGGTTGCATGCCATGGCTCGCAATCAACTGCAGTGTGCGGTGCAGGTGCGGGCACACCTCCTGGTGTACGCTCACCCAGTCCGCCCCGGCATCTGCGAAGGCTGGAATTAGGGTGTCAGGATTGCTGACCATCAGGTGGCAATCCAGCGGCAGCTTCGTAGCAGCGCGTAGCGACTTTACCACCGGTGGCCCGATTGTCAGGTTCGGCACAAAGTGGCCGTCCATCACATCCACGTGCACTACAGTGCCGCCGCCTGAGGCCGCAATGGCGATCTCTTCGGCAAGCCGCGAAAAATCTGAAGCGAGTATCGAAAACGCAAGCTCAATCAACGGTGTTTCCCTCACTGGAATCTACTGAAATCTTAGCAGGCGCAGGCTCTCCCGGCGGGGTGTTCTGCGTCCCGGTACACACCCGCGAAACGCCCCGTAGCATCCGTCGCACCACCCGCCCGTCACCCGCCGTATCCGGCTCGCAGAAAAAGATCTCCCCCACCCTCTGCTTTGCAGGCCTGTAATACCAGCGGCGCAGCAGCGAAAGATGATCGCTCAGCGAAGCCATCTCGCTCTTCGGCATACTCTCTCCCGGTTTGCGCGGCGGCAATAGCTCTACCACTGTTCGCCGCAGCCGCTCTTCCGTAGTCTCAATCGGCGCAGCCAGCGCAGGATTTCCCGCCTCATCCAGCGGCACCGCCACCAGCATGTGTGGATGCGCAAACAGCGACGTCGATCCCGAATCCTCGTTGGCATGCTGCATGCCCAGCGTAGAGAAGCGCACTGGCCGCCCGCCCACAGGCTGAATGCATCCCATACGCACCCCAAATAGCGCCACGTCCAGGCACGGTGCGCCGTCCGGGCTGCCCGCCGCCGGTTGAATGATGACGGCATCCAACTGGTCCAGTGGCCGCACAATTTCCGGCGCAAGCTGAGCGATGGCCTTCACCTTTTGCGCCTGCGCATGCAGCGCCGCCGCCTGCTCAAACTCCATCAGCCCCGATGCCGCATCGCGCTCAGCAGCCAGCTTATCCAGCATGGATTCTCCTCGCGTCCGGAAGAACTCCAGCACTCCCTGCGCCTCCTGCTGGTAGCGCTCGTCCGTGCAGCCTTTGAAGCAGGGTGCCAGGCACATCTTCATCTCTGAATACACACAGCCGGGATGCGCCGGGTCCGGCTGCAACTCTTCGCTGCAGCGCCGCAGCTTGAAGAGGTTCAGCGTTTCGTTCAGCACACGGTCCGCCGCGGCGCGCGAAGGGAATGGCCCAAACAGCGAGCCCAGCGCCCGCGCCGAAAGCCGGTTGGTCACATAGGCGCGCGGGTAGGCATTCTCCATCGCGAAGCGCACAAAAAATGGCGTATGCATCCGCATCCGCTTGCGCGCTCCCTCGTGCCCGAAGTGCGCTGCATTGGCGTGGTACAGCGCCAGCAGCGATTCGAAGTCCGACCCGGTCACGGTGTACTCTACCCGCGCTACTTTCTCCCGTAGATTCAGCCGTTTCGTCGCCCCGGCAGGCGGCTGCAGCATGCGCCGGATGCGTCGCTGCAGGTTCGCCGCGCGCGTAAGATAGGGCTCCGCATCAGCCGCATGACCGCACAGCGCAAACACGCCCGGCCGCGCAGGAATCGCTGCCAGCAGCGCATCCGCGGTTGCCGGGTCAAACGGCACGGCATGGTCGAATTGGAAGTCTGGCGCTTTGGTTGGCGGCACGTCAGGATACCTGCAGCGCAATCAGACTAACAGCGACGCGCGCCCGGCTCCATGGGTCTGGCAATCTCGATCCGCTCCTCGTTCGAGCAAATCTCTGTTAACCGCATATGAAGTAAAACTTTGTAGTTTTACTTCATATGTGCTATTGTTCCCTCATGAGCGAGTCAAAAGGCGATCCCGGAGCGGCACAGGCATTCGCAATGGCCAGCGACCTTCGAATCCTGCTGGGCCAGCTGAAGCGTCGGCTGAGGGAAGAATCGCATCCCACCGGTCTTACCTGGTCTCAGATTGCCGTCCTTGGCCTCCTGGAGCGTGATGGGCCAGCAACGGTTACAACCCTTGCGAAAGCTGAGGGAGTGCGGCCGCAATCCTTGGGGGCCACCGTCTCCACCCTGGAGGAAGCAGGGCTTGTGACGGGAACGCCGGACCCCGCCGATGGCCGCCAAACCATCCTGTCGCTCACAGATGCCTGCCGGCAGCTGATCCAGACCAGCCGGGCAGCGCGCGAAGATTGGCTGTTCCGTGCTATCCGTGCCCGGCTTACACAGGCGGAACAGGATGAACTCGTGACCGCCGTCGCACTGCTCAAACGTCTGGTCGACGTCTAACAACCTTCTTCCCACCTCTAAAGGAGAGTTTCATGCCAGTAACCACTCTTGACCCAAAGACAGCGCTCATCGTCATAGATCTGCAAAAAGGCATCGTCGCAAGGGCCCCTGCAGACGCAATCCGCGAGGTCGTAGCGCATGCTAGCACCTTGGCAGATGCATTCCGCCGCCGCAGCTTGCCGGTGGTGCTCGTAAACGTCGCAGGTGGAGCGCCCGGTCGGACGCAGCAATCGCGCCAGCACGGCGAGTTTCCATCTGACTGGACTGATCTCATTCCCGAACTCAACCGGCAACCGGAAGATCACACCGTCACCAAGCACACGTGGGGAGCATTCACGCATACTGGCCTTGAGGATTACCTGAAGAAGCTAGCGGTCACGCAAGTCGTGATCGTTGGCGTCTCCACCAGCATCGGCGTCGAGTCCACTGCACGCCAGGCGCAGGAGTGCGGCTTCAACGTCACACTGGCGGTGGACGCTATGGCTGACACGAATCCCGACGCTCACCTCAACAGCGTCACGCGTATCTTCCCGCGCCTGGGTGAAACCGGAACAACGCAGGAGATCCTCGAGCTTCTCAAAAGGAGTGCATAAGATGGCATGGAACCATGCTGTCGCGTACTTCTTTGGCGGTGCCGTCCTTGCCAATGCTGTTCCTCATTTTGTGAGTGGAGTAATGGGGCGGCCGTTTCAAACGCCCTTCGCCTCGCCGCCCGGAAAGGGCCTTTCATCTTCGACGGTGAACGTGCTTTGGGGCGTATTCAATCTTGTGATTGGTTATATCCTCGTGTGCCGGGTTGGCGACTTCCATCTGCGTTCCACGCCGAATGTTGCCGTCTTCGGAGTGGGCATTCTTCTGATGAGCCTCGTGTCGGCTCGTGGTTTCGGACGGTTCCACGGCGGCAATCTATCTGGTAAGTAGTGAGCAGTCCAGTGAAAGGCACCTTCCGTTCTCTCAATAACTTTAACTACCGGGTCTGGGCCGGCGGGGCGCTTGTCTCCAACGTAGGCACGTGGATGCAGCGCATCGCCCAGGACTGGATCATCCTTACCCAACTCACACACCATAATGCGACGGCTGTCGGCGTGGTCATGGCGCTTCAGTTTGGTCCGCAGGTTCTTCTACTGCCCCTCACCGGTTTTGCCGCGGATCATCTCAACCGGCGCAAGCTCCTGATGATTACGCAGGGCGCTCAGGGCGTACTGGCCCTTGGCTTGGGTATTCTTACCGTCGCCGGCCTCGTTCATTTGTGGCACGTGTACGTGTTTGGATTTCTGCTTGGGTGCGTCACTGCGTTTGACTCTCCGGCGCGCCAGACATTTGTCTCCGAGCTGGTCGGCGAAACCGACCTGTCCAACGCGGTGGGATTGAATTCCACGTCGTTCAATGCTGCGCGCATGATCGGTCCCGCCGTGGCCGGAGTCCTCATCGCCGGGGTGGGCTGCGGTTGGGTGTTTCTGATCAACGCCGCGTCGTTTGCCGCCGTGCTCTGCTCGCTCGCCTTGCTTCGTGTTAAGGATCTCCATGTGAGCGATAAAGCCGTTCGGGCTCGAGGCAGCCTCGCGGAAGGATTTCGCTATGTCTGGAAACGGCCCGATCTGAAAGCCATACTTTTCATGCTCTTTCTGATTGGCACCTTTGGCCTCAACTTCCCAATCTTTATCTCCACCATGTCCGTCACGGTTTTTCACGCAGGAGCGGGCCAATTCGGCTTGCTAACGTCCATTATGGCGATTGGAACCATCACCGGCGCTCTTCTCGCCGCCCGGCGCGAGAAGCCGAGTATCGTGCACTTGATTGCCGGGACTGCAATGTTCGGATTCGGGGTGACGCTGGCTGCGATCATGCCGAACTACTGGCTCTTCGGCCTCGCTCTCATCGTCATTGGAGTGTCCGCTCAGACCATCACCACTTCAACGATCAGTCTGGTGCAGCTCTCCACTGAGCCCGTCATGCGTGGCCGCGTGATTGCAATCCTCCTCGCCATCGTCATGGGCGGCACCCCCTTGGGCGCGCCCATCGTTGGTCGGGTAGCGGATGCATTTGGCCCGCGCTGGGCGCTTGCCATCGGCGCGGCTTCGGGCTTTGCCGCAGCCTTGGCTGGGCTTTACTACCTCACCCGGCATTGCCGCCTGCGCGTGCGTCTTGACACTCTGCGCCTCCGCTTCACCCTTGAGGAGGACCTCGAAAACGAGAGTGAGTTGGGACTGTAAAGCAGATAAAACTCGCTTGCATTAGGATGGACGTGCGATGCGCGCGTCTTGCAGCATCAGGAAATGGTAGGAGTGCCGTGGCAAGAATTCTTTGCGTGGACGATGAGGCTGTGGCGTTACAACTGAAGTGCGCCATACTGGAGCGCGCCGGTCACACTGCCGTTGGTGCGCTCTCGGCGGAGCAGGCCATCGCCCAGCTTCAGGGCAGCGTCTTTGACGCTGTCGTCACCGACTGGCGGCTCGGTGAAGAGAGCGGCCGCGCCATCGTGCAGGCGGCCAAGTCCCACTCCAGTGTGCCCGTCGTAGTAGTCTCCGGTTTTGTGTCAGAGGCGTTTCGCGCAGCAGAACCCGCCGCCGATCTCTACCTGGAGAAGCCGGTCGATCCTGATGAGTTGCTCAAGATCATCACCGCGCTGCTCGAAGGGAAATCCTCCAGCGATCTGCCTCTCTAGACGCTCCGTGGCTGCTGTAGCTGGTTGCCTGCGCGCGTGGCCGCTTCAGCCAGCATGCGATGGTGGATGGTGAAGAGCGCCAGTTCCAGCCGGTCTGATACGCCGGTCTTGTCATAAATGCTGCGCAGATAGTTCTTGATTACCTGCTCCTTGGTGCCCAGCTGGTGCGCAATGTCTTTGTTTTTGCACCCCTGCACGATCAACGCCACAATCTGCATCTCTTTCGGCGTCAGCCGGTCGCGTACCCGCGCGCCAACTGAGTCCGTCGCTTGTCCGTTGTCGTTGCCCGGCGTCATAATGCAGCGCTGTCCGCGCGCTACCCGCCGCACGCAGTTCACCATGTCTGCCCCGCTCACGTTGCGTGACACCACGCCATCCACCTTCATCAGGATCTGCTGCGGCATCACTTCGCCGTTTTCCGCAATTAGGATCGTGCGGCTGCCTGCCACTGCTGTCCGTGCCGTCAACTCGTCAATTGCGTTGTGTCCGGAGTTGTTCAGCAGCGCAGAGGCAAAGATTACGATGCAGCCCGGAAAGCTGTCCACGGCATGCACCAGCCGTTCCGGCCCATCGCATTGCGCCACAATGCGGTTGTCCGGCTCCAGCGCCAGTACCCGCGCTGCCCCGGCACGGAAGACTGTCTGGTTGTCCGCAAGAATAATCTTGTTCAATGAAAGCCCCTCCAGATTGCTGGCATGCCGGGATAAAGACAAGCTGCGTTCTGCTTATCGGCTCTTCTGTCTTCCCGTTGCCGGGCTGTACACTTTTCAGACAACCGCATCCTATTCTAAATTCCTCTGGTTTGGCCCCATTCGTTTTACTGCATCGTCCAGCTGCAGAAAATCATCCCCTCCCCGGGCCGAATAATGTATCCGGCAGCGCCCGGCAGGAATCCTAACTGAAGTGGTATTCAGGCTTGCATTGCCTGTAACCCTCTCCGCTACACTAAATGCTCTTATGGCGAAACCTGTCTTACTCGCGGTAGATGATGACGTCAGCGTGCTGGAAGCTGTGGTGCAGGACCTGCGCCGTCAATATGGGAAAGATTATCGCATCCTCCGTGCCGCTTCCGGCCACGCCGCGCTGGACATCTGCGCCCAACTCGTCGAGCGCAAGGAGTCCGTCGCGCTCATCCTGAGCGACCAGCGCATGCCCGGCATGACGGGTGTTGATTTCCTCGGCCGCGCCATCAAGATTTTCCCTGATGCCAAGCGCGTTCTGCTCACCGCCTATGCTGATACGGATGCCGCCATCCAGGCCATCAACTCCGCCCGTATTCACTACTACCTGAATAAGCCATGGGATCCTCCGGAAGAAAAACTCTATCCCGTGCTCGACGATCTGCTCCAATCCTGGCAGGTCGGCTTTGATCCGCCGTTCGATGGTGTGCGCGTAGTCGGAGTGCGCTGGTCTGCGCAGGACCATGCCGTGCGCGATTTCCTCGCGCGCAATCGCATTGACTACAAGTGGATTAACCCGGAACTAAATCCTGAGACCCGCCGCGAAGCCCTCGAGCTTCTACAGCAGGCAGGCGTGGACGACTCCAAACTCCCCGTCGTCATCTTCAGCAACAATACCGCGCTGGTGCAGCCCACCAATACCAAACTCGCCGCCCGCATCGGTCTGCGCGTGCAGGCCGAGCTGGAGTTCTACGATGTGGTGGCCATCGGCGCTGGCCCCGGTGGTCTCGCTGCCGGCGTCTACGGCGCATCCGAAGGCCTTAAGACCCTGCTGATTGAGGCTGACGCTCCCGGCGGCCAGGCGGGAAGCAGCTCCAAGATTGAAAATTATCTCGGTTTCCCCGCGGGTCTAAGCGGCGAAGAGCTCGCCAAGCGCGCCTACCTCCAGGCCACCCGCCTCGGTGCGGAGTTCCTCTCGCAGCGCGCCGTTTCTCTGCGCCCTGAAAATAATTACTACATCATCAAGCTGGCAGATGGCCACGAGTTGAGCTGCCACGTCTGCATCATTGCCACCGGCGTCTCCTACTGCAAGCTCGATGTGCCCGGCGCGGAAGCGCTCAGCGGCGCAGGCGTCTACTATGGCGCAGCGTTGACTGAAGCGATCTCCTGCAAGGACGAAGACGTCTACATCGTCGGCGGCGCAAACTCTGCCGGGCAGGCCGCCATGCACTTCGCGCGCTACGCCGCTCACGTCCACATGATCGTCCGCGCCGAAGGCCTGGAAAAGAGCATGTCGAAGTATCTGATTGACCAGATCCGCGCCACGCCCAACATCATCGTTGAGCCCCATACCGAAGTCATCGAGATGCTGGGCCATGGGCACCTGGAATGTATCCGCCTGCGTACGCCCAACGGCGAAGAGCAGCGCAAGGCCTCCTCGCTCTTCATCTTCATCGGCGCTGCGCCCAAGACGGACTGGCTGCCCGATGATCTTCTGCGCGACGACCGCGGTTTCATCCTGAGCGGTTCTGATCTGCGCGTCGATGGCAAGCTGCCTGCGAGCTGGAAGCTCAAGCGCGACCCCTATCTGCTGGAGACCAGTCTGCCCGGCGTCTTTGCCGTGGGCGACGTGCGTCACGGTTCGGTCAAGCGGTGTGCATCTGCCGTGGGTGAAGGCTCCATCGCAATTCAGTTTGTGCATCAGCATCTGGCGTCGTTGTAAGAGGGAAAGAGAGATATGAGCAACCCAGCGCAATCCGGAAACGATTCGCCGCTCGCGCGCCCCGCGGAGTTGCTGGCGGAGTTGCACCGCATTCCCGCGTTTGCCACCCTGCGTGAGGACCAGCTCGCCTGTTTCGCTGATGCACAGACGCTGGAGTTTCCTGCCGGCGAGCTCATTGTTGCGCAGGGCGACCCCGAGCACGCGTATTGGATTGTGCTGGAGGGGGGAACCCGCATCTTCCAGCGGCAGTCGGATGGCCGCGATGTAACCATGGCCGTCATCCCCGGTCAGAACGCCTTCGGCGAGCTGGCCATTCTCTCCAACAGTGATAATCCTGCATCGGTTGAGGCGACTGCCCCCACCCGCCTGCTCAAGTTGCCGGAGGCCGGCTTCTGGCATCTGCTGATGCAGTGCCCCGAAGTTCGCAAAGCGATTCTGCAGGCCATGGCGTGGCGTTCGCAGAAGCTGCTTGAATTCACCCTGCAGCAGGATAAGCTCGTCTCTCTCGGCACCCTCGCGGCCGGGTTAATGCACGAGCTGAATAATCCCGGCGCCGCCGCGCAGCGTGCCGCCACGCAACTCCGTGAGAATCTTGTGCGTCTGCAGGAGCTGAGCCTGAAGCTGAGCCGCTACGAAGGCGACGCAGAGCAGAAGGCCTGCCTGCAGGATCTGCAGGAGCAGGCGCTTGCCCACCGCCAGCCGTTGCGCATGAATACCATTGAGCAAGCCGACGCAGAAGAAGCTCTGGAAGAGTGGTTGCGGCAGAATGCTATCGCCAACGAGTGGAAGGTCGCGCCGGTGTTGGTAGCCATCGGCCTGAATGCCGAGATGCTGACCTGCGCTCGCAGTGAGTTCGAGGGCGAAGCCTTCTCTGACGTGCTCAACTGGCTCGAAGCCCTCGTCTCCAGCGTGCAACTGGTTGACACCATCGAAGAGAGCATCGGTCGCGTTACCGAGCTGGTGCGCGCCGTAAAGAGCTATGCCTATGAGGGCAAGGGCCAGGTGCAGACGCTCGATGTGAATGACAGCCTGCACTCCACCCTCGTCATCCTCGGCCACAAGCTCCGTGAGAAGCAGATCGTTGTTGAAAAAGATTTTGCCCCCGGCCTGCCCGTCATCCGTAGCGCTGGCACCGGTCTGAATCAGGTGTGGACCAACCTGCTCGACAACGCTGCCGATGCGCTGCCCCCCGAAGGCCACATCCACATTCGCACTTGGGAAGAAGGCGCTGAGATCTGCGTCAGCATCGCAGACAACGGCAGCGGCATCCCGCAGGAGTGCCAGAGTCACATCTTTGAGCCGTTCTTCACCACCAAGAAAGCCGGCAAGGGAACTGGCCTTGGGCTTGACATCGCGCACCGCATCGTCGCGCAGCAATACGCCGGCCACATCAGCTTTAGCTCGAAACCCGGCCATACCGAGTTTCTGGTTCGCCTGCCGCGTCAGCGCGCCTGATGCGCTACCGCGTCAGCGCGCGAATCAGATCGCTGAACTCCGGCCACTGCCGTATCAGTGCATAGCGCTCGCCCTTCTCGTAATCTTCCACTTCAAATCCTGGGCTCACCGTACATCCCAGCAACGCGAAATTTCCGCCGGACACCAGCCGCGAACCCTGCCACACGCCTTGCTGTGCCAATACCTGCGGTTGCTGTCCCAGTGTCAGGTCATTGCCCAGGATGATGCGCTCCGCCCTGCCCGGATCATTTTCCGGTTCCTCGTTGCCCGTCACGTTCGCGCGTGGCGGCGTAAGCTGCAGCATCTCCACCGCATCTCCCAGGTAGAAGTGAAATATCTCGTCGGACTTCAGCCGGTGAATCTCTGAGAATGTGTCCGGCTCCAGCAGGTAATAGATTGCTGTCCCGGTGTGGCGCGGACCCGTGTAGCGCGCGTCCAGCGCGCTCTGCGCCAGCATCTCGTTTGCCTCATACGTGCGCCGGTAGCATCCGCCTTCAAAGTGCGGCGCCAGGTGAAGAATCTCTTTAATATCCGCGGCATTCAGCTTTGCTGATCGATACATCGTGCGCTCCTGTGTAAACTAACCACATCCACTGCATTTGATATACACCACTCTATGAGCACTTTAAATCAGACAGTTCGCGGCGGAGCTTTATCTGCATTGCGCTCCCGCGTAGAAGATTACTTCAACTTCGCCGAGCTCGGTACCACCTGGCGTACTGAAATGCTCGCTGGCATGACCACCTTTATCACGATGGCCTACATTGTCTTCGTGAACCCGGCCATCCTGCATGAAACTGGCATGCCCATCGCCGCGGTCACCGCTGCCACCTGCCTCTCAGCCGCCTTCGGCAGCATCCTCATGGGCGCCGTGGCGAAGTATCCCATCGCGCTTGCTCCCGGCATGGGCCTCAATGCCTACTTCACCTACTCTGTGGTGAAGGGAATGGGTGTGCCCTGGCAGACGGCGCTGGGCGCTGTCTTCCTCAGCGGTGTCATCTTCCTTCTGCTCACCATCGGCGGCATCCGCCAGCGGCTGGTTCACGCCATTCCCAAGGAACTGCACGCTGCCGTGGCTGGCGGCGTTGGTCTCTTCATCGCCTTCATCGGCCTGCACAACGCCGGCATCATCGTGGCCAACGGCGCCACTGTCGTCGGCCTCGGCAATCTGCGCTCTCCGCAGACAGCCCTGGCCATCTTCGGCCTGCTCCTGATCGGCCTTCTACAGGTCTTCGGCGTACGCGCCTCGATGCTCATCGGCATCATCGGCACTACGCTTACTGGCTACATGCTTGGCCAGGTGCACTGGCAGCCCACCAGTTACCACATCTCTGAGATCACTGCCACGGCGTTCAAGCTCGATATCCGTGGCGCGCTGCACATCGGCGTCTTCGAGATCATCTTTGTCTTCCTCTTCGTCGACCTCTTTGACAACATCGGAACCCTCGTCGCCGTCACAAAAAAAGCTGGCCTGATGGACGAAGCCCACCACATCCCCCGCCTCAGTAAGATATTTCTGGCAGACGCTACCGCCACCATCGCCGGTTCGCTCGCTGGCACCAGCACCGTCTGCAGCTATATCGAGTCCAGCGCCGGCGTTGCCGTTGGCGGACGCAGCGGCATCACCGCCATCGTCACCGGACTGCTCTTTGTGGTGGCCCTCTTCATCGCGCCGCTGATGGGAGCCATCCCTACCGCCGCCACCTCGCCCGCCCTCATCCTGGTGGGCGCGCTTATGCTGGGCTCTGTCCGCGATATTGAGTGGGGTGACCCGCTCATCGCCATCCCGGCGTTCCTCACCCTCATCACCATCCCGCTCACCTACTCCATCGCCAACGGCCTCAGCTTCGGCATGGTCTCGTTTGCGCTGTTGCAGCTCGGAAGCGGCCGTTTCCGCAAGCAGGACTGGATGCTCTACCTGCTGGCCATCCTCTTCGTCGCCCGTTTCGTCTATATGGGCAAAAACTAGCCTTTCGCGGCCTCCGATGGCCTCCCAAAATTCCGCGCTAGGACTGTGCACCAAAATTGGTTACTATGATGCGTAAGGTCTCCGCTGTCTATCGGATGCAATAAGCAGCGAAAGGTGCCATGCTGGATAAGAAGTTTGAAAACGCGAAGCGTATCCTTCTGACCACCGTGATGACGGCGCTTTGCTGGGCACTGCCCGGCTGCCAGAGCATTACCCCCACCACCACTTACGCTGATATCCGTTTTATTGACGCCTCCCCTGACGCCCCCGGCCTCGATATCTATCAGGGCAACACCGCTGTCGTGTACAACATGGGCTTCACCACCGTCACCACCTACGTGCCCATCTCGCCCGGCAGCTACCGCTTCACCGCCTACACGGCAAACACCAAGCAATCCCAGGTCTCTACCACCGGCAGCGTCTCCAACGGCAATCAGTACACCGTCCTCATCTCCAATGTTGCGGCCAGCTTGCAGGAGACTATCTTCCTGGACCAGAGCCGCCCGGCCCCCAGCGGCCAGATTGACATTCGCGTCATCAACGAGGCCACCAGTACTTCCGGCACTCCGTTTGACCTGTACATGATACCTAGCGGTACGCCGCTGGCGAATGCAAAATTACTCGCTACAAGCGCCTTCAATACCATCGGTAACTACATTTCCGTTGCAACTGGAAGCTACTATGTACTTCTCGTGCCGACGGGTACGGTGCTCACCAGCACCACGGTTGCCACGTATACAGGAACGCTGAAGGCCTACACCTCTGGTTCAGCGCATACCGTCATCATTGTGGATCCTCCGAATACTGTCACCACGCCCGGTGCTCAGGTCATCATTACAGACGATTACGAACCCCCCGGCGCCGTCGCCGCGCAATAAGCCGCAGCGTTCTTCAAACTTCAGCAAAGCAAAAAGCCCTTCGCATCGCGAAGGGCTTTTTGCTGGTACCGAACCGCGGTTTAGTAGCGGTAGTTTTCTGCCTTGTACGGCCCCTGCGGCGAAACCCCCAGGTACTCCGCCTGTTTCGTGGTCAGCGTCGTCAGCTTCACGCCGATCTTCTCCAGGTGCAGCCGTGCAACCTCTTCATCCAGATGCTTTGGCAGAATGTAGACGTCAGCCTTGTAGCTGTCCTTGTTCTTCCACAGGTCCAGCTGCGCCAGCGTCTGGTTGGCAAAGCTGTTGCTCATCACGAAGCTCGGATGTCCCGTCGCGCAGCCCAGGTTCACCAGGCGGCCCTCAGCCAGCACAAAAATGCTGTTCCCGGTGGCGAACGTGTACTGGTCCACCTGCGGCTTGATGTTCATCTTCTTCACCGTCTTGTCGGCGTTGAGCGGCTCCATCTGGATCTCGTTATCGAAGTGGCCAATGTTGCAGACGATCGCTTGGTCCTTCATCTGTTTCATGTGCTCCAGCGTGATAATGTCCACGTTTCCTGTGCAGGTCACGTAGATGTCGCCCTTGCCTAGCGTATCTTCCAGAGTCGCCACTTCATAGCCTTCCATGGCTGCCTGCAGCGCGTTGATCGGGTCAATCTCGGTTACGATCACGCGTGCGCCCAGCCCGCGCAGGGAAGCGGAAGAGCCCTTGCCCACGTCGCCATAGCCGCAGACCACGGCCACCTTGCCCGCCACCATCACGTCGGTCGCGCGCTTGATACCGTCTACCAGCGACTCGCGGCAGCCATACAGGTTGTCGAACTTTGACTTCGTCACCGAATCATTCACATTGATGGCCGGAACCAGCAACGTGCCTGTTTCCTTCATCTTGTAGAGGCGGTGTACGCCCGTCGTCGTCTCTTCCGAGACGCCGCGCCACTCCTTCACAATCCCGTGCCAGCGCTGCGGATCTTCCGCATAAACCTTCTTCAGCAGGTCCTTGATGACCTTCTCTTCGTGGCTGCCCGAGGGTGAATCCACCCACTTATCGCCATTTTCCAGTTCATAGCCCTTATGGATCAGCAGGGTCACATCGCCGCCGTCATCCACCACCAGCTGCGGTCCAGTGCCGTTGCGGTGCGCCAGCGCCTGGTACGTACAATCCCAGTACTCTTCCAGCGACTCGCCCTTCCACGCGAATACCGGCACGCCTGCGGCTGCAATGGCTGCGGCGGCATGGTCCTGCGTGGAGAAGATATTGCAGCTTGCCCAGCGCACGTCGGCGCCAAGCTCCACCAGCGTCTCAATCAACACGCCGGTCTGGATCGTCATGTGCAGTGAACCGGTAATGCGCACGCCCTTGAGCGGCTTGCCGGGAGCATACTTGCGCCGGATAGACATCAGTCCGGGCATCTCCTGCTCAGCAATGGTCAATTCCTTGCGGCCCCAATCGGCCAGCGACATATCGGCTACTTTGTAATCGGCCGTGGTGTTTGCAATCGTTGCAGTTGCCATGAAGATCTCCTTTAAGCGTCGACCTCTAGAATACCATCCAGCCCCTGAATCCATGTCCGGAAGCATCCCCAGTCTCGGCCTCCATTACTGCTGGATCAGGCCAGTTTCCTCGTGCCCCGTTCCAGCTTCAGCAACTGCTCCTTGCGCTTCACTCCCCAGCGGTATCCGGTCAGCGCCCCATTGCTCCCAATCACGCGATGGCAGGGGATCGCCACTGCCACCGGGTTCGCTCCACACGCCCGCGCCACCGCCCGTACCGCCGTCGGCTGCTTCAGTGCACGGGCAATCTCCGCATAGCTCCGCGTCTCGCCCCGCGGAATCTCCATCAGCGCTTGCCACACCCTTTGCTGGAACGCCGTGGCCCGCAGATCCAGCGGCAGCCTCAGCGCCGCAGGATGCTCCGTAAGCTGGTCCAGTATCCCCGCAATTGCCTCCGCCAGCGCACCGGTGGGCGGCGTTTTCGTTAGGATGGCATTGCGGAAGTTCGCGCGCAGTTGCGCTTCCAGCTCGCCGGCTGAATCGCCGAATGCGATGCTGCACACGCCGCGCTCTGTCGCCGCCACCAGCATCAACCCTAGCGGAGACTTGCTCACCGCGAAATGAATCTCCTGTGCCGCGCCCTTTGTGGTGTACGCCTTCGGCAGCAGCCCAAACTGCCGCGCCGTTTTTTCATACACCCGGCTTGATGAGTTGAATCCTGCATCGTAGGTTGCCGTCGTCACATCCGTGCCGCGCAGCAGCGAGGCGCGAAAACGCTCCAGCTTGCGTGCGGTTGCGTAGCGGTGCGGCGATACTCCAAGGATGCGTTTGAATGCGCGCTGCAGCGCAAATGGGCTCAGTTGCACGCTGGCAGCTAGCGCCGCCAGGCTCAGGTCGCCGTCGCCCAGGTCGATGCGCCGCGTCACGCTGGCAATCTTCGGCGCCATAGCGTCGTCGCTGGGCAGGGTTTGCAGGTTGTGGTTAGCTGCTGGCATTGTGCTCATGCCAGTATCATGCAACCGCACGCGCCGCGCTACACTCCGAATCTTGCAGCAGGCAAAATAACTCCGGTTTACGCTGCGTTGAATGCCTGCGGCTCGCCGGCTTCCGGCACGTTGGGCGCAGGTCCCGTCGCAATGCCTGTATCGGTTGATATCAGCGCCGGCAGCACCGGCACCCGCGAGCCGTCCGTATTGATTTCGTAGCTGCTCACCGCAAAGTGCTGCAGCGTCGCCGTGCCAAAGCTCGTCGTCAGCGCCACATCGGTCGCATCGCGGCCAGTCGCCATCAGAATGCGCCCCACCCGCGGCAAATGGTGCCGTGCGTCCATCGTCCACCAGCGGTTGCCCAGGTACACCTCGTACCATGCGCTGAAATCGCCGGGGCCCGAATACGGATGCCGTATATCGCCTAGGTGCCCCGTCACATAACGCGCCGGAATATTCATTGCCCGTGTCAGTGTGATCGCCAGGTGCTGGAAGTCGCGGCACACGCCCACGCGTTCGGTGAACACATCCAGCGCCGTCTTGGTGGGCCGCGCCGTCATGTAGTCGAAGCGCACGTGCTTGTGCACCCAGTCGCGAATAGCTTCGGCCAGCCCCCAACCCTTCGGCCATGTGCCAAACAGGTCGGTCGCCGCGTGCGACATCTGGTCCACCTCGCAGTACCTGCTGCTTAGCAGAAATTGCAGCGTCTCCGCCGGCAGGTTCTCCGGTGAATGCTGCACCGCATCGTATCCCGCCTCATCGGCATACTCTGATTTCTCCACCACGTTATTGCCGCTCAATCGCACCAGCCCTTCGGGTGCCAGGAAGCGCTCGCACTGGTTGCCAAAGCAATCCATGTACGATTCCGTGGGAATTGTGGTCGCCGCGTCGCCCTGGATCTGCTCTACGTGCAGCGTATCCTCCGTCCGCAGTTGCGGCCGCAGCGAGGGATGCAGGTGCAGCATCGCCATCAGGGCTACCGGCGCGCGAAATTGAAACTGGATATCAAACTCAGAGCGAATCAGCATGCATGCACTTCTTTCCCATTGCCTGTCACTCTCTTACGATGCGGCAATTACCGCATCGGGTTGGGTCAGCGGCCCCTTGCCGATGTGGAATTTGCGGAACAGCACCAGCAAAATCACACCCGCTGCAATAGCAGCGCCAGCATCCACGGCAAACATGGCGTTCAGTCCAAAACGGTCATGCACATGGCCATCCAGCCATGCCGTGTACAGAATCGGTACATTCACCGCCGCGTTCAGCACCGAGATCTGAGTTGCTGCCAGCGGGTTCTTCTTGCCCGTCAGGTCTAGCAGAAACGCAGTGAACGCTGTAAAGCTAATGCCCTGTACAAAGCTGTACGCCAGCAACCCCCCGCTGAAGAAGAGCATCGTGTGTGGCGTCAGCATCATGAAAATAGCGCACAACGCGCCCCCCATCCCCATCAGGACATACACAACGCCCCGCGAATATCGGCTGCACAGCACCCCGCCGACCAGCGTTCCCAGCGAGCACGCAATCGCCACGCCGATCCCCGTGATGTTGGCCACCATGCTCTCCGGCGCATTGAAATCCCTGCCCAGTCCGGAAAACAGATTCGCCAGCGCAAACGATCCGCATGGCAGCAGAAACGCTGCCAGTCCCAGCAAACACGCCCTCTGCCGCAGCAGCAGAAAAATATCGCGGAAGAGCGAGTGGAAGGTCTCACTTGCCGTGCGCCACGGCTTCGCTGGCTCCGGCAGCCAGATCAGCAGCGCCAGCGGCAGCAGAATACCCGCGCCCAGCAGTCCCGCCGCCACCGGCAGCGGAAGCACGCGGATGATATGCACTGAAAGCGAGCCAAAGCATCCGGCTGCCCCAAGATTTGCAATGTTGGTCCACGCCCCCAGCCAGCCGAAGTCATCCGAGTGCAGCACATCCACCTGCCAGCCGCCCAGCGCATTGGCATACATCACCGCGCCCACGCACGCCACCGTTGCCAGTGCCGTGAACACGATGATGTGCTCATACTCCATCACTGCTGCGGCTAGGCAGACTGCGCTCAGCAGAGCAATGGCAACAATGTAGGTGCGCCGCGTGAACCGAACATCCAGGATCGGGCACAGGATGAACGCCAGCGACGTCGGCAGAAATGCGATCACGCTCACATTGGCCATAATCGCCACCGGCGTATGCTGCGCTGCCAGCAGAATCGGCATCGCCGTATTGATGAAGCCGTAGATAAACCCCACCGGTGCAAAGGCAAAGCCCATAGCCAGCACGTGCGCAATTTTTCTGGATACAGCGGGGGCGATGTGCTCCATCGTCTGACGATACGGCACGCAGCCGCTTCTGCAAAAGAAAAAGGGCGAGCCATTTCGGCCCGCCCTTTTCATGTTTGTACCGCGTAGAGCTTAGGCGTGAGCGACCTCGGCCTTGCCCTTCAGTCCGGCCTTCTCACGCAGTGCGTCAGCCTTGTCCGTCTTCTCCCACGTGAAGGTGTCGCCGGTACGGCCGAAGTGGCCGTACGCTGCAGTCTTCTTGTAGATGGGGCGGCGCAGGTTCAGGCTCTCGATAATGCCTTTCGGCGTCAGGTTGAAGTTGGCGCGTACCGTCGCGGCGATAGCAGCGTCATCCACCTTGCCGGTGCCGAATGTATCCACGCGTACGCTGACCGGCTCTGCCACGCCGATTGCGTATGCCAGCTGGACTTCAGCGCGGTCTGCCAATCCTGCAGCCACGATGTTCTTGGCCACGTAGCGCGCCATGTAGGCCGCCGAGCGGTCAACCTTTGTCGGATCCTTGCCGCTGAAGGCGCCGCCGCCATGACGGCCCATGCCACCGTAGGTATCCACGATGATCTTCCGGCCCGTCAGGCCGCTGTCGCCCATTGGTCCGCCGATTACGAAGCGACCCGTCGGGTTGATATGGTACTTGGTGTCGGCATCCAGCAGGTGCGCCGGAATCACGGCCTGGATCACGTGCTTCATAATCTCGGCGCGCAGCTGTTCATTGGTTACGTCGTCAGCATGCTGCGTTGAGATAACCACTGCGTCCACGCGGATTGGCTTACCCGCCTTGTCATACTCCACCGTGACCTGCGACTTGCCGTCGGGGCGAAGGTAGGGAAGCAGGCCGGACTTGCGAACCTCGGTCAGCTTCTCTGCCAGCTTGTGCGCCAGTGAGATCGGCATCGGCATCATCTCCGGGGTCTCGTTGGTGGCGTAGCCGAACATCATGCCCTGGTCGCCGGCGCCGCCGGTATCCACGCCCATGGCGATGTCGCCGGACTGCTTGTTGATCGTCGAGATCACCGCGCAGGTGTTGGAGTCAAAACCGTAGGCGGCATTGTTATAGCCAATCCCGGCAACGGTCTGGCGGACCAGCGTCTGGAAGTCGACATACGCCTGGGTTGTGATCTCACCGGCAATTACCACCAGCCCGGTGCAGGTCAGCGTTTCACAGGCTACGCGGCTCATGGGATCCTGCTCCAGGCAGGCATCCAGAATGGCGTCAGAGATCTGGTCGGCAATCTTATCGGGATGGCCTTCGGTGACGGACTCCGAGGTAAAGAGAATACGGTTGTGTTCGGACAAGAAAACTCCTTCTGGACAACTTGAATAGCGGTGCAAACTGCGAAAACTCTAGGGGATATAGGCTCGAGCATCAGCACGCGGAGGACTCGTTCACCACGAGGGCACAGCCGGATGCGATGGTTTTATTTTACCGCAGTCGCCCCGGCCCCGGGAGCACTTAAAAGAAAACGGCGGCTGCCAAAGGCAGCCGCCGTCGTCGTAAACCAGGTTAGAACGACGCTTTAAGTGCGATCTGCAGGATTCTGGGATCGCGGGAGGATTGCACCTTGCCGAAGGTCGACGAGGTGGAAAGGCTGGTGCCGATGGTGGCCCAGTTCACATGGTTGAAGAGGTTGAATGCCTCTGCACGGAACTGGAAGTTCACCCGGCTGGTCACCTTGAAGTTGCGGAAGGCGCCCAGGTCCACGCGCTCAAATCCAGGACCGTTGATGGAATCCTGATGCTCGTTGCCGGGGAAGCAGGGTGTTGACGGGCTGGATGCTACCGTGCAGACTGCCGACTTGGCGAACGCTGCAGTGTTGAACCACATGTTGTGATTGTGAAAGTCCGTGCTGGGAGCGGCGATGTTCGGATTGCCGATCTGGTTTGGACGTCCGCTTACCACGCTGGTTCCCAGGAAGCCCAGGCCCGCCGGATCCCAGCTGCTCACCGTCGCGGTGTAGGGCAGGCCGGAGTTGACTGCCACGATGCCGGAGAGTTCCCAGCCACCGAGCACCTTGCCAACCAGGCTTTCCTGCTCATAGAACCACGGCAGTGCATACACAAAGTCCGTGGTGAATACATGCTTGCGGTCATACTGGCTGCGGCCGTACTCCGGCACCATGTAGTATGCGTTCTGCACCGCGCCGGAGCGGTCTGCCTGTGCGTTCGTCATGGCACGTGACCATGTGTAGTTCACGTCGATGAGCGAATTGCGCTTGAAGCGCTTCTGCCCCTGCACCTGCAGCGAGTTGTAGTTGGAGTTGAAACCTGACTGCACCGTGTTGATTGCGCTGTAGCCCTTGTACGGCCGGACCTGGTTCAGCACCATCTCCTGCGAGCTGCTGATGAAACCGCCAGAGGGAACCAGACCGGCTGCTGCTGCTGCGCCAGGCTGTACTTCGTTGATGTCCATGCGGCCCAGCAGGTGGGTGTCATGCGATCCCACGAAGGCTACATCGACCAGTAGGTCATGGTTGAACTGGTGCTGCACACTCATGGAGTACTGCTGCGAGTACGGCGGGTGGTAGTCGGCTGGTGTCGCCTGTAGCGTCGGCGGTACGTATGCGCTCGTGTTGCCTGTGCTCTGTGTATCCAGGTTGGCGGAAGCAAGCGTTGCTGTTGCTACGTACGGTGGATTGGCGAAGATGTTCTGTTCGTACATGCCGACTAGAGCGTCATCAAACGCAATGCCGTAACCGGCGCGGAACGAAGTGCGTCCGTCGCCGAAGACGTCATACGCAAGGCCGAAACGCGGTGCGAAGTCCAGCTTGTCCGTGTGCGCTACCTGCGCCCCGTACGTCGAGTAGTGCTGGTTCGCCAGGGTGTAGTTGCCCAGAATGATGCCGTTCAGCCAGTCGTTGGCGCTGTTTGACGTGGTAGCCGTGTAATACGTCGGAGTGGTTGGTACCAGGCCATTTACCAGAATGGGGCACTTGGTGTTTCCCGAAGTGATCCCGGTGGTTTCAGCATAGGTGCAAAGGTAGCCGGCAGGATCAACGGTCGTCGCGTTAGTCGCTACATAGCTGCTCGGCAGGAAGCTGGACATCTGTCCGTTGTTATCCACGGGCTGCAGAAAGTGAGAGTAGCGTACGCCGATGTTCAGTGTCAGACGGCGGCTTGCTCTCCAATCGTCCTGAATGAAGCCTTCTTCCTGTAGTTCGGTGATGTCCGGAGTAGCTGCCACGTTGGTCTGGCTGAAGCCGTTGTTGGCAACACCCTGCAGGAAGTTCGCGATGGACTGCTCAATCAGCACCTTGTTGGCGGAACCCGTAGGTGCGTTCGTGCCGTTGAAGTTGAACGTGCCGGCGTTCCCGGTGGTGGCGTTCTCGTTCTTCTCGTAGTGGTTGATGCTCGCGCCAATGGTGATGGTGTGCGTGTGCCATGAGCGAGTCATGCTGCCGAAGATGTTGTGGTTCTTGCTGTAGTCGTTATAGATGCCAGGCCCCGTGATGGACGTTCCGTTCTGGAAGGTCAGGACGGGTACGATGCCCAGCGTGTTGGCATAAGGCAGTGCAGGGTTGATGTCCGGCGAATTTGCTCTGGAGTTCAAACCCGATGGCGTGCTCAGAATCGCGCCGGAGGTATAGGCGTAGCCGAAGTCAAACAGCGTCCTCGGGCTCAGCACATAGGTAAGGTGACCCATATGCGTGGTGCCCGGTGAAGTTGTCGACGTTGAATTCACGCCCGGTAATCCGGTACCTGCGGCGTTGAACAGACCGCTCGGTTCCTTGGTCGGCAGACTGTCATGCACGAAGCGATAGAACACGCTCGCCTTGGCATTGATCTTGTGATCGATGCGCACCAGTTCCTGCTCGTTGTTGTAGTAGCTCTTTGCGTTATAGACCAGCGTATGCGGATCCTGGGTACCCACGGCGTTTGGTGCGGGCAGCTTGGAGAAGATGTCCTTGATATATGCAAGCGCTGTTGCTGAACTTGGCGTGACGGTGTTGCCCGTTGCGCCTGGGCAGGTTGTCGATGCAGTGGTGGCCGAGGTGCAGACCGGGTCGGCGAAGCTGTAAACGCCCGGAGTCGTCAGGCCGATCTCGGAAGGCAGCGGCTCATAGCTCGTCACACCCGTCGCGTTCACAACCCGGCGAATCTCTTCTGAGAAGAAGAAGAACGTCTTGTCGTGTCCGTCATAGAGATGCGGAATCACAACCGGTCCGCCCACTGTGCCGCCAAAATCGTGATAGCGAAGTTCGGGACGGGCGACCTTATTCAAATTATTGAAGTAGCCGTTCGCATTGAATACATCATTGCGGAAGAATTCGTACACCGAACCATGCAGATCGTTCGTGCCAGAGCGGGTCACAACATTGATCTGTGAGCTTGCCGTGCGGCCGTACGCTGCAGAATAGGTGCCGCGTAGCGTCTTGAACTCAGCAATCGCATCCACGCTCGGATAGTTGATTGCTGTCAGGTTCGAGCCGCGGTCCAGGTTGTCCGCACCGTCAATCGTCCAGTCATTCGTGCTGGCGCGATGTCCGTTAATCGAGAAGGCAAGCGTATTTGTCGTGCCGGAGGGCAGTGAGTTGCCGATGTACAACTGGTCCGTTGTGCCGCCGTAAACCACGCCCGGCTGCAGTGCAACCAACTGCTCGTAGTTGCGATTATTCAGAACCAGTTCCCGCACCTGCGTGCCATTGACCAGGCTTTGCGTCGTCGCATTTTCCAGGTTGATCTGGACCTGTTCCGCGGTTACCACCACGCTCTCCGTGGCATTCCCGGCGTGCAGTGATTGGCTGACCGTCAGCGCGTCATTCGCGTGCAGTATCAGGTGCGTCACAACCGCCGTTGAAAATTTCGGGGCAGTGATGCTGACGCTATATACGCCGATCGGCAGCGACGTAGCGGTGTAGAAGCCGAAGCTGTTAGTGGTCACGCTGCGCACGACTTGGTTGCGATCCGTGGCGGTAAAGACCACGCTCGCTCCCTTGACGATTGCTCCGCTGCTATCGGTTACGGTTCCGCTTATGCTGCCGCTGACTTCCTGGGCATATCCGGCGATACCGGCAAATGCCAGCACTGCCGCCAAGGCAAGGGCAAGGGCGCCACGAAGATTCGTTCTGCTATAGGTCATAACTCTGGTCTCCTGAAATGAAACACGTGCGCTGTACTGTCTCCGAACTAAGTATCGGCTGCTTTGGTCCTACCACTGCGAAGTGCGCCTAATGTCTTACTCGAAGGTGGGCAACCACTTCCGTACAGATTTTGGGCGCAGCCGTAATGCGAGGAATTTGAGCTTTCCGATTTGATTACTTCCAATCAACCTTGTCAATGCCCGGTTTGAATTGCTGGGAAATTATCCCCCCCGGCCATACCGCTATTTGGACTGCTTCCGCCCCGAAGCGCACGGGCTATCAACACTTGCTAGACTGTCGATGGACCCAAAATGCAGGCTGAACCTCGTACAAATGCCCGCCGTCCGGACTAACCTATGCGGATACCCTTTCCCGAGCGGATTACCCCGTGGCACGCCGGAGCTTTTGCTGCGCTCATCTGCGCTTTCGAGTTACTGTTGGGAACCCAACCGCTGTTTTGTGCCTGCGTCTTCATTTACATCATGCTCGCCACCGTCGCCTTCAATCTGGCCGGTGGACTTTACCGCGCGGCAGGCGCCTTCGTCTTTGCCAATGCGGTTTTGAGCTTGATTTTTTGCCAGATCGCCAAGGTCTGCGTCGGGGAAGCCGCGGACGCAAACCTCCGCGCACCCATGACCAGCATTCTGGTCTACACCGGCGGAATGGCTTCCATTTTGGTTGCAGTCGTTGTCAGCCGTAAATTGGTTGCCAAAGTGCCTCTTTTGGACCGCGGCAGACAGAATGAGAACACACGCCAGACCGCCATCGGTTGCATCGCCGTGGGCATTGGTATGCCCTTCTTGGTCTCCGCGATTGGTGCTGATCCCGGCTCCATCGGTGCCATATTGAACCAGTTCGGACAATTTCTCCCCTTGGGACTGGTGCTGGCTACTTACGATGAAATCCGTTCCAGCCATGGCCGTCGTAGCGCGAATCTCGCCCTCATCATCGGCAGCCTTTACATGGTTTTCATCGGCGGCATCCTTGGCACGTCCAAGCAGGGATTGTTTACCCCGTTCGCGTCCTACGTGGTGGTGTTAGGTGCCCTGCGGTACAAGTTGAATTACAAGGGCATACTCTCCATCGCGCTGGTTACGTGGATTATGTTGTATTACCTGGTCCCATACGCCCAGGTGGTTCGCAATTACACCCGCGACCTCCCCACCTTCGATGAGCACTGGGACGCCTCGATCTACTGGCTGAATCATCTCGATGACATCCGTGCGGAATACAACGCCAATGACCAGGATATCGAGCTCAATTCAGGACCGCATTACTACTCCAAGGATCGCGGATTTTTGGAACGTCTCGGAGCGTTGGCGATGGATGATGCGCTCATCGATACCACGGATATACATGGCGCGTACGGCTTCCAGCCCCTCATTGTTGGCATTGAAAATGTTGTGCCTCACTTCATATGGAAGAATAAGCCGGTTTATCTCTACAACAACAGCTACGCGCATGAGATCGGAATCCTCGGCGAAGAGGACTTCACCACGTCAATTTCCTTTGGCCCTTCCGCTGATGGATATCACCAGGCCAAGTGGATTGGTGTCCTGGTGGTGATGCCACTTGTATTGATCGTGCTCTTCACGATCGTCGACTCCGTGGCCGGCAGTATCAAACACTCGCCGTGGGGCCTTATCTTTACGGTGTACTTCCTCCACGCAGGGGCTGAATCCACGCTGGGCAGTTGCTTCACCTCGGCTTTTATCGTCAGCATTACTATCGTGATCACCGTCTATGCCGCGCGCTACGTCCTGCCGCTGGTAGGCAGCGTCCTCTTTCCTGAGCGCCGCAAGACGATCCTCGTGCGTTCGCTTCAGCCTGTACCGGCTACGCATACCGCCCTTCCCCCTGATACGACCATCGAACATCTCTGAGCTGGCTCCTTCAGCATCCATGGCTTTTGGCCGAATCGGCGAAAGACCATACACTGGAATGGTATGAATAAGCTCGTTTTCGGTAATCTTGTACATCGCCCGCTACGTTCCTTGATCAGCGTCTTCGCTGTCGCCATTGAAGTGGTGATGATCCTCTCCATCGCCGCCGCGCTGATGGGCATGTTGAATGGCACCAAGACCCGCACCAGCGGCATCGGTATGGATATCGCAGCCCGCCCCGGCACCAGCAGCAACCTGGTCAGCGTCAGCGGTGCGCCCGCGCCCCTTGGCGTTGCTGACAAGATTCGCCAGATTCCCAATGTCGAAGTGGTTGCTCCCGTCAATATCCACTTGAGCGGCGGCGCCAAGCTTGAGAATATCTACGGCATCGATTTCCAGAGCTTCAACGATCTCCGCCCGTTTCACTTTCTCGCTGGTGGCCCATTCCAGGGACCGCGTGACGCCATCATTGATGATTACGCTGCTGGCACCGGGAAAAGTGCTCTCCACGTAGGCGACGCCATTCGCATCATGAACAACGATTTCCGCATATCGGGCATTGTTGAGCACGGCAAGGGCGGCCGTAAATTCGTTCCTATCACCACACTCGATGAACTCGATGGCGACGTCGGCGCCAGCGCCTTCTACATCCGCACCAAAAATCCGCCGCAGTATCAGGAACAGGTCAAAGCCGCCATCCTCTCCGTCAAGGGCCTCGATAAGTATGACGTGGAGACCCTCGACGAACTCATGAGCCAGCTCACGCCGGAAAAGATGCCAGGCTTCAACATTGCTCTTCATCTGGTCATCGGCATATCCGTGGTCATCGGTTTTCTGGTCATCTTCCAATCCATGTATACCGCCGTCATGGAGCGCACGCGCGAGATCGGCATCCTCAAATCCATGGGCGCGGCGCGCGGCTACATAGTGTCGCTGGTCTTGCGTGAGACGGGCCTGCTGGCTGTAACCGGCACCGTCGCAGGCATCATGATTGCCTTCATCCTGGAGGGTGTCTTCCATCGTTTCCAGCCGACGCTCGATTTCGTCATCACCTTTGACTGGGTGCTAAAGGCGATCGGTATCGCTATGATCGGCGCGCTATTGGGCGCGCTCTATCCCGCACTGAAGGCAGCTCGCAAAGATCCCATTGATGCTTTGGCATACGAATAACGGCTGATAAACTCCTTGCATGACAGCTGCCCAAAGCTTAGTCGCCCGTGCCGCATTCGGTTCCTTTGCTGCGTTGGCAACAGTTGCCGTACCCGCATGGGATCGCTTCTTTAGGGGGAAGCCGGCAGCCTTTGATCGCAGACTTGCTGCAGCGTTTGTTGCCAGCCGCGCCGTGCTCTATTGTTTTGTCTTCGGGTTGCTTCATCTCGAGCCGCGCGGAGACATCTCATACTACTTCCGTGAAGCGACATACCTGCTGCATGGCGCTCTGCCTTACCGCGGCATTGATACGGTTTACGCGCCACTGCACACATACATGAATGCAGGCGTTCTCCTGATATGGAATTCGCCGCTTGCGATTATTGCCTTCATGTCAATCATCGAGTGCATTGCCTTCCCGGTCTGGATGCGTGTTGCCCGTAGCTTGTGGCCGTCGCAGCAGGATGATCGCACCGTGCGCATGGTTGGCCTGCTGTATCTGCTGTGCCCGCTGAGCCTCCAGTTTGTCACCATCGATGGACAGAACAATGTGGTGATCGAACTCTTTTTTGCCCTCGCGCTTCTGCTGGCCTTGCGCTATCGCGAACTGCTTTCCGGACTGATGCTGGGCCTCAGCATTAGTACGGTCAAATTCCTTCCGTTAATGTTTGCCCCCATTTTTTTCGTCAGCCTCAAACGCCGCTGGCGCTGGGCTCTGGGCGGGTTGCTGGGAACGGTGCCGGTTTATGGGTTCTTCGCCCTCTACCACTTGAATATCCTGTTGCCATTTACGCAGCAAGGCGTGCTGAAGGAAGCCGGCGGTCTCCCGTTCTGGGTTGAGGTTGTCTGCAACCTCGCACTATCGACAAGAGTATGGAATGATCTGCTTCTTCTGCCGGTCGTTGCTGTCATTCTGCTCGCAGGTTGGCGAGCAGCACAGCAGTCTCAATCCGCGGCTGGCTACGGCGGGGAACTCGCCTTAGAAGCCCAGCATATTGTGCGGTTGCGGGTTGTCTTTCTGGCGCTCGGCATCATGGTTGCGACCCTTGTTTGTTTTGCCTGCAAGACTTGGCCCAATTATCTAATAATGGCGCTTTTTCCGCTCTGTTTTGTGGCAGCACAGCAGGCCTGTGCATATGGCTGGCCCGGACGGGCGCTTTTTGCTCTTTTTGGCTTCATTTGCGAGGTGGAGCACAGCGATTATCAGACGGTGCTGGACCATCCTAATGCGCTCCAATTGCGGGCGTTACTGGGAGCGCATAGCGGCGCGGCCTGGGGCTTCTTGGGGATAGACTTACTGCTGTTGGCTGGTTATCTCTGGCTTATTTGGCTGGCCATCCGGGCCTTGGGTCGGGCAAACAATGGCAGGGAACTGCCGGACAGCCCGTATCCCGCCTGATTTGCACCACTTTTCGTTGACGCAACCTACGGATTCGGATATTCTTAAATCTCGCGCAGTATCGCGCCTGCACGTCCGTATGTAGCACCACGGATTGGGCGGGTCGGCGAGCGATGTGGATCCAATCGAGAGCCTTATGGGCTCCGGAAGCACCCACCTCACACACTGTCAGTTCATGACCCCACGTCTTCCGGTTTTCCCTGCGGATAAACGGTTCGGGGTGCGCATGATTTGGCTGCCGCGCGAAGAGTTTTTTGAAGTTCCAGAGAAGCAGGAGAGCAGTATGTCTACTTTTATTCCGACCGCGCAGAACTTTGAGCGCAAGTGGTTCGTGATTGACGCCAGCGGTAAAACGCTGGGCCGTCTCGCCACCCAGGCTGCCAGCGTTCTCGCCGGCAAAAACAATCCCAGCTACACGCCCTACATTGATACCGGCGACCATATCATCGTCGTGAATGCTGAGAAGATCCAGCTCACCGGCCTGAAGGCGCAGCAGAAGCTCTATCGCCGTTACACCGGTTTCCCCGGTGGCCTGCGTGAGGAGTCCTTCACCAAGCTGCTCGCCCGCCGTCCTGAAGCGATTATTGAGCAGGCCATCAAGGGCATGCTCCCCAAGAGCAAGATGGGCCGCCAGATGGGCACCAAGCTCAAGGTCTATCGCGGTACTGAACATCCGCACCAGGCGCAGGCGCCTGTTGCACTTGCTATCAAATAAGTTTTTCGCTGCATCCAGGTACGCCTGGCGAAACAAATTTTGTTGGATGCCCGGTACATCACCGGCGCAGAAGGTTTGAGGGAGTTACATGGCAGAACTCGTACAGTACTATGGCACCGGACGCCGCAAGGCCAGCATCGCACGCGTATTCCTGCGCCCCGGCAGCGGCAAGTTCACGGTCAACGGCAAGCCGTTTGAGACCTACTTCGTCACCGCCCAGCAGCGCGTCGCCGCAATGCGTCCCCTTGTTGTCTCTGAGACCGGCAGCCAGTTTGATGTGGTCACCACGGTTCGTGGCGGCGGTATCATGGGCCAGGCGGATTCCGTCAAGCTCGGCATTGCACGCGCTCTCATGCTCTTCAATGCGGAACTTCGCAAGGGTCTCAAGGCTGAAGGCCTCGTCTCCCGCGACGCCCGCATCAAGGAGCGCAAGAAGTACGGACAGAAGGGTGCTCGCGCACGCTTCCAGTTCAGCAAGCGCTAATCGGTTTTGTTTGCGGGTGGAATGCGACTGGCTTTCACCCGCAAACATTGTTTGGCAGTAAATGGAGTTAAATTTCCCGTTTCACCTGGGACCAATCCCGGCGCCGTGACCGGCCGAGGATGACCTGGATATAAGGAGCCATTATGGCAACGATCACTATGAAGGAACTGCTCGAAGCTGGCGTACACTTCGGGCATCAGACCAAGCGCTGGAACCCCAAGATGAAGGAATACATCTTCGGCGAGCGCAACGGCATTTACATCATCGACCTGCAGAAGACGCTCAAGATGTTCAAGGAAGCGTCCAAGTTCGTCACTGACCTCACCGCCTCCGGCAAGGTCATCCTCTTCGTCGGCACCAAGCGCCAGGCGCAGGATGCCATCGCTGAAGAAGCTACCCGCTGCGGCATGTACTACATCAACAACCGCTGGCTGGGTGGTCTTCTCACCAACTGGGTTACCGTGCAGAAGTCGGTCAAGCGTCTTCAGGAACTGGACGAGATGTCCACTGACGGCCGCTACGAGCTGCTGACCAAGAAGGAAGTCATCAAGCTGGAGCGCGAGCGCAAGCACCTCAACGCCAACCTCTGCGGCATCAAGAACATGAAGCGCCTGCCTGACGCGCTCTTCATCGTCGATTCCAACAATGAGGCGATTGCCGTTGCCGAAGCCCGCAAGCTGGGCATCCCCGTCGTGGCCGTGGTTGATACCAACTGCGATCCCACCGTGGTCGACTACGTCATCCCCGGTAACGACGATGCGCTCCGCGCCATCCGCCTCTTCACCACCAAGATCGCTGATTCGGCGGCCGAGGGCGTGCAGATGGTCAGCGACAAGGCCTTCGAGGCAGAGACTGCGGACGTGGTTGCCACGGAGCAGGATGCCAGCATGATCGGCGAAGCTGCCGAAGAGGTCCCGGCAGAGGTTGCAGCCGAAGCCGCCGCACCGGTTGCCGAAGCTGAAGCCGAAGAGACCATTGATCTTGAAGCCGCACTTGGCGGCGGAATCCGCAAGGCTCCCGCAGCCGCAACCGCCGAAGAGATTCCGGTTGCCATCGAAGCCGGCTCCTAAGCAGTTCACGAAACTCAGTACCGATGAGCGTGGCTGCCAGCTTCAATTGGCGCCACGCTTTTTTTGCATAGTGCGGGAAATCGCTTTCGGAAGGGCATGGCTTCAGCCATGCCACCAACGCAAGCCTTATTGACGGGGGCTTTAGCCCCTGGGAGAACTTTAGCTAACCGAAGGGAATTGAAGATGGCGAGTGCAACAGACGTGAAGATTGGTGCAGCACTGGTAAAAGAACTCCGCGAGAAGTCCGGCGCCCCCATGGGCGACTGCCTCAAGGCTCTGCAGGAGGCCAAGGGCGACATGGAAAATGCCTTCGTCGTGCTGCGCAAGCGCGGCATGGCATCTGCCGCTAAGAAGGCTTCCCGCACCACCAACGAGGGTGCTGTGGGCAACTACATTCATGCCGGCGGCAAGATCGGCGTCATGGTTGAGATCAACTGCGAGTCCGATTTCGTCGCCCGCACGGACGATTTCAAGGGCCTGCTCACTGACATCGCCATGCACATCGCCGCGGTTGACCCCCGCTACGTGCGCAAGGAAGACGTCACCCCGGCTGACATGGCCCGCGAGAAGGAAGTCTACTCCGCCCAGGCCGCCGCCACCGGCAAGCCCCCCGCCGTCGTCGAGAAGATCGTCGAAGGCAAGCTCGGCAAGTTCTACGAGGAGTTCTGCCTGTTGCAGCAGCCCTTCATCAAGGACCCGTCCGTCACTATCGAAGAGCTCATCAAGCAGAAGATCGCGAAGCTTGGCGAGAACATCTCCGTCAGCCGTTTCGCGCGCTTCAAGGTCGGCGACCCCAACTGGACCGTTGCCCAGACCAAGGCCGCAGAGCCTGCCGCCGAGTAATTTTGCTCCATCCAAATCAAAAGCCCGGACCTCGGTCCGGGCTTTGATTTTTAAACTGGCTTTCTGTTTGGTTCAGATGTATAGATTAACAAAATTCATTTGGAGAATAAATGTGAGTTCCTCATCTCGAAGCAACCGATGGTGGGAGAACTACCTGCCGCGCTATCTTATGCCGTCAATTGCAGGAGCTTTAATTGTTGATTGGCTTAGTGCTTGGGGAGGGCCGAACTTTCGTGCGCTCCTATATTTGCCTTGCATAGGAACCCAACTCAATAGCGCATCAGTTGTGTTGCTGTTTCTGTATGGAAATTTATTTTGTTACGTGGCATCCTACCCTATCCTGCTTTTTCATGCGACACGGGTCCTTGATTTTAGAGATAGTAAATGGCCGCGGCGAATCTTTTACGACGGTTATATCGTGACTGTAGTCGTTACGGTTTGCTCATTCCTTCTAGCGCGGACGTGGCCCCTTCACCATTTCTTGCCGGTCGCCATTACAGTGTTGTGCTTTATTGTGATTCAACTTTATAGATTATGGCGTGTCTTTCCTGCGATCTTGAATAAAGCCAGACCTTATGAGAGCCCTGTTAGTCGCTCCTTCCTGTATTCGACGCATTTGGCGCGACGCCGGCGTGAGCCGATGATTATCAAGACGATGGGAAAAGATGGAAAACTATCGACAGAAGCTATCAATTCTTGGCGACAAGATTTCACAGACACCTATCGACACCTGCGAGAGCATGGAAATTCCGCGTTCATTTTCATTCTTGAACTCGCTCTGGCCGCTCTTTCTGCTCGTCTAGTAACTGCTCCCGGGCATATATCTGATCAATGCAAACTGAGCTTAATTGGTGTTTTATTCGCTGCGTGGGCGATGCCATCGATGTTTGTTCATCTTTTGGCACAAAACCTGGAGCGTCGATTCTCCCGCTATGATCAGGACTACCATTGGCTTCAGGGACGATAATCACCCGCATCTGCGATAATCAAAAAGGCATGTATAAGCGCGTACTCCTCAAACTCTCCGGCGAGGCCCTGGCAGCAGGGCGTGGTTTCGGCATTGATGTCCCCTACATCCACAAGATCGCGGCTGAGATAGCCGAAGTCCAGAAGCAGGGCACTGAAATCGCCATTGTCGTCGGCGGCGGAAACTTCTTCCGTGGCGTAGCCGAGCAGGCCGCCCACATGGACCGCGTCGCCGCTGACAACATGGGCATGCTCTCCACCGTTCTCAACTCCATCGCCCTGCAGGACGCCATCGAAAAGCAGAACATCCAGTGTCGCGTCATGACCGCCATTGAGATGCACCAGGTCGCCGAGCCTTACATCCGCCGCCGCGCCGTCCGCCACCTTGAAAAGGGCCGCGTCATCATCTTCGCCGCCGGCACTGGCAACCCCTACTTCTCCACGGATACCGCCGCCGCCCTCCGCGCCATGGAGATCAAGGCTGACGTTCTCATGAAGGCCACCTCCGTCGACGGTGTCTACAACGCCGACCCCAAGAAAGACGCCACCGCCGTCAAGTTTGAGCAGATTACCTACATGGACATCCTCAAGCTCGGCCTGAAGGTCATGGACACCACCGCCGTCTCCATGTGCAAAGACAATAACCTGCCCATGATCATCTTCAACATGAACGTCCCCGGCAATATCCAGCGCGTTATCAGCGGCGAAAAGCTCGGCTCCCTCGTTACGGCTTAAAATCTCACCACGGATTTCACGGATGAGAAACTTTGTAGTATTTCCGTCTCTAAAATTCCTTTAGTCTTGAACCCGTGGACATCCGCGAAATCCGTGGTTCGCTTTTTGTCTTTGTACCTTGAGGGGGGAACTGAACGCTTGGATCACACCGCCGCTGCCACCACCACGCCCCCGCCTCCCGCCAAGCCCTCCGGCCGCAGACCGGCGCTCCCCGCGCTCACCGGTATCCGGACCCTCTTCGCGCTCACCATCATCTTCTTCCACTTCTCCAATCCCGCCATGTTCGGCGTCTTTGAGCCCGTGGTGAACAACGCATTCATCTTCGTGGGCTGCTTCTTCCTGCTCTCCGGCTTCATTCTGGCCTACAACTACGGTGCCCGCGGTGCCTCGCTCTCCAAGCGCGAATTCTGGCTCGCCCGTTTCGCCCGTCTCTATCCCGTCTATCTTCTCGCCCTGCTCATCTCCTACCAGATGTTGCTCGCCGAGTGGCACTACCAGACCCGCGCCCACTTCGTAGAAGGCATCATCCTCACCCCGCTCCTGTTGCAGGGCTTCTCGCCTCTGCTGGCCACCTTCTGGAACACCGTCGCCTGGACGCTCTCCTGCGAAGTCATGCTTTACATCGCCTTCCCCTACATTATGGCGATGCGCTGGCCCCGCTCGCCGCGCAAACTCGCCGCGCTGGTGGTCTTCTTCTGGGTGCTGGGCATGGTGCTGCCCGCACTCTATCTCATCCTCCGGCCAGACGGTATCGCCCCGCACGCGCTCAACCGTTTCTCGCCCGGCATGTGGCTGCGCACCCTCAAATTCACGCCCATTCCGTACGCCCCAACCTTCCTCGCCGGCCTCGCTCTTGGCCTGCTGCAGGATAGGGCAACCATCTCCAACCGTACCCGCCTTTGGATGTCGGGCGGCATCCTCCTGTTCCTCGCCGTGCTCTTCCACTGGTGGATCTACGCGTTGCCGTATCCCATGCTGCACGTCGGCCTGCTCACGCCTCTCTTCGCCATCCTCATCCTCGGCCTCAGCGGCGACCACTGGATATCGCAGATCTTCGCCATCCGTCCCATGGTCATCCTGGGTGAGGCGACCTACTGCCTCTACCTCCTGCACTTCAACAGCTGGAACCTGATCCACAAGTACAAGCTGCCCCAGCGCCTGCATGTTCAGGCGTGGGATCCCTGGTTCTCTTACGTTCTCCTGGTGGCCATCGCGCTGGTCGCTTTCTACGCGGTTGAGATGCCCGGTCGCCGCTGGATACTGAAGCGCTGGTCCCACCGCCGCAGCTCCTAGCTCCCAAATCTGGGTTTTCGTCCCGCCACGGATCTGGGTGGGATATTCGCGCTATGCGCGAATATCCGTTGTCTTTGCGATCGCTCACGCTGGCGCTTGGAAGTAGCTGTGCGCTCATCACCGGCGGAAATCCGCGAGTCTTGCTTTCGTTAAGGGCACGCCTTCAGCCGTGCCATCCATTTTGCCTCTTGCAAGCGCGGCTTTAGCCGCTGAGGGCATCGCTCACGAAGCGCAGGATGTCTCTCCTGGATGGAAATATCGCCCAGCAAAAAGCCCGCCGGTTGGCGGGCTTTTTGCTGCGGAAGAACGTCCGCGGATTAGGGTTGCAGTGCCTGGAACGAGTGGGCTCCGGCCTGGACAGCCACAGCGCAGGTCGGGTTGCCGCCTGCGTTGAAGGGCGTGTTCTGGATGTTCGAGAGCGCTCCGGTATGCGGATCCAGCTGCATGCCGCTCACTGAGTTGTCGATGAAGTTTGAGGTATACAGGTACACGCCCTGCGATGGCTCCACCGTTACGCAGTTCGGTCCTGTGCCCGTTGCGCTCACACCGTTTGAGAACACGCCGGAGGGCGTGCCGTTCGCGGCATTGATCGCATAGCCTGACACCGTGCTGGCGTTGTAGTTGGTGATGTAGATGTACTCACCGCGCGGATCGATTGTGATGCCCTCAGGATACAGGCTCGTGCTGAAGGGGCCATTTAGCATGGCACTCAGCGTTCCGTTCGCCTGCACCGTGTAGCCGATCAGTTGGTTTGAGGTTGAATCCGTCACGTACACATAGCGCGATGTCGGATCTTCCGCGATAGCATGCGGCGTCACTCCGGCTCCCACAGTGCCAATCTGCGTCAGCTTGCCCGTCGAGAGCGAAAGCTGGAACTGGCGTACGATCGGACTGCTACTCTGCTCCACCACATAGATGTAAGGAACGTAGTTGGCAGGGCAGGGTGAAGGTGCCGTCGTGCACGGCGAAATGCCGATGCTCACCGGGTTCAGGCCCGTCGGAAAGTAGTTCAGCGTGCCATTGGCAATCGGCGTGCCCAGGCTATTATTCACGTTCGGGTCAGTGCTGCTGATGATGGGAAATACCGCCAGCCCGCCCGGTCCCGGGTTCAGCGTAGTGTAGCCCGGCTGATAGGTAAAGGCCACGATCAGGTACTTGTTCGTGCCGTCGATCACCGCAGCCGTCGGGAAGGAACCGGAGTTTGCTCCTGTGGTCCCGAGATTATAGGTGTTCTTCGGATACAGCTTGCCGTCCGTGCCGATCAGAAACTCCACGATGTTGGAGCTGTCGTGGTTCAGAACGTACACTGCCTGGCTGTTGGGGGCCAGCACCACGGCGACCGGGTTCTGTCCGCCCGAATCGTACGGTGAATCCACCATCTGCTGCAGCGAGCCAGACTGGTTGTCCACCTTGTAGGCGCTGATGCCGCCATCCGGGCTGCCCGCGGTGGCCTTCGAGGTAGTGACGTACAGGTAGTCGAGCGTGTAGTCGGAACTGCACGCGGTCATGCCAAGACCGACAGCCAGTGAGAGTGCGGTGGCCCGGGTAATGCGGCCTATCTGCGAGAACTTCATGCGTGTCCTTCGTATTGCATCTGCGGAATCATCCCCGCTGTAGTGTTAAAAATCAAATCCAATATAGATGGCCGGGGGCCACTACGCCTGTGCCGCTTAACTCGTGTATCCGCTCACTACAAGGCACGATGCCTGCCCCGATATCGGGAAGACCGTGGTGCGCGTTAGCGAGGAAAGCTGCCCGGTGTTCGCATTCAGTGCATAGCCCGTCACCGTACTGTCGTTGTGGTTCGAGACATACACATACTGGTTCGTGGGGTCCTGCACCATGCACACTGAACCCGCTCCCGTGGGATATGGGTTGCTGGTGTCCGAAACCAGTTCGAGCACTCCGGTGCTCAGAATAGAGTAAGCCGTGATCGCGCTCTGCACCACCGTCGGGTTGGTGCTGTTCCCCTGGCTTACCACGTACAGGAACTTGCCGTTCTGCGATGCCATCGTCCACACCGGGTTCGATGTAACGGACGGCAGTGCCGTGTTGCCGAGCGTCAGTGAGCTCAGCGCGCCACTGGAGCCGACCGTGTAGATGTACAGCATGTTCGTTCCCGCATCCGTCAGGTAGATGTAGCTGCCGGATGTGTTGCCGCCGATTGACGTGATGTTCGTCCCGATGGTGCCCGTCGTATAGCTTGCAGCCTTAACCAGCTGCCCAGCCGTGCTTGCGTTGTAGATGAAGATTGATTCATCGCCCGTGTCCAGTGTGTACACGTAGCTGCCCACAACCCGCAGCATGCTGGGCTTGTACCCAACTTCAAAATACGGCGGCGGGTTATTGCTGCCCAGGCCGGTATTCATGATGGTGGTCAGGCGGCCCGTATCGGTCGCCACGCCAAAGACCGTAATGTCGCCCGTGACCGAAGTGCCTGCCGGCTTGGTGGAGCAGGTCGGGTTCACCTGGTCGATCACATACAGATACCGTCCTGAACTGTCGAGTGACAGCCACTGTGGGTTAACCCCCTGGGAATAGTACGAGCCCTGGTAGGTCAGCACGCCGTCGCCGCCCACTAGGTATTCTGCAACGGATGCGCCGGTGTTGACCGGGCACGCGTTGACGGTGCCGGCGGTCGAGGTTCCTTTGTTCAGCACGTAGAGGAAGCGCCCGCCGGGGAACACGACCGCATTGCCCGGATTCACGCCGCCGCTGGTATACGGCGAGTTGACCATGTTGGTCAGATTGCCTGTACGGTCGTCAATCTTGAAGCCGCTGATCTGGCCAAACGTGCCGGAGTTGGTCAGGGTTCCCAAAACATAAAGGTAGCCGATGGTGCCGCTGCCGCAGGAAGACAGACCGGCTCCCAATGCGAGCGTGGATACTAGGGCCGCTACTTTCCGGCCAAAATTACTAAACTTCATGTGCTTCCTTTTGTCCTGGGTTGCAGGAACGCCACGGTTACGCTGCGCTCCGCAACGAGAAATCTTGAGGGTTAAGAACCTGCATTTGATTGTAAAAGCTGCCGCGAGTTTGTGCCACTTTTGGGGCACAGGTTTTTCAAGGGCTCTACAGGTCGTTTTCTGCCAATCCTTTACAGCCCGTCCACTGGGCCCCTGAAACTTCACCCATCCGCCCTTCCCAGCCCTAGAAAATCTTCAGGTGGATGGTCAGGTACTTCTTCGGATCGCTGCGAATTGTGCTCACCAGCTGCTCGCTGCTCACCAGCAGCTTGTCCAGGTCGTTATAGGCATTGTCGTCCTTCGCAAGTTTGCCCAGCGTGCCCTGTCCCTGGTCGATCTGGCTCACCAGGTCATCCACGCGGCTCAGCGTATCGCTCAGCTGGCTGGCAAACTTCGGGTCCTTCGCCAGGATGCCCAGCCCGCCCTTGCCCGCATCCACATCCGCCAGCAGCGAGTTCGCGTGCGCCAGCGTCTGGTTCAGATTGTTGTACAGCGCCGGGTCATTCACCAGCTTCCCGGCAGAACCCTGCCCGCTGTCAATCGCTTCTGACACATGCTGCAGGTGCGTCGCCGTCTCGTTCAGGTGGTTATATAACGAATCATCCGTCATCAGCTTGCCCACGGTGCCCTTGCCGCTGTTCATGTTGCGGGCAACTTCCTGCAGGTCGCCCATCGCAGCGTAGGCCTTCTTATAAAATTCGTCGCTCGCCACCAGCTTGCCGATGGAGCCATTGCCGCTGGTGATGTTATCCAGCAGTGCATTGGCCTTCGCCAAGATCACGTTCAGCTGCTCGATGGTGCCTTGGCTGGACTTGATGACGTCCGTGATATTCGGCGTTTCCATCGTCGTCAGTTCGTCGCCCGATTTCAACTGCGGCCCATTCGCAAACTGGCTGTTGATGTCCACCACCGTATCACCCAGCACGCCGATGGTTGAGAGCGATGCCTTTGAGTCCGTGTGCAGGTTCTCCGCAAACTTCCCGCTGATCTTCATGGTGACTTCCACCGGCGTCAGCCGCCGGTCCGGCGCGGTCGATACTCGAATCGCGGTCACCGTGCCCACCGTGACCCCTTCCAGCGAAACCGGCGCGCCCACCTTCAACCCTGCGGCATTCTCAAAGTACGAACGCACCTTCATCTTCGGCGTAAATAGCCCACCCACTGATCCCGTCATCAGGAATACCAGGGCAATCAGGGCCGCAATGGCCGTGGTAACCAGCAGGCCGACCTTTAGTTGTGACCACCGGACTTCTTTCTGGCTGGGCATGTCTCTCCTGAAAACAAGGCTGCAGATAATGCTGGTCCATGTAAGGCTCTTGGGCTCGTGGCAAGAATACCATCATGCTCTCAGGACTTTACTTCCATTTGATGCACCCCGCCCGCCGAAGGTTTGAGCAAAAGTCATGCAGATTCAAGCAGTACCGTTGCCAGCGCCAGTTCGCGGCTGTGCGTGATTGACACCGCCGCCGCTATCGCGCCCAGCATCGCCGCCCGTACCGCCGCCCGCCCCGTCAGATGGATGGTTGGCCGTTCCCCCGGCTTCCGCACCACCTCAATCTCTTTCCAGGTCACGCCCCGCGCAATCCCCGTGCCCAGCGCCTTGGCTGCCGCTTCCTTGGCCGCGAATCGTCCGGCATAGCTCTCCGCCGCATTCTTCTTGCGCTCGCAGTATGCAATCTCGCCCGCCGTAAAGATGCGTTCCGTGAACCGCGCCCCATACCGCTCGATGCTCTTGCGGATGCGTTCGATCTCGATAAGGTCCGTTCCTGTGCCTACCAGCATGGCACTCAGGATAACTCGTTTGGTTCATTTGCACCTTGGGCACGTGACCCTTGTACCCGCCCCCCCCTCTTCGCCCCACTGTCCCGCCTGCCCCGGCGCCGATGGAGAGCTATCTGCCGCGCTCCGCAGAGGAAGGGAACCCATGCCGCCGCGCAATATCCAGATCATTCAGGCCTACAGCTATTACGACAGGGAAGACCTCCTGCCTGCGGTCGTGGATGCCATTGTGAACTGTGGTGGCTGGGTGCTCGACCGCCGCGACATCTCTGAGATGACCCTTGGCTTTCAGTTGGAGATTGAGCTTCGCGGCATCTTCGATCTCTATGCCGCCCTGCTCGCTGCCGGTGTGCATATGACGCGTTCCGGCCACCGCGTGCTGTCCGGCTTCTGCACCTGTGGCCGCTTCGTCCGCAAATCCCAGCTCGGCCAGATTCTTCAGCTCCAGCTTGAGATCAGCTTCCTGCATGAGATCACGCCCCACTGGCTTCTCATGGCCCAGCCCGCCCACGCCTAGCGTGTCATTCCAACCCCAATATTTTGTCATCCCGTAGCGCAGCGGAGGGATCTGCTTCTATTTTTTTGTTTGTCATCCTGAGCGAAGCGAAGGACCCGGATGATCTTCGCGTTACCCACACCGCCAGAGAGCTTCCGCTACACGAAAGCCTCAGGCGGTCGAACCGCACCATCACGAGGAGCCCTTACGCCTCGATCAGCCCATACTTCCGCTGCCAGTGTTGTTTCAGCAGTCCCCGCACCATCACTCGTTCTGCTGCCGTAATCTGCGGTTCCGTCACCTCGATAAACTTTGCCGCGGCAAACTTCGCGATCTCCAGCATCTTCCTGTCGCGCAGTAGGTTCGCCACGCGAAACTCCGGCAGCCCCGTCTGCCGCGTGCCAAAGAACTCTCCCGGCCCGCGTTGCGCCAGGTCCAGCTCCGCCAGTTCAAATCCGTTCTGTGTCCGCACCATCGCATCCAGCCGCTCGTCGGCCTGCTCTGAAACCTTGCCGCCCGTCATCAGCACGCAGTATGACTTCGCCGCGCCGCGTCCCACCCGCCCACGCAACTGGTGCATCTGCGCCAGCCCAAACCGCTCCGCGTGTTCAATCACCATGATGGAAGCATTCGGCACGTCCACGCCTACTTCAATCACCGTGGTTGCGATCAGTACGTCGGTCTCGCCGCGCTGGAACCGCCGCATCGCCACTTCCTTTTCATCCGCGGCCATCCGCCCATGCAGCAGCGCCAGCCGCAGCCCGCTCAGCGGCCCATTGCGCAGCGCATCGTGCATCGCCGTGGCCGATTTCAATTCTGCCTTCGGCAGTAGACTCTTCTGTGCCTTCGCCTTTTTCCCCGGCTTCTTCTTCGCAGTCTCTTCTTCCACCACGTCCGCCGGAAAATCCAGCTCCGGCTGATCGTCCTTCGCTCCCTCGATCACCGGATACACGATGTACGCCTGCCGCCCCATCTCCACCTGCTTGCGCAGGAACCCCCATACCTCCGGCGCGCTCTCATCCGTCGTTCGCCGTGTCACGATCGGCGTCCGTCCCGGCGGCAGTTCATCAATGATGCTCAGGTCCAGGTCGCCATACATGGTCAGCGCCAGCGTGCGCGGAATCGGGGTCGCCGTCATCACCAGCGTGTCCGGGTCGAGCTGCTCATGCTTTTTCATCAGCGCAAACCGTTGCTGCACCCCGAACCGGTGCTGTTCGTCCACGATCACCAGCCCCAGGTGGGCAAACTCCGTCTTCTCCTGGAACAGCGCATGCGTCCCGATCACCAGGTCCGCCTCGCCGCGCATGATCTTTCCCCGCGTCGCTCGCTTCACATCGTCGTCCAGCGAGCCCGTCAGCAGCACCACGTTGTACTGCTTGCTTGATTTCTCCAGCATCTTCCGCGCCGCCAGGTAGTGCTGCGTCGCCAATATCTCTGTCGGCGCCATCAGCGCGGCCTGGTAGCCGTTCTCAATCGCAATCAGCGCGGACTGTAGTGCCACGATGGTCTTCCCGCTGCCCACATCCCCCTGTAGCAGCCGCCGCATCGGATGCGGCTTCCGCATCTCCGTCGCAATCTCGCCCAGCACCCTCTTCTGCGCCGCCGTCGGGTGAAAGGGAAGTATCTGCTTGATCGCCTCGCGCACCGGCGGGCTGGTGGCAAATGCAATGCCGTCGCGTTCGCGCATCCGTCGCCGCTTCAGCTCCAGCCCCAGCTCAAGATAAAAAAGTTCTTCGAAGATCAGCCGCTTGTGCGCAGGCGTCGCGGCAGACTGCAGGTCGCCCATCGGTGTTCCCGCCGGCGGAAAATGCACGGCGCGCAGCGCCTCCAGCCGCGACGGCAGCCCAAACTCCTCCAGCATCGTCACCGGCAGCGTCTCCGGCACCGCGCTCTGCTTCAGCTCTTCCAGCAATCCCCACAGCACCCGCCGCATCCACCGCGATGTCAGCTTCGCTCCCCACGGTGTTGTCCCGCCCAGTGACTCATACACCGGCACTATGCGCCCCACCTCCAGCATCTGCAGGTCGCTGTCTTCGTTTGTGCCCGTCGGCAGAATCTCGAACTGCGGCTGGATCATCTTCATCGCGCCCGCGCGGCTCCGCGAAGGCTCCACCTTGCCGTACAGCGCAATCATCTGTCCCGCGTGAAATTTGTCCTTCAGGTAAACGCCGTGGAACCAGGAGCACTTCAGCGTCTGCAGTCCCTGTCCCACGGTCAGTTCGAAGATGGGCATGGCCCGCGTCCGCAGCAGGATGCTGCCGCGCACTTCTCCAATTACTGAAGCCATCGTCCCCGGCTGCAGCGCCGCCAGCGGCTGCGGATTCAGCCGGTCCTCATAGCGGAAGGGCAGGTGGTACAGAATGTCCTCCACCGTATGCACGCCCCGCGTAGCCAGTTGCTCCGCCAGCCGCGGCCCAATGCCCTTGATAAAAGCAACGTTGGTTGCAAGCTCCAGCACCGCTGGCCGTACCGGCCCCGCCCGCCGCGCCGTGGAGCCTACAGCGTGGCTCGCTTCAGCGGTCTTTCCCGGTGCCGCCGCAGTGGCCTTCGACGCATTGTTTTTTTCTGTCGCCATCTCCAGCGATGCTATCAGCGCCTCGTGTGCAACTCTACGCCCCGCCGGTTTTGCTTTGCGTTTTGGGTTCTGCTTTGCCTTTTGTTTGTCATCCCGCAGCGCAGCGGAGGGATCTGCTTCATGCCTTTGCCTTTGTTTGTACCCGGCAACCGCTCCTCACCTCAGCCTTCACCCCAAATCACCCGCCGCTCCCCAATCACATCCGCGATTTATCCATGAACTGTCCACGATCATCCCCAAAGTGTCCGCGAATTTTTACCATTTACTCCGCGGAATTCTCGATTTTCTCCCCAATTTGGCGTAGTTTCCTGCTCAATTCACTACAATTAAATACAAGAAGTGTTTTTCTCCCCCGCCACCCTGTCTTACGGCTAAATCATTGCAAACAAGATATTTACCCGTAAATATCTTGTTTGCAAATATTTAGCGGCAATGCCCTGAGCTAAATAGCTGAAAACAGGATATTTGAGTTTCTATGGGGGGAGGGGGGTATGGCTGATATTCTTGAATTCCGATGGCCATTGTTGAACTCGAAGGTATCTCGAAGTCGTATGACAAGAAAGTTGCTGTTGAGCAACTGAGCTTCCGCATTGAGCCGAGCACGATGTTCGGTCTTCTCGGTCCCAATGGCTCCGGCAAGACCTCCAGCATTCGCATGATGATCGGCATCACCCGTCCCGATGCAGGTACGGTGAAGCTCTTCGGCAAACCCTTCGAGCGCCAGAGCCTCGAACGTGTCGGCTACCTGCCGGAGGAGCGTGGCCTCTACAAGAAGATGCATGTCCTCGACCAGCTTATCTTTCTTGGCGAACTGCATGGTTTGAGCGCTGCCACTGCGCGCAAGCGTGCGCTCGACTGGTGCGAGCGCCTTGAAATTACTGAGGCGATTCCTAAGAAGACTGAGGAACTCTCCAAGGGCATGCAGCAGAAGATTCAGTTCATCGCAACCCTTCTGCATGAGCCTGAACTGATCATCATGGACGAGCCTTTCAGCGGCCTCGACCCCATCAACGCCTCGCTCATGCAGGACACGTTGATGGACCTCCGCCGCGAGGGCAAGGCAATACTGTTCTCCACCCACCGTATGGATCAGGTGGAGAAGATGTGCGATGCCATCTGCGTCATCAGCGGTGGCAAACAGGTACTGGCGGGGGGTATGCGCGAGATCAAGCAGCGCTACCCCAACAACCGCGTAAAGATTGAATTTGATGGCAGTGATTCATTCTTAAAGCACGCCAGTGTTGCCTCTGCAAAGAACTGGGGCAACCATGCGGAGATCACCCTGAAGGATGGTGATGATGCGCAGGCCCTGCTTGCAGCCGCCATTAAAGTAGCAAAAATACGCCGTTTTGAGGTAAGTGAGCCAACTTTAGAGCAAATTTTCATCGAAAAAGTCGGCGCAGGAGGCAGAATCGATGCGTAATACTCTGCTCATCGCGCGCCGCGAGTACATGGAGCGCATTCGCGCCAAGAGTTTTATCGTCATGACGGTCCTCATCCCTCTGTTGATGGGTTGCGGCCTCTTCGCCAGCGTCTACTTTGGCGGCCATGCGCACGTTTCGCATATCACCATCGTATCGACGAATACGCAGCTTGCCGTGGATGTGCAGAACCAACTGGCGACGGAAGATCCTGCCCTGGTGGTCGATGCAATTTCACCGCCAACAGCGGATACGATGCACATCCTCTCCGGTGACGTGGAAGGTGGAGACAGCGAAGGTTTTCTCTGGCTCGATGCATCAGCGCAGCAACCGGCCGTCTTCTTCGGCAAGCCCGCAGCGAGTCGACTGGGACAACTGCAACGGGCTTTGCAGCGGAGTGGGTTACACACGAGCGACGATATCGCCGTGAAGCACATCCGCCAGTCGCAGCGCGAGAGTATGAACCTGACCGCGGCGCAGTCGTCCAAGGCGGTTGCATATTTCTTTTTCTTCCTCATGTACATGGCGGTTATGTTCTACGGCGTGAACGTCGCCCGCTCCATCACGGAGGAAAAGACGTCGCGAGTGTTTGAAGTCATGCTGGCTACGGTCTCACCGGAAGAGATGATGGCAGGCAAGGTAATCGGGGTGGGGGGCGTCGGGCTCACGCAGGTCTTCATCTGGATAGCCGCCGCTGCGGTTCTCATCGCAACGCCGCTGGTTCCCATGATCGCCGGCGGCACCATTACGGTTGCTATCAGCGCCTGGCAGATGATCTTCTTCGTGCTGATGTTTACCCTGGGTTTTATGCTCTACGCCAGTATCGCGGCCATCCTTGGCGCGATAGTGAACTCTGAGCAGGAACTCTCGCAGCTCAACATGATTCTGGCTATGCCCCTGGCTGTGTGCATGTTCCTGCTCTATCCCATCTCCAGCAACCCCGGGGGGGTGCTGGCAACGGTGATCTCCCTCATCCCCCTTTGGACGCCGCTTATTATGTTTACCCGCGTGGTGGTAGGGTATCCGCCGCTGTGGCAGGTGCTGCTCTCTGTTGTGGACCTTGTCATCGCGATCTATGCCATGATGTGGATCGCTTCGCGCATCTACCGCGTCGGAATTTTGATGTACGGCAAACGGCCCAGCATACGCGAGATTCTGCGCTGGATGCGTTACAGCTGAGCAGCGCTGCCGGATTAGAATGGCATCGTGGCCTCTGAGTACAAATTTTCGCAGCGTATCTCTATCGCGATCATCCCGCGTATCGTCTCCTTGCTCATCCGCATGGTTACCTGGACACTGCGCTTTGAAGTGGTGCGGGAGCCCGGGGCGCATACGGCATTTGAGCAGCCACGTCCCTGTATCTTCATCTTCTGGCATCGCGCACTCATCACAGCGGCAGGACACTTCCGCGATGAAGGCATTGGCATTCTCATCAGTCGTAGCTTTGATGGCGAACTCATCGCGCGCACGGTGGAGCGCCTCGGCTTTATCGCTGTACGCGGCTCCAGTTCGCGCGGCGGCGCGGTAGGACTGAGCGGCCTGCAGCAGGCCTACACGGATGGCCGCCTGGTCGCTATTACTGTGGATGGCCCCCGTGGCCCGAAGTACATTGCCAAACCTGGCGCGGTACAACTGGCGCAGCTCACGGAAGCCGCAGTCTGTCCGTTCTATGTGCTGCCGCAGCGCGCGTGGACACTGAACTCCTGGGACAATCTGATGATTCCCAAGCCTTTTTCGCGGGTCGTCGTCACCTACCCCACGGCGGTCCCATACGACCGCGACACTGCCGTCATGCAGGTGCAGGTGCAGGCGGCTCTGGATCGCAGCGTTGCCATGGCGGAGCAGTACTGGAGCGATCGCGCATGAAGGAGCGCGTAGCTGACTTTAATTTTCATCTGCCGGAAGAGTTGATTGCGCAGCAGCCCCCGCAGGAGCGTGATGCTGCCCGCATGCTGGTGCTGGATCGCGCGACCGGAGCCGTGCAGGACAGCAGCTTCCGCGCACTGCCGCAGATACTGAATGCTGGTGATCTGCTGGTGCTGAATGACAGCCGTGTGATTCCAGCGCGTCTCTTCGCCACCCGCGCCGGAGCCACATCGCAGAAGCAGCAGCCCTCTGGCAGCGTGGAAGTGCTGCTCACCCAGCAGCTTGGCCCGCAGGAGTGGAGCGCGCTGGTTCGCCCCGGGCGCAAGGTGCAGATTGGCGAGCGCTTGTTCTTTGCCGCGAACGATGACGCGCTTCCGCTGCTGGAAGCCGAAGTTACGGCGCGTGGTGAGTTTGGCGAGCGCACTCTGCACTTCCTGCCATCTGAGAATTTCTTCGCCGCGCTGGAAGCCATAGGCCACATGCCACTGCCGCCCTACATCCATCGCGATGACGCTGTGAGTGACCGCGAACGCTACCAGACCGTCTTCGCTGCCGAGAGGGGCAGCGCCGCGGCACCTACTGCAGGCCTGCACTTCACCCCCGCCGTGCTGGACGCCATCCGTGCCCGCGGCGTCGAGGTGCAATATGTCACCCTGCACGTGGGCCTGGGCACTTTCCAGCCTGTCCGAGTAGACACCCTGGACGAGATCGAGTTACACCGCGAACGGTACACCCTCCCCCCCCCCACGGCAGACGCCATCAACCGCGCCCGCACCGCCCGCCGCCGCATCATCGCCGCCGGAACCACCACCGTCCGCACGCTGGAGCACTGTTCGCTGGCCGCGGTGGGTGGCACGCTGGAGCCGCACAGCGGGGAGACCAGCATCTTCATTCGGCCGGGGCACCCCTTCCGTTTGGTAGACGCCATGTTGACAAACTTTCACCTGCCACAGTCCACGCTGCTGATGCTGGTGAGTGCCTTTGCCGGACAGAAGCACGTGTTGGCGGCCTATACCCACGCCGTCCATCAGAAGTACCGTTTTTTTTCCTACGGCGACTGCATGTTTATCCGCTAGAGAGCGGTGTAAACCCGGCCGCATTTGCACCGCATCGAACTTGGTAGACTCAAGCGATGCCCGTTGGCCCTCTAAATCCGCAAAAGCCCGCCATCTATCTGCTGGATTCCATGGCATTCATCTTCCGTGCCTACCACGCAATGCAGCGTCAGCGTCCCATGTCTACCCGTACGGGGGTACCCACCGCTGCAACTTACGTCTTCGTAAACATGATCAACAAGCTGCGCCGCGATTTTGCACCAGAATACCTGGCGGCGGTGTACGACCTGAGCGGCCCCGTCTTTCGCGTAGAGCAAGCTGCCGCGATGAAGACAATTCGCAAGTTCAATATCAAGACTCAGCAATTTGAAGAAGTGGACTATGCCGGCTACAAGGCCAACCGTGCCGAGATGCCGGCAGACCTGGCGCAGCAGTTGCCGTACATTCGCCGAGCGCTGGAGGGCTTCAGAATTCCCATTCTCTCGTATGAAGGATTCGAAGCGGACGATGTGATTGGTACGCTCAGCTGCAGGGCGGCAGAGGCAGGGCACCGCGTCTTCGTTGTCTCCAGTGACAAGGACATGATGCAACTGGTGAACGACAGCGTAGTCATCCTGAACCCGACGAAGGATAATCTCATTCTCGATCGCGAAGGCGTACAGCGGGTGCTGGGCGTAACGCCGGAGCAGGTGATTGACGTGATGGCATTGCGCGGCGATGCGATTGACAATGTTCCCGGCGCGCCTGGCATAGGCGATAAGGGCTCAGTGGAACTGATCCAGCGGTTTGGAACAGTAGAAGCCGCTATGGACCATGCTGACGAGATCAAGGGCAAACGCCAGCGTGAATCGCTGCAGCAAAATCGCGACACTATTCTGCTCAGCAAGGAACTGGTCACGATCCATACTGGTGTGCCGGTTGAGTTTGATCTGCACGGCATGCGCACGCAGGAGATTGATGTGGATGCATGCCGCGCACTCTTCAGCGAGTTGGAATTCACCACCTTATTGAAGGACCTGGCGCCGCCCAAGGTGGATACAACACCGATCACTTTCAACACGCAGCCGACTGAAGCGGATATTGCCGGGCTACTGGAAAAGGCACGTAAAGCCGGGCTGGCACTGACGATTCCGCTGGACGGGCAGGCGCTGGGGGAAGAGGTCGCTGATCCTGAAGCTGCCGATGCGCCGGAGCCCGCACTGCCAGAGAACGGTAATTTATTTGAGATGAGTGCTGCGCCCGTGGAAGCGCCTGTCGTGAGCGCGGCAGCGCCAACACTTGTCATGGGATTTGCGGCGGAGGCAGATCACGCGATTTCAGTAGATCTCAATCTGCCTGTGGCTGAACCGCTGCGCGCGGCGCTGGCAGATGCGAGCATTCCGAAGGCGGTGCATGATGTGAAGGCGGTGCTGCGCGTGATGGAGTCTGCCGGCATTGAGCTTGCGGGTGTGCGCGATGATGTGATGTTGTACAGCTACCTTGTAAATCCGACGCATAGCAGCCACAAGCTGCCGGATGTTGTGGCGCGCTTTACCAATCGCGCGCTGCACGAAGCTGGTGCGAACTGCCTGCCAGAAGCTGCGAGCGCAGTTTTTCGTCTGGCGGAGAAGTTGAGGCCGGAGATTGCTGCCGAGGGAACTACCTCCGTCTATGAGACGATGGACCTGCCGCTGGTGCCTGTGCTGCTGCGGATGGAGCAGGCGGGTGTGCGTATTGACCGCGATGTGCTGGGAGAGATGTCTACCCGGTTGGCGGTGGAGATGGATACGCTTGGAGAAAAGATATTCGAGCAGAGCGGGCATCGCTTTAACCTCAATTCACCGAAGCAGCTAGGTGATGTGCTCTTCAATAAGATGCTGCTGCCGAAGCCTCTGCGAAGCGGCAAAGGCAAGGTTATTTCCACTGCGGTGGATGTGCTGGAGGAACTGAGCGAGCATCATGAGGTACCGCGGCTGGTGCTGGAGTATCGCCAACTGGCGAAGTTGAAGTCAAATTACCTGGACCAGTTGCCGAAGTTGACGGATGCGGACGACCGAGTACACACCACGCTGAACCAGGTAGGCACGGCAACGGGGCGACTTTCGTCCACCAATCCGAACCTGCAGAATATTCCAGTACGCACCGCGCTGGGCCGCGAGATCCGTGCGGCGTTTATTCCTGCGCCGGGCAACGTGCTCATGTCGGCGGATTATTCGCAGATCGAACTGCGGCTGATGGCACACTTCTCGCAGGACCCATTGTTGCTGAAGGCCTACCGCGAAAATGTGGATATTCACACGCTGACGGCGAGCGAGGTCTTCGGCATTTCGCCTGCAGAGATGGATAAGGAGACGCGCAACCGTGCTAAGGCAGTGAACTTCGGCATTGTGTATGGTATCTCGCCGTTTGGCCTGGCTGCGCAGCTTGGCATTGAGCAGCGCGAGGCGCGCACGTACATCGAGCGCTATTTTGAACGCTACGCCGGGGTGAAGGTGTTCATTGAAGCCACACTGGAGCAGACTCGCAAGGAACAATTGGTGCGCACGCTCTTCGGCCGAGTGCGCCCGATCCCGGATATTCTATCGAGCAATGCGAATCTACGGGGTTTTGCCGAGCGCACCGCGGTCAACACGCCGCTGCAGGGAACTGCCGCGGATCTAATCAAGCTGGCGATGATCAAGATCGATGCCGCTTTACGCACAAAGAAGCTAAAGACGCGTATGACGCTGCAGGTGCACGACGAACTGCTCTTCGACGCTACGCCGGATGAAGCCGACGAAGTGAAGGCTCTAGTGAAGCAGGAGATGGAGAATGTGGTGCAGCTCAGCGTGCCGATTGTGGCGGATGTGGGCGTGGGGCCAAACTGGAGAGATGCGAAGTAGGGATTATTGCTGTCCGCTTGTTTGTGGAGTCGACGGACTCCTATATTCCCAGTTCAATTCGTATCGCATCCGCAATCGCATTTGCATGCAGTTTCATAGCATCTTCGCTTTCGGCCTCGATCATGACGCGGGCTAATGATTCCGTGCCTGAGTAGCGAATGACGACGCGGCCAGTGTCAGCGAGTTCCAGTTCCGCGGCGCGAATTTTTTCCACGACGGACGGAATATCTTCCAGCGGCTTCTTCTCGCGCACTTTCACGTTCACGATGACCTGCGGAAAGACCTTCAGGTCCTGCTTTAGTTCGCCAAGTGTCTTACCGCTGCGGTGAACAAGGTCGAGCACTATTAGTGCAGTCAGCAGGCCATCGCCAGTGGTAGCAATGGCAGGGAAGAGGATATGGCCACTCTGTTCGCCGCCAAGTGATGCTTTCGCATTGCGCATCTCTTCCAGTACGTATTTATCGCCCACCGGCGCGCGCAGCATCTTGATGCCGCTGCGCTTCAGCGCGGCTTCCAGGCCCATGTTGGACATGGTTGTAGCCACCACTACATCGCCCGCGAGGAGGCCGCGAGCCTGCAGATCCCGCGCTGCCAGCAGCATGATCGCGTCGCCATTGACAACGTTGCCTGCTGCATCGGCAAAGAGTGCGCGGTCGGCGTCGCCGTCGAAGGTGATACCCATGTTGGCCTTGTGTTCTACTACGGCCTTCGCCACCATGCCGGCATGCAACGCGCCGCACTGCTCGTTGATGTTGCGGCCATCGGGTGAAGCATGGGTGATGATGACGGTGCCCTTCAATTCAGCAAAAACCTGTGGCGCGACAGCCGATGCTGCGCCGTTCGCGCAATCGATCACAATAGTCTTGCCGTCAAGCGAGAGATTGGGCACGGCCGCGAGCAGGAAGCGGATGTATTCAGCCCGGTCGGCTTCATTCACCGCTGGTGCTGCCAGATCAGCAAGAGGCGGAGCATGTGACGTCTCAAGGTGCTTGAAGATTTCGTCTTCAATGGCAAGCTCAACTTCGTCCGCCAGTTTATAGCCATCGGCGCCGAAGATCTTGATGCCATTATCCTGCCAGGGATTATGGGATGCGGAAATGACGATGCCCGCGCTAAAGCCGTGCTTGGCTGTGAGGAATGCGATGGCGGGTGTGGTGATGACGCCGGCGCTTTCGACGGCAGCGCCGCCGGTTTTCAGACCGGCGGTTATCGTGGCGGCGATCCATGTACTGGATTCACGAGTGTCCATGCCAAGTACAACCCGTGGCGCGATGGATACCTTCTTCAGTGAGTGCGCGAGAGCGAGTCCGATTGCGTAGATTGTGTGTGCATCGAGCGGTGACTGGCCGGCAATGGCGCGGATTCCATCAGTTCCAAAGAGCTTTCTCATGTGCGTTGTTTTCTCGTAGACTGCAGGACTTTCGAGTGGAGTTCGCCTTCTGCCAGGCGGGTGGTAATGATGCTGGAAACGGGAGCGTCGTCTGCGGATTTCAGCAGGGTGCCGCGCTCGTCAAAGACCAGGGCGTAGCCGCGGTTGAGAACCGCAAGCGGAGAGAGAGATTCCAGCTGCGCTGTTGCGGTGTGCAGAGCTGCATGGCGCTGCTGCAGGACGAGTTGTTGCGTATGGGTCAACCGCTGAGCAAGCTGCTGCCATTGTGCGCGCACGGTGGTAATATGGCGGCCTATATCCTGACGATGTAGTCGCTCGGTGGCTCGCTGCAGTCGGAGAGTGTGCTCGCGGCCACGGTGTTGCCAGGCATTCTCAAGCTGAAAGCGGAGTTCATCTACGCGCTGCTGACGACGGTTGAAGCTCTCGCTCAGGCGCGCGAATACAGAATCTGTTGAAAGCGCGGCTAACTGCTGGCGGGCATGCAGAAGCTGATAGCGCGCGGCGCGGCCCAGGCGATAACTGAGCTGGCCAACATACTCTTCAATGCGATGCTGCGAATCCGTAATGAGCTCTGCGGCGGCGGAAGGAGTGGGCGCGCGCAAGTCAGCGACAAAATCTGTAATAGTGAAATCAGTTTCGTGCCCAATGGCCGAGATAACGGGCAGCTCGGATTCTGCAATGGCGAGCGCAAGTTGCTCATTGTTGAAGCCTGCGAGGTCTTCCGTGGAGCCGCCGCCGCGTGCGATCAGAATGAGATCCACACCCGTATTTTCGTTGAAGTAACGCAGGCCGGCGATGACCTCTGCGGCGCAGTTCTCACCTTGTACCGCGGCAGGATAGATGAGGATTCCTAGATTACTGCTGCGGCGCGCGCAAATGGTGACCACATCGTGAATCACAGCGCCGGTGGCGGCGGTGATTACGCCAATGCGGTGAGGAAATGTGGGCAACGGACGCTTGCGGCCGGCGTCAAACAGGCCAACTGCGGCGAGCTTGGCTTTAAGCTGTTCGAAGGCAACCTGAAGAGCGCCGGCGCCACGGGGCTCGGCCGTCTCTGCAATGAGCTGCAGTTGTCCACGGCTCTCATAGACAGAGACGCGTCCACGCACCAGCACGGCCATGCCGTCCTCCGGCTGGAAACGCAGCAGGATGGCCTGCCTCCGAAAAAGCACGATGGAGAGCTGGGCATCACCATCTTTGAGAGTGAAGTAGATGTGGCCTGATGGAGCAGAGCGCAGGTTGGAGATTTCTCCCTCTACCCACACGTCGGCGTAACGCGCTTCCACACGCTGGCGTACATCGTTGACCAGCGCCTGGACGGTCCAGATGCTGCGCTGTAGCTCGGTGGTGGATTGCTGTTCCAGCGGTGCTGAAGCAGATGGTATTCCATCCGGTTCGGCGGCAAAGAGCAAATCGAGTTGTGGAGGAACGTCCACCGGTTCAGTCGGCCGGGAGGCGCGGGTGCGGTGTGGCGCGGCGTTTCGCGTAAAGAGTGAGGCGAAGCTGGGATTGGACTCGTTTTGCTCCATCTTTAGTTGAGTCTAGCAGCGCGGATTGTACAGTGCGAATGCGCCGTCTGACGGCAGGTTGCATTTCATTCACAGGGGCTTGCAGAATTGCCGCAGGATCGCATGATAATGTGAGCAGAGAAGTGAATCACGTAGGAAATTTATGGAGAGCCGCATGCAGATTCTGGCATTGGTTGCCGGCATATTGTGCCTTTCTACCGTGATGGTGGATGCGTTCCAGACCATTGTGCTGCCGCGCAGGCCGCAGGGGCGTTTTCGCATAACGCGGATATTCTATCTGCTTACCTGGACGCCCTGGTCATTGCTTACCCGACATATCAAAATGCGCCGGGTGCGAGAGACCTTCTACAGCGTTTATGGTCCGGGATCGTTGCTGATACTGCTGGGCGTGTGGGCACTGCTCATTCTGACAGGCTTTGCGTTTCTTTACTATGCATTGGGATCGCCATTCCATGATATGACCGTAATTTCGCGCGCCACAGCGTGGCGAATGGATTTGTACGTCAGCGGCACGACGCTCTTCACGCTAGGGCTGGGCGACGTTATGCCACAGACACTAGCGGTGCGTGTACTAATGGTGATGGAGTCCGGTACCGGCCTGGGGTTTGTCGCGCTGGTTATCGGCTATCTGCCAGTGGTGTACCAGGCATTTGCGCGCAGGGAAGTTGCTATTGCGTTGCTGGATGCACGTGCGGGCTCTCCGCCTACGGCGACGGAGTTGTTGCGGAGGCACATCTTTGATGCGCCCGGGAAGCACCTTGATGGGAAAGCGGCTTTAATTGTGCTGCTGGAAGAGTGGGAGCGATGGTCGGCTGATCTGCTGGAGAGCCACATCTCCTATTCACTGCTCTGCTACTACCGATCGCAGCATGATAACCAGAGTTGGCTTTCTGCGCTGGTAGCTGTGCTGGACTCCTGCGCCATCCTGATGGCTAACATACAGGACGCGACGGCTCGGCAGGCGCAGCTGACCTTCGCTATGGCGAGGCATGCGCTGGTGGATCTGGCGCAGGTATTTGGCAGGGTGCCCTTTCAGCCCAGCGCCTGTGAAGACCGGCTGGCTGGTGGGAAATTTGAAGTAATGGTGGAAATGCTGCAGCAATCAGGGTTGACGCTACGAACCGATGCGGATGCTCTCGATCGGCTGCGAGAGCTAAGGGAGTTGTATGAGCCGCATGCCTGCGCATTGAGCGCATACCTGGGGATTGATTTGCCTAGCTGGGTACCCGATCCAAAGGCAAAGGATAGCTGGCAGACGGTGGCCCGGTCGCAAACGGCAGAGCAGAAGATTCACTCCGGTAAAGTGCATGTGGGCGACGTGCCACACGACGACGGGCACTAGTCTGCGTACTAAGTTACTTAGCCAGAACAGTCTTGAGTTCTACCAGCCACTCATGCAGCTGTTGCGACTCAACCGCGGTGAGAGGGTCTTGTAACTCCAGCACCTCTTCCATCAGCCGCGCCAGGTCGGTTCCGCGGGGGTAGCCGAACATGCCCAGCGTGCCTGCAAGCTTGTGCGCCACATTGGCGGCGTCAATCTGTAGCAAGGGATCGAGGGTTGAGGTTCTAACCAGCGTGTCGATAGCTTGTTCAAGCAAGGCAATGCGCTCTTCTACCACTGGTAGATTGCGTTCCCAAAGCACGGCGAGTAACTGCGCAGTCTTCGCTGCTGGCGTGGTCATAGTGCAGACCTAGGGTGAAGGAGAAGTGCTATTCTGTCCAGCCTAGCACGGCAGCGATCTCGCTGGAGAGTGTCAATGGATCGAAGGGCTTGAAGAGTACTGCCTTCACCCCTAGCGAGGCGAAGCGGCGCTGGTCTACTCCTTGGACCTTGGCCGTGAGCAAAAGCACTGAAATATGGCTAGTTTTTGGGTTGGCCTGGAGTTCCCGGAAGGTCATGGGGCCGTCCATTTCCGGCATCATGACGTCCAGCAGAATGGCCTCCGGCTGGTGTTCTTCGGCCAGACGAATGCCTTCCAGTCCGGAATGCGCGGTGAACACCGTCCAGCCGGCGACAGCTTCCAGGCTAAGTGCGGCCACTTCACGGATATCGTCTTCGTCGTCGATGATAAGGATCTTGCGCATGTGGCTCCGTTCTAAATCTTTTCTGTGGGCGCTACATCTGGGGTATGGGACTGCCGCACCATCGTCAGCACTAGTGCTTCAACGTCTTTCGGCAATACTTTCGCTTTAGTGAGGAACTGAGTAGGACCGAGGCGAAGCTGGTTCATCTCGAACTCTGACACTTCATGGCCCGAGTAGACCACTACAGGTAGGGTGCGCATCAATGGATGCCGGCGGAGCCAGTCAATCACACCGAAGCCGTCGCCGTCTGGCAGTGAGAGATCAAGAATCAACAAGTCAGGCCGCTGGCTGCGGCACATAGCAATCGCTTCCTGCCGGGTAGGTGCGTGGGAGATGTGTACACCAGTGGATTCAAAGCTGGCGATAAGGATGTTGGCCAGATCCTGATCATCCTCCACCAGCAGAATGTGGGTTGGACTATCGGAACCGTGCAGGACTCGGCCGAGTTCGCTGAGCAGCAGGCCTTCGTTGAATGGCTTCTGCACCCAGCCGTCTGCACTTCCGGCCAGTTGTGGGCGCTCCGTAGGGGAAAGTACGCTGAGCACCACAATGGGGATGGCAGCGGTCAATGGGTTGCGCTTCAACCGATTCAGGGTCTCCCATCCGCTGATACCGGGCATATAGAGGTCCAGCAGTATGCCGTCAATGGGAAGCTCTTCCGCTATGGATATTGCCTGTTCGCCGCGATCCGCCTCCACTACGGTATAGCCGTGCAACCGAAGCTGTTCCGCCACAATTGTTCGAATGCCGGGATCGTCGTCGCAGACCATGATAGTGGCAGCGCCTTTGAGTTCATAGGTGTGGACTTTGGGTGCATTGTTGGTCGCCACGGCGTGGCTGCGGGGTAGTTGAATAGCGAAGGTTACACCTGCGGTGGCATTGGGTTCAGCCCAGATGGTGCCGGCATGCTGCTGGATAATGGTTCTACAGATGGCCAAACCCAGGCCGGTGCCGCCCTTCTGCCGCGCATCCGAAGATTCAACCTGCTGGAAGCGATCGAAGACTGACTCGAGTTTTTCGCGGGGAATGCCACGGCCCTCATCGGCCACGCGTAGCGTGACCATGCCTGTAGTCTGATCGGCCTGTGCCGAGATGTGAACCGTGGCGGCTTTGGGCGAGAATTTGATGGCGTTGCTCAGCAGGTTGGTCAGCACCTGTAGGATGCGGTCAGAATCGGCATCCAACGTAAGCGGCGCAACAGAAGCCACAAGCTTCACTTCTGCGGCATCGGCCATCGGCGTCATGGTTTCCACCGCTTGCGATACAAGCTCGGCCAAGTTGCAGTTGCGGAAGTACAGTGGTGCGCGGCCAGACTCCATTCGTTCCAGATCAAGAATGTCGTTAATCAGCCTCACTAACCGGTCGGTATTACTGACAGCAATGCGCAGCAGGTGCGATGCCTTCTCATTCATAGTGCCAAGTACGCCGGCGGAGAGTAGCCCGAGCGCACCGCGAATGGAAGTGAGCGGCGTCCGCAGTTCATGGCTCACGGTGGAGATGAATTCGTTCTTCATGTGCTCCAGAGCATGGCGCTGGCTGATGTCACGGAAGCTGATGACCATGCCGGCCACGCGGCCATCGTCAACCAGGGGCATGGCGGCAAATTCGACAGGGAAGCTCGATCCATCACGACGGTAGAATGTGTCTTCGCTGCTGAGCGCGGTGCAGGAGGTAAGGCATCGGAGGATGCGGCAATCTCCGTTGCACTGCTGCCCATCCATGCGGAATTCGTGTACTAGCTCATGCATCGGACGGCCGGCGAACTCGGTTTCGCTTACGGCCAGCAGACGCGCGGCTGCAAGATTGACCAACATCAACCGCCCATCCGAGTCGGTGCGAAGGATGCCGTCTGCAATGGAGTTGAGGAGGGAAGGACCTCGCGGCGTCATAACCCCGCGGCGTTCATGGCTGCCGCGGTAGCGCATGGCCATGTCTGTAGCCACACATAGGATGCCGCAGATATCGCCGGCAGCATCGCGCAGAGCAGCGAAGGCCGCCAACGCGGGTAGGGTCTCGCCGGTTTCACGCCGCATCTGGATCTCCGCTTCATGAGAGACCGAGGGCGATGTGCTGGAAGCATAGTCGATGAAATACCGTAGTGGACCCAGCTCTTCAGGGCCGGGGGGGGCACCTACTGTTCCCAGCGTAAGCCAGCGACTCCGACCAGTGCGCTCCAGTTCGCCATCCTGAAAGAGGGCAGAGAAGCTGATGGGAGCATGTGCATCACGGCCTAGCAGCCGGGCTGCAGCAGGATTGAGGTAGGAGACCTGACCGTGCAAGTCGCTCGCGATGACCAACTGCGGCTCTGCGGCGAGGATGCTATCCGGCGATACATTGTGAGTTTCTGCTGCCGGGGGGACGGTGACAAGCGGATACTTGATTTTGCGTCGCAGGACCAGATAATTGCCGGCCATGGAGCCAACGGCAAAGAGTACGAAGAAAATGGTATGTACCACGGTGGATTTGCCGCGGATACAGCGCGAGATGAACAACGCGGTGATGCAAGCCCATGCCAGTATCTGCACCAGCAAAAAGAGCTTAAGGCGCGTGCTGGTCTGCGGTATGCTCATGCCACTCCCATGTGTACCGCCATCATAGCGCAGAGATGGAAATGATAGCCGGAGAATGAATCATTGAATGCACCATGCTTAAATGCAAAATGCCGGAGGGGGATGGTACTCCTCCGGCATTTGCGGATAAATAGTAGTTATGCGTTGACCGGTTCCAGCACCTGGGCAAAGTTCTTGCCTTTGCGTGCCTCGTACGCCTTCTTGTGGAAGGCATAGCCGGCAATCAGCGGGAAGGCGATGGTCGCTTCGGCAAAGACCATCTGCTCATACGTGAGGTCAACCTTGCCCCATGAGCTTGCTTCCTTCAGCGTAGAGCCGGAGAGCGCGCCGTCGCGAACATCCGCCACCGTGATTTGGATGGCGTACTTGTGCATGGAGGCTTCCACACCGAGTACATCGGCGGCAACCACAATGTCCTGTGCGAAGTTCTTCGGCACGCCGCCGCCGATCATCAGCAGGCCGGTGGTAGGATTAGCGATCTTCAGCTGCGTCAGTTCATAGAAGTCTTTGGCGGAGTCGATGGAGACCACCGGCTTGCCCTGGCGTGCGTGCTGGTGTGCCACCAGCCCGAAGCCTGCGGAGCAGTCAGAGAATGCCGGGCAGAAGATCGGCACATTCTTCTCATACGCTGCCAGCACGATGGAGTCATGCTGACCCTTCTCCGGGGTGCGGCCTTCGCGCTGAAGGTAGGCGCCCATCTCGCGGATGAACTCGCGCGAACTGTGTGGGCGGGTAGGCAGGGAGTTAGTGATCTTCTCGGTGGTCTCGTCGCAGATGCGAAGCTCTTCCTCGTCGATGAAGGTGTCGTAGATGCGGTCGATCATCAGTTCGCGCAACTCGGCGTCGCCGCCGCCGTACTTGTACTCGTCGCCCGCAATGTAGTGGCGGAAGCCGAGCGCTTCAAAGAAGTCCTGATCCACAATGTTGGCGCCGGTAGAGACGATGGCGTCTACCATGTTGTTGCGGACGAGGTCGACGACGACCTTCTGCAGTCCGGCGGAGATGAGCGAACCCGCGAGGCAGAGGATTACGCCGCAATCGGTATCGCGCAGCATCATCTCGTAGATGCCGGCGGCGCGGGCGAGATCGCGCGAGGAATAGGCCATATGCTGCATCGCGTCGACCAGCGGGACGACGTTGTACTGCGCAATGTCAATGTGCTGAACGGGGCGGTTGAGGAGTTCTTTTTTCTTGGACATATCTCTACTAGGATATCAAGCAAATCACTTGGATTGGCGCGGGATTTATGAATTTTCTGTAGGAAAACGTGGTGGTTGCCGGGCTATACTTCTCCCATGGAAAAGTCCTTGCGCCTCCTCGGTTTCGCTACTGCCCTTTCACTTCTGCCAATTGTCGCTGTGCAGCAGGCATTTGCCTGGGGTTCTGACGGCCATCGCATGATCACCCACGCTGCCGCTGCTACGCTGCCGGCGGATGTCCCTGCCTTCCTGCGCACGCCAGAGACGATTGCCACGCTGGAGTATCTAACCGTGGAGCCGGACGAGCGCTGGCGCCAGAGTGATGCGGAGCCGGAATTGAACGCGGCACAGGCTCCTGAGCACTTCATCGACCTGGAATGGGCTGATCTTGTTGGTCCGTTGCCGCGCCGCCGCCATGATTTTATTCGCGCGCTGGACGCAGCTCAGAAGACACACCCCGACTTGGCCGCCAGCCTGACGCCGGAAAAGGTCGGACTACAGCCGTGGGTGACGAATGAGGTGTGGGAGCGGCTGAAGGCTGCCTTCCGCGAGTATCGCAAAGAGGTCGCGGCGAAGCAGGATACGCATGCCGTGGAACTGACGATTATCTTCTACACCGGCTGGCTTAGCCACTACGTAGGCGACGGTTCCATGCCGCTGCACACCACAATTCAATATAACGGCTGGACCGGACCGAATCCGAAAGAGTACACCACCGAGCATCACATCCATTCGCAGTTTGAATCTACATATGTGCATGCGCACGTGGCGCGTGGCGATTTCCAATCGTTAATTCCTGCCAAGCCCACACCTATCGGCGATGAGTTTAATGATTATCTCGCCTACCTGCGCCACACCAACACATTCGTTGAGCAGACGTATGTGTTGTTTAAGGCAGGCGGATTTACCGAAGAAGGAACACCGGAAGGCAAGACGTTCGCTGAGGAACGGCTTGCGGCAGGCGCTGCCATGCTGCGTGACATGATTTATGCGGCGTGGGTGCAGTCCGCGCAGCCGGTGCGCGAATATGTGGATCGCGATGCGAAGGTACCACGTCCGCCAGAGACCGCGAAGTAAAGAAAAGACAGGGAAAGATTTCGTGGCATACGTATTGCTGGTCTAATCCGTGGTGAGCTTTTGTGTTTGCCGGTATGCCATGCTGTGGCGGAGTATTGGGGTGAGGATGAGCGCCAGCACAGGGGCGGCTACGATGGCGCATATTGCCCACACTATCAGCGCATGCCACTCCCATTGCCAGAGCAGCTTGACGGTCGCTACCGGTGCGGAGCGAGCCATGGAGAATATCTGCGTGTTCATGATGGGTAGTGGGGCGGTGTGGAAGAGGCGTTCCCCGGCACGGATGAAGGGAATCACCAGCAGCAGTTCCAGGGGATACATCAGGTGATTACCCAATTGGCCAGCGACGGTGTTTAGCCGCAGTGCGAAGATCAGTATCAGGCAGATGATAGTGGTAGAGCCCAGCAGGGGATTGATGCCGACCACACAGCCGATGGCGAGCGACCACGCCAGCTTTTTCGGTGTTGCACCCATCCGCAGCAGCGCCAGTAGTGGCAGTACGATCTTGCGATAGAGCAGGGTGTGGTGCTGGGGTACGTCCGTCATGGCCGGAGTACCGCTAGCAGGCCATTTGTTTGTAATTGCTGAAGCACCTGCTCAACTGACCAGTCGAGCGAACCGGTAGCGTCTACGGTGAGCGACGCGTGCTTCCGCGATGGCATCACGAACATGCGCGCGCCGGGCTTGGCAGTGGCTTCATACTGAATTTTGACGGATTCCGGTGAGCGTCCGCGTTCGGCTACATCGCGCGCAAGGCGCCGCGTGAAGCAGAGTTCTTCCGGACAGTCTACGTAGATGCTGAAATCATAGAGAGCGCGCAGTTCGGGATAGTGCAGCGCGAAGATGCCTTCGACGATCACAACCGCGCCTGGCGTAATGTGTTCGGTCTGGCCCAATACGCGGGTGTGCGCGGCGAAGTCATAGATGGGCCGGTCAATGCTGTGTCCCTGCGCTAACTCGCTCACATGTCTTGTCAGTAGTTCGTTTTCTACGGAATCGGGATGATCGTAGTTCACCTGCTTGCGCTCATCAAGTGTGAGATGCGCAAGATCGCAGTAGTAGAAGTCCAGGGGAAACAGGGTGGCATTGAAGTGGGTGGCAAGTTCGCGCGCAAGGGTCGTCTTGCCGGAACCGGAACATCCCGCAATACCGAATACTGCAGATCGCTGCATGCGCAGCGGAAGCTGTATATCGGGATCCGGCGACTGATTCATTGGGCAGGCGTCTCCAGCGCATCTTCTACGGCGATCTGAGGCACCAGCGATACCAGCAGTTCGGTGAATTGCTTCTCCACACGCTTGCCAGTCTCCATGACTTCCTCGTGATTGATCTGTTCATCCAGCACTCCGGCGGCCATGTTTGTAACCAGTGATATGCCGAGCACCTGGATGCCCATATGTCGCGCCACGATGACCTCATGCACGGTGGACATACCAACTAGATCTGCGCCCAACGTACGGAAAGCACGAATCTCTGCGGCAGTCTCGTAGCTTGGGCCAAGCACCGCCAGATAGATGCCTTCCGGAAGCGTGAAGCCCTGTTTGGCAGCTTCTTCAATAGCGAGCTTGCGCAGCTTCTGCGAGTAGGCGGAACTCATGTCAAAGAAACGTTCGCCCCAGCGCGGCTCATTCGGGCCAAGGGCAGCATTGGTGCCGGTCAGGTTGATGTGATCGCTGATGACTACAAGCGATCCCTGCGCATAGCGCGTGTTGATGCCGCCGGCGGCGTTGGTCACGATGAGCGACTTTACGCCAAGGGTCCCCAGCACTCGCATGGGGAAAGTGACCTCATTCAGTGAGTATCCTTCATAGGCGTGTACGCGCCCCTGCATGACGGCGACAGGAACGCCGCGCAGAGTGCCTAACACCAGCTTGCCGCTGTGCCCTGGGACTGTGGATTGGGGGAAGCCGGGTATCTCAGCGTAAGGAACCACGACTGCGTCCTTCACCTGCGAAGCAAATCCACCCAGACCAGAGCCTAGAATGATGCCTACTCGTGGCGGCGTAGCGTGCTTCGCTCGCACATGATCAGCGGCGATATTTGCGTTGGTATATAGCAGGCTCATAGGAGTTCCTCGGAATAAATCTTAAAGCTTCACCGTGGCGAGCAGCTGTAGAGTGAACTGCTCGCCGCAGCAGGTTACTTGATAAGCATGCTCACAATGGAAGCTGACATGAGATTCGCCATCGTACCGGCCAGCATGGCACGTAGGCCAAGGCGGGCCAGATCGCTGCGGCGCTCCGGCGCCAGCGCGCCAATGCCGCCAATCTGCATACCGATGGAGCCCAGATTGGCAAAGCCGCAGAGCGCAAAGGTTGCAATGGAGAACGTGCGCGGAGTTAGCGTACCCTTCATCAGCCCGAGCTTAGTGTAGGCCACAAATTCATTCAGCACGGCACGGGTGCCCAGCAGGTTGCCGATAGCCGGAGCTTCTTTCCACGGAATGCCGATGAGCCATGCAATAGGTGCGCCGAATACGCCGAGTACGGCATCCAGCGAATGCGGAAAGCGCATGTGGTGAATCCAGGCCCATGCACTAATGCTGCCCATTACGCCGTTGATCAGGCCGACCAGCGCAAGGAAGCTAAGCAGCATGATGGCCACGTTGAAAGCGAGTTGGCCGCCATCAATGGTGCCGCGCACAATGGCGGCGATGAAGTTGTCATCTTTGTGCTGCGCTTCCTGCGGCATGTGGACTGTGCCTGCGGTGGCGGGAACTTCGGTCTCCGGCACCAGCATTTTGGCGATAAGGATGGTACCCGGCGCCGTCATGATGACGGCCGAGAGCAGATCCTGTGCGTGGATGCCGAAGCTAATGTACGCTGCCATAATGCCGCCGGAGACATGCGCCATGCCGCTGGTCATGATGGTCATGAGTTCAGAGTTGGTGGCGCCGTTCAGGAAAGGGCGAATGGTGAGAGGTGCTTCCGTCTGGCCCATGAAGATGCTGGCGGCGACGTTGGTGCTCTCTGCGCCGGAGGTGCCCATGGTGCGCTGCATGATCCATGCCACTACCTTGATGATTTGCTGCATGATGCCGAAGTAATACAGCAGTGCAAAGAAGGCGGAGACAAAAATGATGGTTGGCAGCACGGCAAAGGCGAAGGTGGAAAGAGGATCGCCTGGTGTACCCATGTGGCCGAAAACCATGGAAGAACCGTCCGCGGCGTGTCCAAGCATGCTGGTAACAGCCGTGGAGGCTGCGTGCAACGCAATCTGCCCGTACGGCCACTTGATCACCATGAATGCGAAACATATCTGCAGCCCAAGTCCCCAGACCACCGTCCGCCAACGGATAGAGCGCCGGTTGGTGGAGAGTGAATAGGCCACGATGAGCATGGTGGCAAGGCCAAGCAGTCCAGTAAAGCGTCCCAAAGGTATCTCCTTGTGCGTCGGGCGGAGTAATTGAAAGATTGCGTGAAGTGTACCGAATTCAGCAGCGGATGTGACAGGGAATTATCTGTGCCTAGCTGCCGATGTCGTCTACGGTAATGATTTTGCGTATCAGCGGAATGGATGTAGGGGGTGCGTCTTCAATGCGGATGGTTTCCCGCAACAGCCGTTCCGGCTCGGCCAGCAATGCAGCATCTTCTGAGAAGAGCGTACATACTGGGTCGCCTTCTCTCAGTAGCGTGCCGATTTTGGAGTGCATCTCTATACCTGCATGCGCTGCCACAGGATCGCCGACCTTCTCGCGTCCTGCGCCTAGCCGCTGCACTGCCCAGCCCACTTGTTTGCAATCCATCCCGGCAAGATAACCGCTGCGCCATGCCTTCAGCACACGTGTGACTTTCGGTTTGTGGAATGAGGCAGGATCGTCGAAGATGCTGACATCGCCGCCCTGTAGCTTCACAATTTCGAGCCACACTTTGTAGGCTGCACCATTGGTCAGCAGTTCGTTCGCCAGCTTGACGCCTTCGTCTGCAGACTCTGCTTTGCCCCCAAGGTAGAGCATCCAGCCGGATAGAAGCAGCGAAAGCTCGATCAGGTCTGCGCTCATCGGATGGCGGACATTCTTCATGATGTCCGCGCACTCCCATACTTCAATCCAGTTACCGGAGAATCGACCGAGCGGCTCATCCATGCTGGTGAGCAGGGCAGCAGTGCGCGTACCCGCAGCCTCGCCAGTAGCAACCATCAGTTGTGCCAGGTGTTCGGAGTCTTCAAACTTGCTCATGAAAGCGCCACTGCCGGTCTTTACATCCAGCACCAGCCCGTCCAAACCTTCGGCCAGCTTCTTGCTCATGATGGAAGCGCAGATCAAGTTCGGCGACTCCACTGTGCTGGTATGGTCGCGCAGTGAGTACAGAATGCGGTCAGCGGGCACGAGCGTTTTGGTCTGGCCGATGAGCGACACACCGCACTTCTCAATGACGTCGAAAAACTGCTGAAGCGAAAGCTGCGTGTTGAAGCCGGGGATAGTCTCAAGCTTATCCAGTGTGCCGCCGGTATGGCCGAGAGATCGCCCGCTGATCATGGGCACCGCGAGCCCGGCTGCCGCCACAATGGGCGCAATCAGCAGGGACGTTTTATCCCCCACGCCGCCTGTGGAATGCTTATCGATGGTGAACTTGTGTAGGGGCTTTGAATTGAATACGTCACCGGAAAAACGCATGGCGGTGGTGAGCGCGTGTAATTCAGCGCGCGTCAATCCGCGCAGAAATACTGCCATCAAAAATGCGCCAATCTGTGCGGTGGAAATTGTCTCTTCTGAGACGGAGCGGACGAAGTGCTTGATCTCGTCGGTTGTCAGCTCCAGCCCGTCGCGCTTTTTGCGCAATAGATCCATGTTGTAAATCGTGGGTATTGCAGTGCTGTCGTTGTGCTGATTCTCCATGCGTTGGTTCGTTGACCCTTAAATGAAATAGCGCAGAGTGTGCCTCTGCGCGGTTGTTGATAAAGTTCAGTCATGTGCCAGGTGAAATCCGTAGGGTAGAAGCTGTGCCAGCGAAACATCGACGGGGCCATCTTCGCCCGGGAAAAAGATCCAGGTCTCCGGGCTGCCAAACTCCAGGATGGTCTGGCGACAAGCGCCACAGGGCATGCTGGCAGCGCCGTTCAGATTTGCAACTGCGACTGCTCGCAGACGGATGCTAGGGCCGACTTCGCTCACTGCTTTTACAATTGCGGCTTGCTCGGCACAGGTCGTCACGCGGTACGATGCATTCTCCACATTGCAGCCGGTAAAGATACTGCCGTCGTCCAGCAGTATGGAGGCACCAACGCGAAACTTGCTGTACGGCGCGTAAGAGCGCTGGGCAGTTTGTGCTGCCAGCTCAATCATCTCGGTAATTTGTTCAGCGGAAAGCCCGCTGGGATGTTTTGCTTGTGACATGATTCAGGAAGGCTATCGCTCTTGCGGCCGATTAGCAAGCAGGTTTCTGCAAGCTATTGCTGCTGCTTATCCCCGCTGCCTCCGAATATCTTCTGAATGAGGTTCTTCTTCTTGGGTGTACCGTCAGGATTCGTCTCCGGCGGTGCATTCTTATCCTTGTCGCCCAACCCTAGAATTTTCTGCACGATGTTCCGATCATCACCGGTTCCCATCTGACTGCAATAGTTATTGGGTGCGGTGCCGTCCAGGAAGGCAGCGTTGTAATCATCCGGGCAGCTATCGTTGGCCAGCAGATTTGTTGTCTTGTCCAGCCGCACGACATGCACTCCATCCGGCGGAACAAATTCGTGCGTGTCAGAGTATTGTGGCAACAGAACGGCGCGCTTCATGAACTCTGCCCAAATAGGCGCGGCTGCGAGCGCACCGGCCAACTTCACGTCGGTGTAGTCGTCGTTGCCCACCCACACAATGCAGATGAGGTTGCTGGTATATCCGGCGAACCATGCATCATGACTGGTACCGGTCTTGCCGGCCGCAGGCTCCATGAATCCGCGTTTGCGAACTTCATAGCCATAGCCAAAGTTCATCACGCCTTCCATCAGGCTGGTGGTGAGGAACGCCGCTCGTGGATCCATTACCTGGCGCGCTTCGGGAGAAAAATCGCTGACCACGTCGCCGTTCATGTTGCGCACAGAGGCAAGCAACCATGGGGTGAGATGTACGCCGTTATTGGCGAAGACGGTGTAGGCGCCCGCCATATCCAGCGGCGTTGCATCATATGTGCCGATGGCTACAGAAGGAGTGCCCCGCGCCGATGTGATGCCGGCTTCGCGGCCAAGTTGCGCCACGGCATCAAAGCCAACCATCTGCCCAAGCGCAATGGTCGCATTATTCAATGAATGAGCCAGCGCGTAGATTGCTGTCACTTCGCCGTGGTACTCGTCCTTGTAGTTGCCGGGGCTGTAGGTCTGTCGGCCGTTGTCGAAGGTGAAGGTTTGCGGCACATCGTTCAGCCGGGTAACCGCAGTGAACGTGCCCTGCCCGCCGAGCGACATGCCATTCAGGCTGGTGTTGTACGCCGCTGCGTAAACAAACGGTTTAAAAATAGATCCCGTAGGCCGTCGTGCTACAGCATGATTGAGCTGGCTAGTGCCATAGTTGCGGCCTCCGACCATGGCCAGTACCTGGCCAGTGTGCGGATTTAATGCAATCAGTGCCACCTGCGGCATGGTCACGTTCGGGTCCACGGTCACGCCATTCTTGCTGCGATGGGTATGCATTGCCATCACCTGGGCGTCCACATTCTTCATGCCTTCTTCGACTGCTTCACTGGCGGCGCGTTGCAGTTGCGGATCGAGCGAGGTGTAGATGCGGAGACCTTCGCGATTGATATCGCGGTCTCCAAGTTTCTGCGTCAGGGCATCGTGCACCAGGTCCACAAAGTAGGGAGCTTCGCTGGCGTCAACATTCTGTGGCGCAAGCCGAAGTGGCTCACCCTTGGCACGGTCTGCCTCAAGTTGGGAAATGGCTCCCGTTTCCACCATGCCATCCAGTACCAAGTTACGGCGCTCCATCGCGCGATCCGGATGGCGGTATGGATTCAGCTTATTGGGGCTCTGAATCATGCCAGCCAGTGTGGCGCATTCGGCCAGATCCAGTTGCTTCAGGTCTTTCCCAAAGAATGCCTGTGCAGCTTCGCCAAAGCCATTGATGGCGAAGCTGCCACGCTGCCCCAGGTTGATCTGGTTGGCATACATCTCAAAGATCTGCTGCTTGTTGAAGCGTGCTTCAAGCTGGAACGTAATGAGAATTTCGATGAGCTTGCGCTTGTAACGCTTCTCGGGCGATAGGAAAAGTCCGCGCGCCAGCTGCATGGTGAGGGTTGAGCCTCCCTCTGCTTTCTTGTGCGTAAGCACGTCGGTGCCGATTGCCTCGACAATACGGTAGTAATTGACGCCGCCATGCTCAAAGAAGCGGCGATCCTCAATAGCGAGAACGGCCTGCACCATGTGCGTGGGAATCTCGTTGTAGCTGACCAGACGCCGCTTAGTGCGGTCCTTGTCTGTCGAAAGCCCGGTGATGAGTTGCGGCTCCAGTTCATAGGCACGCAAGGCGACGCCATTTTCCGCCGTAATGCTCGTGACCGCGCCGCCTGCAGTGTCAATGACTGCGCCATCGGTAGAGTGATAGGACTGTGGTCCCGGCTTCACGCGAATCGCATCGCCACGCAACTGGAAGTTGCCAAGCTGCGGATTGCCGCCTTGGCCATTGCTGGAATATCCGGCAGCGCGAAGCTCCTGCCCAATCACTGCAGCTGTCAGTTTTTGCCCGATGCGAACTTCGTAGGGAGCAGCATAAACCTGCGCGGTACTGGCAAAAACGGGTGAGTTCATTCGCTCATCCACAATGCCTTGGTACTTGTAGTAGTAGTAGCCGAAGAGGCCGGCGAAGATCAGCAGGCCGAAGAGTGCGGCCAGAAGACAGGCGCGCATGGCCCGCTTCCAGAAACTTTCCTCCCGCTCGTTGGGCTGATTACTGCGGTTGCCGAGTTTGACCTTCACTGCCACGGTTTTAGACCTTTCGTTCGGTTAGACGCTTGCCAGCAGAGATGTGACAACATGGGCCACATCATCCAGCGCAATATCCTCGCTGGATTTGGTGAGGCGATTTACCAGTTCTACCTTGTCCTCTACCAGCTTCTTGCCGACGTTGATGCGGTAGGGAATACCGACTAGGTCAGCATCCTTGAACTTCACGCCGGCTCGCTCGTCGCGGTCGTCCAGTAAAACGTCCACGCCCAGCGAACTGAGTTGAGCGGCAATCTTCTCGCCGGCTTCCAGCAGAGGCGCTTCCGCAGTATTTGTGATGGTCACGACCACCTGAAACGGCGCAATGGACGGCGGCAGAACCATGCTGTTGCCCATTGCGCGCGGATCCGTCTCGGCGGCGGCAGACTGCTCGATCGCCGCTGTCAGAATACGCTCAATGCCGATGCCGTAGCTGCCCATGATTGGCGTAACTTCCTTGCCGTCTTTGTCCAGCACACTGGCGCCCATGCTCTTGGAATACTTATAGCCCAGCTTGAAGATGTGGCCAATTTCGACCGCCTTGCCCAGTTTGAGCGGCGTGCCGCACTGCGGGCAGCCTTCGCCTTCATTGATGTTGCGTACATCGGCCGTGAGCGTTGGCCTGAAGTCGCGCGCCGGCGTCACATTGCGCAGGTGATACTCCTCTTTGTTCGCGCCAGCGACCAGGTTGGCTCGTCCACTGAGCGCGCTATCAAGAATGACCAGCGTGCCGGGCTTTTTCGGATGCGGTGCAGCTTCAATGCCAATGGGGCCGAGATAGCCAGCGGGTGTTTTGAAAATAGCCTGAATTTCTTCTGCGGTCGCAGGCCGCAGTTCGGCTGCCGCCGCGATGCCGTTCAGCTTCGCTTCATTCAACTGATGATCGCCACGCAGAAAGGCCACCACGCCGCGCGTGCTGCCGTCCGCCATGATGGCGGTGTAGACCATGGTCTTGATCTGGTGCTGCGGCGTGACTTTCAGGAACGCGCCGACTTCTTCGATGGTCTTTTGGTTCGGTGTGTGGACCAGCTCCGGCAGGCCATCGCCGGTTGCAGCGAGGTCAGCGACCAGCGCGAGCTTCGAAGTTGCCTTCTCAATATTCGCCGCGTAGCCGCAGCTTTCGCAGCTTGCGATCAGATCTTCACCTGCGTCGGTGTAGACCATAAACTCCTGCGACTGCGAGCCGCCCATCGCACCGGAATCAGCCTCGACGGCGACAAACTTCAGTCCGCAGCGCGTGAAGATGCGGCGGTAGACCTCGTCATGCTTGCGGTAGCTCTCGTCCAGGCCAGCTTCATCGATGTCGAACGAGTAAGCGTCCTTCATGGTGAACTGGCGCACGCGCAGCAGCCCGCTCTTGGGCCGCGGTTCGTCGCGAAACTTATTCTGGATCTGGTACCAGATCTGCGGCAGCTGCTTGTAGCTGCGCAACTCATTGCGCGCCACAGAGGTCATCACCTCTTCGTGCGTCATGCCCAGGCAGAGATCGGCGCCCTTGCGGTCTTTCAGGCGAAACATGTTATCGCCCATGCCGGCCCAGCGTCCGCTCTCCTCCCAAACCTCGCGCGGATTCAGCGCAGGCAGCAGAAACTCCTGCCCGATGGTGTCCATCTCCTCGCGCACAATGGCGACGATCTTGTTGAAGGCCCGGTTGCCCAGCGGCAGGTAGCTGTATAGCCCGGCGCCAAGCTGGCGGATATAGCCCGCGCGCAGAAGAAGCTTATGGCTTGCGACCTCGGCATCTGCCGGGGCCTCGCGAAGAGTAGGAATGAAGAGTTTCGACCAGCGTTGCATTATCTATTGATTGTATCGAAGTGCAGTTAGTTACTACGCTAACCTCCTCTCCCCGCCGCAAATCCGCCGATTCCATCTACAAATCGCTGCGCATGTGGTGACGTGCGACGCGCATCTTGTCGTTGCCGTGGCTTTCGTTAAGCCCCGGCTTCAGCCACACGGGGAAAAGCAGCGCCGTCAGACGCCCTCCTTGCTGCCGCTGGCCCGAGCGTAGCCGCAGGCGCAGCGAGAATACACTTACTTGGGTGTTATGCTGATGGACTATGTGGCAGTGGTTCATGCACAACTCGGGCGGGATCCAAGCTCTTGCCTCAGCCGTTGCAGCCATTTTCGCTATCGCTGGCTTCATAGTTCTTGTCATATACGCATATGACACGCGGACGATTGCAATCGCGACGTCTGTTCAAGCGAAAGACAAGGTCATGCCGTTTCTGGCATTGACGTTAGTTTCGACTGAACAAGATGAAAACACCACCAAATGGATGGTGCAAAATCAAGGATTTGGTCCCGCTATCAATGTCAAACATTGGTTACTCGACAGATTAACGCCGACTCAGCGACCCACAATTATGCAGGGCAAGGATGCCTTAATTTGCATAAATGACGGTGAATATGGGCGTTGTTTTGCTGAAAGCCTAAAAGGCAATAGTGGATTTAGGATTGAATATGAGTCAATAGCAGGAGAACATCTCCGCAGTACATTCAAGATTGTTGACTCGCAACAGGTGGATGTAAAGTTCGAGAATCTCTCGCGGCGCAAATAAGGCGTGTTGCTTCCTTTGCTGTAGATATTCGATGCTTATGTTTATTTAAAATGTACCGCCGACTTCGTAGACTCTCTTTCCGTGTTGCCCCCAAATCGTTACTTTGGAGCCAGTTTTTTCTGCCCGGAACATGCCCAACGATGTCGTTCCTTCTGCTTTATAAGTGCAAAAATCGTTGAGAGTGTATTCGGTTCCTTGTGACATATCTTTGCAGGATTCACTGACCGGATCTTTTTTCTTGTCTATAAGGGGTTCACAGCCCTTATCTCTGACCTCACACATCAATAGCAAATGGGAGCCGTCAGACATTATCAATTTGACTCCGAAATAAACATTGATAGCCGTAGGCATTGAAACCACAGAGCCTGCGGCAGCCGGAGTCTTTGTCGTTGTGCAGGTAGATCCATATTCTCTTGAATATATTCCCGATATCCCGGTACATGTAGTCACGGAGGTCTCAGGTGTATCTGGCATCTTTCTTTGTTGTGATGCCATTTGGGTCAGACTATAGACCTCTAGTACTTCTGCCTGTTTGTTGTCCTTCGCGGCAGCGCTATTAGGTAATGCCGAGAGCAGAAGCATACTCAATACAAGAGCCTTCATATTAGGACCTTTCTCTTTACGACAACAGTAAACCATATTGCGTATTCAATCTCATCGCGCGCGTCCCGCCGTCCGTACAGGACTAAATCAGTTCCGTTCCCCACAGATCATGCAGGTGAATCACACCCTCGACGGTCTGTGCCGCATCCACCACAATCAGCGAAGTAATTTTTTTCTCTTCCATCACCGCGAGCGCGCTGGTGGCTAATACGTTGCCGGCGATGGTACGGGGGTGGGGATTCATCACGTCGGCGGCGGTCTTATCCAGGGCATGACCGTTCTCGCGCTCCAGCAGGCGGCGCAGGTCGCCGTCGCTGATGATGCCTAGCAGCTTGCCATCTTCCAGCACCGTCGTCATGCCCAGGCCTTTGCGAGACATCTCGTAGATGACGTCGGGCATGGGGGTGGCGGGGGGTACGGCGGGCAGGGCGTCGCCCCGGTGCATCAGCTGGCTGACGCGCGTCAGGCGCTTGCCCAGCTTGCCGCCGGGGTGCAGGTCGGCGAAGTCCTCTGCCTTGAAGCCGCGCCGCCGCGAAACCTCCATCGCCAGCGCGTCGCCCAGGGCGAGCATAACGGTGGTGGAGGCGGTGGGGGCCAGGTTGAGCGAGCAGGCCTCCTCCGTCACGCAGCAGTCCAGCACAACGTCGCTGGCCTGCGCCAGGGTAGATTCGGTGTTGCCGCAGAAGCAGATCACGGCGTCGCCCAGGCGCTTCACCACGGGCAGCAGGCGGGTAATCTCGTCGGTCTCGCCGCTGGCGGAGAGCGCGATCACCACGTCGCCTTTGGCCACAGCGCCCAGGTCGCCGTGGATGGCCTCTGCGGGGTGCAGGAAGAGCGAAGGCGTGCCGGTGGAGCTCAGTGTGGCGGCGATCTTCTGCGCGATGATGCCGCTCTTGCCCATGCCCATCAGCACTACACGCTTCTCAATGGAGGCGCAGGCGGCCAGCAGGTTGACGGCGCGCTCAAAGGGGTCGCGCATGGCGCCATCCATGCGTTCGGCCAGCGCGGTCAGCGCGGCGGCTTCAATCCGGACGAAATCTGCGGGGCTGGAGATGGGTTTGCTCATCGGTCACGTTAACACTATGCGATTGGGCACCGGTTTGGCCAAACTTATACACTTGTGAGCAGGGTGACCATGAAACGTAACGCTGCCGTGCTCTTCGTCCTCGCGCTGGTTTGCACCGCCATTCTGTGGGCTGGCTGGCACAACTTCAAGGCCCGCATGCGCGCTCACCAGCTCGAAGAAGAGCATATGGGCATGCAGGCGCAGCTTATTCCCGTCACTCCGGGCGAGGCTACCTCCAGCGCGAACCCTGACAGCATGGAAGGGATGGCTGACCTCCGCGGTAAGGCTGCTCCAGAGTTCACCCTGACCTCGCTGGATGGGCAGAAGATCTCACTCGCGGACCTGAAGGGCAAGGCCGTGCTGGTGAACTTCTGGGCCACATGGTGCGCACCCTGCAAGGTAGAGATGCCGTGGTTCGCCGAGTTCCAGCAGAAGTACGGCGCGCAAGGGTTCCAGGCGCTGGGCATCGCGCAGGACAATCCCAGCCGCGACGAGATGCTGAAGGTTGCCGGGAAAGTTGGCGTCAACTATCCGCTGATGCTGGCGGATGGCAAGGTTGGCAAGGCATTTGGCGGCGTGGACTTTCTGCCGGAGTCCTTCTACATTGGCCGCAACGGCAAGGTCGTGGAAGAGACCTCAGGCCTTGGTTCGAAAGACGAGGTCGAGGCCAACATCAAGAAAGCGCTGGCGGCGCAGTGATGTTTTTTCTTCGCTCACTTGCGGTTGCCGCGATGCTTGCGGGTGTATCCAGTTCGGCGCAGACGCTGAATCTCGATTCGCCTGCGCGCAAGAGCTACGTGACCTACATTGCAGAGCCCACCACGCTGCAGGCAGGGAAGCCGGCTGACGTGGAACTCTACTTCCGCGTGACGGATGCGATGCACATCAATTCGCATACGCCAATGGATTCCACGCTGATTCCAACCACGCTGACCTTTCAGCCAACAGACGGCGTGAAGACTGGAGCCATGCATTTTCCGGCAGGCACCAAGTACGCCTTCAGCTTCGCGCCCCGGGAAAAACTGACGGTCTACTCAGGCGACTTCACGGTAAAAGTACGGATGACTGCGGCGCGCGCTGGAAGCTATACGCTTACCGGAACGCTGCGGTATCAAGCCTGCGACAACCTGCAATGCTATCCGCCGAAGACAGTGCAGATTCGTGCGATTCTGAATGCCCGCTGACCGGGTACCCCTCCCCACCCCTTAAAGCTAAATATCTTGTTTTCATGCGTTTAGCGAAGGCGATTTCCGCTAAATATTTGTAAACAAGATATTTACGGGTAAATATTTCATTCGCAATGGGTTAGGGGAGTGGCCCGGTGCTTATGGAATTTACTTTCTGTATTAATTGTAGCGATTTTGGACGGAAACTACGCCAAATTTGCCGGAGACAGTCTGTTTTTTCGTATTTTTTCATGGACGGTTTGTGGACAGTTGATGGATAGAGCGCGGTAAATGCGCGGACCGATTTGTGGAGGCTTGCGGGTTCCGCGGGGTCCGCGGGGCGGTATGGGTGGCGTGGGAAGAAAGGCTCGCTGCGCCTGCGGCTCCGCTCTTGCCTGCGGCAGCAAGGAGCGCGCCTGTCGGCGCGGGCTTTTCCGTGCGGACTAAAGTCCGCACTCCCCCGGCTGAAGCCGGGGGCTTAATCCGGAAAAGCGAGAGCGGTCGAACTGGGCGCGCGGATGTTGCGGGAAGGGGAATATGTATGCTGTCCCCGGATTACCCGTCCCCGGATTACCGGGCCGAATTGCTGGGATGTAGAGCTCAACAAAGCACAGACCCTTGCATTATTTCATTGTGGCACGGAACACCTTACCGATCCGGACGGTGACTTCGGGATTACCTTCTGGAAGGCCCTCAAGGTCCTTTCTGTTCCCGACGGCAAGACACTGCTCTCGTTGCCCCTGCATTTTAACGATGGCAAATCGTGGGGATTATTTTCCCAATCCAGCGGCCACGACTATCTCATCGTGCGACAGGGACTCACGCTCAAAACCTACCAGCTCCCTTAATAACAATCTGAGCAATCAGGAAACCTCACGTAGGTAATTCGAGAACAACATACACATTACGCAGACAAGCGAAGGCAAGGGCCCGGGGCTGAAGCCCCATTTTGTGGTGTGCTCATTCAGGGGCCTGAAGGCCCCTGCTCCCTCCGGGTCGTCGCTACGCGACGATGTCCCAGAAAAGCCGAGGTTGGGGAGGGCTCGAAGATTGTGGTGGCGTGGACGGTGCATATGCAGGTTCCTCCGCTGCGCATCGCAACGTGCCGCGATGCTTCGGTCGGAATGACGGCAATTTTTACAGGTGTCGCGATGCTTCGGTCAGAATGACGGCAGGTGGAGAGTGGTGGTGGATACGGAGGATTCGCGATTGGGAGCGATTTGCGCGCGTCGCGCGGCCGTCGCGATGAAACTGCGACGCTATCCCACCCTAACGACGATGAAGCTGTCGCGAGGATGGGGCACCCAGATTCTCGCTCTTATACAGCGCGGTATTGACTAGGGCTTTTTGGGCTGGTGGGCCTGACGCTGGGCTTCCTGCTTCTGGAACTCCAGGAAGCGACGCATGCGATCTAAGGTGCGGGCTTTGCCGAAGACAACCATGCTCTCAAGCAAGGGCGGAGACATGGTGGTTCCGGTGAGGATGGCGCGGAGGAGCATGAAGTTTTCTTTCACCGACCACTCTTTGTAGGTTCCCAGAGCGCGCAGGGCGAGGTCGAGCGCATCATGGTTCCAGTCAGCGGCTTCGAGGGCGGTGAGCTGCTCGGCGGCGAAGACGAGGGTCTCTTCCAGTTCGCGCTTCTTTGGCACAAAGACTTCGCGCGGCGGCATGACATCGTCGCGGAAGAAGAAACCGGTCATGTCACCGAACTGGCCCAGCGTCTCAATGCGCGGCTGCATGAGCGCGGCGATCTGGCCGAGATATTCATCGGAAAAGATGGTGGAGCGCAGGGCGGCGTAGAAATCTGCCGGCGAGAGCTTGCGGAGATACTCGCCGTTGAGCCACTTCAGCTTGACCTGGTCGAAGACCGGGCCGCCGAGGGAGATGCGCTTGAAATCGAACTTCTCAATCATCTCTTCCAGCGAGAAGATGTCAGCTTCCTTGGTGTTGAGGGACTTGCTGACGATCTCCTGCTCAGTGGGCGTGCCCATGCCGCCGCCCATGAGGCCGAGGAAGTTGAGCATGGCCTGTGGCAGGAAGCCCGCCTGACGGTAGTAGACGAGCGAGACGGGATTCTTGCGCTTGGAGATTTTGGATTTGTCGATGTTGCGCAGCAAGGGCATGTGCCAGAAGCGCGGCAGCTCCCAGCCGAAGGCTTTGTAGAGCAGAACGTGCTTCGGCGTGGAGGAGATCCACTCCTCGGCGCGGATGACATCGGTGATCTGCATGAGGTGATCGTCAACCACGTTGGCGAGGTGATAGGTGGGGAAGCCGTCAGACTTCAGCAGCACCTGGTCGTCGACATTGGAATGCTCGAAGGTGATGTTGCCGCGCAGTTCGTCGCGGAAGGTGGTGGAGCCTTCGATGGGCACGGCCATGCGGATGACGTAGGGGCGGCCTTCCGAGAGGTACTGCTGCTCCTGGGCTGGTGTGATCGAATGAGCGGCGCGGTTGTAGCGGGGCGGCTGCTTGGCGGCCTTCTGGCGCTCGCGCTCGGCTTCGAGTTCTTCCGGTGTGGCGAAGCTGCGGTAGGCGGAGCCGTTGTCGAGGAGAATCTGCGCGTATTTGCGGTAGATTTCAGTGCGCTCGGACTGGCGGTAGGGGCCGTGGGGGCCACCGACGTCGGGGCCTTCGTTCCACTCCAGGCCGATCCAGCGCAGGGCGTCAAAGATCATCTGCTCAGAGCTTTCGACGAAGCGGGCGCGATCCGTATCTTCAATGCGCAGCAGGAACTGGCCGCCGCGCTGGCGGGCAAAGACGTAGTTCAGCAGGCCAATGTAGGCGGTGCCGACGTGCGGGTCGCCGGTGGGACTGGGCGCGATGCGGGTGCGGACGGGACGTGCGGAATTTTCTCTTGTCATTATGCTGAATACATTCTACGTAATATCGTCCGTATCGAAGGTTGGGCGCTTGCGTTCAAGGCCGGTGCCGAGCGGCTTGTCGCCGACCAGGCTTTTTACTACGGAGTCCATTTCGGTTTGCATGCTGTCGTCAATATCCGCGGTGGCGGCCATGCGCTCCAACTCAGTGCCAGCGTCAATGGATTCCAGCAGAACGGTACAGTGCGCTACGACGGTGCCATCCTGAGTGAGGCCCTCGGGCGTCTTGGCCTTGATGCCGACGTCGCCGGGCTTGATCTGGAGGAGTTCGGCGACGCTGGCGCGGATGTCGCCGGCAATGGGAACGATTTTGGGGGCCATGAGGATGAGCACGGTATCGACATTCACAATGCGATAGCCGGCGGTGGCAACCTCTTCGAGGGCGGTCTTGAGAAAGATGGAGGAGGCGGCGTTCTTCCAGCGGGCATCGCTGGGCGGGAAGAAGGTGCCGATATCACCAGCGGAGACGGCACCGAGCAGAGCATCAGTGATGCAGTGCAGAAGGACGTCGCCGTCAGAGTGGCCGGCGAGGCCGGAATGATGCTGGATATTCAGGCCGCCGATGACCAGGGGGACGCCGGGTTTGAAGGCGTGGGAGTCCCAGCCGTAACCAATTCGCATGCTCATAGATAAATCCTACTAAAGGTTACGATTTCGATTTCAAGTAAAACTCGGCGAGTTCGAGGTCGCCGGGCTGGGTGATCTTGAAATTTTTGGGCGAGCCCATGACTACGGCTACTTCAATGCCGGCGCGCTCCAGCACACTGGATTCATCGGTGCCGAGAAAGCCGTCGGCTTCGGCTTCGGCGAAGGCCTTCTGCATCAGGCCAAAGCGGAAACCCTGAGGGGTTTGCGCCTGCACAATGCGCTCGCGGGGCACGGTGGAGGTGATGATGGCGCCGTCAGCCGTGCGTTCCACCTGCTTGATGGTGTCTACCGCGGGCAGGCCGACGATAGCAGCGCCGTGTTTGGCAACCGCATCAATCGTGCGCTCGATGGTGGCGGAATCAATCAGCGGACGCACGGCATCGTGGACGAGGATGACATCGTCGTCCGCGGCGCTGAGCGTGGCCAGGGCGTTGCCGACAGATTGCTGGCGATTGTCGCCGCCTTCGACCACGCGAACTTTGCCGGCGAGGTTGTATTGGGCCACTTCTTCCTGGGTGCGCTCGAGTTCGTTGCGGCGCACTGCCACAATAATCTGCTCAATGCGGGGCACGGCAGCGAAGGCTTTCAGGCTATGCACCAGGACGGGAAGCCCGGCGAGGGTGAGGAACTGTTTGGGGTCATGGGGCGAGGCGGTACCGGAACTCATGCGGGTACCAAGACCAGCGGCGGGCAGAATAGCGAATACTTTCATAGCCAACGCAGTATATATCGGAAGAACAGGGAACAGGGAACAGGGAGTAGGGAACAGGGAGTAGGGAACAGGGAACAACGATTACAGCGCAATGGCGCGGACTCCACTGGAAGTAAGATGATGCGAGATGGCTTCGACGCACAAACTTGCTTTTGACCGCACGCTCTTCACTCCGGGAGAACGGGTGTGCGTAGCTGTTTCCGGAGGGGCAGACTCCGTGGCTCTGCTGCTGGCCATGCATGCCGCCAACCATGAGGAGCGCAATGGGCGCGCCGTCGGGCTGGGCGTGGGCTTGTCTGCCGTGCATGTACATCACGGCATCCGCGGGGCTGAGGCGGACGGGGACGCGGCATTTGTGCGGGAGCTGTGCGAGCGGCTGGGGGTGCCTTTATTCGTGAGGAATGCCGATGTTCCGGCGCATGCGGCCAGGCACGGCGAAACGCTGGAAGAGGCGGCGCGGAATGTGCGCTACGCGATTTTCAGGGAGCTGGTTGCAGGGGGGCAGGCAGAAACGATTGCCACGGCACATACGCTCTCAGATCAAGCAGAGACGGTGCTGATGAAGCTGCTGCGCGGGGCGTGGACGGAGGGGATCAGCGGAATCTATCCGATGCTGGAGCTGGGGCGCGGAGGCAGGGTGGTAAGGCCGCTGCTGGGGGTGACGCGGGCCGAGGTGGAGGCGTTTCTACGCGCAGAGCAGCAGACCTGGCGCGAGGATGCCAGTAATGCCGACTCTGCTTACACACGCAATCGCGTACGGCATGAACTGCTGCCGGCGCTGCGGGTAGAGAATCCGCGGCTGGATACGATGCTGGCAAACCTGGCGGAGGTGGCGCGGGCGGAGGAACAGCATTGGCAAAGGGAGCTGGCGCGCATTCTGCCGCAGGTACTTTTGCCGGGGAAACCGGTGCGCGGCGGGGGACGAGCTGTGGATGCGAATGGGGCCTGCGTGGCGATCGAGGTGGAGCGTTTGCGGGAGATGAGCGTGGCGCTGCGGCGACGGGTGGTACGAGCGGCGGCGGAGAGCATCGGCGGTAGTCTTAATTTTGCGGCGACGGAGAGCGTGCTGGCCCTGTGTAATATTGGAAATAAGGGAGTTACCGCGCCACGGCAGGGCGGCAAAGGCGCGCTGCACCTGGGGGGCGGGTTACGGGCAGAACGCTCGGTTCGGGAGCTGCGGCTATCAAGGGAAGAAACGCCGTAATGGCGCCCGGCGGGAAATATTGGCGAGACAGGAAAAGAGTTGTTGAATAGAGATTGAATCGCTGCGTAAAGAGTAGAATCTAAAGTTATATCTACCGGGCCAACCGCCTGTCGCACTTTCAGGCACGAGGTACCAGTCTGTAACATTCGCCCCTTGCTGTACGTCAGATGAAGGGTAACGGTAAGGGTGTCCCGCTTCCCCAAGAAGCAGGCCGGCATAAGAGAGGAACCTCGATTGAATTCTGCGGTGAAACAAATCGTGATCTGGGTGTTGATTGTGACAAGCCTGGTGCTGCTCTGGCAGTTTGCACTCAAGAGCGCGGGTGTTGGGCATGAGAAGCAGATCAACATCTCCGAGCTCCTGAATGACGCCAACGCGGCCAAGATCAATGATGTGACGGTGAACGGCAACGAGGTTACCGGGCACTACAAGGGCGGCGACAAAGACGGCTTCCACGCCATCATCCCGACGGGTTACAACAACCTGTACGACGTGCTGTACAAGGATGGCGTCAGCATCAACGTGAAGGACCAGCAGTCGAACGCATGGATCGGCGTACTGATCCAGTTCGCCCCGGTGGTCCTGCTGATCGGCGTATTCATGTTCATGATGCGGCAGATGCAGAGTGGCGGGAACAAGGCGATGAGCTTTGGCAAGAGCCGCGCACGGCTGCTGAGCATGCAGCAGAAGAAAATCACCTTCAAGGACGTCGCCGGAGTGGATGAGGCGAAGGAAGAACTGAAGGAGATCATCGAGTTCCTGCGCGAGGCGCAGAAGTTCCAGCGGCTGGGCGGGCGGATTCCGAAGGGCGTACTGCTGGTCGGGCCTCCGGGCACCGGCAAGACGCTGCTGGCACGGGCCGTGGCCGGTGAGGCGAATGTTCCGTTCTTCAGCATCTCCGGTTCAGACTTTGTGGAGATGTTTGTGGGCGTGGGCGCAAGCCGCGTTCGCGACCTGTTTGAGCAGGGCAAGAAGAATGCTCCGTGCATCATCTTCATTGACGAAATTGACGCTGTGGGACGGCACCGTGGTGCTGGTTTGGGCGGCGGACACGACGAGCGTGAGCAGACGCTGAATCAACTGCTGGTCGAGATGGACGGCTTTGAGTCCAACGACGGCGTAATCCTGGTGGCTGCAACCAATCGTCCGGATGTGCTGGATCCTGCGCTGCTGCGCCCCGGCCGCTTTGACCGCCGCGTGATCGTGGGACGGCCGGATGTGCGTGGCCGTGAAGAGGTTCTGCGGGTACATGCCAAGAAGGTGCCGCTGGCCGACGATGTGAACCTGAATGTGCTGGCACGTGGGACCCCAGGGTTCAGCGGAGCTGACCTGGCGAACATGGTGAACGAAGCTGCGCTGGCAGCCGCGCGCCACAATCGCAAGGCCGTGCACATGTATGACTTCGAAGTCGCGAAGGACAAGGTCATGATGGGCGCGGAGCGGAAGTCCATGCTGCTGACGGACGAGGAGAAGAAGGTCACCGCGTATCACGAGGCCGGCCATGCGCTGGTAGCGGCGATGAGCGACCATGCCGATCCTCTGCACAAGGTGACGATCATTCCGCGCGGTATGGCGCTGGGCGTGACCATGCAGCTTCCGCTGGAGGATAAGTACACGGTGACGAAGAACTACCTGCAGACGCAGATGGCCATCCTGATGGGCGGACGCTGCGCTGAAGAGATCTTCCTGAAGCAGATGACGACCGGAGCAGGCAATGACATTGAGCGCGCAAGCGAACTGGCGCGCAAGATGGTCTGCGAGTACGGCATGAGCGGCCTGGGGCCGATGACGTTTGGCAAGAAGGAGCAGGAAGTGTTTCTGGGCCGGGATATCGGGCAGGCACGCGACTTCTCAGACGACACGGCGAAGGACATTGACGCGCAGGTTCGCGGCTTCATCGACGCGGGCTACAAGGCGGCGTACGAGTTGCTGGATAAGAACCAGGACATCATGCACCGCATGGCCGCGGCCCTGCTGGAGCGTGAGACGCTGGATGCGATCGAACTGAAGCTGATCATCGACGGCAAGGACCTGCCACCGTTTGACGCAGGCTTCCGCGGATCGGACGGCGACGGCGGCGACCTGCAGAAGGTGCTGAAGCCAGAGGGAACACGGGCTCCGGGATTTCCTGAAGGACAGCCTTCGCACGCATAAAGGCAGGGAACAGGGAATAGGCGCCGCATTTGCGGCGCCTTTTCTTTTTTAGGGGAAGCGGTGGCCCAGAGAGATTTGCGCGCGTCGCGCGGCCCTCGCTATGCGAGGCTATCCCAACCCTAGTCGCATAAAACTGCGACAAGGATGGGGCACCCAGATTTGTCGCGCGATGAAAACCCAGGTCTCAGAGTATGGGTGGTGCGGGCGGTGCGGCGGAGATGCGACAATAAAAGCGATGCGTGCTCAGTATCTTGCTCTTGCGCTAGTTCTTGGCCTTACCGGCTGCGGTTATCACACCGCTGGGTCGGCCACGCACGTTCCGGCCAATGTGCGGACGCTGGCGGTGCCGATCTTCGCGAATAAAACGCAGGCGTACCAGACGGAGACGGAATTTACGGGCGCGCTGGTACATGAGTTGAATGCGCGCACCAAATACGTGATTACCACCAAAGACCACGCCGACGCGGACGCGACGCTGCGGGGCACAATTGTGACCCAGACCATAACGCCGCTGACCTATGACACGGCGGCAGGGCAATCGTCGAGCTACCTGGTGACGGTGGTGGCTGCGGTATCGCTGGTGGGGCGCGATGGCCACATGCTGTACCAGAACACGCTGACATTTCGGCAGCAGTACCAGTCCACGCAGGACCTTGCATCATTTATCCAGGAAGATTCCCCCGCGATGAATCGCATGGCAAAAGATTTCGCCGCAGCCGTGGTGAGCGATATGCTGGAGTCGTTCTGATGACATCGCTCAAGAGCTTTGCTTCCACGGAGAGATTCCTCGCGGAGTTGAATACTGACGCGATGCGGGCAGGCTACGTTCTGCTGGGCGATGAGATGTTTCTGTATGAGCGGTGCCGCCAGGGCGTGCTGGAGCACTTCGTCGACCCGGGGACGCGCGACTTCTGCCTGCACGATATGGACCTGGGCGACACCAGTATTTTTGAAGTGCTGGACATTGCGCAGACGCCGTCGCTGATGGCGCCATTCCAGGTGATCTTTGTTCGCAGCCTGAAAAACCTGTACACGCGCGGCGCGAAGAAGGAAGAGTTCGCGGCGATCGATGCTTACTTCAAGTCGCCCAATCCGCAGGCACTGATTCTGTTTATCGCGGACCACATCCGCATCCCCACGGATCTGCGCAAGATGGATATGCAGGACAAGGACCGCTATGAGCGCATCCGGGAGACCATGGGCGATGCGTGCGGCATGGTGGAGCTGGCGCGGGTAAGCGATAGCGACGCCATAAAGTGGGCGGTGGAGACGGCAGCGGCCTCAGAAATCAAGCTGGAGCCGGATGCGGCGCGTGAGCTGGTGGATGCGCTGGGTTCGGACATGATGATGCTGCGCTCCGAGATGGAGAAGCTGCTGCTCTACGTCGCAGGCAAAGGACGAATTACGCTGGGCGATGTGGAGACGATGGTGCTGGCGGCCAAACAGAGGTCGCTGTATGAGTTGACGGATGCAATCTCACAGCGCGACCGGGCACGTGCGCTGGCGCTGCTGGATGGGCTGCTGAACGCATCGGACGGCGGGGAAGATGCAGCCATTGGGCACCTCTACATGCTGGCCAGGACTTTCCGCCAGATGCTGATTATCCTGGAGAAGAATGTGCGCGACTCCCGCGCGATATGGCAGGCGCTGTGGCAGGGATTCCGCATGCCGCCGTTCGCGGCAGAAGACCTGATCAAGCAGGCCCGCCGGTACAAGAGCCGCCGCGACCTGACCCGTGCGCTACGGCTGATTGCGCGGGCGGACGTGGAGATTCGTTCGAACCCGCCGGACAAGCGTCTGGTGCTGGAGCGGTTGGTGGTGGAACTGGCCAGCGAACCGAAATCCACCATACTGGATGGGTGGAGCCAGATGACGATGGCGCTCTAAAGGGGTGCATCCGCTTTTCTCCAGCAAACGTCTGTAGAGTTAACCGCATGAACTTCCGGCTATATCCGCGTACGCGCTGCATCCTGCTGTGGAGCCTGGCGCTCTGCATGTTGCAGCCGGGGTGGGCGCAGAAGAACAAGCAGAAGGCGGCTGCGCCACCTGTGTCACCGGATGGCAAGGATATGCCGGACGCGACGATTCCGCTGCAGCCGCTGGGGTACCAGGGCGCGCCGGTGCGGTATATGCTGGCGGGCGCCGTCGCCAACAGCCTGCACTATGTGGACCCGAGCCATCTTCTGCTGACCTATCGTGCGCGCATGCTGATTCCACGCGATGGGCAGGAGGCGCAGGGCGATGACGGGCAGATGATTACGGCGATGCTGCTGGAAGCTCCGTCAGGCAAGGTGGTGGCGCAGACGCAGTGGCGGATGTACGACCACGGGCAGTACCTGTGGCCCATAGGCAGAGGCGTGTTCCTGCTGCGAAAGGGGCGGCAACTGAGCCTGCTGACGCCGCTGGCGGAAGTACGCAAGCCTGATCCGCTGCGCGACCTTGCAGTGGGAGAACTGCCGGGGACCGTCAGCAACATTATGGTGTCTCCTGATGGCCGCATGGTGATTGCGGAAGCAGAGCTGCCGACGCAGCACGAGACAACGTCGCCTGCGGCAGTGGCGGCTTTACCTGACCCTGCGGCTAAGGCTGCGACGGTGACTCCAGCGCAACAGGGGACGGACATACAGTTTCTGCGGTTAGATCTGACGGATGCAGCGCATGGCAGGATCACCATGAGCCATGCGGGGCATAGCGTGGTGGCGTCTCCGCTGGGTTTCCCGCTGTCCGGTGACGGGCATCTGCATGCCGAGATGGTTTCGCCGGACGACTGGAACGTGTTCTATACGCCGTGGCGCGGCGGCTCAACATTGCTGGGCGATGTGGTGAGCACGTGCGCGCCACAGAGCACATTTCTGAGCGGCCAGGAGGTGCTGGTGGTGACCTGCAATGGCGGCGACGGCAACCGGGCCATGGCGGTGGTGACCCTGGACAAGCATGAGCTATGGCAGGAGAAGATGAACAGCGACAGCACGGAGCCCGGCGTGAAGACCGCCATTGAGTCTGGGCGCTTTGCCATCAGCACGCTGATGCGGGCAGGCGGGGGGACGAGTTCTCCGCTGGATTTGATGGCGGTGGACAGCATTAATGCGCAGCGCATCGAGGTGCGCGATATCAAGAACGGCATGCTGGTGGCGAGCGTGGATGCGCTGCCGGTACAGCGGGCGGGGCAGAATTATTCATTGTCACAGGACGGCATGCACCTGGCCGTGCTGCAGAATGACGTGATCGCAATCTACGACCTGGCACCGGTGAAGGATTTCCCGGCGCACAAGATCAAGCCGAATGACCTCATCTTTGTGGCGGCGACGGAGAAGCAGGAACAGACAGCGAAAGCGGCTGAGGTTGCGGCCCATGCTGCCGCCGTCATCGAGGCTCCGCTGAATGTGGATGAGCGGCGCACACCACCGACGCTTTATACGCCGGAAGAAAAAGCAGAACAGGCGCGCAAGGCGCAAGAAAAAAACAAATAGCCTTAGGCGCTGTGGTGGTATGGCCCGGAAAGAGTCGTGGCGGGGAAAGATTTGCGCGCCCGTTCGGTTTCGCTCAGGGCAGGCTCTGCGCGGCCCTCGCTACGCGAGGCTATCCCACCTTAGCCGCGATAAAGCTGCGGCGAAGATGGGGCACCCAGATTTGTGGTGCGATGAAACTGCGTAGATATGGGGCACCCGAATTTGTGGCGACGCGAAGGCATCGACTGGAAGCTAGTACCAGTGGCCGATGAGGAGGGCGATGATGAGGGCGTAGATGCCGGCGGCTACGTCGTCCATCATGATGCCGGTGCCTTCGGGGAGATGCTCGAGCTGACGGCAGGGCGGCGGCTTCACGATATCGAAGACGCGGAAGAGCAGCAGCGAGAGCAGGGCGTGGGGCCAGTCCGGACGGATGGCGATGAGGGCGATGAGCTGGCCGGCGACTTCGTCAATCACGACGAAGCCGGGATCATCGCGGCGGGCTTCGCGGGCGACGATGGTGGCCGCGGGGATGCCGATGGTGGTGACAACGATGGCCGCGATGATGGTGCCGAGGGCGAGATGCAGGGATGAGGGATGGAGCACGCGGGCGGCGGCCATCCACCAGAGCATGGCCGCGATGGAGCCGTAGGTTCCGGGACCGGGCTTGAGGAAGCCGGCGCCGCAGACGGTGGCGATGAGCCAGGCCCAGCCGGTTTTCTTCGCGGAGACTGCGGGCGCTTTTTGCGCAGGGACGCTATTCATCGTCTTCGTCTGTCTTGGGTCTGCTGCCGGATTCCAGCCCCTCGAGCACTTCGGGATCGAGGATGGGCGAGGAGATCTTGTAGTGTCCGCTGGCCCAGCGGCCAAGGTCGATGGTGCGGCAACGCGCGCTGCAGAAGGGGACGTCTTCGCTGTCGAGCGGGACGGGCTTTTTGCAGATGGGGCAGGGTACGGTTTTTTGTTCGGTGGTCATGGTGATTTTTCGCGCTCTGAGAGCGATTACCTCAGGGGCTAAAGCCCGGGTTGGTGGTGGTTCGAATTGTGCGGGCTAAAGCCCGCACCTACCTTAGAAGCAAAAGCAGAAGCAGATTCCTCCGCTGCGCTGCGGAATGACAAAACACGCAAAACAAACGATGACAGAAGCAGGTTCTTCGCTTCGCTCAGAATGACAATTCTAAACGGGAAGCTTCTGAACGATGCAGGCGGTACGGGCATTTGCGCGCGTCGCGCGGCCGCCGCTTCCTGCCCCAGCGAACAAAATGCCGTTCGCCGGGGACCCTGTTCGCGACGCTATCCCACACTAACGACGATGAAACTGTCGTGAGGATAGGGCACCCGGATTTGTGGCGCGATGAGCATTTGAGATTATTCTACGATGCGTGCGACTACATCATAGTCGTGCGATTCGGTGATTTCGCATTTGTAGAAGGTGCCGGGGACGAGCTCTTCGTGGGGGCCGAAGTCGTTGATGAAGACTTTGCCGTCAATCTCTGGCGCGTGCATCATGGTGCGGCCTTCCCAGAGGAGTTCGGTCTCTTCGCTTTCGCCTTCGACCAACAGATCCATCTCGCGGCCAATCCACCGGGTCTGCTTTTTGCGGCTGATGGTCTGCTGCAGCTTCATGAGTTTGCGGCGGCGCGATTCGATGGTGCGGTGCGGAACCTTGCCGCCGAGATCGAATGCGGGGGAGCCTTCTTCGTCGGAGTAGGTGAAGACGCCGAGCCAGTCAAGCTGGGCGGCGCGGACGAAGGCTTCAAGCTGCTTGTAATCGGCTTCCGTCTCGCCGGGGAAGCCGACGATGAACGAGGTGCGGAGCACGATGTCTGGCACGATGTGGCGGGCTTTCTCAATCATGCGGAGGAAGATGTCGCCGCTGCCGCCGCGCTTCATCGCCTTGAGGACCGAGGGTGAGGCGTGCTGCAGGGGGACGTCGAGATACTTGGAAATATTGTCATGGCGCGCGATGGTTTCAAGCAGGGCGGTGGTGATCTTGTTGGGGTAGGCGTAGAGGAAGCGCAGCCAGCGGAGGCCTTCGATGCGGGCCAGGGCGTCAAGCAGATGGGCGAGGCCGTCTTTCATGCCAAGGTCTTCGCCATAGCAGGTGGTGTCCTGCCCGATGAGGGTGATCTCGCGGACGCCCTGGGCGACGAGGGATTCGGCTTCGGCGATGACGGACTCAAAGCGGCGCGAGCGGAACTTGCCGCGGAGCTGCGGGATGATGCAGAAGCCGCAGGGATGGTCACAGCCTTCGGCGATCTTGATGTAGGCGGAGGATTTGGGCGTGGTGAGAATGCGCGGGGTGGCATCGTCATAGAGGTAGTTGGGCAGGGAGGCGATGGCTCCGTCCCAGTGCTCGCGGGAGAAGCGGCCCTGCTGCTCGCGTGCATCACCTTCGGGCCTAGAGACGTTATGTACCGCGGAGTGGGCACGCGCGACGAGGTCAGACTCAGTGAGGATGCGGAAGGGAGAGTCAGCGGGCTGCTGGTTGGCCTGCAGGCCGGCGGCGGCGAGGATTTGCTCAAGCTCGCCGGTGCCGACGACAGCATCGACTTCGGGGATGTTCTTCTGGATCTCGTCGCGGTAGCGCTCGACGAGGCAGCCGACGACGATGAGGCGCTGGGCGCGGCCACCGTTGGCGACCTTGTGCTGGGCGAGCTCGAGGATGGTATTGACCGACTCCTGCTTGGCGGAGTCGATGAAACTGCAGGTGTTGACGACGAGGATTTCGGCTTCAGAGGCATCGTTGGTAAGCTGGCCGCCGGCGCCGTGGAGCATGCCCATCATGACTTCGCTGTCAACGAGGTTTTTGGGGCAGCCGAGGGAGATGAAACCGATTTTGGGGCGGGGTGGTTCGAGGGTGGCTATGGCGGTATCAGGCCTAGTTTTGGGGAAGCTCTTCACCCTTCTATTCTACTGTGCGAAGGGGCCGCGTTTAGAAGGATTGCAGCGATCTCCGGGGCTAAAGCCCCCTCTATCATCGAAGGAGCTTACTGTGAAGGCTAAAGCCTTCACTTCCCCCGGCTAAAGCCGGGGGCTTAATCCCAAAAGCGAAGCAGGTATGGGATTGTGCGAGGGGTTGAACGGGTGCAGGAGCTGTCCTATGATCGGGGTGTTCCTCGCGAGGCCAAAATCTTTTGGCTTCTACCTGGGCGACGCCCTTCTCGCCGTCGTCCGGATGGGGGCTGGCTGCGAGAGCGGAGCATGAACGCGCCACTGGAGGAACCTATGGCAGAAAACAAAATTGCATACCTGGAGCTGCCGGCAAGCAATGTGGCAGCGCTGAAAGATTTCTATGGCAAGCTGTTCGGCTGGGAGTTTCAGGACTGGGGGCCGGACTATGCCGCGTTTTCGCAGGCGGGGCTGGAGGGCGGATTCAATGGAGACGCTGCCAGCAAAACGAAGGCTCCGCTGGCGGTGATTGAAACCACGGAGATCGAGGCGATGCAGGCGCGGATCGCGGCGGAGGGCGGCACGATCACGGTACCGATCTTTGCGTATCCCGGCGGGCGGAGATTTCACTTTGTGGACCCGGCAGGGAATGAGCTGGCGGTGATGCAGAGCGGAGAGTAGAACGAACGGATGTCCCTCAGGAGAGGCCGTCCTTTGGGGGATGGGAGTGGGGCAGAACGGCTGAGCTTGCGAGCAGCGGAAGTTCTCTGGCGGCATGGGTGACGCGGAGACCTTCGGGATCCTTCGCCGACGGCTCAGGATGACACGTTCTAAGTTGGTGGTGTGCCGAGGAGAGTGGTGGCGGAAAGAGAGATTTGCGCGCCCGTTCGACTTCGCTCAGGGCAGGCTCTGCGCGGCCGCCGTTAACGCGACGCTATTCCACCCAAGATCACCCCAGCGAGCAAGTGCGCTCGCCGGGGACCCCGATTAGCCGCGATGAAGCCGTGGCGAGGATGGGGCACCCAGAGTGGTGGGAGGACGGGCATGCAAATAGCTGGTAAAATTGAAGGTGTGCCGGGACCTACGCGACGTAATCCCGCCAACCCCGCCAGGTCCGGAAGGAAGCAACGGTAACGGGCTAGTGTGTGCGCAGTAGGGCACCCGGTACATAAAATCCCCCCAGACATCGAGCGCTCGACAACAGCCCGGTAAGCTTGCAGAGTATTCGCAACCTGGGGCGGTAACGCCTATGATTGCAACGTTCCGCATTTACACGATTTTCAGCGTTTTATGAGGTGAGACCTTGAGTTTGACGATTGCGCCGCGCACGGCGGTCCGGGCAAAGATTAGTTCGCTGGGAACATACGTTCCGCCAAAGCTGCTGACCAATGCCGACCTGGAAAAGATGGTGGAGACGAACAACCAGTGGATCATGGAGCGCACGGGCATCCGCGAGCGGCACATCGTGGAGAAGGGTGTGGCCACCAGCGACCTGGGGGCAGAGGCGGCGCGGCGTTGCCTGGCAGCACGCGGCATCAGCGCGAGCGAAGTGGAAGTAATCATTGTGGCGACGGTAACGCCGGACATGTTCTTTCCGGCGACGGCGTGCCTGATCCAGGACAAGATTGGCGCGCATGGGGCATGGGGATTCGACCTGTCGGCGGCGTGCTCAGGGTTCATCTACGCGCTGCAGGTGGGAGCGAAGCTGGTGGAATCCGGCGCGCACAAGAAGGTGCTGGTGGTGGGGGCGGATGTGATGTCGTCCATCATCGATTACACCGACCGTACGACGTGCGTGATCTTTGGCGACGGCGCTGGAGCGGTGCTGCTGGAGCCGTGCGCCGAGGGCGAGACCGGCCTGATCGACTTTATCCACGAGATTGATGGTTCGGGAGCGGCGAGTCTGAATATGCCGGGCGGCGGAAGTTTGAATCCGCCTACGGCTGAGACGGTGGCGAAGAAGATGCACTACGTTCACCAGGACGGCGCCGCGGTGTACAAGTTTGCCGTGCGCAAGATGGCCGAGGTGTCCGAGGGCATTCTGACGCGCAATGGCGTGACGGGCAGCGAACTGGGCTGCTTCATTCCGCACCAGGCGAATAAGCGGATTATCCTGTCAACGGCAGAGCGGCTGGGGCTGGACGAGAAGCAGGTCATCATCAATATTGACCGCTTTGGGAACACCACGGCGGGGACGATTCCGCTGGCCATGCAGACGGCTACGGAAGAGGGCAACCTGAAGAAGGGCGACCTGGTATTGCTGGCGTCAGTGGGCGCGGGCTTTACCGTGGGAGCGACACTGCTGCGGTGGGAGATCTAAGCAGACTTAGCGCGGCGATTGCCGCCGATGCCGTGTAACAGGCCAGGCTGTCCGCTGGTCTTGCGGAGGCGCGCCTCACGCCACATAGCGTAGAGGGGAACGCCGATGCTGACGACAATCAGCACAATAATGACAATCAGCATTGTGGTGCTCCAGCGCGCGTAGAAGTGATTCCAGGTGCGCACGATGGGGCGGCCGTAGTGCATGCCGAGCCAGGCGCAGATGCCATGGCGCAGCGCGCGGCTGATGGTGAATGACGCCATGTAACGGCGCAGAGAAATCTTGAGCGCACCGGCGGCCAGCATGAAGGCGGTGAGCGGCATGGGCGGCGGCAGAATGGCGGGCAGGGCTACGGCGATGATGCTGTGATTCTCAGTCCAGGCGGTGATGCGCTTGAGGTAGCGTTTGGAAACATAACGCTCCAGCACGCGCATGCCCCCGGCTTTACCGGCCTGGTAACTGGTGTATCCGCCGATGACGGAGCCGATGGTAGCGAGCAGCGTGAGCAGGAACCAGTGGCCGCTGCGGGCGGCGAGCAGGATGATGAGAATGTCAGTGGAGCCGGGAATGGGCAGCGGGATAGGCGAAGAATCGACGATGGAGATGAAGAGCAGGCCGGGGAGGCCGAAGCCGAGCATGTAACGCACGAAGTGGAAGCGAGCGGGATGGGCTGCGGGGGTGGTGACGGCGCTGGAGATGGGGGAGGAGAAGAGCATCGGCTGAATCCAGCATAACCGCAGGAGAGGGAATGCGCGGGGAGAGTTGATGTAACGCAAAGTTGATTTTATGTGGACAAGGTTTTGTGCTAACTTGCCTGCATGGGCACAAGCGGCATAACGGCACCCGTCAGCGCGGTACAGGACCCGCGCTATCCTATCGGGAAATTCAAGATGCCCGCTGATGTGACGCAGGAACTGCGCGCAGCGGCGATAGAAACGATCTCAAGCCTGCCGGAAAAGATACGCAATGCAGTGGACGGCCTGGAGACGGAACAGATTGACACACCCTACCGCGAAGGCGGATGGACGGTGCGGCAACTGGTACACCATGTGGCGGACAGCCATACGCAGGCATTCGTGCGGCTGCGCCTGGCGCTGACGGAAGACTGGCCCACCGTGATCGGTTACAACGAGAAGGCGTGGGCGGAACTGCAGGACTCCGTGCTGGCGCCGATCGAGTGGTCGCTGGAGATTATTGAGGCGACGCATGCGCGCTGGGTGATGCTGCTGAACTCGCTGGACGAGGGGCAGTGGCAGCGCGGGTTCAAACATTCAGAACGTGGCCCATCCACGGTCGAGCAGGTCACCATGCTGTATGCGTGGCACTGCGTTCACCACACGGCACACATCACACAGCTAAGGGCAAACAAGGGCTGGTAAGGCGAGCAGGCACATGGCAGTATTGGCGCAGCGGGAACGAGCGAAGGCTGTGGCCGATGCTCCGCCTGTTGCCCCGGCTGAACTGGCGCGCGAGCTGGAAGCATTTCTTGCCCAACATCCACGGGCAGTGATGATGGAAGAGGGGCGCGTCGCGTTTGACATGCGCGAGGCGAAGTATGCGCTGGCGGCGGAGCATGGACGCTGCACGCTGCAGGTATGGTCAGAAGAGCGCAACATGGTGCGGCGCGTGGTGGGCACGGCGCTGCGGCACGATGTACTGAAGATCTCCACAATCAAATTTGGGCAGACGCGACCGCAGACGCTGGAGCTGGTGGCCGATAAGGACCGGCGCACGCCGACGGCGCGCGATGCCACGCGCAAGCAGTATCTGCGGCTGCTGGAGCGGGTGCTGCTACGGCAGTTTGCGGAGTGGAAGCCGACGGGATTTCGCAGCGCGATGGACCTGGAGCGCAGCTTTGGCCCGGCGTATGCGCGGGGCACGCTGGTGCGCGGACAGAATGCGTGGGCGGTAATCGCGATCAACGCGGAAGAGTCACAGAGTTCCATGGACGGCATTCTGACGCTGGGAATCCTGTGGCTGGCGCACTGCCGCGAGCATGGCAATGGCAAGAGATTATTTCAAGGGCTGAGAATCGTGATGCCAAGGGGGACGGCGGCGCTGACACTGTCGCGTATGGCATGGCTGCACCCGAACGCTGCGCAGTGGGAGCTGTGGGAGCTGGACGAGCGCACGGAAGATGTGGAGCAGCGCGACCTGGCGGACCAGGGAAATCTGGCGACGAAGCTGCTGCATGCGCCCAATGTGGCCGCGGCACAGGAGCGGTTTGCGGCGGCGGCGGCGAGGGTGCGCGGATTGCTGCCGGAGCCGATGCGGGCGGTGATGCAGGAGGTGGTGCGCCATGGCAGCGAGATGGCATTCACGCTGCATGGGCTGGAGTTTGCGCGGGTGCGGATGGGCGTGGCGGCGAACTCATTCAACCGGCATGAAGAGATTACGTTTGGCACGGGAGCGAACGAGACTCCGCTGACGGCGGAGAATGAGGAGCAGTTTCGCGCGATGATGGGCGAGTTGTTTGCGCGGCGGCATGCGGCGAGCGATAAGCGGGATGCGCTGTACAGGATGCAGCCGGAGGGATGGCTGGAGTCTGTGTTGCGGCGGAATGTTGAACCATTGGATGAGCATCTGCAGGCCGAGCACGTGTATACGCAGGTGCCGGCGTTCGCGGCGGGGGATCGCGGGATGCTGGACCTGCTGAGCGTGACGCGCGATGGGCGGCTGGCGGTGATCGAGCTGAAGGCGGACGAGGACCTGCACCTGGCGCTGCAGGGGCTGGATTACTGGGTGCGGGTGCGGTGGCATCAGAGGGAGAGCGACCACGCGACGGGGCTGCCGGAGTTTCAGCGGCATGGATATTTTGGCGGGGTGGCGCTGTCAGAGCTGCCTCCGCGGCTTTACCTGGTGGCTCCGGCGCTGCGGATTCATCCGGCGACGGAGACGGTGCTGAAGTATCTGAAGCCAGAGGTGGATTGGACTCTGGTGGCGATTGATGAGAGATGGCGGGACGAGGTGAGGGTGGTGTTCAGGAAGAGGAGCAGGGGGCAGTGTTGACATACGTACATACGCTGTATATACATTGTTGCCATGACGAAATCAGAGATACCGGGGCCTCCACACTTCAATTCCGAGAAGGAAGAAGCGGAGTGGTGGGACAAGAACGAGGATTACATTTTTCAAGAGATGAAGCGGGCCAAGGCTGAAGGGCGATTGGGATTCGGCACCATGGTGAAACAGGCTGCGGAGCGGCAGGCGGCGAAGAAGACGACCATCCGGCAAGATGATGCTGGGGCTAAGAAGCTATGAGGACGTCGAGCCAACGCATTCGGCAACGGCTGGATAAACAACGCACGATGACGAGCATTAGCCTGCGCTTGCCGGAGGATGTGATTGACGATCTGAAGGAGATTGCACCGCTGCTGGGGTTTTCGGGATATCAGCCGCTGATTCGCGCGTACATCGGGAACGGATTGCGGAAGGATCAGGCGCGGCTGGACGGTTCGCCGGCGCAGATGCTGGCGGAGAGTCTGCGGAAGAGGGGAATGGCGGAAGAAGCTATCTCTGAGGTGATTGCGGAGACGAAGTTGAGGATTGCATAGCAGTGGGATGACGTATCGAGGGTGAGCGATGAAGATTGAGACTCCGGCGTTCAAGAATGAGGCAGAAGAGGCAAAGTGGTGGTTCGATAACCAGAACCTCGTAGCGGAGAAGTTTGAGCACGCGGCGAAAAACGGAATGCTTCAGACGCGGCACCATGATGAAACATGGCTGCGGAGAGGCGGGCGGCGAAGAGTACGACCATCTGGTTGGATGAGGGCGATTTGACATGCGCGAAGAAACTGGCGGAGCAGAAAGAGTAGGCGTGAGATAGCGGAGAGATGGGCGGGAGCGGTCGTCGCGATACGACGAAGTCCCACACATCGCGATAAAGCTGCGATGTATGGGGTACCCGGCATACCTGAATTCTGGAGGCGTATATGGTCAAAATCCTATTTAGCATGATGGTTCTACTAACCACAGTGGCACAGGCCCAAACGCCGAATACCGTCATTGCCGGTCCCTATGGCGTACCACGCTTAGTGCGCAATGAAGGCGGCCAGTGGAGCGCACCCATCCAAGTGTTCAGCAATGCGGCAGAAATCGTCTATGTTCCAGACATCACTACCCCAGGATGGGCGCAGTGGCACGCGCAAGATCTGAAGACGCGCGATCTGTACTTCACATATGTGTATACGTACTTGCGCAAGCAACGCGCCACAGTACAGGAAACCATCTATGTGAACATTCATGCACGGCACGTTCTTGTTGTGCGGTTTCTGAAGCCGCCATTAGAAATAGATTTACGCAACGCTCCGCCATCAATCTCTAATACTGTTGCGAACATCACAAAGATCGTTCAAGATTCGGTAGCGCACTACCATGGCCCGAGCCTAAACGATGTAAGACGTGGCCAAAATGCTTTGACACTTCACAATCTGAGTGTCATGAAAGAAAGAGAGCACCAAGACGTGCCTGCAATACAACCACCACGCCTTACATATCCTGTTTCTCCAATATACCCAGCCGATGCGTGGACTGAAAAGATTTCTGGTGTCGTTACCGTGAGCGTATTAGTCGACAACTTCGGAATGCCGACTGATATCCAAGTAGTCAAATCTGTCTATCCATCGCTTGATGCAGCGGCGGTGCAAGCGGCCAGTCAAGATCGTTTCCAACCAGCGACCGATAAGATTGGCCAGCCAATATCAATGCGAACAACCATCGACATGCGCTTTCAGGCACAGTAAAATCTGCATACATGGACGCCATTACTAGAGCTCTCGCAGAGCTCAAGAAAGTGCAAATAGAAGCGACTATTACGGCTATGGACTATCAAGCCACCGTACTAGCCTTAAAAGCAACGTTATTAGAAATCGGCGGACAAAAAGCTGCTGAGGTTTTGGTTCAGCAAGAAGTGATTCAGAAACATAAGCGACTTGCAGAGCGCAGTGAGTATCAGACTGCTTTGCAGATACTTCAGAAAGAAATTGAAAAAACTGAAGCTCTGCCCATTCTTCTTCAATAATCATCCATACACCTTAAACACCAGAGCCGCCCTAATCGGCGGCTCTTTTCGTTGTGATCGATTCAAACGGGCATAACCGCAGCCAATAATTTAATCCTAGTCGCAATAGGCGGCGGTGGAGGCGAGCAGTTCCTGCCGGGCGATCTCGGCTTCCAACTCGGGGTTGATGGTTTCGGCGTGGTTGACGCGGGCGTCGAAGAATTTTTCTACGGCATCGAGCACGGCGGTGCCGTTCTTCGCTTCGTAGATTGCCTTGCGCAGGATGGCGCCGCCGGGGACGCCGTGGGTGAACCAACTGGCGAACTGCTTCATCTTGCCGACGGCTTCGCGACGGCTCTTCTCCATCTCCTGCTGATCTTCAACCAACTGGCCGAGGTCGCGGTTGAGCGCGCCCTGGATGGCTTCTTCGCTGGAGATTTCGCCGATCAGCATTTCAAAGTAGGTGCGGATCATGCGGTAACGATCGAGTTCAGTGGGCACATCGTAACGTCCGGTGGCGGTGTACTGGGCGATCTGGCGGAAGATCCACGGATTCGCGGGGGCGGCGCGGCCGATCATGATGGCGTCGCAGCCGGATTGCTCGATGAGGGCGCAGGCGGACTCGGGCGTGCGCACGTCGCCGTTGCCGATGACGGGGATGCGGACGGCGGCCTTCACTGCCTGGATGTATTGCCAGCGGGCCTGGCCGGAGTAGCCGTCTTCGCGGGTGCGGGCGTGGAGGGCGACGGCGTTGAGGCCGCAGTCTTCAGCCATCTTGGCCAGCTCGACGCAGACGATCTCGTTATCGTTCCAGCCCATGCGGAACTTGACGGTGAAGGGAATGGTGACGGCGGCGCGGATGGATTCAAAGATCTTGCCGATGAGGGGAAGATCGCGCAGCAGGCCGGAGCCGCCGTTGTTGGAGACGACGCGCTTGGCGGGGCAGCCGAGGTTGAGGTCAACGATGTCAAAGCCGGAGTCCTGCACGACGCGGGCGGCTTCAGCAAGGGAATCGGGCCGGGAGCCGAAGAGCTGCGCGGAGATGGGGTGCTCATCGTCGTAGTAGGTGAGGTAGCGCTTGACCTTGGACTTGCGCATGCGGGCGAGGCCGTCGGCGGAGGTGAACTCCGTCATGATGAGGCCGCAGCCGGAGGACTGGTTGCTGGTGACGGATTCAACCAATTGCGCATCCTGCGCAACCCAGGTGTCAGAGGCGAGAGCTGGGAGAGCGGGATTTGCGGCTGGGCCGGCATCCTGCAAAGGAGAAGCAGATTCTTCGCTGCGCTCAGAATGACAAGAATTTTGGGTTGGATGACTATCTTCGGTTGAATGAGAAATGCTTGTGGGGACGCCTGCCGCTGTGTCTTCGGAATGAGTGAAGACGCTGGCGTTCTTGATGAAGCGGCGGAAGACGGTGTCAGTGACGCCGGCCATGGGGGCGAGGACGGTGGCGGGCGCGATGCGCACGTTGCCGACGGTGAACTCTGCCGGGACGCGCGCGTGAGCGGGCATGGCGTGAGTGGCCGGATTGTCCCAGTGCTTCTTCATGATGATTTGGATGCTACGTAAATACAGCGTGCGGGCTGGAAAGAGAACATGCCCTCAGGGGCTAAAGCCCCCACTGTTATTTATCACTTTACGGCACGGCTGAAGCCGTGCCCTTAACGAAAGATTGAGAACAAACAAAAACGGATTGAGACAAACAAAAGCAACAGATCGAGAACAAACAAAAGCGGAAAAATTGTTGCCTGCATAGACGATTGAGGCAAGCAAAAGGCCCCCGCGGTGCGGAGGCCTTCGCGGTCTGCTTGCTTCGAGTTACTTGCCTGCTGCCTTGCCTGCATCCGACGCGGCGTACTTGCGACGGAAACGCTCAACGCGGCCCGCAGTATCGACCAGCTTCTGCTTACCGGTGAAGAACGGGTGGCAGGCTGAGCAAATTTCCAGCGAGATATCGCCCTTGTGCGTGGAACGAGTTTCGAAAACGCTGCCACACGCGCACTTCACGCGGATGGTTTCATAGTGGGGGTGAATCCCTTGCTTCGGCATAACGGTGGAACCTTTCGCGGCTTTCGCCCAATGGCGACCGCTGGTAGATGGTAGCGTCAGCACCCTGTGAAGACGCTGTTCCCATTCTACCGGAGGGGCATGAGCGGGGCAAGGCCGGGGCTAAAGCCCTCCCATTGCCTGCGCTTGCTTCCGTGGGGCTGAAGCCCCACCCCCCGGCTGAAGCCGGAGGCTTAATCCGAGTGAAGCAGCAGCTTAATCCGTGCAAAGGCGGGAATTAATCCGGGCTCGGTTGATGGAAGGATTCATGACAGCACTTGAAAGCAGATTCTTCTAAGTTCACAAACGAAGTGCAACAGGCTAAGTAGAATCAATGGATGGCTGCGATTACGTTCCAATACGACGTGCGGATGGATACCACGATGGGCTTCGAAGAGGTGTACCCCGAGGAGCTGCAGATGGACCTGGGCGCGAAACAGCAGCTGCGCGGCGTGCCGGGAGCGATCTTTGTGTGGATGTATGTGGATGGCGCGCTGGCAGGGGAATCGTACGGCATCCCGATGGAGGAGTTTATCGGGGAGATGGAAGGGGCGGAGCTGGTGGAGGATGGCGGGCGGGGCGGATTTTACTGCTATTCGAACACGGTTTTGCCGGAGTTCCAGGGCAAGGGGCTGGGGATGGTGTTGAAGGCGCATTGGCTGGGGCTGGTGGCGGGAAAGGGCTTCAGCGTGGTGTATGGGCATGCGAGGCCGGGAGCGAGCCAGGGGCTGAATGCGCGGTTCGGCGCGCGGTTTGTGGGGGATTTCGGGGATTGGTACGGGACCGGGGAGACGTACCGGATGTACCGGCTGGATTTGCGGTAGGACGCGGTGATTTCCACGGGCGGTGACGGCTTATCAACGGACGCGGCGGGGGTAAGATGGGGCAGCGGAATACCTCAGGGGCTAAAGCCCGGATTTGTGGCGAGGTGTAATGTGCGGGAGAGTGCGGGTTAAAGCCCACACCTACCAGCCCGCACCTACGCAGGAGCAAAAGCAACAGCAAAAGGAAGTGCGATGGCTGACGTTTGCAGGATATGCGATGGGTCGGGGATGCGGGTGATGCAGCGCGAGAATGGCGAGCAGTATGTGCAGCCGTGTGAGTGCCGGCTGGCCGACCGCGCCGTCAAGATGCTGACCCGCGCACGGATTCCGCGGCGCTATGCGGATTGCGCGCTGGATAACTACGATCTGTTTCCCGGGGCGAACCGGACGCTGGCGGCGGCGCACCGGACGGCGAAGAAGTTTGTGGAGAATTATCCGCTGGGGAACAACGGGAGCGGGCTGCTGATCACTGGCTCAATCGGCGTGGGCAAAACGCATCTTGCGGTGGGTATTCTGCGTGAGCTGGTGACGGAGCGCGGGGCGACGGGACTGTTCTGCGACTATCGCGACCTGCTGAAGCAGGTGCAGAACTCGTACAACAAACAGGTGGCGGCGACGGAGCTGGAGATACTGGCGCCGGTGTTTGATGCCGAGGTGCTGGTACTGGACGAACTGGGCGCTTCCAAGCCGACGGACTGGGTGTGGGACACGGTAGCGCAGATTTTAAACACGCGCTACAACGACCGCAGGACCACCATCATCACAACGAACTATGCGAACCTGCCGCCACTGGGCGGAGGAGACAACAGCAGCGCGCTGGCGGCGGCACGGACGGCGACGCGGGAAGAGACGCTGGGCGACCGCATTGGGGAACGCATGCGGTCCCGGCTGCAGGAGATGTGCGTGGTGGTGGAGATGCAGGGAGAGGATTTCCGGCAGAGCGTGAAGCGGGCGAGCTTCGCTTAGGTGCTGCGCGCACGGCGGATCGCTCGCGTTGCTCGCAGAAGCAAAGACGTCTGATGGAAGGGTAGAATTCGGCGATGGATTTGCAAACCAATACGGATGAAGCGAAGGGCGGGCTGGGCGTAGTCGCGTGGCTGGCGGCGGCGGCAGTGGTGCTGGTGATCGTGGGCGGCATTGTGCTGGTGGCGCATCATCGCAAGACCGCGGCGCCGGTGTTGCCCCCGAATACGGCGCTGCCGCTGGATGCTTACGCGGCGAATCTCGCGATTACCGGCATCGAGATGGCGGATACGGATACGTTTGGCGGCGGACGGCTGATCTACGTGGATGGGCACATCACGAACAATGGTGCGCGGACGGTGAAGGGCATTACGGTGCAGACGGTGTTTGCGAATGACCTGAAGTATCCGCCGCAGGTGAAGACGGGGCCGCTGATGCTGATCCGCACGCGCGACCCGGAGGTGGATACAGAGCCGGTGAGCGCAGAGCCGCTGAAGCCGGGAGACTCGCGGGAGTTCCGGTTGATCTTCGAGGATGTGTATACGGACTGGAACCAGACGTATCCGGATGTGAGAGTGGTGGTGGTGCAGTAAAGCGTACCTCAGGGGCTGAAGCCCCATTTCATGGATGGACTGTTACGGCACGGCTAAAGCCGTGCCCTTAACGAAAGCAAGACGAAGGGCGGTCGTCGCGTTGCGACGATGCCCCATACATCGCAAAGGACGCGATGTATGGGGCACCCTGATTCGTGGCAGGTAAAACAGCAACGGCTCCCACCAGGGAGCCGTTGCTCGTTCAAGAGGGGAAGCAGATTCCTTCGCTGCGCTGCGGAATGACAAACTTAAAAACAACGACAAAGACAGAAGCAGATTCCTTCGCTGCGCTGCGGAATGACAAATTGAAACAGCAACGGCTCCCTGGTGGGAGCCGTTGCTGTTTGCGGATTGCGATTGGTTAGTTGACGGGGGCGAGGATCTTGTCGAGGAGATCCGGGGTGCCGTCTACGCGCTGCAGGGTGGGGTAACGGAGGCCGTCGTGGTAGTCGATGGCGATGGTCTTCACGTTGTCGTCGCGCTTGAGGGTGAGGCGGATGGGGTCTTTCGACTTCTCGGCGGCGAGGATGGCATCTTTCAGCGCGGAGGTGCTGAAGACCTTGTCATTCACGGTCAGGATCTGCATGCCGGGGATAACGCCGTTTTTGAAGCCGACGGAGTTCCACCAGACATCGCCCACGGTGCCATCCTGCGCCACGGCAAAGCCGAGCGAGGTGCTGAAACCGATGGCGGGGGCGGTCTTCTCATAGAGAGCGCGCCAGGCCGGTTCGGTATCGCCGTAGACGAGCTTGTAGCCGCCGCGGGTGATGCCATCTTCAGGGACCTTCGGGGCGAGCTCGTAGATGCGGGTGCGGAGGAAGCCGGCCCAGTCATACGGCTGGACGGTGTTCAGATCGTGCACCACGTCTTCAAAGGTGTAGGTCTCCGTGATGAAGCTGGGGCTGTCTTTGCCGAGGAAGAGTTTGGCGAAATCATCAAGCGATTTAGCACCGTTGCTGAGTTCGCGGATCCTGGTGTCAGCATCGAGCCAGATGAGCATGCCTTCGGTGTAGTAATCCTCTGGCCGCTGCCAGCTGACCCAGCTGACGGGAGAGCGCTGGGAGACGATGGGCTGGTTGGTGGTGTCTTCAAGCGGACGCCAGGTGCGGCTAGCGCTGGCTTCAAAGCCGGCGGCGGTCATGGCGAGGATATCGCGGGTATCGGCCGCAGAGCGGAGACCGGAGCGCGCGGTGAGGACGTTACCCCAGTACTGGGTCATGCCTTCGTAGACCCAGAGCAGGGAATCCTGCATGGGGACGACATTGAAATCAGGCGTCCAGAGATCGGCGGGGCGGCGGAACTTGCCATCCCACGAGTGGGTGTATTCATGCGCGGCGAGATCGCGCATGATGACGGAGCCGGCCCAGTTGGTGAAGTAGTTGGCGCGGGAGCCGTCTTCACTGGACTGGTGATGCTCAAGGCCGACGCCACCGACTTTGTCGCTGACGAGGTAGAGCATGTCGTAGTGGTTGTAGTGGTGGCTGGCGTAGAGCTTCTGCGCCTGCAGGACGAGAGCCTTGTGCAGAGCGATCTGCTCAGGGGTGAGGGTGATGCTGGCATCGTCGTCTCCGAAGAGATTGAGGTGGACCTGATTGTCTGGCCCGGTAGAGAGATCGATGCGCTTGAAGTGCGTGCCGGCATAGAGCGGGGAATCAATGAAGGTGTTGAGGGTGACCGGCTGGAAGTGGACGAAGACGCCGTCACGCTTCTCCAGTTCAAGCGCGGTGGCGAACTGCCAGTCTTCGCCGGGGAGCTTGAGGGTGGGCTTGATGGTGATATCGCGGGAGAAGTGGCCGCCGGGATAGAGCACGACGGTGTTCCACTCGAGATCAATCAGGTCCTCATCCTGGCTGGGGCGGCCCTCAGCCTGACGCAGCGGCTGCAGGTACTGGAAGGAGACGTGAATCTCTTTTACGCCTGCGGGCACGTTGACGTGGAAGGCATAGACGTCAGCGGGGTTGCGCTGCCAGACGATGGGGTCATGCTTCTTGCCGGCGGTGATGACGAGGCCGCCGATCTTGGAGATGGGGCCGCTGGGGGAGTGATTGCCGGGGAGCCACTTGGGATAGAAGAGGGTGAGCGGGCCGGGAGCGACGGGCACGGTCTCATCAACCTGGACGATGCGGCGCGCAAGGTCAGTGACATCGACGGTGAGCTCAATGGCGCCGGAGGCGTAGGGCTTGTCGAGCGGCGTGGCTTCAGGAACAGGCGGGGCGATGGGCATGGGCTGCTTGATCTGGGCCTGGGCGGCGAACGGAAGAACGAGCGCAGCCAGTATGAGCGAGCGAAGGGCAAACGATGAACGAATGAGCAAGTGGCATTCTCCTTTAGGGAAGAGAGAGCGAGTAGTGCTGATGAAGAGCGAGCTAGTTGGGATTGACTGCTGCATGCACGGCGAGCAGCTGCGCGAGGACATCTTTTAGCTTATCAAGATGAAGCGCGTTGGCACCGTCTGACTTGGCCTGGGAGGGGTTGTCATGAACTTCAAGGAAGATGCCGTCAATGCCGGCGGCGACGGCGGCGCGGGCGAGGACGGGAATAAATTCAGGCTGACCGCCGCTGACACCGTTGGCTGCTGAGGGCGTTTGCACGGAATGGGTGGCGTCAAAGACGACGGGCGCGAAGGCGCGCATGATGGGCAGGGAGCGCATGTCAACGACGAGATTGTTGTAACCAAAGCTGGCACCACGCTCCGTGAGGATGACGCGGGTGTTGCCGGAGTCGGCCAGCTTTTTGACGGCGTACTTCATGTCTGCCGGGGCGACGAACTGCCCCTTCTTCACGTTGACCGTGCCGCCGGTGTGGGCGGTGGCTTCGGCGGCGGCGATGAGCAGGTCAGTCTGGCGGCAGAGGAAGGCGGGAATCTGCAGCACGTCAACGGCTGCGGCAACGGCGGCGCAATCCTGCGGGGTGTGCACATCCGTGAGGACGGGGAGGCGGTTCTCTTTGCGGACGGCGGCGAGGATGCGGAGACCTTCTACCAGGCCGGGGCCGCGAAAACTGGTGATGGAGGTGCGGTTGGCCTTGTCGTAGCTGGCCTTGAAGATGAAGGGAACCTTGAGGTCAGAGGTGATGCGCTGCAGCGCGTCTGCCATGGTGCGAACGTGTTTTTCGCTTTCGATGACGCAGGGGCCGGCGATGAGGAAGAGCTGGCCGGTTCCGACAGGGACGTTCTGGATGCTGAAGGAGTTCACGCTCTCTATTGCACCACAAGGGGCAGCGCGTGGCGAGTCAGGCGTGCTTGCCGGAAGGGATGCGGTCCTTGATCTTGACTGCGGGCACCCCGGCGTAGACGCTCCAGGGCTCGAGGTCTCTGGTGGCGACGGAACCAAGGCCGAGTACGGCGCCTTCGCCCAGATTCACGCCGGGCGCGACCGATGCGCGCGCGCATACCCACGAATATGCCGCAAGGTGCATGGGGTAGGCAATCAGCGGGAAGGCGGGGTCGTTGTAATCATGGGTGGCTCCGCAGAGATAGGCCTGCTGGGAAAGAATCACGTGCGAATCCAGATGGATGGGGACGGGGTTGTAGATATCAACGCCATCGCCGGCGGCGACGTGATCGGCGCAAATGAGGTTCCACGGCGCCCAGATTTTGGATTTCGGATAGAAGTGGCAATGCGGGCCGAGGGTGGCGCCGAACCGGCGCAGCAGAAACGCGCGCCAGCTATGCAGCGGACGGGGCGACGTGCGGTAGAACAGCGCCCAGCAGATGTTCCATGTGAGGCGGCGGAGACGGTTGCCGCGGCTAAAGGCGGGACGGGTGTAGGGGTCTGAACCCTGGGTGATGTGTTCAGCCGCGTTGTAGCCGATCTCTTTTGCCATAGGAGTTCAATTGCCGCTTTCCCATCATTTTCTCGTGTTTAGCCTAGCATCTTAGTGCCTGCGGGACCGGAAATCTTAACGGTGATCTAAAAGCGATCTTTGTGATTTAAAGCAAAAGGAAATAATGATTTAAAAACCAAAACTGCAACCGATGTAAGAGCAAAGCGGAAAGAACGGCAACCGTAAACCAAACTATGCGGTGATGGATTTTTCGGTTGTGGCGGCGGATTTGTGGAGCTGGCGGTTCTGGTAGCTGGCGCCGATGAAGTCGCGGAAGAGGGGATGGGGCTCGAGAGGCTTGGACTTGAACTCAGGGTGGAACTGGCAGCCGAGGAAGAAGGGGTGGGTGGGAATCTCCACGATCTCAACGTAGGTGGCGTCTGGCGTGGTGCCGGTGATGCGCAGGCCGGCACCGGTCAGGATGGCCTCGTATTCGCGGTTGAACTCATAGCGGTGGCGGTGGCGCTCGGAGATCTCGGTCTTTCCATAGGCATTGAAGGCGAGGGAGCCGGGCTCCAGCACGCAATCCCACGCGCCAAGACGCATGGTGCCGCCCATCTCTTCTACGCCGATGAGCTCGCGGAGCTTGTAGATGATGCGGTGCGAGGTGGAGGGGTCAAACTCGCCGGAGTTGGCGTCTGCCAGGCCGCAGACGTTGCGGGCGTATTCAATGCAGGCGGTCTGCATGCCGAGGCAGATGCCGAAGTAGGGGGTCTTGCTCTCGCGGGCGTAACGGATGGCGTTGAGCATGCCCTCAATGCCGCGCTTGCCGAAGCCGCCGGGGACGAGGACGCCGTCGTAGCCCTGGAGCTGGGCGGCGTAGTCGGCTGCTTCGAGGCCTTCGGCTTCGAGCCAGCTGATTTTGAGCTTGAGATTGTGGGCGAGGGCGCCGTGGACAAGGGCTTCCTTGAGGGACTTGTAGCTATCCTCGTATTCCACGTATTTTCCTACAATTGCGATGGATACTTCATCTTTCGGGTTATACGCACGATGGACGATTTCCTCCCATTTTTCCACATTCGCGGGAGGGGCGTCGATGCGCAGGTATTTGAGCACGAGGCCGTCGACATTCTCATGCGCGAAGCCGAGGGGAACCTCGTAGATGGAGGCGGCGTCAATCGCGGTGATGACGGCCTGCTCCTCTACGTTGCAGAAGAGGGAGATCTTGGCCTTCATCTCGCGGGGCAGCGGACGCTCTGTGCGGCAGAGGAGGATGTCTGGCTGGATGCCGATGGAGAGCAGCTCCTTGACGGAGTGCTGGGTGGGCTTGGTCTTGAGCTCCTGCGCGGCGGCGATCCAGGGGACGAGGGTGAGGTGGATGAAGAGAGTGTTGTCGCGGCCAAGTTCCTGGCGCATCTGGCGGATGGCTTCAAGGAAGGGGAGCGACTCGATATCGCCGACGGTGCCGCCGATCTCAACCAGGGCGACATCACAGTCTGCCCCGACCTTGCGCATGGCGTTCTTGATCTCGTTGGTGACGTGGGGGATGACCTGGACGGTCTTGCCGAGGTAGTCTCCGCGGCGCTCCTTGGTGATGATCTGCTCGTAGATGCGCCCGGTGGTGAGGTTGTTGTCACGGGTGAGCCTGGCGTGGGTGAAGCGCTCGTAGTGGCCGAGGTCGAGGTCAGTCTCAGCACCGTCGTCGGTCACGAAGACTTCGCCGTGCTGGAAGGGCGACATGGTGCCGGGATCGACGTTGAGGTAGGGGTCAAACTTCATGATGTTGATCTTGAGGCCACGAGTCTCAAGCAGGCAGCCGATCGAGGCGGCTGCGAGACCCTTGCCAAGGCTGGACACAACTCCGCCAGTTACAAAGATGTACTTTGCAGACATAACCGCGACCTCTTTTTCAGTTGTTTTGATTGGACGTGCTGGATGTGCACAACTAAGTATCGCAGCTTATGCGGGCGGTTGGAAGAGGGTTGTTTGGAGCGGGGTGGTGGAAAACGCAGGAATGGGCAGTGAATTCGCGGGGATGAAGGGATGGCAGAAGGTTGGGGGGAGTGCGAGGCGAAGGGCTTCGGTGCGAGAGATGGCGCTTCCGTGGACGGTGGGAGAAGGGCATCTGTGCAGCGGAAGCTTGACGCGGTATGGGTGATGTGGGGGTTCATCGGGGTTCTTCGCGCAAAGGCGCGCTCAGAATGACACTTTTTATAGTTTGGGGTGAGTATCCTGTGCCTTGAGCATTGGGCAGGAGCGGTCGCCGCTTCGCATGCCTGGTTGCAGACTTAGGGTATCCGCCGTCTAAACTGATGGGGTTGCGATGGGGCTGATGAATACATTCCGGGTGCGGTTGCGGTGGGTGGTGTGTGCGGCGATGCTCTGCGTGAGCGTTGCGCTGGTGCAGGCGCAGAGCAGTAAGCACGCGACACGGCTGATTCTGAAAGACGGCAGCTACCAGGCGGTGAACGAGTACAGCGTGAAGGGCGGCGTGGTGCACTATCGCAGCGCGGAGCGCAATGGGGCCGAGGAAGAGGTTCCGGCGAGGCTGGTGGACTGGCCGGCGACGCAGGCGTGGGAGAAGGCGGGCGGCGGGGGCGGGAAGGCCGGGCTGGACCCGGAGCTGGCGGCTATGGAGGCGGATATTGCTTCGCGGACGCCGGAGGTGGCCCAGAACCTGCGGCTGCCGGAGCAGGGCAGCGTGCTGGCGCTGGATGTGTACGACGGCAGCAATGAGCTGGCGATGCTGCCGCAGAACGCCGGCGATCTGAATCGCAATACGGCACACAACATTCTGAAGGCTACGGTGAACCCGATCGCGAGCTCGCACCAGCTTATCCAGCTGAAGGGGACGAGCGCGGAGACGCAGCTGCACACGGGGACTCCGGTGATCTATGTGCGGATTGGGGACAATCTGCCAGAGGAGGCTCCGGCGGATGCGTTCAAGGTGGACACGCATGGGGCGACGGGCAATGCTGCGGTACCGGCGGGCGGCGCGGCGACGTCAGAATACGTGATTGTGCGCGCGGACGTGCGGACGGATGTGCGGGTGGTGGGGAGCTTCAAGATCACGATGCTGGGCAAGGTGAGTCGCCAGGAAGATGTGATGGAGACGACCGCGGAGATGATGACGGGCGGACACTGGTTGAAGTTGACGCCAAAACAGGAGTTGCTGCCGGGAGAGTATGCGCTGATGGAAGTGCTGAACGCGAAGGATGTGAACCTGGCGGTGTGGGACTTTGGGGTGCATCCGGATGCGCGGGGGAACAGGGACGTGATTCTGCCGGTGGAGAAGAAGGAACCGAAGGGGCTGCAGCGGAGATAGGTGGTGATGGTAGTTTTATCGGCGCGATTGGCTTGTTGAGATTCTTCGCTTGCACCCCAACGAACAAAATGCCGTTCGCCGGGGACCCCGTTTGCGACGCTATCCCACATAAGCGCGATAAGGCCGCGCATATATGGGGCATCCAGAGTATGGGCGGTGTGAAGTTTGACTAGCCGCCGATGTGGACCATGCTTCTTGAGGGTTTCAGGAAGCCGGGTTCGCCGATGTGGTGGCGCGCTTCCTTCTGATCGACGGTGTTGCGGATGTAGGCGATGAGTTCATCGTCACCGGCGCCGCGAGCCATGATGCCGTAGAGGTCATGATCCGTCTGCGAGAAGAGGCAGGTGCGGATCTTGCCGTCAGAGGTGAGACGGATGCGGCTGCAGGCTCCGCAGAAGGCTTCAGAGACAGGAGCGATGATGCCGATCTCGCCGAGGCCGTCGTCAAAGGTGTAACGGCGGGCGGTCTCGCTGGGGGAGTTGGGCAGGAGCGCGACGACGGGGCGGATCTTTTCGAGGCGCTCGAGGATTTCGCGCTTGGGGACGACGATCTGCGGGGTCCAGACGCGATCTTCTTCGAGGGGCATGAATTCGATGAAGCGCACGATGACGCCTTCGGTGCGGGAGAACTCAGCAAAACGCTCAATCTGATCGTCGTTGAAGCCGCGGAGCAGGACGGCGTTGACCTTGACGGGGGAGAGATCGGCGGACTGGGCGGCGCGGATGCCGGCGAGGACACGCTCGTAACTGCCGGGAACGCGGGTGATGCGGGCGAAGGTGTCAGCATCTACCGCGTCCATGCTGACGGTGATGCGGCTGAGGCCGGCGTTCTTCAGCGGTTGCGCGAGGTCGGCGAGGAGATGGCCGTTGGTGGTGATGGCAATGTCTACCGGGGCTCCGGAAGGGGTGCGGAGCTGGGCGAGGGCCTGGACCATTGCAACGAGGTCTTTGCGGAGGAGCGGCTCGCCGCCGGTGAGCCGAATTTTTTCGATGCCGAGGGAGACGAAGATGCGGGCGAGGCGGAGATATTCGGCGAGGGCAAGCTCGCTGTACTGGGCGCCATCGTTGCCGGTGCGGCAGTAGACGCACTTGTAGTTGCAACGGTCGGTGATGGAGATGCGGAGGTCCGTGATGGCACGGCCATACTTGTCGCGGAGGGGAGCGGCGGCGGAGGGCAGAGTGGCGGGCGTGGCCGGGATGGAGATGGGAGGCATGGGCGTGGCGATAGTATGACGGTCGATATTGATTAGATGGATGCCGGGCCGGGTGTTTCAGGAGGCTGGCGACTGATCCAAGTATAGGCTGAAACTGGATAAAAATTGGCCGATACAGGGGTATGCGGTTTCACGAAGGAGTCCTTATGGATCTGGATCACGCAATCCATTGGATATTGAATGATGGGTGGACGTTTAGCGTGCTGATGGTGTTTATGGTGGCGAGCTGGGTGGCGGTATTTTTCTGCGCCCGCGGCAACAAAAAAATGCTGACGAAGACACGCGCCGGGCACGACATGGACTGCTTTGCGCAGGAGATGGCGGCGGCTGGACATAACGAGGACGTGGCACGGGCGGCGTACCGCTACATCCAGGAAGCGCACGATATTGATTTTCCGATCCTGCCGGGCGACGACCTGAGTACGACGCTGGGGATTACGGATGATGATGTGTACCGTGCGATTCCGGCGCTGCTGACGGGAGCGGGGCGAGCGCCGCAGATTGGCAGGCTGAAGCAGCAGATCATTACGGTGGCGGACCTGGTGGACTTTGTGGAACGCGCGCCGCTGCCGGCGAATTATGTACGGGAATTGCAGACGGCGTAAGCAGAAGGAATTTGAGGCAAGTAAAAAGGCATCTGCGATGGCAGATGCCTTTTTGTTTAAGAGCGAAGGCACGAGCTAGTTGAACTCGGGGTGGCCGCGGCGCAGGCGCAGGCCGGAGATGGCGAAGAAGGCGCTGAGCGCGTAGAGGATACCGCAGTAGTAGGCCATGGGGTGAATCCAGCCGGGGGAGTAGGTGAGATCCTGCCCGGCCCAGACGGTGAGCAGGGTGGCAATGATGCCAGTCTGGAAGCAGAGAACGAGGAAGAGGTGACCACGGCGGCGGCGCTTGTCCAGCGACTCAACCTGATCGGGCGTGAGATTGCGTTCTTCGGGGGGCAGAAGCATGTTGGCCATGGGAAAGGTCTCTCCCGCGCAGCGGCGCGTCAGGTTCTATTAAATCACGGGCGGGGCGGATGGAAAAGCTTAACGGTGATGACAGCGATAAAGCCAAAGCAAAAAAGCGAGTTAAAGACAGAAACTCGTTGGTTTTTTCACTAAATCAGCTTTATCACCGCCATCACAGTCAGGCCTCTGTCGATGGATTATTCCATAAAGGCGACGGTCTGGAGGTTGGCGATCTCAAAGCGCTTGCGGCAGCGGACATTCTTGCAGCCGAGCATGTCGTCGCGGCGGACCATGTAGTTCTGCGCCTTGGCGAAGCGGGCACGGTCGCGTTCATCGGCGCCGCGGGGGAGTTGCGACTTCTTGCGGCGGATGAGCCAGCTGACCTGGTACTCGTCTGCCTTGCCGCAGTGCGGGCAGGTGAGTGTGTGGGTACGCTGTTCCTGCCGTTCATCAAAAAAGTCACGTTCTTCCATAAGGGGGCCCCTCGATTAGCCTTTTGCACCGGAGAAAAGTATTGCATAATCTCGGCAGGCGTGGCGTGGGCGTGATCACATGGCGATAAAGAAAAAGGTATTTTCAGTGACGAAGGCGGTAAAGGCGAACGCGCGGGAACGGGTGGGGCAACCGAAGCCTTCGCGGACGCTGCCCGACCCGAAACAGAAGGCGGCGGCGCATCCGAAGCATAAGGCGACGCTGGGGCAGATACTGGCGGCAGGTGACGATCCGGATGCGTGAGAACGGCATAGTTCCTGATTCCCACAGATGGCGATTCGGTTAGGATAGCTGCAAACCAAGCAGCACTGATCGGGGGGCTCTAAGTTTCATGACACCAACGCATCCTGTACCTACGCCCGGACGCATTGAAGTGATTACGGGGCCGATGTTCTCAGGAAAATCGGAAGAGTTGATCCGGCGGCTGAAGCGCGCGCGGATTGCCCGGCAGCGGGTGGCATGCTTCAAACCGGACATTGATCTGCGGTACCACCGCACGGCGATTGCGTCCCATAGTTCGCAGACCCATGAGGCGGTGACGGTGGCGAACGTGGAGCGGCTGCGGGAACAACTATTTCCGCAACTGGATGAAGTGGACGTGGTGGGCATTGATGAAGCGCAGTTCTTCGACGAGACGCTGCTGAAGCTGGTGATGGAGCTGGTACACCTGGGCAAGCGGGTGGTGATGGCGGGGCTGGATACGACGTTTGCCGGCGAGCCGTTTGGAGCGATGCCGAATTTTCTGGCTATCGCGGACGAAGTGCTGAAGTTGAGCGCCGTGTGCATGGTGTGCGGGCAGCCCGCGATCCACACGCAGCGACTGGGAAGCAGCCGGGAGCTGGTGGTGGTAGGCGCGGCAGGCGTGTATGAGGCGCGGTGCCGGCGCTGCTTTGAACCATTCGTGGACGAGAATCGCACGGAACAGATGGAGCTGCCGGCGGTAGCGGGGAAGTAACGCTGCGAGCCGCTCTTATTCCGTAGCGGGAGGCACGGCCCTGCGCACGACATCGTGCACGTCTTCTACTTTGTCCATCAGCAGGCTGAGGCGGTGGGAGAGGGACTGAATCTCCGATTCGGCACGACGGTTGACGTCGAAGTCCAGTTCGCTGCGTACACGGTCCTTAATGTCCTGCCGATTCTGGCTCATCATGATGACGGGCGCCTGAATGGCGGCGAGCATCGACAAAAACAGGTTGAGCAGGATGAAGGGGTACGGATCCCAGGCGCGGTGCTTGAGCAGCGTGTTGATGGAGGAGTACGTGACGAGAACGATGCCGAAGAGAATGATGAACGTCCAGGAGCCGCCGAAGCGAGCGACGTGGTCCGCGACACGTTCGCCGAAGGTGGATCGCGCTTCAATGAGTTCGTTGGGGTTGCGCAGGGCGCGGGACTGAATGAGCTTCTGGGTGGCGTGGAACTGACGTGCCTGGACGGTGAGCATGTCTAAGCCAGCCAGAGGTCTGCTGGTGATGAGCTCAGCGATATCGTCGCGGCCAATTTCGAGGCAGACAGTTTCTTCGAGGGCCATGGCGGAGGTGTGGTGCGGCGTCTCCTGCAGCATGGAGGCGAAGCCGAAGAAATCACCGTGGGTGGGCTCGTCTACGACGACTTCCTGCTGGTCCTCATCCATGGTGGTTACCTGGACCTTACCGGACATGACGATGTAGCCGTGAGACGGTGGAGCGCCTGCTTTGAAGATGCGCTGACGCGGGGCAAATGTTGTAATTTCAGTCTGGGCTGCGAGAATGCGGGCTTCATCGTCATCGAGAAGCTCGAAGAGAGGGACGTGACGTAGTTCTTCAGGATCGCAAGGCATCTTTGCACCGTTCGTGCCCGGTTGGGCGTCTACTATGGTGCGACCATACCAGAGTGCCAGAGGGAATGGGAACGGTCTGCACATAAATGAGAACGGCGATGAAGGCTGGAGCCAGGAGGATATGCCATGTACGACGAGCGGGAGTTTGACACGAAAGCGCGGCCGAGCGGCAGCGGATGTGTGGAGTGTGAAGCGCAGGGCTCATGGTGGTTTCATCTGCGGCGTTGCGCGCTGTGCGGGCATGTCGGCTGCTGTGATTCATCACCCAATCAGCATGCGACGAAACACTTTGAGGAGACGGGGCATGCAGTGATGCAAAGTTTCGAGCCGGGCGAAAGCTGGTTCTGGAACTTCGAGCTACAGGCGGAGGTGGAAGGGCCGAAGCTGGCGCCGCCACAGCATCATCCGCTGAATCAATCCGCGCCGGGACCGGATGGGCGGGTGCCACGTAATTGGCAGGAGCTATTGAACTGAGGGAACTGGGGACTAGTGGAATAATTGGAGCACCGGACGGGATTTGAACCCATGAATACTGGTTTTGCAGACCAGCGCGTTAGCCACTTCGCCACCGGTGCTCTCTTTTTTCAACGTGCGGACAGACCTTCGTCCCGCGGCGTTTTTCCACAATAAAAAACCCACCTGGCCGTTTGCCTGAGGTGGGTCAAGATGACGTCGAAACAGAACTTGCTTCGTTGACTCTCTAACACGCACCCGGATACATACCGCAACAGCAGCGGCAGGTACAGGTCGTGATGGAGTGACGCGTCATGTTATGTACAACGATAAAGGCACTACGGTGAGGTGTCAAATCCGGGCAGGAAATTTTATGCAGCGAAGGGTACGGATTTGAAGTGGGATGCAGCGCGGCGAGAGACCGGACGCGAGAGCAGGCGGAAAATTATTTTTTTGAGCGCACCGTGCATGTTGCAAGAGGACGGAATTTCCTGCGGCGATGCACCTGCTTTCCACAGCGGTGGGCGTGTAAACGTACGATGAATACAGGGCATTCCCGGTAGCGGTGGATAAGCAAGCAGATTGAGAGTTGAGATTCGCTGCACATTCGCTGTTGCCGTGGTCGCCAACGCCCGCTACTGTAGGCAAGCATTTCAAAACACCGATTGCACTTTCGCCTTTTACTGACAACTTGAGTTAGAGGGGATATCGCACCAGCGGTGCGTTTCCCATGCATTCTGCGGGATGGTCAGCACCGCAGCGATCGCTTCGAAAAGAGAGCGCGCTGTAGCCGCGACACTTCGTTGAGTGCATGAAGAGACGCAGGCAAAACCGCTTGCGCGATGACCTCTCTTCCCGCGGGCCGCCACCATGCGGCTCGGCGAGAACCTGTGTTTTCACGGGCAGACGGTGGGCTACGCGCCCCCGGCTGCAAGGACAAACACGTCTTGCCGGCAAGCGACTACGGTCCGCGGGCTCCCTAGAACGCCACTTCTGCAACGGCCAGCGCATACGGCGCCGGCGCTGCAGGGGTCCATCAGCAGCAGCCGGAAACGCCGGCTGACTGCAGAGCAAGGAAAAGCAATGCGCCCGAAGAAGACCATCCTCTGTGTCGATGACAATGAACAATCACTTTCAGTCCGCAAGTTTCTGTTGGAGACGCGTGGCTACCGCGTGCTGGCGGTAACGACGGCGCAGGAGGCGCTGGAGATTGTGGAGAATGCGCTGCCGGGCTCCATTGACCTGCTGCTGAGCGATCTGCTGATGCCGGTGATGGATGGTAACGAGCTGGTGAAGCGTTGCAAGGATATGACGCCAGGGCTGCCGGCGATGCTGATCTCCGGGACGGTGAAGCAGTATGAGCGGGGTATCCGCGCGGATGTGTTTCTGCCGAAGGGAGTGTGCTCGCCGGTGGAACTGCTGGAGCGCATCAGGGTGCTGGTGGCGCGCAAGCGCGGGCCGAAGAAGGCGGTGGCTCCAGTGGCTGCACCGCTGGAAGAGCGCGCAATCACGACGGTGGCATCTTAAGGCAGCAGAAAGCAGGGCTCCGGCACGGTGCTGGGGCCGCTGCTGGGATAAACTGGAAGCTGCATGGCGCCTCTTATTGTTGCAAAAAATCTAGGCAAGACCTATCGCTCAGGCAAGCTGGATGTGCCTGCGCTGCGGAATGTTAACTTTTCCATCGAAAAGGGTGAGTTCGTCGCGATCGTTGGCCCTTCGGGCAGCGGCAAGTCGACGCTGTTTTACATCCTGGGCGGGCTGACGTCGGCGACGAGCGGCAGCGTGGAGATTGACGGCGTTGACTTTGCCAAGCTGAGCGACGCGGAACGTACGCAGATGCGCAAGGCGAAGATTGGCTTTGTGTTTCAGCGATTCAACCTGCTGCCGACGCTGACGGCGATGGGCAACATTGAGATTGCGTATGAGATTGCCGGATTGAAAGGTCCGCTGGACCAGAAATTTCTGGGTACGCTGACGGACCTGCTGAGCATAAGCGGACGGCTGGATCACCGGCCGAGTGAACTCTCAGGCGGCGAGCAGCAGAGGGTGGCGATTGCGCGGGCACTGATTTCGCGGCCGGCAATTGTGCTGGCAGACGAGCCGACGGGTAACCTGGACACCAAGAATTCTGATGCTGTGCTGGAGATGCTGCGGCACTCCAATGAAGTGCTGAAGCAGACGGTGCTGATGATTACGCACAACCCGGAGGCAGCGGCCATTGCAGACCGCATTCTGCATATGCGTGACGGTGAGATTGTGCGCGTGGAGCAGGGAACCAAGCGCGTGCGGCACGACGTATACTAATAACAGCGTGGGTGGAGTTTTTTGACACTGCACCCCGCGGTTGATAACCTTGAAGTACTGCTCTACCGCTGATTCGCTGGCCACATGACTGAGGCCGCTCCCAAGAATCCAGCTTATGCGTCCCCGTCGTCCAGTGGCCTAGGACACCGCCCTTTCACGGCGGTAACACGGGTTCGAATCCCGTCGGGGACGCCAATAAATCAATAACTTAGAAGCTATATCAAAGCTGCCACGAAAAGCGGGGACGCTACGGGGACTAACGCGAAGGTACGCGGCCCCCGTTCGAGCAGATCGCGCTACTTTGGCTCAGGCAAAGCCCCGGCAAATACCCCGTCCAACTTGTTCACGGCAGCGGCCATGTACCCCGGCGACAGGTGCGCGTAGCGTTGCGTCATGCGTGGCGTCTTGTGGCCGAGAATCTGGCCAACAGCGTAGAGGTCTACGCCCTCCATCACTAGCCAACTCGCCGCCGTGTGCCGCAGCGAGTGGAAAGACGCGTCCTCAATGCCCACAGATGCGAATACGCGGCGCGTGTAGACGCTCAGGTGGGCAGCATTGACGTTGGCCGTCGTCTATGCGGTACTGAAATCCCCTCTGGACGGTACACAGATGGAGCAACTGGCCTGGACTGCACAGAGAGAACTTTTCAACTGTGTCTTACTCCTGCACGACAGAATTAGTTCTGAAGACACTCAGGGCTGGTTCGTGGTGTATCCAGACGCAGACCGAAAGCCGCGCATCAGGACAATTCCAATCCCGGGGCCATTACTAAACCGGCGCGAAACCAGCGATGCGCTCGCTGCTCTTGCCGCCGAAGACGTTTCAGGCGAAGCCCGTGACAATTTCGACATATACGAGGAACTAAACGTCTCTTTCCCCGGCATTATGTCCCGCCTGGATCAGGTCATTAGCGACTTTGCCGATATTGCAAAACACCCCGATCCTGAAGTGCGGGATTTGCTGCCGTTCTACCGTGACGTTGGCAGATACCCCTTACTGACGGCGGAACAGGAGCGCGGAGAAGACCTGCACGGCGACGAACGTCCGCCAGATGGCTTTCCGCTTAGCTATCAACAATGGCGGTTAATGATGCACAACCTGCGGTTGGTATTGTGGCAAGCGCGCAAGGTGCCGCGAGTTGGCGTGACGCTCGGCGATCTTGTGCAGGAAGGCTGCTTTGGCCTAATGACCGCCGTCAAGCGTTGGGACCCGAAGCGCGGTTTCAGATTTGCAACATTCGGGCTATGGTGGGTAAGACAGTCGATGTACCGAGGAATGCACAACAACTGTAACCTGCTACGTTGGCCCGTGTACCGCGCCTCCGTTCTAGTACCTATGGTTTTAGCGGGAAATGAAGACGGTCTAAGAACGGGGGAGAAACCGGTGAAGTTCCTTCGCGAAGACATGACTCGATTGACTCTGTATGAAGGTTGCGACGGAACAGCCGACTTGACGCAGCAGGATATCGAGAGAGGAATTGCGAGGGCTCTCGACGCTCTCGATGCAAAGGAGAAGTTCGTTCTCGTGCAGCGATACGGAATTGGCGGAGGCGAGGAGCGAACACTTGAAGATGTCGGTCATGACCTAAATGTGAGTCGACAACGAATTGAGCAGATTCAGAAGAAAGCTATGGGCAAGCTGCGCGGCTTTCTGAGATTTGAGTTAGAGCCTTACGCCGAGGTACTCGAATGGCGTTTACGATGTTCACAGCAGCACCCAATGTCGAAAAGGTATAAGCCCTACCGCGAATACATGCAGGGACAGCGCAGAATGTATAGTGAGGACAACTAAACGGATGCCCACGCACGACATAATCGACAACCGTAATACTAAGCTGGTGGACAGCATCACGACGATGCTGGGCCAGACGGAGTTGGCGCGCTTTGCCGTTGGCTACTTTTTTGTCTCCGGCTTGGAGAGCATCTCGAAGGCGCTGGGGCCGCATGTGAAGGAACTCAAGCTGCTCATCGGCAGCACCAGCGATTCACGGACGGTGGAACAGATGGCCGAGGGACACAGGCGGCTTGAACTGGTGAATGCGGAACTAGACGAAGGCAACTTCCTTAAGAAATCAGAGAAGCAGAAGTTGGCGTCAGATACGGCGGAGAATGTACGGTCTGGCCTGGAACTGATGGACCAGACGGACATCGCTGTTGACACGGTGGCGCTGCTGGTTCGCTTGATTGAAGAGAAGCGTCTGAAGGTGCGCGTTTATACCAAGGGCCGGATGCACGCCAAGGCGTACATCTTTACTTATGGTGAAACGTACAACTTGCTTGGACAGCCCGTCTTGAAGCAGGAGAATGGTATCGCGGTAGTCGGCTCATCCAACCTGTCGCTGGCCGGTGTAACCCACAACACCGAACTGAACGTGATTGTGACCGGCAACGGCAATCACGACCAACTCTGCACATGGTTTGACGAACTCTGGGATGAGTCTCAGGACTTCGATGAATCGCTGATGGATGAGATGAAAAAGAGTTGGGCGATTGCGCCAACCTCACCTTATGACATCTACATGAAGACGTTGTATGCGCTGGTGAAGACGCGACTGGATGAGACTGCTCAGCGCAATCTTCTATGGAACGATGAAGTTTTCGATCATCTTACCGAATTTCAGAAAGACGCCGTGAAACAGGCGACGGCCATGATTCGCAGGAATCGCGGCGTGTTTGTAGCTGATGTGGTGGGGCTGGGAAAGAGCTATATAGGCGCCGCGATTGTGAAGCACTTTGAGCGGACGGAGAAGCGGCGCACGGTCATCCTGTGCCCGGCAACGCTGGTGCCGATGTGGGATCGCTACAGCAACGACTATGACCTGAACGCGCGAGTCGTGTCGATGGGGATGCTCACTGTAGGCGAGGACGGTGAGAACTTCCTGCTGGATAACGACATCTACGCCGACCGCGACTTCCTGTTGATTGACGAAAGCCACAATCTACGCAACGTGGGCACACAGCGTTACAAACTGGTGGCGGATTACATGGCAGGTGACCCAAACCGGCGTTGCTGCCTGTTGACGGCGACTCCCCGCAATAGGACGGCGTGGGATGTGTTCAACCAGATCAAGCTCTTCCATCCAGCAGACAAGACAGACCTGCCAATTGACCCGGCAGATATACGCAAGTTCTTCACCTTGATTGACAAGAAGGAACGGACCCTGCCCGACCTGCTGACGCATGTGCTGATCCGGCGTACACGCAATTTTGTTCTGCGCTATTACGGCTATGATTCTGAAACAAACCAAAAAGTAGATGCAGCGAACTTCGCTCCCTATCTATCTGGTGAGCGCCGAGCCTACGTCAAGGTGAACGGGAAGAATCAGTATTTTCCACACCGGAAACTTGAGACGGTGGAGTACAACATCGAAGCCACCTATCAGGGACTGTATCAGGAGATTCGGACGCACCTGGGCAAAGGCCGCAAAGAGAAGAGCAAGCTGCCGCAGAATTATGACGGCGAAATGACGTATGCGCGGTATGGACTGTTCCGCTATGTGAAGGACGATGCAGCGCAACGCGAGCCATACAAGAATCTGAAGTCCACTGGCCCGAATCTGCGCGGTCTGGCGCGGATTCTGTTGTTCAAACGCTTTGAGTCCAGCGTTATGGCCTTTCGCAAGACCATCGAACGCTTTCTGGATAGCAACCGGCGATTCCTGAGCGCGCTGGAGAGCGGCATGGTTCCTGCCGGGGAATTATCGCAGTCAATGTTGTATCAGGCGGACGATTACGAAGAACAGGACTTTCTGGATGCGCTGAAAGAGGCTTCGGAGAAGTATCTGCCTGCGGACTTCCATCTCGACTTGCTGAAGAAGCATGTGGCGCATGATGTCGCAGTGCTGGAAGACATTCTGGAGAAGGTTGAGCCGATCACGCCCGAACATGATGCCAAGCTTCAGAAGTTGCTTGCCCTGCTGCCAGAGAAGACGCTGAATAAGGGCAAGAGGCTCATCTTCACGCAATATGCGGACACGGCGGATTACCTGTACGAGAACCTGAACAAGAGCGACCGCGACGACATCGATGTAATCACTGGCAGCACGTCCAAGAGCAAGGACCGCATCGTTGGCCGGTTCTCGCCCAAGGCAAACCCGGACTACAAGCCGCATTCGGGTGAGTCTGAACTGAATACAGTCATAGCTACTGATGTGTTGTCAGAAGGTCTGAACATGCAGGACTGCGACACCATCATCAATTACGATCTGCACTGGAACCCTGTGCGGCTCATTCAGCGTTTTGGCCGCATCGACCGCATCGGGAGCACGCACGACAAAGTATGGGGGCTGAACTTCCTGCCGGAATCGGGGATTGAAAAGAACCTCGGGCTGCGCGCTGTCTTGTCAGATCGCATTAAGGAAATTCAGGAGACGATTGGCGAAGACTCTGCCATCCTGGACCCCACGGAACAGGTGAGTGAAGAGGCGATGTATGCCATTTACGACAGTAACCCGGCTGCCAATCTGGACCTGTTTGAACCGGACGAACCAATGGGGCTTGGCGAGGCAGAGGGAATCATCAGACAACTGCGTGCTGAAGATCCGGGTGAGTTTGAGCGCATCGCATCGTTACGGGATGGCATACGCTCTGGGATGAATTCACTGCAACCCGGAACCTACGTCTTGTGCCAAGCCGGAGATTTTCAGCAACTGTTCTTCGTTGATCCTTCCGGACAGATTGAGACACGCGATGCGGCTACCATTCTGGGAAGACTGAAATGCACACCATCCGCCCCGTCAGTACCGCTACCTGCTGGCTACAACGCCACCGTTATGAAGGTTTATCAACTCTTCGCTGAAGAGGTTGCGCACCGGAAGACGACGCTGGAGCACAGTTCATCTCTCACGGCTGGGCAACGCTATGTCAATCAGGAGTTGAAAGCCTTCACTGCGGGCCTTGAGGAGGATGATCCCCGCCGTTCAGATGTCGCGGTGATGGAGCGGGCATACAACTCGCACGTCTTGAGCGCAGCCGGGCAGACGGAACTGCGACGTATACGGAATCATCGACTGACGGGGGACGCGCTCTTCGCGCAACTACGCGATGTTTACGACAAGCATCGGCTGAGCCAGGTGCGGGAACAAATACGAGGAGAGCGGCAGATCACGGTGCCGCACATTGTGTGTAGTGAAGTGCTCATTTAACAATGAAGTCGGGCGAACGGGAAACCGGCTCTACGCTATGGAGCGATTCGCATGGGCTGACGATTGAGAAAGCGGAGAGAATATGGGTATGTTCGACAATGAAATATCGGCTGATATTCAAATGCGCAAATATGAAGAGCTTTCGCGTTCTCCAGCAGTTTCGATTTTATCGAGCGATGGCGCTGATTTGATGATCAAAATAGCCAAGTTGGACCCGGGAATTATTGGTGCGATAGCAAAGACACATGAGATCGTCAATAAGTTCTTCCAAATGGGGACTGCAAGCCTTTCGGAGAATTTGGAACATCTATCAGTGGCTACTCAGCTACAGATGGCTAGAGCAGAGGCAAAGTTAGCATCGCATGGAGTGCATCTCGAGGAAATTGATAGGCGGACAAGTGGCCCAGAATTGAGGAAGGGAATAGCGGCAGCAATTCTTCAAAGCCAGAGAACAACACAGGAGACCAGATTCAAGAGGATGGCATTATTGTTGGGCGAACGAGTCACAGGATAATACGAACTCATCGAATTCCACCTCACATCTAGTTCGTCAGATTTTGGAACTCGACGACAAGCAACGAGGAGAGGTGTTGGCCTACATTCAACGGTTGATCCTCAACGGTCGCAGCTAACAGCAATCACAGCATAAACCCCGGAAAGAAGGCAACAAGGATGCCCAATTCGAAGGATTCAGTCTCAACGAATGGCGGCAGAAAAACCGGGTCGGTTTCAAGTCCTGCCTCGACGGGAGGAGCTGGCAACGTCTTCGAACAGGCTGTGGGGGCCTACCTTCTGAGCCAATTGCTCGTCGGCGCAACTCCACCAGTGTTGATCGATTGCTCTGTAGTTGAGGTCTCATTTCAGAATGAATATCACGGTTGGCAAACGGACGACTTTCTCCTCACCGGACAAACCGCCGCTGGTGCCAAGCGCAAACTTGCCGGACAAGTGAAGCGAAGCCTAACGGTTAGTTCCGTGGACGTGGAGTTCAAGAACGCAATTTTGGACTTTTGGAACGACTTCCAAAATCCTGCAGTATTTTCGCCAAAGCATGATCGATTTGCGTTCGTGGTACAGCTCGGTTCCAACACGTTGCTGCGACACTTCGGTGGCCTTCTCGACTGCGCACGCGCGTCAACCGACGCGGATGACTTTGAGAAGCGCCTTTCGATTCCCGGGCTGCTGAGTTCTACCGCCATGCGCTATTGCGATGAAATCGTGACGATTGTGAAAGACGCGGGCAATCCTGATGCCGCGCGAGCTACGGTCTATCCGCTTCTGAAAGCTACGCACATCATCAGTCTTGACCTTGCAACAAGCACTCGGCAATCTGAGGCGTTGATGAAGAGTCTTCTTACATTTGTGGCGAAGTCCACCCGGAAGACAGAAATTGCGGCAAGCACCTGGAGTGAACTGGTGATCCTTGCTGCCGAGGCAGGCACAAACGCCAAGACATTTCGCAGGCAAGATTTGCCAGAGCGGATTCTTCTTGAATACGCCACTTGCGATACACAGCAACCGATGATCGTTGGTTTGCAGGAGCACACTTCTCTGATCCTTCAGAGCATCCGGTCAACGATCGGTCAGGCGCTACATCTTCCTCGCTCTGTCCTCGTGCAAGAGGTCCTCACGGCACTGGAAGGTTCTCGCATCGTACTGCTATCAGGAGCGGCCGGCAATGGCAAATCCGCAGTCGCGAAGGAAGTCGTTACATCGCTCGGCCGTGAATACTTCACTTTTGCGTTTCGAGCGGAGGAGTTCGGCTACCCGCATCTCGATACGACGTTGGCCATGGCTAAGATCGATGGCAGAGCCGCGAACCTTTCATCGCTTCTGGCGAGCCAAGGACGAAAGGTCATCCTTGTCGAGAGCGTTGAACGTCTGCTTGAGAAATCGACGCGCGATGCGTTCGCAGACCTCTTAACGATCGTCATAGACGACCCAACATATCGGCTTGTTCTCACCTGTCGCGATTATTCTGCAGATCTAGTCCGGGCCGCCTTTCTTGAGCAATTCGGCTCCGGTTATGCCTCCGTCACGATTCCAATCTTGTCCGACGAGGAGTTGGATGAAGTTCAGGCTAATGACGCTAATCTCGCGATTCCGTTATCGAGTCCTCATCTCAGAAGAATATTGGCGAATGCCTATGTTCTGGATAAGGCTAGGGCGATACAGTGGTCAGCTGAGGACGCCGTACCCGCCAGCGAACGTGAATTTCGAGACCTCTTCTGGAAGGAAATCGTTCGAGGCGATCACAAATTTGGCGCAGGGCTGCCGCAAAAACGGGACGCGACCGTCATCGAAATAGCCCTCCGCCGAGCCCGTGCGCTCAACATCTTTGCTTCGTCGACGGGAATGGATCCCGAAGCTTTGGCCAGCCTTATCCAGGACTCTCTAATCTCGCCTGGCGGAGAAGACTGGAACCTCGTGGCCCCAGCTCATGACGTTCTCGAGGACTGGTCGATTTTGAGGTGGTTGGACCGCCTTTATGTCGAAGTGGGTCAAAATCTTGCGGAGTTTCAAAAGAACATCGGCGGCCACCCTGCCCTGAGACGCGCTTATCGGAAATGGATGGGCGAGCTTCTGGAGAAGCAGCCGGCGGTCGGAGAAGCGATCTTCCGAGAAGCCCTCAGATCTCAAGAGCTCGAAATGAGCTTTGCCGATGACACGTTGGTTGCTCTCCTGCAATCTGTCGCAGCGAAATCGTTGATCGAGAGCAACGAGGGCGATCTCATAGCGAATGACCGGAAGAATCTGCGACGGGTCATCCATCTGGTACGTCTGGCCTGTTTGACCACTCCTGAATGGGCGCGAGGACATGTTGGAGCGTTCAGTTTGCCAAAAGGAGCGGCATGGGCAGCCCTGATAGGTGTTGTAAAGCGGAACTGGAGCGAGTCGGAATCTGAGCCCGAAGGTGCGCTACTCGTTTTGGGACTCGTGGAAGACTGGGCTAAAGGTGTTTCTTTCCGAGAAGCATATCCGGAAGGTGCCGAGGATGTGGCAGCAATTGTTCACGAGCTTCTTGGCGCATTCGATGGTTATTCTCACAAAGAAGAACTCAAGCGGACAATCCAGATTCTTGCGAAGATTCCGAACGCAGACGCGGTGCGATACCAAGAGATACTGCTGACTCCGAGACAGACCGGGTACGACCGGTCAGAAGTCGCTGAAGAACTTCAGGAGATGCTCTTCAGCGGGCCGTTCTACGAGAGCTTGCCCACTGCCAGAGATTGCCACGGAGCTCTGCTCACCGCTCTCCGCACCCATCTGATCTGTACAGAAGAGGACCTAAGAGAGGATCTGAGGTGGTCCAGTTCAATTGGAACGGAATTGTACTTCGGGTTGCGGGACCGGGTTTCGCATCACTACTTCCCCGAGAGTGGATATCGTACGCCGATGCTGTCCTTATTGCGGCAACATCCCAGGGCAGCGATTGAGTTTCTCATTGAGCTCTTCAACCATGCCGCAGATTGGTACGCACATCCGCGCGTAACGAATCCTCTAGAGCCAGCTTTTGAGATAAAAATTGTTCTTCCCAATGGCACCACTAAAACCCACTGGGCCAACAGCCGCCTTTGGCAGCTTTATCGCGGAACGTCGGTCGCTCCCCATGTACTGCAGTCGTATCTGATGGCGCTGGAGCGCTGGCTGCGGGATCTTGCAAAACTTCAATCCGACAGGTTTGATCCGATTCTTGTCGAGCTTCTATCTAGAACGGACTGCGCTTCTGTCGCGGCAGTTGTAGCGGCAGTCGCGACGGCATTTCCGTTTCAAGCCGGCGAGGCCATCTTGTGTCTTCTCAGCTCGAGAGAATACATAGAATTGGACAGAGCGAGAATGGTTGCAGATTTCTCGCCCCCATCCCAAATTCTCGGAGGAATGTTTAATGTTTCTCAAGATCACCTCTTCCGGGATGAGCGCAACGAAGCCGATAAATGGCCAAGCCGCAAGGACGATCTAGAGGCTGCGGTCCGCAATCTGCAGATGACCACATTTGCACCGCGCGTACAGAATCGTCTTGACGAACTTGGAGCTATACTCGGTCCGGTTGACTCACAAAATGATGAAGATCGAGTGTGGCGACTTGCTCTCCACCGTATGGACTTTCGTGGGTATCGAGTAGCGAGTGACGCTGAGACGCCAGAAGGGTTGCGCAAGGACGGATTGGTACTCATGCATGCCGAAGCGCCAGATCCCGACATACAGGAGTTTCTAGATCGCACGAATCCACCCATGCAGAAGCAGCAACAGAATATGGGTATGTTGATGTGGGCTTTTAAGGCCTTCAAGAGGGAACTCTCGGAAACAGAGCTCGACTCGTGGAAAGAGCAACTCGCAAGGGCGCGCAACCAGGAGAACGTGGTCGATGGAGAGCTATTAGATCAGTGGGCTTCAGGTGGGCCAGCTATCATGGCTGCCTTTGTAGCCCGCGATCATTGGGATGACCTTTCAATCGAGGAACGAGAGTGGAGTCTAGCGCAGATCTCCGACGCAGTTGAGTCGCAAGCGGATAACTGGAATCACCAGGCGGGTATGCAACGATACGAGATGGCTCCGGATCGCAGCTGCGCCTTTGCTGCAGTAGTGCTAGCGGCAAAGTCATTGACGCCACAAGAAAAGACAATCATTGATCGAATTGTCCCTTTAGCTGTCACACATCCGGTAGGAGAGGTACGTTGGTAGCGCCATCTTCTTGCGTCATAGATGCATATGTACGCTTTCTTTATCATGTAGGCGAACAATCGCTACCACAGGCATTTGTTCAGATCCGCAAGAAAGCAATCGAAGGTGACCCCAAGCAGTTGCTCGGGAATAGCAATACGAGATACCGGCTGGAAGTCGTGCTTCAGCGTTACGTTTATTCGAAGCCGCTTTTGCTAAAAGAGAAGGCAGCGCTTCGGGAAGCCGTTCTGATGTTACTGGACGTTCTGATCGATCTCGGATCATCGGCAGCATTTCGAATGCGCGACGATTTCGTTACTCCGATGAGTGCGTAAGCTGATTGGAATTTTTGCATACTAAATAAACCTCTACACGCCCTTGAGGTCATCTCCCACACTACCCGCCAATGTCATTGAATAGCTCGATGGTTATTTCTAGCCCTTTTCCATAGCTCTTCGCAACTTGCTTGCCGCGCTGTCATCTCCAGCTTTTTGCAATGCGTACACGGCGTCCCAGAGCAGACGTTCTAGCATTTCGATCTTCTTGTCCCGTGTCGCCAAAGCTGCGTCCGAGCCGCACCACTGCCGAATAAGCGCCCAGGACGCACGGTACGAATTCAAGAGGGGAAGGAGGTAATCTCCACCGGGAGTAGTAGCCTCATAGGACCATTTGCGCTCGGTCGTCTCGATTTCAGTGAGCACGGTCGATGGCTCAGCGATGCAAAAGGCATGGCCAAGTTCGTACGCTTGATCGAACGGCAGATGGTGCGTGGCCTTGCGGTCGATATAGGCTGGATATTTTAAGTCATATGAAGGCAGCCCCCGCGTGTCCTAATGCGGTTGAGCTTATCCAGGGAAGCCCTATGAGGCAGGCATACGCATTGCGCCGTGCTGCGACACGCTCACCCTCCAAGAGCATTTCTTGATTCTGTGGAATCAATCGCCAATGCATGACGATCTCGCTTCTCTGGCCGTAATGCTGACGCACCTTGACACTGAGCCCACGGCTGATCTATTCGGCCTGGACTCCACGCCAGAAACAGCGCAAGCGAAACAGCGGGTCATCTCAGCCGTTGACGCCATGAATGCGCGGTACGGATTGAACACTGTGTTTCTCGGCTCTATCCACGACACACGCAAGGAAGCGCCCACGCGCATTCCATTCGGGCCGCCGCCGCCATTGGAAGAGTTCGACGATACGGCAGACAACGTGCGGCGTCCGTCAACGCGGTACACACTCACTGCTGAGCAGTCGGCGCGAAGGCGAGGGAAGGGGGGATAGTCGCATATTATTGCGAGTAGAAAACTTGTATGTGGGAGAGAATGAACGCATGTGTGGACGGTATGTGAGGAAGGGTGACAGGAAGAAGATCGCGGAGCGGTTCCACGCTGAACCTAATCCGTCCGATCTGCCGATGTCGGACGCTGATTACAACGTCCCTCCTGCCAGCTACCAACCCATCATCAGGCAGAGCAAGGACACCGGCGCACGCGAACTAATCCTGGCTAGGTGGGGACTGGTTCCATTCTTTGCAAAGTCGCTACAGGATGTGAAGGGGATATCCACCATCAATGCGCGAGCGGAGACGATAGCAACCGCTGCCACATGGCGAACGCCGTTCAAAAAGCGGCGCTGCCTGATTCCAGCAACGGCGTTCTATGAATGGCCAAAGGCCGCTGCAGTGAACAAGAAAGAGCCTAAGCAGCCATACGCATTTGAGTTGGATACGGGAGGGATGTTCGCCTTCGCTGGGCTGTGGGACGCCTGGAAGGACGCCGAGGGGCATTGGCTACAGTCCTATGCAATCGTTACAACCGTGGCAAACGAATTGATGAGCCAAATACATGACCGTATGCCAGTGATCCTGCATGAGAGGGATTATGACCGTTGGTTAGATCGGGAAGAAACGGAGAGACTGCCGGTGGACCTATTGCGCCCTTACGCGTCTGAGGGAATGGAGATGCACAAAGCCAATCCGCTTGTGAACAATGTGCGGAACAACGGGACAGAGATGCTGAAGAGCGAGGGAGTGGCGCCCATGCAAGGCTAGCGAATCACAATTACTTCCAGAACCTGCGCCCGGTTTCAGGTCAATACGAGGTGCTAATAAGTTAGTTCTCCAAGCCCCTTATGCCTCGGAGTGGTCGAAGCCGCGAGCCGTGCGCAAATGTTGGGACGCCCGAAGTATTCAATCGCTGGGAAAAAGTGGGGACGCTACGGGGACTAAGCGGGGACTAAACCCTGCAAAACAGGTGCAAGCCAATCCGAGGAAAAACAGGCTTATCTATTTCTAAAACAATGTTTTATGCTCACCAATGCAAAGCACTACAAACTATGCAAAATAGCCTAATACCCACTTTCACGGCGGTAACACGGGTTCGAATCCCGTCGGGGACGCCAACAATACTTCTGGACAATTAATTACCTCCAAGCTGCTGAATAAACAAGACTTAGAGCGGTTCAAAATCCCGTGGTCTGATGAGTACGCTAAACCGCCGTCAAACAATAAATTTTGAACCCGACCTCTTTGCTCCGGTGTAGCTAGCTGCCAGGCTCCGGCCACATCCATCAAGTGAATCTTAGCGAACCGGATGAATGCGTCCTGAGTTTCCTGCCGGGGTGTAATCGCAAGCAACTCTTTTTCGCTACCAGCAATCTCCCTCTCGAACTCCTCATTGGCTTCGGCATAGTCCGCACTGGTCACGGTCCCACCCTTCTGCAGTCTCCGACGGGATTCGAACCCGTGTTACCGCCGTGAAAGAGACCGAGTGTCTCGTGACCTATTGATAATAAAGAGCACGGCTCGGGAGCCGATGAGATCGAGCCGATTACGATACATTCTGCTCTGTCCAACTGCGTGCCGCATCTCCCCACATGGGGCGCGCAATGAAATATCCCTGAGCAAGGTCGCACCCCAGGGTATTGAGGTAGTTGAGAGTATCAAGATCTTCAACTCCCTCCGCCGTGGCCAGAAGACCGAGGCTGTGTCCGAGTTCGACGATCGATTTGATGACGGTACGCGCTTCGCTGGATTGCTGTGCCTGCATGACAAACGACTTATCCACCTTGATCTCTGAAAAGGGGAGTCTGACCAATTGAATCATCGAGGAAAATCCGGTGCCGAAGTCGTCGATTGACAGTTGAAAGCCCTTCACTCGCAATCTTGTCAACAAGTCCAGAGAGAGAATCGGATCGACCATCGCGCTGGTCTCTGTCAATTCCAGAACGATACGCTCCGTACCAATCTGAAAGCGTTGGCACACGTCGGAAAGATTATCCGCCAGTTGCAGATCAACCAGGCTCTTTGCGGAAATATTCAAAGACATCATGAACCTCGACTGAGGAAAAGACTGGGAGAACCATTCCAGGCTTTGGTCGAAGACCTGCACGGTGAGGGCATCGATCTGCCCGGTTTTTTCCATAAGGGGAATAAAGCTGTCGGGCATAACAATTCCCCTGTCGGGATGTTTCCAGCGAACCAACGCTTCAAACCCAGCCGTGGCGCCGCTCTTGCATTCGATTTTCGGCTGATAGGCCAATACAAATTCGTGACGATCCAGCGCGTTCTGCAAGTCTGACCTGGTAACTTCAAATTCATCCCTGTGCGCGGATTGCTCCGCAGCCGATGCAGGCTGATCGCGTTCGCTGCCTTCACCAACCAGCAAGCGCAGAGCCTCCTTGGAAATCGGCTTGGAAATAACACCCGCAATACTCAACCCGTGCTCCGAGGCAGAGCGCTGCGCGGCTTCCAGCACCCTGGTGCCCATGCCACTGGAGATGACGATCTTGGCCCGCGATTTGCGCTCCGCCAGAAGCCGCATGATCTCAACGCCGTCCAGTTCCGGCATGACCAGATCGATGGTGATAATGTCAGGACACATCTGATCCAATCGCAGGAAGAACTCTTCCGGACGGGTCACGAACTCCGCTTCAAAGCCAAGGCTCTCCGCAATCCATTGGATGGTCTGACCGACAGCCGCTTCATCGTCCAAAACTAGAATGCTCCGGTTAGCCATTGCGTTCCTCCTCTACAGACGCGGACGGGCTTGCCGTCAGCATTCCACGGATTCTTCTCGCCAGTTGCAGCCGGGAGTAGGGCTTGTTCAGCAACTGTACATCCTCGTCCAGCAGCCCCAGGTGAAGAATTGCGCTCTCTGCATACCCGGAGCAGAACAACACCTTCAACGCGGGGTAAAGCCTGCGTGCTTCGTGCGCCAATTCGCGCCCATTCAAGCCGCCCGGCATCACCACATCGGTAAACAGAAGATCGATATCCTGGTGCTCCCTCAGAATAGCCAACGCGTCTTTGCCGTTCGCAGCCTCAATGACCCGGTACCCGAGATGGAGCAGCTGGGTTTTGGCAAACTCACGCACCGGCTCATTGTCTTCCACCAGGAGAATGACCTCCGAGCCATGAAGATCGGCAATCAGGATTGCTTCCTGATTAGCGGGTTCGCTTTCCTGGTCAGCCTTGGGAAGATATAGCTTGACCGATGTGCCTTCCCCGGGCTCTGAGTAAATCTTCACATGGCCCTGCGATTGCTTTACAAAGCCATACACCATGCTTAAGCCCAGGCCCGTTCCCTTGCCAACTTCCTTGGTGGTGAAGAATGGATCGAAGACGCGGCTCAGGTTTTCCCGGCTGATGCCACCGCCCGTATCGGAGACTGCGATCAGAATGTATTGCCCCGGCGTGACGTCGGCGTTTTGTTCCGCATAGCTGGAATCCAGGGTGGCAATACCGGTCTCGACGATCAATTTCCCGCCTGCAGGCATGGCGTCCCTGGCATTCACGCAAAGGTTCAGCAGTGCGCTCTCCAACTGCGTCAGGTCAACGAGCGCCGTGCAATCCTCTCCGCTCTTGATCACTTTCAGATCGATATCCGCGCTCAAGGTGCGGCGCAGAATACTCTCCATATTCGCGAGCATCCGATTGACGTCGATCGGCTTCGGCTGCAGCGCCTGGCGACGCGCAAAGGACAGCATCCGATGCGTAAGGTCCGCGCCGCGCTGCGCCGCATCCAGAATCATCTTCGCCATCTTGCTCAAGCGCGGGTTCTCTTTGGCTTCCTCGCCAATGAATTCGGAACAACCCAGGATCACGGTCAGCAGATTATTGAAATCGTGGGCGATCCCGCCGGTCAATTGGCCCACCGCCTCCATCTTCTGCGACTGGCGCAATTGCTCCTCCAGTTGCCGCTGCCCCGTGATGTCGCGGAAGGCCCAGATTCTGCCATAGTGGTTTTGCGCCTTGTCGATGACGGGGGACGAGGATCGCTCCAGGATCGTACCATCGAGCAATTCAACTATGTCCCGGCTTAGTTCTTCCGGATGAGAAATCAGGAATTGGACCTTCTCGAAGAACTGGTGAGGGTTCTTCACCCATCCGGTGAGGAACTGAATCCGCTCGGCAAAATCCGGGTTTTTAAAAACGTCCCGCGGGAGCTTCAGCAGAGCATTCAGTCGCTCGTTCTGGAGTACCTTCTTGCCCTTGCCGTCGACGACCAATACACCGTCCTGCGCCGAGTCAACCAGCGCTTCAAAAAAGGCCGTTCGCCAGCGCAGTTCCTCTTCCGCTTTTCTTCGATCCTCTTCGCGGCGGTTCACTTCCAGCGCGAAACCGATGTCCATCGCCAGTTCGTCCAGCAGCTTGATTTCGTCCTCGTCGAAAAACGCTGGCTCACTTGAATAAAGATTGAAAATGCCAACGACCTGTGCGTCCACCTTGAGCGGGAAGGACGCATGCGACCGATAGCCCATTCTGAGCGCGTCTTCTCTCCATGGGGCAAAGCGAGGGTCTTGCTCGATTGCATTGCAGACGGCGTGTTCTCCGGAAAGGAAGCATCGCACAGAGGGTCCTGCGGAGCGGGCCGGGTCCAGGAGATTGAGATGAACATGGTCTAGATAATCGCCGACCTCGCCACTGGATGCGATTGGACCAAGCATGTGCGCCGCGGGATCGGCCATGCCGACCCACGCCATCTGGAACTTTCCTTTTTCCGTTGCAATCCGGCACGCGGCTTCCAGCATGGCCTGGGAATCTTTCTCGCGCACGATCATCTGGTTGATATCGCTCAGGACCGAGTAGACGCGGTTGAGCTGCCGGATATGTTCTTCCGCACGTCTGCGTTCACTGATGTCGTTAAAGACGATAGCAACATGGCGCAGTTCCGGCTCGCCGACGCGATAGGCACTAACCTCGTAGTAGGCGTTCAATGCTTTGGCTTCGTTGAGGAAATGCGCCGGCTCGCCAGTGAGTGCGATCTTCCCATAGATCTCGAACCAATACTCCTCATGAGAGGGGGCAAGCTCGCGCATCCGTTTTCCTGCCGCATCATGCAATCCGGTTTGCTTTTCAAATGCCGCGTTAATCTCCAGGAATCGGTAGTCGGCAGGCTTACCCGCGGCGTCAAAGATCATCTCGATGATGCAGAATCCCTCCTCCATCGAATTGAACAGGTTGCGATAGAGCACTTCGCTTGCGCGCAATTTTCTTTCGGCTCGCTTAATGTCCGTAATGTCACGACCCACCACTACTGACCCTACAATCGCACCATGGTTGTCGCGAATGGGACTGAAACTATAGCTTCCAATCCAGGTTTCACCCGTATCTTTGCGGCGGAGGTGGTACTCGGCATTCGTGACTGTCTCGCCTCGAAGCGCTCTCGGAGCTGCCCACATCTCCAGCGGAGCCAATTGCCCATCGGGCATGAACACGTCCAGAAAAGCTGGATACTCTGCGAGACTCCTGGCGCACTCGTCTTTGTTATTGAACTTGTGGAATGTAGCAAAGGCGTCATTGAATTCGATAAATTTACCGTCGGCATCGGAAATGAAGACCGCGTCTGTCATGCTGGCCAATGCCACTTCCAGTTTTTTCTGGTTCATCCATAGCGCCTGCTCCTCTTTATAAGCCGCAATAGACAGCAGGCTGCGCCGGTAGTTCTCGGCCAGCAGACAGATCAGAACGCCCATTGTGGCAAACAAGACTAAGGCAACGGCATCCGAGATGTCCGCGACGGCAAAACCGTATGGAGGCAGAATGAAGTAGGCCGCTGCCAGCGCTGCCAAGGCGGTGGCCAGCAGCCCTGGCCCTAGGCCGGCCAGCACTGCAACGATGATGATGGCCGGAAAGAAAGTGATGAACGGCGGCATGGCCAGGCCGAGACCCCGCACCAGGAAGTGTCGCAGCAAAAACGACGCGGCAACTACAACGACCGCCATAGCGTAGCGAGCGAACGGCCTATCAAGCACGGCTTTGGAAATGCCCCACATCATGCGCGCTACCGAGGCTACTCTCTTTTCGTTTTGCAGATTGCAATGTATTCCTCAAATAAAATTGAGGTATGTGATGTTGGTCACAGCTATTCGGGGCGTCAGTTTTTGTCTAATTGTTTTTTTGGGAAAACAAAGTCTTCAGCAGCGATTGACAAAGAGGTAACGGCCAGCCTGGTCTTTCATATAGATCAACGCAGGCGAGTTGTCGAGCACCGCTTGCAGCTCTGTACTGCTCTTGCGGATCAGTTCTTCCGCCCTTTTGCTTTCTGTGATGTCGGCAAGCATGACCAGCATGCCATCGGTTCCATGCTCTTCATCCAGAATTGGGGTCGTCGATATTTTTGTCCACACTTCTTCGCCGTTTTTCTTGCGCAAACGAAGTTCGCTCGTGCCAACGTCCAGAAGGGAAGCCTGGGGAGCTTCAGGGCAGAATTCGAGAGCGCTTCTTCCCGCCATTTCTTTCGACTCATACCCAAGCATGTGGGCAAACTGACGGTTGACGAAAGTCGTACAGCCCTGGGCATCCAGGGTCCAGATGCCTTCGTTGGCCAACTCCACAATTCGGCGATAGCGCTTTTCGCCTTCCCGCTCCGCTTCCTGCTTCGCCTGTTCCCGAATGAGAGATTCGCGCTCCGCCTCAGTGGCTTTCCGTTCAGCAATCACAGCCGACAAGAGGAGTCCGGAGACAGCCAGGGTGGCAAAGAAAAGCTGCAGCAGAAGCACATTGGTCAAAGGTTGGTCTTTTGAAAAGGGTCCCAGACCGTGCGCGGTCGCAAGCAACGCGACTGCGGCAATTGCGGCATTGATCAGAGCAGTTCCGGCAACTCCAAACCGAATTGCTGCCCACAGAACGAACGGGAAAACCAGCAGCGCCAGCACAGTATTGTGAATTGCAAAATAGAGGTGCTCATCGAAGAGCAACACGCTGGTAAGAGCGGTGAGAAGAAGCAGCCCAGCCAGTTCCAGTATCCGGGCAGCGGAGCGCACTTTGAACAACTCGCCCAGCGAAAGGAACAGGGGTGCAGCCAGTAGAATGCCCATGGCGTCGCCTAGGTAGTACATCAACCATAAAGGAGTTGCCGTTGCCCACGGTCTCACGCCGGAGAACAGAAAAACAGCGGTTCCAATGGATGCGCTGATCGCCGAACTGAGTATCGCCGCCAGCACCATCAGGCCGAGCATGTCCCGAAGACGGGTTAGCGAGGATTGAAACCCGTGGATGCTGTGGAGCAAAAACGCGCCCGCCAGCGCCGCAGCTGTATTTCCTCCAGCCAGCCCCAAAGCCGCCCTGAAAGGAAGATGCGAGGAAAAATTGACTAGAAATGCAGCCAGGAAGATGGCAGGCCAACAACGCCACCCAAAAAGCAGCAGACACGCTAAAGCAACCCCTGAGGCTGGCCAGACCGGGGAGACATTACCCGTGGTGAAAGGCACTGCCAAACCTGCCATGCCAGCCAGGAAATAGAGCACCCCGGTTCCTGCTAAGCGTTTGTAGGCCGGGATTGTCATCTGGACCCTCGGGCAGGTCAAATGTACACCTATTTGTGCAGTCTCAATAAATCATTCGCGTCTAGGAACTTGTTGAAAATATCCTGACCGCAGCGGATTGATTGAGTATTCTACCGCCCGCACGGATGAAGATGGTTTGCAACTCGGAATCCGCCGGATGTTATGCGGCTTTTGGAGACTATGGGGCGGAAG